>Ga0172380_10000078_pt1 | contig 207016 bp, 200 predicted proteins | sample Leawe162metaG_FD_119747 | JGI IMG/M metagenome (GOLD analysis project Ga0172380, IMG submission 119747) | Leachate microbial communities from a municipal landfill in Southern Ontario, Canada - Leachate well 162 metaG | ecosystem: Engineered > Solid waste > Landfill > Unclassified | place... | reverse complement strand
TTTAATTACCTCTCCTTGGGTGTTTCTTGTCATGGCTTCCTAGCAACTTACGAGTAAATTGCTCATACCATAACAGCTTAGTTCTGAATCCAAAAGGTAACCCTAATTGCTGCAATTGATACAAAATGTGTCAATACGTAAGTTATGTTAGGGTTGGTAAATCAATACAAACGCTTTTTCTGAATTTGTTTTTCCGTTATACTAGGGACTATGCAACAAGATCTTTTTTCGTTAATACCGAAATCCTCAATTCTTGAAGGATTGAACGAGGCCCAAAAAAATGCCGTCACACATAAAGACGGGCCTCTTTTGATCATCGCCGGTGCTGGTACCGGCAAAACTACTGTTATTACCCGCAGGATTGCCTATCTCATCGAAAGAAAAGTCTGTAAGCCTTCAGAGATATTGGCGCTTACTTTTACGGAAAAAGCCGCTGCCGAGATGGAGGAGCGGGTAGATCAACTCGTGCCATATGGTTATACCGATATGTGGATTTCGACCTTCCACGCTTTTGGCGACCGTTTGCTTCGCGATTTCTCGATTGATCTGGGACTACCAGCCAATTTTAAGGTTCTAACAGCAACCGAGCAGGCTATTTTTATGCGTCATAACATTTACGCCTTTGATCTCAAATACTACCGCCCAATCGCCAACCCCCTAAGCCATATTGAAGCGATGCTAAATCACTTCTCGAGATTAAAAGATGAATTGATCACGCCAGAGGAATATATTAGCTTTGCCCAAAATCAGGTTAACAAGACAACAAGAGAGAGAGTTGACAAGAATGCGAAGATATCCTCATCAACTAATCCACCCATCACCTCGTCAACTACCATGGAAGACTCAGAACGAATCCTTGAACTTGCTCATGCCTACGAACGCTATCAGGACCTGATGATTCAAGCCGGCAATCTCGACTTCGGTGATCAACTATTTCTGACTTACAAGCTACTCAAGGAGAACAAAAAAGTTTTGAAAGAATGCCATGACAGGTTTAAATTTGTCCTTGTTGATGAGTTTCAAGATACCAATTTTGCTCAAAACGAAGTGGTGAAACTTCTTGCCGGAGTTCACCCTGAGCAAAGCCGAAGGGGCTCAAATAATATCACCGTTGTCGGTGACGATGATCAGTCTATCTACCGATTTCGAGGCGCCTCAATCTCCAATATTTTAGACTTCAACAAGACTCACTCGAAAGCAACGCAAATAGTCTTGAATAATAACTATCGCTCTAGCCAGGAGATACTTGATTCATCATACAAATTAATCAATCATAATAACCCCGATCGGCTGGAAATACAGAACAAGATTGACAAGAGATTGATTTCACCAAAGCACGGCCCTGTTCCGGAACTTATTTATTGCGATACACTCTCAAGCGAAGCAGATGCTGTCATTGAAAAAATTAAGAGTTTAAAAGAAATTAAGAACTTAAGATACAATGACTTTGCAATTCTAATCAGAACAAACAGTTCTGCCGAGCCTTTCGTTCAAGCGCTTAATTTAGCTGGCATTCCTCATATTTTCTCCGGAGTTTCCGGATTATTTTCACAACCCGAAGTCAAGATGCTAGTGGCCTTCCTTAAATGCCTCGCCTACTCGGATGATAACTTGGCTTTTTATCAATTAGCCACGAGTGAACTATATAATATTCCCCATCAAGCTTTGACAGAGCTCTACACTGATGCCAAAAGAGGGAACAGATCAATCTCCGAAGTTTTTAAAAGTATTAATATATTAAATGAAAATTGGAAATTGATAATTGATAATTTAACAAATGATATTGCCAAATATCGCGAACGTAAAAGTGAGCCGGTTGGCGAAATTCTTTATGCTTATCTTAAGGAAAAAAATTATCTAAAGAGCCTGATCGCGAATCCAACCACTGAAAATGAAATAAAAATTCATAATATCGCCAAATTTTTTGACCGAATCGCACAATTCAACCATTCTTCGGACGAAAGAGGGGTATTAGCATTTTTACAAAATCTGGAATTGATCTTGGAAGTCGGAGATGAGCCAAAAGTTTCCGATATTGATAGAGATATTGACGCCATCAATATCTTAACTGCACACGCCTCTAAAGGCCTGGAATGGCCGGTCGTTTTCGTTGTAAATTGTGTCGCTGATAAATTTCCTTCCAGAAAAAGACGCGACCAACTTCCAATCCCGGATGGCTTGATCAAAGAACGCTTGCCGGAAGGGGATTTTCATCTACAGGAAGAACGCCGTCTTTTCTATGTCGCCGCCACCCGTGCCAAGGATTACTTATTCTTAACCGCCGCCGAAGATTACGGACAGAAAAGAGCCAAGAAGCTATCACAATTTGTGATGGAGTTACTAAATGAATCAAGAACAGACAAATTAAAACATAAGCTCTCCGCTTTCGAGAGAATTGAACGATTTCAAAAGTTAGAAGAAAAACCTGCCAGGCTTCCAAATAAATTTACCGCTGAAACTTTAAAATTATCCCGTCAACAAATCGACGACTACTACTCCTGCCCGAAGAAATTTTATTTTGCCCACGTAGTAAAGATACCACTCCTCGAGAATCACTGCCTTATGTACGGTACTGCTGTTCATGCCGCTCTTGACCACTATTTTTCAAGAAAATTAGCGGGAGAAGATCCGACACTGGAACAGCTTCTTTCTGATTACAATCAGGCGTTTAAGAATGTCGGCTTTATCACCCGTGAACAAGAAGAGCAGCGCCATCAGCAGGGGATAGTCACTCTTTCCAGATTTTTTGATGAAGACCAAAAAAACCCTGTCACCCCTAGCAAGGTGGAAGAAATTTTCGAATTTTCCGAAAACAAAATTAAAATCAACGGCCGGTATGATCTTGTATGCGGGACGGCAAGCGAAAATCCTGAAATCTGCGACTTTAAGACCTCCGAAGTAAAAGAACAGAAAGATGCCGATCGACGGATCAAAGATTCGACTCAGATGATGATGTATGCTCTGGCCTGGTACGAGAAATATAAGGTTGTGCCAAAAACAACATTGATCTTCATTGAGTCTGGCCTTCGTGGTAGCAAAACCTTTTCACTAAAGGAATTGGATGATACCAAAAAAATGATCTTTGACGTTGCCGAAGGCATCCGGAAAAACGAAATGATTGCCAGGCCCGATATGTTCCAGTGCAAACAATGTCCATATAGCGATATCTGCCCAGAGAGTAAATAAGCAAAAGGAGATTATGAAAAAAATTCTGTTGCAGGAAAAAGAAATTAATTTTTCAGTAGAAGACTTGCCGATGATTATCCACGGCAAAGAGGGAAGCGGTGCTTCTTTCTTTTCAATCGTTACTGCAGCCAACTTATTCTTAAACGGGAATAAAATACTATTTTTTACTGCTTATCCGATGGCAAAAGAGAAAATCATCAATCAATTGCAAGGAACAGGCGAAGAAAATAATTATTATTACATAGAGAATGTGCAAGATATCGAAAAAGCGAAAGACTACCGACTCATAATTATTAAAAGTGGTGATCAGCAATTATTTTCATCAGTGTTAGATATCTTTTCAAATGATGAGAAAATTATTTTCATAAAAAATATTGATGAAATTCTTTCTAGCGAGTTATTTGCCAAACTTGATTCCAAGAATCTAATTGTTCTGTCTGGCGATCTCAATAATTCTGAGATAGGAGATAAAGTTGCTGCTTTAAGATTTAATACAAAAATCTTATTTTCTGATTGTCCATTACTAGGTCTGAACAGTCTAAATTTGAATAAATATGAAGCTATGGTAACCGGCAACAAAAATGGAAAATTAACTTTGATTGATTGAACTCTGGCAGATAATTATGGATATACCAGCCCTAAAATCTTTTTTGGTTGAAGCAAATGCCAACGGCTATGCCGCGAATGAGGCAAGGATTTTGCCTGAACGGCCCGGCTTTCAAGAGCTCGATTTTCTAAAAGGGGATTGGTATTTTCGGGATTCCTATGCCGGGCATTATATGGCCCCCGGGCAAGAAGTTGCCTATTTCAAAAATCAACCCGTTTGGGCAATGTCTTATAGCGGGGGAATGAAGGAGCAATATTTTAGCGATGATTATTTTGTCGGAGAAACTTTTAAATTTCTAAAAGAAGCCTTGCTTGAAATGGATCCAGATAAACCTTATCGTGGACCAACAAATTATAGAAGAGAAGAATGGTGGTATATGTCGAAGGTTAAAGGTGAAATCAATGATTTCATCGGCAATGAAAAAATTTACAATAACAATATCTTGGTCTTCGAGCAAAACTTCATCGGCGGATTAATAATTGATAAATGATTACCAACTTAATCTCCATAATGTTTGCAGCCTATACATAGCCAATCAAACCTTTGTCACTCAAGCAAAGTTAACTAGATCAAATAAAAATTGATAAGATTATTGATAAAGTTTATGAAGCATGATATCAGCATGATACCAATTGAGCTAATATGATCCTGTTTAAACTTCCCCAAATATCGTCGATCGACGAGAATCGGTGAAGTTCTCATAAATTATTTCTTTAAATAAAAAGGGGACAAATGAAAAAAGAAGCCAAAGAAAAGGCAAAAAATATCACTTTAGAGATAATTGATTTCTTCCTGGGAATCCCAGAAGCATTGGTCTCTGGTTTCGACCGAAAGGATGCCTATCGCGTAGCGTACGGCCATTTCAATGACGAACAAAGTTTGACCTGCGACAACATTGCAAAAATATTCTATCGGCTAAAAAAGCGAGGCCTGGTAGAGATTAAAAAAACAAACAGCGGCGAGTCAATAAGATTCACTGACAAGGCTCGGCTTGTGGTTGTTGACAGAATAACTTCACGCAATGGTTGCGACGGTACTAAACGATTTGTTTCCTTCGATATTCCTGAGCCGAAACGTTTGAGTCGCGATCAATTTCGACGAACTATCAAAAGAATGGGATTTAAACAGATTCAAAAAAGTCTTTGGGTTACTGATAGAATTGTAGGTGATTTAGTTGATATAGCAGCGAAGGAATATGGGATCCAGGACTATGTTGTTTATATAGTGTCAGACAACACAAACATCAACAAAACAATCGATCAAATATTAAAACAATGATGACAAATAGTTGTCATCTCATCACATCCTCAAAAATTGGTTTCTAAACTTCCCCAAATATCGTCGATCGACGATATTTGGGGAAGTTTTAATATTATCAATAATTAAAAATTCTTTAACTACAATTAATTTCAGCAGATAAGCTGATAAACAGAAGAATCATTATCATTGTAAGTACAAATTATTCAAAATTGTTTTCTTGTATCCGAAAAAGATTTTTTTTGCTATATTTAGCGAGTCTTATGACGCACTTTCGACAAAGGAGATACTTCTATGAAGTTATTCCTAGCTTTTCTGGCAACCACCCGCTGGCCAGCAGCTCTACTCGTATCTTTCATGACCTGGGTGTCATTTCGCAAGGCCGGTTTACCGGATTGTGAAGCAGCACTACCAGTCCTATCGACTTTTATGGTGTATATCACTACGATCTACATCAATGACTACTGCGACCGTAATCGCGATGCCCTTGGAATTGACGGTAAAACTTTTGCCAGAGATCACGAAAAGTTGTTTTTGCGTGTTACTGCATTTCTGATAGCAGCGACTCTAGCCACGTGCTCAATTACATTTATGCACGACAAAAGCTACGGTTTGATTGCGTCACTGCTCTGCATACTCGGCTTTTCCTACTCTTGGACACGCACTATACCGGTGCTACCGGTCGTTAGCGTTTCTATCACAGTTTCGCTCGCGGCTTCCTATCCTTTGGCAAAAGGCCATTACGAGATCTGGCCAATGATTTTGATCGTTTTCTTGCTGATGTTTGCAAGAGAGCCCCAGAAAGATTCTGAAGATGCCGTAGTGGACAAAGACCCATTTTTTGGCAAAAGAACGTTACCGTTGATCATTGGCACGGAAGCCACGCGTGCAGTAATTCGAAGTATACTGGTAATCTCTGGCTGTTTATTACTCACGCTGATGGACGGAGAAGCGCTACCGGCACTGTTTATCGCCATCTCTGCAGTAATACTTTCCGAAGCAAACGTCGGCCGATCTAAAAGTATCCTGGATTTCGGTATAGCTGTATTTCTGCTTCATGGAATGCACACCGGGTTACAGCAAACCATTGCAACAGGCATAATAAACACGACGAAAAAAGCAAAGGTGACTCCGTTGGAAATCGAGACAGAACGCTCGCCGAAAAGAGTCTGGCAATTGATGTATATTCTGATGTGGCTAATTCTCTTTAGCCTAAGTAGCATCCGATATTCGTTAGCTGAAGCCTTTCTCATCTCAAGTATCTTCACTGCAAGCCTCAACCTGCTTAGTTTTGTAGGGCCAGCCGCCGAATATGAAGGAAATCGACCGCAGTATATAAGAGTAATACGCATGACAATCGGAATGGCGATCGGTTTAGGTGCAGCCGCACTGCATGAATTCGGAGTTCCACTAGTCCTAGTCGCGCTAACAGTCCCATCAATAGCAATCACCTGTGGCTTGCAATCCAATTGGACGATGATCCTCAAGGATTTATCAACAGTCCTTGGAATTTGCGCAATCTGCGTTCTACTTCTGCCAGCCGCAACTGCTATCGCCCACATAGCGTCTGCTTATCTACCTATAGTTTTGTTTTATCACTGGAGAGCATATAAAACGAATATTCCTCTCTGGATAAAACACCGACCGGCATAAGACAGAAAGGCCCAAGTTTCACCAGGATTTTTTTTCGAAGTATAACTTCCTGGAATGTCCCGCGAGCCGACATCTTGCAATAGAATTGCCAGCCGACAGAAAATATCGACGCAAATCCAGAAAGCCGGCTTAAAGAACGGCAAATAGACAAACCTTCAAACATTGGCTACCCTCACGTGTTAATTGTTACGCGTGAGGGGTTTTATTTTAAAAATCCATTACCAATTTTAGATTCAACAACGAACTATTTTATATTTCAGCGCTAAAAACTTCCCCAAATATCGTCGATCGACGATATTTGGGGAATAAATAATATATTTCTTATTTTTTGATAAATTTTTTCAGGCAAAGTCAAAGCTGGTAGCAATTAATTATAGAAATTTGTTATAACTAAGTTATGAAGCTTTTTATTGTCCGGCATGGACAAACAAATGAAAACGCCAAGAAGATAATGATGGGGCATCTCGACAGAGATCTCTCTGAAATTGGAGTAAAACAAGCTGATAAATTGGCCGAAAGACTAAAAAATGAAAAAATCGATTTCATATACTGCAGTGATCTAAAAAGGACCAAGAATACTCTATTGCCGGTATTAAAATATCATATGGCTCCTGTTATTTATGATCCTATTCTTAGGGAGAAAAAGCAGGCAATTTTTGAAGGCCGGCCGGCTCAGGAATACTATTCTGAAAGAGAGAGAATCCAAAACAAACATTGGCGGCCGGAAGGCGGAGAAAACTTTTATGATATCAAGAGAAGGGTCCGTAAATTTGTTCAGTATTTGGAAGCCAACCACAAGCAAGATGACAATATTCTAATAATAACGCACGGTGGTTGGAAAAACGTTTTTATGAGCTATTTATTACGAATTCCTAGGGAAACGGTTTTTTTAATTGAATTCAAAAATACCTCCCTGTCGGAAATTGAATTGAGACCGGACGGCAAGCACAAAGTCGAGGTAATTAACTGCACCAAACACTTGAGATAATAAAAAGGGCGAGGGAGCGTGAAGCAACCTGCCCTGCTGAAAAGAGGGTTTCAAATTTAGGAAGAGGAACGTCTACCACGAGGACTAGCGATTTGGAATCCTCGAAAACGTCTCATTCGGCCATAGCCATGGCAACGATAGTATTCCTTCCTGGCATCCTCAGAATCGATTCTTCTCCCCATATATTCGGAGAGACCGTTTTTACCTCCCCGGCTTGTCCTGAAACAGCGTCCGACTTTCGTGTGGGTATCGATGACTCTGTAATGATCATCCTCGATCTTCTCCAACAAACCGAGGACGCTAAATCGACGAAGATACGCTTTTATAATGCGGGGTGCCAAATCCATCTGAGCAGATAGGATCACAGAGGGATAGGATACAATTCCCTCCGCATCAGCTCGGGCCGCTAATAGTTCAAAGGCCCTTTTCTGTTTAACTCCGAGTTCTTCGGCCATAACAACCTCCCAAATACGAGCATTTGATTAATAAATTTATACCACATATTAAGCAAATCCAAAAGGTGCAGGTGCTGTTTCCTTATGCGGTTTATTTTAATGCTTTCATTGTTAAATACCCCCATATTTGATTAAATAATTATTGTAATCTAAATAAGAAAGAGGACATTTATGGAAACAGAAAAATTGACAAAGTTCTTTTCGGAAATCCTGATGCTAAAAAGAGTTAAGCACTCAGGTGTTGCAATCGCAGGCGTTGATAATCCCGACTCTGTAGCCGAGCACTCACTAGCAGCTGCTCAAATCGCATATATCCTAGGTTTCTTGGAGGGCGCCGATCCGGAAAAATGTGCGGTTATCTGCCTCTTTCATGACAACAACGAGACAAGAATAGGGGACCACAATAAAGTTAGTGCCAGATATTTAGAGACCGAAAATGCTGAGAGAAAGGCTGAAATGGAGCATTTTAGCCTGCTCCCCGATGAATTGAGCCAAAAAATATTGTTTTTATTGAATGAAAAATATAACCGAAATACGAAAGAGGGGATTATCGCCCAAGATGCTGATTGGCTTGAGGTCGCTATCCAAGCCAAGGTTTATGTTGAGACGGGCCACAAAGGCTGCGAAAGCTGGATCAAAAATGTAGAGGAAGCTTTGGAGACTGATTCGGCCAAGAACATTCTGAAAGAGATCATTGCAAATCCTGACTTCACTAACTCTTGGTGGCAGGGATTAAAAAAGATGACTTATGAGAAGTTAAAAAAATAGCTTACGAGTCGGACTGACCTCGAAAGCTATCGGGATTACTGCTGGAAATTTGGTTACGGCAGGATTCTGACAATGACCGCTATGACGATGGTAAGAACCACCAAGACAGTCCAAACAGCCAGACACGGATTGTCCATTACCTGATATTCACGGAATAGGCGACGTTGCTTTTTCCGGTCGATAGGTGGAACGACCGTACCTTTGGGCATTGGTGATTCCAAGGGATCATGGCTAGTCATCAAACTCATCACCTATCACCTCCCACATCCTTATACCAGAACCCATGACCAAAAACAATTTGCCCGTTTGACTTTTGTTCGGTATAATTAATTGGTTAAATAAATAGCCGAGGGAAGAATGAATATTTTTTTAGTAATTACCGCAGTTTTTCTGGCATCATTAATAGGAACATTGATAGTTTATGTTTTTATTAGGCGTGGGTCTACTGGTAATTTGGAGAGCCTAAATTTGGAAGATAAAATTGCCAGAATCTCCGGCGAGGCATTGAAAAATAATACGGACCAATTTCTTTCACTGGCGAAAGAAGTTTTGGGAGCTCAAAAAAATGAGATCAAAGTGGACCTAGAAGGCAAGAAGTCTGCCATCAACGAGCTAATTATTGAGATCCGTAAAGATATTCAAAAGACCGAAGAAAAAATGACAAAGAGCGACGAAGAACGAATCAAGGTCTTTTCGGCTCTGACCCAGGAGTTGAACAGTTATAAGAAGATTACAGGCGATCTCAAATTAAGTACCGACAAGCTAAAAGAGCTACTCTCGAATAATCAAATGAGAGGGGCTTTTGGGGAACAAGTTGCTGACAACCTGCTTCGAATGGCAGGATTCGTAATAGGCCAAGACTTTACTAGAAATGAAACACAGCAAACTCAAAATACCAGACCGGATTTTACGATCCTTTTACCTGACCAGACCAAGATCAATATCGATGTGAAGTTTCCATATTCATCACTCGTCAAATATGCCGAAGCTGAGGATAAAACAGAAAAAGAGATGCATCTCCGTGCTTTTAAAAAGGATGTCAAAGAAAAAATCAAACAAATTTGTACTAGGGAGTATATCAACCCCGAAGAAAAAACGGTTGATTTCGTCATACTATTTATCCCAAATGAAATGATATTTTCCTTTATTTACGATAAGATGAACGAGATCTGGGAGGAAGCCATGGTCAAAAAGGTGATTTTGGCCGGACCATTTAGTTTTACTGCCATCCTTCGCATGGTCAAGCAAGCATATACAAATTTCCGTTACCAGGAAAATCTTCAGCATATCATCGGACTAATCCAAAAGTTCGATTCTGAGTATCAGAAATTTTATGAGGAGGTAACCAAACTCGGAGAGAGAATTTCTTCAACCAGCCGGCAATTTGATGTTGTGGCAAACACCAGAAATCGGCAACTTACCACTGTCATTGATAAAATTAAAAATCAAAATATTTTAGATAAAAATGAAACCGCTCTGATAGAATAATGAGAAAATTAATATCAAAATTTGGAATTCTTTATGCAATATTCTGCTTCATAATCGTTATTATCGGCGGTCTTTTTTTCGCGATTTCTTTTCGGGGAACAGGCCAAGCAACCGCAGATCATAATCTAAACTCGAATCAGTATCTTGAAGGTGTTTATTCCGGTGCTCCAGTTGACGGAAACACAAATGGATTGATTGCAACCCCAAACTTAGACATAGTTGAACTGACTCAGCAAACTGATGCCTTGATGCCGATACTGATGTACCATCATATTCGAAACTATGAGGATACTTCTGATAAGCTTGGCATTAATCTGTCAGTTTCACCCCAAAAATTTATTGATCAGTTAGAATATATACAATCGAAAGGATATACAACCACAAATTTCCTTGAGCTATCAAGGGGCAACATTCCAGAGAAACCCATTATCCTAACTTTTGACGATGGTTACCATAATTTTTTTGACTCCGCCTACCCTGAGATCAAAAAGCGAAATATGACAGCAGTCGTATTTATAATCACCGGCAAAATTGGTAAGGATTTATATCTGGATAGTGCCAAAATTACTGAGATGTCCGATAACGGTATTGAAATCGGTTCTCATACTATTTCACACCCTGATTTAACAAAATCAAAAAATGCAATATTGGAACTTAATGAAAGCAAGTTCACGTTGGAAAACTTGACTAAGAATCAAGTAGTTAGCTTCTGTTATCCTTCAGGCAAGTTTTTAGAAGAAACAAAATTATTAGCGATGAAAGCGGGCTATCTATATGCTACAACTACCAAAATCGATATCGCAAATTTCTCAGATCCGTATGTCCTGAGCCGATATCGGATGAATAATGACACAAATATTAAAATCTATATAAAGTAAACAAATGCAAACGGAATTTTTAGTTGACGAACAAGAGAAGAATCAGCGGCTGGATATCTTTCTGGCAAAACAATTGCCTGATTATTCAAGGTCATTTCTAGCTAATATTATTAAAGATGGTTTGGTTTTAGTGAATAATATGACCGAGAAGCCAAGCTACAAAATTCAGCAAGGGGACCAAATCACGCTTAGCGAAAGGGCCAATCCACTGAGCAACCATCCGGAAGCTGCCGATATTGATTTGGATATAATATATGAAGATAACGATGTCATAGTCATCAATAAGCAACCAAACCTAGTAGTCCATCCGGCCGGCAGAAACAGAGAAAATACTTTAGTAAATGCCCTGATCAACCACTTTCCTCAAATTAAAGATGCGGTACTGGAGTCAGGGAATCCACTCTCTGAATCACGCCCGGGGCTTGTCCAAAGATTAGATAAAGATACTTCAGGTGTGATGATTATCGCTAAAGATAGAAGAGCGATGCATTCACTATCCCGCCAGATCCAGAACAGAACAATCTCCAAAACCTATTTTGCACTTTGCTACGGCTGGCCGAAAGAGGAGTCTGGCCAGATTCGAAGTTTCGTTGGACGTCATCCCAGGAACCGCAAACTATTTTGTGAAGTGGGGGAGGACAAAGGTCGTGAAGCAGTCAGCAACTATAAAGTTGAAAAATATTTGAAAGATAAAGATAATAATAAGATTTCTTTAATTAAGTTTAATATCTTGACGGGACGGACTCATCAAATCAGGATTCATGCTAAATCGATTAACACACCGGTTCTTGGCGATGAACTCTATAATACGAAGACCAGTGAACTTTTTTCCCACAAAATTGGAATCAAACGCCAGCTTCTTCATTCGTATCAATTGGAGATCACTCTTCCGGGCAACAACAGATCAAGCAAGTTTACAGCCCCACTGCCGACCGATATAAAAATTGTAATCGATCAATTTTCAGAAATTAGTTAATATCGAACTTATATTTATGAGTAGGGGACATCGCTGATGCCCCATTAATTTGACTCTCATTTTTGTGGTATGATAAATTATGAAAAAGACAACTATTAAACAGGAAAATTATGGAAAGAGAAAGAATCACTATATCAATCAAGAAAAAAATTCTCGAAAAAGTTGATGCAGAAATCGATGGCACAAATATCCGTAATCGCTCTCATGCTATCGAAACTTTCGTAACCAAAGGCATAGGCTATTCGCCTGAAAAAAACGCTGTTATCTTATTAGGTGGAGATAACGCTCTAAAATCGATACCAGCCACAAGAGTTTATCTAAAAAAGCTCAAAGAATCAGGGTTTGACAAGATAGTGATAGCGGTCGGCTTTCTTGGCGATAAAGTGAAGGAGAAGCTCGGATCCGGAGAGGAATTCGGACTCCAGATTCAATATACGGATAAAGGGGAAGGTTCAGGCGGCGCTATCAGTACTTTGAAGAAGAGTTTTAAAAATACTTTTTTAGTCTTTAATATCGGTAAAGTCTATGATATCGACCTCAACACCTGTTTGGAATATCACAAGAATCGTAGGGTCGTGGCCACTGTCCTAACCAATGATCTCAACACGATGGAAGGTATCTATATATTAGAACCTGAGACTTTTGCTCTCATACCCAGAGGTTTCTCGATGCTTGAGGATGAGATTCTGCCCAAGCTGATCAAAGCAGGGAAAATTGCAGTTCTACCGCAAGTGCACTAATTGGTAATTGACTTCGTTTTTTTAGTGTACTATCATTAAAGAAGATATTTAATCTTAACTTGAAGCCAATAAAATGAGAAAAAAATTGTGGGTTCTGTTTGGTGTTATTGTACTGATACTGGCCGTTGCTATTATGATAGACATACCAAAAGGGCCATTAGCTGGAGACAGAATAAAAGCATCCCTGGGCCTGGATCTCGTCGGCGGCACGGAATTGACTTATGAAGCTGATTTGGCACAATCAAAAGATAAGCTCAAAGACATGGATAATCTGAAAAGTGTATTTGAGAAAAGAGTAAATGAGTTAGGTGTCTCTGAGCCAACCATTCAAACTAGCGGAGGCAATAAAGTCATAATCGAACTACCCGGAATCAAGGACATTGATGAGGCAATCGCTAAGATTGGCGCCACTTATGAACTTAATTTTATGACCGAAGGTACTGAAGGTGATGGGATTCAATTACATGATTATTACGACGACTCTTTTACTTACCCAAATTATTGGAAAAAGTCTGATCTCACAGGCAAGGATTTGATCAAGGCTGACGCTACTTTTCAGGGAGGCTCCCAGGGGATGGTTCAGTCAGAACCGGTTGTCAGCATTAAATTTGATAATATAGGCAAAGAAAAATTTAGTGAACTAACGAAAGATAACGTTCAGAAAAGAATAGCTATTGTTTTAGATAACGGCATCGTATCTGCACCAACCGTCAACGAACAGATCCCCAGCGGCGAAGCTGTCATTAACGGTCTCAAAGATATCAAAGAAGCTCAACAGCTCGCCAAAAGATTGAGTGAGGGAATATTACCGGTACCGACCAAGTTGATAGCTCAACAGAACGTCGGTGCAACACTAGGACAGGAGTCTTTAAAGCTAAGTCTCGTGGCTGGAATTATCGGCTTAGTGTTAGTTGGCATCTTTATGGTTGTCTTTTACAAATTCACAGGCCTGATAGCTATTGTCGCGCTATTGGTTTATTCGGCGCTAGCTTTGGCAATCTACAAACTGATTCCTGTCACTCTTACTCTTGCAGGAGTTGCCGGCTTCGTGCTATCGATCGGAATGGCTATCGATGCCAACATTCTGATATTTGAGAGAATGAAGGAGGAACTGAAGGTCGGCAAGGAACTCAATCTGGCAATTATCGACGGCTTTAGACGCTCATGGAATTCCGTTCGTGACTCAAATTTCTCCTCTATAATTACTTGTCTAATACTATACTTTGTGGCTGGATCTGGTCCGGTTAGAGGTTTTGCTCTAACATTGCTTATCGGTATCTTGGTTAGTATGTTCACGGCCATTACTGTCACGCGTACCATCCTACTACTTTTATCAACTAGTCCGCTAAAGAGGTTTATCCATGTATAGAGTTTTAAAACACAGTTGGGTTTGGTTTGGGATCTCAATTGGATTAGCAGTTATCTCAATTATTGCTTTATTTGTTTTCGGTTTACCGATTGGAATTGATTACAAAGGTGGCACCGTTTTGGAATTTACCTCTGGCAAGGCAAACAGTCTTGAAGTCGCCAAGCAAGTTCTGGCTGAAGATGGCTTTACCGACATACAGGCAAAGGAAGCAGGAGCAGACAAAATCATCGTTAGGATGAGAACGCTGACAAATGAAGAGCATAATCAGATCTCAGCGGATCTATCTGCAAGAATACCTAACTACAGTGAAACTCAGTACGATACGGTCGGTCCGACAATCGGAAAAGATCTCACCAAAAAATCCATCCTAGCTGTAATTATTGCATCGTTGGGCATCATATTCTACGTCGCGTTCGCTTTTAGAAAAGTGCCGAAACCTCTCTCCTCGTGGAAATTCGGTTTCTGCGCTGTCGTTGCCCTTCTCCATGATCTACTGATTACTATAGGCTTTGTCTCCATCATGGGCCATTTTTTCATCTGGATGGAAGTTGATGCCCTCTTTGTGACCGCACTTTTAACTATTATGGGCTTCTCCGTACACGATACGATAGTTGTATACGACCGCTTAAGAGAAAACCTTATAAAAAACCCACATAAAGATATCACCCAATTAGCTGAAGAAAGTATCAATCAGACGATAATCCGATCAATTAATACTTCTATGACAACTGTAATCGTGCTAACAGCTCTATTAGTCTTTGGCAGTAGTTCTATCCGCCATTTTATTATTACCCTTGTTTTTGGTATCGTCATCGGAACATACTCATCGATTTTTAACGCTACACCACTCCTTGTCTTATGGCAGAGGAAATCGCTAAAAAAATCTCCTCTGGTGCGCTAAGATAGGGGAGGGGAGCAGAAAAAGAAACTATTTTTATATTTATAGTTTTCTTGGTTTACGGTCTGGCTGGAAGACTATCGGTGAAATAGACTGAGCAATAAAAAATTAAAATAAAAGGTTTTTATGTATCTGATTGTTATCGGTTTGATTGTCGGACTTGTCATCGGCGGCTTTATTCAAATAGATATACCCCCTGAGTACACCCGCTATACGGCAGTCGCCATTGTCGGGATACTCGATTCCCTTTTCGGTGCGATTAGAGCATCGGCAGAAAAAAAGTATGACACTATCATATTCATCACAGGCCTCGGATTCAATATGGCCATCGCTGTCCTCATCACTTTCTTTGGAGACAAGCTGAACCTCGATTTATATTTAGCTATACTTGTTGCCTTCATGGTGCGCATCTTTGCAAATATTGGGATCATAAAAACAACCGCCCTATCCGGAATTCAAAATTGGATTCACAAACAACCCTAGTTCAGATTTAAAGGTATAAGTTATCATACTTTGTCATAAAAATGCCTTAGAAACGATTCTGGGCCTTTTTATGGCTAATATGGTGACTATTATGTTGTGTTCTGTTCTTGAAATAAAAAATTGTCTAGAGACAGATAAACATTAGAACAATTCCTAAAAGGAAACCATAAAAAACGGTTGGATTATTTAAAGAATAGTATAGTTTAAGAATAATAAACATTAAATTGCTCTTTCCTTGTTACTTCCGTGCTGGGGAGGGGAGAGCTCTGATGAATTGTTTCTTATCATCCTTGGATATTGTGTTCAAAAGTACCTTACCGGGCAGTATGTATTATGTCGCATAATGAAGGTTATGCGACATAGTTAGCGTCTGAAGATTGTCCACGCTTGAGCTATTTTATATCAAAAATAATGTGAGAACTAAACGTTTTACTAACATTTTATTTTTCTTTCTATTCTACCTGCTGTTATCCGCTTCCTAATAATTTGCTCTGCTATCAATAATAAAAAATTGATAAATGTGCAGATATCCACCTCTCCCCCGAATACCACTCCCCTGCCGGAAAATAAAAAATCCAGGCGGCGCAGTTCGACATAATGTCTAAACCACACCAACCTGGCGAATTAGATGCTTAGTGACCCCAATAAGAAACCATCGCGCGTATTTGTGTGCCATTCGGCAAATACTTCCCCTGCAAGGTGAGAATACTCGCAGGCGATGATATGGTTGCCGTTTATCCACAGATGCAAAAATGGTCCAAGGGTATTTCGGCCCCTTTTCCATTGTACAATTCCGATATCCTCTACGTGGATGGTTCGGCGTCCCCTACGTGATATTCTAGCGATACGATGTAACTCTAGGTGACCCGTATAGCTAAAAAGCAGGGATACAACGGATCGGTTATAACTCCGCTGGACATGGCGCCAAACCTTGCGATCGGCTAACCCCGTTGCATTGCCAGCGGCAAGATAGACCAACAACCGTAGAAACCAATCTGGATACATTCTCCTACCTCCATACAGCGAAAAAACGCTGCTTACTCTTGCAGGCTCAGGCCCGCGAGGGTAGAGGCGGTTACCCACCTCCGGAAGCTGCACTTTTACAGCCTCAGGGATAGATAACTACATTATTATACTCTTTTTGGATGAGTTTGTCAAATTGGCACCCGTGATTCCGAATACTCTAATCTCAATGTGTCATACTCGGACATGAAAGCCATTTCATTTTAAAAAATAGTAGAAAGGCGACCCATGATCCGGGTATCCAGGGAGGTTTGGCCGCGATTTGCAGTAAAGTAATATCCGGATAACAATGAAGGTTTTAGAGAACCCACGGTAGCACAGCAAAAATAGAGACAGAGAGTTAGCCTCTGCAATTATAATGATGTGTCGGAAGCCTTTACTTAGGCAGGTCTAGGCTCTATTCATCCTTGGGCAGCTTGATCTCCTGCCCTTCAGATAAGTGTTGAGGATCAATAGTAACCGGTTGACCGGCGCTGGCCACGCTCGAGCTACTATGATGCTGCTGAATAATTTGTGGTTCAATTTTTGAAGCATCGGAATGTATAGTAGTCAGATCATTTGCCGGCGTCGGGCTTAAGTCTTCTTTTATTTCGGGTAGATCCGATGCTCTGACCATAGGCATAAGCGGCTTTTCTTCGACTACGGATTCGACGGCTTTTGGCTCATCCTTTTTTTCTTCTGGAGCAACGGTAATATTAATAGCACTTCCCTGTTTTTCTACTTCTCCTTTTCCTGATTCAGAGGCTTGTTTTTGATCAACTCTCGTATCACTCTTCTGCTGAGGTTGATGTGTCTGGCGTTTTGATTGTCCGACCGGCTTATCGGAAGAAACTTTTTTGGAAAGTTCGATCATCTCTCTCCCCTTTTCATCGATCAAAATATGGCTTTTGGCTAATTTCTCTTCGTCAATTTCCTCGCCCAGAAACCACTTTATACCACCTCTGGCTGTCCTCTCCTTATAAAGACGCCCATTTAAGATATTTTCAAGCTTTACTGTCTTCGGTCCTTCTTTGACTTTTTCGTTCTCTTCCTCAGCGTCAGAGACAACAGACATAGCCTGAGCACTTGATCCTTCTTGGCTTACAGAACCGGAGATATCAGACGTTACTGTTATCGCCGCCGGTTTATCGATATTATTTGGTGGAGAAGAAGGCACCACATTCAAGCTGGCTTCAGCAGGTCTTTCGGCAGGCTTGACAGGCGCTGCCGCTACAGGCGCAATATACCGAGTCTCACCTCTAGGCGCAGAATTCAAAGGATGTGTCTGTGCAGTAGACGGCGAAGAGTTCTTTTTCAAAAGTAATGCTTCTAGGCCACCTTTCTTGAAGACCTCGGCTTCTTGTTTTAAAGCCGCCTCTTCTTCGGCTGATCTGCCAGCGATAATATCTTCGACTACGGTTCTCGGACTGGAATATTTTTCATGAGATTGTGCGATAACTTTCTCGACGTTTCCTGTCAATTTATCTACCGGAGGCAAAGTCCGTGCCGAAAAAGCCGGTGACGAAATACCATCAACTAGAAGCTTCACATAAATATTGAATTTATCAAGGTTGACAAGATCATTCTCAACGAAAACCGGCTCAAATTCCTTCACAAGCGTTGATGCATCGGCACCGCCTACCCGAAAAGAAATAATTGTACCGGCATTGCCGAAAACTGCTTCTCTAACCTCATCCTTCAGCTGAGCAATATATTGATGAGCCATCGTCAAGTTTAGATTATATTTTCGAGCTTCAGCCAAAATAACTGCAAACGAATCAGTCGCAAAGTTCTGAAACTCGTCAACGTATAAATAAGTGTCAGGCCGGTTATCTACAGTTACGTCCGCCCGACTCATCGCCGCCAGCTGAATCTTTGTAATCATCATTGCACCAAGCAAAGCCGAATTATCTTCACCGATTTTACCGCGGGACAGATTCACAATCATAATTTTCTTCTGATCCATTATTTCCCGGATATTGATAGTTGATCTCGGCTGACCAACAATATTACGGATAGTAGACGAGGCTAAAAATTGTCCGACTTTATTCAGGATTGGCGAAACCGCTTCGGTTCTAAATTTAGCATCAAATGAGGCAAACTCGTTTTGCCAGAATTCCCGGATAATAGGGTCTTTGACCTTCTCAACAATTCGGTCCCGGAAATGATTATTGGTCAGCATCCTCGGGATATCCAGCATAGTTGATCCGGGCACATCCAGAAGCGCTAAAACAGTGTTCCTCATAATGTGCTCAAGCCTCGGACCCCAAGATTTATCAAAAAGCTTTTTGAAGATTCCAACAAAACCAGAGGCAACGATCGGCTTGAAATCATCGTCTATACTCTCCAGGAGGTTGAAAGCGACTGGAAATTCTCTATCGGCAGGATCAAATACGACAACATCACCGATCCGATTTTCCGGGATACAGGCCAATACTTTGTCGGCCAATTCTCCGTGTGGGTCGACTATAATAACTCCCCTGCCCTTATAGACATCGTCCTTGGCCATATTTTCAATTAGAACAGATTTACCAACACCTGATTTACCGACGATATAAATATGCCGGCGGCGGTCGTCTTTCTTTATCCCAAACACTCTAAAAACGTTGCGGAAGTTTGTCTCTCCGATAACTGTCAGTTCATCTTCCGCTGTAGTTTCCTGTAATGGCAGATTTGCCGGCGGCTCCCCTTTCTTGGCTCCAGACCAAACGATACTCGGTGTTGCAACAGACATATGAGGAAAATGATATATAGAGGCTAGCTCAGCGATATTAAAAATACGGCCGTCCTTTTCGAATGACCTGATTGCATAATCCTTCCAATGATGCTCACTGTTCATATAAATTTCGGAGATCTTGAAACCATTTAGATTGGTAGTATTGTATTGTTTGAAAGCGGCTGCTACATTTTGACATTTCATACGAGTCGAAACAGGATCATTGCCAAGGGCGATAATTCTGATCTTGGTCTCAAACCCCAGCTTTGTAATTTTCTGCTCGATGCTTTTCAGAGCTTCCTCGACAGAAGCAGGCAATTTGATCTCCGTAGTTCCGCTTGTACTTTCTGCACCGGGTCTGATAGCTTGATTGACGACTGCTCCTACCAAACTCCATAAATTTCTGCCAATCCGCTGGCTTAATTCTTTGCCCTTCGGTTTGGCGCCATTCCTGACGGCTGTGACCATTGCATGGCCTTTTTCCTGCCAGTTGTCCCCTACCGGACGGATAACAACCTGAAACCATACTTCTTCTCCCGGGTTGAGTTTGGACATCACCGCCGTAACTCCGGAAATCGGGTCGACTTCAAAATCACTGAATTGCTTTATCGGGTAAACATCCGGTTTATTCAAAAGCAACTCGCAGATACCATAATTTTTTTCAGAGATATCAATATTATGAACATAGTCGTCAACCTCAGAAATCTCCACAGTCGGATATTGTGCATAAACTTGGCCCTCAACAAAATCCTTCAAATGTACCGGCACATGAATATAAAATTGAATAAATTTATCCTTGGCAACTATTTCAAAGGAGAGATGATTCTGAAATTCAGAACTGTCGGAATAGATACCATGAATGGCTGCAAACATCTGTTCTGCCGCAAGAGGAGATTTTTCGTTATTGCGAGGAACATCGATCCGCAGAACTGTGTACTCTTGTGAGTTCAACCATTCGACCTTGCGCATTCTTTTGCTTATCTGCCGGATCGCCCAGATAAGATAAATCGGACCGATAATGAGTACGGCATAGATTAGATACAATATATAATTCATTTGTTCCCTTCATTGAAGCGTGCGAATATAAAGGCACGATTCGGACTAATATAAATTCAAGTGGTAAAAGCTAAAACTTACGGATATTATATCACATTGGATGAGCAGAATAAAAGCGAGCGAGGAATGAATTAATGGAAAAAATAGCTATTGGTATAAAGTTAATAAATTATCAAAAAAAGATTGATAACTAACAACTCTATAGCCAATAGCTACTTTATTTGAGTCCGTATATGTTTGCCGAAATTTTCTTGAAGAGAGGCTTTGTCTGGAGATTGATAAGTACAGTATTTTTCTTGACGACACGTTGCTTCATCACTCTTGTGACGATCTCTTCGACCGGTAAGCCTTTCGGTTCGCTTGTCAAGATTTCCATAATAATATCTGCGACCGTTCCTTCCTGAAATCCCCATTCGGCAAGTGCGTAAATACCACGGCCGACGAGTACGAACCGTTCATCTGCAATAAGCTCGTTGTGAACTGTTGCTTTGACAATCTTCTTCTTATCGAAATTTTGAGCACCGATTGCTTTGGCGATGTCGTCAAAATGCATCGGTTTATTATTCTTCTTCAAAACGTAGTAAATCTTGTCCCTGACATTACGAGGATTAACCTCTGGCCAAGTCGCTAAACCAATTTCACCACTCTCTGTTTTAACAAGTTTCTTGCTGATCAAAGGCAACTCTGACAGGAAAGCAATTTTGTGCTTCTGATGATCAGGATTGGCTTCGATTAGGACCTCCAGAGAAGCTGGCTTTTTTGTCTTTTTTAAATGATTTACCCAATCATTGATGATTTTGATAGCATCTTCTTTTGATAGGCTAGCCAACATCCAGCTAGCTTCGAGCTCTTTGGTTTTCTCGATGCGAAGCAAATCGGGCATCAGCACGAAAATCAAATGAAGAGAATTAAACTCATTTTTGTTCTTGGCATAGACCTGATCAAGAAACTTTTCTGCGATTTTCTCATGATTTGTGATACCACCGTTTCCTTCCATAGTCTCAATAATCTGAGAAATATATGGGTTTTCTTCATGGATTATTTTTCTAGCAACCTTTTTTAAGGCCTCTCTCTCTATCTGACGAATCCGCTCTCTGGATAAATGCAGATCTTTACCGATAGACGATAAAGTCTGATGCTCAGCATCAATACCAAAACGGCCAAGCACAACTTTTTTCTCATTTGGCTTGAGATCCTCGACAGCTTCTTTGATGGCCCTGTATGGACTAAAGTTTTTTACAACCATTTTTTCCTTGATACTTAAATATTTTATTTAACGATTTATTTGATTAAATTTTCAACTGCTGCCCACTCGGTCGGTGCACCTTCCGGCACTAGAATCGCTAGCTGATCGCCGGGTTGCGCTTTGAAATAAGATACGGAGGCAGGCAAAACCTGATATTTTTTATCTTGGTGGGAAACAATATATTTGCCCTCACCGGCATCTTCCAAAACTCCTATAAGTTTTTCTCGCTTGATTGGACCGATCTGCTTGTAGACGAACGATCCATCTTCCAGAATAGTCAACTTCAAAGTATCACCGGTGACCAATTTGGATTTGGAAGCATAATTAGCCGATATTTGATATCCTTTGCCGTCAGGACCGACCATTTTTTCTCCGTCAAAAACACCTTCGATAATTTTCCCATCGGTCTTTAGATCCATATTTTTGGCCTTTTCAGACATACCCGATGAAAAAAGCAGATTCTTGGCCTGCAAGATTTTACTCTCAGCAGAATCAAGCAATTCTTTAATGGCTTTCAGGTCCAGTTCGGTTGACATTTTTCCTTTGTTTTTTACTTCCAGAAAATATTCCGTAAGTTGGTTATACCCTACCATATTATTGCAATTACGTCAACACTTCTCGAAATGTAGAACAAAATAAGCAGATTTAGATCAAGTTTTAGAGATTATCCACACCTGCAAAAAGACGCTTATAATGAATCGATCATATAGTTATCTCATGCTGTTGGCGTGGCCGATGTAGATTGCAATCCGGGCAAATCGATGGTGTCAACACGTGATCGCTCTAGAATTTCAGTCTCAACGATCTCACGGGGACGACCAAATTTCAGACGGGAAAGTTCCTTGATTGCTTCGCCGAGTTTTGGATTTCCATCATTATCCTTCGGCCAGATACTCTCGCCGTTGAAAGGTCTGGTCGGCGCTCCGTCTATCAGCTCTTTTATATAGAAATTATATTTATCGATCGTAGTTAAATCTTCCGGTTTTAAAGGCTCAAATTCCTTGACAAAAAATTCAGCGTCGGCAGCTCCCATTCTAAAAGCGATCAAGGTACCGGCATTGCCTACAACTGCTGCCCTGATTTTCTCATCGAGCTGTTCGATATATTGGTTGGTAATCGATAACCCTAACTTGTATTTTCTGGACTCAGACAGAATCGTGGCAAAAACATCGGTAATGAAATTCTGGAATTCATCAACATACAGGAAAAAAGGAATACGCTGATCTTCCGGTGTATCTTGCCGTGAAAATGCACCCATAGCTATCTTAGAAACGATAATCATACCCAACAGAAATGCGTTGATCTCCCCTATCATGCCCTTGGATAGATTGCAGATCAGAATTTTTTTGTTATCCATAACATCTCTAAAATCAAATGAAGACTTCGTTTGTCCAAGGATATTACGCATCATATCATTCGTCATAAATCTGCCGAATTTGGAGGTGAAGTAATTGAGCATCTCAGATTTGTGAAAATCAGCTGTTTTAGCCATTTGCTTTTCCCAGAAACTTCTTATAACCGGATCTTTCACATACTTTACCCGATCCTTCTCAAAATCAGGATCAGTGAAGAGGCGTGGCACATCAATAACTGTGCCGCCATCCGGATGAGACATCAGGGTCAGAGCTGCATTCCTCATCCAATGTTCGAATTGTGGCCCGACCATACCTGTCTGATTTGGATCAAATAGTTTGTAGAATATTTGAATTGATTCCTGGACTAGAAAATCCCGCTGATCCGGCGTTTTCCACTCAAGCATATTCAACCCCATCGGACGCTCCTTGTCAGCCGGATTGAAATAGATTACGTCGTCAGCTCTCTCTTTTGGAATATGCTTGAGAATCCATTCGGCTGCATCTCCATTCGGATCGAGATAGCAAACACCGTGGCCGGCCTCGATATCCTGACGGATCATATTTTGAAACATTACTGTCTTACCTACACCGGTCTTACCAATCTGGTATATGTGACGCAATCTATCAGGTAGTTTGACCTTGATCATTTTCTCTTGACCACGAAAAACGGCCTTGCCGATGACAGTGCCTTCGGTTGGTAGATTGGCTGGTGGCGGTTCTTTTCTGGCTAACAGCCAGTTGATATTTGGAGTATCGACAAAGCGGTTTGGCAGATGATAGATAGAAGCTAATTCTTCAGTATTGAGAATCATTTTTTGTCGTCGACCAAAAATTCGAAAGACATAATTAGCTACTTCCTCTGATTTTTTCATAGGAAATTTGAAAATAAAACCGTTTGAGTCCGGTGCATTGAACTGATTATATGAGGCAGCAATATTTCTGCTGATTTCCTCTGCAGTCTGTTTATTCTCAGCCACCGCAACAACACGTAGTTGACATTCGAATCCCAGCTTGGCTGCTTTTTCACCTAGCAATTTGACCTGATTTTCTTGCATCGGTGTTAACTTCAACATTTCCCGGTTGACCGGCTGTTCTTCCTGGCTTTTATTACCCAAATTTTGCGACGCATCGCTCGCAAAATTAAGAAAATGCTCCGATGCCCGGACTAGCAAGCTATTCGAGTAAGTAATCCTGGACTTGCCGTGCTGGACATTGTATGCAACACGTTCACCATTTACTCTCCAGTGCCCGTTTGTCGGTCTGACAAGTAACTGAATTCCCGCGGTTTGATCCGGTGTTAATTTCGAGAGTGAATTCGTGATAGCATTGAGAGGATCTTCCTCTAGCATCTTATAGGTCTTGACTGGAAGGATATATCGCTTGATCAGCTGTAAATTTACAACACTGATCTGCAAAGGCTTATCGGGAAAAATCGAGTGATCCTGATCCTCTTTCACTTCGGCATAGGGATATTGGGCTTGGATATTCTTCAGAATAACAGCTGAGATACTCTTCGGACAGCCAATATAGAAGAGTATTTGACCACTCTTGGCGATAATCTCGAACGAAACGTGCGGTTGCGCTCGAAAACGCTTGAATAGATGATGATCAAAGAGAGAATTAAGATTGGCAAAAAACGGCTCAATGACTGCCAGCATCTCCTGGAAATTCTTGCGTTGATCATCCTCCTCGGCATGTCTCTCCTTCGGTACCGTGACACGATACATTATCCAGCCGTCGGTTAGTTCCACTTGCCGCCGGCGAATCAAGATGGCCCTGATCCAGCTCACAGCCATACAGACCAGCGCTATCGCCCCGGCAATTATCAGTAGCCAAAAATACCAGGCCATTCCTCCGCCCTCCTGATAAAGTGCTGAATTGTAATCCCCTCCTCCGTACATATATTATGCCGCCTTATTTTGTTGTTCCACTTCTTCTTTACCGGCCGGCTGTAACGTTTGAGCTATCACGCCTGAATTAAGCTCTTCCGGACTTTTACTCGATATCCCGGTGATCTTGTCCAATAAACTTCTAAATCTGTTCCTCTTCGCCTTCGGCCCTTCAACTGGCGCACCGGCGCTGACTGGAACTTCGGCAACCGGCTGTGCTTCGACTGATGAATCCGCTGTATTCGGCAGATGACTTAGATTAAAATCATTGGCTGTCTTTTCTCCGGCTAACTGAGAATCAGTCTGCCCTTCAGTTGCAGCAGGTTCTTCTGATAAAGTTCTCTCAATATCATCAGTGGTTCCTTCTGCTCCAACTACTGGCGATGCCGATTCAACAGTAGTCTCCGGCTCAGCTGTCGGGACTACCTCGTCAACCATCGCCGGAGCTTCGACTGATGCCTCTTGCGATTTGATAATAGGATCGGCTACAGATTGGTCAGCGACAACCGTCTCCCCAACGGTTGCATCAGCAGCAACAGCGTTTGTATCTACCGCTGGCTTGGCTGCTTCCGGCACAACAGTGTCTGCGGCAGGAACATCGGTAACAATGGGCTCAGCCGGCGTTATTGGTGGTATATTTGCATCTACCGCCTGGTTTATCACTTCATCCTCACTAGCGGTCCGAACGATCTGTCCTGCCTCCCCCGGATCTGCCCCATCCAGCGCAGCTCTCATCGGCGTCTCCGGCACTTTTACGTTCTCACCTCCATCATCTACCGGCACAGCAAAATCAGCCGATTCCGCTGCATCGATAGCCGGAGTCGTGACTTCTACATTTTGAGCTGTTCCTTTATCCGTCTCCCCTATCAACTCCCGCAATCCTCCGGGACCGGTAAACGGATTAACTGTCCCGTCAGTCTCAGGCTCTGCACTTCGATCTTTGGCAATAGTATCCATAGTTTTTTCTCCTCCAGGCCGAAGACTACTCTTACGGCGTTGAATTTGTTTACTTATTTGATGCAATTTGCTCGTAATATTTTTTTCATGCAATAGCTCGTGTCCTTCATCTAGAGCTATCTTAGCCAGAAGACGTCGAGAAGCTTCTCTCCCGCCGGTAGCTCTTTGTCCGCTTCGTAAATCTGCACCCGCTGCCGCGTGATGCGACAAAACCTCTCTTTGTTTATCTGCATCAATTCTTCTGGCCGCCTGACTATGCAATTGTTCGATTATCGGATGTCGACTATTTACCATTTTTTTCTTGCGCTAACTGATGAAAACTCTCGTAATTTGCCGCCTCCCGGAAGACCCTGACCCAATCTACAATCTTATGAGATTTAAGATTGAGTTTTGAAGCTTTCAGATGCCCGTCTTTGTCAGTATATTCTAAGATAAATTTGATTGCCAGCAAATCTTCATTGGTCGGAGGTATCTGCGCCAAGCTCATTTCGTCGATCTTGAAACCGACTATCCGGCCTCCCTTTTTTTCAATATCAGTCACCTTGGCAAGCTCCTGATTTGAAAAATCCCAGATTTGGCCTACTTCTAGATGAAGTTTACCCTTCTTACCCAAATCTACTGATAGTTTGTCTATCTCTCCGGGAGTTGCCGGCTCTGGTGTCACCGCTTTGATTTCGAACTTTTGTCTCTCTTCGTCTATTTTCTCTATGTAATCTTTTAGACCCCCGGCCGGTTCAAAATTAGCCCCGAAAATCTCTTTGAGCAATTCCCCTAAACCAAATGGCATACTCCGCCCTCTGTGAGTACTTGGAGTTATCCACATCTTGTCACGAATCGGCATGCCAAAACTTAAATTTAAATCCCTAGTACCGCCGTTCCTGGTACTAATTGAGAATCCAGCAGCGTCAGTATCTCTATCATAGTTCCAGTTTATAATTGTATCATATCCCATCGCAATAATGGCATCTGTGGCTAACTTGCCCAGACTTTCTCCCGGGTTGACGAATACCTTCCCCAGAGTCTGGTGCGTGTAAGTGCATCCGGCTTCTGGCTTGGTTAATTTCTCCAACTTCTCCCTGATCTCTTCGAGTTTTTGGAATCTTTCGTTGCTTGCTAGATCAAGTCTTCTTTGTTTCACCTTAGTGATTGGATCAGTATTCCATTTTGTCTTAACCAGGCCATAATCAGTTTGATCCTGGGAAGTCAGACGATAATTTACGGGATCATGGCCGTCATGGATGAAACGTAACAAACCAACAGGATCATCAACATCATCCGCTAGTCCGAACATATTTTGGGATGATTTATCGAAAAATGAGTTATAAAATTCCTGGGGATAAGCCTTGTTGTCATTTATCGAGACAAACTCAACAAACCTGTCGAGCTCTTCCTCGGTTATTTTGATTTGCTTGCTTCTTGTTTTAATTGATAGTTTATCAAAATCAATAAGATCAAGGCTCTTCAGCGCCTCATAGACAAATTTGGTAGCCGAACTGTCGCTGCCGGATAACGGGCCATGGTGGTCTATCCAACCGGTGGCCTGGATCATGATCCGGTCATAAATAGAAAAACTGCCGATTTTCTTGCCGGTCAGGGCTTCCAGCTTTGCTTGCTGTTCCAATGATAAATATTCTATTCTTTTGCCAAAAAGAGCCTTTTCGCCGTCGGTAAAAGATTCAACAGAATGATCAAATATACTCTCTAAGTAAGCCTTTTCTTCGTCCGAGAACCCTTCAGGCCATTTGGCTGGGTCTATTATCCGGCCAAAAATCGATCGAAGCTCGCCAGTAAACTCCCCTATCTCCTTACCAAAAACACCTTCCAGATGTTTTTTCTCTTCTGCTGATAAATCCTCCAGCTCCCGGCCAAAATATGAACCGACACCATTATGATTGCTTTTATCCACATTTATCTTGCCGGGGGTCTCTGCTCCCTTGTCCGTATATTGGACTTTATCCTCTTTTGTATGCGCATTGAGTGGAATCTTGGCCGCCCATTCCATCAAGAAAAGGGCTGATTCGCCGTCCAAATCAGATTGTTTATTCATCCTTTCGCTCAACCAGTGAACAGCGATCTTCTCTGCCCATAGCCGTCTCGTCTGTTCTTTGAACTTCTGTTCTCCCTCTTTCGCTGTATCAGCATTTAGCTCATCCCAACTCCCGACCGATGCAAGAGTAAGAGCAGCAGCATCGGGAGCCACACTAAATTCGAACTCCTTCCATCCGTTGGCCCGGCATTCGGCGTTGTGCATTTCGACGATTTCATCAATTGTATGAGGACTCCCCTCTTCCGGCAGATAATGTTCTGCTTTGGGGTCAGGGCCGCCCGGTTTCTCATTTACAGCAATAATACCCTCCTAGCACACTTCAAATCATGCCTTAATTATCGCAGAGAGCGTCTCTATTTGCAATAAAAAAATTAGTTCTAAGTACTAAGTACTAAGTTCTAAGTACTAAGTACTAAGTACTGAGTTCTAAGTACTGAGTTCTAAGTACTGAGTACTAAGGATGATTTATTCTTCGAGGATAATTCTGATTAGTTCTCGACAAGCTCGAACAATAAATACTGTCTATTCTTCGAGCGCAACGCAGTGGAGTCGAGAAGTTTTGATCAGTTCGTTCTCGACAAGCTCGAACAATAATTTTGATCACCCTCCGCTCTACATTCTACACTCTACATTCCCCCCTTCTACACTCCCCGTTCTACATTCCCCTCTCCCCGTTCTTGTTGACAATTAGACGCTTATTTATGGTAGAATTGTATTAGAACTTATTTTCTTTTTATTCTTCGAACACTTAGCGTGAGAAGTCTCTATTTATAGGCTTCTTCCGCCCAATCAACAAGATTAATTATTTTAGGAAGGGTATTTATGGACTCAAACACGAACACCAGCCAAAATGTAGCCAACGATGACTACACCACGATGTTTCTCCCGGGAATTTCATATGACGATTTCATCGACAAGGATATTTTCACTCTGATGAAAGTCGAAAATATGACGAAAGAGCAGCAGAACAAACTCCTAAAAACGATGATAGATACAATTCAGCATCGTGTTATCAAACGGATTCTGGAAATGCTCTCGGAGGAAGACTTCCAGACAGTCAAGAAAGCTCTCACCGAAAATGACCAGGACTCATTTTCCAAGGCGGTCGCCAGCAGCGGCATAAATGTGTCTGAGCTTTTCAACGAAGAGGCAGTTTATTACAAGATTGAGATGGTTAATACTGCTAACAGGCCAGTTATAGCAAAGGAGGACTAGATGGCTGTTCGACCACCGGAAGCGTCACCGCCACAGCAACCAGCCGAAAAGCCGGTTTTTGCGCCGGCTAGATCTGCCGTACCTGATCATGCAGTCCCCGGACCCCAGGCTGAACATCAGGATAGAAACCCTTTCTGGCGGAACAAGACGCCAAATGCTGTCAAAAATTTGGATTATCCGGAATCTCCGGAAGCACCGCTTCGGCGGGAGCAAAATTATTCTCGAGAAGAAGAAGTCATTCATACTGCGGAAGCCATCAGCTCACGTGAATTTGAAGCTGAGTTTCTGACCAAAAGGCAAAGAGAAGTATATTATGATGGCTTTTGGGGACGGGCTCAGTCATATCTCTCGGGCGATGGACATTGGGAAATCAAGCGGGATGAAAATAAAAAAATAGTAGATATTGATCTACAAGGTAGCGATTTTCGGATAAACAAACGGACCGGTTCGGTTGAATACAGAAGGGGTCACGCCGCCCTTCGGGAGACTATTAACTTTGCTGAAAAGATAGTCTTAAAAGGCGCAATTACGGCCGGCGTTGCTATGGCCATGAATTGGCTTTTGGGCGCGGAGGTGGGCTCAGCGGCAGTTGCTGATATGGTTGGCCGAACAGTCTTGGGCAGTGCAATCGGACGTGGATCCGTCGAACTCACCAGACATTTCAGTAGCCAGGAACGGCACTTAAAACAACAAGAAATTGCTGCCACGCTTCGATACTTCAAAAAACTAAATAAGTTAAATGAACGAGAAATTGCCTACCAGAAATTTGATGAAACAGATCCGACCGATCCATTCACCGACGAACCGATCACACGAGAGACTTGGGAACTTCGGCATAATCAAGCAGTTATCGATCGCGTCAATTTTCAAAACAGCTTCGAACATCTCTCAGTCGACATTCAATACCAACAGGGCGAAGAGGAAAACGATGACGGTACTCCAAACAAGAAGACAAAGGGATTCCTCGGTAAACTTTTTGGCAAAGAAGCCGATATTGATCCATATATAGACCTAGAGCACAGCGATAACAATCCGGAAAAACGCGACGGGACAGAGATGTATCAACCTAGTTACGTTTCGCCCGATTCAACAACAATGGCAGAGCTTCGCAATAAGTTAGAGTCAGAGCGTCACAACTGGGAAAACCGTTCGGAATGGGGCGATATGATCGGCAGCATGGCAGTAACGGCAGTAACTCTTCTAAACGGCGGCTGGGGTCATCTGACCGGCAAAGCCTATGACAATATGACGAATGCATACAATAGCGGAGAAACTGTCAAAGGCATCGATATTGACCGCGATGGCGTTTCTCATCCCGTCAAGCAAATTCAAGATCAGGCTTACTATCTATATAAAAGTGTTGGTGAGCGCCTGGCAGCCGAGAGAATCGGCGATGTCGGGGCAGCCGCATTGGATGGTTTTAAAGGTATCGCCGAACATGGCGGGCATCTGCTTTATGAGGGAGCAATTGCTTTGGGGCAGCTGGGCAAAGAAGCTTTTTACCGCGAAGCAGTCAAACGAGTCGGTATCCAGCTTGCGGGAGTAATGGCAGCAACCGTCGGCAGATTCTTTATCGGTAAATTTTTCAATGACGGCCGTCACCAGAGAGATGCTGATACCAGAACAGAATTTATCCACAATCAGGAGATGAAGCGCCGCCGTCTGCTGCCCGAAGGCGACGTTCGTGATCAACTTCTAGAAATGGCGAGGAACAACCGTCTGCCTCTCCCCGGTCAATATTATCTTCAGGATTTAAGCGAAAATGGAGATAATTCAGCTAACCAAATTATGAAAGTTATTCGTACCGATGAGATTGATCTGGATCATCCCGAGAGAAGTTGTGTTGATATGCAAGTTGTTAATGAGGCCAAGGAATTCAACCCTGTTCAAAGAGTACCCCTGATAGACTTGGTACGCGCCGATTCCCGGTTCATTATGGTTATCCGAAATGAAAAATTTGCCAAGAAAAAAGAAGAGGAAAGAAGAGGAACCGCTAGTACCGGTGCTGGAGCCGCACCATCTGGGCGAGGACCATCAAGCTTCGGATCCGGCGAAAGCGGTAGCGAAGGCCCTACGCCCGTACAAGAACCAGCGGAAAACGTGCCCGAAGGTATGCAGAAAACCGAGGGCGGCAAACTCCTCGAAAAACAGTCAGGCCGAGTCGGTAATTATGAAACAGCCGGACAACATGAAGCCAACCCTGACCAAAAAGAAAAGGCCCTTCGGGAAACATTTACGTTTGGCCGACTACCGAACGGACAGCAATTAGTTGTTTCTATCTCTTCTCCGGATAAAAGTGAAAAGAAAATCGCAGATTTGAAAAAAGCAGCCGCAGAATTGGGTAGCGCCTATGCTGGAATTGCCGATGATCTTGAGCAGTCTGATGCAGCCGCCGATAAAAATACAAAAAAACTCTCCGATCTCTGTGCTAGAGTTGCCGGGGCGGATATCTCCCTTACTCTGATAGTGACGACACAAGAAGGCAAATTTTTCGCCTACCGTCATAACGATGACAAAGCCCTTGTCCTGCAAATACCGAAAGTCGGCGAAGTTGAGGAAATCTTTTCGAAACAAAAGAAGAATACCGATTATTTTTTCGGCGATCAGATTATGTCCGATGGAGACCGAATCGCTTTGCTGGATCCCTATCTGGCTGCCTTGCAAGATAAAGACAAGAAAAAGATTAGCGCTACTCTACTAAAAGAGGATTCCAGATCTCTCCCTGAGATTATCGATGCGCTCATAAAAGCAGGCAAAAGTAAGAACGCAAAGTTCAATGATTTTTATGCCATCGTCACTGAGTTTAAGAAAGAGAAAGAACCACAAGCCGCCCCAAAGATCAGCGTGCCGAGGTTGACTCCAGAAGGCAACATTGAGGCAGCTTCGGAACTCGAAGTTAAGCCGGAACAGGTTTTCATACGGGAGCTAACCGACGGCACAATGGAATTCCTGAAGGTAGATAATATCAGTGACGGCAAAATTACTACCACTCCCTTCGGACTAGATCAAAAAGGAAAAATTATTTTCACCTCAGCGCCGCTCAAACCGATCTCTGTTGGGGAATTTCAGAAGAATTTGACGGCGCAAAAGTATTCTTTTCTAACTGGGAATTTCGAGAAATGGAAGAAAGATATGGAAGCAAGACACGGCCACGCTTAGCATAAAATGATAACCTTTTTGAAATACCACCTGGCACTTGCAGGTGGTATTTTAGTAATAAAAAAATGGGAAGAGCCCTTGTCCGAAGACTTGAGCAACTTCCCATTCGGTATTCCCTCGTTTCCCATCCCTGGGGGCGGGGCAGTTAAGATGTTTGCGGAGGGGCCTCGGGCTCCGGCGCGTCGCCCCGAAGAGCATCTCCGAGGGATTTCGCGCCATTCAGGAAAATGCTATTGTTAATAACATTTCCACCTCCGCTGCGGTCCGAGGCGGACTCAGCCGGCGCAGATCCCGGACGTAGGCTCAATCGAACCCCTCGAAGCCTATCATTTCGGTAATCCAAAGCGAAATTCGCTTTGATGACTTCGTCGGGGTTGACCTCCTTGATCCCGTCGAGGTTAAGATCGACAGGGAGCAACGGAGGGTTCAGGGGTGGATCGCCAGGAGTAGTCGGCGGCGGTGTTGCCGCAGCTGCTGCCTTACCAGCGATGGATGCACGGATCCACATGAATGTGATCGTGCCAGCAACTAACAAGAACAGCAGTACAAGGCCTAAGATTATTGCCCACATCGGCATAATGTTCTCCTCCAATTTTTTTTCATTCGCCTGGATTTGATTGTCTTGCTGCTGGTCTTTTTGCTGGCCAGCTGCAATCGCCTGATTCTGTGAGGTGTCATTGGCAGCGAGCTGATTGATCGCTGCCCCCATCTCCTGCTGATTGCTGTCCAAACGGGAGATGTTTTTGTTCTGGCTGTCTTCCTGCGACCGGGTGGTTGCAGGAGACACAGAGGGCTGCGAATGCTGACGGCGGGTAGTACGCCGATTTCCACTGCCATCGAAATGGAAGTGGAATTCATAGGTACTTCCGTCTTTTTTCAGCGAAGCCGACGGGGCACCTTTTTTGTCCGGCGCGGGCATGGTTGAGCCACTTGCCCACGCTGCCGTCGTCGACAATAATGCGACGGCCAACACTAAGAGGAATAAAAACCTCATCGTCGTATCCTCCTCAGGATATATGTGTCAACCGTCTAGCAGGATTGCATCGACGGACTCTGCTTTATACGGAGCAAAGAAATTTTCAATAGTTTGCCAACTTCTCTGTCTATCTACTATTCCCTTATTTCTCTATTATTCCCATATTTCTCTGATATTCCCCCTTTTTTTGTCATTCTCCTGTTTTCTTTGTCATTCCCCAGACTTTCTGTCATTCCCCTATTTCTTTGTCATTCCCGCGAAGGCGGGAATCTCGCATGCAAATATTGCCGAACAATGTATGAAAATTTCTTGCTCCGGATAAATATTCTATTGTCAAAGTTCAAAGGATTACTTAAATATCCAAAATTTGTATACTTAAATAATCCGTAATCTGTTTTGATGCCGTTTTGCTTTAAAAAACAGGCAACAATGTCCTACATAACTCTTCAATGGGCGGAGGGGGAACCCATTGTCCATCTTGCGATGGTGTGAGCTATGCAGGACGCTGCCGCCTGCAATTTCTTCGATTCATTATATCGGCATCCGATCCCTCATTCCCACCTGCCAATCTTATGATCAAGTAATCTTTTACTGCTGGTCTATCAACCAACACTTTATATTATATCACACTGCTTTGTTTTTGTCAAGAGGAATACGCCCCTTTATCAATAACTCGTCTGCCGTTCTGACATATCTATTGTTCGACTCTACGTAGTAGGTGGAGAACTTCTCCACCCTCGAATTACCGCGGAGTCGAAGAATATCAGATTGGTGTAATATGACTTGCAGCACTGTGCTGATAATCATGCAGGCGGAGGGGGAACCTACATTTCCAATTAAATGGATTGACTACCAGCACATTGACGCAAGTACTAAACGAAGATTACGAATGGATATGAATTTACGAATATTCTGTATATCCGTATTATCTGTAATCTGTTTTTTAAAAGATGTATTTACCTCCTGAGGACTTCCGCACTCCTTCATGGCGAGCTAAGTCGAACCATACCCTCAGAACTGATCATTGTATCAGAATTATATTTTTTGTCAAGAGTTTTGGTTCCGTCATACAAAAAAAGCGCCGAACTTATCCCGGCGCTATCTCGTTTCGACACCTGTTTCAAATATTACAATCCCGCGATTTGATTCCTGACTGCCTCAATATCAATCTGCTTATCGTTCTCATTTTTTGCCTGATCCACCTTTTTTAGCGCATCCAGAGTGGCCGCCAAAAACTGAGAATACTTTTGATTGATCTCATTACTAACCCTGATATAAGCAATTGAGAGACGAGCATAAACCTCGCCGATATCCCCCGCGGTTACTTCAGTTTCAAAGAAACCTTTGATCATCGCCTTGGCGCCGGCCCAATCCCCTGCATCTTGCAGCTGCTCTAGTCTTGTATAATCGAAATTAGCCATTATTTACCTCCTGTCTCTAAATCACCAATAATCAAATTGAGCGCCATCAGCTTCTGTTCCTCGCCCGTGACCGCCTCTTTCTTTTGGATAGATCCTGCCATCTCTTTTCTGGTATCCTTCAACGCATTTATCAATTCTGCCCGCTGCCCTGGATTGCCCTCAGTTTTTTTAACGAAATTACCAAGCGCCTTCTCCATCTGACCAAGATTACTTTCTATGGTGAAGGAGGTATTGGAAACAGTATCGGAAACCTTCAGCGACATAACCGCTTTCAGCTGCTCAAAGACAGTCTTATAAGTTTCCCTAGCGCCTTTCGCGGTCGCTCCACCAGTACCGGCGACATCAAGCTCCTGATTATCCGCCACCCTTTCGAATTGGGCGGCTGCGGCTGACAGACTATCAAAGTCTTCAGATAATTCAGTCACTTCCTCGTCTTCGTCGGTATCATCATTGTGGACAGTCTCTGTCGTATAGGCTTGTGCCTTGCATCGCTCCTCAACAGTTTTGATAGCGATATTCTTCAAATCCTTGACGACGCCAACCTCTTCGATAAATTGTTTTTTCAAGACATCATAGCGGAATTCAGACTGTGACTTTTCCGTATCTGTATCCTTAGCTTTTTGAATCGCTTCCCCTGCATCATTGGATTTTTTTCGCAAAGCCTCGAGTTCGCCGCTAACTGCCTTGATTTTGCCATCGTTTTCCTGGATAAGCTTTGCAAGCCTTGCGGCCTCATCAGGATCAGTATCTCTCTTCTTTATCCAACCAACTTTTATAGAGGCACCAGCGTAAAGGTCACCATTTTCTTCTCGCTCGCTCCTGAGTGCCTCCAACTCTGCCTCTTTCTCCTGTGCGGCAGAATCCGATTTCTCTCTTTCCTCTCTTATTTTTTCAAGATCACCATATTTCTCAAGTTCTTTTTCTTGCTGACCGATAGCTCCTTCTAATTGCTTGAAATCTTTGACATCTTGGGTGATTCTTTGAAACTCTGATCCATCGTTGATTGCCAACTCATTTAAATATTCGACAATTTTCGCCTTTGCCTCATTTGGTATCTTGCCGACCCCCTTGAAGATAGACTTTTCATAAACGTCCGAGAGGTCTTTTGTAACTTCCTTGACCTGCTCATATTTCTGGATATATCCCTCTAAATCTTCTGCACTACCTTCAGCTAAAACGCCACCTTTCTCAAGATTTCCGGCAGCTTTTGAAGCTTTCGTTAAGAAGTTTAGAAATCCTGCTTCCTGCCGCGACTTCTGCAATACAGTGGATCGATTGGCTGCCAGTTGCTGTTCGGGAGTCATCTGAGGTGCTTGTTGCTCAGCCTCAGCTTGCCGCGCTTCGGCTGGCGCTTGCTGTTCGGCACTATTTGTCATCTTCCTCCAAATTTTAAAAATGATGCTTTGAATTGATTGGACTATCGCTAATTCAATTATCAAGCAACTAGAGAAGACTGTCAAGGCTAATCCACAGATGAACATGCCCCGTTCCACACCCCCCATTCTACGTTCTACATTCTACGCTCTACACTCCCCATTCTACATTCCACTCTCTACATTCTACTTTCCCCGTTCCACTCTCCAACCGAGTTCTCTCATAAGCTCCAGATATTGATAGAGATTGTGCAACGTCGCAAGTCTGAGCCCTAAAATCTCATTTGAACGAATTAGATGGGAAATGTAGGCCTTTGAGAAACCCGTTCCCTTCTGGCAAGCTTCACAGCCACAATTTTCATCTATCACTCCCCTATCGGTTCGATATTCGGATTTGAGGAGGTTAATGAGTTCATATAGGTTAATATTTTTAGCTTTTTGTTTTTGGCTTTCTGCTCTGACATACACATTTCCGTGTCTCGCCAAACGTGTCGGCAAGACACAATCAAACATATCCATGCCTAATTCTGTAGCTTTTATAATATCATCCGGTGTACCGACACCCATCAGATACCTTTGTTTATCCTGAGGCAATATCTCCCCCATCAGTTTTACCGTCTCCCACATATCCCTTGTTTCATGATCAACAGCCAATCCGCCGACCGAATAGCCATCGAAGTCCAATTTGATAAGTTCTTTGGCGCACTCTCTTCTTAAATCTTCATATAAACCACCCTGAACGATACCATGAAGAAGAGGTCGATTGTCATATTGTTTTATTGTTGTATTGTTATTTTTTTGATTATTGTCTCTTGTTTCTTGTATCTTGCAATCAAAATATTCTTTTGCTCTTTTTGCCCATAAAATAGTTAATCGAACCGATTCTTCCACTTCTTTTCGAGTTGCTTTGCCGCTCGGACAAACATCTAGCGGCATCAGAATATCGACGCCCAGATCAAGCTGAATTTGGATAACTTTCTCAGGAGTGAAAAAATGTTTGCTGCCATCGAGAAATGATTTAAATTCCACACCTTCCTCGGTAATTTTGACAAGACCCCTTTTGCTGTCCCTAATAATGGTGTCATCCTCGGGCTCCCCTCGACCGTGAGTCGCTCGGGGTCGAACGGTGACCCGGGGATCCAATTCCTTGGTCTTCTGGATTCCCGCCTCCGCGGGAATGACAGAACCATAAATGACATTCTTATTATGGTTGTCCCCTCTTGCCAAAGAAAAAACTTGGTATCCCCCAGAGTCTGTAAGGATTGGCCGATCCCATCTCATAAATTTGTGGAGTCCGCCAAAATCCTTGATCAGTTTCTCCCCTGGTCGCAAGTACAAATGATAAGTATTACTAAGTATGATCTCTGAACCTAGCTCTTTTAATTCATTCGGCGAAACCGATTTCACGCTGCCGACAGTTCCAACCGGCATGAAAAAGGGCGTCTCAATCTTACCATGAGGCGTCGCCAGTTCCCCGATTCGGGTACCGTTATCTAATTTTTTGATTAATTTAAAAGACATTTTGTAAATTTTTAATTGGTCTTCTCAATAGTGTCATCCTCGGGCAGGCGGCAGCCATGACACGGGGATCCAATTCCTTATTTGCAAGCAACTAATACAAGGTATTGAAATTCAATAAACCCCACCTAACCTCCCCTCGAAAAGGGGAGGAATGAAACCCAAGAATGACAAAAGAAAGGATGTAAAAAGACTATTAATATTATACCAAAAGGAGCCTTTCGGCTCCAGGTGGTATATTCTTATCACTTACAAGCTTATCAGCTTACTAGCTTATTCGCTTGCTTATTTCATTTCGACAGTTGCGCCGGCAGCTTCAAGCTTTGCCTTTGCAGCTTCAGCATCTTCTTTCTTAGCACCTTTCAAGATATCTTTTGGAGCAGCATCAACTAAATCCTTGGCTTCTTTCAAACCAAGTTCTGGCTTGATTTCACGAACAGCTTTGATAACGTTGATCTTCTGTGCGCCTGCGCTAGTCAGAACAACATCAAATGCTGTTTTCTCTTCAACTGGCTCAGATGAGGCACCAGCGGCAGGCATCGCGCCCATCATCATTGGAGCAGCGGCTGAGACACCAAACTTCTCTTCGAGAACTTTTACAAGTTCTGCCAATTCGAGAACTGTTAATTTCTCAATTTTTTCGACGAGATCCTTGAATTTCTCAGGAACCTCTACTTCTTTCTTCTCTTCCATGATTCTCCTTATTAAACGTTTTTAATTAACCTAATGTATTGGATTCCCGGGTCATGGCGTTGCCTGCCCGAGAATGACACTATACTCAGTTTATAAGATTACTGCTTGTTGTTTACAGCTTTTAACACGTTGACCAAACCCCGAAGATTGCCGGCAAGAACGTTGACCATGCCGGATAGTGGTGAAGCGATCGATCCGACCATTTTGGCCAAAAGCTCTTCGCGTGATGGCAAGGAAGCTAATTTCTTGACCATTTCAGCATCAATCATCTTCTTTTCAAGAATTCCGCCAAGAATTTCCATGGCCTCATGTTTCTTTGCGAAAAGATCTATCTCTTTTGCAGCGGCAACCTCATCGTTTTTGCCAAAAGCGATCGCAATAGGTTTTTTGAAGATACCTTCCTCAAAAGTAATCCCATTTTTCTTTAAAGCGATTTTAACCAAGGAGTTTTTAGCAACATTGAAACTAATGCCCTTCTCACGCAAAGCGTTCCTCAAATCCTCAGTTTCTTTGACTTTCAGACCTTTGTAGTCAACTAACACTGCAGCTTTGGCACCAGAAATTTCCTCTTCTAATCTAGCAATCAATTCCTCTTTTTTCTCTCTTGTTTTTGCCATGAATTCCTTTACTTTCGTAAATTTCGTTACTTTTTTGTGACTCTATTTAAAAAAATCTGCGACTAGCGCAGAAATCAAGAAAGTATAAAATTTATTGTATATGATGGCAGCAGAATGCTGATAGACATATATCAATAATATTTACTCTATACTAACGGAATTCCTGCACAAGACTTCTATCGCTATCCGGGCTGGTTTGCCGGCTGTAGTTTTAGCGAAGGCTAGTGGTCTTTGGACTCTATTAATTTATCATAATTTAAGTAAGCTGTCAATAATCATCAAACGTGATTCCGAAAACCTTACCCTTTCCCTGTTTCTTATTGTTCGAGGAGGAACGACGAGAACTTCTGTCACTTATTAGTACAGTGACAGAAGTTCTCATTTTTAAGAGCACCATTTAAAGAATAAATACGTTTATTAGGGTTTTCGGAATCATGGTCATAGGACTCTAATTTCTTTGAACGACCTCAATCTGTTTGTTCAAAGCATTTAGTTCATTTGTCGCATTCAAGGTCTCCGGCTCAGCTTGGAAGTAGCCCTGTTTGGCTACCAGAATCTTGTACTCACCTTTAGGCACGGTGGTCTGGTATTTGCCCTGTTGGTCGGTAATTGCTGTCTTTACGAGCACTTTTCCGCCTTTATCCATAATCCTAACCAAAGCCAATGAAACACCCTGAGAATTTGTTTTATCAACGACATTGCCCCATGGGGAGACTTTGAATAAACTCGCCAGAGTAACAACCCAGAGAATCGGATAAATAATAATCAGAAAGTTCAGCGGATTTCGGGGATTGGCTAGAAGATTTAGTATCGATGTATAAGTGCCGAAAATCAGGAAGACCAGGGAAACATAGAAAAGTACTTTTTCAAACTTACTAAGTCTATTTAAACTCAACAATTTCTTTTTTGCAGAATGGCTGTCCATCGAAAGGACGATACTTGGAATAATCAGCCCTTCTTTGTCTTCCTTTACCTTTATAACATCAGAGGGATGATAAACGTCCTTTAGATTCGAGACTTTGTAAAGATCTTTATCTACTGAGAGACGGTAGGAACCTTTCTCCGCGATGAAAGCATAATTGCCCTTCTTGTCAGAATATGTAGTTGCAACTATCTTTTCAATTGGGTTACCGGCAATATTCTTTTCCAACCTAATCAGGCTTAGCCGTGCTTGTGCGATCGGGATGCCAGTCCCCTCTTCGACAACCTTGCCCCATTCCCGCCTTTTACGCCTTGAACCGATTGATAATATTGAATATAACAATGCCCGTAAATATTCTGGGAATGAAAAGAGGGTCATCGCATTGGCAATCGGCGCAGCGGCAGCAGCTGCCCCAGATGCCGCAACTACAGCAGCCGAACTAGCGACAGGCAAGGCTACAGTCTGCGCAGTCCCTCGAACGTTGATTTCATTGATTATTCTTGAAATAACATCGTCAATTCGAATAATCACCCCTGGTATAACACTCCAGACATCATCATCCTTCAAGATATCCTTGGTAGTAAAAGTGTAATCATCAGAATTTGCACGATCTCCATTTGCCGCCTCGGAGAAAACTTTGAAGTGATAAGTTTTGCTGAACTCCAAATCGCTAAGTACCATTGTATGGATCGTATTTAGACCGGTGTCAAGTGGAGATTGCAGAGAATAACCGGTATCAAGACCATAACTGACCATACTGGTAGAAGGAACAGATGTTTTCCACGAAATAGTAGCAAATGTTTTCTCTCCCATCTGATCAGATGGTGTTGATGTTATATCAGAGATTATCAGTTCTCCCTCCCCTGGCAATATTCCGGCAACATTTATACTATTTGAGATTTTACTCGAGCGGTTCATTGCTTTGTCTACAGCAAGCACCGAATAATCATAGTTTTTATCAGGGGTAATTGCGTCAACATAGCTTGGATTTCCGCTGGAATCAGTACTGACCTTCGTTACTATTTGATTTGGAAGTAAGATCGGATCTTCATACCGATAGACGATATAGCCCAGTATTCCGCTGCTGATACCGCCCGTATTGCCATCTGAAGCTTTGCTCCACGAGAGAAGCGCTTTGTAATCGAGCGCTGACCTATCGGTAGGAGCATCGGAGATACTAAGTGGTTCAGTCAGCGTCGGGGCTGACGTATCGACATTAAAATATAATGTTTGCGAGAAAGCACTGGAATTACCGGTATTGTCATGTGCCTGAACGGCGATACTATAGATACCATCTGAAAAATTACATGTTAGGGAATTAGCGGTAGTGGTTTCAGCGCAATTGTTCGAAGCTAGCGGGGGTATGGTAAGCATAATTGAGTAATGCTTCAAGCCAGAGTTAAGATCTGTAGAGGCTGGCCATGTTATCGTATTATTTCCCCTATTTGTGTACTCTATATCATCAATTGAGTTTGTTTTTTCGGTGATTGTCGGCAGACCTGGTGCGGAAGGTAGATCGTTATCAGCTTTTGCTGATGCCTCATTAGAGGATATTGAATAATTATCAGCATCATCAACTGCTTTTATCCGATAATAGTAAAGAACACCATTGGCTACGTTGGTATCGATATAACTATGCTCAAGGTTATTTCTGGTGTCGCCGATCTTGTTTGCACCCAGATCCGGAATGAAATTCGGCGATGTAGAACGAAAAACCGCCATTTTTGTAAAGTCGGTGGCCACAGGATTCTTCCAGGAGAGAGAAGTAGTGGTTTTACCGCCAACAGCCACTAAGTTAAGCGGGGCATCAGTCGGAGTTTTATCGAGTGATATGGTGGCGGAAACCACTCCAGACTCATGGCCAACTGAGTCTTTCACCTTTAGATAGACCGTCTTAACGCCGTCGTTAGATGAATCGGCCAAAATCCAATTGCTAATAGATGATCGAACCGGCGTATACTCTGCACCCGTTAAATCAGAGCTATTTGATATTTTCATTTCCAAGGCAGTAGTATTGTGGGTTATTGATAATGATACTGTATCCTGATTGGTTTTTAGGCTACCGGAATTAATCGATAGCGTTGCCGTAGGATATTCACGAAATTCCACGTCGACGGTATGATTTTGTGTGATATTTGTAAATTGTTTGGAAGATGGCGAACCGACTGAATCGCCATCGGCGACAACATTGAAGACATAGCAGCCTGAGTTTGGAATGAAGGTCATAACAGCAGAATCCGAGCCGTAATTTATTGCTTGCGAAGAGTTTGAAACCGAACCACAACCGGTGGATGTTGCCGCAACAGTGAAAGTTTTGATCGCAAAAGTAGCTGTGACAGATTTGTTGGATGTGATATTTGTGAGGTGACAGACTGCACCTTCGACAGAATCGCATCCAGACCAGGAGGTAAAGTTCGCTGAAATATGGGGTAAAGCCGTGATGTCGATGCTTCCGTCATAATTTACTGTCTGCTCTGTATTTGGCGAAGTATCACTTACGGAAGCTCCGTTTCCTGCTTTGGATATCTGGACGGTGAAAGTTTTGATCGCAAAAGTAGCTGTGACAGATTTGTCCGAAGTAATATTGGAAAGATGGCAAACATTGCCAGATACAGAGGTGCATCCGGTCCAAGTTGTGAAATTTGAGTTAATCGATGGAGAGGCTGTAAGGTCAACACTTGTTCCTCTATTGACCGGATCAACAGCGGAAGGAGAAACAGTGCCTTCTCCCGTGCCGTCTATAGAGATAGTTATAGAATATTTTGGATAAGTCGAATTGGTTGTGCTAGCAGACCAATCTGTCAAAACATTGTCTAGACCCATAGCAGCTTTGTTAGCAGCTCGAACTTGGAAGGTGTAGCTTGTATTGCTGTCTAATCCGTTGATTGTTATTCCACTCGCTCCACCCCAGCCGGAATAAGTTTGCCAATCCTCAGTTGCTTGCAGCGTGCCATCACTTTGCCTGACATATTTACCGGTAGTTGTTTCATATATTTCATAATGGGTATAGCTTGGATTATCTGTCCCTTCAGAAACAATAACTTTTAAGGAAATTGAATCAATTTGGTTAACCGATGGTTGGCCCGGAGTATTTGCTTTTGTGTAAACCGTGGCCGAATTTGAATCATTATTGCCTATCTCGTTAAAAATATTAACGTGGCGAGTATACGCAGTATTGACTTCCAAACTTTGTTCGCTCCAGGCAATAGAATCTGCAGGAAGATCGCCGGACAAAGAACTATGCGTCAAATTATGCACTTTGTAGCCCGTTTCGATCGTCGAGCTATCAGTCCAGGACCAATCAATACTTGAGGCTGAAGCAGGGGTCCCCGAAAAATCATTTGGCGCAATAGGAGCCACACATGCTGTTGGAGTAAAAGGATCAGAAATTGATGAATAAGCACCCGTTCCATTTGCATTCGAAACTGCCCTTACTTTGAAATAATACTTGTCACCTTCTACTAAATTCGTCAACTCATAACTAGTTGTTGCGATATTATTGATAACTGCGGTATTGCTGGCGCTAGCATCAGTACCATAAGATAGGTCGTATTTGTCCCCACTTACGGAAGCTGTCCAAGACACAGTTGCTGTAGTGCTGCAGATATTTGAAACTGCCGGATTTGTTATTGTTGGTGCAGCTGGCGGCGTAACATCGGCTGATGAAGATGAATAGTCGGTCTCGATATTATCCCCGTTTCGAGCTTTAACCTTTAGCCAGTATTGGGTATATGGTTGAATATGAGCACCGTCTTTATCAGTTGTGAAAATGTATGATTTTTCAGTCTGCCCCCAAGCCATTCCCGTTGGATCATAAAAATTGGTTCCGTCGGTTGAATATTGCAAGTAATATTCTGTACCATCGGAATTTAGATTCGGCGAAATAGTAGCGTCCAGATGATAGCCGCTGACCTCGTCATAATCCCCGGCAACGGAAATGCCCGGAGTATTGGCCTTGGTATACATTGAAATCCAGCTGCCGTAACCTGTCCCGCCGGTATTTGTAGCATAGGCGCGGATATAATAGAGAGTATTCACTTCAAGATTGGAAAGAGTTTTTGTGAAATCGCCTGTTGAGTAATCACCGCTGTCAAACGAAGAGCTATCGTCCTGCTCGCCAACAGTGCTATATTTTAAACCCCGAATAGTCGGATTTTTACCTCCAGTAGCAGTGATGGATCCCTTTGCCTCAATCCAGTCGGATGAAAAATCCGTCGTTAGATAAGAATCCTTTGCTCCTGTTGTTACCGTTGGAGCGGCTGGAAACCAATTTACAGTATGGCTGCTCTCCGGATCGTAATTTGGAGGATCGATATAAACTTCGTCTAAATTTGTCGAATCAGTAACTTTAACGTAATCAACCGTCCTAGAGCTGGTATCGGGATCGATATTCCAAAAGTCGACACCAGAAGTCCCGCCCTGCATTGCCAAGACAACATTATGCCCAGAGGTACCAGTAATATTCAAAGCACCGGTAATATTTTGAGTTTTACCACTTTCAAATTTAATCGTTTTATCAGGGGTTGTGCAGTAAAATTGAGAAAAAGTATTGTTGCCGTATATTTTTGATTCCGCGGAACCTTCTAAAACCAACGCCAAGTTTCCGCTTGAAGTATCAAGAGTACCATAATTTTCCCAATTCACATTGATCGTGGCCGTCGCTTCGTATGGCGGCTTGAAAATATTGCCGGCATTGATAGTAAATGTATCAGCCAAGAGGGATGATGTGATCAACGATAAAATTTTGCCCTCTCCTCCGCCGATGATGATATGGCTAAAAACATCAGAATTCATCAATCTCAGCTCGGATTCACTGTCCCCAAGAAAAGTTAGATCTCCTGGCATTGTTGTCATATCACCATTTGTATAAATATAGAGATCATTAGAAAGATCTATATCAGGGGTATTTGTGAGCAAATCAATTGTTCCGTGTATCACATTGAGATCATGTGTAATTTTAAGGTCTCCATCGATAATTACAGAATCTCCAATCTGTTTAGAAATATCAATATCGTAAAAGGTGGCATTGGTTCCCCCAGTAGTGACAATTTGGGAACTGCTGCCATTACAAAAGCCTTCGTAGCATTCAACTATAAGCTTTTGCTGATTGGCAACAAAAGTACCATTATTCACAAAGTCTCCGGAAACCATAAATGCATTTTCACCTGCAGAGGCCATTCCACTTAGAGTAGCACCAGTACCTATCACAAGATCTTCAACACGAACGTCCGCACTAGCTGTCATACTCTTGCCAGGCCAAACCAAAAGGTCAAAATAAGTTCCATCCACCGACGAATCGATGGGTAACCCGGAGGAATACAATATCCCTGTCTCTGTGAGAGAGCCGTGAGCAGCTTGAAATGTTTCATTTGTAACCTGCGAAGCCGTTTCGTTTCTAGCAATAACAGCATTACCGTAAATATCGATGCCCGTTAAATCTGCACCGCTTGCAGTCATCACGACATTTCCATAAATATTGCCGGCGCTAGGATCAGCAAATATTAGGACGTTATCGTTCGTCCCAACCTCTGTTACAAAAGAGTAAGCGCCATTCTCATCGGTAGTAGCAACTTCTTCGTTTAAAGTACCATCGATTACCAATCTGACCTGCACACCGGCACCAGCATGAGTAGCTGCCGTACGATCCGTGTAAACAGTACCACTCAAAGTACCATATGTAATAAAATTTAAGGAATCAGCATAAACAGTATAAGGAGAGCCAGTGCCGTTGGTCCATATCATTCCAAGCTTATACCCTGAAACATATTCACTAACAGAAACACCTGTATTAGTGCCTGTGCTATAAATATTATCGACAAGTTCCCAAGACGAAGGTACTTCTGGATCAGTCGATAGGGCCCATTTGTAGTATTTAACACTGTTGTTGCTAGCAATCAAAAACACATAAATATCATTGTTGGAAGGATTTACCGCAATGCTCGGAGAAGGTTGTGATCCTTCGGTTCCAATCGAGTAATCAATCCCCCATCGGCTGGTAGATGCATCAAAATGCTTACTATACATTGCTCGTCCGGAATTATACCAAGCAGAATATGCCAGATGAATATTACCGAGAGAGTCGGTTACTGCAGACACTTCTGACCCTGAATCTGTACTCCTTGCGATAGCATTCTCAAGGTAGCCGAGGGAAGTTCCGCTCATTCCATAAGAAGAAAAAACTGTTGTTGAACCGCCGATGTACAATCTATCGCCAATAAATAAAGACGAATAAACTCCAGAACCAGCAAAACCGTTACTATAGTTATCCCAAACTTCGCCATTCCATTTTACTTGAGCACTGCGGTTTCCATTAGTCGGAACACTAGCATAAATATTATTTGAAGCGTCAGCAGCGATCGTGTATACAACGCTCCCAGCCAGACCCATACTATTCCAGTTTTCCCCATCCCACATTGCCACCAAGTTTGACGATACGCCGCCAGCCGTTGTAAAATGTCCACTCACATATAGTTTACTATCAACAAATATCAATGATCGAACCAAATTATTGACGCCAGTTCCTAATGCCGACCACTCCAAGCCATTCCACTTAGCAATTTTCGAGCCAGGCGAAGTAAAGCTTCCGCCAACATATAAATTCCCTTCTGGATCGGTGGCGACTGAAAGAACTAAGTCGTTAACGCCACTACCAAGAGCACTCCAAGTTCCTGCAGTCATATTCCATGTTGCCACTTTGCTAGCAGCTCCTCCTCCAGCCGTAGAGAAATTACCTCCTGCGTATAGAGAACTCCCAAAATCAGCAAGTGTATAAACCGTGCTATCGGTGCCGCTGCCCAAAGCACTCCATGTACTAGTTGCAGGATTCCATGACGCGATGTTTGAGGTAGCTTCCCCTCCCGCACTTGCAAAGGATCCGCCTACGTAAACAATATCATCAACCACTTTTATTACCTTAACTTCGCCAGAAGTCCCTGTCCCAAGAGCGCTCCAGGTATCTCCGTCATATTTCGCAATTCTGTTAGCAGAAATACCGCCAGCTGTTCTGAAAGTGCCCCCAATATAAATATTGTTACTGTCATCAACTGCGATTGTATTTACATCACCGTCTATCCCCCCAACACTCCCTTGGGCCTGCCATTGTCCATCACTATATTTTGCAAAATACTTCGCTGCAACAGTGCCTGCAGCCGTATAGGATCCCACGGTATATAAATCGTTACCTGAAAAAGTTAGCTGAGACACAGTATTGTTTAGATCTTGCTCGAGCCCACTCCAAGAAACTCCATTATAAACAGCGATAAACTTAAAAGAATCCTCGCCAAGAGCCTGAAAACCTCCACCCGCATACAATTTGCCATCATTGACTACAAGGGTTCTGACTTCGCTCGTAAAATTAATATATTCCCACGCAGAACCATTCCATTTTGCTGCATTGCCCTCACTCCAGCCCAGACCACCGATATACACTTCCGAATTATAAATTGCGACCGTCATCGCCATATCCATTTGAGGAGACCCCATACTGGACCATGAATTACCATCCCAGACCGCCACTACATTGGCGGCTACCTCGCCAGCCTGAACGAACATCCCACCTGCATAAACACTTGAACCATCAATCGCAATACTGCGTACAATTGCGGTGCTATCATTCATATCAATAAGGCCATTCCCTAGAGCGCTCCATGACTCAGCCGCAATATCCCATTTAGCAATTGATTTTGCGCTCGTTTCACCTGCTAAAACAAAGCTTCCTCCGATATAGAGGCTGGAATTTGATTCGATTAAAGAATATACAATGGCACTATTTTCTTCCACACCAACTACGCCGCCACCAACACTTGACCATTCAGAAGTAAGTGTATTAAATTTGGCAAGATTGTTGACAGCAACCGCTCCGGCGCTATTGAAACTTCCGCCGACATAAAGATCCGTCCCAACAACCTCTAGGGCATAAACTGGGCCGCCGACACCACTTCCGAGAGTAGACCACGAAGAGCCATTCCATTTAGCAATGAAGTTCGTTGTCAACGAATCAATTTTGATAAAACTGCCACCGACATAAACATCAGTTCCGGATATAGCTACCGCATTAACCGCCGCACTGAATCCCCCATCCCCAAACTCAAACCAGGCAGCCTCCCCACCATCATTGGCACTCGTCCACACCGGAACTTCGGTTGTATATTTAAATCCGGTAACACTAGAACCATTTGAGGCAACAAGATACATACTTGAACCGGACTGATTGAGGATAATTACATTGGTGAGTATTTTCATCTTATTACCTGCTGTCAGAACTGATCCCCAGCCGGAGATATTGTTAGCAGAAGATGATTTTTTAGTCTGAGCTTGAAGGTGATCGGGAGAAGAATTACCGAAATCCTTTACCGCTCCAACCCAAATATAGTTGTCGCCATCATAAGTAACTGTGGGTCTAGAATAATTATTTGATAAAGATACGCCGTCAAAAACAGTTGCCGCACTGCCAAAGGAAATGCTAGTTCCAGTCAATGAACCTTGGTAAATACAAACATCATAAGTATTGCATTCCGTAGCCAAGAGAACGTAACCAGCGCCGGATATGGCTTTGTAATTAGTACTAAAATATTGAGTATTATGCGCCAATGTTCCAGCGCTTACCCACGAACTTCCATCAGAAGAGTACGAATATTCTATCGCTTCTCCATTATTATAAAAAGCCCATTGAGTATTATTAACAGTATCGGTAAAGGTTTTTCTTTGAGAGCTATTATTGGTCGCTTCCCCAGTCGTAGAGGTATCAACAGAAACAGCTGCTGCTTTTGTGGATTGATTAAAGTCAAACAGACCGAATTGAGTCAGCACAATAAGCAAAATCCCTGCAGTAACAAGACCAAAACTGAATTTGTGCACCATTTGAGCCCAAGGGTTTAGGTGCCACTTATAGTACCAGCGAAATTTCATTCGGAGCCAGTCATGTGGTGCAGCAAAAAACCGCCACGATGTCTTCGTACTTCTTTGAATTCGTGCAAGTTCCTGATCTAATCGATCAAGATTTTTAAACTGGTCCGGGTTCATTCCCCTCGCGAATTAACTTGTCTACATTATAACAAATAAGTGAAAAATAGTGCAACAGACAGTTTAAGAAGTTCGTAAAGTTTATAAAGTTCTTAAAGTCTGTAAAGTTCGTAAAGTATAAAATAGAGCCGCCTTTTGGCAGCCCTATTCTATACTTTATCTCAATCCTCTATCAATTTATTTGCTATCTATGTCATGTTATTTCTTGGCGACTCTGATGCTTGGACCCATTGTTGTCGTAAGATAGATAGAATCAATTTTTTTCGGCAGATGACTTAAGATTGCTTCAAAATTTTGCTTTATCTTTTCTGGTCCGAACGAGATTTTTCCGATCGCCATATGCACGATATTTTGTTTGTCAGCGCGATATTCAACTTTTCCACCGGCCATTTCCTCTGCTGCTTTTTTCACGTCCGGAACCACTGTTCCCGCTTTTGGCGAAGGCATCAATCCCTTTGGTCCTAAGACCTTTGCAAGCTGAGCCAATTTTGGCATAACCTTAATATCAGCGATCATAATATCAAAATCAATTTTTCCAGCCTTAATGCTAGCAACAACTTCGTCGACATTTTCGATAGTAACTTCCAAAACTTTCTTTTCCTTGGTGACGCCTCCAGGCAACTTCACCATTCCGCGAATAACGCTCTTTTCCTTTGGATTTATTTTCACGTGCATTTCAACAGTCGCATCGAATTTTGATGGATTTGTATTAATCGCGAGCTCAATTGATTCATCGATTGAGTACTCTTTGTCTTTCTCGACTTTTTCAGCCAAAGCTCTGTATTTTTTACCGTGTCGTGGCTTTCGGCGTTGTGTTTGCTGGCGCTTTGCTTCCTTCTCTGCTTTCTCCTCTTTTTTCTGCTCAGCTTCTTCTTCCTTTTGAGCTTCTTTTTCTGCTTCCTCTTTTTCTTTTCGAAGCTTTTCTCTCTCTTCTGCTTCCTTCAGCAGCTCTTTCTCGGAAACTTCCTCTGTTCCCGCTGTCTCTAGTTCGTCTTTCTTGGACATAATGTTCTCCTTTGTGGTGCAAACGCCTATTTTATAAGCTCCCACATTATTAATATTTGATAAAATATAACAGAAAAATTGATTTGTAGCAACTACAATAGTCCTTTTGCGTCATAAAAAATGATAGCCCATAGGACCACGGCGTAGCCAGTGATTTTTTATGAAGAAAAAGAATTCCTCTATACCGTGTAGGGAGTTGGAGTTTGAGGATAGAGGGGCGACCCCCGCCTGCAAAAGCTGATGCTTTAGCATCTGCGGGCAGGTCGGAAAGAGCCCCTTTGTCCTCAAATAAAAGAATTAGATCCTGAAACAAGATACAGATCCCTCGACTCTGCTCGGGACGACTGCGTCGGTTCAGGATGACGTTCTAAGAATCACTTCTCACTTTGTTCGAACAATAATATGGTATTGGATCCCCGGACACCATTTCCAAGAACACCATTGGTCCCGAGGATGACACTATTTAGAATAGCCCTTTTTCATCCTAAAAATGATAGTCCATAGGGCAAGCGCTACAATGAATCTATTTTCACCTCAATCGTATGTGCCGGCATTTCGCCTTTTTCGCCGATATATTGAATGAGATAGCGAACTGCTTCCTGCATTGTATTATCGATTATATCCGCTTCCCTCTTGTTGAATTGACTTAATACAAATTGCGTAGTGTCGGGCCTATTTGTGATTTCAAAAGTTTGGTCAGCATCACCGCCGATTGCATTGATCCCAATCCGGATTCTTGTGAATTGATCAGTTCCAACACTGTCAATAATATTCTGCAATCCTTTCTGTCCCCCACTCGAGCCCTCGTGGCGAATTCTGGCTGTTCCAAGCGGTATATCAACATCATCAGACACAACAATCAAATCTTTAGGTAAAATTTTATAATAATCCATTACTTTTTGAACAGCTTGCCCCGATAGATTCATAAAGGTCAGAGGCTTTAGTAAGATTATTTTTTCGCCCTTGGCCTCTGTCTCCGCAATCAATCCGCTAAACTTTTTTTCTAGTCTAAAATTGAGAGGACCTTCAACTGGAGCAATTTCTGGCTGGCCAGCCATTTTTTCGACAAACATAAAACCGGCATTATGACGGGTGCCTTCATATTCTTTCCCTGGATTACCAAGACCGACGATCAGCAGCATAATTTTACAATTCCAAATTAAACTAATTTCAAATTATTACATTTGTCATTCCAGACTGGAGCTTGATCCGCCAGCTGGCGGGCTGGAATCCAGTATAAGGAATTGGATCCCCGGGTCATGGCGTTGCCTGCCCGAGGATGACATTTTAGGAAAATTATATTCGTAAGATTCGTACATTCGTAATTCGTATGGGGACTTTAGGGTAGCTGGGTCTTAAAGTCCCGGTACTAAATCCAACAAATAGTTTCCTTCAGCATTCGTAAGATTCGTACATTCGTAATTCGTATGGGGACTTTAGGGTAGCTGGGTCTTAAAGTCCCGGTATTCCCATTCCCCCTGCAATATCTTTCATCTTTTCAGCTGCGACTGCTTGAGCCCTTGAAATAGCCTGGGAGATTGAATTTTTCAGATCTTTTTCGAGTTCTCTCTTGTTTTCAGGTCGGAGCGCTTCTTCTGCCAAATTAATTTCAGTAAGATGCTGTTCTCCATTGAAAACTACAGTAACCCAGCCATCGTTACTAGATGCTTCAACTTCGACGTTTTTTAATTCTTTTTGGATCTGTCTAGCCTTTTTCTGTAATGCGTAGAGATCCTTCATCTTTCCCAAATCAACCATATTGCTCCCTGATTCTTATTAAATACTAAATAATGAAAAAAATCTTTGTCTTTTAAGCTCAAATTATCTTTTTATAAACTTCGTTATGCCAAATATGATAATACTGAAAAGGCAGGCCAAAAGCAACAAGGAAACAACTGAAGACATTATCGATATAGCCGGCGCATATTGTAAATTGGCGATAAAGTTCAAAAGCCTAAGCTGAGCAGCTAGTATTATCAATAACGTGAACACCAAGGTAGACATTAATAAATTTTTGAAATCTTGAATGCTAGGGGTCATAGTAACAATTATTGAGATAATAAAATATAAGATAATCCAGTTACGATAACTGGACACATTGATGGCCGAAAAAGAGGCAACAAAATAATGTATGATCTTTTCATACGACAGGTCTGTCGGGCTAAACTCTATCGGTTTGATGCCGATAAAATGTGCGAGAAAGTAAATAGCAACAATACCAGTGATAAAAGGAGCCAGAGAAATCATCATCTGTCCTAGAATTGGCAACTTCGGAGCAGAGTGTTCGACGCTACCGCCTTCCGCTTCGAATAAAGAGACCTTGGTAATCTTGGCACCAGTGACAAGGCAGAACAAAGCATGCGAGAGCTCATGCAGAATAATGCCCGGAGCCACAAATATTCGGTAACGCTTACCAAAGATTGATCTCGACAAAAGAAAATCGATAATATATGAGAGCAGAAATACGATTATGATAAGTAACATGAGTTGAAAATAGCCCGAATGCCAATTGATCTGCAGAAAGTAATCTTTGATCTTTTCTGTTTCGAAATTAACGTTCATTTTTGGTAAATTCATATCCCCTCCGATGCAATTACTTATTGCTATGATTAAAGGCCGGTCGGCCTCTGGCCGATACTGCTTACTGCTTACTACTTACTGCTTGTTTAAGCTCTGCTTCAATAAACCCGCTTATTTCTCCATTTAGAACTGCATCTGGATTCTTTGATTCATACCCGGTGCGATGGTCCTTAACCATTTTATATGGATGCAAGACATAAGATCTAATTTGGTTTCCCCATTCAGGGGCGGAGTAATCCCCTTTTAACTCCTCTATTCTCTCTTTGTGTTGCTCTAGCATCAATTTAGCCAATCTGGAACGTAGTATCTTCATGGCCATCTCTTTATTCTGCAACTGACTTCTTTCGTTTTGACAGGTAGCAACAATCCCAGTCGGAATATGAGTAATTCTAACAGCTGAATCGGTCGTATTGACAGACTGCCCGCCATGTCCGCCTGCACGATACACATCAATTCGAAGATCCTTCTGATCAATATTAACTTCTGCTGAAGATTCTACTTCGGGGAAAATTTGGACTAGCGCAAATGAAGTCTGACGCAAGGATTTTGCGTTAAATGGTGATTGGCGGACCAGCCGATGAACGCCAGATTCCCCTCTCAATTTACCGTAGGCATAAGGTCCGGTAATTTCAACAGTCGCACTCTTTATACCGGCCTCCGTCCCCTTGGTTTCATCGATGATGTTACTTTTGAAACCATTCTCTTCCGCAAACCTAAGATACATCCGAAGGAGCATTTCGGTCCAGTCCTGCGCATCTACCCCACCCGCGCCGGCATAGAAATTGATTATGGCATTGTTTTGGTCATATTTTTCCGAGAGCAGAGCTAGGATCTCCAATTTTTCGATTTCAGGCCTTAAGACTTCAAGTTCCTGAAGAGAGGAAATTTGAGCTAAATCATATAAGTCATCAAAAGGCTCCACTTCCTGCAGTAGATTTTTTAGTCTCTGGCTGACTTGACCGGCGGTTTTGTCATCGAGCCAAAATCCGGGCTGATTCATTTCCGCCTGGAGTTTATGAATTTCAGTCTTCTTTGCATCGATTTGAAGAATCGCTTTGAGTTGTGAGAGTCGTTCTCTTAGATCCATATACCAAATAGTTTATCACAGAGCTTTAATAAAATCATCCCGCCGCCGGCGGGATGATTTTATTTGTTATAGAGTCTTTGAAAGCATTTTCATTTTTGTTCGGATTTGGTTGTATTTCAGGAAAATGATCGCTCCTGCCGCCGCTAGAGTCGAGAGCAGTATGGTACCTGCTCCTGTCTCGGGCAGACCCGGTCCTGTGTCTGGTTGGCCGGGCGTTACTGGTGTAACGACCACTTTTGTCCGTGCAGTTGCGCTGATTTTCTCTTTGTTGAAAATCAATGTTGCTGTATTAACGAGAATTTCGCCATTAGCGACTCCGCTTGCAATTTTGACTCTGAAAAGAAGATAACCAGATTGGCCAGCTTCAAGTGTGCCGATATTCAGACCATCATTTCCGGTTATCTTATCAGGCAAGCTTGTGGCGGTATTACCAAGAAAGAGCCTTGTACTTCCAGCGACATAAGCAGTGTTTGTGGGAATAACATCGGTTAAATAAACATTGCTGGCTGAAGCGTTACCAGTGTTGGCAAATGCAATCTTATATTCCAAAATATCTGTTGGCTTCGCATCATTGTATTTGATGAAGTTAGCTTCATTTACAGTCACATTTCTGACAAACTTATCAATTGTGAACTTTGGTGCGGTTACCGTCTTGGCACTAGTCTTGAAACGGAAGGAAACATAACCGATATGTTCCCAGCACCCAGCGATATTGCCGATTTTCAGGCCACCGGTAGAAAATAATTCGCTACCATCCTGCCCAAAAAGCAAAGGGCCAGCCGGTTTATCTGCATAAGTCACATCAGAAAACCATTTCGTCGATCCTGGGACAAAAGTAATATCTGCATCCTGGTCCAAATTTACCCTTAAACCGTGGCTGCCAACAATCTGGCCACCTACAATAGTATCAGTGACTGTAGGTGCATTGTCTGCAGAGATAGATGCCGTAATAAGTGCCGATTTGTTGGTCGTCTGACTTGGCAAATTGACCTTGATCCGGACATCGTTCGCGGTCGTGTTTAGTACCCCGTTGTGATAGTAAACAATCGCGGAAAATTCATCTCCGGCATTTCCGGAAACCGGATTTTGCCAAGTAGAATCGTTCCTGGTCTTGTTTGTGCCACGAATTAGCTGATAATCTCCCTGTACATCATTGAATCTCGGGCCATCAGCCAAAGCGACACCGGGAGTAAGAAACTGAGACACAGTCAGTAAAAGAGCAGCTCCGGCGAACAGGAACTTACTTATTTTACCGTTTTTGCATTTAAGAAAACGCATTTTTACCTTTCTTGATAACTTTTAGCATAAAGCTAATTAATTAATACCTACTTGTTCAAATAATTCAATAGCAATTCTTTTTAATCGCTACTAGAGGGATAAACATTTCGACTTAAAGCTTGATATTCATGCCTTAATATTGATCTGTTGATCGCTCTAGAGAGACCCCCGCCCCACGTTACACGTGGCGGTCGGGGGAGGATATATCCGGCAAACACTCCTTAGGTGTTGCCGGTCGAAATTCCGGGCGGGTTTTGGACCGGAGGTAGGGGCGTACAGGGCGGGGTCGGGTTTGGCCCCGGTTGAGGTGGAGTGCACTGCTGTATCTGTCTACTCCACCAGCCATACCCGAAGTACCCGATCTGGGAATCGCGAGTGCGGAGCAGATCCGCAATGCGAAGCCCGGGGTTAACCAATGCTTCGCTTACCACAGGAGTTTCTTTACATTCCTGCTTTTCCTCACGATCCTTCTTGTGAATTGTCGGACGAAGCGGTTCGCCAAGCTTCGTCGACTCTAACGTAAAGGAGGAGCTCCTCGTCTCGAAAGAAGGAAATTTCGGCGCGATGGGTATATCCACCTCGATACAAATCTCCGAGGTGTAGCCGATCGCTTTCGCGAATTCCGCGATCACTTCGATGCCCTGATATTGGGCATCGTAGCTCAAGTTGTCACGGTAGAGCGGGAAATGCGCCGCTTTGCCGCGGACAAGTTGAACCATCCTTTCCTCAAGGCCCCACTTGTAATTGGCGCTCCATTTGCCTTTGCGGCAACGCTCCTGCTCGCGAATCCACACTCGGATTTTCGCACGAACTTCCTGTTCGTTTGAGATCTTCGGCAAGTCGATGATGACATCACCGACGATCTTCTGAGCAGGAATGATGATCGTAATCCGCTGTTTGACCCAATCCGTGGTCACAACAGCGCCTTCGAGACCAACGGGTGTCATTGCCGTCTCCGGCTGCCCAGAATGATTCTGGGCATAAGATTTGTCCGGTGCAGGCATTGCTGCCGCGAATGAGCAGGCGATAAACGCCAACAGTATGAATAATTTCATCATCATCTCACCTCATACTCTCGCCCCTTCACAGGGACAACAAGATATCGATTTTCCAGGCCGAAGTCCACGAATATCGTCTTCTCGCGCCAATCGTCCTTCGCCGCAAGGATGCTGAACATCTGAACTCCTTCCTCAATGGGCGTATCATGATAACGGGCAAGCCCGTCTCCGATCCACTCGTTCCCGCTGATACACTCCATCGTCGTTGCCGTCAGACGGCAGCCATAACGGCGCAGTTCCTCGAGAGAACCGGCCACATACCGACCTTTACTGTCGACCGGCATCTTCGCGCTGATATAATCAACGAACGCGATGGTAAACCTGACTCTGCGAGTCTGGTGCGTGATAGGACCAGGTTGACCCTGGTGACCTCCGTAGACAACGATTGGCGGTCTTGGCTTGTTAGCCTCCGCCGCATACTCGTTCAGCTTGCGCTTCAGTTCGGCAATGTCATCAGTGATGATGCCGATCTGAGCCGCTAGCGTGCAGATATCGTTTTTTACAGCGGTGATCTGATCGGCATGATCAGTGTCTATCTCATCAAGCTCATCCAGCCGGCAGAAGATATCATCGATCACATCCTGTGTCGCCGTTTTCTTTCCGGCATTGCCGGTGTCGACAGGATAGATCTCGTCGCAAGTGGCAACGAACTGACAGACGACCTGCACCCAGATATCATTTCCCGATACCTGGGTAATCTTGAAGATCATCTTGAGCTGGTCTACGATGTACAATCCGTTGACCACTCGTAACCACATCGACTTGTTATTGATACCCGGTGTATAAGTGTTCCTATTCAACACTTGCGCCGGATACAACATGAGCTTTACTGGCGAACACGCGTCAGTCGGATCCGAAGGCCTTAATCTCAGTGCCTCATTTTCGGCACGTGCCTTCGCATTATCCGAATAATCATAAGGCACGCCCGATGTAGTTGATCTTGGGCTGTACCACTCCGTGGAAACGGGCCGTTTTACCTTATGGCTCTTATTCTCTGTCACTGTTTTTAGAGCTGCGGTAAATCGGAGTTCCAGCGTGCTCCCGAAGACGGGACTGAGCATTTTTTTCTCCGCGTCAGTCCAACCCTGTGGTTTTCCACTGGGGTCATACTTGTTGGCCTCGACAAAAATCGCTGCCTTAGCCTCCTTCTCGCTGTGGGTAAACGTCAGTGGAAGCAAAAGAAATCCTTCGGCATAAGCGCCGGTGCTGACCGCAATGGTCAGCAGAAGAACTACCGTTAATACGGCCAGCAGTTTACGCATCTTGTGCGCCTCCTTGTCCTAAAAGGTCCTCAAAATGAAAATGTGCCACCCCACCATGGGATTGGCACGTCATGGTTGAGTCGATTAGCGGAAAATTCCGCTTGCCAAAGTTAAAGCTTAACTCTGGCAATCAGAATATTTAAACACTATTTTAATCTCTACAACGCTCTATTTTTTTAGCAAATTTGTTCAATTGTACAAGCATTCGACTACCTATTTGTAAAATTTTCACAAATTGTTTCCTCGAATCCAACCAGGAAGAAGGTGAGAAACGCTAGAAGCTGACTTGGCAAGACCCGCATTTTTTAAGGGGCCTCTCTGCTAGTCAGCCGGAAAACCTAGTGCCCTAATGTCCCAAGGTCCCAGTCGGATTTGAAGAAACAAAAAACGAGAATGGAATGCAAATAAAAAAAAATTTGCGTCCCAGCCCTCGCTTTGTGAATTAAACGCCTAAGCGTTAACTTACTTTGTTATATTACCATAAGATTATTATCTTGTCAATAGTTTCGTTCTGTGATTCCAAAAACCTTGCTATTTCCCTGTTTCTTATTGTTCGAGGAGGAACGACGAGAACTATGGTCATTTATTAATACAGTGACAGACTTCTCATTTTTAAGAGCACCATTCGAAGAATAAATACATTTAATAGGGTTTTAGGGAATGACGGTTTTGTTTTGTTCTCACGTAAAAATAGATTAGTTCTCACCTTGTTCGAACGATAGACCTTAAACCAATTCCAGAATTCCTTTAACCTCATCAAGTGTTTTAATCGCAACTGCTTTCTTCCTCAGCTCTTTAGCCCCTGGAAAATCTTTTAGATAAGCCAGGAGATGTTTTCTAAATTCAACCATGCCATAATCACCCTTTGTTCGATAGACAAGTTTAGCATGCCGCAAAATTATCACCTTCAACTCGTCTTTCGAAACTTCAGCTTTCGAAAATATCCATGGCTTGCCAAAAGTTGCTCGGCCGATGGCATAGCCGTCCAGCCCAATAGTGTCATCCTCGGGCCTGACCCGGGGATCCAATTCATTATTTTCCTGGTCCGCCTTCACGGGCATGACACTGAAAATTGAATCTATGTCTCCGTTGCCAACTACAGTTAAATTCGGAAGCAACGCTTTCACCTTATAAATATTTTCCCACCTAGCCTTCCCTTTGAACCCATCTTTATAGGTTCGCCCATGAACAATCAAAGCGTCAATCCCCGCGCTGGCGAGTTTCGGCGCGAACTCTAGAATTTGGTCGTCATTGTCCCAGCCAAGTCTTGTTTTGACAGAGACCGGCAAATCGGTATTTTCCTTCACTGCTTTTACAATTTCGATAGCTAAATCAGGATTTTTTAGCAATGCTGCGCCATGATCAGAATTGACCACTTTTCTAGCGGGACAACCCATATTGATATCGATCCCATCTGGCTTTAAATTTTCAGTAACCCATTTAGCCGCTATGCCAAATTTTGCTGGATATTTTCCAAATAATTGGACCACCAAAGGCCGTTCTTCTTCGCAAAAAGATAACATCTCCGCCGTAGAAGTATTTTTTCCTGTAACTATTGTTTGATTTAGTTTTTGAATTTTAGAATTAGAATTTGTTTCGGATTTCAAATTTTGGATTTCAAATTTGCCGTAGGCTATAGCATCTGCAGAAATCAGCTCCGTGATCACCACATCAGCGCCAAATTCGCGGCACAGAACACGAAAAGCCGAGTCGGTATATCCGGCCATCGGTGAGAGAACTTTGATTGGTCTATCAACATCTTTCCAAAAATTCATAATAAGTTTAAAGCAAAAAGCTCAAAGCCGAAAGCCTCCATTAAGTATTCATTCTTTTTATTAAACCAACTAAAAGCCGAGAGATCTCTTCGGATCGGCCACAAAAATTTAAAAATTGGTCTTTTGTAATATACTTTAGATCTGAAGCCGCATAAAGCATGGATCTAAATTCACCTGAAGAGCCTTTTGCGATATAAAGAAACCGTCCGAATTCCTTGTCTCCTTTTCTTTCATAACCCTCAGCAATATTGTTCATAATAGAAACGGCAGCCCTGCATAATTGATCTTTAAATGAAAAATCCTTGATAAACTCAAAAGTGAAATAACAGTCAGTTACCAATAACCTGGATTTTTGCCAAACAATGAGATCCTCAAATTTTTTTATCGTATTCATCACAATCGCTTTATGCTTTATGCTTTCTGCTTTATGCTTTATGCTTTCTGCTTTATGCTTTAAGCTTTTCGCTTTCGGCTTTAGGCTTTATGCTTTTCGCTTTAAGCTTTATGCTTTAACTATCTTATAATTATTATTAGCCAAGTCCTCTACTCTCCAACCCTTTTCTAGCATTTCTTCCCGTATCTCATCTGATCTGCCAAATTTTTTATCATTTCTAGCTTGTTTACGCTCATCCGCCAATTTAATGATCTCGGCCGGAATTACTTCTGGTTCCTGTTTTTTACCTAGGTTCAATCCTAGAACTTTGTCCATCTCCAGAATTGTCGTAAGTTTATTCTCAGGTTGGATTTCAGCATCTCGAACAAGTTCCCAAAGAATCGCCAATGCCTCCGGAACATTCAAATCATCAAAGATTTTTTCATTAAATTGTGATAGATACTTTTGAATAACCTTGCCGTTATGACTTTTCATTCCCGCAACCAAACGCATCAGCCTCTCTCTCGCATTTTTAGCCCCCTCAATTCCTTCCCAAGTGTAGTTCATCTTGGAACGGTAATGAGCGCCAAGAGCATAGTAGCGGAAATCAAGTGCTGAAAATCCTTTTTCCCTGATATCATCCAGCGTGTAAAAATTAGACAAACTCTTGGACATCTTCTGTCCGCTAACCAGTAGATGCTCATTATGCACCCAAAAGTTGACAAACTTCTGACCTGATTTGGCTTCTGATTGTGCAATCTCATTTTCATGATGGGGAAAAACAAGGTCAATGCCACCGGCATGGATATCGATAGTTGGCCCTAGGACATCAGTAGACATAACAGAGCATTCGACATGCCAGCCAGGACGGCCCTTACCCAAAGAAGAATCCCAGAAGATTTCGCCGTCTTTTTCGTCCCAGGCTTTCCAAAGGACAAAGTCGGCAGGATTCTCTTTTGTATAATCATCCTGGGCCACTCTGGCACCAGATTTTAGCTCTGACAAATCCAACTTTGCCAATTTACCGTAATCCGTGAATTTAGCAATCGAAAAATATACCGAGCCGTCAGTAGCTTTGTAGGCAAAACCTTTTTTAATCAATTCCTCGATGAAAACAATCATTTTCTCCACATACTCAGTCGCCCGCGTTACAACATCGGGTCGGATATTGTTCGATTCATCGAAATCTTGCCAAAATTTATCCTCATATTTCTTCGTCAAAGATTTAATCTTATCCCTTTTGCCATCCGATTTCCTTATGGTCTTATCATCAACATCGGTGATATTCATTACGTGTTTCACTCCGTAGCCTTCGGCAATCAGGGCTCTTTTTAGAAGGTCAACAAAAACGTAGGCACGCAGATTGCCAATATGGACCGAATCATAGACTGTAGGTCCGCAAGTGTACATCGTAACCTCGCTCGGATTCATCGGTTTAAATTCTTCGATTTTCGAACTCAAAGTGTTAAAAAATTTCATTTTCTCCTTAATTTTACCCTAATCCTAGCACAAATGATTCTAAAATAAAATCGCCTCAGGTAGATGAAGCGATTTATTTTATTTGTTAGACTTTATTAAATTTTCAATTTTATATCTTGTTGGACTTTATCAATTACATAGCGCCAAGTTGTTCGTCAGCCCCATCTACGTACCACATATCAGGGTCATCGTCAAAATCCGATACCAACGGCTGAATTTTATCATCCTCGAAATTATCATTGGAGGCAAGATACTCATCACCCTTTATTTTGTCTAATTTTTTCCCGCACTCAGGACATTCGCCATCATTGTAATCGATATAAGCACAATCCGGATTGGGGCAACAGTATTTATCTTCGACCCTCATTTGACCTCTTTTTTTGTTTTTAATTTTAAGCTAACTAAACGATTTTAGCGGTGATTTTTCGGTAATGTCAAGTAAACTTATCCCCAACTATTTAGCGCATTGCTTTTGCTTGTCTGATGCGAAATAATTTCTTAATTTTTAGTTCTTAATTTTTATTGAATTTTTAATTTTTTAATTATAATTTGATTAAAAATTAGAAATTAGGACTTAAAAATTCCACCGAAGGTGGATCTAGTATTCGCGTCTTCCTTCGAGAGATCGTTTCAGAGTGACCTGATCGGCATATTCGAGATCACCACCGATAGGCAATCCCCGGGCGATTCTGGTGATTTTGATATTTTTGCCCAATGCTGCAATTTTGTTTTTAACATAAGTTGCGGTCGCTTCACCTTCTAGGTTTGGATTGGTGGCCAAAATTACTTCCAAATCTTCACTTTCGTCGAGCCGGTCGAGGAGCTGACTGATACGTAGATCATCCGGACCGATGCCATTAATCGGAGAAATCACGCCTCCAAGAACATGGTAAATTCCGTCTATTCCGCCCGATTTTTCCAACGCCAAAACATCAAGAGGCTCTTCTACAACAATCACAATCTGGTGGTTCCGACGATCATCGGCACAAATCTGACAAAGATCGTTTTCGCAAATATTAAAACACTCTTTACAATATTTCAAATTCCGAGCCAAATTTAAAACAGAACTGCCAAGCTGCTCTATATCGCCTTTTGGCTTGGTAAGCAGATAAAAGGTCAGTCTTGCCGCACTTTTCGGCCCTACTCCCGGAAGTTTTGAGAACTCATCGATTAGATTTTGGATACTTGTTGGCAACATTAAAATTATTAATTTTTAATTCTTAATTTTTATTCAATTTTTAAACTCAGATTTTGTCATCTAGAAATTAAATCATTGGCAGTAATTCCCTAAAACCCATCAAATGTATTTATTCTTCGAATGGTGCTCTTAAAAATGAGAAGTCTGTCACCATACTAACAAATGACCAAAGTTCTCGTCGTTCCTCCTCGAACAATAATAAACAGGGTAATAGCAAGGTTTTTGGAATCACGGTCATTAGGATTTGTTTAGAAATCGCAGCGCCTCTGTCGTCCCGAGCGGTTGAAAACCTGCCGAGGGATCTGCATCTAGAAATTCCAAAAAATCATTCGGGTTTTTTGGCCGGGTCTTCCCAAGTTGCATAATCGCACTCCGGGTAACGCGAGCAACCCCAAAAAGTTCTTCTTCTTTTGGTTTTCTTCTCAACCAGCTCACCACTATCACATTTGGGACATTTAATACCAGTCTTGCTTGAAATCGGTTTTGTGTTCTTGCATTTAGGATAATTTTCGCAGGCTAGGAATTTACCAAAACGACCCTCTTTCAAAATCATCTTTCCCCCGCATTTTTCACAAACCTCGCCCGCTGCCTCCACTTTTTCCTCAGCGCTAATCTCCAGAGGCCTCGAATATTTACATTTCGGATATCCGGAACAGGCAATAAATTTGCCATAACGGCCCAGTTTGATAACCAGATGCTCACCACATTCGGGACATTTTTCTTCCAAAATTTCATCTTTGATGATATCTTTTTTATTGATCTCTTTGCTCTTCACCTCTAAATTTTTCTCAAAAGGTTTATAAAATTCGTCGATGACCGAGACCCATTCACGTTTTCCGTCCGCGATATCATCAAGTTCATCTTCCATCTCTGCAGTAAATTTGTAATCTACGATTTGGGGGAAGTTGGCAACCAATAGATCAGTTACGATCATGCCGATTTCCTGGGGCTTAAACCTCTTCTCCTCTAAAATTACATATCCTCTATGCTGAATAGTCTCCAAGGTCGGCGCATAAGTCGATGGACGGCCAATTCCGAGACCTTCTAACTTTTTGACAAGCATAGCCTCAGAGTAGCGTTTTGGCGGTTCTGTAAATTTCTGATCTTTAATTAGTTCGTGGAAGTCAAGAATTTCACCCGCTGCAAGCGCCGGAATTGTGCTCTCCTTTATCTCCTCTTCCTCTGAACTCTCAACATAAACTTTCATAAAGCCGTCAAATTTCATTTTCTCGCCGCTGGTTAAGAAAATGAATTCTTTAGCTGTCTTTGCACTAATTCTAGCATTGATGACTGTGAAAATTGCATCTTTCATTTGGGAGGCTACCGTTCGGCGCCAGATTAGATCATAAAGTCTTTGACCGCGCGCATCGTCTGTTACCTTTTTATTTTCAAAATGCGAAGGACGGATAGCCTCGTGAGCCTCTTGTGCATGTTTGGCCTTAGTCTTAAATTTTCTGGACTCCAAATAATTCTGGCCGAATTCACCGATGATAACTTTTTGAATAGCAGATAACGCCTCGTCCGATAAGTTAGTTGAGTCAGTACGCATATAGGTAATATGACCTGCCTCATAAAGATGTTGTGCCAGCATCATCGTCTGCTTTGGCGAAAAACCAAGCTTCCTCGAAGCTTCGATCTGAAGAGCGGATGTTGTGAAAGGAATCGAGGGTTTGCGAATGCTTTCCTTTTCCTTGACATCAAGAACTTTGTAAGACGCATCTTTTAGATCTTTTTCAATCAGATCAGCAGCTTTTTTATCACCAATGTCATACTTTGTCATACCTTTACCGTCAATTTCAACAAGGTATGCCGAGAATACTTTTTTGTTATTTTGTTTAGATAAATCTACCCCCAAAACCCAGAATTCCCTCGGTTTGAAAGCTATGATTTCACGTTCTTTCTCAACGACTAATCTGACTGCCACGGATTGGACGCGTCCGGCTGACAATCCGGCTTTTACCTTTTTCCAGAGAAAGGGAGAAAGTTTATAACCGACGAGCCTGTCTAAAACTCTTCTGGCTTGCTGCGCATCAACCAAATTCATATCAAGGTCCCGAGGATTTTGGACCGCTTTTTCCAGAGCAGATTTGGTGATCTCATGAAAAACAATTCTTTTTGATCTACCTTTATCCTTGATTTTCAACGCTTCTGCCAGATGCCAGGAGATTGCCTCCCCTTCACGGTCTAAGTCGGTTGCCAGATAGATTATATCCGCCTTATCCGCATAGCCCTTGAGATCTGAGATAGTTTTCTTCGCCTTTGGTAGAATCGAATATTCAGGAGCATAATTTTTTTCAACATTTATACCAAGGGACTTCTGCGGCAAGTCACGGACGTGGCCAAAAGAAGCAAGAACCTTATAATCCTTGCCAAGAAATTTCTCAATTGTTTTTGCCTTTGCCGGCGACTCAACGATTACTAAATTCATTTATTCCTTAAATTATTTTGTTTTGGTTTTTGAAACTATTACTTAAATTAACAGAAGAGAGGATTTTATTCAAATAAGAGAGTTTATAAAGTTTATAAAGTTGAAGGTTGATAAAGTTTATATAGTTCAAAGCTATAAAGAAAACCTAACGAAAAATCCTAACTAATATTATTCTTTACAAACTTTAGTTATTTGATCAAACAATATCTTCCCCCGCCCAGATTTGTTATTATTCCCTTCATCTCCATCATTGTCAATGTCGAGTTTACAAGGATCACATTTAAGCCGGTGACCCTAATAATTTCATCGGCGAGCATTTCACCTCTTTTTAGTGTCTCAACTATCTGGCTTTCCTCTTCGGTATCGGGCAAAATTGCTTTGGCTTTAGCTTGGTGGTTTTTAACTTCGACATTTAATTCAACCAGAACATCTTCTGCTTTTGTAATCAATTTTGCCCCTTTTTGGATCAGGGCATTTGTACCCTCTGAAGTCGGGGAATCAATATTGCCGGGGATCGCAAAGACTTCCCTATTATATTCCAACGCTTGAATAGCGGTGATCAGAGCACCGGACTGAGAGGCGGCCTCAATCACCAAAGTACCCTGTGAGAGGCCTGCGATAATACGATTTCTCGCCGGAAAATTATGTTTCATAGGTGGCGTACCCGGTGGAAATTCAGAAATTATTGCTCCGCCTTTTTGAATGATCTTTCGACCCAGATCGTAGTTGCTGACAGGGTAGATACGGTCGAGCCCGTTCCCGACGACCCCAATGGTGATGCCATCGACATCAAGCGCCGCTTGATGAGCCTCAGCATCAATTCCCAGGGCGAGGCCAGAAACGATGGTCAAGCCGGCCAAGGCGCATTCTTTGGCCAATGAATATGCGATTCTCTTGCCATAGTTAGTGAACTTTCTGCTCCCCACAACAGCAAGAGACTGGGTATTCAAAACTGATGCATTGCCTCGAATGTATAAAACCACCGGGCCATCATACACTTCTTTCAGCAGTGCTGGATATTCTTTGTCATACAACGTAACATATCCCAAATCCAATTTGGCCAACTTCAGAAGCTCTCGGTCTGGATCATAGTTCTTCCTACACTCTCTAACCAGAGCCATAATTTTTTCATCAAGTTTAACTTGATTAGTTACAGATTCAGCCTTCCATATCTTTGCAGGATCGCCGAAAGCTGCCAAAATCTTTTTGAGAGTTTGACTGCCGATCTTCGGGTGAGCATTTAAAGCAAGTAAATATTTAGTATCGATAATCCCTCCATTTTCTATATTATAGCAAATTTGGACAAATAGTCCTCCCGAAAGAATTCGTTTGCCAATCTTAACTTGTCTTCAAGCAGCTATATTGCTCCTTCCAAGTACCTAAGAGCACATTCTCGTGTTATCCTTGCAAAGTATATTTATAACTTATACTGAATACTTTTGACTCTATACCTCTTTGATCTTCTCTACCGCCATTTTTAGCAGCTTGGAATAAAGAACCAATCCGACTGCCTCCATACTACCATGTTGATCTCTACCCAAAATATTGCCGCCACCCCTTATCTCTAAATCACGAAGTGCAATATTATACCCCGTACCTAACTCCGTATTTTCAACCAATACCTTGAGTCTCTTTACTGCATTGGCAGTAATTTCTTTTTGAGGAAAAGTAAACAAAGCATAAGACTGCTTCTTGCTACGGCCGATCCTGCCTCGGATCTGATAAAGTTGAGATAGACCAAATTTATCTGCGTTTTCGACGATCAAAGTGTTCACATTGGGAAGGTCTAGGCCATTCTCAACAATAGTAGAACACACTAATACATCTATATCTCCCCTTGCAAAGGCTGACATTGTTTTTGCCAAAGCCATCTCGCCCATCTGGCCATGCGCAACTTCAATTCTCAATCCCGGCAGCAATCTATCAAGTTTTCGTTTCTTGCCGTTAATAGTTGAGACTTCGTTATGCAGATAATATATTTGGCCGCCTCTGCTAAGTTCCCTATCAATATATTTCTTGATTTTTGACTCATCAAATTTCGAAACTTCAGTATCAACTGATTTTCGACCTGCCGGAGATGAAGCGATCATCGATATATCCCTAATACCTGAAAGAGACATGAATAGTGTCCGCGGTATTGGTGTTGCTGTGAGAGTTAGGGCATCTACCTCTTTATTAATATCTTTGAGCTTTTCCTTATGTTTGACACCAAACTTTTGTTCTTCATCAATAATTACGAGCTTCAAATTTCGAAAGACTATCTTTTCGGAAAGAAGACGATGCGTGCCAATTAGCAAGTCTACCCGGCCGTCAATCAGATCTTTTAGAATTGTATTTTGTGATTGACCATCAATAAAACGGCTAACTCTCTCTATTCTCACCGGTAAAGCAGCAAATCTTTTTGATAAAGTTGTGAAGTGTTGCTCCGCTAAGATGGTTGTCGGAACGAGCAATGCCACTTGGCCGCCATTAGCAATGACCTGAGCTGCAGCCCGGATAGCTACCTCTGTTTTGCCAAAGCCGACATCACCGCAAATTAGACGATCCATCGGTTTCTCCGATGAAAGATCATTCATAACTTCTTCGATTGCTTTTACCTGGTCGATAGTCTCATCAAATCCAAAGTTTGACTCCAATACAGCATTCCATTCAGGATTAATTTTATAGCTAGGTCTTCTTGTTACCTCTCTTTCGGCATAGATTAGAAGAAGTTCTCTGGCCATTTTTATGATATCTTCATACGTTTTTTTATAGGTTCTGGTCCAGCTTCCGCTTCCTAGCCGATTCAACTTCGGCTTTCTTCTACCGATTCCTATATATGGAGTCAACTTAATAAGTTGATTTATCGGCAAGTATAGAAGGTCATCCTTTAAATACTTTATCAAAACATATTTTATTATTTCACCGTCAACATTCTTATTCTCAAAACCAGCGAAAAGACCAATCCCATGATCGTCGTGGACCACATAATCATCTACATGAATTATTGTTTTATCAGGCAATAAAAGTATATTGGGCAAGATCTCAATAGAATTGGTGTCCGATACTTTTTTACCGGTAACTTGATCGTAATAGGACATCCTCTCTATTTCGTCTCCAAAAAAATCAATTTTCAGGGGCAAACCATCATTAATATTATATAGTTTAAAGAGATCACCGATATTAAAAAACTGCCCTGGTTTTAACGTCTGCCCGTCTGACCTATCATAACCTAATACGATCAGCTCTGAGGCTAATTTATTTGGAGTATGATTTCTTCCTACTTTTATGAAAAGAGATTTTTCCATCATTTGACAAGCACTATCATTAAATGCTAAGTTTTTATTGACTTAGTGTTGTCTGTGATTTTTCAAAGTGTTGCCCCTCCTTTCACTTTCAAATCACAGACGGCACCTACTTTAAGAAAAGAATCCCACGATATTTCGGGGGATTCTTTTTTCTATCATATTTCGAGTTTGATGTCTATTTTTCGATCTCAATACCCATGCTTCTGGCAGTCCCTGCAATAACCTTCTTTGCGGCTTCAACGTCATTTGCGTTCAAATCCTCAATTTTGGCTTTTGCGATCTCTTCAAGCTGAGCCTGAGTTAGTTTTCCGACTTTCTTCTTTTTGGAATTATCAGATCCGGATTTGATTCCGAGTGCCTTCAAAATTAAGATTGCTGCCGGGGGCTGTTTCATAATGAAGGAGAAAGTACGGTCTTCATATACGGTGATTTCCACAGGGATGATTGTATCACCCTTTTCTCTGGTCTTTTCGTTAAACTGTTGGCAAAACTCCATAATATTCACACCATGCTGACCCAAAGCAGGACCAACAGGAGGAGCAGGATTTGCCTTCCCAGCCGGACACTGTAATTTTATAATTGCTTTTATTGCTTTTGCCATGTTACCTCGTTATACTCGGAAGCGCTAAATTAGAAGCACGATATTCGAAACAATTTTTAAATTTCATCTAGAACTTGTTTCGGATTTCGAATTTAGGATTTCGAATTTTAATTATTGTTTATATCTTATTAACTTGCAAGAAATCTAAATTTACCGGAGTTTCTCTGCCGAACATATTTACCAAGACTTTAACCTTGCCTTTGTTGTGATCAACTTCTTCAATTTTACCCTCAAAACCCTTCAACGCCCCATCATTGATCTTTACAAGATCTCCGACAGTAAGATCAACCTGGTATTTCGGCTCTTCTACACCCATCCGCTTTTTGATACGATCGATTTCCTCTTTTGACATTGGTGTAGGTCTAACACCGAAACCGATAAAACCTGTCACATTTGGTGTATTTCTTACAACGTACCAGGAGTCATCTGTGACGATCATATCAACAAGCACATAGCCGGGATATATTTTTTTCTCGACAATTTTGCGTTTGCCATTCTTGATCTCGATCTGTTTTTCTTTAGGAACAATCACATCGAATATCTTCTCTTGCATACCAAGAGATTCAATTCTCTGTTTAAGAGAGTCGGCAACCTGTTCTTCGTAGCCAGAATAAGTATGTATTACATACCAATTACGCTCACCTGTCTGCTTTAAAGTAAGGAATTTCTTCCCTTCTTCCTTTTTCTCTGTTTGCACGTTTTCGTCCTCACTTTTGACTTTCAATGCCATTTTTACCCCTAGTTTTTACTTTGAACTATCAGCTGGACCAGTTTAGTAAGCCCGGCGTCGATAGCTGCTGTTAGACCAATCGCGATAACAATTGATGCTATCACAATGATTGTATGATTTAATACGGTTGCTCTGGTCGGCCAACTGACCTTTTTCATTTCCGACCAAACACCTTTAAAATAATTTGTAATTGTATTGACCATAATTAAGCATTAATGCTTAGAATTTTGACTAGCTGATACTGCTGTCTGTGACCAAAAGTCCGCTTGTACCTCTTTTTGGCCTTGAACTTGATCCCGGAAACTTTTTCGCCCCTGCCGGAAGCAATAACTTCTGCCTCGACTTTAGCTCCTTCGATGAATGGTGCACCGACTTTGATCTCTTCTCCGTCGCTGATCAAAAGAACCTCATCGAAGGTTATCTTTTTATCGTCAGATTCGGTGATATCCATTTTATATTCTTTCCCTGCCTCAACCTTCGTCTGATTGCCCTGATAAGATACTACTGCAAACATAATTCTCTCCTAACTTAAAAAAGACCCGAGGTCTAATAAATAAATATTATCATAACCTATAGAATTGTCAAGATCACCGCTTATTTTATGTAGCCTATACATGATATTGCTAACTAAAAGTAATTTTCCTGTGACGAATAAATACGCTCTGAGCCAGACCAATTGAGAAAAGTGAAACTAACAAGGAAGTGCCACCGGAACTCAAAAAGGGCAAGGGAATTCCCGCCACTGGTAATATCCCCATGTTCATCCCAACATTAACTAGGACATGGAAAAAAAGCATGGCTGCAATTCCGTATACCATTAGAGACCCAAAATTATCTCTCGCGATAGAACCTATTTCTACCAGCCGAAGAATCAGATAACTAAGCAGACCAAGGATTATTATACAACCGGTAAAGCCAAATGATTCGGCAATCCCTGCAAAAATAAAATCAGTCTCTACTTCAGGTAGGAATTTAAGTTGACTTTGCAAACCCTTGCCGAGCCCTTTGCCTGTCAGCCCTCCTGAACCAATGGTGATTTGGGCCTGACGCACATTGTAGCCACTGTCGGTCGGATATTTGGCTGGGTCTAGAAAAACAGAGATGCGGTCTCTCTGATATTGTTTCATCATGGAGCCAAATGGCTGGATATCCTTGTATGCCAAGAAAACTGAAGCAAAGAAGATAAATAGAGATGTGAAAATAATCGCCAATTGAATTTTTGTTGGTTTGGCGACTAGGAGCATAATTAGATAGATAAAACAGAGAACCATCCCTGTACCCATATCAGGCTCCTTCAAAATCAAAAATAGCGGAAAGGCCATCATGGCAAAGGAGAACAAAAAGTCCCTCCAGCGAAGTTTACCCACTTTATCTGAGAAAAAAGAAGCTAATGAAATGATAAGAGAAATTTTCGCTACTTCAGATGGTTGTAACTGAAAATACCGAAGATCAATCCAGTTCATCGCTCCATTGACGGTCTTGCCGAATAATCCGACGTAAAGCAACAGCAAAATCGAAATTAGATAGAAGATCCAAAAGAAACCTTTGTACAGACGATAATCGACAAAAGAGACTATTACTGCCAATGAAAGTCCGATCATCGCTATAATACCCTGCTTCAAGGCTATACCGGAACTCGGTGATCCCATAACCAGGCTATAAATCACTGCTACCCCTACCGCTATCAAAAGTATCGGGATAATCACAATCCGCCAATCCATAAAGTCGGCTCTTCTATTCATCTAGCAGCTCTGTTTAAACCAATCAATATTTCTTCGCCATCAATTTTGAATAACTGCCGTCCTTCTATTTTTTCCGGCAAACCAGCAATTATCTCATTTGCCAGAACTTCATGAGCAATCAGACTACTGAAGTTTTCAAACGTTTTTCCAATTTCCGCAGAATCAGTCTTGTAATAAACGCAAATCCTATCGGCAACGTTGAATCCGCTTTCTTTACGTAAAGATTGAATATTTCTGATGATTTCCCGGGCATATCCCTCGAGTTTTAGCTCTTTTGTAATGCTATAGTCTAAGCCGACCGTTAGCCCCGGGGCATCCTTGCTTTCATCGATATGAACAATCTCTTTAACATTGACTTCTTCCGCGATAATTGACTCTAGCTCAGATTCTAATTTTCTCCCGGAATATTGTAATGACTTTAGCGGTTGACGGACTTTAATTCTTTCTTGTGCTCTAGCAGATAGGCCGAGTTCAACCACTTTCCTGGTCTCCGCCATAGCCAAATTCAAATCATTATCAATCATTTCTTGATCAGCCGAAGGATAATTTTCCAGATGAACAGACTCCTTGCCTGTCAGATTTTTGAATATTTCCTCTGCGACAAATGGAGTAAATGGCGCCATCAATTTCGACAGTTCAACGAGCACCGTCCAGAGAGTTTGGTATGCATTTTCTTTGTCTCCGTCATTTTCTGACTTCCAAAATCTCTTTCTCGAGCGGCGAATATACCAGTTTGATAAGTTGTCGATAAACGGCTGAAAAAGACGGGACGCCTTCATCAATTCATAGCTCTCCATGGACTTATCCACTTCAAGAATTAAGGTATTTAATTCAGAAATAATCCAACGGTCTAGCAAATTCAGGCTTTTGGCTTTTGACTTTTGACTTTGAGCTGGTGTCCAGCGATCTATATTCGCATAGAGAGTGAAAAAGGAATAAGAGTTCCAAAGCATCCGGAAGATGCCTCTGGACAATTCGGCCATATCGGCTTCCTTGAAATTCAGATTTTCCGCTTGCATTACAGGCGAAGTCAGAAGATAAAGTCTCATTGTATCAGCGCCATATTTGTCAAACATCAGCGTAGGATCGGGATAATTTTGCAATTTCTTGGACATCTTCTTGCCGTCTTCCGCCAGAACAATTCCGTTGACCTCGACATTTTTGAAAGCCACTTTTTTCTGAATTGCGGTGGCGATAATATGCAAATAATAAAACCAGGCTCTTGTCTGGTCTTGTCCTTCAGCAATAAAATCAGCCGGGAAAGTCTGCTCAAATTTTTCCTGATTTGCAAAAGGATAGTGAAGCTGGGCATAAGGCATCGAACCTGAATCAAACCAGGTATCGAGCACGTCTGGAATCCTCTTCATCCGGCCCTCGCACTTTTGACAAGGAAAGATAATTTTATCAACGGTATCCTTATGAATATCCGAAATAGTTTGACCGCTTAGATCTTCCAATTCGGCGACTGATCCGAAAACCTTCATCTCTCCACATTTATCGCATTTCCAAATCGGAATGACTGAAGCCCAGAAGCGCTGGCGGCTAATAGACCAATCTCTGGCGCCTTTAAGCCACTTGCCGAAACGACCTTCCTTGATATGTTTTGGCGACCAATTGATCTCCTTGGCCAATTCCAAAGCATCCTCTTTTACCTTGGTAACTGCGACAAACCAGGAGGAAGTAGCATAATTTAGAAGCGGCGTATCACAGCGCCAACAATGCGGATAAGAGTGCTCGTATTTTTCTTTGAAGAAAAGCAGTTCTTTCTTCGCAAGGTATTTTATAATTTCAATATCGGTTTTTTGGTTATCCTCAATATCTTTGACGTGCATACCGGCAAATTCACCGGCTTCAGGTTTAATAACACCATCCATTCCCACGTGTTGAATAAACGGCAGGTTTTGGTCCTTGCCCAAAGCCATATCATCTTCACCAAAAGCCGGAGCGATATGGACAATACCAGTCCCCTCTTCAGTAGTCACGAAGTCTGCAGTGACTGTTTTCCAGCCATTTTCCTTATTCAGAAGGCCTGGCTTTTTTATATAATAATCAAAAAGTGGCTCATATGCCCGGCCAACCAGATTAAGACCAGTATAATTATCTACAACCCGGTATTCTCGCTCCTTCATTACATCTTTCAACCGATCTTTGGCCATGATATAGTTTTCTATTTTCCCGTCTTCATTTTGAGTTTCGATTTTTACATAATCGATATCCCGACCAACCGCCAATGCAACATTGCCAATCAATGTCCAAGGTGTTGTGGTCCAAGCCAGAAAGTAAGTCGATCGCTCATCTACCATTTCAAATTTGGCAATCGCAGAAAGATCCTTAACTGTCTTATAGCCTTCACTAACTTCTGATTGCGAAAGTGTGGTTTCGCAACGGGGACATATATGCATCGAACGGTATCCTTCATATATTAACCCTTTGTCCCAAAGCTGCTTAAACACCCACCAGACAGACTCCATATAGGAGAGATCCATCGTTTTGTAGGCATTTTTCATATCGGCCCAGCGCCCAAGCCGCCGGATAACTTTTTCCCACTCGGAAACATAGCCCAAAACTTTTGAGCGGCAAACTGCGTTAAATTTTTCTACCCCCAGATCCAGAATTTCTTTCTTATGCGTAAATCCGAGCTCTTTTTCGGCAATATTTTCGATCGGCAAACCATGGCAATCCCAGCCCCAAACTCTGTCTACTCTTTTTCCTTTCATCGTCCAATATCTTGGCACAACATCCTTCATCGTGCTGGCTACAATGTGGCCATAGTGAGGAGTTCCGGTCGCAAAAGGCGGCCCGTCATAGAAGCTATATAATTTGGCATCTTTGCGATTTTCAATAGATTTCTCAAATGTTTTACCCATATCCCAAAAATCAAGGATTTCTTCCTCGACCTTGGGCAAATTCATCTTTGAATCAATTTCTTTAAACATTTGTTCCTTATCGTTCCCGGCAAAACCGGGATCTATATAATAGTTGTATGCAAAATCCAAAATTAACCGGTCTCTTTGCATGCTAATCATACAATAAAATACCCCCCCTTTCAATCTCAGATACAACTACTTAAACACCTCGATCCATTGAGGTGTTTAAGCCTTTTCGTAATAAGACGAACGGCCGGTTCTGCCGATCTGCCTGACTATCCCCTCTTTCTCAAGCTCGTCCAAGTACCGAACAGCCGTAGCGTCAGATACTTTAAGGAGTTCGCATACTTGTCTGTTTGTAACTTTATCGCTCGAATCAAATATCATCACTTTCAATTTCTCCAGATTCGCCGATTTTATCTCCTCTTTTTCAGTAATAAATTCCTTTTTGGAGTCATCACTAGTATCTCGGACAATCTCTTTTTTATTTTTAAAAAAGAACAACAAGCTTGCAAGCCCGCCCCCAACCACAAATCCCAGAATAAAATTTTGCATTAAATCCTAATAATTAAACTTCTAGAATATCTACTATCTTATCGCGACTTTTCTGGCCTTTCACTATTTCAATAAAACTTTTGGGGATATTAAAATGTTTCGCTAGAACTTCGGTCAGACGCTTATTCGCTTCGCCTTCGATTGGTTTGGCCTTAATCCAGACTTTCAAAGAACCGTCCTTCAACCGTTCGATTTCTTCTCGAGCTCTATTCGGGATAACTCTGACATTTATCATCATGAAACGGTCTTTGATTTTAGTTCTTCATCTAGAGCCAGGTTTACCAAACAATCAGCCCGTTTATTCTGTTCCCTCGGAATATGAATAAAAGAAATCCTCAACTTCATCCGGGCGATCAATTCCCTGATTGTTTTGATAAATACGGCGATATGATCCTGCTTTATTTTCCAATTTCCATTTATCTGTTCAACAACCAATTTGCTGTCCAAGCGGCATATGACATTGTGTGAGTCAGAATTATTTTCAACAAACCATTTGCTTTTTAGAAGAACCTCGAGCGCAGTAATTATGGCCTGATATTCCGCCTCATTATTAGTACCCCTGCCGATAAACTTCTGGCAGCAGTAAATTTCTTCTCCATCATCATCGGTGAAAACAACACCTATCGCCGCTGGGCCTGGATTGCCCCTGGATCCGCCATCGGTATTAATATAGATTGTTGAGTTATTATTTTGCTTCATCCCTACCTTATAAACTTGATAAACTTTTGACTTTATAAACTATTCTTTATATTCCCAATCCTATCTTTTCTTTAACTTGCTTAAGGGTTTTCTCGGCTATAGGTGCGGCTTTGTCACTACCTCTTTTCAAAATCTTTTTTAACTCCTCGTGATCGCTGATTAAATCATCATACCTTTTTCTGACCGGCTTTAAATATTCGATAATCGCCTCGGCGAGGGAACTTTTGAATTCTCCATAACCAGAGTGTTCGAATTGTTCTTCAATTTCGACGACAGTTTTACCCGAAACTTCACTAAATATATTTAGTAAATTTGTAAGTGCGGGCTTTCCTGGAACGGCTTTGATTTCAGCGCCAGAATCTGTCACTGCTTTTTTCAACTTTTCCCGAATACTGTCTTCATCATCGGTCAAAGCGATGTAATTCAAAGGAGTAACAGCCGTTTTGCTCATTTTCTTCAATGGATTATCCAGCCCCATAATCCTGGCTCCGGTCTTGGTGATAACCGGTTCTGGGATAACAAATGTCTCACCAAATTTATTATTAAATCTAATCGCCAAGTCTCTAGTCAATTCCACGTGTTGCTTTTGATCCTGTCCTACCGGTACCTTATCCGTATTGTATAACAAAATATCCGCCGCCATTAACACAGGATAATCAAATAGGCCTACGCCTGCTGCTTCTGCTGATCCTCCTGACATTTTATCTTTGAATTGAGTCATCCGAGAAAGTTCCCCCATCTTGGTCTGACAGTTCAAAATCCAAGCTAATTCAGAATGCTCAGGTCTTGTTGATTGGACAAAAACAATAGATTTATCTGGATCAATACCAGCGGCTAGATACCAGGCAGCGATTGATAGAGTATTGTGGGCTAATTCACTCGGCTCTTCCGGAACTGTAATAGCGTGTAGATCAACAATACAAAAAACCGATTGGCTAGACTCCTTTGCAAGATCAACCCATTGCTTGATAGCACCAAAATAATTACCAATATGCAAGAGTCCAGTTGGTTTAATGCCCGAGAATATTCGATTCACTATTTGCCCTTTCGCTATTTTGTAAACACTGGTCTAATAATATCCAAAGCAAGATATTAAAACAAGTTATATATTATAGTTTCTAACGGTTATGAGAGAACGAAGTATGGCTGTCGCCTTCCTATATTGGCTTTGCTCGATTGTATCAATCTGCAGCAAAAAGCCTATATACGGTTGCTGTTTGCACCAGCTTTGCTCCAGACAACTGCCCTCACCCGGAGCATAGCCATAAAAGGAGATTATTGATGATTCATCGTTTCCTGACACAAGGTTTTCGTCCTTTTCAAAATTAGAAAATTGACTTATGTTTATACTATATGAAGAATCAGCAGGTATCACAGTTCTATATAACTTTCCATTTGAATACTCTGTTTGTCCGGAAACATCCATAATATCTTTCTTCGCCAGATAGACGATAAAGATTGAATTGAGCGTTTCTCCCTGAAGCTGATTGCCGGAGATGACTAAAAGACTTTTTTCAAAGGCAGAAAAATTGGTTGGGGCAATAAAATGGTCATAACTTTCGGGGGCACTGCTGTAACTTTTGTATATCTTCTCATCGGCGGTCATCGAAAAAAGCGCTAGTCCAGATTTGTATTCAAACGTCTTGGGACTTGCGTCGCAAACTCCCGTTGTGATATCGCAAATATTATCAATTGTAATATTCACAGCATTTCTTGCAGACTTGATATCTCTGCTTAAGATATCGCCAATGCGGCTGCTCTCTTCGTTGACATCCCTCTCAGCCTTTAGCTTCATGCTGATATTGGAGCTTTGCATCACAACTATACTTACAATCACCATAACTGAGGCAAAAATTGCGGTTGCTATTAAGACCTCAAGTAAGGTAAAAGCTTTCATATTTTGATTTTTTTTCATTGAACGTTTTCTCCTGCTCTGGACAGCTGTTAATAATTCGGACGCCAGTTTGTCAGAATCTCGCTAGTCTCGACCTTCCTATTTTTCCATTCAACGATCGAAGTTATTTTCAGGGCATTTTGCTCAGTATGAACATCGAAAAGCTGGTTTGTGCCATTGGGTAATGACGGAATTAAACCTCCCGTTGCCTCGATTCTTATATGACGATTGAATGAAATCTTTTTTGATTGCTGGCCGATTATATTCAAATCAACAATCTCTTTTTTGTCATACAATTCGCATAAACCTTCGTTGATCAAAGCAAAACGATTTGTAGCTAAACCATCATTGATAAAACCTATAGCATAACAATGGCTTAAATTGGGGTTAACAACCCCCGTATTTGAAATAGTCACCTCCCTGAGCATTTTTCTGTTCTCATCAAAAGTAAGATCATGCCACTCAGAATTTCTGGATTGACCGTCGATACCGACTGCATTATTACCCTGATCGTCTATCCAATTGGAATCTCTGATCTGTCTTACTATCTCTAAACCCTCCTGAGCCAGATAGATAGCATTTGATCTTTCCTGAAGAGAGGAATTGTTTGTCAGGGCCGCCTTTCCGACGGAAGTCAAAGCTGCCAAGATCACTATTATAATTGTTGCGGCTACTAGTACTTCAATGATGCCAAAACCATTTTTTTTGGAGATATCTTGCTTCATAGATTTGTAATTTCTTCAATTACCGAACCGTCATTCTTCAGCAGAAATCTAACTATCTTCTGAAACTCTGCGTTCTGAAAAGTCAGGATCGGATCATTAATAATATCGCTGCCAGTGTAATAATAACTACAGCCTTGAGATAAGTTCGCGGGGCAGATATAGGCCAGGGTGGCATAGTTTGGCGGCACAGACTCAAACTCGTTGAATTTCACTTCCCTAATCTTTTTTCTATCCGTACAAACTTTATTAATAAAATCCTGGCAGCTCTCCAAAACAAAACCGGATTCAGGGATATGACTAACCTGGTAAAAATTACCATCTTTCGAGGGATTTTTGGCCAGAAGACGGACTTGACTTATTAACTCTTTGACCTCACCAATCTTTTGATTAAATTCCACCTTCTTGCCATATTCAGAAAAAGCAGGAATACCGAAAGCGATAGTCAAGCTTATTATGACTATCACGATCAACAGTTCTATTAAAGTATATGCCTCCGCTTTAACCAATATCGACCTCCTAATAAAAACTGAAAAAGTTACCTGTATACCAGCTGATGATATAATTTCCATAAAGAAGAGTAATCAGCGCTGATATAATCAAAAAAGGTGTAAAGGGGAGGCTCTCTTTCATGGTCTTCTTTTTCAGCGATAAAAATAATACGCTGATGATTGCACCCAGCACAAAGGCCATAAACAAACCTAACACCGCACCCTTCGGCCCTGCCAACAAACCAATTATTGCTCCAATCTTGATATCCCCCTTGCCCATCCACCTCTCACCTGATCCGTACACCAAAAACGCCAGGACCCCGCCGGATATCAGTCCGCCAAAAAGCGTCTGACTAAAAGACAATCCAGTAAAGTACCAGCCGAAAATCAAAGCAAATAACAGCGCAAACCAAGCAAAATATTCAGGCGTCTGGTTAGTTTGCAAATCATAGACAAAAATCACAATCAATACTGAGAAAAGTATCAGATAGAAAAGAAGAGCGAAGCTTAGTCCGAAGAACTGAAAAAGTATCAAAAACAAAATACCGGTTACTATCTCTACAATTGGATATTGCAGAGATATTTTAACTCCACAATGCCTACATTTTCCTCGAAGAAGCAAGAAGGATAATAAAGGTATCATTTCATACCATGAAAGCATTTCTTTGCATATCGGACAATGAGAACGCCCGGTCAGAATTGTTTTTAATTCGTCCATACGCGAGATAACCACATTCAAAAATGACCCGACCGTCAATCCCAGTATAAATAGAATTATATTGTAAGTAAGAGCCATAAGCCTCTTGTTTAATTATTTTTTAGCCAATAGTTGAAACCGTCTGGTAATTTCCATTCCGGAAAAGGGCCTGAACTTTTAAGATCGGTATTGGAATTGTCTTCGAGTTTTGCGTAAACAGCGAAGACTTTACCTTCGCTATCTGTTTGATAAAGATAACCATTCTTTTTTGGGTCTGGAGGTATAGTTGGGATGTAGGCCGGAGCTAACCATGTCAGCGATGAAACTTCTACTGGAGTCTCAGCAGCATAGTAAGAACCGGCTTTTTTAACCCCGTCGATATCAACTCCAAAGCTTATATCTATCGCAATTTTCAACGCATGAAGATTGTCTCTGCGGATAGTATCCCTCCTGGACCGGAGCGAATTATCCACCCCGATAAATGTTATGCCCAACAATACACAAATGATTGCTGCCGATAACAAAAACTCCAATGCCAGAAATCCCTTAAGATATCTACTTACACCCATAACTGGTACAGGTAAAATCAGTCGAAATGGTGGTGCCAGTTGGAGACTCGCCCTGATAAATAGTAAATGGGTTAGCACTTCCAAAATCATCACCGTCTGCATTGATTAGGACTTTATAATAATATCCCTTCAATACCGGCCATGTGGCATCAGAGCCACTATTGCAAATCTTGTCCCCAGGTTTTGCGACATTACCCTTGGGTATCAAATAATCGTCACCAACCAAACAGGCTCGAGCGGTTTTAATTGAATTGTTTAAATTCTCTATCGCTGCTGCACGCTTGGCCTTTTGAGTTGCATTCCCAAAATTAAAAATGATAATTGTGGCTAATATTCCGATAATTGCAATGACAACTAGAAGTTCGATTAAAGTAAAGCCATTAAATTTCTTCTGCATTCTTCCTCCAATATTAAATATTTGATAATTATTTCTGTAGCTGATCGACCTGTCCTTTTTAGCTAGCTTATGACTTGATTTAATTGATAGATTGGCAGATAAATTGCAAACACCATAAAAGCAACTCCAATACCGACCAAGACCAAGACGGCTGGTTCTATTACGGAACTTATTGCTTTTGTGACATCATTTGTACTCTGTTCATAATAATCTGCCAGCTTGGATAGAATTTTGTCTAGCTCACCGGTTTCCTCCCCAACTGCAACCATTTGGCTAACAAGAGGAGGGAAAAAGGCCTCTTTCTCAAGTTGATTTGATAAAGCGACACCCTTTTCCACTTGCGCCGCCACATTCATAATACTTTCTTCATAAACAACGTTATTAATTACTGAGCCGGCAATCCTTAAGGCATCAAGCAAAGGTACACCGGCACCGATTAACATCGAAAGTATTCGATTGAATCTATACATGTACATACCTGTAAAAATTGTAGATATCCCCGGCAATGTAAGTTGCATATTATGCATGAAACGCGCGCCTGCTTCTGTAGTGGACCAAAATCTAACAGCGATTACAATCCCGATAAAAAGTATGATAATCAGCCACCACCAATTTACCAAAGCGTTTGAGACAAAAATCAAAATTCTTGTCAAAATTGGTAACTGTTGCTGCGCGCTCTCAAACATCGATTTCAGTTTAGGAATTACAAACGTCAGCATGAAAATACCGGCGGCAATTAAACATATTAGAATAAATGCCGGATAATAAAGGGAGGATTTGACTTTTGACATGAATTGGCTATCATTTTCCAGTTCATTGGCCATCTCATTCAAAACTAAATCCAGTTTGCCTGTCGCTTCACCGGAATTAACAACACTAACATACACACGATCGAAGGCCTCTGGGTGGCGAGACATCGCAGAAGATAAACTATAGCCTTCCTCCAGATCATTATAAACATCTAAAAATATTTGTCTTATCTTATCGCTCTGAGTCTGTTTCGCAATCACGCTGACTGTCTTGGTAAGTGAAAGTCCCGCATTCAGCATCGTAGCCATTTGTCGGGAAAAAACTGCTTTATCCCTGGCAGATACTTTCCTGATTGAAAACTTTTCCCAAGACGTTCTCTTTTCTATGATAAGCTCAGTTGCAACAAGATTGTGCTTAACTAAAATATTCTCTGCTTCCTGAGAAGTAGAGGCCTTGACAGTTCCGGTGACTATCTCACCTTTACTGTTCTTTGCCTTATAGAGGAATTTTGGCATCTGATTAACCTTATAATTTATAACATGAAACTGAACCAGAAATTGAAACTGTAATTCTTATTTAGTATACCATCATTTTGAAGCTCTTAGGATCGACAGAGTAATTCAAGGCTTCCTCGAGCTGAACATCACCACGTGATACGTATTCGGCCAGGACCTTATCCAGACTGATCATACCCTCAGAAGCGGAGGTTTGAATAACATTTGGAATTTGATATGTCTTACCGTCACGGATCAAACTTTTGATCGCTGGGTTTGCGATCATTATTTCACATGCAAGCACCCGTCCCCCGCCAATTTTTGGCACAAGTCTCTGTGAAACAACACCTAACAAAACTGAGGCGAGCTGACTTGATATTTGCTGTTGTAAATGTGGTGGAAAGACAGAGATAATACGGTCTGCAGTTTGAGCCGCCGAATTGGTATGGAGAGTAGTGAAAACCAAATGTCCCGTCTCGGCCAATGTCAAGGCAGCCTCGATTGTCTCCAGATCACGCATCTCCCCTACCAGAACAACATCTGGATCTTCTCTCAGGGCAGATCTCAAAGCTCTGGCAAAAGAATTTGTGTCAGATCCGACTTCTCGCTGAGAGACTAGACTCTCGCGATGCTCGAAAACATATTCGATCGGATCTTCAATGGTCACAATATGCTTTTTCTTTTCGGTGTTTATTTTATTTATCAGAGCCGCTAGAGTGGTCGACTTCCCCGAGCCGGTGGGGCCGGTGATAATAACAAAACCCTGATTTGGTTCTGTGAATTTTTCTAGAATCGGTGGAAGCCCCAAATCGGTAAAACTACGCAGATCTTTGGGGATCAACCTGAGGGAGGCAGATAAAGAACCCTTCTGATAATAAGCGTTGGCCCGAAAGCGCATACTCTGATAACCAAAAGAAAAATCAATCTCTCTTTTTTGCTTCAGAGCTAGAAGCAGCTCCGGTGGGGTAAATGTTTTAATTAATTCAACGGCTTTCTCATCAGTAATTATTTGTGCATCGGGGATAGGCGCCAACTTTCCATCGATGCGGACAGTCCCGGGGACACCGACAGTGATATGTACGTCTGACGCGTTTTTCGCAATTGCGTAATCCAGATATTTAGCAATCTCTGTTTTATTTGTATCAACCATTTCCCTCCAATTTCTTGATTATATCTCTTTTATTTTATTGCAAAGTCACAAACTTGCAAATAGGCTAGTTATTGATAACCGCCTGAAAAACTTCATCGATACTAGTCTGACCCAAGAAAGCTTTTATGATACCATCCTGCTTCATTGTTATCATCCCGTCCCGTATTGCTGCTTCTTTGATCTCGCTTGCAGGTTTTTTGGCGATTGCCAGTTCCTCTATTTCCGGTGTAATCTGCATCACTTCGAAGATACCTATTCTGCCTTTATAGCCATGATCACATTCCGAACATCCTTTACCATAATAAAGCTTGAAATCGGCAGGAATTCGCTTTCTATCCTCAATATTTTTGGGTGAGATTTTAGCCATTTCTGTTTTAATCTCATCCATCAATTTCTGTGGAACCTTCATTTCTTCACGACATTTGGGACAGATCCGTCTGACAAGACGCTGAGCAATCACTAGATTTATTGAAGAAGTGATGAGAAAAGGTTCTACTCCCATGTTTATCATTCTCGGCAATGCTCCTGCCGTATCGTTTGTATGAAGCGTCGAAAGAACTAGGTGCCCTGTCAGCGCCGCATGAGTAGCCATCCCAGCAGTTTCAGCATCACGTATTTCACCTACCATAATAATATTGGGGTCCTGACGCAAGATGCTACGAAGCCCCGTTGCGAAGGTGAAACCTATTTCAGGCTTGATTTGGCACTGATTGACACCTTTAATTTCATATTCGACAGGGTCCTCTAGTGTAACAATATTGACACCCGGAATGCTTATCCTGTTTAAAATCGCATAAAGTGTGGTTGATTTGCCTGAGCCTGTCGGGCCGGTAGAAAGGACAATACCATACGGCTTTTTGATTGCCTCATTTGTTGCCAGAAAAGCGCTACCCTGCATTCCGAGATCTTCCAGCGACAGGATACCCTGACTCTTGTCTAAAAGTCTCATCACGATTTTCTCTCCGTTTACAGTCGGAAGAGTCGAAACTCGGACATCAACTTCCTTGCTCTTGAAAATAATATCAAAACGGCCGTCTTGAGGCACTCTCGCCTCATCGATTTTTAATTTAGCCATAATCTTTACTCTGCTGATCATCGGCGGGTGTATTGCGAGCGGCAACTTAACAATGTCACGCAAAACCCCATCGATCCGGCATCTTACACGCAATATCTTGCTTTCAGGCTCAATATGTATATCTGATGCTCTGCTATTCAACGCAAAATTGATAATTGCTGCCACAACTTTTGGAACAGAAGAGCTAGCTACAGACTTATTGAGCATCTCCAAAGTGGTGATCTCTGTTTCAATAAGCGAACCGATATTGGCTTCTTTGGTATCGTTGTCGTTGTTTACATTCTCATCGGTCTTTTTGAGCTCTGTCTTGGATTCACTTTGATTTATGCTTATCTGGTCTGCCTGATAATCGGTATGTTTTGGTTCTTGTTTCACAGGCTCCTGTATAAGATTTTTCTCCGGTACACTAGCTTCGTCACTTTTGTTATTCGGATCATTCGAGATAACTGAATCGATAGTAACTTGAGGTTCAGGACTAAAAATAGAATCTAAGATATCCCTTATCGAGCCCTTGTCTTCAACCGGCTCCTCCGGTTGAGGCTCTACATTGATTACAGTAGTCGGCCGGCTGAGAGGTTTCTTTTCGGGCACTATTTTAGAGGATTTTTCTTTTCCAATCTGCTCTAAAACATAATCGATATCCTCCTTGGAAGTCGCAAACACTTCGATATCTATATTGTTTTCCCTTTTTATAAAGTCAACAATTTTTAAAGTAATCGGAGAGTCTGGTTGCGCAGAAGCGAGAAAATAGGTTCCTTTATGATTCTGACCGAAGACTACCATCCTATATTTTGAGATAAATTCGACTGGAATCTTGTTCAAAAAAGAATCGGGTATCAGCTGATTGCGGAGATAAACCACCGGCAAACTTCCTTTTTTCATCAATAGCTTATCGGCCTTCAGATTGTATTGACTTAAGGCCTCACGAAAATCGCTCTCACCCGTGATGAAAATTTCAACTTCCAGTTTCTTTTGATTGATGATTTTGGCAATACTTGATTGGTATCCGACCAGCAAGTCCGAAGGTCTCGATACTGCGAGTCTGATAATTCCATCCTCTATTGAAAAAGGGATGATCCCAAATTTTCTGGCAATCTTAAATGGAATTACACTTTTTAAACTATCGGGTATTTCCACATTTTTGATTTCAATGAACGGAAGTTTCAAAATAATACTATAAGCCTTGTTGATCGTATCTGCAGTAACAATATTATTTTTTATAAGAAAATCCTCGATTTCTCTGTTGGTTTTATACCGTTTCTTGATTCTACCTGCGTCATCCTGGTCAATTAAGTTTTGCAAAACAAAAACATCCAGAATCGACTGGTCAGCTAAAAGATTATTACTAAAATTATAATAGTTTTCCGCCTGGGTATCCATTTTTTATCTCTTATAAACTAGAAAAAGGGTTTTCTTTACCGACTTTATCCCCAGAAAGCGGTGAAATAGGCATGGGAACATTATTTTCTTTGCCCGCGACTAATTCTTCAGCCTCTTGCTTTTCGTTCTCGATATTTACAACCTGGTATTGAGCGCCGACTCTAGCAGTATAGTCAATCTCCGGAACGGTTTTGTTCCAAAGATCGTAAAATAAGATAGCACTAATAGCAAAAATGCATGCCCCCCCTATAATCCCCAGTGTTTTATAATTTATTTGCTTCTTCATCGTTTCCTTTATTGTATTATATTCTGTGAAGAACTGCTTGGATCCAATCTCGTCGAAAGAGAATAACTGTTATCGGGCAACCGGTAAGCATCCATAGAAATTGAGAGGGAGACAACGTCGGATCCTGCAGTTGTCAGGCTCATGCTTTTAATCGAGAAAAATTTAATGTTGTTCTCTAGAGATGAGATGAATTGGTTTAAGTCCGAGAAAGATCCATTTACCGAGAACGAAACAGTTGTAAGTAGATTTTTATTTATGTCTGCTTTGCCATCGGAAATTTGTATTGAAGGTATATATGTCTTATTTTTAGCAGCAATCGCCTCTAATTCAGCGATTAGGTTTGGTTCATCTTTATCAATGGGCATTGAAACAAACAGTTGATCGACGATGCTTCCTAATCCATTTAGAGTCTCTTTACTTTTTGCCAAAGAGTCTCTCTTTGCCGCAGCCGCCGTGACCTCGGCTTCCTTCTGGGCTAGGTCTTGTCTGATACTAGTATATTTGGGAATCAAAAAGATGTATGAAACGATATAGCAAATACCAATCAATAAAATTGCTGTTAAAACGCTAAGAGGGTTTCTATTAGATTTCTGCATCATCACCTCCATCAAGCATAATATCGGGCAAAGAATCTGCTTCAGAGTCAGCACCAGTACTTTCACCTGTCAGATCAGCCGTCTCCGGTAGTTCCAGAGAGACGTCTTTGTCAATCTGAGCCGAAAGAGAGAACTGAACTATCGGAGTACCAGAATTTATATTTTCACTGACCCCTTTCAATTCTACATTCTTGAGGATATTCTTCTTGCCGGATTTCCATTCTTTTAACGTGACCATCTGATCTGCAACAGACCGGTAACTATCTGTATTACCGTCAATACTTATCCGACCATCGCTATTGATACTAAGGTTTCTGATGACAACGTTCTTACTGATTTTAGTATAAAGTTCTTTTAAAAAGGGCTCGACTTCGTATCTGTCTTTTTCGGCTTTTGCAAGCCCGGCAACAGCAGATTTAAAAGAGGTGGCCTGACTTTCCACACCGGAAAAACGGCTGTTTATATCACTAACAACCTGCTCTAATTCACCCTTCTTCGTATTCAACCTCTGATTAGAGCTATATTGCATCAATCCAAATAAAATAGTCGCAATGAGTGCGATAATAGCTCCAAACCAACAAAAAAGTAGTCCGAGATTGGTCCCCTTTTTGTCGGAAAAGGTCGTGAATTCGTCAGAAGAGACCTGTGCCATCGCTGGCATTGCCGCCTGTCCTCCATGAATTGTTCCTCCCATTGTCCCTCCTAGATCTTAACCAGTAGTCATTTATATTTTATCTTTACTTGAAAATTAATACAAGGCTTACCATATTTAGAACTCGGGCTTTAGTTACTATCTGTTGCCTATTTCTTTTGGCGATGGCATTTTCAGATACCGGAATCCAGGCGGCCATCCCTCATCTAAATTATAATCATAGAAAATATTAATATTTGACATACTAGTCATATCGAAATCCTTACCAACAAATGAACCCTTCAACTCCGAATTACTATTTATAGTGATAGTGCCCTCGGAAAAAACAACTCCCTGAAATTTACTGTTTTTTCCAAATACCAGGGCAGAGTTGATAAGTACCTTAATACTATCCTTGGCGGTTGTAGTCTCTTCATGGTTTAAAATCCAACAGGTCAGGGTGATCTCGCCGCTTTTGGTAATATTTTCGACGGTTCCAGAATTTAAACTGCCTATCGGTTGGGGCAAGTTCGTTCCGCCAGTCATATTTTTCCATGTGCAAGAATAATCGGTGGAATTGACTTCTCCTCCTTCAGACGTCGTGATATTCCATTCAACCCCGACCTGTCCTCCCTGATCAACAGATTTCTGGTCACTGTCATCAGAGAAGGATAGCCGGACAATAGGATATGGCAGAGATTGGCTAACAACCACAGTAACCGGCTCAGACCAAACAACTGATTGTGTAACAGATGACCTATAACCGATCTTGAGGACATTTGTACCGACCGTTAATTCGCTATGATCAATTATTTTGGACGTGCTTCCGTTAGGAAGCGTAGATTCTCCAGAAGAGGAAATATCTAATACCGGAGGGTCAAGATAATTTCCACTTGCCGCCCATCGAAGATTTAGATTTGCGGAATCATCGATCTGAAAAGATCCCACTTGTTCATTTATCAAGAAATTAATACTCGGAGGATCAGTGTTAACAGCGATATTCACCTTATCAATCCATAGATTTTCGGGCTTGCTGCCGCATGTGTCACAATAGCAAAATAAATTGAAGGTAGTATTCTCTGTCAAGTTCGAGGGAATATCCACAAAACTATCAATATCAGACGGCCATGTTTTTGTGTCTCTCCAAAAACTTCTGGCGATATTTTCGTCAATACTCTGTTGGGTCGGAATCTGGTTGAAGTCTCCATTTAACTCCCCCGGGGACAGATAACAAGTAGATGACGAACCCGCGCTAGCGCTAATAGCAGTGGCGTGGAGCGTAACATCATTTTTTCCATAATCAACCGTCGTTTTGGAGGGAGTCAAGCTAACACTTTTAAAACCGCTTGTTGGCGCACTAACAACACTTATTACCAAACTGGCGCTGTTGCTGAGACCTTCCGCACTTGCGGTTACTCGAGCGGTCCTATCGCCTACAGTATTGTAAACACAGTAAAAAAGACTTTCCTCCCCTGGTTGCTTGATTTCACTACCAGACGGACTGCTAAGACTAGTGTCACAATAGTAGGTATAAACAATAGGATCAGTGATATTGATGGCAGCCGTCTTTGTTGTCAGTGTAATCCGCTGGGTGGCCGGCGGCGAATACCAGCTAGAAGTAAAATTTGTAATCGCCAAACTCCCCCCCGGAGCCGCTAAAATGAATTTAAAAACCAAAAACGAACCGACGATCAAGCCGATACCAGAAAGGCTTGAAATTGCAATAAGCCGTTTTCTCGTAGCAATCCGATTAAATATTTTTACTTTCATCATCTTTGTTAGTTTATAATCATAATGCCTAAGTGATCCGTACTGGGATTATTTGGTGAAATCTCCACATTATCGCCGATTTTGAAAATTCCATTTTTAACGATAAGGGTTCCCAAGCCATAATATGTCACATCTTGGCTGATCACAATTTCTGAGCCTCCAGCGTCAACAATCCAAACTTTGCCATCAGGAAATTTGTTTTGTTCTGAGCCTCCATCAGCTTCAGTACCAAATTTTGGAACTGATGATTGTAGATTCCAGATATTCCGGCCCATCAAAACTGCACTGTCAATTGATTCGGCGCCACCAGTCAATTGTGAAATTTTTGCACGATAATCTTCAAAAACCTGTGCCTCCTGCCCGGTCTCGTCTAACCAGGAGGACTGTGCATCGGAATTCAATGAGTAGTTTTCCATCTGCCATGTTGCTCCGTTATCAACTGAGCCTGTTTGTCCTTCGCCCTGTGCCAAATTTTTTCCCCAAAAAGAAAAATCTTTCAGATAATCATTGCCATACGCATCTCCGGTTATATTTGTACCGCCCAGATAAAGAGCCGGTGTTTCTAAGAACTCAGCCATTTCTTCCTCGCCAACCTTAATGTATGTACGGCTAACTAATAAACGGTTCGATCCGGCTAAACCGTTCCCCGTCAGACCGGTACCCAAAATAAAACAGTAACCAGCTCGAGTGATGGGCACATCAAAGCAAGCGCTGTTATTTAAAATACTATTTTGAAAACCATAATCCATGCTGGCATTGATATCGTTCAAAACAGAAAAATTACCCGAATTGCCGCCGAAAGTAATCGTATCGCCTTGCGTTACCGTGGTTTGGCCCACAGCCATATCCTTTGGCATATCAGCCGCTTTGGCAGTACTATTACTAAAAAAAACAATCAACAATAACCAAAATATAATTTTTGTTATCAATCGGTGAATCATTGTACTTTACACCAATACTTTAAAACTTCAGTCTCGTACGATGGCACAAATGACCATGATAACTTGCTTCCGCTGACAATAGGCTGAGTCGGACCGACATAATGGCCATCCACGGGACTACATTTCGTGCCGGAAGCGTTATGCAAGTTGAGAAACTCATCCTCAATAAGCACCGGTTTCTCCAGATTGAGATTGGCAATATCAATCTGAACCTCGATAGTATCTTTGTAGCGAATTGCATAAGGATTAAAACAATTTTTATTGTCACTATTAGGCACATCCGGACATTGAATCGCTTCACCGCTACCATCTCTAAACCGGGCTCTTAGCGTTTTCTTAATCGAAACTGCATTTATCTGTTCAATCTGTTTTAAGAGATAAATCCGGCCGCCCCCACCTCCGCCACCACGTCGGGTGCCGGCATTACTCGCGTTACCGCCATTTGCCGTCAGATAGAATTCGTTTGAAGAAATCAGAACATTTGCCGACACGAAGGTTCCTTTGCTGCCGTTCTCTTTGCCCGTTCCCCCATTTACCTGCCCTATTCCGGCCACTGATCCCTCAGCTTCGATCCAGATAGACCCGCCCGAACCAGCACCAGCATAACTACCGTCACTGATACCTCCGTCTCCACCATTGGCAAAAACACCGCAAGTAGAAGCAGTGCATCCGGTCCCGATGATCAGAGAATTTATCGCGAGCTTTACTCTACCTCCGCCAGGCGCACCGTTAATAGATCCATCGCCACTATTGTTAGCCCAACCTCCCCCCGAGCCAAAATCTACGGGTGAACTCTCGCTTTCATATGAAATCCCTCCAGTTGCAGTCAAGCCGCCATCAGACTCACCCCGACCACCAACACCACCATGTCCGCCGCCACCGCTTCCGATTCCTGAGTCTCCTTCATTGATCTGCTGACCGCCACCGCCGCCAATTCCATATCCCGGAAGATGGGTAGAAGTGCCGCCCGGATAACCTTTGCTCGACACATCGATTTTACCCCCACCGGAGAAATTAATATTTCCGGCTGTCGTTATATCAACTTTATGCCATCGGCCGGTGCCTATGACGGCATTTGCCAAGGAATTTCCCGTTGAATTTGACATCTCCGGTATGCTTACAGCTTGATGAGTCAAAATGGCTTTATTACTAATCGTCAAACTGCTAAAAACTCTTTTTGTATTGCAAAATTGATTGTTCGAATCGTTACAAGCGGTTCCGGCGGTTTGACCGGTTACTCCTGGCTGCCAAATTGTAACGCCATCAGCGTAAACATAAAAATTATCTTGGTTCTGCCCATTTAGCGTAACGTCTTTGCCTTCGCACTGAGCCGGAATAGATGTCAAACCGCTATTGGCTGTAATTTCACATAAAGGTTCATACGCTCCGGCTATGGTAATCCTCCCTCCGGCGCCGCTAGATCCCGTATAACCAGAAACAGCCGCATTTGTGCTTAATACGACAGCGTTACCCCCGACAGCTTGGATATCACCGATTAAAAGATAAGGTGCTCCGTTTGTAAGTGATCCGGAACCGCCTCTTAGTTGTGTCAGAGTCATGTTTGGATAACTTTTGGCCCCGATCAAGACACCTCCGGCAACATTCGGGGATTTGCTAAAGGTTGGAACCGATTTTATTGTATTGACGCCAATGTCGATAGTTCCGGCCCCTCCTGCGCCGCCGCCGCCAATTCCTCCGGCTTGAGGAAGGCCAGACGTACCGTTTGCTAATATCTGAGCAGTTGGAAACAATTCTAACCGCCCTTGGCCGTAAATCTTGATATAACCGCCGCCGTTGCCACCCAAAGCCTGAAGTGTCGAGCTATACATGACAGCTCCTCCGCCTCCGCCATAATAGGTCGGGGTCTTTTTGCTATTATAGACAACCCCATTGCTGGTGTTAATGTTGCCATCCGCAGTTCGTCCGCTTCCACCCGCAACCACCGGTGAGCCGCCGGAAACCCCTACGCCGTATTCGTTTGCATCCGATATCACGGTCGGATAACCGCCGCCGTTGTTGATAGGATATCCAACATGACTGGCATTTCCTCCCGGATAACCACGACCAGTTGCATCAAGCTTACTGCCATCCTCGACTCGGATGAAATCAGTCGCACTGATTTCGACTTTTTTGAGACTGCCTAAACTCGATAAAATCCCAGTATTCTGGTCGAAATCATGTTCTGTGCCAGTAACCTGGTATCCAGGAGTCCGAAGATTACCATATGACGTATTGTTATAATCAAGTTTGGGAGTATTGTCATAGTACACCAGAGGCGCATGAGTGACACTTGCCCCATCCTTGAGCGTCAATCCCTTGGCAGTTAGAGTTCCCCAAAGAGTGACTGTAATATTACCTCTGATTTCAATATATTTATAAATATATTGCCATTTATTTTGATACCAGCCAAAGGAAGCTAACTCGACTGAATTATTACAAATAACGCCCGAAAATTCTCCGTTTGGGTTATAAACTCCCCCATCAATATAGTTACCGCTGCCGACAGGACAAAAAGTGTTATTCAGGACAAAACCGTCAGTCGTTATAGCAATCGGATTATCGGGAGTTTCACCGATAGCATGAGTTTGTCTTGGTCCGTTTGTCATTAATTGAAATGAGAAAACCAGCAAAATTATCAACGCTAGTAACGACACAATCCTGATCTTTTTTCGTCGATGAAAGACTCTCGAAATAGAAAGTTTTACCATTATTCCCCTCAACTTATAGTTTTATACTTTAGCAATTTCCAATTTGGTGATTCTTTTATCAAAAGAATCCAATTTTTTGGTTAATTGTACGACGTCAGCTACAATGGCATTATCGTCTTCCAGCGTCCTCTTTCTGATAAAAGCGATGTCCTGCTGCATCGATGTTGTCTTGCTATCAAGGCGGTGAATATCCATCCTGACTGAGGATATCTCGTTGCTTAAGTCAGTTCGAACAGCTGATATCTCATTGCTTAAGTCAGTTCGAACCAAAGAGACTTCAGATTCAATCTTTGCACTCATTTCCTCAAATCCTTTAGCAACAATCATCGCCAACTCATCAATTGTCATTTTGCCCATAGATCCCTTCCTAACTAAAAACTTAGGCACAAAACGCCTTTCTTACATTATAAACAAGCCACCTTTTTATTGCAATAAAAATAAGTTTATTAAGTTTATAAAGTCTGAAAGTTCTTAAAGTTTATAAAGCAACTTGTATCTCACTTCAAAAAAGACTTTTAACTTTATGAACTTTCCACTAATTAATGCAATATCTCGTATCTCGGTTTGCCGAAAGGAATTCGATCTGGCGCTGTTTCTCGAGACTGAAACGTCGAGGCGGGATAAATAGTATCGGCGCCATAATCATCATTAACCTGATCTAAAGCCTCAGAAATTCGTCGGGATTTTTCAATGTCCGCAAAAATAGAAATTTGAATGCCGTCTCTTCTTACCAAGTTAAAAGCAGAAACTGAAACTAAGATGGGCCGGCTTCGCCAGGGACAATCCTTGAGAATTTCATATGCGTTTTTTAAAAAGCTATCGTTATCTGAGAAAGAGGCAAATTTACGGCTCTGCTGAAATCCCTGCCTATCTACAAAATTGATGGAAATAGCGACTCCACCAGCAGAGTAATTTTCCTTCCTAATACGGTAACCGGCTTTGAATATTAATCGTCGTAATACTTGCAGAGCACCTTCCTTGGTCCGGAACTCTGGCGGAAGGACATGGGAATGGCCAATGGTTTTATTTTTAATAATATAATCGTCGACCTCGTGACCGCGGAGACGAAAATACCAGAGCCGGCCTCCATGTTTCAACATTTGGATCAAATCCCCCATCGAAGTTTTATAAAAAGTAAGAGGGGAGTCAATCCCAAAATTTTTCAAGCGAATCTCCATTCGCCAATTTATCCCAACCAGGTCGGTCAACCTCAATTTTGAATAAAAGTCCTCTAAATCTTTTAAGGCCACTGTGGTCAAGCCGTTCGGCTTGTGTCGCTCCCCCGCTACTTTCGCCAAAAAGACTGACGGTCCTATTCCGATTGAACAGGTAAGCCAATCTCCCACTCTTGCCAAAATAGCCCTCTTCAATTCATCGGCCAATTTGATTGAGGAAAAATAATTTTGATCTTGCGGTGTTAGTCTGATTGCAAATTCATCAATGCTCAAAGCCTCAAAGTATGGCGTAAATGACTCAATCACTTTACAGATCTCCTTATGATAAATCATATAAAGCGCCGGCCTCGCCTCAATAATTTTTATCTGGGGATAAATTTTCTTTGCTTCGCCAATTCTGGATATGCTAATCCCCAATGCCTTCGCTTCTCTGGAAGCAGCGATAATGCAACCGGTATCGCCGGTATAAGGCGCAACTCCGAGAGGAACTCCCCGGAGTGCCGGCTGAACTTGTTGCTCGACAGAGGCAAAGAAGGAATTCATGTCAAGGAACAGAACTTGATAGTCTTTTGGTTGATTAGTAATAGACATATTTATCAGTCTACACTATACCGAACAAAAGTTGAACACGTTATCCACAATATAAAAATGCCGCCCGTTAGAGAGCGGCATTTCTAAAATCTCAGATCCATTCTCCTCTCACCCGTTCCCCATTCCACACTCCCCATTCCCTACATTCCCCATTCCACGTTCCACATTCCACCTTCTACTCTGCATCCTATCTGGTAGTGATCACAGCTTCTTTCTTCGCTGCCTGCATGACTTCTCTCGCCTCTTTCAAGGCTTGATTATAATGTTTTCGGATCTCGGCTCTCTTTCCCTTGTCCTTAGCAGCTGCCAAATTAGCCTTGAATATCGAGCTGGCTTTGTCTCTGGCAGCACGATATTCCTGATTGATCTTCTTGATCGCTTCTAAGTATTCCTTTTTGATGGTTTTCTTGTTCTTTTTGACCACGCTCTGGTTCAACGAGACAGTAACACCGTTGTCAGCTGCGTAAGTCGGCGCCGAAAACGAGACGATTGTGGCAATAGCCAAAGCCATTAAAAAGACAGTCAAATTAACCTGGCTTATTCTCTTTTTCACTTCTCCTCCAAATTACTTATTGAGACAAAAGAATACCGTCTTCGCCTGAGAAATAGCTTAAACTCTTACTCTTAAGGACAAATATCTTTGCAGATCGGGCAGAGTGACAAATCCAGTGATATTTCCAGCCTTTTCGGTTACAGCCAGCTCAGGACCGGTCGAGAATAAGCTCAAAAGCTTTAGTGCACTTTCCTCTTCGTCGATTCTCGGGAATTCCGAAAAATCCTTGGTGAAATCGATCACTCGGGTTTCAGACCACTCACTTTCTGGCACCCTTGATAGGACAAGAGGCGAAATAAAGCCAATTATATCATCGCCATGATCAACGACAGGAAATATTTCCTGGCGCAAGTTGTTTGAATGCTCATAGAGAGTAGAAAAGGTTGCATCATCAAAAATTGACTCCGATCTCTTTTGGGCGATTTCCTTAACTTTAGTTTTTCGAAGGATCATGATCATCAACGTTTGTGAGTAGCTTCCAGCCGCCGCTCGAAAAAGGAAAAAACCGATCAAGACCAACCAAAGACCAGAGAAGAAATTGCCTTGAAAAATCAGAATGAAAGCACCGTATGTTATGATCAGGCCAGCAATGATCTGGCCTACGATTGAGGCTAGTTTGGTCGATCTGGCCAGGTTCTTATTGATCGACCAGATGATTCCCCTGAGAATCCTCCCGCCATCCATCGGAAAACCGGGCAGGAGATTGAAAATGCCCAGACTAATATTTACTACTCCCAGAGCATATAAGGAATACAGCAGTAAACTTTCTTGGCCACGATTCAAGAAGTATATTGTAGAATACATCAAGATTACTCCAATAATCAGGCTTGACAATGGTCCGGCCGCCGCCATTTTGATTTCAACCCAAGCAGAAGGCGGTTCGTCCTCCAAATTCGACGCTCCACCAAAGAAAAACAGTGTAATACGATTGATCATTACTCCATTTCTCCTTGCAACTATGGTATGACTGAGTTCATGGGCCACAATTGATGCAAAAAAAAGCAGCGACAGAACTATCCCGCTTATAAGATATGAGACAAATGATTGACCGGGATAGATTGATGGCAGGACGGCTGAGCTAAATGACCAAAACACCAGCAAAAAAATGAATATCCAGGAAAAATCAATAAAAATCCTAATACCAAATAATTTTGCTATTTGAATCTGTTTTTTTTCAGGCATTATCTATTCGTGAAAACATTTATATTTCTTTTTGGCGGCTCCAGCACCGACAATCAGACCGGCAATCATACCAACAGCTGCGGCAACACCGATTGCAGCCCATGGCTTCTCGTGGGCAAATTTATCAATATCACGACCTGCCATTTTTGCCTTCTCTCCTGCTGCTTTTGATTTTTCACTAATCATCTCCGCAAATTGGCGGGCTTTCATCTTGGCCTTCTTTATCTTACGCTCCCCCATTTCCTCTAACTGCTGTCGTAAATCATCCATCTGAGATTCGATATCCTCCATCTCTTCTTTGTCCATAGAAAATCCTTTCTGATTAATTCTTATTGAACTAAAAAGTAACTCTTTTCGAGCACAAAGAATATGAAGGAATTAACAAAACATTGCGGATAATCCCGAATGCAATAATCGAGAGAGAACTTAGACCTGGAGTTTAACAAACAGAAAACTCAAAAATATCAAACCGAATGTTAGAATAACCATTAAAAGAACAAAGAGCCCCCGGCGTTTTTTGAAATATTTACGCCAGGCCATAAAAAGCAAAATATACAATGCAATATCAATTATGAAATTTAAAAACCACATTGGATTTACCCTCTCTTAGCTTATTTCCTTTTCAATATTGTATCATTTCCAAATATTCTAACGCAAACTGGGAACGCCCCACCACATGGGGTGTTGCGAAATTCGACAGGCAAAGGACAAAACCGTCATTCCCTAAAACCCTATTAAATGTATTTATTCTTCGAATGATGCTCTTAAAAATGAGAAGTCTGTCACTGTACTAACAAATAACCAAAGTTCTCGTCGTTCCTCCTCGAACAATAAGAAACAGGGAAATGGCAAGGTTTTCGGAATCACGTATTAAATGCTTGACTTTTTAAATTTTTAGTATATAGTAACCAATAACCGACTGGCTGAAGCCAACAGACGGAATACGAAGTACCGGAGGAAACAGAGATGGAAGCAGTCTTACGTGTATCCGCTAAGTCCAGCCCCAATTCCGTAGCAGGCGCCCTTGCGGGCGTCATCCGGGAAAAAGGCGCAGCCGAGCTCCAAACCATTGGCGCCGGCGCGCTCAATCAGGCCGTCAAAGCACTGGCCATTGCCCGAGGCTTCATGGCCCCCTCGGGCGTCGACCTTATCTGCCGGCCGGCGTTCACCGACATCCAAGTCGATGGCGCCGAACGTACGGCAATCCGGCTCATGATCGAGCCAAAATAGCAAATGCGGGTGGTTATCCAACCACCCGCTCTTTTTTATCAGCCAATCTCCAAGCTCTGAAAGCTTTTGTTGATCTTTTGATATTCACGATTGATTGATAAAAGTTTCATCCGTTGTCTTTAACTTATTCAAATTCTTTCATTCGCTCTAGAGACTTCTTAACATATTTTCCAAACTGTTTTTCCTTATTGTGCTTCTCGTAATCGGTCATCTCATAATGCTCTGCTTCCTTCTTCATCCGTATGAAATTATCATATTTTTCCTTATCGACAGCATCGCAGTCTAATGCCTCCCGCACAGCACACCCGGACTCGTGAATATGGGTGCAATCCGTAAATTTACATCTAAGCGCAATGTCTTCTATCTCGTCGAATATCGAAAGTGTTCCAGCTCCTAAATTCGCCAAACCGACCTCGCGCATTCCCGGATTGTCAATCACGACTCCGCCGTTGTTCAAAAAATACATTTCCCGGTGAGTAGTAACATGCTTGCCGCGCTCGTTGCCCTGACCGATCGCCCCTGTTTTTGCAATGTCTTGACCAATCAAAGCATTTATTAGGGAGGATTTGCCAACTCCCGATGAGCCTAGGAAACAATAGGTTTTTCCAAAATAGAGAGACTTTTCTAGAGAATCTAACCCTTCCAAGGTTTTCGTGCTCATAGGAATAATTGTACAGTCCTTGAATCTGTTCTGTATTTGACCAATCTTATCATCGAGATCTTCTTTTGAAATCAAGTCAACTTTATTCAAAATAATGGCCGGCTCTGCATTTCCATCTTCGATCAGGGCAAAATATCTCTCAAAACGGTTCAAGCTAAAGTCTCTGTCAACCGATTCCACTACGAATGCAATGTCCACATTTGCAGCAATAATTTGACTCTTCATCCGGTCAGTAGACTTCCTTGAGACTGCAGTTTTTTTGATGACCGTTTTTCGGGGCAGTATCTGCTCAATTATTGCCTGAGTGTTATCGATCATGGAAATCACAACCCAATCGCCTACAGCCGGATAGTCCTCCCGTGACCCTGCAGCAAACATCTGTTTTCCGGTAATTCGTGCCTGAAGTTCGCCCTTGTAATTCTTCACATAATACATGCCTTTGTGTTCAGCAATAATCCGGGCAATGCAATCTTGCCCAATTTGCAATTCTTTGCAATGAGACTCAAAAAAACCATCAAACCCTAAATTTTGAATAATATTATCCATATTATTTTCAATATACACTATCTTACGCCAATAAACATTATTTGATTATGCTTTGCTTGTAAACTAAACGATTTTAAGAGGTTGCAAATTCGCTGGCAGATGGCAGTGTCAAAACTGGAGCAGAATTCACGATTGATAAATTGACAATTTCAATTATTTATGCTATAATTGTTAAATGCTACCCACAGGAGGAATTGCAATGAGGGTTATACCCGAAACCATCTATTTCATGAACGACGATCAAGACAGGGTATTGATAGTCCTGGCGTTCCATGAAACCCAGGATTCATCTATGGATCTGCGACGCGCGTGGATATATCGCAATATCGTTCGTGACGGTATTGTCCAGGATAATTACCCTGGATTCTTCAGTGATGCCCTTGATCGTCTTACTCACTCAGCCAAATCATATGGAGACCAAGTTGGCGAAGCGGTCGTCACTAGAGTAGTCCGCCAGACTAGAGATGAGGGAGCATGGGGCGCAGTTCCCTTTGAGGGACGCCGGCAGCGCTGAAACCACCCGCGGGATCGACAAGAAAGTCATCTCGCGGGTTATTTAACTACTTCAATATCAGTGCATTTAAAAAAGTTGATCCAAAGTAATATTTAAGCTGTTCAAGCAAAATAAAACCATCTTAATTAATTATCGCGTTTACCTCCAACATCTCAATTTTGGCCGGAAAAAATTCGGAAAGTTGGAACTTTCTTAGATTGTTAGCCCATGTAATAACAGTTCCATTCATTTATCTCGTCCTTATAACCATTGTTGCAGAACAAATTTTTAACTTGATTAAAAATTTCTTTTTGAGTCTTGATATCGCCTGTATCTATTATTTTTCGAAGCATATCAAAGAAAGTAATTCCATCCCAAGGTATTTTGGCCAAAGGATATTTTTCAAGCTCCCACTCTAAAAATTTATTATATGGTCTCATTCTGCCCTCCAGCGCAAACAAAGCACTTAACAAAAGAGGGATTGATTCAGCAGCATCAAAATGTGAAGCTGCTTCATTTTTGTCACGATGATTCTTAACTGCACGATGATAACTATTTATATAGCAACCCAGATTGAAGGAAACGATTTCTCTGATCTTCCCTTCAGGCAATTTACCTTTTTCATTTATGATTTTTTGTATTTCACCTGTTTTATCGATTTGTGCTTTTAGGTGAGCAAAGTTATAGCGATCCCACTCAAAGTCACTTCCCCACTCAGCATATTTCTCGAATTCGCTCAGACTAAAAAGTTTAACATAAACATCACAAGTATCGTTGAAATTCTTGTATTGTTCCTTGTATTGATCTTCTTTCCCATCCGCCACAATCATCATTGTATCGTAATCAGAATATTCCGTTGAGAAACCTTTCCCTCGACCAGCGACCAAAACAAATCCAATAATATTATTATCCTTCTCTGATTCATTAAGTATTTTTTGGTATAGTAAATCTTTTTCCATTTTTCTCCTAAATATTATTGCTCTAACTATAGCAAAAAATAAGCCTCGGTTCGATCTATGCTTTGCCAGTATACGAAAATACCCACTACAAGAATGGCTATTTTCGTTGGCATGATCTAACAGCTAAAGTCAAAAAAATTTCATGAACATCGAGGGCTGCATCGATCAGTTTACTTAAATTAGCATCAAGAGCATTTTCTAGCTATAGTTGAGGGAGCTATTTAATAAGGTTAGAGAAACATATATGACAAATAAAGATTTTGAAAGTGTAATTCCAACAGCCATCTTAACAGCATATCCCAGAACTTTGACTGATATTCCTTACGCAAAAGAAGTTTTTAACGTGCTAAACAAGGATAAAATTCCTAGTAATTTAATAGTCGACAAGCTAGCCGTTGAATTAGAAGCACGCTATAAATTAATTAGCAAGTTGTTGGAAGAATCAAATATAAATCAAATACTAGAGCTTGCTTCGGGATATTCTACTCGTGGACTTGATCTTACGGTAAGAAATGATCAAATGTCCTATGTCGAATTGGACTTGCCCCAAGTTGGTGACAAAAAAATAGAAATTTTAAAGACATTTACTACAATACCAAAAAATTTGCACGTTATTTCTGGAAATGCATTAAACAAAGAAGACGTTGATAAGTGTGAGCAATACTTTGATGAAGAATCGCAAATTGCTATTGCAAATGAAGGATTACTGCGATATCTAAATTTTGACGAAAAAAAACATGTTGCCACAAATATACGTAACCTTTTGTCTAAGCATGGTGGTCTGTGGATTACTTGCGACGCAACGCCTAGAAAGTTTATTGCTAATCAAGACGCAAACCTGCCTGATTTTAATAAAAGCCTGAGCAAGATATCTGATCGAAATAACGCTAGTTGGCGTTTTTCGAATATTGGCCATGTAAAAGAGTTTTTCGATGAAATAGGATTTGCTATCGAATCAGTCCACCCATTGAGCGAAGTAAAAGAAGAGTTAACATCGCCAAAAACGCTCGATTTAAATGCCAGGCAAGTTGATGATTTATTAAAGGATGCAATTGTTGTAGTGATGAAGGTCAAGGAGCGGTAAAGACACTCTTTACATATCTATTACGAAGTCTTTAGCAGGAAAGCTCTAACCACTTTTTGCACCATACAAAAATAACCACTCATAGAGTGGATATTTTATGGCAGGCGACAGTGCAGGAAGTTAGAACTTATTTCGCCTGTTAATTCTTTTTTGATTCGAAGTCATTGAATATTTTTGAGATATTTTGATAATCAAATGTTTTTTCTTGAACAGCAAACCATTCTTCTTCGAGACTTTCCCATGGATAAATTGCCAATCTATTATTGATAGATAGTCCGCTTGATTCAGATTCTGACAACTTTCTAGATTCATTAGATAGCTCCCCGTAGAAAGAAGCTTCTGCAAATTCTAACTGTTGATGAGAATAGTCCATCCGTGCAGCAGCGTATATGATTTTGCAGTTAGGAAACTTCTTCCTTAAATCTATGGCGGCTATTTGGAAAGTACTGCCTGTGCAGTGATTATTTTCAACTAAAAGAAAAGTTGGAGAGTCAGGCATAGGATAGTCAATCATGCTTGGAGTCAAGATGCCTTTTGTCTCTGTTTTCTCATTGTAAATTAAATATTTATACTGAACTGGAAAGATATTTAGTAGTCTTAATTTAAAAGCCAAAATAAGACCAGGAACACCTCCGCCTCTAAGCATTGGAACAATTGCATCAATTTTAGTATTAGTTTGTTCTAAATAATTATCTATCTTGCCATACAATTTATCTAAAATCTTTTGATACTCAGACCATGAAATTAATTCAAAATCTTCTTTTTTGTATTTTTTATCCATAATTGCTCTGTTTATTTGTTAGCTTAGTAATATTTTAGCAAATAATGAATAAAAGTTCGATCTATGCTTTGCCTACATACAAAAAAACATCTCAGAGAGATGTAAATTCGTTGGCAAGACGCTAAGCGTCTTTGAAGCACGCTGAGCGTGGCAGAGAACAGTGCAGGAAATTAGGACTTATTGCCTATCCCTTTCGTCGTAATTTTCAACGACTCATCAGAACACTTTGTGTTGAGGGAGGGAGTTTGCGTCCTGCAAATCCCTAGATTCCCATGCAATCCTCCATGGATTGAAAGAATCACCCCTTCGTGGCATCGAGTGCGGTGATCCAGTCCTCTGAATGCATTTCCCGAGCCAGATAGGGGCAGTTTTGTCCGATGACTGTCCCGGAACATGGACACAGTGTGTAGTTTGCCCATGTACAAAATTGAAGCGATGTGCAGGCGCATACATGCACCATGTGCACCGGCCGTACCGGCGAAAATTTTGTTTCGCCCGGGATGAACTCGATCTCCTGCGTCGGAACATCGGGCTCGATACTTTCTGGTCTGACTACCAGAGTGAGGATGGTCGATCCTTCCTTGCGGAAGTAATCGATGAGAGTAACGACGCCCTTGGACGCCAGGTAGAGATGGCCTCGTAATAACATATTGCTTCTCCTCCAAGTATTGCCTGTGCAATGGCAAGTATTGCAATCAGACATTTTTTTATATCATGAAATCCATAAATTGTCAATCTAGCTTTATAACACAAAAGAGAGATATCATATCAGCACCATTCACCTTAAAGATTCTCTCAGCATCATTCGTAAAGTTGACTTACCTTTATCGGTTTTAAGATATTTCTCTCTGCGTTTAGCATCTGCCATAGCTTTATAAGCTTCATAAAATATCAACTCAAAAGGTTTGTAAGCCTTCGTTGATTTGACATAGCCGTTTTGGTGGTAATCGAACCGTTTCTTTAAATCGGTCGTATACCCAACATAGGTAAAATTATTACTCAAGCTTTTAAGAATATAGACGTAATACATACTTCTATTATATCTCTTGGTCTCAAACCATGTAAGGTTTGGGACACATGAACCAATTTTGTACTCAAAAATCACGTTAGAGTCACAACTCAACCATCGGTGTGATGGCGAAGTCATGAACCCAACGTGGTTCATGGCAGGGGCAAGAGGAATCGAACCCCTAACTAAGGTTTTGGAGACCTCCGTTATACCATTTAACTATGCCCCTATAATATTCAATTAATTATCCGCAAGAATATTCTCAATAGAATCTTGATACCGTAATTTTAATTCATTTGAAGGCTTTCCGCCAGATTTTAAATACCGTTCTCTATTCTCCGCGTCAATCTTGCTATGATAAGCTTCATAACCAAGTATTTCAAGCGGCCGTCGGTTTTTAGTCGATTCAACACAGCCTTTCGCATGTTCGGCCAAGCGTCGTTTCAAATCACCAGTATAGCCAATATATAGTCGTTTGTCTTTCTTGCTTATCAAGATATAAACATAATACATTTGCCCCCCTAGAGGAATCGCCCCGAAGCTTCGGGGTTGGAGACCTCCGTTATACCATTTAACTATGCCCCTAAATCAGAATTATGAATCTTGAATTAAGAATAAAGGATTTAACCCATAATTCATAATTCTTAATTCGTAATTCCAATTAATTATTTGCTTTCTTTGTGGTCTGTTCTTTTTTTACAAACTTTGCAATATTTTGCAAATTCGAGACGTTTGATGACGTCCATTCCCTTTAGCCGTTTTTCTGTATGATAAGCTCGGCTTTTGCAGACTGGGCATTCAAGCGCAACTAATTTTCTAGCTTCTTTTGCCATAACAATTTTTTCCTTGATTTGTCATCCTGAACTTGATTCAGGATCTTTTTAAATATTTTCCTGGATTCCGGATCAAGTCCGGAATGACATTTTCTATATATTTTCTGGAGCCGCCTGTCGGATTTGGACCGACGACCTACTGTTTACAAAACAGTTGCTCTACCACTGAGCTAAGGCGGCGTGGTGCTGGGAGTAGGATTCGAACCTACGAAGGCGCAAGGCCGACAGATTTACAGTCTGTTGCGTTTGACCGCTTCGCTATCCCAGCAATACATACAGTATTTTTAAAAATTGTATGATTTCTTAATTCGTATGGAACAAATTGTAAATTTGTTCTGGAGCCGTTGACCGGAGTTGAACCGGTGACCTACTCCTTACCATGGAGTTGCTCTACCAACTGAGCTACAACGGCATTATTTCTAAATACCGCATATCTCCCATATCTGACAATCAATCGCATCGGAAGCGACAATTTCAAGAAAGACTTCATTTTTCCTAGAACTGAAGAAATTATAGCAGTTTTGATCCCTTTTATCAACTCTGTTTGGAAGTCTTCTGTAATCAATTTGTTCGAAACCGCCAAAAATCCATTATCCGCAATTCGAGAAAGATCACAAAATATGTACTCATTATCTGCGCCAACTTAGTTAGCGTTATTTCAGACTGCAAAAACTAATGAAATGATCCATCAATGATCATATTGTTTACAAATCAGTAATCAAACTGCTATTGTCGTTGCAGAGGTGAAAGGGGGTGGTTATGCAACTACCGTGGGAAACTCGTCCGCCAACTGTATTACCATGGTGGGCGATCGATATGCATGTGCATTGTCGGGATGAAGAACAGTGGCGGAAAACTACTATCAAAGAAGTTCTCCGTCTTTCACGAATGCACGGTATAGGCATGATCATCGACATGCCGAATACAGCACGACCGGTCCTTGACCGGGACCGAGTTCGAGAGCGACTCGCACTGGTACCCAAGAAAGAAAAGGATCATTACCGGCTATATGTCGGTCTGACCGATGATGAGAGACAAATCGCTGAAGCACTGTGGTGCTACGACAACATTCCCGAAGTGCTGGGATTGAAGATGTTTGCCGACGAAAGCGTTGGCAGTCTCTCCATCACGGAGAAAGACGCGCAAAGAAAAGTTTATCGGATTCTGGCCAAGCAAAATTACTTTGGTGCGGTGCTCGTACACTGCGAGAAAAAATCCCTTAGAAAGCCATGGCTTTGGGATCCGTCGAATCCGATATCGCATACTTGGGCGCGTCCGGAGGAATCCGAGGTTGAGTCGGTCAGAGATCAAATTCAGTTGGCGATGGAAGAGGATTTCCGGGGCCGGATTCATATTTGCCATGTTTCGTGTCCACAATCAGTTGAGCTAGTCCGGGATGCAAGAAGCATGGAATTATTAATCTCCTGCGGCGTTACTCCTCATCACTGGTTGTGGTATGACGACATTATGAACAGCCAAGATGGCCTCATTTACAAAATGAATCCGCCGCTGCGCAGGAGAGAGTTGGTGCTAAAACTACGGGATCAGGTTGCCACAGGGCTCGTCGCGGTAATTGAAACAGATCATGCCAAACATACTCCAGAGGAGAAAAACTGTCCTGAGTGTTTATCAGGATATCCATCGATGGAGCTTTATGGTCAATTTGTTAGGGAAATATTGCCAGCCTCTGGACTAACTCCAGGCGCGATCAGATTTATGACCCGAGACAACATTTTGAGAATTTTCAGCGACAAACTGGGTTTGTGAAAGGGGGGCCAGATGGCCATCAGATTCGGGAATGTGACATTCCCCTTCAACGTTTTCTGCGCAACCGGCGCTCGTGAATTCTTCGGGGAGGGCTATTGGTTTCACCGGTATTTCAGGCTTCTGGGCCTGACTTGGAAGGAGACAAATCTGGCCAGCAAAACCATTACCCTGCGACCGAGAACAGGCAACAAAGACGGCGGTAATATGAAGTTAGGTAGGGATGGTATTTCACCAAAGGAATTGTTTCCGGACTGCATCATCCCTCACATCATGTCCGGCCATGTTCTAAATGCGGTCGGATTGAGCGGACCAGGCTTCATAGACCTGATATACCGGGATCTCTGGCAAAAATTGAGGGAACCGTTTGTTCTGTCCTTCATGGCTGTCGGCAAGACGCCTGATGAACGGGCACAGGAATACGATACCTTCGCGAAATTCATGAAGAGCCACTTGTCAGAGTTCATGTCACCTTTCGTTATTCAGGTCAACTTCGGCTGTCCGAACGCCGGACTCCCGCTCGATACACTCCGGGATGAGGTGACAGGCGCGCTCGAGACCCTTTTCGGCCTTGGGATACCGCTAGTGCCGAACTTTAGTCCGCTCGTGCCGGCTGAATTTCTGAAAGAACTCGAGGATACGGGCCTCTGTGCCGGGTTCTGGATCGCTAACACGATTCCTTATGCCCACGATGATCTCGGCGAATCGATCTTCGGCTCTCCAATTTCGCCGTTGATACTGCGAGGATTTTCGGGCGGGGGCATCTCGGGACCCCGTTGCCTCAAATACACCGTCCGAACTATTTGCCAGGCAAGAAAGTGCGGTGTGACATTGCCGATTATTGGCGGAAACGGTATCCAAACGCCGTGGGGCGTTGAGATGGTAATGAACGCGGGAGCCACAGGCATCGCGATCGGGACGATGGCGATGGTTCCGCCTCGCATGTTGATGATGAGAGCCGTCATCAAGACGGCAAATAGATACTGATGAATCAAGGAAGATTTGATTACCAAAGGGCAGCCGGACGGCTGCCCGCTTTTTTTTGAGAAACCTTGATTTGCGAAGAAAATAGGAGTAAATTAGGAACATAATGATCAAACTAATAAAAATAATCTTGGTTACCCCGCCTAGCACGCCCTCTCTGAGCGTGTAGTTTGCTTTTGCAAAATATGAACTAATCTCAACGCTCGGTCAGGGCGTTTTTATTTCTCCCTGCCAAGCAGTCCTTTTATATGAATATTGCTGCCAGGGAGAAATTCCTGGCATTTTCGAAGGGAGGTAACCAAAGTGAAAGGTCGCTTAGTATTAAAATTCGGAACAGATTCGTTGATTGGTGCAAGCGGCGATCTATGTCAAAGTAACTTCGATGACATTGCCAGACAAATTTCTGCCCTGATTAGTCAAGGGTGGGAAGTGCTGGTAGTAAGTTCTGGTGCAGGTAAAGCCGGAAGATCGCAAATCCTCCGCATGAGAAGAACGATCGAGACAGTCAGCGATAGATCACAGACCACAGTCGGTCAATATATTCTGATGACCATGTGGCAAACTGGTTTCGACCTATTCGGGCATTTAGCTGGCCAGATACTCGTATCTCACGCCGACCTACAGGCAAGAAAAGAGGGAAACAGTATCGACGAACTGTCAGCGAGATTGGAAATGGCGAGCAGTGAAGGCATCATCCCGATCATCAATGAGAACGATGCTATCTCGAGTTTTGGCATAGATGAAGCAAACAGGAAGAGAGAAAACGATGTTCTAACTTCCGATATCTGCGGCATTTACAAGCCAAACAAGGTCATGATCATAACTTCAGTTGGTGGAGTTTTTGAGACAGATCCCCGCCGCGATCCGAGTGCAAGGATGTACCGAGAACTAGATTCGGCGAATTTGCCGGAAGCTGTCCTCCTCTCCCAGAACAAATCACCAAACGGAAGTGGTGGCATAGCAAGCAAGGCGGAAATAGCCGCCGAAATGCACATGAACGGAATTGCTACCTGCATCGCCCATTTCAGGAGCAACGGCATACTTCGTTTTGCGCATGGCGAATCTCTTGGCACCCTCCTGGGGAGCCAAAGCCGGCTCGTGGAATAACTCCGCTAGCACAGAGTCAATCCGTCATCTTGCCCCAAAGGTGACGGATTTTTTAATATTTTGTTATAATAGTCATTGCAAGTATCTAGACGAAGCAAGCTATCATGCTATTACCAATGACAAAACAATTCAATGAACGGAGTTTATGGAAATAATCGACATCTATGGAAAAAAGAGTACAACCGATTGCCTTGGCTGTTCGATAGCTGAGGGCGAATTTACCCCGCCAGGCGGTTTTATCCTGAAGACTGATCACTTTTGTGTCAATCAAGATTGTGAAATTCCTATCCCCGGCTTTTTTATTATTTCTTCTATTAGGCACATTCAGAGTTTCGATGAATTCTACGAGCCTGAGCAGACTGATTTTATGCAAATTTTGGTCAAGATGCGCCAAGGAATGAGAGAGGCGCTAAATATTCCACAGATTGACATTATTATGGTAGAAAATGGTGAACACCATTTCCATGTCTGGCTCTTCCCTATCACAGACGAGATGACCGAGAAATTTGGTTTCGGCGTCAAGGCCTTGAAACCGATGATGAGTTATGCGATCGAAAATATGAAAACAGCAGAAAATATTAAAAAAGTTGAAAAATATATCGGTCTGATAAAGACACATCTCTCGAAATAAATTTAATCGGTGAGTGACTTTGAGTTTTTGTTGTCTGCCGCCGTTTTTTGTGCTATTCTAACGCCAGAAAACTTCTGCGAGAGGAGAGCTTCCGATGTTCTTTGCAAATGAACAAGCACCATTCTACCTAATTGGGAGAGTGGGGCAAAATTTAACTGAGCTTCTTGCCTGCGACAGCGCTCTATTCGTCTTTACCAGCGAGGAGAAAGCCGACAGTTTCATCGTGACCAACAAACTAGACGGCCATATCATGGAAATGTCTTGGCGCCAGATCGTCAAGAAATATGGCCAGAGGTTTGATCGCGCCATCATCGACCCTAACTCGATCATAATTTGGCGTCGTGGAGTCATTAATTACCTTCCCCTGGTTGAGGCGGCCCCACCCGAGTCTTACGCCTATCACTACTGCCGGCCAACAGATCGCAGATGGTGTCTTCACGCCATCAAAATGGCAGGTCAAATCTGTTGCTGTAGGGACATGATGCCGGAGACACTACTCCTCCAGTATGCAGAAGGCGAAGAACGCACCAAAAATTGCGGCGGCTGGCCCGTTCGAACAGACGAGCGCAGGATGCCCTAATCAGTTCCGTCCCGTTCGCCACCCCCCGCCACCTTGGCCAAAAGGTGGCGGATTTTTTTAAAGATAATAGTCTTAGCCCCGAGTTCTCTTAAACTAAAGTTCGTTAAATTCTTATTCAATACTTAAGCCGCCCGAAACAGTCTTGACTTGGATTTCGTTTTTACCGTCGCCAGATTTACCTTCATAAAATGTTCTTGTTTCTCTGGTCAAATTCAACTTATCCTTATCCTCAAGCCTACCGGAGGTCGTCTCGAAGTTGAAATTGTAATCAGCGTTTTCTGGCAAATCGATGACAATTTTTCCCGAAGTGCTTTTGGCTTTAATATACCCTTTTAGCGCATCGTAATTTAGATTAATCCTGCCGGAAATTGTCTGAACATTGGTCGGACCAGTCAAATTAGAAAACTCAATCCTGCCGGAGGTCGACTCTGCTTCAATTGCCATAAATCCGGAAATTTGCTCTGCGTTGATTCGTCCGGAAACTGTCTTTAATTTTAAATTGCCCTGCCCTAGGTCTTTGCCCTTGATCTCAATTCTTCCGGATACGCTTTGCAAAGAGACATCCTTCAAGCCAGAAATATTGGCACTCTCAATCTCACCGGAGACTGTTTTTGCGGAAATATTTCCTGTATATGTTTCAGGCAAATACACGTCGAGTACCCCAGACCAATCGTTGGAAAAGAAAACAATTTTTCTCTCCCTTTCTACCTTTACCTTGATCATTTTACTGCTTTCATCTCTAGAAACTACCAGCGAAATATCACTTCCCTCTCGCTTGCTTGTCTTTAAATCTGCCCGCAAATCTGCCCCTTCTGTCTTTATAATATTTACCCTCTCCGAAACAGCTTCGATCTCTATCTTTTCAATACCAGCGGCTGATGCGCTTTTGGTTTCAGATACTTCGACTTTGTTGCCACCAATCTCGAAAGATCCAGTTTTGCCTAGCACAATCAAGCCGGCAACAAAAGTAATTACAAATAATAATGCAGCTACAATTATAAATTTTTTCATCCTACTCCTTTTCGCCGGTGATGACCCGGGCATTTAATCTTAAGTATTTTACGGTGAGAATATAAAACCATTTGGCCAGGAAGCTACAACCGACGGTGAAGATAAGGCCGAAACATACAAGGGCGGCAGAAAGCAACAATATGGCCGCCGGATGGGCTCCAATATTTATATAATTGCTCGCAAAATCAGGATCTGACCAAGCCACGATACTTGCAATAGTTCCGGCAATGCCGCCTGCCGTAATTCCGATACCGGTACCAAACAAACCGATCAACACTCCGACTAATCCCATAAACGGTCCGAAAACGAAAATTAAATTTAGCATCCCAAGACCGGCCGTGGCCAAAACTGCTCTGGTAATGTTCGTAGCCGACCATTGATCTTCTGCTTTTTTAATTCTTGCCGTTGCCCGTATTTGCTTGCCGATTGCTCTCGGATCGCCCAATGATTTGGCAATCTCATCTTCGCTTCTTTTCTCGGCTGCACCAGCTTCAAAATACTCGAGATAATCAGCCACGACTTCATCAATCTCGGCTTTTGACAGACCGTTCAGCGATAATTTTAGGTTTTTAATAAATGTTTCTTGTTTCATCTGATCTCCTTCAAGAGATTATTTACCTTTAGATTAAACTCCTGCCACTCTTGTTTTAGTTCTGCGTAAGTTTCCGCCCCTTTTTGTGTGAGTTTGTAATACTTTCTCGACGGTCCTTCTGTCGACTCCTCAAGATAGGTTTCGAGATATCCCTCCGCCTTGAGCCGGCGAAGCAATGGATAGATCGTTCCCTCCGAAATGGCAATTTCCCTGGAAATTAAATTTACCAGCTCATAACCATAGCAGTCATGAGAGCCAAGGACCGAAAGCACACAAAGCTCGAGTACTCCTTTTTTCAACTGCGTGTCCATACTTTCCTTTGGTTGTTAATAATACATAGTACTGTATACAACACAGTACTAAAGTAAATATAGTACTGATTATTCAGTATGTCAAGTAAAGAGGTCTCTGTGGATATATTATCAAATATAGGACTAACAATTTTTATAAATAAATAAATTAGTGAGTGATTAATCCCCTACTTCCAACATTCAATTCTAACTCTCACAAAGTTTTTTTTCCGGTTTCAATCTTCTTTATCGTCTCGCGAAAGGCAATGCGAGGTAACGTTGTTTCATTTTGAAGTAAATAATTCCTTACTTCCTCTTTGTCTAAAATGGTCAAAGAACGAAGCAGCCAAGAAACTGACTTAGTAATAAGAATATCCTTCTCGCTTTTTAATTTTTCGATAGTTTCAAAGGCCATCTGGCGGATCCTTTCATCATTTGCCTCTTTGGCCGATCGTGTTTGCAAGACCAAACTCGCTCGCCGCAATGAAACATTGCTGTCCTTTGAGAATTTGTGAATCGTTTTTTTCCATTCATTCCAGTTCTTGAGTACTTCTATGCCGGAATATGAAGACTGGCAAATAACATCAATCTCTGCCCATCCTTTTGCATTTCTAATCCAAATTTCTAGTTTCACAAACGGAATCCTAGCTCTCGTTTCCGGTTTTAGAAGAGTAAATATTTTACCACCAACCGCATGCTCTTCGAAATTATCAGCAGCAAACAGTTCGTCCAACAAGTTTATCAATTCTGAAATTTCGAGACTCCCCTCCTCCTTGACAACCCCCTTGGCGATCTTAACCAAATCCCCCGTTGCTACACCTAAATATTTTTTTTGACTACCCAAATACCGCTGGACAAATTCCTGCTCGGTTCTTGCCATCTTCTTTTTTGGTAATAAAGCAATCTTCTCTCGAATTTTTTCTATCCCCATAGCCATCTTAAATCCTATTCATATTGTTAATAAATGTATAATAAATGTTAATAAATGCGATTTAAAAATGTAATAGATTACACGCTATAGCATCTAATCTGTTACAATCTATCGCAATAATTAATTAAGATAAAAATGCGAAACAAGCTTCTTTTGCTGTGGTAGGTAATCAGTGTTTAAATATGCGACGAATGGAGCAATACCCAAATTTTGGGCAATTATTGCGATCTCTTCCTTGCATTCCCACGGAATTACCCAGAGGCTATATTGTACTTGATAAAATCCGAGTTCGATTAATTTACGCCGAAAACAATCTCGCCTGACCTTAAATTGCTCAGGAACATCATAGCAAACTAAATGCCAAACACCGTTCCAATCGTCGGTTTTGTTGATACTGACTATGTCATCAACTTGAGATAATTTTAACAATTCGAGGCCTTTTTCCGATAGCTTTATCTCTTCGCCAGAAAGGTAAATTATTTTATCGTCAAACAACTTTTTAATCGTTTTTTTATAATAATACTTTTCCTGCCTAGTCTTGGGTTTGAACAATTGAAGAATATTCGGCATAAATAGCGCCGACGTTAAAATTAATCCCGTACCAACCGCTTTTAATATCTCTTTTTGCTTCCTAGATAATTTCATCCATCCATCACACCAAATTATTAGTTAATTAAACTGTAACACATTAGATGCTATAGCATACAATCTGTTACAGTGCAGATTCATATACGTCGTTAAAAAATATTCGTTGTGATTAATAGTAATTAATAATGATTAATAGTATTTTTTATCGTGAACGCAAAATGTGCCCTCTTCGCTCTGATATTTCCGGCGTTCGCTTGCAAGAAACAAGTCCATCCCCTTATCACGGATAAATTCGAGGTTTGCTATCTCACTCATACTATATTTTTCCCGATAACGTTTATCCAGCGATTTTAGTCTAGTGCAAGGAAACTTTGCGCAATCAGAGCAATACTCACCTTTTTTATCAAGGCATAATTTAATCCGACATTTCTGACAATGAGGAATAGTCGGCCCATTCTTGCAGCCAGGGCATTTATTTTTTATCCGTAGATGACCGACACAAACGGCACAATCCATCCCGCAAGGAGCTATCATATCCTCTTTAATTAATTCTAAATCCATATGTAATATTATTTTCGACTGTATTATCCAAAGATCCCATTTTCCATTTTTTCCTTGCGAATTTTCCAGCCGCCAGGTAGTTCAAGACTATTCTGCTCAGCGTATCTCTCTGCCTCGGCATAAATTTGATAAGCCACTTCTTTATCATTTGCAACTGTAGCGCTAGCGAAATCTTGAAACAACTCAAACAAATAATTTGTCTTTTCCTGCCTTCTTTTCTCCGCTCTCTGAGTCGGCGAACCCGCGTCACCCTTTCCACTGTATATGTACGCATTTCCAAAGTGATCCCCCGCCGCATATGTAGCCGCTAACATTGCCCCGCCCTTATCAATCATGTCGTCAAGGACAAAAACATTTTCAGTTGCCATATCACCTTCCGATTCCTGTATGGCAACTCTTTTGTTCGCTGCATCAACTGCTATCACAAAATCATCTACCTTTAGATGCTCCTGGGCATATTTATCAACAACTCCTTTGGCGATAGACAAATAAATCATCCCGCCGGTCAACACTCCGCCTACCTTTGTATTGGGCTTGAACAAATTGCTAATAGCATGATTATTTAGATCATTTGTGCCTTTCAAAAATTCTTCCAAAACAAGATCGATCTCCAGTTCAGATAGTTTATGATTCGGACTCTGGGCAGAGCCTGCGGTGCTCTCAATATTCACAATTATATCGTCAGTCGCCTTTTCCAAATTGAGCAAAACCGTACTCGGTACTATGCAATGCTTGGAATCCCAAGCCTCGTTTTGCAATTCATCAGATAACGTACGTGATTCTGCAATATATGGATGGGTAGATAAGTCTGCTTGATAATTGAGCGATTTTTGTAATATAAAATCGCCCATTAGCGCCGAAAAACGATGGGCTTTTTGCAACAACATCTGCTGAGACTCATCTCCTTGTCCTTCCTTAAATACCAAAGTCCTGATTTTGCGAAGAGTTGTTATCCCCTCACTTATCAGGTATCGTCTTTCCTTTTCAACCTCAGCTTCTTTGGGTGTGAATTGTGGTCTCTCTTTTTTCTTGAAAGCAGTCATACTGCCTGATAGCACAGGCTCAAATGAACGAAACATATTGAATCCCAGTTTACTTAAGTTGATTATAACAATTTAGAAATGTTTTGTAATCAGATAACAACGAGAATTTGCTATACACTGACAAACGCCCCACCACATGGAGCGTTTAAAAAACGAGTTCAAATTTGTCTTGTATTTAAATACCTAATACTTAATACTTAATACGGATTATTTATACCGCGAATAGATCGAGTGAGCTCTTTGCTTATCTTCGGCTTCTGAAGCCAAGGTTTTATATTCCTGATTATCGATATCCAAACTAGCGGCACGCTTGAGTACTTTCGCCGCTTTGGCATATTGGCGGACCTCCATATAGGCCCGACCAAGCTCACCGTACCATTCGGCATTCCCCTTCTCAAGAACAATAGCTTTTTGTAAATTTTCAATCGCGTCGGATAAATTCTCCCGACGAAATTCTACTTGGCCCAGGCCAAAATATGCTTCACCGGCTTCACGATTGCATTTAATGGCCATCTTAAAGGCTTCCTTTGCCTCTTCAAACTGACCTCTTGAGTAAGCCACTTTGCCGATGATAATATAAGCCACAGCGCATCTTTTATCTTTGGAAATTGCCTCTATCGCCTGGTTCTCAGCTTCGCGTAAGTCATTAGTGTTATAAGCCTCTTCAGCCTTTTCAAGAAAAGTGCTGATCTCCGGATTACTATCGGTGTAAGTCTTTACTATCTTTTCTACCTCGGGTAAAACAAGATGTTCATTTCCAGCGTCAATCGCTGCCTTGATACTTGTCTCCAAACTCTTCTTTGCCATTTTCGGAAGGTGCGGCAGTTTCGGTAAATGCGAAAAGAGCTTCCACAACTTATTTTTGCGTTCGATATGATTGGCAACCGAAGCCTCAGGATAATGACGCAGAAGCAAAAATAGTGCACCGGCCAAACAAATTATTATTAATACTTCTAGCAATCTACCTCCATATGAGTTTTATCTGAAAATTGAATGGTAACTTTATTCTTTAGAAAACACTGACTAACAACAGTGCCGGTACCTTTTGCGGTTTTGAGTTGGCTACCGATACGAGGCATTTTTTTCTTGGCCTGTTCATAGAATCCCAATTCGTATTTAAGGCAGCACATCAGCTTTCCGCAAGCACCTGTCACTCTGTTCGACCCCATTTGCGCTAAATTTTGTTCATAAGCCATATCAACTGTAACATTATCAAGCTCACCTTTCAAAAATCTCTTGCAACAATAGTCCTGACCGCAACGGCCGATTCCACCGACACAACGGGCTCTGTCCCTTGCGCCGACCTGCTGTAATCTAATTAATTTTTGGAAGGTTGAAGCAAGCTCTGACACCAAAGAACGAAAATCGACTCTTCCGGGAGCTGAAAAATAGAAGGTTAATTTCTTGCCATCAAAGGAGAGATCGGCATCCAAAAGCTCCATCGGAAGTTGGTGTTTCTCCACAATCTGACGGCAACGATCAAGATTCTCTCTGGCTTCAGCCTTGATCTTGTCATCGGTCTCCAAATCTTTTTCATTTAATCTACGGATCAATTCTGCGGAATTCTCATCGGGCTTGATCTCCTCTGCCGTGGATTCTGATATTACCTGAGCAATCTCCTGACATCGGTCCGATTCAAACAAAACTTTGTCACCTGGATCAAGATCCTGATTACTCCGATCAACAGAATAGACTTTTCCGTCGCTCCTCGCCCTGATCAATATGTTTTTCATTGTAATTCCTTCGCTTTTAGATAAACAGCTTCCATGGCTAGACGTTGATTAGCGTTATTCTCTACTTCTTTTCTTTTTTTTTCAACCCCCAAGAGGAAATTTGCAGTTTTTGCGTTTTTTTCTCTTATCATCATCTTGCGTCCGAGCATTAAAAAAGCAGAAAAGAAATGGTCTGACAAATTGTCTTTTGCAATAAGCTCAATCTCCTTGAAAGCTTCATACAAGCTTTTCCCAAGAAGCAACTCTGCATCGATATGGCTATCTTCGACTTGGTCGTCTTTTTGAACTTTGATAACACGGCAACGGGATCGTATTGTTGGAAGGACATCTTCTGTCTTTGAAACCAAAACTAAATAAACATTTTTCGGTGGTTCTTCCAAGGTTTTGAGGAGAATGTTGGCGGAGGCTAGATTTAACTTTTCCGCATTTTCGATAATTCCGATCCGGCAGCTGCCGAGTGACGATAAGCTTAATTCATGGAGAAACTGACGCACAGCCGCTACTTTTATCTCTCCTTTTTTGCCTGTTTCATCTGTTGAGGCTAGATATGTAACATCGGCGGGTAGACAACCGATATTTTCTCTAAGATAGAGAACCAAAAGTTCGATCTTGTCTTGGCTTCTCCCAATAAAAAGATAGGCGTGTGCCCAAGCGCCTTTTGACGAATCAAGCTCTAAAATTTTTAATGGGTCCATCACTCTTAAATTTACCAGAGCTGAGTACAAATGACAAGACAGCTAGGACGATTCAAAAGATAAAAGAAAAAGTCAAAACTGCTGTTAAAAATACGTTTTTTGTGTATAATAATGACGTAACGCCTTAATATTGCGTTTTTAGTTTTTGAGTTTTAAATATGCGACCGAAGGGAGCATCATGCCACAGGTAAATATCGAGGACCTGGAAGATAAATTCTTGGTCTGCAAAGATTGCGGAGATAAATTCATCTGGACTGCTGGTGAGCAGAAATTTTTTGTTGAACGGGGCTTGCAGAATATGCCAAAGCGCTGCAAGATTTGTGCCGCCAAGAATAAGGAAAAGTTGAGAGAAAAACATCCTATGTGGTGGGTTAAATGCAAAAAATGCGGTAAGAAGAACGAAGTACCTTTCGAGCCGACCACAGATGACCTATATTGTGAAGATTGCTTTCTGAAAGAAATTGAGAAAAGAGACCAAAAAATAAAAGAGCTGCAAAAATAGCTCTTTTATTTTTTATAGGAAACGATTAGTCTTCGTTGGAAACTTTTTTGATCGTTTTCAAACATCTAGTACACACTGAAACACCACCAACTTTTTGAAGATTTGGTTTAAATCTTCTTTTGGTATGAATTTGTGAATGTGATATTTGACTGCCGGCAACAGCACTTTTTGAACAAACAATACATCTAGCCATATTTTTCCTCAGAAATAGATATTTAATAAAAGGTTTGGTATTATTAAATTAGCAATGTTCATTTTTCACTTTAATATTTCAATTACAATTTATTATAGATTGCTAATTGACCATTAAATATTAAATGACCATTGATAAATATGTTCCTATACTAACACATTATTAATTTTTTATCAATCTTATGCTCTTACTAGCACTTTTCACCGGTCAGCTCAGCCTTTTTCAGTTTCTTGCAATTTTAGCAGGAATTATTATTGGCATTTCTTTTCACGAATTTGCCCATGCTTTTGTTGCCTATCGCTGTGGAGATCCGACCGCAAAGATCGAAGGCCGGTTGTCTTTAAATCCTTTAGTTCATTTGGACACGGTCGGAACGATTATGCTTCTTCTTGTTGGTTTTGGCTGGGGCAAGCCCGTACCGGTCAACCCCCGCTATTTGAAAGGCAAAAATGACGAACTGAAGGTAGCTATGGCGGGCATTCTTACAAATATTTTGATCGCTTTCATCCTCGGAATTCCGATCCGGATTGCGAATATGTCAGGCATTCTGATTGATAGCTCAAGCATCTTAGTGCTTTTAGAATATATAATCACCATTAATTTGGGTTTGGCCGTCTTCAATCTCCTGCCATTGCCACCTTTGGACGGCTCGCATGTACTCGAGCATTTCTTACCTGAAGACAAGAAGGAGAGCTATCGTGCAATCGGACCATTGATACTTTTTGGCATTATCATCCTCAGCTTCTCGGGCTCATTCTCAATATTTAGCACAATATTGGAGCCGATTATCAGATTCCTGTCATTCCTAGTCCAAGGTTCGGCGTATCTTCGCTTTTAGTGATTGGAATATCGAGAGTAGATACAAATGCTCGATATTCCGCTCTCTCACCTCGCTATATCCTCATATTGGCCACCATATAGCCGACGCCAAAGGGACCTTCATAAGAATAAATATCTGCGTTATAATCTCTACCAGATAAAATACCGAGCAATATTAAAGTTGATCTGTAGCCACATTCGCCGGCTTTTTCGACCATCTCAGGATCTAGATTTATTATAGAATAATCATCGCCTTTTTTTAGTAGATCGATCATCTGCTTATCATATTCTCTACCGGCTTCTTCGCCTCCAGCAACAGAATGATTTAAGTGATGACTCATATCTCCTGATGCAATTACCGCAATCCTCTCAGTGGTTTTTTTCTCACAAACCTCAGCGATGATTTGACCAAAGGTATAATGTTCCGCTCGGGAGGCGATAGAATAACCAATCGGGAGAATCTTTGGTTGGTAATCAAGAACTTCATCGAAGAATGAAAGTGGTACCGTCGCACCATGATCTATTTCATAACTTTCTTCTTCATTGTTGTACAAAATGGCCGGAAGCCCTTCGCCTTCAGATTTATCAACAATCTCTTCGGCCAGTTCCAAGTTATTAACCCCCTCCCAACTATATTGTTCATAACCGAAATAACTGAACGATGCCCGTAAATTCTCCATCCCGCATACATTGAACAAATGAGGGTAGTGAACCATGTGAGGAGAGATGATGATGATAGTATCAGGTTCACTCCTTTTCAAATCGATAGCCAATTTCTCCATCGCTTCATAAGTAACTCGTACTTTTTTGTGATCGTCCTTTCCAATTTCAGGTATTAAAATTGGTGGATGGGGCGTGATGCCTGCAAATACAATCATTCTTCTCCTTTCTTTTTTACCCATCCATTATATCACAACAGCAAATAATTACCTGTAGATTAGGCTTCATCATTGCCCTTGCTAATCAAACTAACGATGAAATATATCGCAGAAATCCCTACCAAGATATAGATAATTCTGGAGATCAATGACAACTCTCCGAAAATAACAGATACTAAATTAAAATCAAAAAGTCCGATCAGGCCCCAATTCAAACCTCCAATAACCAGCAATATAGCTGCTATCCAATCCAAGGTATTCAATCTTCTCATTCTAATCACCTCCTTTCATTGAGATTCCCTCATTTCATTGTCGTAAGATCTGATACTTCTAGATAGAATAATCTGAAATACATTCCATATCGCTAATGGTGCCAGAAAAATCAATTCATAATTTACCGATGACATTTCAAAAAAGATGACCATTGCCAGTACCAGAGTGGACAAAAAAGATACCATTATAGATAAAATCATCCTTTTCCTGACGAAAAAGCTAAAACTTTGTAACAAAAAGATACCCCCGAGCACAATAACAAGGATCAAATTCAACACTGTCGGATAAACAAGAAGCCAGAACAATATGGTCGAAAGATAAATCAGCGCCCAGAATTGCCCTACAAAAAAACCATTTGGTTTCCAAAATGGAGTGGGATAATTTTCATACCACTTCATACCGTGGCTGGCAAAAATACTTGCCCCTATGCAGAAAAAAATAAATAGCCAGATCATACAAACAGTATATAAAAAAAATTACCCTTTTTAAGGGCAATTTCTCTAAAATTCAGTTTATCTTAATCAAATAAAGAAATACCTTGACTCATAAGGCCGTAGAGTGCAGTATCGGAATCGGTTAATTCCCCGGATCGGACCAACTTTTTGAAATCAGCAAGAGAGATGATTGTCTCCTCTATAAATTCAGTTCTTTCCAAATTCTTCTCGGCTATTTTCTTACAATTTTTGGCAATGAAATGAAATTTTGTCTGCTTTGTATAAGCCTCGACAAAACTCTTGCCCAACATCGTTATTTCTCCCTGATAGCCGGTTTCTTCCAAGAGTTCCCTTTTTGCTGCATCCAGCAGCTCTTCATCCGGTTCCACGGCACCTCCGGGAAGTTCCATTAGGACCTTTCCTGGCCCTGGACGGAATTCCTTTGTTATGATCACTCCGTTTTCAGGTGTCAAAGCGAAGATAACCGCTACCTTTGGAAAACCACAAACGATTTCAAAGTTAGCCTCACTACCGTCAGGCATCTGATATCGACGCTTGATAATCTTCCTATATCCATCGTAAACTAGCGCTTCATCAATCTTTTTCCATTCCAGATTAGGCATTCTTTCCATCTTTCAATTTGATGATTTTCTTGCACTGTTCGGCCACCTCCATATTATGGGTGACTATTAGAAATGTCTTTTTTTCTTTGCTGTTGAGATCCTTTAGCATATCCATAATTTCAAGTGAAGTTTTGGTATCCAACTCCCCTGTTGGTTCGTCGGCTAAAATAATCGCCGGATCGTTCATTAGCGCCCGGGCAATAGCCACGCGCTGCTGTTGTCCACCAGAGAGTTCGTTTGGCTTATGATTTATCCTCTCCGAAAGTCCCATTTTTTCCAGAAGTTGGGCCGCTCTTTCCTTTCGCTCGCTTAACTTCATGCCGCCATATCTTCCGGCCAGCACTACATTCTCAAATGCAGTCAAGGTAGGTATTAAATTAAATCCCTGAAAAATAAACCCTATTTTTTTTGATCGAACTTTGTGCGCAATTTTATCTTTGAGTTTGGAAAAGTTTTCACCGTCAATTTCGAGTTCGCCCCCGTCCGGACGATCCAACAGCCCTAAAATATGCATTAATGTTGATTTGCCACAGCCAGAAGGCCCAATAATTGCCGAGAAATCGCCCTCGTTGACTTCAATATCCACTCCATCCAATGCATTGATCACATTAGTCTTGGACATCTTGTATGATTTCTTAAGTCCAGTTGCTTTTAAAATAACTTTATTATCCATAAATCCCTTTCAATGCTAATAGCTAATTTTACGAATTAAGCGAATGTAATAATACCTTTAAATTAGTTTTATTAGCCACATTCGCCATTAGTCTTGATGCTACAGTTCCCTAATCGCATCTACGACCTTCAGCTTGGCGGCACGCATAGCTGGTATAAACCCTGCTACGATACCAATACAAAAAGAGAAGACCAAAACACCGACCAAAAAGCTTGGGCTGATCAAAAATATCTCTCCACCCTTTTCCGCCATTTTGGAATTCAAACCAGCTGCTACCAGGAGACCCAGGCCTCCTCCGATTATACCACCGACAAGTCCAATCACCCCTGCCTCAAGAGTATACTCCAAGGCTATAGATTTATTTGATGCGCCTATGGCTTTCTTGATTCCTATTTCCTTTGTTCGCTCTGAAATCGACATTACCATTGTGTTGACGATTGAAAAAAGGCCGACGATCAAAGCAAGCATTGCACTACCGAGAATAATAGAATTAATCATAGCGGAGGCCTTATCAATCTCCTCACCCATTTTCACCGGAGACAGAACTGATACTTCTTTATTCAGCTCGTCTTTGATATTTTTCGCAACAACTTCCGAATCATAGTCATCTTTCCATGAAACCGATGCGGAGGTTGAGACATCTTCCATTTTGAATGACTTGGCTTGTACTAGCTGGCCTTGTGTTTCCGCCGAAAGCTTGGCCATCTCAGAGGCAGAAATTGTTGCAGCCTGATCAGACTTTTCCTTTAAGGATTTTAGAAAAGGGTTTGATTCAACGAAGAGTTGACGGGCCGGCCCCATTTGCATCATGACATAGCTGTCCGGTCCGGTCATCGTCTTATCGATAACACCAATTACCTTGAAATCTCGTCCTCTAATCTTCATCGCATCACCGGACTTGAGTTTTTTATCTAACGCGATATTATAGCCAATAGTAATTTCATCATCTTTCGTATTGCGATCAATCATCGCCCCCTCTTTCATATCCATCGTCGTCCAGTTGACGTTTTGAAAATCACTTTTGGAATCAACTCCCATAATGGAAGGAAGTGGACCCATTGAAAAACTAGCTCCCCCATTCTCAGGATCGGGTTCCTCGATCATCAAACTGATTCCTGCCGCCACTGCTTTTACCCCATCCACTTTGGCAATTTTATTCAAAATATCGACTGGCAACGTCCCACTTGTCATCCCGCTTAGCGCTTCTGCGCCCGAGCCTTTTGGAGAAACGGTGATTTGCCCGGTAATATATCGCTTGCCTCCATCAATCATTTTATTAAGCTTCAAGGCCATACTACCCATCACCGTAAAAGCAAAAATACCAATAATAATACCAAATACCGTTAGAAATGTTCTAAATTTCCGCCGCCACATGTTTCTCAATATTTCCATAAAACTCCGCTTTCTAGTTCTAAGTTCGAATAATTAAAATTCTAAGGATTACTTTATGAACTTTGTGAACTTTTTACTTAATAAATTATTCTTTATTCATCACTTAATCTAAATTTCCAACTTGCTAGTAACAATGCACCAACTATCCAAACCATGACAATGATAGCATTTGACGGCGTAGCGAAAACAGACGCTCCCTCCAACACCACTCCCCTGATTATCCGAAGAAGAGGAGCGATCGGCAAATATTGAACGATTGAGAATAGCCATCCGGGAAGCGTATCGATCGGGAAAAAGACACCGCCCAGGAACATCATCGGTATTGTGATTGCAGTAGCGGCTCCTTGCGCTGCATCAACGGTTTTTGTGAAACTTGCGATAACAAAGCCGAGCAGCTGAAATAAAATTCCACCGACCATAGCAACACCAAAGATTACAAAGAGATTTCCATAAATATGAGCATCAAAGATATATTTGCCGATAGCCAGAATTATTGAAATTTGAACAACATTCATTATGAGTCGGGATAGCACCTCGCCAAGTATAAACCACCATATCTTGATCGGTGCAGTCGTAATTCTCTTTAATATCTTGTCTTCACGGTATTTGTTCATACCGATTGCTACTCCGATGATTGAAGAATTCATCAGCGCAAGTCCCAGAATTCCTGCCAAGACGAAATCAAAATACGTAAGGGTCTTCTTGTTGACCTTATCCTCTTCTACTTGAAAAATTTGCCCCTCGATTTTATTAACCTGAAAAGTCAAATTCGTATTAAATTTATCGATAAATCCGAGAAGCACTGCATTCGTCGTCGCGTTCGCCGGATCGTCGATGACCTTGATTGTCCTGGGGGCGTCCGGAGACAGAACACCAAAATTATCAGGTACAACAACAACTGCCGCAACCTTGCCATCCTTGACTTGATCGACGGCTGTATTCTCATCCTTTATATCGGTATGAATTTTGAAAAGTCCTGAATCGGTCAGTGTTTTTTCGAAAGTTTGAGCAATCTCTGTATTTGAGTTGTTTATGATAGCAATCTCTCCGTTTGTCGAATTCTTACCGAAGAAGAAGCCAAAAATAAAGGTAAACATTATCGGAAACATTAGTGCCCAAAAAGAGGCCTGACGATTTCTTGATAACATTTTTAAGTCAGCTAAAAATAATTTAAGCATTTTCTTCCTCCATAATACTTCGTCCAGTCAATTCGATGAATAAATCTTCAAGTGACGCCCGTCCGACAGTCAAACTCTCCGGATTTAATTTGTTGATGATCTGCATGGCTTTATTAACATTATCCTGACTCTTTAAATGCATTTCAAAATGATTGGATTTACCCGCCAGATTTTTTAAATCGCCTAGTTCTGACAACTCCTTTTCGATTGATGATTCAACCTTTGCAAAGAAACTTATTTTGTAAGGATTTTTCGTGCTTTCTATCAATTTATGGGTTTCACCGGCAGCGATGATTTTGCCCTTTTCCATAATAGCGATCCGATCACAAAGAACCTCGGCCTCTTCCATATAGTGAGTAGTTAAAATAATCGTTTTACCCTGATTTTTAATTTTGGCAATCAATTCCCAAAGATTTCGTCTGGCCAAGGGATCAAGCCCGGTCGTTGGCTCATCCAAAAAAACTATTTCCGGATCATTGACTAAACTTGCAATGATAGAAAATCGCTGTTTTTGCCCGCCGGATAAGGCCGCGACCAGAGATTTAGCCTTGCTTTTCAAATTGACCATCTCCAGAAGCTCATCCGAAGAGAGCGCTTTTTGATAAAAAGAGCCAAATAAATCCAAAATTTCTTTGAGTGTCAGAAATTGATAATAAGCAGACGATTGTAATTGAACGCCGATTTTTTCTTTGATGCTCTTGCTACACCCGCGGGTGACATCTTCAGACAATACTTTGACAGTTCCCTCCGTTCCCCGCCGCAAGCCTTCGATGATCTCCAAGGTAGTTGTCTTGCCGGCCCCATTCTCTCCTAAAAGTCCAAAAATTTCACCTTTTTTGACATTGAATGAAATGCCATCAACTGCAGTCAGGTTGCCATACCTCTTAATTAATTTGTTTACTTCAATTACATTTTCCATAGAAAACCATTAATATTTAACTAGAAAATTATACCAAAGCAAATCTCCTCTGCCAATGCCGGCATAGCCAACCATTGGTCAACCCTTTGCTAATATTTATCTAACCCTTGCCTTTCAATTTTGTTTAATTCTGACCAGCAGACTGCTTTGTACCCAAAAATGAGACGATCGTCTCATTTTTGGGTACTGACACTAAACCAAAGGGTTAATAAGATCGATCTCATAATTAGAAAGATTTATCTTGCCGTTTGAAAATATTATCCCATCCTTCCTCAATTTTTCATATTGTGATTGCTTTCCGCCGAAAGCGAAGGCTGATGATAATTCACCTTTCGCATTCACAACCCTATGACAAGGAATATTGGCCGGATCAGTATTCTTATGCAAGATATTGCCGACCACTCTTGGGCCGGTGCCGGCCAGCTTGGCAATCTGACCATAAGTCGCGACCTTTCCGGCCGGAATTTGAGAAACAAATTCATAAACTTTTTCTGACAAATAATTTTTCATTGCTGTATTTTAACAAAGTTTGATTACTAATACCAATGGTTCTTCTCCATCACAAAAAATGATATCCCAAAGGAATTTAGCTTGAAGACTGAGACCTTTTATAAAAGAGAAGAACACCTTTGCACCGTGTAGGGAGCAGAGGCTTGAGTATATCAGAAAGAACCCCTTTACCCTCAAAAAAGGGAAATGATACTATATACATCCGGAAAATGTAAACGCGTATACCCGAAAATTACTTTCTGTCGCCTTGATACTCAAAACACCTTCAAGCGGTTTATCTGTTTTGATCAGATTATACATTCTAGACTTTGTGATGATTACATCGCTTTGATCCACATCTTTTCCGGCAATTTTATCTGAGAGTGACTTTCCATCTAGTTCCAAATGTATTGATGCTAAATCATCTTCAGCGGGTTCGAGGACTAGATTTACCTCTGTGCCACGAAAACGTAAAAAGAGTGTTGAACTAAAGGCAAATGATTCCAGATATTCGGGCATCGCATTCCATTGGCCAGCCAGAGCGATCGAATCTTCGGGGATTTCATCGGGTTTTATGTAATTGGCGATATGATCATAATGATAGCCTCCGTCATTTACAATCCGGCCCCGGCTATGTCCACAATAGAGTTCAGGTGTTGAAATAGTACAATACCTGCCATCTTTCGTTTTTTCCTCCTCGATTGGCGGCAATCCTTTGTCGCCAAAATCTGTTACTAACAGCTCCTGTATTTTCGTCTCAATTTCAGCATAGCCATTCTCACCATAGTGTTGATAAACAATATATCCGTTTTGATCGATTAAATATTCTGCCGGCCAGTAGTGGTTGGCAAAGTTATTCCAATTTATATAATCATTATCTAAGACGACTGGCCAATGGATTTCCAAATCTTTCAAAGCCTGTTCAACGTTTTCGGAATCCTTTTCGAATGCAAATTCAGGTGTATGAACTCCTATGATAAAAAATTTCAAATGTTTGTATCTATCCCAAATTTTCCTCAGATGGGGAATTGTCCGCAAACAATTTACACAAGAATAATCGAAAAAGTCGACCAAAACAACTCGGCCACTAAGCTCCTCAGGAGTTATGGGATGGGACGTGTTGAACCAAATATCACCAACTATTGCCGGGACTCTTACTGCCATTAGATGTTCATCCTTTCCGCATACTTACCGATGATCGGCAGAGGCTGCATCTTTCCAGTAAGTGCATTTATCATACCTATCACAAATAATATTATAACGCCTAGCCCAAGCAGCCAGCCTATAATCGGCAACCAAAAAATAAAACCGATAATCGTCCAGACGAGAAATAAAATAAGTCCCTGTTTTGCATGATACTGAGCAAAAGTAGAGTCCCGCTTCAAGAGTAATGGTACCAAGAATAAAATCCAAATATAGCTTAATGCCGCCAACGCTTTATTTTCTTCTATATCCCGAATTGATTTCATACTTTCCTTTTTAAATTTATATATCTAAAATACGCTGGCAAAATAAGGTTTGCTATGTGAGAAATAAAAAATCCCTCCGCCCAGGCTTGGAAGCCCGAGAAGAGGGATGACGATCGGCAAGGCAATGTTACACCCTTGCCGCCTGGGAATTCGAGACCGAAAAATGTTCCGGCTTGTCCAAATCATGGCAGAGCGTGGGACCAGCGTCCTCAATGAGCTCGACAATGACGCCAAATTTCCGAAAAACCCGCTCTTTGATGGCACCGACGCAGATGCATGGCTTACGGGTCAAGAGCTGATGACCAAATCGCAGAGCGATGCCGATCCCGAGAACCCATCCAAGCAGGAATGGGTTCTTCCGTGCTTCAAAGAGCTTATTTACAACTTCGAGCGCGGTTTCGAGGCAATGGCCTGCCACATAGACAGCATTGATGCCGGTTACCCGGCGGATACGCTCGCCCGGTTTGTCACCGAGCGAAATTGATATCCAAGTGCGATCTGCACTGAATTGCCGACGGTACGTCTGCTCATCGGCAACTCCGTAAACGATACCCGCCTCCGAACGGGCGTACTTGGCCAGCAACTGACGAGTTTCGGCCACATCGATCTCGGGGAGGTCGGCGGTAACAATCACGGTGTTTTGTCGAGTAGCTGCACTTCTCCCGGCTTCGATACTTTGTCGGATGGACTTCGAGTTATTGCAGGAAATAAGCTGAAATCCTTTCTCGTGAGCCGTTTTAATCTCCTCATTGCTCCGAACCCAGCCAGCGACAACAATAACTTCGGCAAGACCTTCGCTGGCTTTCAGAAAAGCGGCGGCGATCTTCTCATACATCGGTATCCCATTGATGGGATATAGTCCCTTGAAACCACAGGGAACAATCCCCTCAAGTTTCTCATCGTGGCCGGCGGCCAGGATGATGATAGTTAATCCGCTCAGAAAATGTTGAATTCGCGCGCTCATAGTCATGCCCCCTACGCATAATATGATGGAATTGCTATCATGATAGTAACACAAAACAACCAAGTTGTCCAGAGATTGGCTAGTTTGGCTAAGACTGCATTATCATTGCGATATCACGAAGTGAAGACGCAATCTATCAAAATTATAGGTTGCCACGCCTCCCCTACTCGTCGTGATTGCTCGCAATGACTATAGAAAGGAATAGATCCTCGGGTCGGAGCCCGAGGATGACACTATCAGAATAAGAAAAACATCACCCGTTTATCGAACTAGCTTGCCGTCTCTTAGCTTAAAGACGTGCTCAGCCTGACTAGCGATGCTCGCGTCGTGAGTAACAGCAATGATAGTAGTATTTTCCTTCTTGGCCAAATCTTTCAAAAGATCGATGATTATTTTCCCGGTTGCAGAGTCGAGATTCCCTGTCGGTTCATCAGCCAATATCAAGCTCGGCTTATTCGCCAACGCTCTAGCGATCGAAACTCTCTGCTGTTCTCCTCCGGAAAGCTTACCTGGATTTCTTTTTTGTTTATCTCCCGTAATCCCGACTTCGGCCAGGAGCTTCTCGGCTCTCTCTAGCCTGTTTGAGATTCCGGCGAACTCCATCGGTATCATCACATTTTCAAGGGCCGATAGATTTGGAATCAGATTATAATTTTGAAAGATAAATCCAATTTTATTCCGGCGGTATTTAATAAGTTTAGAATCACTCATTCGTGTAATATCGGCGCCATCAACATCGATAAGACCAAGGGTTGGCTTATCCAGGGCTCCGAGAAGTGAAAGCAAAGTACTTTTTCCGCTGCCACTTTTCCCAACAATTGCGGCAAAAACTCCGTCTGGAATCTCGAATCCAATATTATCGACTGCTCTTACCTTACTATCGCCGGATTGAAACTCTTTAGTTAAATTTTTTACTTTGAGCATAATTTTCCTTAATACTTAATATTTACCTCTTATACAACTATTCTGCTCTCATTACTTCGGCTGGCCTGATTTTCGCTATAAAAAACGCCGGAATGGCACTGCCGATAATCGCAATTACGACGGCTACCAATAGTCCGTAAAGAATAACCTCATAATTCAGAACAGCATGAAGATTCGTTAGATTTTCTCTGACAGTAGCGATACCACCGCCGATTTTGGCCACCATCATCCCAGGGCCACCGCCTCGGGCAAATTCACCAACTACCTTGCCGGCATTTGAGGTATTTGTCTCGCTGTTTGATACAAGAACTTTTAAGACGGGATTACTAAAAATAAAACCAATAATAATTCCAAGAATACTGGAAAGAAATGTCAGTGATAGAGATTCGACTGTAAATTGTGCCATAATTCCGATATTTGAAGAGCCAATCGCCTTCAAGACGCCGATTTCACGACGGCGTTCTCGAACAATCATCATCATTGTCATAAGAATAATGACAGCACCGGCAATAAGAGAGCCAATCAGACTGTATAATGAAATCGTTTTGATATTTTCAAGTGGAGCAATCGCATTATCCAAATTCTCTTGCTGAGAAACAACGTCTACTTTGTCACTGCCGAGCTTATCTGTAATTGCACTTTGCACCTTTGAAACATTATCGATTGAATCGATTAGAATAATTAAAGAATTAATTTGATTTTCCTGGCTCGAGAGCACTTGGAGCGTTTTAAATGGCATTACCACTGAACCGTTGGTAAACTTGTTGCCGGTATCGTAGATCCCAACGATCTTAATCGATTGGCCATAAGCAGTAAAAGTTGAGTCAACATCAAGACTATTTTTTGCCGCCAGATCAGTCCCGATTAAAGCCACATTTTGAGTTATATTAACATCAAATTTATCCCCAGAAATCAGATCGAATTGATTAATACCGAGGCTCGATATCACCCCAAAGTCGCTCGTGGCCATAACACTAATTGGCATCGAGAAATTTGCGGGCATACTTCCGTTAGCACTCGTTTCTGATCCTCCGGATCGTACTCTCATCCTGTTACCGAATGAGCCTGGCTCAATCGCAGAGTCAAGATTAGTAAAATTATTCGGATTACTATCATCGTTACCAAATTTGAGAGTTGAGCTTCCCTCCTTTACTAATTGGTCAGATAAGGTTTTGACAACGCCAGATACATGTGCGATGGAAGCAATATCACTCGCATTCTGATCGGTCAGAAGTTCGCCTCCTCCCTCAAAACCGCGCACACCAGCCGGCGAAACTGTAATTGAATTCCCAATCGAGCTCTTGACACTCGAGATTTTCGCTTGCACTGTCTGGAGCGCCAACAGCATAATTAGCGACATGGCAATCGATAATGCCAGAATAAAGGTGATAGAGACTGTCCGAATCGTGTTTCTAAAAGCATTTTTTATACCTCGGCTGATAATTCCCATTAAATCTCCTGCTTATCTAAATTATTTTTGGGGACTCCTCGCTGGACGAGGGAGGTAACCAGCGAGACCAGAACAATCCCTACTTAATATCATAATTGCTTTAACTGAGAAGAAACTGAAAAAAGGAACACACCTACTCAATTCGACGTGTTCTAACTATTGCCAGACAAACCATTGTTCATCAGATTGGAGGATCAAAAAATAGATCCATCACAAAATGACAGTTGATTATCAAAAAATCAAGCGGTTGGCAATTTTATCATAAATTCGCTCCCCTCACCTGGAGTACTTTCTACGGAAATTTCACCGTTATGGATTTCAACGATATGTTTTGCAATTGCAAGACCGAGTCCATAGCCGTCAACCATTTTCTTCGATCTCGAAGAATCGGACCGGTAAAAACGGTTAAAAATATAAGGTAATTCTCTAGGTTTGATACCAATGCCCTGGTCTTTTATCCATACAACTGCATTCTCTTTATCTTTAGCCATTTTAATATTAATTGTCGAGCCGTTTGAACTGTATTTTACAGCATTGTCCAAAAGAATAATAAAAAGCTCTTCGAGACTATGTGTGATGCCTCGAACAACGAGCGGACCATAATCTATTACGATATCAATTCCCTTATCTTTGGCTGAAATCGAAATTTTCTTCACTGATTCTCTGATTGCATCATCCAGGTTGATCTTCTCGAATTTATCGGTTTCGTCACCTTCCGAACGAGCTAATTTAAGTAGTGCATTTGACAAAGATTCCAATTTACCAATCTCTTCAAGATTGCTCTTTAGAAGTTCCTTTGACGCTTCCAAAGTCAAACTCTTATCCCTAAGATTTACCTCTATCTCTGTTTTCATTGCCGTGAGGGGCGTCCGCAATTCATGGGAAGCATCGGCGGTGAAATTATTTTGCGCTTCCATAGCTTCCTCTATCGGCTGAAGAGTCTTTCTAGCCAAAAGATACCCTACGGCGCTAGAAAGAACTAATATTAACAAGTTAAACCAGAGTAAATTTAGCTGAAGGATATGATTGCTCTCCTTGATCTGATCCTGCCTTAATTTTTCTAGATCAATCATCTTGCGCTGTATGAAAGTATTATCAGGGATATCACGAAAAACCATCGCCTGTTTTCCCAAACCCCGCCCTAATTCATTTGATGAAATATTATATAATGCGATACTGAAAAAAACACTGATAATCATAGCGATTAGTACATAGAAAAGAGTCAGCTTTAAATAAGCTGAATTAAAATACGATTTCAAATGCAAGTTAAAAGTTGGAAAATGCATAGTAAAGTCAAAAGTTATAAAGTTATCAAAACAAAAGCAAGAATTTTATGTTCTTCCCGAATCTATTTTATATCCGAAGCCTCTTACTGTCTGAATGAGCGGCTTACAATTCTTGAACGGTTTATCAATTTTGTTGCGAAGATACCCAATATAAACTTCAACAGTGTTTGGCAAAATATCAGCATCGTAGTTCCAGACATGAGCAATAATATTACCCTTTGTTAAAATCAGTCCGGCATTCCTCATCAAATATTCAAGCAGCGAAAACTCCTTGCTGGAAAGATCTATCCTCCGCCCTTCACGGGCCGCTGTAAAAGCGATGGTATTCAACTCTAAGTTTCCAACTCTCAATGTCGAATTTGTCTGATTTTGCGGCCGCCTCAGCAACGCACGAACTCTGGCAAGCAACTCTTCAAACGCAAACGGTTTTATCAAATAGTCATCGGCACCGGAATTTAGTCCCTCTACCCTATCCCCAATTTTATCCTTTGCGGTTAGTATTAAAACAGGAGTATGAATTTTCTGATCTCTCATCGCCTTGCAAATTTGCAAACCGTCTCCTCCCGGCAACATCCGATCGAGTATGACAAGATCATACTGTTCTGTCACCGCAAAACCCAGACCATCTTTTGCATCATACAAAACATCGCAGGCGTAAGACTCCTGCTCCAGTCCCCTCTTGACTGCATTTGCAATCTTGTGATCATCTTCGACGATTAATATTCTCATATTGAAAGAACTTAAATAATTCAGCTGATGTAATTACCGTCTCTTCCTGCCCTGCGTAATCCTGCAAAGCCACTAGCGAAGCAGGATGAAGTAGGGTGGTCGTCTTCAACAATTAATATTCTCATGGCTTTATAGGCTCTCAAAAATTTATGAACTTTTGATTTAATAATATACCACAAAAGATGAGAATTTGCTGAGAATACTCATCTTTCGACATAAATGCAAAAATTTCTAGCTCTCTTAGCTACGGTCTGAGAGTTCCTGCAAAAACTTGCCAAGCAAGAAGTGATTTAGCCACAAAACTCAAAATTATATATGTCTTTTCCCCATAGAGATAATCGCTCCATTTTCCCAACTTCTTATACTGCAAGACCTGGTTGATAGCAAAGACGTTAAAAAAGATAAAGATCGAGAAGAAAATCCAGTATACAAAAGTTGGCGCTTTATCTGCACTGCCTGGGGATGCAAGGTAGATAGCAATAGCAATCCAAGGGCCAATTCCAGCGATGCAGCCAAAAATAAAGGCAGTCCAATCGGTCTTTTTTGTATCCTGATTGTGTTTCTCCATCATCCACCCAAAGAGAATCATAGAAACATTTGTGAAAGCGACTGCTACCAAAGTTGCAATATCAGACATGCCGACAAGCAGAGAAATAACAATAATCATAACAGTTGAGCTAAATGAGTATTCGATCCAGCGGGCGTAATTAATGCCTTTGGCCAGATTCTTGTTATACCAACCGTTGATGCCGGGTAAGGAGATCAAAATGTGAGCCAAGGCAGACATTAACAAAAATGATGCGACAAGATAACCAAGTCGAATGTCAAATAATGTTCTCATCGATGGATATAGCTTTTGCGTAACCACATCAAATTTAAGAAATGAAGCCGTTACTGACATTGCTAAATCTGTTGATAAGATCACCATCACTACGCCTGAAACAAGATGCAGACATGCTGCTGCAATGTTTAAGTTTCTCAGTTTCCGAAATTTTTCTTCCACTTTTCCCTCCTAAATACTAATTTAATTCGCTATATTTCCACCCTACGCTCCTCCCCGTCACACACTCCACATTCTGCCTTTCACGTTCCACACTCAACATTCCACGTTCTACCTTCTACTATTGCAACACCAATTTATCTGTGTTCAATTTGTAAATGTATGTTTTATCGATGCTCGGTTTTCCTTCCGGATCGCTAGCTGCGTATGTTAGTTCGCGAACAGAGATTGTGCTAGCGTTCATTGTCAAGCCTCTGACCAAAAGTTTATCACCCAACAGTTTCTCGGCGATTTGTTTTGGTTTACCGTCCTTCGCACTCATCACGACCAAATGGCGAAATATTGCCTTATCATCATTCGTAGATTTAATAATAATAGCAACCTGATCTTGGTTCGTAGAATTGTAGCCAACATAAGTTGTATCAATGTAAACCTGCTTTGTGCCCTTCTCATAGACTCCATTTACCAAAGTGTAACTAGCACCATCAATCGTATAAGTTGCACTGCGTAAATTGGCGAGAGAGAGATTCTGATTCGAAGAATTGGTATTTACGTTGGTGTTCGAATTACTGTTGTTGTTTACATTTGAATTCTGATTCCCGTTGCTACCGATGTCTTGATTTGCATCTTCAGTTACTTTGGAATCGTCTTCTATTGTATCGCCCTCAACCTTTTTGTTTAAATTATCAATTTGTGAAGCTAGCGAGTCCTTACTATCCTCGATCTTTTTTTCCGCGAGATAATAAAAAACACCGCCCGCCAAAGCACCGCTGACAATTATGACCGCAAGAACCGATAAGAAATTTTTCATATTATCCTTCTTTCTAAAGTTATTATACACCAAATTGCAAGTGTTGCCTCCATAGTGGATACTTTCTCAAGAAACCTTTTGAGCCAAGTAGACGCAAAATCCCTTTAATTGGTTTACAGAAGGCCAAATTAGTGTTATCTTCTACCCAAGAACGCTCGCCGCAAAAGGAGATCAACTTATGCATCTCAGATTTTTTCCCCTTGGCCCTACACTTCCAGCAATGAAGGAAAGGGACGTAGACAGCCTTTGGAATCTGATCGTTCCGCTTTACGCCGATCAAGCTCAAGTAGATGGCCAAGAAGAGTTGATACTGATCTTCGGAGGCATCATACTGAGCACAGATGAAGTCGCCGCTTTTATGCCTAACTCGGGCTGGCCCGAACGTTTGGCAAGACACCACTGCCCTTGTCTCCATATCTCCCGTCAGGGGCATATGACAGCCCTTGGGAACAAATGCCGTCATATTCCCTTGAATTATGAAGGGCATCCGATTCAACCGCAAGAGGATGAGATAACACTTATGGGCGAGATCAGGTGCCAGATGGTTCAAAATAAATGGACCTGCACTCAGGCAATCAGCTATATGACAAGGGAAAGCGCAGAACTGACATCGAAGGCGGCCAAACCTCATGGGGATGAATGGGCAAAGTGGGTTCTGGACACTGCCACTCTGTTCAAAGGGATGATTCTGCTCGGCATCCCCGAATGACACCGTTTTCGAGCAACCGTCCGCGGATGGGACAGGCCCGTGCCTGCCTCATCCGTTTTTTTATATCTTTCTCCAGCGATAATTTATTCAAATTATTTTACAGTTAGCAAATGCTGAAAAAATTATTTCAAGTACTGTTTTGCAACGTTAACAAAAAATCTGAAAATGATACATTGATAATTTCCGTTGATAGACTTACCTACCAGTTAGAAAAACGTAATTCCCCTTGGTGGAATTTATTTTTAGGTATCATTAGTGGTTTCGGCGTATTTATCGGCGGAGTTATCTTGGTAGCAGTTTTAATATTTATCCTCTCAAAACTAAATACAGTCCCCGTCATCGGAGACTATATTTCCAAGATAGTTAATGTTGTCGATCAAAGAAGAAACTAAATATCGCTCTATATCGTCGATCGACGATATAGAGCGATATATTTTATCACAGGTTAAGTCACTATTATTTTTTTCCGACAAACTTTGACGCGGCTTGCAATGCCATTTCCAAGCGGTCTGGAAAATTGGAATCATTAATGCAAAAACCAACTTCTGCTTCATTTTGCGCCAGGAAATTATTATGATCTGTGATAAGCTGATCGAGCCGCTCTATAGATTCCTGATAGTTCTTTATCTCATACAATCTTTTAATGAATTTGTGACTCAAATCCATACTGATTATAAACCAGCGATACTTTTTTTTGGCCAATTCTGCTTTTATTTCGTCCCAATGGCGGTCAATACTTGCATCAAAAATAAAACTCCGGCCGCGAGCAACTATTTCTTTGAATCGATTCTCTTTTAACGGAATAAATATGTCGAGATCAAGCTCTGCCTTCCCGGTGTCTTCACGAACCTCACTTCGAATTGCATCAGTCGAAAAAATCGGCAAGCCCAAATGAACCGACAGATAATGAGCAATCGGTGTTTTAGATGTGCCGACCGCCCCTGCAAACAAGATACAGAATGCCTTATCCTTCATTGGAAATTGATAATTGAAAATTTTAAATTCTCGCAATAAGCGAGTTGGTACCCCCAAGAGGAGTCGGACCTCTGGCCTCACGGACCGGAACCGTGCGCTCTATCCACTGAGCTATGGGGGCATAATATAGAAATAGAGTCAGGGTATAGAATATAGAAAATAAGCTAATTAATCAATCTTCGTGCCGTTTTTCTTTAAAACGTTACATACTGCCTCTGTAACCTGATTGTGAACAAAGCCATTTGAGATTATTACTCCTCTTATCTTGCTGTCATAACGCTGATTTTCTCCAAATAAATCAGTTACTTTCCCCCCTGCCTCTTCTACAATAATTTTAACTGCCGCCGCGTCCCAGACCGTATTATGCGGAAAAATTGTAAAAAGATATTCCCCACATCCGACAAGAGCGCTCGGGAGAGCAAACGAAGCTAACTTTGTCATCTTCACGCCACTTTTTTCCAGTTCTTCATCGAGCCCCCAAATTTTATATTGCGCTCGGGGAAACATTTCGAAACTTGCTACGCTGTTAAATAAATCTGATCTCGAAGAAACCTTGATAGAAGTATTATTTAGGAAGGCACCTTTGCCTTTTTCCGCAAAGAATAACCTCTTCATAAATGGATCGTTGAGAACGCCAATAATCGGCTCCCCGTCTTTTACTAAAGCTAAAGAAAATGTAGATATAGGAATTCCATGCGAGAATGGGATAGTGCCATCGACAGGATCGCATACCCACAAAGTCTGTGCCTCTAAATTGTAGCTTTCCTCCTCTGCTAAAACACCATGATCGGGGAAATTTCTCCTTACCTCCTCTATTAGCATCAAATTAATGGCAAGATCGGTTTCCGTGACCGGCGAATTATCTGCCTTCCACTCCTTTTTCATCCCAGTTATGAAGTTCTTCTCGATAATTTCCCCTGCTCTTTCTGCAAAATCTATCGCAAAATCCTTGTATTCCATTTATTCTCCTATTTCAAATTCTAATAAATCTTTTGCGAGGACTATCTCGCCGCCAAAGGCCTCTCTGACCTCGCTAATTATATCCTTCTCAAAAACCCAGGGCGTTAAGTGTGATAAGATAACTTTTTTGACATTATTTTCTTGGCAAATATTGCCAATCTGTTCTGAATTTAAATGGATGTTATTTTTAATTCCATTTGGTAGAGAGGCATCGACAATAAAAACATCTGCATTTTTAGAGGCTTCCCAGATACCCTCACACTCTGCGCTGTCTCCCGAGAATACGAGCACTTTATTGCCAAATTTCATCCGATATGCAAGCGCTTTTAAATCCTTATGAATGACATAGAAAGGTTCTATCTTAATGCCTTCAATTTCCATCTCACCCGAAGTTGATGATGCCTCATACCAATCGCCGCCAATATCGTTAAAATTTTTAAAAAGAGCTCCGATAAAATTCTCCGTTCCTTCCGGACCATATATTCTTATTGTCTTATCTAGTCCTATATTTTGACGTCTTGCGATTTTCCTCCACAGAAGAAGCGGCGCCAAATCAGCCACATGATCAGCATGAAAATGAGTAAGTAAAATATAATCTATTTCTTCGAATTTAACTCCAAGTTTTAAAAGCTGGATCATGGTCCCCTGCCCAGCATCGATTAATATCTTTTTGCCGTTGATTTCTATGAGATAACCAGGACCAAAATGGTCGAGACTACTGATAAACGATCCGCTTCCCAAGATTGTAATCTTCATCTTATTTCTTTCTTTATTGCTATTACTACTCATAGCTTATGCTAGAAATAATTTTTTTTCAATCGCATGAGTCCCATAGGTTTCGTAACTTATTCATCACTAGAGACTAAAACTTCACTAAATATCGTCGTACGACGATATTTAGTGAAGTTTTTCGACAGTTTATTAATAACAAACCTCCGAATTGTCTTACATTAAATTAGCCTTCTATTGACAGCGATTATTGATGGTGATATAGCAATGACAGCGATCTTGCGGCAAGGAGAATTCGCGTATGTATATACTATACTTCGGCTTCTGGAATCCTGAAGCCGGATATGTGATCCTTAGCGTGATGGAGTTAGAAGGCACAATCCATCTTGCTAAGACGAATGAGGGAAGCCGGATTTGCGCTAGACTACCGCTGAAAGAAGTAGTCAGCGTTCATGCCTCCGGCTTCCGGCATGAAACCGCCCCGGATCTGGAATGTCTCGGCCATCTGGTCGGAATTTTCCTCTCGCTTTCAGAAGCTCAGGATGCTTTGCGGTCAAAAGATCTGGAAACTCCTCTGGATCCCAGGTTCCTGGAACGCTCGCGACAAATCATCAGCGAGTGTGCCGGATCTTTCAAATCACTGATCATCGGCCCCAGTATTCACGCCCGGCTGGCTTCTGCCAGCTAAACATTTTGAGTGATAGCCTCCACCGGATCAGCCGCCATTTCACCTGGTGACTGATCCTGATTTTTTTTAGTGAGAAGAGTTTCAACAAACAAAAGAAGAAATTCGACAAAGAGCTGGAAAATGCCAAAAGATACTAAGCAAAAATGTTACTTGCAACGGTGGCATGTGAATTATAAACAACGACAAGATTTGCTTTTTTATTTGAAAGTTAACGAAACGTCAGGTTCAGCAAGCTCCGGGCCCGAGACTGGTGTCCTGGTTGAGTCATTTCCGGTAGAAATTGATGCATTTTGATTTGCCGCAGGATAAGAACCTAACGAATCTGAGTCTAATTCATCTGGCAAAATTTCCTCTGCGGGTTCTTGCTCAATAAATTCATTTGTATTAGCAGAATTATTTTGATCAGCGTTGATATTCTGGTTCTCCAAAGGAGGGGTTTCGGCAGCTTGTCTCGGGTTTTTTCTAAAATATGCATACACAGCGATCGCTCCGACCAATAACAAAATAATTACTATAACAACGCTTGTAACTATTTTATTAATATTCTGCCTCTCGTCATCATCCATATTATTCCTTTCAGTAATAAAATAATTTAATAAACGAAGAAGATATATAGAATTTTCACTAAAATTCAGCGCCTATATCCCTGTCCCATTCGCGTAAAAATAGCTAAAACAATGAACATGAGGCCGATATAACGCAAAGTATAGATGGAAATAATTATAAGCAAAGGCAATGACAATAGTAAAGAAAAGAGAATCGCCGGCAGAGAAGTAGTTGAAAATAAAGCTCGTGTAATTGATAAGATGACGCCGATTACGGCGACAATGACAATCACCGTGTAAAGGTTGAAGGGCGAAGATGAACAAACGATATTCCCGGGGAGAAGCGCACAAAAAAGATACGACAATCCGATAATCAGGTAGGATACAAGCAAAGAAAACAAGATAAATTTGCATCCACCACTCTGAAAACAGGTGGGAATTTGCCCGGTTGCTCCCGAGATTCGACCGATAACACCAGTCATGGAAGTTCGCAATCTCTGTGTTCCCTGACTTGGCGGTGCTGTCCCAATGCGTTGCTCGATTTCAGACGTCACTTTTTTCTTGATCTCCTCGGCTATAACCTTATCTACCTCAGTTACGATTTTCTGCTCCGTTTCAGAATCAACATTTTGGACTTTTTCATTTACTTTCTCTTGAATTTTTTGTTCTAGGTTTTTCTTCTTTTCTTTTTGCGCCATATCATATTTATGCCAGAAAAAAAGTATGAAACAATATGATATTGGCATAATTCCAGCGAATGAAGAAGATTCTTAGAATATAGTGTATCTAATTAAAAAAGGAGAAACTATGGCACGAGGAGTAGGAGGAATTGGTCCCGCAAATATTATGAAGCATATGAAAGGCATACATTTTCCCGCAAATAAGGATGATATTTTGAAAGTCGCTGAGAGCAATAAAAACAGACCCGATATGCCCGATCCCGCAAAAGTCAGATCAATTCTGGACAAATTGCCAGCGAGAGAATATACCTCAGTCGCAGACATTATAAAAGAAGTCGGAAAAATAGAATAAAAATAGAATAGATTGCCCTTTTTGAGTCAGTGACATATAATATTAAATGTTTATATATCCAACTAACCAAGGAGGGAAATTGAAAACTATTTGGACTCTTTTGATAGCAGTCGTGGTCTCTGCATCAGCAGCTGGAACTGGTACTTATTATTTTGTTAATGCAAAAGCAACAAAGGACAAAAATTCATTGCAAGAGCAAATTAACAATTTAAACAGAAGAATTACTGATAGCCAGGCTGCGCTATCCTCCGCTTCTGCTACAGAATCTTTGAATAATGTTTCAACCGCTGACTGGAAAACGTTTAACGATACACTTTTGGGCTATGCCATCAAATATCCTACGGATTGGGTAGTGGACGCCGTCAATAATCCTGTATTATTTCATCCAAGCGCAGACAATTTCTTCTTGAGCATCTCCAAAACAGAAACCCAATCGTCCCTAACAGATTACGTCGAAACATTAAAAAATCAAGCGGCGACTCTGACAAATCAAGGCAAGCCCGGGGATGTTTTCGGAACACAAACTCAGACCACCGTTGATGGGAAAACAGCAATTAAATTTGTTAATTGTGTTCAGGGGGCTTCTGCCTATCAGTATGACTGGTATTTCCTGAAGAGCGGCATGAGTATATATAAAATAGCTATCAGCACTGTAATCGGCCAAGGGCCAGCAATTGATGCAAATGACTACATTCCTATCGCCGAAGCAATGCTCTCAACTATTAATTTTACAAGCACTGTTAGCTCCTAACCAAGTTTGAATATCTCACCAACAAATGCCCGGCAAAGCTGGGCATTTTCTGGTCGGGGATGCGAGATTTGAACTCACGACCTCATCGTCCCGAACGATGCGCGCTACCAGGCTGCGCTAATCCCCGACTCCTACTCTTTATAACAAATAATATACGAACTTAAAAGGACAGAGAGCTCGTCTTGAATTGCTATAAATGGTATATTTGAATAGATGAGTAAATATTTAGCCTACTTCAAAAGCTCCTTCCATACTGCCTCCGCTTACAAGGTAGATTTTTTTCTAGGGATGGCCACGGAGCTCGTTTTCTTTTTTATCTTCTTCACTCTCTGGAAAACAGTTTACGATACAACTGGTGTAAACCAAATCAGCGGCTATACCTTGAAGGACACTATCACCTACTATTTTGTTAGTTCCATCATCTTCAAACTCGATGTCTCCAGTTCGGTTTACCTGGGCTGGCAAATTTGGAGCGGATATTTATCTAACGATCTAATCCGGCCGTGGAGTGTTACCATCGTAAGTATATTAGACAGTATCGCCGAAAATGCTTTGTCAATTCTAATTTTCTCCCCTCTCATCATCGTGATGATTATTATGGCCGGCGGTTTTGTCCAAGTTCCGGGCTTGGTTACTCTTATTTATTTTATTATCTCTCTGATAATCGGCTTTCTTATCAATCTCTCCTTTCAACTAATTTTCAATGCGCTTACTTTTAAATTTGGTGACCAAGAGGCAGTTATTAGTTTGGTTACCCAGATTTCTCAGATTGTGGCCGGTGGTGTTTTCCCGCTCGTCTTCCTGCCCGGAAAGCTATCGGAGATTTTTCAACTTCTTCCGTTCAAACATATCTTCTTCACGCCAGCGACAGTTTTTCTGGGCAAACTTTCAGGCCCAGAATTGTATATTCAATGGACGCAAGGAATTTGTTGGGCTGCTATTTTCTTTGGCATATACTATTTTATATACCGCCAAGGCTTAAAACTTTATTCAGGAACGGGGAGATAAAATGCTCAGTGAGATCAAAAAATTGTTTATAATCAACGCCATTATCTTTCGCAACGCTTATATTCGCGATTCAAAAATTGGCGGCTTTATATTTTTCAGCGTTATTTCACAACTGGTAGATATCTTAACTTCAATCCTCTTTTTCAATATTATTTTTGCCAATATCCAGGAAGTTGGCGGCTGGAACTTTCATCAGGTCCTTTTTCTTTATGCTTTTATTATGTCAATTCAGATCCTACACGGCGCATGGCTAAAAAAAGGAATTAATTCAATGTCCAATGAGCTGATCAGACTCGGCGATATGGATTTTTTCCTGACAAAGCCGGTCAACCCGATGATCCTGATTTCTATCAGCAAACCGAGGATGTATTCATTCATTGCCTTTGCTTTCGATATTGGTCTGATGATTTATGCTGCCGTGACCGGGCATTTCCAACTGGCTTTTATAAAAATCGTCTGGTTCCTCGTGCTGGCAGTTTTTTCTTTCATTCTCTACTATTTACTCTCGGTTTTGACAGTAATTCCTGCTTTCTGGTTTACGAGACTCTGGTCTCTGTCAAATTTGATGAACAGGCTGGCCCAATTCGCCAGATATCCAGCCGGAATGTTTCCAAGGGTTATCAGAATTGCTTTCTTTACCCTATTTCCGATCCTCGTGGTTTCTTACCTCCCGGTCAAAACCCTCTTCTTCAAGCCGGTTTTTTCCGATATTATATATTTAATAGCAGTAACCGTTCTTTTCGGTTTTTTGACCAATTGGCTCTGGAAATTGGGAACGCAAAAATACGGTAGTGCATCAAGTTAGGATAAAATGTCTGAAATTATCAGAGCAAAAAATGTAACCAAATCTTTTGTTAAGACCAAGTTTAATTGGCGCACTTTCGAATTGGAAAAAGAGGAGAAGATTGCCGTAAATAGTCTAGACTTAAGCATAGAAAGCGGTGAATTTGTCGGCTTTCTAGGACCGAATGGTGCCGGCAAGACCACCTTTCTGAAAATACTATCAGGTATCGTCTATCCGACATCAGGAACAGTCGAAGTGATGGGCTATATACCGTGGGAAAGAGATTATAAACTTTTACGTCATATTGCCATAGTTATGGGTCAAAAAAATCAACTTTGGTGGGATCTGCCGGCGATTGATTCATACAAAATGCTAAAGGAAGTATATTCAATTTCCGATAAAGATTTCAAAAAAAATCTCGACCGGATGGCAGAGATTCTCCAGATGCATGATCTACTCAAGAAGAGACTGCGTGATATGTCCTTGGGCGAGAGAATGAAATGTGAGCTTGTAGCCTGTTTTTTACATGATCCGAAAGTCATTTTTCTCGACGAACCGACGATCGGCCTCGATGTAGTCTCCTCTCAAGCAATACGAAGTTTCCTGAAAGATATTAATAAAACCAAAAAATGCACGATGATCTTGACCAGTCATTATATGGGTGACATCGAATCCCTTTGCGACCGCGTTGTGATTATCAATCACGGCGCCAAAATTTATGACGGCAAACTAGCATCTTTAAAAGCCAAATTCTCTGACGAAAAAAGAATTGAGATATTTCTGCCTAATCTCGAAGATAGACAGAAATTTGCCCATCTGAAAATCGATAATAAAAGCATCACCGACGGCAAAGGGTTGATCTATGCGGATCGAAAAAACTTAGGAGAAATCGTTAATGCTGTTTACAGTCATTTTGAAGCGGGGGATATTTCGATCACTGATCCCGACACAGAAGAAGTAATTACTAAAGTTTTCCAAGGACAAAATATAAATTTATAAATGATGAAGCAAACGCCCCACCAGGGTGGGGCGTTTGTTGACATTAAACAAACATTCCGCTAAATTATCTTTAGTGAGACAGAGAAATACAATTATTATTAGCGCAATTATTATCCCCGTACCGGGCGGATTTTTAGTTAGCTAATAGTATCTCTGATCAAAGCAACTGGAAATAACCGCCTACGAGCGGTTGTTTTTTTCTAAAGGGGGAAATCATGGGACCAGTAGAAATACTTCGGAGGATCATGAGCGGCGCTTATTCGATGTTTCGGATTGAGTTTAGTCACTGGACCGGCTATGCCTACAATTCATGGGAAACCAGAGGGCATATCGATGTTCGATTGCTAGGCGAAAACGAGGCCGAAATCAGCGGTCTGGCGGTCATTGGGAGAACACCGCGAAAGGTACGGATTGAAATAACAGAAAGTGGAGTCACCATTCATTCAATGAGCGATTTGACTGCCACAGAACCAGCTTGCTGTCTCTACTCATTCACTATTTGTCCAAAGGATGACTGTTGGCAAATTACCGATTCTTTCCCGGAATTCAGCCAAATCCGACACCATCCTTCCGATCCGACCAGACAACTTCAGAATGAGGGTGTTAATGTCACGATCACCGACGGGAGCGGGCCATAGGCCCCCTCCCGATTTTTTTTGATAATTGTTATTGACATTTCCAGAATACTGCGCTAAATTAGTTTTAATGACACATAATCACCAAAACCTAGTTCTCGGACTACTCCTCCTCGCTCGAAGCGGTGGCTCTGTTGTCATAAAGTAAATCTTTCGACAATTCAAGAAGAACTCCACCGCTTACTCTACAAGCGGTTTTTTTGTATGAAATTTCATAGGTTAGGCAAAACTACATTATGTCTAGCCCCATGACGTTTCATGGGAGAAGGGAGAGATCGTTGATTATTGATTCGAGCGAATACAGAGTAGACTTCTCCACTGTGCGGCTCGGAAGCCAATTTTCATGCCGTATATCAATTGAATTGAAAGGTCAGGGATGGATTGCCGCAAGAGCTGGCGGCGGCAATAACCACTTTGACGCTGTCACGAACTCGATCATGCGTGCTTTCGGCTTGCCAGCCGAAACTGAGATCAAGAGAGACAATCAGAAAATCCAAGTCACTTGCTTTGACAAAGAAGCATCGCTAGGTTGCGATGCCGGCCGTGATTGGATCATTCCAACTGTTGAAGTTTGCCATCGCATGGCAAACGAACTGGATTTGAATTTGAAAATGGCAGCAACTAATGCCATCGTTATGGCATAGTTTACGCAAAGAACAATCACCGTGTTTTTCCAAAAGATTTGCACGGCGGGGACAAGTCAATGATACGACATCCCCAAGTATTTTCAGGGCGCGGAGAAAACATCTCTGCGCCTTTTTTATTCTTGAGCCCTGATCGAGTACTTATGGATTAATTCCAATAATTCTTCGAGGAAACCCTCTGGTAATTGAATTTTTTTCGCAAATTCCATCCTGTCAGCTATTAATTCCTGCCAACGGTCTTGATCCAGAATAGGCAAACCATTTTTCTTTTTGAATTCCCCTATCTTCTTGGCACAAGCAAAGCGGTCAGATAATAGCTCCAGAATCTGTCCATCGATCTGATCGATTTTGCCTCTTAGGTTTTCAATTTCGTTCATTTTTATTTCTCTTCGATATCAACGTCGATCTCCAGATATCCGGCTGGCTCCTCAGCATGATCCATGAAGGTATGCGGCGAACTCTGATAAAGATTACGTAAATGAGGTTCCCGGATCTGTTCATAAACTCGCCTGTCCTCCCCTGCCGAAACAGTAGCAGATTCCCCGAAAACTGAGTCAGCCATCCATTTACAATATCCGAAGTCAACAGAGTGAGTCAGATCTACTTCATATGGCCTTTTTATTATATCTTGAACATCCACATGGTTTTGACCGTTATAGTAATAAGGAAGCTCCTTTGAACCTCGAGGAATTCCCGCGCCTTCACCTATAAATCCATAATCAAAGAATAAAATCTTCCCTCTCTTTAATACTCTCTTCATCTCTTCCATCATAAGCCTGATCCGATCTGAAACTGAGATGATATCGCCGTCTTTTACCCTTGAACGGGTCTCAATCAGGTACCTTTCATATTCAGCTATAAAAGGATCCGCGGCCGTTCCATCTGGATTTCTTTCGATAGGAATAAATTCCAAAGCAAGCTCTCCGTTTCTTTCTTCCACAAAACCTTCTTCTTTGACTTTAGGGGTGCCCGGAAAATAAGAATAATTTAAATCATCATCAAACTCTATATCAGGTCGCTCCTCTCTCTCGGCAACATATCCGGCATTTTTATTCTCGAATTGGAGAATCCGACAGGGCAATTCATCCAAGAGTTCGTTTGAGAAAATAATGCCTTCAAAACTTCCATCAGCCAAAGGTAATCTGGTAACGTCAGCAACCTGGCCTTCCTGCTCCTTTGCCAGTTTTGGGGATTTGTCAAAAGCTGTAAAACTAAAAAATGGAAAATTTTGGAGAAGATTTCTCTTGAAATGGCCATTTCCTCCACCGATCTCTAGAATGTTTGGAGGCAGTTTATCTTTGGCACAAGATTCCTTGAGATATTGCCCGACCGCTCTGGCAAAAAAAGGTTTTATAGCATCAGTGCGGAAGTCTTCACCGATTTCCGCTCGTGCCGAATAATATCCTATCGGTGAGAACAGATGCTCATTCATATACTCATCGAAACGAGCTCTACCACCCTGATTTCGAATGAACTCTAGCATTAAATCTAGAGTCTCTGGATATTCCGGAACTGCTAGATTTGGTTCATTGATGTCGGCAGGCATAGGCCTAACACCGTCTGTCATTATCATAATGATTCCATTTTATTAATTTGATCCTATATTAGCATAAAAGAAAGCCTTTAAAAATCCGATGAAATTTAGTATTGTCAAAGAACGGAGTGTAGCGTAGTTGGTAGCGCGCAGGGCTGGGGGTCCTGAGGTCGTGGGTTCGAGTCCCGCCACTCCGACCAAGCATGATAGCTCGATCATTTGAGCTCATTATGAAGCGATAGAAGTCACTTATTTGGGTGTTCAGATACCCTGGATAGTTCCATGACAGCCCAGAGGGAAAGATTGAACACAAGAGCATTCTCTGTTGCTGAAGAGTCGAATTTTGAAAAGTTTTTGCCAGGTCTTTGAACTTTTCTTTGATAAAAACAGTTACGTCTTCAATATTATATTTGGTAATTAGGTCATCATTCTTTGTCATTTGAATGGTGGCTATTTTTTCTTCTATGATTCTATTTTGATCTTTAAAGATTTCATCCGAATAAATACCGGCCAGATTTTTCTCAATTAAGTTCTGGCGGGTTTTGTATAGATTCTTTAAGTCCTCGTCGGCCTTCTCTCTTCTTTTCTGCAGGGTAGCGACTCTTTGGCAATAAATTTTTCGCAAATACCCCATAATCAATTCTAGGGCTTTTGGGGTCAAACTAACACTTGAAAGCAACTTATCAGTTTCTTCTTGAATTTCTTCTACCGGCACCGAATGGCTATCCTTGCACCATTTTTGACAAGAATAATAGGCATATTTTCGATTCTTTCCTTTAGACCAGCCAGCTGTGAGTGATTGGCCGCAGCACCCGCATTTTACGATTCGTCTAAGAGGAAACTCGGGATTGTCTCGGTTTTTCTTTGCAAGAGGCTTAGAAATATTAACATTCCGACCGTCAAGAATGGCTTGAATTCGATAAAATTGTTCCTCGGTTATCATTGGCGCTTGCTGCCCCTGAACCTCCTGACTGTACTTCTTGGAAACCAATTTTCCTGTATAGAATTTATTGCGAAACATCCGATGCATAGTTTGTGGCTTTACTTTAAATTCTCTGCCAGCTTTGTACTGGACTTTAATACCCTGTTCAGTCAGGTATTCCGATATTTCTCTAAGAGATTTAGTTCCTGTCGCCATCAAGTCCCAAGCTTTTTTCAGCGCGTCAAAAGTTTTAGGATCTTTTGTGACATAGCCGTTTTGGTTTAAATAGCCAAATGGAGCAAAGCTGGTTGGCAACCCAGACAAAAATCTTGCTCGTAAGCCGTTTTTACTTCTTTCTCCTCTGACATCGTTGTCCATCTGGGCAAATCCGGCAAGCATTGTCTCAACGAATTTCTCTGTCGGGCTATTGCCTGTTGGCTCTGTCGCCGAAACAAGATTGACGATAGATTCCGCCAGTTTTTTGCGGATGATCAGATAATCGGCAGTTTGGCGAGAAATACGGTCAAGTCGATAAACAATTACAGCGGCTACTTCCTTTTTGTGCTTACGGCAATATTCAAGCATCTGAATCAGCGCCGGACGACCTTGAATGGTCTTGGCTGATTTTCCCTCTTCTCGAAAGATCTGAATAATATCAAGCTTTCGGCGAGCAGCTTCTTTAATACAAATATCCTCTTGGGTCGATAAAGAATAATTTTCGACCTGCTCCTCACTCGAAACACGAATGTAAATAACTGCACAACTTTTCTCCTTTTGAACTTTTCCAAAAATAGTTGGATCCATATTCACCCCTCTCTTAATAATTGTTGTAATGTTTTGCCATTAAATAGCTGTTTTTCATATTCATCAAGCCACTCATCCAATAAGTATTGAAACTCGGTTAGATAAGTATTTAGTTCATTATCTGGGATATCAATCGCCGTCTCTCCGAGAATTGCCCTCGCTTTCTGGATCTTGCTCTCCTCTTGATTATCACCAAATAAAGAGCTCAATGATGATTCAAAAGTCTTCCGATGATTCAATATCGAATAGTTGAGATCACGTTCTTTCACTGGCGCTTGCCATGCACTATTAGCTGTGATAAAACCCGTCTGGCTTAAGCTCAAAACCCCTTGTTCTAACGGCGCCATATTCCCTCCCTAAACTAGTATTATAATACTAGTTTATAGGTATATATGCCTAGTGTCAAGATGAAAATAGAGCTTTTTAATAACAAATAAACCAGTCCTAGAGTACAAATATAGGTGTTCAAATATACGCTAATTTGCTAAGCCTTTTCCCAAATATCACTGCCTGATTCATTCGATTTGATATTTTCTAACAGCGCGAACTGAATTGTGAAATCGGCATCTGGATATTCATCAGCTCTGATTCTTCTGGCATATCTCTTGGCATAAATTAGCAAGTACATTGAGTGACAGACAAAAAGTACAGTTGGAAAATCACCATCCATGTTATCTTCCCAGTCGTTGGAATAATATAAATCAAAATATCTTTTGATTTTGTTTCGCACCAAGATGAATGAAGCGTATCTCTCAATAACTTCTAAAAGGTAATACCTTGTCATACTTTTATTGCTGACTCTCTTTGCGAAAAGGAGCTCGGGCTTAATCTTGGCCTCAGCTAAAAAACTATACTCCGAATACGGCTCAACCAATTCAGTTTTAGTAATAGCTGAAGAATTCGCCGCTTCCTTATTTTTATTTAGAAAAGCTAGACCAAGATCAGCAAGTAAAATGGAATCAGTAATATAATGTTCCGATGGTCCGGCTTCAGCTTCTTTAGTTATCTTCGGAAAGTATTTTGGTGTGATGAAATATTGTTTTGACAAAAAATTCAGACTGTTGTGCGCCAGATAATAGATAGACGGTCTTGTTCTTTCGGCATAGCCATTTGACCAGATTCTTTTTAAGTATTCTTTTTCTGATAGGTCTTTAAGCCAGCTGTTTATTCTTCTGTGATCTTTGTGTTTTAGAAATGATTGTATTTGGATTCTATTTAGGAATTTATATTTATATATTAGAGTTAGGATTTCTTCTTGTTTGGTTGTTATTGTTTGATTTGTCATGTTTTTTTGATTGATTATTTTTTGACGAGTATTTTATTTACCTTTTCCCATACCTACCTAACCATTTATGGTATGTATAGGGTAGGTGCGAAAATATTTTCAATTTTAGCTTCAAAAACCCTTATTTTTTGTATCCGATGACTGGGACAAGTGTTAGGACAAAATTGAGTATCCTCTGAGACATTTTTTTGTAGGAAAATTTTGGCATAATTTTCACAGCCACTCCCTGACAGTTTTTCATTAATTGAGATTTATCACAAAATAAAATGTTTGGCAAAATATGTACTGATTAACAGCTCGTGAAATTTTTATCAACGAATAGCTAAATTGGTACAATAGCAAAATAATTGGTATAATAATACAAAGAACTTAAAACCTAATTGGAGTGGAGATGAAAAGAAAATATATTGTTCTATCGAGTATTTTTCTGCTTGCAATAATCTTAGCTGTAGGCGGTTATTTTATCTCTCAAAAAGTTAGGTTTTCAGCAGATAGCCAGATAGCTTCGAAGTCTACATTAATTAATCAGAGTCCAGACGATCTGCCAGTAATTAAATTAGACTATTCCAAAAGTGAAATAGAGCTCGCACTTTCTGATTATCAGAATACTAGGCTCAATAACTTATCAAGTCTTAGTCAAAAAGACAAAGATATACTGGCAGAAATAGATAAAAGAAAATCTGAACTATTCGCGATAAACAAAGAAACACTTTTTTTAATAAAAGATAAAAATGATAGCACTGTCTCGACCTCAATTCAAGCTAACAATACAACAACGGTTGCTACTACTAGATCAATGCTCTCAAGTACCCCTATCTCAAACTTTGATTTCGACTCGCAATTAAGCAACCAGGAAAAACAAGTTCTTATAGACGCTTATCCCAAAATCGAAAATGTATACGGGAGAAGGTCTACTACTGTGCCAATTAAAGTATTAAGATCTACCTGCAGTAGATCTTATTTTTCTGCCTTTATAAATGAAATTACTATCTGTGATTCTCAAAGCGATAATGCCAAAGTTTTAACACACGAACTTATCCATGCTTTTCATAATGAGTTTGTGATGCCGGCTTTGTTCGAGGAAGGAATGACAGAATTTGTAACAGAATTAGTGATAAACAATTTTACCGAGATGGTTACCAATGGTTTGTCTAGATATGAAATAAATAATGTACCATACTCAAATATGGAAAATGTTAATAATGCGAATTCTAGTGACATTAGCCCTTATTATATTGGTGGTAGTATTTTTGCAAAACTTTATCTAGAAGACAATAATTTCTTTATAAAGTTTAATAGCAAACTCTACAGCCAGGATATCAGTAGCGATTTTTTGCAAACCACAGAAACATCTAGGCTGTCAATTATTGCATCAATCCTAACAAGTGTTGAAAATATTAATATTAACGATTGGTTATCAAACCAATTTGCCTTTGCATCCTATAATGATAAGTATCGCTATCCAATACCTTTTTCAGTTAGCAATATTGACAGAATTATTGATAACGAAATTACCGGACTAAGATTTAAGGTTTTAGCCAATGAGCCAAATAACTTACAAAATTTAAGCATGGAGATCTTTGACCAGAATAATAATTTACTCACTAGGTGTGATCGCGCCTATCAGGCAGTTAATTCTGATTTTGATATCAAACCATCAAATTGCTCTAAACCAATTGACACAGATTATCAGGGAGTATTGAAAATAAAAATAGTTTGGAACGATAATCCCGACAATACTTTTACCGAGTATATGCCCAGCTTACCTTCTCAGGACATTCAAGACTATGGCATCATCGGATACCTCGCTATCACCGATAAGCTTGGTGCTTACGCTAGGCTTGAAAATATAGACACTGGCATCAAAGAAGATATTCAAGTTAACAATGGACTCTTTTTGTCAAAAACTGATAATTCCAAAAAACAAGGGCGTTATAAAGTCGCAATCTATGATAAGAATGGCCAGGTATTAGCAGAAAAGTACTTTAATAAGTTAGTAGGTAGTTATTCTGTGCGTATGATTAATTTGGCAAATAACTGCAAGTTAAATAGTACTCAATATAACAATGAATCTGCCTCTGCCGATTTTTCAAATGACTCCAAGCAAGCTTGCTCAATAAGCTGGATGGTAAATGGCTTGCCTATCCAAAGAGCTTACGTTACCGGAAATAGTCTTCTGTTGGCTGCTAAAGATCTCATGCCCCAAAAAGAATATAATTCTAAGATAAGTATTACTAACGGATACGGATATAGTATCTCTCAGGCAGATAAGTTTGTATCCATTGGAGCATTTCTTATTGTGAGAATGGAAAATATCAAGACATCATCCGGTATTTTTTCAAGAAGATTGTATTTTAGTCACAAACCAGATGTTAGTTCCGTAACAAATTTAAAGTTTGCGCAGAAGACTCCTGACGGTGGTTCAATGTATCTTCCGACCACAGTTAATAAAGTTAATGATACTACTTATGACATTACAACTAGCCAAAATCTTTCAGATTCATTAACTTATACTATTGAGAATCTTCGATCTCTTGTAGATGTAGATGGAGGACTATTGGGATATACTTCCCGTGATTTGGATTTTAAAACTATTAGTATTACAAGTTATGATTTTAATTGTGATGAAAACACTAATACGAATGACGCCCAGATAATTGGTGATTTATGGCGAAATGGTACTAAAATTGATATGGCATTGGTGTTTACTAAAAACAACACTTGCAAGCCACTGGGTGATTATTTAGGTAACCTATGGGTGCAAAATATCACCGAAATACCAATCAACGAAGTTACAAGGATCGGCAAACTAGTTCAAACAACTTCAACAGCGCCTGAGAATACAAGATCCTCAATACCCTCAAAAAGATATAAAATAAGCGGCATTATTTATAAGGACGGAAAAGTCCAGTCCGATGTGGCTGTGACATTAAAAGACAATAAAGGAAATGTTATATCTACAGTTACATCTTCTCAAAATGGCAGTTACCAGTTCTCAAATCTAAGTTCTGGTTCCTACACCCTAGCAGCCAAGTACGTGGCAAAAATTCTATGGTACAATAAAACTTATACTGCAACAAATAATGTAAATTTAATTGGCAACAAAAGTATAAATTTAAACCTTAGATAGGAGACAATTATGAAACCAATTTGGTTAGTAGTAATTTCAGTACTGGTAACTGGCGGTCTGGTTGGAGGCGGAACTTATTATCTTGTAAACACAAGAGCATCAAGTGATAAAGATGCCATGAAAGTACAGATTGATGAATTAAGTAAAAAATACGATGAGGTTAAAGCAGAATTAGCATCTGATGATTCTGCGGTTGCTAATAAAATAACAAGCACTAGTGATTCTGCAACTCAACCTCAAATAACCACATCAACGGACGCGACTTCCGACTTGAGCACGTATAATAATGACGATTTGGGGATTACACTGAAATATCCAAAGAATTGGACATACGGTAAATTTGATCAAACCGCTGGCACAGTCACATTCAATGATACAGAAGATCATTGGGAACTAAATATTACTGCAAAGAATACAACACAAAGTCTTAGCGATGCTGCCAAAGCGAAGATAATGGAACTAGGTGGCGGTGCTTCTGGTGGTAGTGGTGTTACAAATACTGACACAACTATTGGCGGAGTAGTTGCAAAAAAAATTACAGTGCCAGCAGAAGGAAGCGGTAAAGAAATATTCTATTTGGTAGTTAAGAATAATAAATTATTTACTATTAGTCCTTTTGTCGAAGATACTACTAGTAACCAAATAATTTCCAGTTTTACTTTCACAAAATAATAAAACTATGAATCAACAAGATATTAAAAATTTTCTCATTAATCCGTATTACGCCATTAATATCTCACCATTACTTGTAGCAGAACACGAGGCTATGACGACAAAAGAAAAATGGATTGCGGCGAATATAACGTTAATTGATGAGATTGGCAGTGAAGAGTGGTTAAAGCGATTGTTAGATATTCTTGAGTCTGGTAAAAAATAGAATCTTAGCTCTTAAGTTGGTTTTTAATCAAAGATCTGCTATATTTTGCGCATGATAAATGATGAACAAATGAAAATTCTTAAAGACTTCGGTGAGCAAATAAGAGAAGCCAGAGCAAAAGCTAAACTTACTCAAATAGAAGTTGCTGCCAAAGCAGGCATTGATGTAAATTACTATGCTCGAATTGAGCGTGGTATAGGCAATCCTTCGTTTTTAAAGTTGCATAGTATTATGAAAACCCTAAACATGGACTCGCTCAGCATCAAATAATATCTTGGTCATCTGCCTTATAAACCTGCATAATCTGGTCTATCCAGCTCAAAATGTGTTCAAGATAACTATCACTTGTGCGACCATTTGGAACTTAACGTATTTCAATATTGGTTTAGTGCGCTGCCATTATTGTAGAAATAAGTTCAGACCTCCTTTCAGTATTTGGATAAATATATAACTTTTGATTGCAGCCTCATTCGAGGCTTTTTTTGTTATAATCACCGCTAAGGTTGCATCAATATTCATAAAAGATATAATGAGTATATGAAAATATTACTTGGGTCCGAATCGTTCCCGCCGAATATCTCCGGTGTGGCAACAGCAACACAAAATTTAGCAGAGAACCTAACGAAAAATGGTCATGAGGCTTTTGTTTTCACGCCGGGAGCCGTTTACGAGTCGAAATACGACCGGCGCTTCCCTGATTATAAAGTCCTGCGTTTGAAATCAATTATTAATCCTTTTCGTGCCGGCTACCGCGTTACCTTCGCTTCAAAGAAAAAAATCCGTGAAGAGGTTATCAAAATAGCCCCTGATTTAATTCATATCCAGGATCCAGCCTACATTGGCACAGCACTACGTGATATTGGACGGGAGTTGGACATTCCGGTTATTGTGACCAATCACTTTAGTCTCGAATATGCCCTGTCATACGTCAAATTTATGAGACCGGTGATGCCGATGCTTCGCCAAGGGCTGATCAGTTATCTGGTTAATTTTTATAATAAATGCGATCAGGTCGTCACACCGACGGAAACTTTTCGAAAAGAGCTTGAATCCTGGGGTGTCAAAACCCCTGTACAAGCGGTCTCAAATGGAATAGAGATTGAACAATTTTTGAAAAAGGTTAGTGAAAAAGAATTAAAACAGACAAAAGATAAATTTCATCTGCCAAATAATCCAATCGTTCTATACCTGGGTCGCGTTGACAAAGACAAAGATATCGCCTGTCTCGCGAATGCAATTCCTTTAGTACTAAAAAAATTAAACGCCCACTTCGTCATTGCCGGAACGGGCGGAGCGCTGCCGGAAGTTCAGAAAATCGTCAACGATGCCGGTATCTCCAACGCCGTAACCTTTCTAGGCTTTATCGAACACAATTCACCGGATTTCGTAAACCTTTATAAAAATTCGGCGCTTTTTGCTATCCCCTCTCCAATTGAAACTCAGAGTATTGTTACACTAGAAGCACTCTCCACCGGATTACCAGTCGTTGGAGCAAATAGCGGTGCTCTACCCGAGCTTATTCACAACAATAAAAACGGTTTTCTTTTCAAAACAGGAGATCACAAACAGTTGTCAGCCAGTATTATTGATATCTTGTCTGACAAAAAGAAAGCCAAGAGAATGGGACGGACTTCGATCGGGATCGCACTTCATCATGAGATGGATAAAGCCTTCAACGTCATGCTAGATCTATATGAAGAAGTTATTGATAGAAAAAAAACTAAAAATGATTAAACATAGTTAGAGATCTTTGCATAATAAAACTCCGCCTCGTTTCAAAATTGGTCTTGAAATAATAAGTGGGTAATCTCACGCCCAGACCACGGTCTGAGCAAATATCGATTCAGGCATCAAATGATTCGATGCAAGTTCCGCGGTGCGGAATCCCGAAGTAAAATGTATTAGCCCAATTTATCACAGAGACGGAGCAAAAAAATTATACCAAAAACAATTCTCGAATTCAAAAAATATTTTATGTAAGCGGGACTTGTGATATAATTACTATAAATGATCGACAGGAAATCTATGAATAAGCCCAATCTGTTTGTCCAGACCGCTCTGGTTATAACAAAAGATAAATGGGACGGAAAAGAACTTGACTCTGGCAAACTCTCAGTTGATGCATCGCCGGATAATTTTTTATTTTATTTAATAGAGTTAAGCAATTCCTATCCCAATGCCACCGTAGTTAGGAGAATAACAAGCTCTCTAAAAAAGTTCTTAGATAACAGATCCGATCTTTCTGTCAGCAATTTGGAAGAGATTTTGGCATATATAAACGAGGATTTAAGCAAACTTGCAGAAACAGGCGAAAACAACTGGATTGGCAGGCTAAATGCAGCTGTAGGAATATTAGCAGAGAATGAGATTGCGCTCGCGCAATGTGGCAATGTTATCGGATATATTTTCAGAAAAGGACGGATCTCCGCACTGAGTGACAGAGATAATTGTGATAATCCTCATCCCATGAAAACTTTCACCGATATAGTTGCGGGCAAACTGCAAAAAGACGATCAGGTGATCTTCGGGACTTCAGATCTATTACAAAAGATTACCTTGGATCGCCTGAGAAGCCTTGTTCAAATTGGCGACGCCGGAAAAGAAGCGCAGGAGCTTTGCAGGAGCCTTAAGAAATCAAAAAGTTTTGGTGTCAACGCTTTTTTCTGCAATTTGACTCCCCTTCCCGAGCTAGCGGAAGCATCCACATTTATTATTGATGAACCGGAAGAGACAACTTTGAGTTTAATTACAAAAAAGTTAACCCCCATCTGTGCAGAGTGCGTCAACTTATCAAAACATCATGGTAAGAAATTCCTTAAATTCCTGTCCAAGTCTGCCAAAACAGCACTCAAAAATTGGAAAGAAAATTATGGTCCAAAATCAAAAGAGCTATTAGTAAAGAGCCAGAAATCCCTCTCAAAAACGATGATCGGAGCTAAAGTCAAGCTTGAACCGCAATTCGAGAAATTGAAACATAACAAAGAATTCAAAAATATTAAGATTAAAACATTCTCCTACAAAAAGGGGGATAACTTTAATCTTGATTGGCTTAGAAATATCGGGGATGTTCTAATCAGCATTTTTAAATTCTTTGCCAGAAAAGAAAACCGCAAATATGCCTATTTGATATTGATTTTGCTCTTGCTCTCAGTCGGGTATGCCAAAGTAAAATCTAACAACGACCGCCGTGTAGAAAAAATTAAGCAGATCGAGATGAGCAACTCCTATGAAAAAGCAGTTGAGAACTTCAAAAAAGCAAAGGACGATCTGGCGCTCGGCAAAGATATTGCACTCACAGAGCTGACTACCGCACTTGATCAGGCAAACCAGGCTAAGCTTGTCCCTGCAGACAACGAAAGAGCGAGCCAGCTTCTCCGCGACATAAACGAGATACTCGATGAAAAAACCAAAACAGTCAGAATTTATGCCGATCAACCATTCAAGCTTTCAGATAACTCAAAGTTGATGGTTCTCTCAGGCGCTAAGATCTTTGGAATTGAAGAAAACGGCAAAATATATCTTGTCGATACGCGCGACAAAGAAACTAAATTAGTTGGACAGCTCAGCACAGAGAGCGGTCAGCCTATTTCTGCATTTTATTCCGACTCTTTGAAAAAGGTTTTAATAAATACGACGCTGAATTCGCTTTTTCTATTTGATCCGGAGACAAATGTGCTAGAGAGCGCAAAAGTAGCTGAAGATGCATCCTTCGAACCATCGAAGGCGGTCGCCGCCTACTCCACCAATGTCTATCTACTCAATCCGGATGATGGTGAAGTTTATAAGCATATATTGAGAGACGGTTTATATTCAAAAGGCACAGCTTATTTGGACACCAGAAAAGTTAGTATCAAGAATGCCATAAACTTTGCAATTGACGGTAATATTTTCGTCTTAATGCCCGAGAATAAGGTCATCAAGTATGTCAAAGGCAGCCCCGAATTAGACTTTTCACTCAAAGGCGTACCTGCACCAAATTCCGACGTATCTTCATCAAAAATTTATACCGATGATGTTACAAATTATCTATATGTTTTAGATAAGGAAATGAACAGAGTAGTAAAATTCGATAAGTCGGGTGATTTCTCTGCTCAATATGTGTTTGACGACCGGAAACTTGACGATTTCGTCGTAAATACAAAATTACAAAAAATCTGGGGGCTTTCCGGAGGACAAATATTCGAAGGCAGTCTCTGATCTCAAAAAATTGCGAACTTAGGACTCAAAGCTGCTGCGACATGAATTATTTAATCTTGATCCTATAGATTTTTCTTTTGCCAACTTGAACTAGCATACCGTCATTTATTGCAATCGGTGCTTTCCAGTCGGATATTTTAGCTTCATCTATTCTAACAGCACCCTGCTCTGCCAAACGCTTAGCTTCTGAAGCAGATTCCGCAGCACCAATATTTTGAAGCAAAAGCGGAAGTTCGTAATTGCCCCTTGGGATTTTTACCTCAGGAATATCAGCTGGTAATTCTTTTTTTGAAAAAACATTAATGAATTCTTCTTGGACTTCTTTGGCTTCCTTCTCTAAGTGATAGAGCTTGACGATTTCATAAGCCAATCTCATCTTAGCATCTCTAGGATTGGCACCGGCCTGAATCTGGGTCCGGACTTTTTTGATCTCACTGTCAGATAGCCTGGTGGCTAGTTGAAAATATGAGTCAATTAAAGTGTCCGGGATAGACATGACCTTGCCAAACATTGATTTTGCGTCCTCGGTGAGGCCGATATAATTATCAAGCGACTTGCTCATTTTCTCTTTTCCATCAGTGCCAATAAGAAGCTCAACGGTAATAATGTCCTGAGGCTCCTGCCCCAGTTTTCGCTGCAAATCACGGCCGGCCATCAAATTAAACTTTTGATCAGTACCGCCCATTTCGACACTGGCTTCAAGCACAACGGAGTCGTACGCTTGCATTAACGGATAAAGCAACTCGTGGATGCCTATATCGCAATGTTCTTTTATCCGTTTTTCAAAATCATTACGCTCGATTATCTGCGCTACTGTAAATTTTCCAGCCAACTGCAAAAGATCGGCAAAGTTCATTTTCGCAAACCATTCGGAATTATAGCGAATCTCAGCTTTCTTAATATCCAGGATCTTGCTGACCTGCTCGAAATAAGTTTTAGCGTTAGCTTTAATTTCCTGATCGGTCAAAATCGGCCTCGTGGTATTGCGCCCTGAAGGATCGCCAATTTTTGTTGTATAATCTCCAATCAAAAAGATAATCGTATTTCCTGCATCCTGCAGATCGCGCAATTTCCAAAGCCCGACTGCGTGACCCAAGTGGAGATCTGGTCGAGTAGGATCGAATCCCATTTTTATCCTCATTGGTTTGCCTGTTTTCAGGCGGTTACTGAAGGAATTTTCTTCGATAATTTCAACTATTCCTCTTTTGAAAAATTCACTGAGCATCTCTCTCCTTTGATGGATCAACTGTGTCTAATCCGTCACAAATTATGAATATATAAACAATTTTGCGTTTTATTTGTTTACAGAATATCAACTTGGCCTTATAATGTAAAGGAACGAAGTTATACCCGAAAGATAGTTTCTAGAGTTTAAAAGGTAACAAAAATTTATGAACAAGCTAAAACTTAGAGTTACTAAACTAATCAAAGAGAATATGTCATTTTTAAAAGAAAAGATTAATCAAGCACTGAAGAAACCAAAAAACAGGCGTAAAATTTGGCGAAGCGTCGGGTTCTATTCGCTTTACGGATTTTTGGGTCTCATTGTTTTCACGGCTTTGGCTTTTGCATGGTTTTCCCAGGACTTGCCGACCCCAAATAAAATTGCAAACCGTAAGCCTACTCAGTCAACTAAGATTTATGACCGGACTGGCCAAACTTTGTTGTATGAGACGGGCCAGCAGAAAAGAACGATCATTAACAGCGATCAAATCGCACAATCCCTCAAAGACGCTACTGTCGCAGTTGAGGACACAGGTTTTTATACAAATCATGGTTTTGAGGCAAAAGCCGTCTTAGCAGCAGTAGCAGAAAAGTTGACCGGAAAACGCGGTTCTATCCGTGGTGGTTCTACTATCACCCAGCAATATGTCAAAAACGCACTGCTTTCCTCTGACCGCAGTCTTTCCCGAAAAATTAAGGAGTTAATCTTGGCGATCGAGCTTGAATTTATGTTCGATAAAGATCAAATTCTGACCATGTATTTGAATGAAATTCCCTACGGCAATGCCACTGCCGGAGCTGAGGCGGCTGCCAGAATGTATTTTGGTAAGCCGGCCAAGGATCTAACTTTGGCCGAATCAGCTACTCTCGCTGCGATCCCTCAGGCGCCAACCTATTATTCTCCTTATGGTTCGCATGTGGATGGTTTGATTGCCAGAAGAAATTATGTCTTAGATCAAATGGTCAAAACCGGTAAAATTTCCGAAGAGCAAGCTAAGGAGGCCAAACAGGAAGATACAACAACAGTCGGTACAGCGATGAAAGCCCGCCGTGATTCAATGCTTGCTCCTCATTTTGGTATGTATATTATGGAACAGCTTGTAGATCAATATGGTGAAGAGAAGATTCAAAAAGAAGGCCTTACCGTCATCACTACACTGGACTATGACAAACAAAAAGCTGCCGAAGAAGCGGTTGCCAATGGGGTAGCTAAAATCAATAAATATGGCGCCAGCAATGCTGCCCTTGTGGCCATTGATCCCAAAAACGGACAAATTCTCGCTATGGTCGGTTCAATCGATTATTTCAATACAAGTATCGATGGCAATGTAAATGTCGCGGATGCGGTCAGACAGCCTGGATCATCATTCAAGCCGATCGCTTATGCGACCGCCTTCAAAAAACCGGAATACTCTCCCTCCAAAATCATCTACGATTTCACCACAGACTTCGGAGGAACGCCGGCCTATGTGCCTCACAACTATAACAACCGAACGAACGGTCCGGTTACTATGAGAGCAGCGCTTGCCAACTCTTTAAACATCCCGGCAGTCAAAGTGATGGCGCTGGCCGGAATAGACAATGTCCTTCGTACTGCCTCTGATCTTGGAATTACTACATTAACTCACCGCGATCAATACGGATTATCGCTTGTCTTAGGCGCAGGCGAGGTCAAGCCAGTAGAGATGGCCGGCGCTTTTGGAGTATTTGCCAACAACGGTGTAAAGAATGAACTCACGCCTGTCCTCAAAATTACTGACTCCCGTGGCAAAACACTATACGATTATGATCGTCAAAAGAAAGAGGGAAAACAAGTCCTTGACCCTCAGGTTGCCTATGAAATCGCCAATATTTTATCTGATAATGATGCCAGAGCCCTGGTTTTCGGCACACGCACAGCTTTGGCCTTTAGCAACAGGACTGTTGCTGCCAAAACCGGAACGACTTCTGACTTCAAGGATGCTTGGACCGTCGGTTTTACTCCCTCTATCGCTACGGCAGTTTGGGTTGGAAATAACAATTCGACAGCAATGAAATCAGGCGCTGACGGTTCAGTAATAGCTGCCCCCATCTTTCATACCTTTATTGAAAAAGCGTTGGCAAGCATGCCGAATGAAGATTTTATTAAACCTGACGGTATTCAGGAATTAACGGTAGAAAGATACTCAAATAAGTTACCTGGACAATATTCAACAGAAACTACTAAAGATATATTTGCTTCATGGCAGATTCCAACTGAAAAGGATGATCTTCATAAAATTGTGAAAGTTTGCCGTGGGACAGACCTTTTGGCGCCGGCCGACTTGGCCTCTGAGTTGATTGAGGAGAGAGTCTACACCGATTTGCACTCTGAGATGCCAAATAACCCAAATTGGGAAGATCCCGTCCGAGCTTGGGCTAGCGGCAATAATCTTACTTCATCGGTGCCAACAGAGTATTGTGATAAAAACTCGATTACTCCAGCCGTATCTTTTGTCAATCCTATCAAGGATGCTACTGTTTCTGGCAATACTATTTTGACCGTCAACGTCGGCAATGGCGTTTCCAGAGTTGAGTATTTTATCGATGATGTCTCAATCGGGGGAGAAAATTCACCCTTCACAAAAACCTTCAATTTCAATAGTATTTCGGAGGGTTTACACAAGCTTTCCGTTGTTTCGAGTGACGATCGCGGCACAAACGGACGGGCCGATATTATGATTTCAGTAGAAGAAGGAAGTGGCCCCGCAATCTCTAACCCAGTCATCAGTCAACAGGGATCTAGCTATAACATAGTTGTTACGACAGACAAACAGAGTTCGATGACACTGGTTTATAATGAGACTGGCAGCTCAACTACATTTACAAGAACAGACTCTGCGCCCGCTATAAGTCACACTTTTCTGATCCCTTTGGAAAAGGGCAAAAGTTATCTCTATCACATCAGAGCGACCGATCAAAAGGGCAACGTTAGCGAAAAAAACGGCACACTTACTGCTTCATAGCCAATTTTGTATCAAAGATTAGAAAAGTTCGTTTAATCCTTTGAGATCCTTTAGTTCTTTTGACTCAAAACCCAACGCTTTAGCTTCCTTTTGGCGTTCTTGACTCCGTACAACCTGGCGGACTTCCCCGAGCAATCCTATTTCACCGAAAAGGCAGAGTTCAGCAGGAAGGGCCTTATTTTTATAAGAAGAAATTATCGCCGCGCAAACAGCAAGATCAATCGCAGGCTCCCGTAACTTCAATCCGCCAATTACATTTAAATATATGTCAGAATTAGATAGATTGATCGGAGTCTTTTTGGCGATAACAGCGGCCAGCAAACTTAGTCTGTTCAAATCAAAGCCAGAGCTTGTTCTTTTGGGATAACCAAAATGAGTCGGCACGACAAGGGCCTGAATCTCCACAAGTACCGGACGAGTTCCTTCGAGCGCAACAGTTATTGCACTTCCAGGTTCGCTTTTCCGTTCAGCCAAAAATAATTCCGAAGGATTTTTAATTTCCATCATCCCCTCTTCCTGCATCGAAAAAATACCAACCTCATTTGTTGGACCAAATCTGTTTTTCACCCCTCGAAGAATTCTGGCATCGTTAAAACGGTCTCCCTCCAGGTATAGAACGGTGTCGACTAAATGCTCTAAAATTCTGGGGCCAGCAAGATTGCCCTCCTTTGTGACATGACCGATAATCATTACGGGAATTCCCGTTCTCTTCGCAAACTGCTGTAAATAAATACCGCATTCCCGCACTTGGACAAGACTGCCAGGTGTGGCGTCATACAAATTAAGTTCGATAGTTTGAATAGAATCAACAATAATCAAATTTGGCCGAATTTTTTCCGCCTCCCTAATAGCACTTTCGATATCCGGAGTAGAAACCAAAGTAATAGTATCATTTTTAATCCCCAATCTGTCAGCACGCAATTTGATCTGACTGGCCGATTCTTCAGCAGAAAGATAGAAGACATTTTGAAGATTATTCGCTAGCTGTAGGAGAAGAGTAGATTTGCCGATTCCAGGTTCGCCCCCAAGCAAAATTATTGAACCGGGAACCACTCCTCCGCCAAGCACTCGGTCCAGCTCCGAGATCAAAGTAGATTGACGGCCAGAATCGTCCAATTTGATATTCGCCAATTTCTCAACAACAAAATCTCTGTTTTTGGCATTGCTCCCTGTTGGCTTTCCGCCTTGAACTTTCATCTCCTTCAGGCTATTCCACTCTCCGCAAGCAGAACACTTGCCACTCCAAATTGAGAACTCATTTCCACACTGGTCGCATAGCCATATTGTTGTGTTTTTCTTGCTCATAAAAAGATTATACCATACTCTGAGCAAGGTATTATGAAAAGAGCAACCCTATGCATGAGGTTGCTCTCTATATTTATCGCTCACACTATTTTTCGTATTTTTCTACAAATTTTTTGATCGCTTCCACATTCTCAAGAACTAGCTTTGCTTTCTTAACGCCGAATTGGAAAGGATATTGATCGGCCTCATCATTCTTAATTACGATCATAGGGTTTCCCTTAAACTCTGACTCTTCGACGATAGACATAAATGTCCTCCTATAATTAAAATTGCTTCAGCACCCATTTTATCAAATTTCGGCCAAACTGAAAAGCGCTATCTGTTCAAAATTGTTATCCCTATCTGCAAATATGTTGCAAAAGAAACCCAAGCCAAATATGGAAATTGCATATAAGAGATAAGTCGATATTTATCCCAGGTCAGGGTAATGGTGATGATAATCGTGACCAGTACTATTAGAATATCTATTAGGGCTAGAGTATTGTTTCTCAATCCGAATTGAAAAAAAGTAAATAAGATATTTGCAATGATATTGATCAAAAATGGCAAAACAAACCAAAAATTAACTTCTCGCTTGATGGCTTTGTAAAAAATCCAGCCATAAGAGATGATAATCAGAATATACAGAATTGGCCAGACAACGCCGAAAAGCCAAGCCGGCGGTGCAAGCGGCGGAAGATTTTGGTCAAGATAGTATGATTGAAAGTTCATAAAACAATTATAGAGTGTTTCAAGGGATAATTGAATGTAGATTTGTTCACAATTTATATTATTCAATCTTGCCGAGTGCTAGTTCGTCGTCAAATTGGATTTGGGAGACAAAATCCGGCATATGGCTAACCATTATCATAGCGCCCTCATAATCATTGACCGCTTTCGCGATAATCGGGAGATGACGGAAATTAATATGGTTGGTTGGTTCATCCAGAATTAGAAGGCCTGGTTGCATTAGTACCAAACGAGCGAAAGAAAGCAAGCCTTTCTGACCCTCAGACAATTGGCTAACCTTTCGAGCCATTAGATCGCCGGTGATCAAAAAACCAGCCGCTATCGACCGCATTGTTTGAATATCAGTGTTACCAACTCTCACACTGTCAAGTGAATCAAAAACTGTTTGATCAAAATCTAGATTAGAAAAATCTTGGCTATAATAGCCGATTTTTACTTCAGCCAAAATTTTGGCATGCTGATTTTGACCGGAAACTAGTGAGCGCAAAAACGTGCTTTTGCCAATGCCATTTGGACCAGTGACGATAAAATGCATCCGCTTCCGAATTATTTTTTCAACTGCTTTCACGACTGGTTTGTGGTCGACAAAAGCAGTCAATCCATCAATTTTAACAATATCGCCAACAATATCTTGCACTGGAATTGTAAAATTGCGGATAGTTTTGTCTTCGTGCCGGACATCGACGATGTCCTCTTCCATCTCAGCGGCTTCGTCTTTTAGTTTCTTTGCTAATTGACGCATCTTGCCACCCTTATTGGAAAAGAAATTTACCTTTTCTTTGCGGTCAATGATTGATTTCTTGAGCTGAGCGTTCTTTCGCTCTTCACTCTCTACACGCCGGCTTATCTCCTCAACAACAGAGTAATAATCTCCAACATAGCTCTCAATCTTATGAGTAAATACATTTAAATAAATGACGCCCTCGGTAAAACAGTTTAAGAAATCAGCATCGTGCGAGATGACAACCACAGTTTTTTGATACATTATGATGAACTGGATAAGATGATCGATACCAGCCTGATCAAGATTGTTGGTCGGCTCGTCCAGTAATAAAATATCCGAATTTTGAATCAAGGCAAAAGCAAGGAGCAACCTTGCCTGCTGACCGCCAGAAAGATCGCCGACCAGTCTTTCAGTCGGTACATCTAAATTCACCACCTGCATTACCTTATATATCTTGCTATGCAAATCATTTGATCGAATTTCAAAAGCCTTGGCAAAGTATTCCTCAATTGACAAAACAAGGTCTTCTCGTGCGACTACTTGCCTTGCTGTTGCAATAGTAATGTCCTTGCCGATATTGATCTGACCAGACTTTGGTTTCAATTGGCCGGTAATGAGATTAAATAGCGAGCTCTTGCCTGCACCATTTTGGCCCATCAGGGTAATCTTGGAGCCTTTGCGCACAGAAAAACTAGCCTCGTCCAGGAGAGGCTTATCATGCTGATATTCAAAACTGACTTCATCAAATCTTAAAATTACTTCTTCGTTCATCTTTATCTCTCAAAAATAAAAAAGGCGCTTTACTACGCCACTTATGTTATTGTAGCACAATATTACAATAAGTCCAAGACTAATTGACCGTCGATTACCCTCGCATAACAATGAAAATTATATAAAAAAGATATCCAGCCAGGAAGAGACTTCCTTGCCATCTTTCGAGTTGATGTTTCTTGCCGATAAACATAAATAGAAATAAGAGCAGAGAAATAATTGCCAAAAAGATCAAATCAAAGTTGATCGAGGCGGGCACAACCACTGGAATAATCAAAGCGGTGACACCCAAAACGAAGAAAATATTAAATATGTTGGAGCCGACTATATTACCGATGGCTAGATCGGATTGATTTTTGAGAGCTGCCTTCACGCTCGTTGCAAGTTCTGGCAGAGAAGTGCCGAGGGCAACAATGGTTGCTGAAATCAAATATTCCGACATACCGAAGTTGCGAGCGATAGTAACGGCGCTATCAACTGCCCATCGACCACCAAAATACAAAGTTACTAATCCGATAATAATATAGAATACGGTTTTCCATGTCGGCAATATTTTTGTTTCCGTCTCGTTTGTTTCACAGATTTCGGTTTTATTTTTCAGTGTAATCTCGATGAGATAATAGAGAAAAATTATCATAAAAAGAATCAGCGCCAAGCCGTCAATTCTCGATAGCATTGAGATTTGCGTTCGATCGATCAATTTATCATTCGCAAAAATTAGAAGTGCTACTGCCCCCAATAAGCCAAAGGGTATTTCTTTCCATGTAGTTGATCTTTTGACTTTTTGCGGACGAATCAATGCAGTGATGCCCAAAATCAATAAGATGTTAGCTATATTGCTGCCAACTATATTACCAAATGCCATCTCAGTCGATCCCTTTGAGGCAGCAATTATATTGACTAAAAACTCTGGTAACGATGTGCCGAATGCAACAATGGTAAGTCCGATGACAATTGTTGGCACGCCAAATTTTTTGGCTATTGACGATGAGCCTTCAATTAAAAAATCAGCGCCTTTGATAAGGATTATTAAACCGATCACTAAAAGCACGTATTCCATTTAGCCTCGCCAATACTTATTTCAAATTTAAAAATCGATATTACCTATTGCCGGGTCAACGGCCCCAAGCCTTTTTGTTTTTTATTCTGCTTTGGTTTCTTAACCTCTTTTTTTGCACCCTTGTCCTTGGCCATTTATCATCCTCCTAAGTTCAAATTATACTAAATCAATAGACAAATTATACCAGAAATAGGTGATTGAACAAAATTAGAATCCGTATACCAGCCGGTGACATAAAACTGATATTAATTAACCCGCTTCTTTTTCCGCTATAAACTATATTTAACAAGTTCGACGTTTCGAAGTTCAAATCCCATCTTCTTGTAAGCTATTAAGGCCGTTTTATTCTCGGCCATTGCATTTAGTCGGACATTATCGCAACCTCTTTCCTTAAAATATGCAGAAATTTTCTCTACCAACTGTTTTGCTATACCTTGGCCACGATACATTGCATTAACATAAAGTTCTCCGATCCAGCCATGATCACCAGCGCGATGAGATAGAGTGTAAATGACATCCTCCTTGTGACGATCGATAACACCCTGAATAAACCCGATTATTGTATTACCATTCAGAGCGACAAAGAGGACACCTTCTCTTTCCTTTGCATCTTTAATTAGTTGCTGGATATATTTTTGACAATCAGCGGAGTTATCAAAAGGCTTCGCAATCATCTTGCTGTCAATACTGGCAATGTAATTTTGAAAATCAATCATTAGCGAAACTACCTGTTCTAGATCTTTGTCATCATATTCCCTAATTTTGATAATTGACCTCTTTCGTATTAATTGAATCCGAATTTTGTAAGCAACATTTTGATGAATGCAATTCTAATTATAATACAATTCCCCACACTACGAAACACTGGCCCAGACAGATGAAATCGAGTCTTTACTTGATTATCAATCGGACAAGTTTCAAAGTATCATAAGAATATTTGCCCTGAAAATGCTCGAAAACAGGTGTTAGTTTATCAGTTTTGAGTTTTTTGAAGGCTGTTTTTATCACCGTCAGCTCGGATAGAATTTCTGACTTAACTATTCTCTTAAGGCTAGCGGGGGTAATTTTGCCTTTTTTTACCAAAGCCTCGATATGATTAAAAATGGTTTTTTCTGATAGACCACGAATCTTCGCAATTTCTAGCGGGTTTTTGCCTTCCTCCCACAACCTCAAAGTTTCATCAAATGTCGATATTTTGACCTTTGTTTTTTTCTTGGGCAAGACATCGCAGATATCAAGCTCGCCATCGCACTGTATGATAAATTCATACTCCAGTTTTTCTAATTCAATATTAGACAGACTTGAATATAATTTTTCTGCACTGACAGAGTCTGCCCGGAATTCCCCATCTTTCTCCAGTACCTCCGGATCGACCCGAAAAGCCATTTCATTCCAACCAATGATATAGAGGCCGGAAAGACGTCTCACGCGGGAAATTGCCACATATCCCTGGCCAAATTCAAACACTCTAGACAAATCGACTACAGCTTCATCCAGACTGATACCCTGACTTTTGTGGACGGTAATAGCCCAGGCGAGCCGTAACGGTATTTGAGTAAGCTGGCCTTTGACTTTGCCATCTTCCTCTACCGCCCAGTCAGCTAGATCAACTTTGACTCTATGCCCATCTCGAATCTGGACAATTGGCAAATTTGTTTCGGGGTCAAAACTCTCCACAACTCCCAGTGTGCCGTTGGCATAGCCTTCCTTTGCATTATTTTTGGTAAACATGACGGAGGCCCCAACCTTCAAATAGAGCTTTTCAGGCGACAGGCAGCCCTTTTTCATCACAGCGATAAGCGCATCATGCCCAATGGCGACCATCTGGAAAAGCCGGGCTGGCTTCTCGATCGTTGCCAGCATTTTGTCATTCATCGCATCAACGTCGAGATTGTGCGAATAAAGTTTTGGCACCATATTCGAAAGGTTTGAAACATTGATTTTTCTTGACTGAATCATAGCCTCTGACGAATCGTCAAAACCGTTACGCCTGATTTTCGCCAGCAGCGCAACAAAATCAGAGTCATCCTGACGATGCTGCTCAGTGATATAGCAAACTGTAAATTCGGCTTCGCGCCAGCAAGGAGCATCATAGGCAAAACGAGCTGGCACATCATCAAATAATTGAGCTTCGGCAAATTCATCCACGATATTTTTGATTACCGGCGGCAACTGAAAAAAATCTCCGACCAGGATAATCTGAATGCCGCCAAAAGGCAGATCGTTTTTCTTGACCTCTCGGCAAATTGTCTCCACCATCTGCACAGTATCGGGGGAAAGCATAGATATTTCATCAATGATTAGAACTTTTGCTTTGGCTACTCGCTTTGAAACATATTTATTGGCCGCAATATGACGCAAGTCTGCCGAGTTCAAATGGCTTTTAATACCGATACCGCTCCAAGAATGAATAGTCATCCCGCCGATATGTGTAGCAGCAATGCCGGTCGAAGCAGTGATAGCAGGATCGATCCCGTGGGAACGCAAATAAGCCACATACTGATTGATCGTATATGTCTTACCGGAGCCAGGCTCCCCCGTCAGAAAAACGTTGGCACCGGTCTTCAATATCTCGAGAGCTTGGGATTGATTCATCTTGCAGTCATTTTTTAACTATTATCAATACTATCAATAGAAATTTTACCGCAAATAGTGCATAAATAGTAGCCTTTGCAGCCTTTAGAGCAAAATTTGCAGCCTTCAGAACAAAATCAAGCATCCTCACCGTTTACATTCTTTGCAATGAATACCATTCTTCAGACTTCAAGCGAAAATAATGGTCATCGAAAATGAGACGATCGTCTCATTTTCGGGTATAGGTATGTGTGAAGTGTGTAAAATATGTATCCAAATATCTAGGAGAAATATTTAGGCGTTTTTGAATATACTGGATATGTATCGGTCGACGTTTGATTTATCAGCGATAAAGTAGGCCACATACTCCTCTATCTTGTACTCAGCAGCTATAATTTCGACAAGTTCTCCAACATTGCGGTCACAGACCCACAAACTTTTCTGAACTTGCTTAAACCCTATTCTCTTAATTGCTCTGCGGAAATTATTTCTGTTTGCCCTTTTTGTTTCTGGAATATCGAAGGAAACCAGGCGGTATTTTCCGTCCCAACCTAGAGAATCGGAGATTTGATCGATAATCTTGATCTTGGCTTTATTGGTCAAAACTACCGAATCGCCTTCAGCAACCTCGATATACTTTTGCTTTTTCAACTTGTACACCATTTTGCTGACCTGGCGGGCGGTCGTAGTTTCATCGCCAAATTCAGTTCTCAAATACTTACCTAGTTCCGAGCGCTTCAGGATCTTGGCAGCTGATTTAGTACCTCTAAAAATCATACCCAAAGCACTTTCAATACACCAAGTCAACATTTCGCCTGACTGTTTAGGACTGACCATAACTTCCTCCTTCGTGAGCTATTTTAAATAATTTTAAATAATTTATAATCTTCAAACCGTCTCTAATTATTATATATTGTAGATTATTATGCCCATTTTTGGTACGATCGTCTCATTTTCGGGTATATCGAATATGTGTTTTGATTGGGTTAATAAATTATAAAATTAATATTATTTTTTTTATTAGTTGGTACTCGTTTTTGGGACGATCGTCTTATTTTTGGGGATATGGTAAAGAATGATGACAGAGAGACACCAATTACTAAACTCAGTATCCAATTATAGCCCCTCCCCCGAGCACATGAATTATAATAAAGTAGTATTGCGAAGCCTGCCGAAGCTTTAGCGAAGAAGGGCAATACATTAGTTAGTAAAATACTATAGTCTGTTGCGCCCTGCCGTAGCCCAAAGGGCGAAGGCGGGCATAACATAATATCAGATCATAATGTGTTGACTTGGTCATCTTGTCTACCAGTCGTAAATGATTAATTTGCCGTTAGGCAGAACCATAATATTTTCATCATAAGTAAATTCGTTTTGGGCATTACCATTTACAAAATCTGGCAGTTCCTGAAATTCTTTATCGGCCTTCAGACCCTCAACCCTATCTTTAATGTCGTTGTGTTGCTGTAAAATCCCCTCGCTCCTTGGCCAAATGTCACGAAGACGTTTGCCGGATATCGGCTCTTGCAGCATCATTATCGTCTCATGTCCTTTCTCGTCCAAACCTACTGTAAAAAACCCATCAAGCAGATAATCTCCGAGATGGCGCTTTAGAATTTTTGTAACCCTATTCATCAACAATGATTTTTCCTCTAAAGTTCCATGATAAGTTTCTAGAGCGTGAGACTCAGGTTTTAGCACTTTGCAAACCAATTCTTCATCTGGTGCGTCACAATTTGGTTCGACTAAATAAGCTTTGGCAGAAGTGCCTTCTCCAATTAACTCAGAATTCTCATACCTATCAAATTTTACTCCGATCTCACTCATGGTCCCTCCCGAGCACATTAGTTAATAAAATTACCATAGTCCTTGTGCCTTGCCGTAGTTTTGACGAAAAAAGGCAAAACTATACTAATTCAATTTTAATTCAACAGCAATTGATTTGGGTCTTGTTCCTCGTCTAGCTCCAAACCCTTGATTTTTAGGACTGACGAAGCGCCGAGATACCCCTGCATACTGCCAATAATATTTGCCGTGTTGGAAAGCAAACTTCTGGCTTGTTTGTCCCGCTGTGCCCAAAGTTTTTCAAAAGCCGTTCTTTCTTTGGTCACTTGCGTCGTCATATCCCGATAGGTCTCAACCATACTTTCAATCTGCTGTATAAACTCGTGGCTTGTCACAAAACTATAAAGTGCCTCGGCCTTAGTCCCCCGGTTTTCTGCCAAAGCTTTCTGATACCCAGCATCGAGCAAGCTTTTGCGGAGCAGTGAGCCTAAAACAATCGCCATATTCGGCTTGCAAATCCAGACCTGATTTAAATGGCCAATCTCACCCTTGATCTCCTTTGGCATCGCTTCAGTAATAATAATTGGAATATTGGCTTTTTCGTTTCGCAAATCCTCTTTTAGTTTTCCAATCCAGCCATCAGTCCAATTCTTCGTCCGTTTGATTTCCCAAAGCATCACACCGCATACAATCCCCCGTGGGCTCTTCACTACTTGCTTGATATCACCGCCTTTTGTTCCCTTTGCCACCGGCTCGATATCGTCATCTCTAAATTCATCGGCAAGCGACCGCTCAAAATCCAGCTCGAGAATTTCCCCTTGCAACTGTTGCGAGCCTTGCGATGATTTCCGCTGCGCCTCTTCCAGCATTTTCTGAGTGTCCGACAATTTCTTCTCCTGCTCGGCGATCTTTAATTTAAATTTTTCTTCCGCACTCTTGGCCGCCTCTTCCTTGATTTGGCCTTCCTTCTCAAGTAATTTCTTTTCGGCCACAATTTCGGCATTTTCCTTCGCCTTGTTGGATTCCCGGACCTGATCGATCAATTCCTTGATTTGCTTCCTCATCTCCTCTTTTTCTTTTCTCTCAATCTCAAGCTTTTCCTGCATTTCCAGAGAATGTTTCTTGTCCAAATCAGCCACAACAGAAGCTTCGATATCTTTCTTCAAAGCTTCGCTAAGCTCTATCTCATTCCCACATTTCGAACATTTTATATTTGTCATATCTTTGCCCCAATAAGTTCTAATTCTGTTTTTCTATATTATCACAAATATTGCTTCCCCGCAGGAAATAACATGGCAAATTCCATAGTTCCAATGAATATCTTTATTATCCAATTCCCGTCCCAATGTAAATTGTACCCTTTATTGGGACGATCGTCTCATTTTAGGGGACAGGAATAATAGAACGGTAACTTATTAACTAATTCAACTTTTTGTGCGGTCAGGTGAACGGCCCCCTTCTTCGCCAAGGCTATGCAGGGCACGGCATCACATGGGGCGTTTACTATTTCTTAGTATAATACACACCTGAGCCAGTATCGCCATGCTGAATAATTTTGCCACAGGCCTCTAGCTCGTCCAAGTATCTGCCGATAGTGGTGTCCGAAACTTTTAGCAAATCTTCAAGATCATCATTGGTAAAACGCTCCTTGTTAGCAATGAATCCTTCAATTTTCTTTAAATTTTCCAGCTTCTTAATATCGTCCTCCCGCATGCCAGCTTCGTCAATTTTCTTCTTACTCACCAGCAATGTGGCAACGATGCCAACAATGATGCCGATAATGATTCCAATAATCCAATTCATAATCCCTCCAAAATTACTTGTAATTTTGCCCTGCCGTAGCCTTGTGCGAAAGACGGGCTATCAAACCAATTTTCAATAATGATTGCAAGGCCCCTACCATAGCTTCAGCGAAGGAGTGTATAGCATTAATTACATCTTATCGCCAATTGGCTTTAAAATCTGGAGGCATTTCCTATCAAATATAATTTTTGCTGAAAATACATGTCAAGCGTAGCGTCACTTACTAATGAAATCTACAATTTGTGATCTGACCTATATTGCTTTCTTTAATTGGATTATGACTTATATGTTTTTCTATCAAATCCAGCCATGCTATTATTTTGGGCATATTAAAACGATCACCATTTATCACCACTTGCCCTTCTTCATAATTTCTCAATATCGAACCCTTATCTATTCCGACAATGCACTCATCAAATTTTTTTCCTATTGATAAATTTCCTTGGACCACAAAACCATTTTTTTGAACAGCAATATCCAGTCTCTGGTCGTAGTGCTCAAAACTATTTCGAATAGCTTTAATTTGCGGAAAATCGAATATTTTATCATGAAAATAATCCAACATTGCTTGTTGCCTATTCAGCTTATATAGTTCATTTTTCCAGCCTTTTTTCTTGGTATTAATACTGTCTTGATCTACAAAAGGCATGATTAGCTTTACTATTATTGTACAATGTATTAAAAAATAATGCGCTTTTTGATCGACATTAAGTGATGTTAATAATATGCTTTTAGCTAGCTTTATTTGATTTGAGACTTCTTGAATGTAAAATTTTAATGGAAATTTAGATGTCATATTAATTCTTTCGCTTAAAGTCTCTGCTAATCCACCATCTCATTCAGTTTTTGTCTCCATTCCCCTGTATCGACAAACTCATAGCTCAAGTCTCTATCTTTAAAAGCCAAACCTAATTCACTAAAATTTCTCTCTTTGGCTAGATCTGTGCACATATTGAGAAGCGTTTTTTTATATTCGCTATCATCACTTCCAAGCAAATGTTCACCCTTTAGTTCCATCACAAATACTCTGCTGGCATCCTTTTGATCATCAGTAGTTGTAAAAATAAAATCAGGATACACTTTTTGTTTTCGCCAGCCCTGAATACCATAATCGGTTTTTACTCTGTTCCGATACCAAAAGAACATTTTATCTTGTTCCTCCATAGACAGAGCAACTGATCTTTCCGTTTCATTCATATCACCGAGTGGTTGAAAATCAAATAATGATCTTTGCACCAATTGATAATTTTGGTTTAGAATTGGTGGTTCGATATTTTTAACCTTTATTTTAGGAGGGAATTTATAACCAATGTTCTTTCCGATCACTAGAAATCTAATGACCTCACCTTGAACTAACTTTTTAAATATATCTTCTGCCAACCGGTCGCGCTCTGAAATCAGATGCTTTTTGAGTTCTTCGACGATAAAGACAAAATTACTTATTACCAATTTAAGATCATTTTCTCTTTTAATTTTTTCAAAAACCTTTTTGCCAATCTCAAATGAAACCCAAGGATTTGGCACAACATCGATCAAATATCGAGCGACAAAAACCAAATCTATATCCATCCCCTCTTCTCGCACTCGCTTGAATTCTCGTCGCTCAATCAACTGCTGCCGATCGTCAATAATATTGATTATCGACTCAACGCCCACTTCATCAATCTTTGATAATTTCAAATTATTTATCGACTCTAAATCAATTTTTGACCAATCTATTTGAGAGACTAAATCGACTTGATAATCGACTTCTCTCCATTCACCTTTTTCTCTAACGACAAATACCGGCAAAATTATATCCTTCGCTGCCTTTTGGAACCTTTCTCGAATATTATATTCTCGTTCGGTAATCTGATTCTCGCCCTCGAAACCCTCTTCTGTTGAGACATGCCTGTACAAATCACCAAGACCCTCATCCTCAAAACCTTTTTTAATCTTTCCAAGCAATGACCCGGCGCTCTGCTGAAAACAGTAAACATAGCTTTCGTCGAGCTCTGGATAAGTCTTGATTTTCCTGGCATATGGCTGGCGCAAAATTCTACCAACAAGTTGGGTTAGAGCATTCTGGGAAGTAGGATTAGTCAAAATTGCCAAGACATAGGCGAATGGACAATCCCAACCCTCTTGTAGTGCTTGCTTGGTGATAATATATCGAATCTTGCACTCTCGCGACATCAAGCCGCCAAGATCATCAACTTCCCTGAGCTCGTCTTTTTCGCTTGTTTTGATAGCAATTTCGTCAGGAGAAATGCCCTTCACGCTAACTAAAAATTCCTTTACATTTTCTGAATGGATAAAATTGGCACCCCTCTGGTCTTTTCCTGTGCGTTCAACTTGAATAACACAGATTGGTCTAATATACTGCCCCGAATTAGCTTCATATTCCAACGCCTTCGTCTCAAGATTTTCTCTTTTATTTATTGCTTCAAGGATCGTGTCTTTCCAATCAGCGCTGGCTTTATTAACAACATGCAAATCCAACTTGATCATTTCTTCACGATTTAGTTCAATCCCTGGAATATCGACCAAAATATTACTCATCTCCGGCGGAGTTGCTGAGAGTTCAATCAGAATTGAAGGATTAAATCCTCGCAAAGTTGCTTGCGCGCCATCGCTATACGCTTTGTGTCCCTCATCCAAAATCATAATCGGTTGGCAAAGACGCAGGACATTGCCAAGCGAAGTCTTGATTTGCCGTCCCCAAAATCCGTCCTTTTCACCAAAGGTATCCAGATTGGGAATTTGTTCCAAAACTTTTGCCTGTCCTTCGATATCATCCTCGAGCGGAAAGAAATCTGAAAATCCATTATCCTTAAAAACTTTGAGGGCCTCTTTTGTCTGGCGATTTGATGATTGCAACATCAACATCATCACAACCAAATTTTCTTCCAAATCTTGCGGGGAGAAGTGATCTGATTTCTCCAAGATAGTCGTCCGTCCGCCACTAGCGAGATCTAAGTGTTGCCGATATGGATGACCTTTGTCCTTCAAGTTTTTAATGGTCTGCCGGTAAATTTGAGTAGTCGGCACTATCCAAAGCACGAGTCCGGTTTGTTTTTTTAAATAATTTTGATTGATAAGGTCAATAGTTTTGACAGCAAGAAGTGTTTTGCCGCCACCAGTAGGAATCTTCAAACAAAAATTCGGCAACGGTTTATCCAGCCCATCTTTTTTCGGATGATAACCTTTTGGAATTCCAGCCTTCTCCCAAGCCTTCACAGCAAAATCAATTTCCATTTCCGGAACTTTCTCAGCATTACTTTTCCACTCCGAAAGCAGGGTCAAATAACTTTTGACCTGTTCAAGCGTCCTTATTTGATAATCTTTAAGCTCCATCTATTTTTTCTCGATTAAAAAAGAAGGGCCGAATGTTTTCATTCCTTTAATTGGAAAACAAGGTATATTTATTTCTCCCTCTTTTGTTGTTAAGACACTAGGTTTATTACTGATCTTTAAAACAGCTATATTGAAATTAAGCTGACAGCTTGGCTTCACTCTTAAGAAAATTCTTCTGCATTCCATAGGTTTAAGATCCCTTAAAGTCATAACTTGAAATGCTTTGCCTTTGAATTCACAGTTATCAACTATGAGTGAATTATTAAAGACGAGTCCTTGTCCTAGGTCAAGCTTTTGTCCCCTCTCTTGGTCATCTACCTTAATAATTTGTAATAAATCTGGCAGTACTTCTCCGGAAACATCTTTAGTAATCACAGCAAACTGAATATCATAAAGCATATCTTGCTTTTTGTTTTGTATTGTCAAGATAGGTTCCGCGTAATCTTCGCCTTTTTCAATTGTAAGCTTCGATGGAATAATTTTAACTTTAGGTAAAACTGTTTTGATAATGATAGAAATTATATCCTTCGCAATTCCAATACTTGATAAAGCAGTAACTAAATCCATTTTTCCTCCCTTATTTCCCCATTCGATAAATTTCAAAAGGCAATTGTGAAAAGTCGATTTTGTGTTGGTCTAATTGATCTTGGTTTAAGTACTTTGTTGGGGCTAAGACAAGAGATTTTTTGCCATCAGTTCTCGCGGAGCCTGAACGATATTTTTTGATAGCTTCAGCTCTATCTAATGTTAATGCTGTGTTTTTTAAGTATTCTTCTTCCGGCTTGTAAAAGAGAAAGACATTGTAATTCTTGCTTTGTCCGACAAAATTGTTTCCTTCATCAATTTGGCTTTCATCGAATTCTTCGCCAGTTGCTGTGTAGTAGACATATCGAGCCATATCTTTATACGATGGCAATTTATCGCCCTCAAGGATGCTTTCCATTTCGATCGGTTTTCCAAGCTCGAAATAGCTAAATGTCCCGCCAAGTCCGCTCTTTAGTTTTTCATCTTTCGCTTTTGGCACGCCGTTTATCACCCGTCTTACTCTTTCGGCTGTAATATTATCGGCATAATCTTCACATTCGATAAGTATGAATTTACGGTTGCCGCCGTCTTCCTTGTTCAAATCCAAAACCGCATGAGCTGTCGTACCGGATCCAGCAAATGAATCAAGGACGATGGAATCATTATCAGATAATAGCAAAAGTAACTGTCTGATAAGCAGAGATGGTTTAGGGTTAGAAAAAGCTTTTTTAAGTCCAAATATTTCCTCCATTTCATTCGCCGCATCAGAATTGGTAACATTAGTAATTACTGAACGAAAAACTCTACCTTCGGGCATTCTAACCTTATGGTAGACATTCCAATTATCATTCTTCCCTTTGGCAATTTTTGCATCCCCAATAGCTAACTTGCGGTCTAGTTCTTTCCTGGAGATCTGCCATTGTCCATTCCGAATTATTTCTCCATCCGGGCACGGCACGTCATAAACTATCGGATTATTAAGACCCGGTCGAGACAATGTGTCCCAATAAAATCTTCCGAACTCATCGTCCTCTTTGTATCGTTTGAGGTACTCATCTTCATAATCAACCTTCCAGTTACCAGAAATATCGCTTGTGTTTTTAGAATAAACACAAACATACTCGTGATCAGTCGCTATATAGGAGGAATCATTCCCCCCACCTTTTCGTTTTTGCCAAATTAATTCCGCAAGGAAATTTTCTTCGCCGAAAATATCATCCATCATCATTCTTAGTCGATGTTGCTCGTTATCATCAATTGAAATAAATATCGCACCATCTTCAGATAGGAGTTCGCGAAGCAAGCGTAGGCGCGGAGTCATTAAACACAGCCATTTATCATGGCGTGTTAGGTCTTCGCGATCGACAGTTTTGCCGAGCCAATCCTGCATCATTGGCGAGCTGACATTGTCATTGTAAACCCAATTTTCATTGCCGGTGTTGTAGGGCGGATCGATGTAGATACATTTGACCTTGCCGGCATAAGTCGGCAGCAATGCTTTGAGCGCCTTCAAATTATCACCGTGAATGATGAGATTATCATGTAGACTAACTTTATCGGTCAAACTTTTTTCCTTTTCCGGAATCAACTCATGATACTTGACCGATAGATGATAGTTTTGAACGAATTGTTTACCTTTGAATTGAATTTGCGGCATAATACGCTCGCTTTCTTATTTATTGCTTACTTTTACTATACCACAACAGAACGAAAGTTAAACTTTCGCATGTGGATATGTTCGACTTTTGTTTGGTCAAAATTATTACAGTTTAATATTTATGTGCCCCAGGAGATCAATAAACTTCTCATAATAACCTTTGAATTGAGGCATATATTCCAGTCGGGGCGTGAACTCCTTGCATATTCTTTCTTTGTAGTACTCCTCTCCATCGATATCCTCACCCGTTGCAGCACATTCCTCTCTCTCCTCAAAAGTGGTATTTTTATTTTTCAAGCGCTTTATTCCTTTTTCGCAGTTTGAGCATCGTATTTTTGCCATTTTATTCCTTATTGTTTTTTTATTAATTCACTGAGACTTTGAAAAGATGAAGCTTTTTCGATGACTTTTTCGAAGAATTTGCCACGGTTCCAGTAAACCTTATAGGCGTTGGCCGATGATTTGGAAGTAATAATACGATACTTATCATCCACAATTTCTATCGCTGAGCAATTATCACAAGCGATGGCTATCCCCGGCTTCTTTTTCATCATCTTCTTTAATTCCGGTTTACGGTCGGCTTCAACGTCGTAATGTGGGGTAAAAAGAGCATCGACAAACCCCAATCCCCTGACGCTAATTAAACCTGCCTCGGGATTTTTGAATTTCCGTGAATCAGAATTACCGAATGCAAACCAGCAGATAGCACCTGCACTGACGCCAGACATTACAATTCCTTTTTCATAGGCTTCTTTGAGAATTTCATCGATACCCAGGCGTCGCCAGATTTTCATCATTCGCAAAGTATTGCCACCGCCAACATATACAATATCAGAATTGTAAATTATGGTCTTGATTTGGTCAAAGCTTGGTTTATCTTTTATCAAATTTAGCACATCCGTCTTGCATCCAAGCTCTTTGCCAAAATGGTTTTCGATATCCTCAAAATATCCGACCGAGTCCCCGCTTGCAGTCGGAAGGAACAAAAGTTTGGGATGTTTCTTTCCGGTCAGGCGAATAATCTCTTTGTCAATCGTTGTTGTTTCGACTGAGTAGCCGGCACGTCCAATTTCCCCGCCACCTATTGCCACAATTTTTCTAGATGCTGCCATTTCTATTCTTTCGCTAAAATCGTTAGCTATTGCTAGCTAAATCATAGACCTTTTCTATCTTCTCTTCAACGCCCCATGTCATGGGGCGTTTGTGATGGTGAACAGAGAACAGAATCAACAACAAATTTACGAACCTTATTATTCTTCACCTTCACGATTGAAGATTGCCAGACACCTTTTCTGATCAAACGGTTCCATACCAATCTGCCGGACTGCTAGTCCTTGATCATCATTTACATCTTCTATCAGTCCACCGTTTTCACTGATTGTTCTCAAATCCGAGACTAGAATAACAGCAGTCTCTTGCTTCTCTCTCGAGAGTTCGGCATTTAATCCATGCATCACTTCATGCAAATCACTGGTCCAGTAGTATTCCGGCTTTGGCTCGCCAGATGGCTGAGTTACGCGGTAGAATAAGACCTTTTCCGGATTGATCTGACCCTGCTCTGAAACGGCTTGAACATTTATTCTTCTCCCCGACTCTTCTCTTCTCGTAAAACCGCCCTGTGCCGGAGTTTTCGGTATGAAAACTTCATCTCCAAAAAGACCTTCAGCACTCCTCTGAGAACTTTTTCTCCGCTCGGATACGACATAATCGTCAAAGGCCATAGTATGAGCCATATATTCTGCCAAACGGTTATCTGATTCGCGTATATCTCCAGGAAGTGCATTGAAAAAGTCTGGCTCACTAAATTGCTCAGCCACAAAGGGATTGATAGGAATTTGAAGATCCTTGAGCATATTGCAGATTGACGCAATTCTTTGCTCAATTTCCTGATCCTTTTTTACTTTGGGCAGTTCAATTGCATTGGCATCGATTTCTTGATGTTTTGCCATGTTCAATCCTTCCCTAATAGTTCTCGCCTGCTCGAACAATAAATTACTAGCTAAAGCATAGACCTTTTGCGAGGGATCTTCAACTACTCGACAAGCTCATAGTAAACCGTTAGACTCTTCTGGATTCCCAGTGTTTCAGCCTACGGCCCTCCGTCTGCGACGGAGCACGGGAATGACAGAAGATTGCCGAACTTCGCAAATTCTCGATGGGCTGTTCAACAATTCCCGGATTCCAGATCGAGTCCGGAATGACAAATAAAGCACAGAAGACGACAGGGGTAATAATATGATAGATTGCCACGTCGTTCCTCCTCCCACTTCGCTTCCTCCTTCGCCAAGGCTACGGAAGGACAAGAAAGATACGGTGTGGCACGGCGAGGGATAAGTTGCAAAACAAAGTTTGTCATTCGAATTGATTTATTCGACTCGCAGGTATACCATAGCATTATCTTGCGCCAAAGGAGAACGGTCAAATGGGAACATTGCGTTTGATGATAACAGCCCTGGTACTGTTAGCAATCAACCGATTGCGTGAAGACTTCCCGTTGTTAGTCGGCTTGCACAACCTAACGGACTGGCAATATGACGACAAGCCTACTGAAAAAATTAAAGTAACCACTACTAGCGAGCGTGGGGTCGTGTCAGTATACATCCAGGATTTACTTGATGGTAACTACCTCATAGCAAGTGTACGGGCCATAGACCAGGACCGGGAGCAGGTCTATAAGTTCTTCTATACAGAAGTTCAATCCGATCCGGGAAATCTAATTCTAGCGTTTGTTGCCAGAGTCGACCATCCGGACAAAGATGATGACTATTGGTTCAGACCGGATATTCAGATCATTCAGTAGGTGTCTTAAGCAAGCACACTCTTCGAAGGACACCGGTGATCACCCGCCGATGTCCTTATTTTTTAAATATTGTTTGGATATATGGCGAAATGTTAGATTTGAAAGATTGCCGATGGCCCCCACTTCGCTATTTGATTAGTTCTAAAGATATGATATAAATAAATCAATGAAGAATTTGAGTCAAAATTTGAACTGGTGGACTGTCCAAACCCTCGGGCAGTAATTTTGATATAAATAATAGTACTGAATAATCACTGCCCGAAAGGGCATTTTTTTTATGAACAAATATGAATTTTACAACAGATCAACATATTTCTGGCGAAGAAGCTGGTGATTTTTGTGAATTGGTTCTAGTTGTATTTTTCCCCTCCTAAGATAGGAGGGGGCTAGGGGGCGGTATGAGCATGTTGGACTACATACCCCACCCAACCTCCCCTTACTAAGGGGAGGAAGAAAATCAGGATTTAAAATATAAAAGTTAATAAGGAATAATATGAAAAAGTATGAATTATCAAAAGATGGTTATTTCGGTAAATTTGGCGGACAATTTGTCCCGCCAGAACTAAAGCCGGCTCTCGATGAAGTCGCCAGAGCCTTCGAAGAGGCGGCCAACGATCCCAAATTTCAAGAAGAGTATTTAGAATTACTGAAAAATTATGTCGGACGACCTTCGCCTGTTTATTTCGCGAAAAATCTGACAAAAAAGATCGGTGGCGCAAAAATATATTTGAAAAGAGAGGATTTGAATCATACCGGGGCGCACAAAATAAATCATACTATTGGCGAGGCATTACTAGCCAAGAGAATGGATAAGAAAAAATTGATTGCCGAGACAGGAGCCGGTCAACATGGAGTGGCCTTGGCGACGGCCGCCGCCCTCATGGGTCTTGAGTGTGAAATTCATATGGGTTCGATCGATATCAAAAAGCAACACCCCAACGTAGTCCGGATGAAACTCTTGGGAGCCAAAGTAGTAGAAGTAAAAGGCGGCGGGCAATGTCTAAAGGACGCAGTCGATAGCGCCTTTATGTCCTTTATGCAAAATTACGAAGACACCTTTTTCGGCATAGGCTCGGTCGTAGGGCCTTATCCTTATCCCGAAATAGTAAAATATTTTCAATCAGTTGTCGGCCGCGAGGCCAGAAAACAAATTGTTGGACAAGCTGGCAGAATGCCCGATCATGTTATAGCCTGTGTTGGAGGAGGCTCAAATGCAATGGGCATCTTCCAGGGTTTCATCAATGACAATGTCGGATTAATAGGAGTAGAACCGAGCGGAAAAGGATTAAAACCCGGCAAAAATGCCGCGACGCTTACCCTCGGAAAACCAGGGACAATACATGGCATGTTCACCTATCTACTGCAAGACAAAAAGGGCGAGCCGCTGCCGGTTCACTCGATTGCTTCAGGTCTTGATTATCCCGGAGTCGGGCCGGAACATTCAAATTTGAAAGACTCCGGCAGAGTACAGTATGTGACCGCCAACGATATAGAAACAATTGATGCATTTCTGACCCTCTCAAAAGTTGAGGGTATTATTCCCGCCCTCGAAAGTTCGCATGCCGTAGCTTATGCGATGAAACTAGCCAAAAAACTGCCAAAGGAGGCCATCATTCTGGTTAATCTTTCTGGTCGAGGAGATAAAGATATTGATTATATTGCCGAAGAAATAGATTTATAATCTAACGCCGGCTCCATACTTCACACCCTAAAATACTCAAACGCCCCAGGAGGTGGGGCGTTTGAAATTCTAGACTTCCGGTTTTGATTTATAGCAGATGCACGGCTTATTTTTAAGTAATTCTTTTTGCTTTTCTATAGAATCGATAAATACATCCTGAATTGCATTACCTGAGGCTAGTTTCTCATCCAAATCAGAGTGATGATGCCACCCTCTCCTTTCAATCTCCCTGACTTCATCCTCGTGCCGGCAATAAAGTGCCCTGAGTTTGCCAATCCACCGTTTGGTTTCCGGATGATTAACATATCCCCTTTTCCCCAAAGTCAGGATATTCCAAATAGCATGAAGCTCACGGTGTTCGCCGAGCAGATGATTGTCACATAAATTTTTCACATCCAGATCCCAGACTCGCATAGAAAAAGAGTACTCCGTTTCAACTCGAATGGCTAGATAAAAAAAACCGCAGGAGAGTGAGACTCCCCTGCGGGTACAACGTGTGCGGATTATTCCGCGACTTCGCCCGGCTGCTCATCCACGAGCGGTTCGGGAATGGTGACGATGACATCGTTCCCATCCACGGTGAGGATCATGTCCATAACGGCAAGAACATGATTCTCGTCGGTATAGACAGTGACGAGGACACTGCCGTCTTCCTGGTCCTCGCGATCCATGACCGGCTGGCGGACCGAGACCAGTGTGGCAAAATACGTGGCCACATCGACGATCCCTTCAATTTGTCCCACGACAGCCTCGACATCCGTGCCGAGGAGGACGAAACGATCGGCGACATGCGCCGACTGCGCTTCGATTCGTGCCTCATCCATGCCTTCCGGCCACTCATGTTCCAGGATTGTGTGGCCCAACTTTGCGAGTACTCCACGAGGAGGCAATCCCTGAATGATAGTCGACTCTTCCATTGCTTTACCGTCCTTTCGATATCGCTATCATAGCGTGGCTCATATATTACAAGAAATATATGATTTGTCAAGCGTTAGGCATGTGGTTCCGAAAACCTTGCTATTTCCCTGTTTCTTATTGTTCGAGGAGGAACGACGAGAACTATGGTCATTTATTAGTACAGTGACAGACTTCTCATTTTTAAGAGTACCATTCGAAGAATAAATACATTTAATAGGGTTTTTGGAATGACGGTTAGGCCAGCTATTTATAAAAAGTGCCGCGGCTAGAGTCATCCTGACTCCTCTGCCACGGCAATGATTTCATCGGATTCTGATGCAAGAGCGGCATACAGCTTCCGAAGCTGCTCTCTCGTGGAAGCCCAGAAAATCCATTCTCCCTCGGCTGCCCTTCTGGCAAAATCGGCAAGATCAGGCTTCTTAATGACACGAGCTCCTTCTTTCAGCGTATAAGGAACCCCGGCCTTCTTGAGCCATCCGATGATGGTATTGTGAGCACAGCCTCCGACCAACTGAGCTACCTGCGTAACTGTAAGCTCATCCTCACCAAGAGCTTTGTTGATCTTGTTCGTGGAACTACGAACTTTGTCAACTGCCGCGCTATACGCCTCCTCTAGCTCAGAAAGATTATCCAGCCATTTGGCCGAGATGCAAAGCGCTCCGCTTGGGATCTCAATTGTCTCACCGAAGCATCCGGCCTTCGCATATTTGAGAAACTTCCCTACGCTCAGGCCCAGCTTAGCAGCATAAATATATGCAGGCACCCACTGATAGATCTGCAAAGCTATGGCTATGAGTCTATTGCTTGTCAACCGGTCCCGATGTTTTGGTTCAACCCAATTCACCAGGCGCTTTCCATCAAGACTAAAGATCTGGACAGCGCTATCGAAAGAGCAGCCCTTGGGGTGATCGAAGATGAACCAAGCAACGTACGGAGGAACTCGAGGCTCGCCAATCTCTTCGCGGTAAAACGTTGCAAACTCAACAGATTGCGCGGCCATCCGCTCCTTGCGATACTCTTTGATCACAGTGGGGTCTTCGAACACCTCTCGCCTGATATAAATTGAGAATCCGACCTTCCGGATTTGTCCGAACGTACCATCCTCGGCTGCCTTCGTTACTCCAATAGGCGGATACTTCCAACGCTCGATAAACTTTTGCAGCGAAATCCATTCGTACCTTAGTTCAGCCAGCCAAATCAGGGTCTCTCTCGAAAGAAAATTGATACGCAACTGGCCTATTCTATCATCGACTGTGATTCTTCCCTCCGACACCCAATCATTCAGTGTCCGTGTTTTGTAATCGATCACTCTAGCGGCCTCTGCTACCGAACACCTTTCCGTTTCGTAAATAAAACGTTTGACCGCCAGGGGGATCCTCTTGCCAGGCAATCGAATTGCAACGAAATTTAAGTAGTCCACATACGCCGCTGCAATAGCCAGGGCTTCTGGGGGGATAACGTCGGATTCAACATTCCGCACACCCCCATGGATAATTTCTTGCACCATGAGAGTGCTCCTTTCAGAATGTATTTTCCTATTGCTCTTATAACACAAAATAACCAATCAAGCAATAAATAGAGCCGTGATTCCGAAAACCTTACCCTTTCCCTGTTTCTTATTGTTCGAGGAGGAACGACGAGAACTTTGATCATTTGTTAGTACATTGACAGACTTCTCATTTTTAAGAGCACCATTCGAAGAATAAATATATTTAATAGGGTTTTAGGGGATCACAAATAGAGACGTTGACCGTCGATCATAAAATATGCCCCGGTCGGTATATGACCGGGGCACAGGAGCATATCTCAGCATGGTTGGAGAGAGACACAAAACACGCCCTCTCCATTTCCCGTTATTCGGATGCGTTGATCTTGCAGCCAAAGTAATGCGGTCTGGCCCTTGTCGTCGATGACAGAATCGCTATAAATCACGTCCTCAAAGCAATGTGTCATCTCTATGAGGGTAGTCAGTCCCACCGCGAATACCTGGGCCATTGTCAGAGGATTATTCCCCTGACGGAAAAAGCATACTGCCTCCCCACCGTCCAGTTCTCTTGCTATCGTCTTGGCACAAAGAACTTTTGCCAGGAGGGCTATGAATTCGGCAAAGTTTATCATCTGTAACCTCCTCCTTGATACAGCAATATTAATATAGATACTAAAACATCGGTTTCAATATAAAAATACACAGATTCTGTATTGTGAGAGATCTGCTCAAAACTTATTATGAGCCCAACATTGACATTAAAGTATGACTATTTTAGATCTTTTAGGCAAGCCGGGAATTGTCCCAGATCACGATGGTAACTGATGCACTCACAGCATTTGCCTCTGCGTTGACATTTCTCATTAAGACACGGACAAGATGCAATGTTCTCTGTTTTTTACACTCCATTTTTCCCCTTGATATCAATAATGTTTAGAGACAGTTTCTTGTCTCCACGCCACTCATCGATATTGAAAGTGAAGGCAACATCATAAGACGTATCATACTTAATCATATCTTTAGCATGAGGAAAGTTGAAATAAATTGATTTTATTTTACTGTTCTTCTCTTTTGCGATTGCTGAAAAATGATTCTCTTCCTTACCAACAAAACGAAAATTTTCGAAAGAAACATTTTGAGCAGCAAATACCGGGCGGGCATTATCCATACCAAATGGCTCGAATTGTATGATTTTATCATACAAAGAAAAGGTTAGCTCTTGAAAATCCACAACCGCATCAACCCTCACTTTCTTAACCAAAGACTCATCTTTGATTTCCTTGTTCGCCAAAAACAAAACCTTGTCCAAGAATTTCTTGAACATGCTCTTTTCTACAGAGACTCCGGCTGCTCCCTTGTGCCCACCAAACTTGAGAATAGTTTCTTTGGCCCCGGTCAAAACATCAACGATGTTTACACCCGAAACACTTCTGGCACTACCGGTATAACCGTCGTCAGAAGCCGAAAAAAGGATAACAGGCCGCCCGTATCTTTCGACCAACCTGCTGGCAGTCGGTCCAATGACACCTTTTTGCCAATCACCGGCTATAATAATTATTTTGTTTTGATCAAGTTTTTCTTTCTCAATTTTTGAGATTGATTGCAATTCAATCTCGCTCATCTGAGCCTGGCGCTCCTCGTTTTTGGTATTTAACGAAACTGCCAGCTTCTTGGCTTCATCCGTATCCTCGGTCACCAACAGTTCAAACGACTCAGTTGCAAAATCAATCCTACCTGGCGCGTTGATCCGGGGACCGATCAGAAAACCGACCTGATAAGCCCCGATCGTAGCAGGGTCGATATTTGATATTTTATATAATTCCTGCAAACCGATATTTTTTGTTTTCTGCAGAACGATCAATCCATATTTGACCAATGTTCTATTCTCGCCAAGTACGGTTACCACATCAGAGATCGTAGAGATCGCTACCAGATCCAAATTCCATTTTAAAAATTGCTCGGAGATTTTATCGGGAAATAATGTCGATAATGCCTGAACCAATTTATAAGCGACAGCACAGCCGCATAAATCCTTGAAAGGATATTCGTCTTTTTCTTGCTTTGGATTTATCAGAAAGAGGGGACTAGGCAATTCTTCGCCGGGGAGATGATGATCAGTGATGATTAAATCAACATTTTTTTCTTTGCAGTATTTCGTTTCCTTAATACTTCGAATTCCCAAATCAATAGTAATGATGAGAGAACAGCCTTTCGATAGCAACTGATCAATCCCCTCCTTCGATAAACCATATCCACCCTCGCGGTTAGGAATATAAACATGAACGTCCAATCCCAAAGCCTTCAACGCCTTGAACAGAAGAGCAGCACCGGGAATACCGTCTGCATCATAATCAGAGAAAATTCCGACTTTCTCATTTTTTTCCACAGCCTTCTTTATTCTCTCTGCCGCCCCCTTCATTCCGGACAGCAAGAAAGGATCAAAAAGGTTGGAACAAAAATTCGGTTTGAAAAACCCTAGTTTCCTTTCATCATCCGATGGATCACTGATAATGCCCCTGTTATATAGAAGCTGATCGATTAAATTTTCATACTTTCGGGGAGCAATTTTCCAGACTTTTTCCATATATTTAATTAGTATTAGGTATTAGGTATTAGGTATTAGGTGGCAGACAGTAGATTCATTAAAACCTGCTGTTTGACTTTTTCTCGATTTGTTACTCGAAGTATTCTCACTAAAAAAAATCATTTATCGAACCGGAAGATGATTACATTCATCCGGCTCTTCGATACGGTCAGCATCTGTAGGATCTCCGGTTTCTTCCATCCCTTCTGCAGTAGAACCAACCATATTATCGATCGACTCGAAAAGAAGTTTAAATTCTGCGTCCGTTAGATTCTCTAGACTCTGCAGGGCAAGGTTGCGCTTTAGCCTTAACTCCTCGTTTGTTAAAGGCGACAGTCCCCTTCTCTGTTCAATCATTTGGTTTGCTTTGCTACATATCAATCCAAAATCATCTCTACTGGATGCTCGATAAAGCTCTGAGAGCACACTACTTTTTTGCTCTGACAAGTCAGGCTGCCTTTTCATCATAGAAGAAAGATATCTTTTCAATTCACCTTTTCTTCCCTCCTGCTCTTGCGATGCTTCCATCAAAATATTTTGAGTCATCTTATCCCTCTATTATTAATAACTTCAAATCTTAATTCACCGCCCTATCCTATAACCCAGCTTCTGTCTCTACTTATAATATGCCCAGCCGTCAACTCGAATATCTATATATTCATGAATATCGGGCCGCTTTTGTACTAAAACGAGTTTTGCATTTTCAAGCTGTTTCTTGCTGCTGCGTAGCGAATTGAATTTGATATAAAAACCGGTATCGGTATGCAAATTTACGTCGAATGTTGTCTCTGTGATTTCAAAGTTTAATGGCTTTATATTCAAAGTTGGCTCGAGACCCTCGAAAATATGAGTGACAAACGCAACAAAATTTGACGATACTATCCTATCCCCCGTTTCCACAGCGAGCGCTGACTTATCGATAACAAGAGGTAGATTTCCCTGGTTATCGGCGGTCTCTCGCATTACCTCCCCTTCAGAACTAACCAGATATTTTCTCTCCGCCGTTTGCCATAATAACTTACCATCCCGCTCAACTATCACCACCTTTAGAGCATCAGGAATTCCACGGTAAATCTGTACGGCCTGAATTTCAGGGAACTTTTTCAAAATGTCTCTCTCAATAGTGTTGTTTTTTAAGAAAAAAATGTTTGAACCTCTTGGCACTACTTGCTCGATATCAGACGCGGGGACGAGATGGCTACCTTCGACGATAACTTCACTTATTTTGAACTTTGATGAAAAGAAGATGGAATAAATTAGAACCAAGCACGACGCCGCAATAATAACCTTGCGGAAAAAATTTTTCGGTAAAATGGCAGGCCCTTTTTCCTTGTTTGCATTTATACCGCTGATAAATCCGGAGGATTTGTATTTGGTATAATTAACTTTTCTCTTCCCTCTAATTACCATTTTCCAATGTATTCAATTTCTTCCTCGAGATCTATGCCATACTTCTGCCGGACCAGCTCTTTCGCTTTCTCTGCCAAGAGACGAACGTCGCTTGCCTTTGCATTTTTGCGGTTGATAAGAAAATTGGCATGTTTCTTGGAGAAACAAGCATCGCCAAATTTTAATTTTTTGACTCCTGCTTGATCGAGTAGCAATCCTGCAGCTGTACTTTTATCCGGATTCTTGAAAAAGCTTCCTGCCGAAAATTCAGCGACCGGTTGCGTCTCTTTTTTCCTGCCGATATGTACTTGCATCAACCGCAGTATCTCGTCTTTTCTCCTTTGAGCAAGCTGCAACGTAACGGTGAGAATTACAGGCTTGATATTCTGACCAGTGTATTTCTCCTTTAAACGACTTGAACGGTAACAAAAATCCATCCACGAAGCATCATGTCTGACAATCGAAATTTTGTCGACTCTCGGGATCAGTAGCGTGATCGATTTAACAAAATCACCAATCGCATGTCCAAAAGCACCGGCGTTGCCGTAGACAGCACCGCCAACAGTACCGGGAACTCCGAAAAGGAATTCCAGACCGCCGAGGTCACGCCCTGCCGCCAGATTTATTAGTCTGCCCAAACTTACACCTGAATCAACAATGACGGTAGAAGACTCTGAATTGAAGACAATATTATTGCTCTCGTTTTTGATTACCAACCCTGGAAACCCCGCGTCTGCAGGGACAATATTGTACCCTCCTCCCAGAATGAAATAGGGAATAGATTTGCTGGAAGCAGCAGAAACAGCGGCCGTCAAATCTGCAATGCTTTCGGCCGCGAAAAAATAATCAGCGACTCCGCCGACTCTCAAGCTAGTCAGATCCCTGAGCGGATAATTCTGCTTGATCTCTGGACCCAACTTATCAAAGAGATATTTTTCCATATCTTCCATTATTTCTTCTCCAATATTTTATCAATGACTTTGTAGACGGGCGGTATCCCAATGGTCAACAAAACCGAGTTATGATCTAGATTGTGTTTCAAATATTCCGCAATCTCCTGATCTGTTGCCAAAAAAAGTGCATTACCGCTCACCTTGTTGATCTCTCCGACCAGCTGTTCGGAGCTTACCGGCAAAACTTCATCACGGCCTGGCACAAAATAAATCGGTTTGATGATGACCTGATCGGCGCCTTTGAAGCTGCTTGCAAACTTATCAATCAAGGGAAGAATTCTCTTATATTGATGGGGCCAGAAAACAACATATTTCTTCTTGTCCGGATATCGTTCACAAAGTGCCTCGATTGTAGTCTTTATTTCAGTAGGATGATGGCCATAGTCATCGATCAGATCCGCGCCATTGTATACGCCTCTTTTCTCGAAACGGCGGTCAGCATTCTGGAAAGTACTGAGTACGTCCTCCACTATCTTATCATCAATCCCAAGATAATCAGCCAAAGCTAACACAGACAGAGCATTTTGAATATTGTGTTGGCCGGGGATTGCTAACTCGAACTCAAGAGAATTATACTGTGTCGAACCTTTTCCATAATAAACTACTTTGGCTTTGGTGGATCGCTCCGCCATCACTTCGCGGATGTTTTGGTCATCTCCGGAAGCGATAATCAGTCCGTCGTCAGGCAAATGATTGACATATTGTAAAAAAGCTTTCTTTATTTCAGGCAAACCACCAGGATAAGTGTCAAGATGCTCTTCTTCTATGTTAGTCAAAATTAATATCTTCGGATAAAAATCCAGGAATGCCCTGTCATACTCGCAGGCTTCCATTACAAACCAATCCGAGCGACCTATTCTGACAACGCCGTTTATCTCTTTAACATCGGCACCGACGAAGATAGTTGGATCAAAACCAGCTGCAGCAAGCACGAGACCGGCCATGGTCGTTACTGTTGTTTTTCCATGCATCCCAGAGATAGCAATGAGTTGTTTCCCTTCGGTGATTTCCTTCAAAATCTCAGATCTCTTCATTATTTTGATTCCCAGTTTTTCTGCCTCATCGATCTCAATCTTAGCTTCAGAGTGATTATTTGCTGCCGAAGTCCTGATAACTGCATCCAAATCAGCCGTGATATTCTCCTTCTTGTGACCGCCGGTCTTCAAATCAGACCCTGTAACCGTGTGGCCCAAAAAACTTAAATACTCCTTGATTCCCCTCATCGAGACACCTTGGTCTCCGATTAGATGGTATTTCATTTGGCCTCAAAATTTATTATATTTTCGATAACTTTACTAATGCCATCTTCTGGAAAAATTCCTCCTGCCTTTTCACCCATCTTCTTCATACGTAAACGATCGCCGAAAAGAGTATCTACCGCATGCAACAAATTGGTATGCAATCTCTCATCATCTTCGATAACGACGGCTGCGCCAGAATCCTCCAAGGCCAGAGCATTTTTCGACTGATGGTCGAGTGAAGCATGCTTGTATGGCACCAGAATCATTGGCTTATGAAGAGCAGATAATTCGGCAATAGTTGTAGCACCTGCCCTAGTAATAACAAGGTCTGCCGATTTCTCAGCCGCTCGCATCAAATCAGCATCTACTGATATTCCAAGAAAATCTGTTACGAAATATGATTTCTTCTCCGTGTGAGCAAGGAGCGATCGCGTATTTATAGCATCCCGATATCCCAGAGAGCCTGTCTGATGTATAACATCATACTTTTTAATCAGCTCGGATATAATTTGAAATATTGCTTTGTTTAGGGACTTTGAGCCCTGACTTCCGCCGGTGATTAGCACTACCGGCTTTCTACCGCCAAAGCCAAAGTTAAAATGGTCATTGCCTATCGCACCTGATTTCATCAACTGGCCGACAAATTCAGCTTTGGCAATATCAATCTTATCTTTATAATATTTTTTTGGAAATCCCAGAAATGTTTTCTTTGCGCCTTGCGAACCGAATTTATTAGTAATTCCGATGGCAATATCAGACTCGTGAACGAAATATGGGATTGCCAAGATTCGGGCCCAAAGAATAATTGGCAAAGAGACATATCCCCCTTTGATAAAAATGACTTTGGGTTTTAGCCGGATAAGGAGATAGAGAGCTTGAAAAATTCCAAAAACAAGGAGGGCCAGTTCTGTAAAATTACGCCAAGTAAGCACCCTTCTCAATTTGCCGGTATAGAGAATAAAAAAACTCTCCTGGCAACTAAAAAACACTTTTTCGATTGGACCAGAACCACCTATGACGTAGACTTTTACCCCCGGATGATCATGTCGGATTCTCTGGCTCAATTCGAAAATAGGCACAATATGACCACCGCTGCCTCCACCAACAAGTAGAACGCTCTTATTTTCTCGCATAGCTCTCCCCAAACTTCGATATATTTGTAAGTACCCCAACAGCGGCCAGGATCACGATAAGCGAAGAGCCTCCATAGCTGACGAACGGAAGTGGAACACCAGTTAAAGGCACCAATGAAAACATGGCCGCAATGTTGACTGTCATCTGCAAGAAAAGCCAAACAGTGATACCAGAGGCAACTAACCGGCTGAAAACATCAGGGGCATTCTTTGCAATCTTTATACCCCGAAAAGCTATAAAGCCGAAAACCAATATAATCAAGGAGGCACGAAGAAGCCCCAGTTCTTCACAAATTATAGCAAAAATGGAGTCCGTATGCGCTTCCGGCAAATACAGATATTTTTGTTTACTTTGGCCAAAGCCTAGCCCGAACAAACCGCCGGATCCGATAGCGATAAGTGCATTTTTGATATGATAGGTCGCTGCATCGCCGCTGTCAGGATTCAAGAATGTAGTCAAGCGAGCCATCCGGTATGGCTCCAATTTTATCGCCAGCCAGAAAAGAAAGCCAGCCAGCCCGATACCAGAGAAAATTTGGTAAAGAGGCGCTCCGGCGACAATAAAGATACTAGAAGCAATCGCAATAAAGATCGCCAAAGTTCCCAAGTCCTTCTGAACAAGCATTAACAAAGATATCGATCCTACAATTACAGCGAAAGGCAAAAAAGCTTGAGCAATCTTCTTTAAGTTTTTACCCTGTGCGGCAAATAAACCTGAAATGTAGAAGATAAAAGTAAGTTTGGCCACTTCCGCCGGCTGGAACTGAGCCCAACCTACCCCAACCCAGCGCCCGGCGTGTGAAAGATTGAGCGGTGCCAGAATCATCGGAAGCAGGAGTAAACCAACTGTCGCAATAAGCATATATTTGGCATTCTTTTGCCAATACCGGTAATCGACAGTCTGAAAAAAAACCCAGGCCAAGATTCCCAAAGCTGCAGTAATCAGTTGTTTCTTTAGAAACAATTTATCGGTTTGACCATTTGATAGATCCAGGGAATAATACTTTGAAACTGAATAAATCATAATCAGGCCAAAAACGATTAAGCCAAAAATAGCTAATGATAGCCAGTAATCTGAGCGCCGTCTTGTGATTTTATTATTCATCTAAGTTTATTTACCTCTTCGGTGAATTTTCTTCCCCTATCTTTATAATCCTTGAACATGTCAAAACTGGCACAGGCAGGGGAAAAAATGACCGCATTTCCACTTAAGGCGATATTCTTTGTCTGCATTACAATTTTTTCCATGGTGTCCTCTCCTTTAACTACTTTCCCGCCATAGCCTGCCTCCGCTAAGGCCTGACCGATGACCGGGCCCTCAAGACCAATTAAAACCACAGCGATGACATTGTTCTTTGTAATTACTTTAGCCATTTCGCTAAAGTCAGCGCCTTTCTTGCTTCCCCCGAGAATCAGAATCTTTGGCTCTTTGAAAGACTCAATCGCGGCAATTGTCGGACCTGGATTTGTTGCAAAAGAATCGTTAATATATTTGACTCCATCAATCTCGACGACAAATTCAATTCGAAATTCAAGAGGGATAAAATTAGTTACCGCCTTTTTCATCGTTGAAAAATCCGCTCCTGAAAGACTGCTGGCCAAAGCAGCCGCGGCTATATTCTCTAGGTTAAAACGGCCCATCAGTTTTACTTCGCTCTCCTTGCAGAGAAGTGCTCCTTTTACAAAAGCGGCGTTTTCACCATCTGCTTCGCCGACATAAGCATCGGAATTCTTGTGATCTTTTGAAAAATAAAGTTTTCTCGATTTGACAGTGGCCAAGAAATCTTCATCGAAAGTTGAATTTCTATTTAAAACTGCGTAATCTTCAGAGGTTTGGTATCTCAAAATGCTCTCTTTGGCTTGGTGATATTCTTCGACGCTATTGTGATAATCAAGATGATCAACTCCCAAATTTGTCACAACAGCGATATGGGGACTTGAATGCAGATCGGCTAATTGAAAATTTGACAATTCCAGTATTACGATATCATTCATCCCAATCTCCGGAAGCAAATTCATAACAGGATAACCGATGTTGCCGGCCAAATAAACCTTACTAGTAATTTCGGAATTCTGAGCCTTAAATGCTGAATTCAATATTTCGAAAATCAAGCTTGCCGTCGTCCCTTTTCCTTTGGTTCCGGTAACGCCTATGATTTTGCAGGGGCAAAGGTCCATAAAAAGCTTAATCTGCGTTGAAATCTCAGCACCGTTTTTTTTGGCCTCTACAAGTTGTGGATGATCGAAATAAAACGAAGGCGATCGAAAAATAATATCAAATTCGGCCAGATCGTTGAGATAACCATCTCCTAGATATTTCTTGATCGTATTGTCTTGGAATATTTTGGCAAGCTCCTCCTGCTGATATGTGTCAGCCTTCTTCATAAGTGACTTCTCGTTCTGCTGATCCAGCACAGCTAATTCGACATCAAAATCAGACAAAAATTCTATCAAAGCAATACCTTCTATGCCAAGACCGATAACAGCGATCTTCTTCCCTGCGATTTTTCTCTTAAATTGTTCGAGTTTTTCGTTCATTTTTTGGCCTGCTTACTTTGAGACTCAGACGTTCCCCTATCTATCTTCAAAACCATTTTTTATAGATTGCCTCTACCAATAATAGCTAGGGCCAATCCGGCGACAGCCGAGACGGCTCCTATGACCCAAAATCTCATTGTAATCTTATATTCAGGCCAGCCAATCGCCTCAAGATGATGATGGATTGGGGAAGAAAGGAATACTTTCTTTCCATTTCGAAGTTTCTTGGATAAGAATTGGATGATGAAGCTCAAGCCTTCAATTGTAAACACCAGAGTAATGATCGGGAGGACAGCCACAGAATTCGTAAGAAATGCGATTACCCCAAGAGTCATGCCCAGAGCCATAGAACCGGTATCCCCCATGAAAAACCTGGCAGGCGGAATATTAAACCAGAGAAAAGCCAGAAGAGCGCCCATAACAGTAGCACAAAAGACAGCCAAACCGCTTTGCCCCTGAGTCAGAGCAATCACAGCATAGGCACCATAGGCAATCATAAAGATCCCGCCGGCTAATCCGTCGAGGCCGTCCGTAGCATTTGAGGCGAATGCCATCCAGACAAGCACTAATACAAACAGTGGGATATACCAAAAACCGATCGTGAAATCGCCAAAGGCCGGAATATGAATATGGTTCCAGCCCAATTTTGAATAAAACCACCACGCACCGATTAATGCAATCCCTAAATAAAGAGGAAATTTTTGTTTAAAGCTTAAACCCCCGCCTTTTTCTCCTATTCCCTTTACATTCCAAATATCATCGATGGCCCCGACTATTCCCGTGGTTAAGAGACAAAAAAGAGGTAACCATGTAGCGGACCGAGACAGGTTGAAAGCAAGAGTCAACACAGCCGTTGTCACCCAGATTAAAAGACCCCCCATTGTCGGAGTGCCGGCCTTCTTCTCGTGAAGCTTGGCCATTATCGGCGCATCTTTACTATCACGGATCCTTTTTCCGATCTTGTTGCGATAGAGAAAATTTGTTAAAAGCGGTGTCCAGATAACAGCAATAATAAAGGAAACAAATGCCATGAAAAACATTCTCTGCAAATCGCTTCTTTCCAGCAGTAAAATCTCCATAAAAATCCTTCTTCAATACTAATAACGAATTGGGCTAACTAAAGTAATCCGATTATCCGCTCTATTCGCAAAATTCGCCATTAGTAGTTATTATTAGTTAATTATTTCTTTCTCATCCAGCTTCTGCTCTGACGGACGAGCAAATCATCCGCTGCTTTGGGCTCCTTCATCAAAACCTTTGTTACCTCCTCAAAATAGTTATTGTTTTGTGAAGCTTTAATTAAAATAATATCACCTTTTCTAATATAATGATCGAGCGACTTGATCAATGCCCCCCTATCCTGAAAAGCAAAAGCATTTTTACCCTTGAATTTTGCAGCCATTCTTCCGGCATTAGGGCCGGCAAAGAGTGCAAGATCGCATATTCCCATAGCAATTTCTGCAACCTCATCGTGGGCCTCTTTCTCCTTGGAGCCAAGCTCATTCATGTTGCCCATTATTAAAACCTTGCGCCCTGATCTCTCGAAATTATTTAATGCTGTCAGCGCTGCATGGACTGAAGCAGGATTGGCATTATAAGTGTCATCAAGAATAAGTGTTTGGTTTTTCCCCTCTATTAAATTCATCCTTCCCTGCAGAGGCACGAGTGATTCCAGGGCATTCTTAATTTTCAAAGACTGAATATCGAATATCTTCCCTGCTGCAAATCCGAAAAGTTGAGCATATATGAATTGCTCTCCGATCAATTTACTTCTAACCGCGATTTTTTGTCCGACAGTTTCAATCCGATAAGTCGTTCCAAGCGGAGAAACGGAAATATCTTTTGCCTGATAATCCGCGTTTTTTGACTGAATCCCTATCGAAATTGTGTTATCGAAAGCCAATTTTGCCAGAGCTGCGTCATCCGCATTGATAATCAAGCGGCCATCTTTTTTCAATATTTTGGCTAGAGCAATCTTTTCTGCTTTCAATGCTTCAAAATCCTTAAAATTAACAAGATGGACTGGTGCAATACCGGTTATGACACCTATATCCGGCCTGACAATCGAGCCGAAATACTCAATATCGCCTTTATGCTCAACCCCCATTTCTAAAACCAAAAATTTGGGGTAACTTTTCGGTCTAGTTTTGAAATAAGCCGAAATAAGGAAAACTAGCCAGCTAAGTTTGCCGGGGACTCGCTTATATCCCAAAATCGTCAGAGGGATTCCGATCTCAGCATTTAAGTTGCCGGCAGTCTTTCGAACTTCATCCCCATATTTAGCTTCGAGAACTTTTGCGATAGCTTCTTTTGTTGTTGTCTTACCAGCCGAGCCGGTTATAGCAATCACAAAAGGGTTATGCTCCCTGATAACCTTTCGAGCATAGTTTGCCAAAACAAAGTAAATAAATTTTAATACGATCTTCTTCATGGGTTTTATTTGTTCGTAACTACTTAAATATTTGCCCTTGATACTAGTCGAGGGGCTCTGTCGGCGTTAACCGATAATGATAGTTTAACAAAAAGGAAGCGATTTCTCCAAATAGTGGAGCTGCGGTAGATTCAGCATATTTAGCTGATTTTGGCCGGTCAAGCTTTACCAACATCGCAAACTTCGGATTGTCAGTCGGCGCAAGGCCTGCTAGCGAATGCGTATAAATCCCAAGGCCATCCTCTGACTCCTCGTACCCCCCATCTAATTTAGGAATTTGTGCTGTACCTGTTTTGGCGCCGACCTTGAAACCAGCTACTTTGGCCTTTTTGCTATGACCGTTTTCAACAACTTGCCTTAGCATCTCATTGACTTTGTCTGCCGTATCTTTGCTGGTTATTCTCTCTCCCTCCACCTTTTCGTTCTTTATTTCCGTGCCGTCACTGTAGATAATTTTATCTACAATTTGCGGATATTCATAAACACCGCCGTTTGCCAAAGCGGCATAAGCACAAAGAATCTGAAGTGGAGTAACTGCAATACCCTGACCAAACGAAATTGTAGCCCGGTTTATGTCTTTCCACTGCTTTAAAGGACTCGTGTAACCTGTCGCTTCTCCTGAGAGTCTGATACCGGTCTTGTCCAAAAAATTATAAGCCTTCAAATATTTGTAGACCGATTCTTTCCCCATTTTCTCCGAGATCCAGACCATAGCAACATTATCGGAGTTTTGCAAAACCTGCGTCATATTTTCCCGGCCAAACGGCTTGCGTTCCGCTGTTTTAATCTCATAACCGTCAACCCAGGTATGCCAGTCGAATACTTCCTCTGTTTCAGGCGCAACCACACCCTGTTCGATCGCTCCCGACATTATAATCGGCTTAAAAATGCTGCCTGGTTCGTACAAAGAAGAGATCGCCGGATTTATAAATAAAGTAGGATCCTTGTCGGCCTGAGTCCTGTAATCATTTGGGTCATAAGACGGAGCGCTCGCCATTGCCAGAATTCCTCCTGTCTCAACATCCATAATAGCGATTGTGCCTGAAGATGCCTGATAGAGTGTCAGGGCTTCGCTTAATTTTTTCTCAACAAAATACTGAACTGCCCGATCAATCGTCAAGACATAGCTGTTGCCATTTTTAGGATCTGTCTGCTCAAGCAAACTGATGACTCTGCCAAGAGTATCTTTTTCACCTTTAATATCTCCGTTCTTTCCCTTCAGTTCTTCGTTGTATTTACCTTCAAAGCCATAATTGCCTTCACCGTCGGCGTTGACGAATCCCAAGACTTGGCTCGCCAGCATACTTTCCGGATAATACCGGCTGTATTCAGGTAAAACCAAAACTCCGGCCAAACCAAGTTCATCAATTTTACCTGCCTGATCAAGATCAAGCCCCCTCTTCATTGGCGGAATGTATTGCTTGTTATTGTTGATCTTGTCAAAGATATCTTTTTTGGAAATCTGTAAAAGCGGCTCTAGAATTCCGGCCAACTTGTCCTTATCTTTTACATTGCGGGGGACAATCCACACTGCAAATTTTTTGATATCAAAAGCGAGGGGATAGTATTGACTTTTATCCACAGGTGAATCGTGAACCAAAATTTTTCCTCTCTCGGCCATCTGAGATTTCTCGAACCTTTGTTGGCCTGTTGCCATTTTTTGGTACTTCACGTGCTGCAATATTTGAATATCAACCATGCGCCAGAGCAGAACTCCGACGATTACCAGAATAAACACGCCCAAAGATTTGAGGCGCAACTCAATTGTTGAAGAATAACTATCCATAACTTTTCTATTTTAGGAGAATCAATTTACTTTGGCAACCGCTGAGCGGTTTAAACTTTGATCGACAGATGAAACCGGCTCCATTGCTGGTTTTTCGATACCATTATCTATCTCTTTTAAAGAACGTAAACGAGTTTGCTCTGCTTCCAACCTCTCCTTCTGCAACAGCAGATCCTCTTTTTTGCTCTCGATGTCCCTAATCTTCAGACTTCTGCTGGCACCGGCCGTTGACTGCGATAAGTAGACCACAGCCAAAATAGCAATTATGGTGATTGTAACAAATTTGATTGCATTGGGCCCGATTACTATGGCTCTGCCAATAGTCTTCTTCTTTTTGTTTGATTCGGCATGACTGCCATTCGATATAACAAATCCTCTTCCCAAAACACCCTCCATCTCATACGAAAGACTAAATCCTAATTGAAACACAGAAATATCAATTTAGTTTTTTGCGATTTATATTAGTTTCTAAAGTCACCAGCCAGCATTTTTGTATTCGAGCGCATTTTGAGATATAATTCTCTTGAATGGTTCCCTTTAGTTTCTCTTTTGAGATTCTAAGGGGATTTTTTTATGCGCTGTTTTTCTGATCTAATTTTTGTTTTTGATTTTTACGCCTCACCCCTCCTTAAGGTTTGAGGCCTAAAGTTTTTTTGCTGGCTGTTGACTTTAGAAGCTAAATCCTTTTACTTTATTGTTCGAGCGTTAGCGAGAACTGATAAACTTCTCACTGGCGTTCGAAGAATAATATATCGTCAATTTACCTAGAACCCTATCTCTGAAAGTGTCTCGGCTACCTCCTCCGAATTCGCCTCCATCCCCTGCTTGAATTCATTCCACTTGGCTTCCGACCAAAGTTCGAGACGGTTATACATTCCGGCAACGATAACCTTTGATTTGATGCCGGCGTAATCAACCAGATATTTTGGCAAGTTTATCCGGCCTGCTCTATCGGTCTTCATATCCATTGCTCCGGATAAAATAAATCTGGCAAAAGAACGGGCATTTTTTTGAGTAACAGGCATATTCGCAACCTGATCAGCGATTTTTTGCCATTCTTCCAGAGAATAAATCCAGAGGCATCCGTCTAATCCACGAGTCAAAACCAAACCCCCTGCCAGTTGATCCCGGAATTTGACCGGCACTGACACTCTCCCCTTCTGATCAACTGTGTGACTAAACTCGCCTATAAACATCGTTGGTCAATGTGTTTAATTATTATCAATCGGCTATCCGTTCCATCCGCTATCCTTATTGTGTTCTCCCACAATCTCCCACTATTTACCACCTGTCTACATTTTAAGCGCAAAAAGAGAGTGCGTCAACTCAAATAATCTCTTTGTTGAGACTATATTGTGGATACAAAAAGCCCAGCCTAATTTAACAGGTCTGGACTATCTTATTTATAAATAATATTATCCGTTTTTTATTCCGGAAAAATCAAAGGCCAAGCCTCGATCGGCGGCTCCTCATAAGGATGAGCTTCTTTGACTGCCTCAATGATTTTGGCCAGATCCTTTTTCAAGCAAATTGTCTGTATTTGCTCTTCAGGTACTTCTTCCAATTTTCCAATCTTGCCAATTGCAGGCCTAGCCCCTTCTAGCGGACGGAAGCGGCCGATACCCTTGAAAGAAAAGCTACAATATTCATAATTCCCGACTTTTCCGGCGCCATTTTTACCCAATATTTCCCTTATCTTATCGGCTTGGGCTTCCGGTACGCCAACGATGATTTTTACAATTTCTTCCTGCATCTATAGCTTTCCCGATAAATAACTGCGAATCTTAGAAATTTCAATCCGTTCCTGCTTCATCGTATCTCTATCGCGAAGCGTTACGGTGTTATCTTTGAGAGAATCGAAATCAACGGTAACACACCAAGGCGTTCCGATCTCATCTTGGCGGCGGTAACGGCGGCCGACTGAGCCAGATTCGTCATAGAATATGGCGATACCCGCTCCACGCAATTCATCGGCAATTTTCTTCGCAATGTCAGGCAGGCCCTCCTTTTTCATTAGTGGGAAAACCGCTACTTTGACCGGTGCGACCTTTGGATCCAACCGGAGTGTTACTTCACCCTTTTCTCTCCCGTCCGAGCCATCTGACTCGTCGTAGGCATCCACAAGACAGGCTAGCATAGCTCTGTCAACACCGAATGATGGCTCGATAACATAAGGTAAATATTTTTTGCCGCTTATATCATCAAAGTATTTCAGGTCTTGACCGGAAACAGTCTCATGCTGTTTTAAGTCATAATCAGTTCTCTGTGCAATACCCGACAATTCAGAGACACCGAAAGGAAACTTATACTCAATATCAGAAGTACCGGCCGAATAATGAGAAAGCTCTTTTTTTTCATGTTCACGAATAGTCAGATTCTGTTCTTTAACACCGATTTCTTTGTAGAATTCCTTAGACTTATTGATCCAGGTCTGATACCATTTGGCACTTTCCTCGAGGCTTGCCTCAACGAAGAATTCGATCTCCATCTGTTCAAACTCTAGCGTGCGGAAAATGAAGTTGCCAGGAGTGATTTCGTTTCTGAAAGCCTTGCCGATTTGAGCAATGCCAAAAGGTGGTTTTATTCTGGTCGATTGAATGACATTTTTGAAATTTAGGAAAATTCCTTGTGCCGTTTCTGGTCGTAAATATGCAGTCGAAGCAGTATCTTCGTTGACACCAACAAATGTCTTGAACATTAGATTGAATTCTTTGGCTTCGGTGAAATCATGTCCGTTGCCATTGGGACAAATCAACATCTCTCTTTGTTCTGTTGATAATTTTGAAATTTGATCCTTGGAAATTGATTGGAAATTGGAAATTGAGAATTGAGAATTTAATTCCTCAACGTGATCTGCGCGAAAACGCCTGTGACACTTTTTGCATTCAACGAGGGGATCAGTAAATGCAGTCAAATGACCGGAAGCTTCCCAAGTTTTCGGGTTTTGAATAATAGCAGAATCAAGTCCGACAATATTATTTTCACCAATGACAAACTTTTTCCACCAATAGTCTTTGATATTTTTCTTCATCTGGCTGCCGAGCGGACCAAAATCAAAAGCGTTGGCAAAGCCACCATAAATCTCCGAGGCCGGATAGACAAAACCTCTACGCTTACAAAGCGAGATGATTTTTCCCATTAGATTCTCCGTCTTGTCCCTCGTAACCTCGGTGAAGTGGGAAGCCTTGGCGTTGGATGGATCCATCAATTCTTTTTTTTCATTTGCCATATTGAATTCCTTTGTCATCCTGAACTTGATTCAGGATCCAGTATTACAATTTATAGATTCCGGATCAAGTCCGGAATGACAGTATGATAATAAAGGCCTTGTCACTATTAAAACTACCATTTTGCCCGTCATTTGACAATGAAGCACTCTCCTGACATTGACTAAACTCATATTCATGCTAAAATACTCAGGCACTCAAGTTGAGTGACAAAACGCCGAGAGGTGAGAAAGATGTATTTATCAGGAAAGCAGGTATTGACGGGTCCTCCCGCCAAGATCTTCCGGAGAGCCGTGGGGATCATAAGGAATCCCTTCACGGAACTCGAGGAATTTAAGGATGAGTGCTCTATGCGTAATCCTCGATTCAGTGAAGGAAACGACCTCGTGCGTTTTCAATTGGAACGCGATTTGAGGCCGCTCGATGAGGAAATCATGGATGCCACCCTCAACCTCGCGGGATATTTTAATATGTTGCGAGGCGAAACTACCCTGACTGGAAAGTATGACTTGATCGCTGCACCCGGCGGCGCCAGAAGAGCACCGCTACATCGGGCTTGTGCTGCTGCCCAGTCCATCGTCGAGGGTCGGGTTGATGCAAAAATCCTTGTAATTGCTGGTTCGACTCGTCTTCTGAAAGACGAAGAGAAACCAATAGTACAGGACTATGCGCCCGATGCAGTAACCGAATACGACCTTTGTTTTGGTGCAAGCCTCAGAATTCTCGAGAAATATCCAACGCTTCCGGTCTATACCGTCCGCACCGATAATCCCAATGCTGGCAACGATGATGTTATCGATAGGGTGATGGATTTCTATCACGAAGAATTCCCCGAGAGCGGACCGATAAGTGTGGCTATGGTCACCACCCGTCACTATGCCGTTGGTCTGCATTTAGACATGGCTCGAGCAGCCAAGCGCCATGGCTGGAGAAACTTCCTTGCGGCTGGCCATTGTGTTGACCCTGAAACCCTCTTCAACCGGTCGATGATGATTTACTTTTCAGAGTGCTTGACCACACTCCGAAAAGCGGCTATTGCCGCAGCCGAAGACTGTTGATAACCGGACGGATAGTTCTCTAGCTGTCCGTCGCAGGTCCCAGACCTGTATTGTATAGCGCCCGTTCCGAAATTTCGGAACGGGCGCATTTCTTTAATCCAGTATTCTTTAGTCAATCAATTTCTCCCAGAGAAAGCTGTTTGCGGACATTGATATTTCTGGGTGTAACTTTCAATAAAAATAACGCTACTAAGACGCAAAATGCAGCAAGGATGGAGAATGCACCATTCTCACTTGTAGTGTCGGATAAAACTCCAGCCAAAATGGGACCGACAATATAACCAAGGTTAGCACAAAAATCCTCAATTCCTTCTATCTCTTTTTCCACATTTTTTGCCTCTTCCATATAGTCAGCATATGCACCATTTATTGATGGCCATGTAAAGGAAAGCAGAAAAGAACTTAAAAGAACAATAGCTATTACCAGAAAAGCCGATTCGACGAGAAACAGCGGCAAGAGGACGATGGATCCAAATAAAAGGCAGTAAAATGCCACTTTTTTCTTGCCATATTTTCCAGTAAAAATGCCAGTCAGCCAGCCGACGATAAGAGCCGGAAATGAGTAAGCAAACATAAGAAGTCCCCCAAAAGGTGCAATATCACGCAAACTCTCTGCCAAAAGTGGTCCGATAGTCCAGAAAAAAGCATCAATAACATTTATTATGAAGGTTAGAATTAGTACTGGCCAGAGTATCCTGCCGATTTTTCCCCAAAGGTGAAATTCCGCAAAAAAATTTGCTTTTCGGCAAACTGACCCTTCACCTCGCTCTTTCCGCTTCAAACCGATAAGTAAGAGAAAAAATATAAAGGAAATAATAATAAAAACCCAAGCCATTGCAAATGGCTTCCAGTCAATTGTCTCGCCTATCACAACTGTTGCCAGCAATGGAGCAATCAGGTATCCGAGAGAGTAGAAAACTTGGATTACGCCAAAACTGGAAGTATTTTGATCTTTTTTGATGTTACGAGTAATAAAATCAAATTTACCAAAATTCGATAAGTCATAATAAATCCCCCAAATCGCCATCGCTATCAAATATAATGACATAATCTTCGCCTGCCAGAGAAATAGAGGGAAGATAAAGCAAAGCCCAAACATAATCAAGAACATCCTGCGGTAATATGTGCTTTTGAAAATACGGCACATCAGAAAATCAAACAAAGCTCCGGCGACCGAAGAAGAACCAATAATTAGACCCATCATCGATTTTGAGATGCCATTTTGAGTAATAATAATCGGAGCAATATATGATATAATTCCATCAAAAATAGCCCAGAACAAAATGAGCATACCCAATAGAAACAATCCGTTACTGCCAAAGCCATAATTTTTCACATGAACATAGAGATGACGCAATGTTGCCATAAACAAAAATCCAAAGGTTAACAAATAGTGTTATCTTTATTGTAGCATTTTTAGAAACCGCTGGCTTTTCAGCTCACGCTCCAGGATTGACTCTACATAATTACTCAAAACCCTCTCGGCTTCCAAACCTTTCCTTTCCTCAAATTTTCATGTTTGAAAAAAACTGAATGTCGGACCGTAAGCATAGTTATTTCTTTTTTGCTAATACAAAACTCATACCACTATAGCCGCTATATTCCTTTTCCATACCGACGGCCTTTACGTCTTCTAGAGTTTTGCCTTTTAAGGTCATAAGCGATTTGATTTCGAACCCAAGACTCAAGAGTTCTTTCGTTAGTATTTCGCTATTCACATTGGCCGCCCTGCAGGTTTTGCCCGGCCCGCTTAAATACCACGTGGATCCGGTTATCGCCGTCATCACCAAGAAACCGCCCGTTCTTATTTCGTCGGTGATATTCTTCATCCCCTTGTGCCAATCATCCAAATTGTCGATAAAAGCTGACTCAACACAGAAATTTGATGTTAAAAGCTCGATACTTCCCTCTTTGCCGACATGAACTAGATCTGGATCGAGATCTTCTTTTATGTTTTTCTGGATTTCCAGACCTGTTGCGAACACATCCACTTTGACCGGCTTGGCCAAAATCTGGTGTAAATATTCCTCTATTGAGGATGGATTTTCGATGAAGGAATTAATTTTTTGTCGAGTTCGATCGTCCACTGGTAATTTAATTTTATCAATCGCTGCTGACAGACACTTGGAATAACTACTCCAGTCATAATTATTCTGTCCGTCAATCCAATCACAAGTGAACTGTCTGTTTGCCTCAAGCCATTCAGACGGCTGGATCTTACCAGCCAATGCCGCCAAAAAAATAAATTGATAAATTGTCGGACCACTTCCAACATCAAGGATTTTTAGATGATCTTCCGGTCTATCGGTTAAGACTTTGGGCAAAACTTCATTGGCCATGAAGTAAAGAATGCTGTAATTTTCCAAATCTTCAATTTTATATTCAAGCGACTGCTCTTGGAGACCGGCAGATATCTTCTTTAAGTCGATAACAATATTATCAATATCCTGACCAAGAATATCCATCTTCGAATCTATTTTGCCATTTTCAATTTGTGCCAAGATAATCTCCAAATTCTCCGGATCAAGCGGCCCGTAGAATTCGCTGACATATTCACCTGGGCTCCATTCCCTATCTTCCTTTTGTTCTGTTGCCTTAGGCAAAAACGCTCGATTGAAAAAATTTCGAATCAAATTAAAGGCATTCTTATCTTTTGCAGCCATGCCATCGTCTTGTTTCTTTGGCACGAAATGCTCATGCCATCTGGCTCTCTCTCGATTTATGTTGTCAGTCATCTTAGCTCCTTTATAAGGCTATCTATACTAATTCCCTGCCCATATGGAAAATATAGTCCATCAGTTAGGTTCTCGACCTCATATTCTTTACTCAATAAGACCAATGATAGACAATACTTTTTCAGCGCCAAAATTATCTGTTTAATATTTTCTTCGTCAAGTTTGGAATCGCCAATATCTAAAAAAACTTTCTTATAAGCATAATAATCAACCATCATCCTATATAGCAATTTTTGGTCATAAAGATTATAGACAACCTTAATTAGCATGTCGTCAGCCAAGCCGTCTTCTATCAATGCCGGCAATTTTCCGTGTCCCTTTAGCAAAATTCTCTTTTGCTCCTCCAGACTTGAAGTCGAGAGTAGCTTGTAAATTGAAAGGAAGTAATCAAGCGCATAAATTTGCATTTCACGGCCAAGCACCTTTTTGGTGATCTCTTTAATCTCTTCGACGCTCTTGCAATTTTTATTTATCTGCTCCATCATTAACCAAAACGGTTTTGATCTCTCTAATCCCTTTTCAAGTGCTATCGCAAATTCCTTTTCGCTCTTTGTCCTATTGGTATCGCCAGCTGTCATTTTCAATGATATGTCAAAGAGGCTGTCAAAAAGCCGATACTCATTTAAAGTATCTGCACTCAATATCAAGATTACTTTGGCTACCAGCCTATCAGCATCAGTATCTTTGAAATCATTCTGTTCGAGTTCATGTTTCAACGATGTAAAGAGAGATAGAATTTCATCCTTAATTTCTTTTTGTTCTGCAGGGGCCAACAGAAAAAATGGGGTGTCAGCAAACTTGGCAATCGATTTTTTGAGGAACAAAAGAGCTGTTTCCATTTTCTCCTCCCACAATTAATATATAAGGCCATTATAGCATTTTTAGAAACCGCTGGCTTTTCAGCTCACGCTCCAAGATTGACTCTACATAATTACTGAGAATTTCCCCTGCCTCAATATCTATTTCAGAAGCAATTCTTAGTCTGGAAATTGCCGCAAAGTTATTTTGAGTTATAAAACGGAATAGCTTGATCGTTTCATCGGAGAGTTGCTTACCATGACCAGTTTTCTGATTACACGATTCACAAATCACACCTCCTTCGGCCATATCCCAAAAATTATCGCCTAGAGTCAATTTTTCTTTGCAATGCACGCACTCATAAAGCTCGGGCATAAAACCAGCTGCTTCGACGATTTTTAATTGAAAGGCCTGAATCAACGGTCCAGGCAAACTTTTGTCAATTTCATCAAGCGCCGATAAGAAAAGCTGGAATATCTCCGTATTCTCTTGATCTTCTTCTAAAAAACGGTCCGTCATCTCGCCCAAGAAAAAAGCCTTGGCGATTTTGGAAAGATCGCCATGAAGGTTTGCAAATTCTTTGATAATCACACCACCTGTAGCAATAAAAAAGGTCTTACCTTGATGAAGCTGTAAATCAACAAGCATAAATGGCTCGAGGGCTCCGGCCAGATGTGATTTAATTTTGCGGACACCTTTGGCAATCACCTTGATCTTGCCGAATCTCTCAGTAAAAACCGTTAGAATCTTGTCCGCTTCACCAAAATTGGTGCCTTTTAGAACTATACCTGATGTCTTTACGCTTGCACTCATACATTTATTCTAGCACAATTGCAAACCGTAAATAGAAATCGTGTTGAGTAAAATGATTTACTAGTATCTTGCCACTTTGTTCCAGGTAAGTTTAGTCCTTCGTCTTGGCGAAGAAACAACCTTAAAAATGGCATAGAAATAAGATGCAATATTGATAAATAAAAAGATTGGAAACACCGGAATATACAGGATAATCCAGCATTTTTTTTCAAGAAATGAAACAATCAATGCCGATGAATAAATTGTTAAAATCATGCCAATCAAAATATTGATTAATGTTGCGGGAAAAGACAAAGCGATTATAATCGAAGCAACCCAAAGAAAATTATCCAAGAACAGGAAATTCAATTCAACATTGTACTTGGAATTGGGCTTGTATAACTTGTACAGAAAATAATTTTGCCAAGTACCAATATTCCAACGAAGTACCTGCTTCCAATAATCCCTAAAGCTACTTGGATCTTGAGTTATTACAATTGCCTTTGAAGCATATATTATTTTGCCTAAATTTTTTTGGTGAATTTGAATTGTAAGATCAAAATCTTCAGTCAATGTGGGGCTTTTTAGACAAAGTTTTTCCAAAACACTGCTGTTGTAGAAAGAAGCGCAGCCGGGCGCGACAGTGATCACGCTGATTAAATTCTGAGCATTCTTAAAAATTCTGTGCGATAAGCCATATTCATAAGCCCTAAACGCGCTTATCAGGCCTTTTTTTTCTGATTTTACCGTCCCAACTATCAACGCAGGCAATTTTGGAAAATAAACTTTTGCGGCGTTTAGAAATTCGGGATCTAGTTGACTATCTGCGTCGGAAAATAGCACGTATTTATACCTTTTCGTCAATTTAAATTTTTTAATCACTTTTTCCTGAGCAAGAGCTTTGCCCCCATTCTTCCTGAGGCCCAAAACATTTACGCCGGCGCACTTAGCAAGACTAACAGTTTTGTCAGTCGAACCATCGCTAACGACATAAATATCCTTGGCGCCAAAAATTTTTTTTAGAGAACATAAAGATGAAGAGATGACCTTCTCTTCATTGAAAGCTGGTATAATAGCGCAAAAATTTCTCTTTATCATTTTCTCTTTTGGATTTTTCGGAATAACCTTGCGGGCATAAAAACTATCCCGCCAACTATTGTTATTACAAAGTGTCCCAAAAAACTTGGTCCGAATATAATTGGAGAATACATAAATTTCTTTCTGCTATTACTAATATTTCTAATAAAAAAAATAACATCCCGACAACTATCTTACTTTTACTTCTAACCTCCCTCATAGTTATATAATTCCAATCATTAATTTTTTAGTTAGATAATTTCACAATTACAAATCATCCCCATAAGTGTTTAATAAGCCCATGAGAAATAAACTTGCTAAACAAATCATCCTATCATTAATCATGACCCAATGTATTTTCTTTGGGTTATCAATTGCAGGGAGAGCAAAAGCGGCTGATCATAGAGAAAATTTAATATTAAATCAATCAGTTGAAACTAGTACTCCCGAAGTTAATTCGCAACAAGAGCTAAATACCGATATTCCGGAGATAACCGATCCCAATAATCCCAATCAACCTGCGGCCGGCTATGTAATTGCCAAATTTGATTCGGACACTGAGGGATTTGATCTTGGCGTTCAAACTAGTGGGGTATTGGAGTTAACG
>Ga0172380_10000077_pt1 | contig 208264 bp, 271 predicted proteins | sample Leawe162metaG_FD_119747 | JGI IMG/M metagenome (GOLD analysis project Ga0172380, IMG submission 119747) | Leachate microbial communities from a municipal landfill in Southern Ontario, Canada - Leachate well 162 metaG | ecosystem: Engineered > Solid waste > Landfill > Unclassified | place... | reverse complement strand
ATGGTAGCGCGCGTCTGAGTCATCGAGGATCAGCGAGGGGTAACCCACGATCATGTAGGGGTTGAAGACCATCTTCATCGCAAAGGCCTGGGGCCCGAAGCGCACGTTGTAGAACTGGAAGTTCACCAGGGCTGCGGCGTACTTGTCGATGAAGTACGCCATGCTCTGGGTGTCGAGATCGATGCGTGACACCGTCACTGCGTCCTTGCCTGCGCTGGCGCTGTTGGCGATCGCCGACGTACGCTGCACCACAGAGCCAGCGTTGATGTCCGCTTGGAGGGTTGAGTCCGCCACCTCGGACGGTACCTCGATCTTGTCTGCGAGTGGCGAGAATCCACCCTTGCGCAGGCCCTCGTCGAAGCGATTGAAGTCGGCATAGAGGCGATTGCCGATGATCGCCGCCTCGGAGCGAATCTGCACCACCGCACCCCCCAGCTCCGCATAGGGGTATCCCGACGTCGAGAAGTAGTCCTTGGCCTGGCGCACCGCTGACAAGGGGATGCGTACACCCCGGGCGCTCTCGCTGTTCAGCTTCTGCTTGGCGGTGCCGGCCTTGTCGCCCGACAACTCGCGGACGACAGCCGTGAGGAAGCCAGCCGCGACGATCTGCTCCTTTGTGGGTTGAGAGGCCTTGTCCTCCAACTCCAGGCCGATCACCAGGTTGAAGTGGTTGCCGCCCGTGACCTTGCTCTCTTCGCGAATCGGATCGTCGATCCGATTGAGGGTCGAGGTCGGCAAGGTCGGCGCGCCGGCAGCCGGGGCCTGACCCATGACTAGCCAGGGCTTCGCCGTGGTCGCACCCGTGTCCGGAGCCAGCGTGTTCACGATCTTGAAGGCCACCTGGTCGCCCCGCTTGATGACTGCACGCGAGAGCCTGATCCAGTAGACAGTGCCCACCTTGAGCTTCTCGACGACCTTGATGCCGGTCTCCTGTCGCGTGGGCCCGCCCGAGGGCGAGTAGCTCGCGATCGTCACCTCGTCGCCGGGGGCGATCTTGTCGAACTTCGCATCCTCCATAATGAAGTGCATGCCCTCGGGGACGTTCGCAGCGACCCAGGCTGAGTCAAAGAAGACCTGGTTGATGATCCCGCCAACGGGTTGCCCCTTACCCGCAGCCGTGAGTGCGGCCGGCCAGGGGGCCTGCATGAAGGCCGTAAAGTTCGCCTTCGCGAGCGCCGCCGAGGCCTTGAAGCTCAGGTTCTTGGGCGGCATCTGGAGGTTGATCAGGCGCGCCTCTTCGTTGCTCACGCCCTGGACGACCACCCCTAGGGGCAGCGCCACGGGCTCGGAGAACAGATGGTAGCGCCTGGGAAGGACCTGGATGATGGTGCCCTTGCGGTCGATGTAATAGTTTACGCCAGCGGCCTGCAAGGGCTCGACGTTCAGCACCGGCTTGTAGTTCTTGCCCTCACCGTAGCGTACGGGGATCTTGAGCCCCATGATCGTGATGCGTCGGGGTCGCATGAGCGGCTGACCCACGAAACGCCCCTTGGTCGGCGCAACCACCAGGCCTTGGCCGAGCTTCTTGTAGGGGCCCGCGAATTTCTTCGGATCGATGCCGTTGCCGTCACCGAGCGCCATGCAGAGGAAGGACCAGTACTTCGTGATGCGACTGCCCTCGTCGTCGGCGCGCAGCATGGTGAAGGCCTGGCTGCCGATCGCATCGTCGCCCTCAGGCGTGGGCAGGGGGCTGTCCTCCTCGACCGCCGGACCCTTCTGGACGAGCGCCATGATCGCGGCGTTCAGGGTCGGCGGGATCGCATAGGACTCCGAGCGGATACCGCGCTGATCCTCCTCGCGCGTGAGGAAGGGGATGCCGTCTTTCGGGGCTGTCACCGTGAGCGCCTTGGTGGTGGCGTCAACGTTGGCGACGCCAGCCTGGCTCGTGCCGCCGGCGGTCAGGGCCTTATTGATGTTCTTCCAGCGCCACTGGAGCTCGTTCGGGCCGTACACGGTGATGTAGCGCGCGAGCGCCGTGAGGTCCTGGCTCGGGCTCGTGCCGAGCGGCAGAAACTGCGCCATCATTCGCGTGGGCTTGGTCTCCAGGTTCTCCATGAAGTCGATGTTCTCGGAGAGACTGGGGTAGACCACATTGCAGCGCGGGATCGCATTGAAGAAGGTCTGCGGCCGCACCTGGATCTGGTGCTTGTAGTGCTCGGCGTTCGGCACCACGCTGACGTTGTAGAGGAAGTGCTGGGCGACCGTCTGGATCAGCTGAAAGAAGCTGATCTCACCGCCGAAGCCCTGAGCACTCTGCGTGAATACCATGCTCATGAGCGTGGTGTAGAACTCGTCCCACTTCATCAGTGCGGGGTCTGGCGTGACCACCCGGTCGAACAGGCGGTGGAACTGGGTCGCGCGGTGCGAGTAGCTGTTCCGGACCCGCGAGGCCTCGATTAGCTTGGTGTAGCGCTGATAGGCGGCGATCGTCCAGTGGGCGAACGTCATCTCGCTCTGCTTGATGGTGATGCCCAGGAGCGCCAGCTCCGCGAGTACAGCATCCGGATGCAGCAACTCCATGATGTTGCCGAGCGCCGCCCCCATCGTGGGGGTGGTCAGGTCGGTTCCGCGCATGGCCGCCATGGTGGCCTGGGCGGGGTCGAGGCTCTGGATCGAGTAGCTGTCGAGGTGGATGACTACATGGGCCGCCTCAAAGTACAGATCGCGGTTGGAGTCGTTCTTCTGCCAGCCGCGCCGTACGACCTCCGCCTCCATCAGGCAGACCCACTCGTCCTTGATGATCTCGCGATGCATGACGTGGACGCGCGCGCGGCGCGGCAGCGTCACCATCTCCTCGGTCGCAGGGATGGTCAGCTGGAGGCGGGGTACGGTGCCATCCTCGGTGACTAGCTGGACCTGAGAGAACGCGCAGTAAACCCCCTCGATGTAGACGGCGTTCCGTCCGTCGAAGGGGATGGCGACCACCGGGGTCGGGATGTTGGTTACAGGCATCGGTCGTCACCTCGATCCGAGGATACCATGGGGGCTCAGCCCTTGTTCCAGATGTTGCCGTACGCCAGGCGCTCGGCATACACGATCAGCTTCTCCAAGGGGTCTGGCAGTTTGTCAATCAGCTCGGAGGCGTCGTAGCTCGCGGAGTCGCGCGTCTCGCGACGCAGGATCGCGCCGAAGTCCGAGGCGATCGGCCGGAACAACTCCAGCAGCGAGTCCATGCCCACGGGCGACTCGACCACCTGGAGCGCGAGCGGCGCACGGATGCGCGTGTCTGTCGACAGCTGGAGGAGGTAGGCGCGCACGTCGCCTGTGATCATGTTCGCGACGCGCTCGGCGAGGAGCTCGGTGATCGCGTTTGAGCCAGGCGGCGGCGCGAACGGGTCGACGAGCGTCGTCACATCCGCCGGCAGCGATGCGGGGCCGGCCACGCCGTCTGGGTTGATGCTTGATGCGGCGATCAGGTAGCGCGTCGAGGAGGCCAGATCCGCGAAGGTGTGGACGTACGGCGAGCCGACCTCGACCGGGCCGTCCGGGCCATAGAAGCGCACGGCGGCGATCGCCATGTCTGGCTCGACCGCAGGGTTTACCCGCAGGCGCACGAAGTGGATGCCGACCTCCTCGATGACCACGCTCGGAGCCAGGGGCGGACGGTTGAACAAGGTGACCTGTGAGGTGACCGTGGTCGCGCGGCCCTGGTTGTCGATCGCCGTCACGGTGAAGTACACGGTGCCCACGAAGTTCACGGTGTCGATGCCGAACTGGCCCTGAGCCAGGCCGTAGCCCGAGTCCTGCAATCCGTCCGAGCGCGTGACCGACCAATGGATGAAGCTGAGCGTGCCGCCGGTGGCGATGCCGTAGCCCATCTCCGCCCGCAGGGCATTGAGGGTCCAGGGCTCCAGGAAGATCTGCGGGCCGAAGGGGTCGGGGCTCACGGTCAGGACCGGGCTCGGTGCGGAGAGCTGGCCCTGGGTCGTCACGCCGTAGACACGCACCTGGTACAGCAGGCTCGTGTCGGTGGCGATCGCCGCCTCGCGCTCGCCAACGGGCTTGTCTGCGAGGATGCTCGGCTGACCGTCGTGGTTGTAACCGATCACTCGCCAGCTCGTCACGGTGGGGCTGACGAGATCGGCCCCCCAGACGAAGGTGATCGACATGGCGGCCTTGCCGCGAAAGCTAACCCAGTCAGGGGCCGTTGGCGTCACGAAGTTCGCCACGCTCCCCTGTGAGGTGTCCTCGGCAGCCACCGACGAGAAGTCCGTGGCTCGCACCTTGACGTGAACCACGCCGGTGTAGTTCGTGACGTCGATGCTCAGCTCGGCGGAGGCCGCCCCGGTAACCAGCCAGGTTGGTGGCTCCTCACCGTCACGGTAGATCTTGTAGGCGACCTGGGCAATCCCGTCACCCAGCGGATCGAGTACCTGATAGAACACGCGGGCGAGGGTCGAGCCCACGGCCCAGGGGTTGAAGCTGATGGCGAGCATGGGGATCTCCTACCCGAAGAAGTTGATGCCGAGGCCGCTGACACTCTGTCGCAGGCCTGGATCGAGCAGGCTCGTGAGGGCCTCGCCGGCCTTGGCCTTGGCCGAGTCGAGCAGGTTGCTCGCGCGGGGGGTTGCAAGTGCAGCCTTCGCCGGCTGGCCGGCTGGACGCAGCCGGGAGAACACGCGACCGCCGTTCATCTCGGTGAGCTTGCGGGCGATCCCCATCTTGTTCGCGTCCACGTGGTTGATCAGCGGTAGCGGGTACCAGCGCGCCACGATGAACTGCATGGCGAAGGGCACCAGGCCCTCGTTTCCGTTGGCGTCGACGGAGAGTTGGAGGTTGATGCCGTAGCCCAGCACGATGATGCCAGCGGCAGGCACGTTGATCGCCATCTTGTAGCCGTTCTTCGCGAGCTTCGAGGCGCGCAAGTCCGAGTCCCATAGATCGCGGAAGCGCACCAGCTGATCGCTGAGGATATCGTTGAGCAGCACGCCAGACAGGCTCCAGGCCTGCGGGGCTGCGCCGAAGGTGTTCAGTACGAAGCCGTCCCCCAGCGTGTCTTGCAGCTGGACCTTCTCGATGTGCGTCTCGTCCCACTTCTGGAGGATGAAGTGGTTATAGACGTTCGTGCGTGGCTTGCCGGCTGCCTTCATGGCGAAGTTGCTCACGGGTGTGCCGTTGCTGTCGACGAGGAAGATCGAGCTCAGGCGATCGCGGTTGTTCTTGCCAGGGTCCTGGTCAAGGAAGTCGAGCGGTAGCACGATGCCCGTCTGTCGGAAGTCCTGCACGTCATTGTCGAACAGGTTGGTGATATTTCCGTCCCGCACGACCGGCACGATGACGCCGTCTCCGCCGGCCGCGTCGGCAGCCACGGGCTGCGCTGCGGTCGATGGGAAGGGCACGGCCGGCGTCGGGCGAACCACCAGCTGCATCTGGGCCGCTGGGGGCGTGTCCACGCTCGCGTAGCTCTGGGAGAAGGCCTGTTGGTCGTTGGGGTCGACGGACGGAAAGATCTCGGGCCGTTCGGAGCCCTGGGCGTCGAGGTCCTCACCGATGTCGTCAGCCAGCGCGCCCTGGCTGGTCGTGCAGCTCTGGAAGACGCTGAGTGCGCTCGACAAGGCAGTGACGATCGCCGGATCCGTCGCGACCGTGAGGTGGCGCGTCGTGTCCTCTGCGCTCGTCGCGCACTTGTTGGCGTGGTTCTTGCGCAGTGCATAACTGCGGCGCTTCGCCCGGAGCGTGCGATCGGCCGGCACCGAGATCATGCCCTTGAGCGCATCGCGTCGCTCGCGGGCGGAGGGGTTTTTGATCTTGCCGAGCGTGGTGAATGGGATCAGGAACAACAGGGAGTCGGCGATCGGTATCGGGTCGTCCTTGACGAACATGCGATCGGCATTGGCGAAGCCTGCGGGAAGCAAGCTCGCGACGATGGCTTTCAGGTTGGTGATCTGGTTGTTGAAGCTCGTGATCAGATCGGCGCGGTTGCGCTGGCGCAATGCCGACTCGACGGCGTCCTGGTTCTTGGCGACGAACATCTTGCCCACCGCCGCGAGCGCCAGCTCCATTCGGCGAACCCCTGGAGGTACTCCGGCTGCGGCAGCGTAGGCGGAGAGCGCGGTGAACCCGTCCTCGCGCAGTCTGGCGTCGACGTACAGATCCTTGAGTTCGGAGAACGTCTTGCCGAGGTAGCCAGGATCGAAGTCGACGGACACGGCGACCGCAACAGCCTGCTGGAAGGCGTCCTGTTTCAGCAGGACCTCGTCTGGCTGAAACTCAAAGGGTGGCAGTGCGTCACGGGCGACAGAAGGCGAGATGGAGGAGCCTTTGACTGACACAGCGGTATCCGAGATGTAGCTAACCTGATCGCAAGCCATGCGTGCGGCCGCGAGCATGGTGTCGCTGTAGCGATCGCTCACGTTCGGCGGCACGATCGCATTGACCATCCTGTCTAGCACCTGGCGCTTGTCGTTGGGCAGGATCAGCGTGCGGAAGATGTTGAGGTAGGCATTCGTGATGTCGAGATCCTCGACCGGCCGGATACGCGTGACCTGCACGAGTTCGGTCGCAAACGCCGTCGCATTGAGCGCGCCGAGCACGTAGCTTCCATTTGAGCCCGTCACGAAGCGTGGATGGAGGTACAGTATGTTGCCGACGATCGCCATGCTGGCGAAGGTGCGCTCAACCCCGTCGTAGACGAAGGTGAAGACGTCATGATTGGAGTCGTTGTAGAGCCAGATCGTCGCGTCGCCCCAGCCGCCCGCTCGCTCCAGGTACATCTCGGTGACATGATCCGCGTAGCGCGAGATGACGATGGGCAGGTTCTCGCGAAACGGGCTGATGGTCTGGACGGCTGGCGTAAAGACGTCGGCGAGTCGACTGAAAAGCGCGTCCTTCTTGAGGCGCAACTGGTTGTCGCTCACCTTTGCCTCGACCATCCAGGCCCCGATCGTCTGCGCAGGCCCACTGGCTACCTCCATGTAGTCGCCGGCGCGCGCGGCCGCAAAGAAGCCCTGGAGTGGCCCGCCGGTTTCCACGGTCGCGAGCGCAAACCGGTACTCGCCAGGGAATACGCGGGTAGCCGTGAAGTCGCAGGCATCCGCCCATTCGCCCGTTAGCTGACTACCGAAAGTCAGGTATGGTGCGCGCCGAGCGCCTGCGTCGATGAAGTCCCCTCGCAGCCTCTGTCGCTCAAGCAGCAGGACATCCTTGCGCGGGGAGCTGGCGACGCGGAAGGTGTCGCCCGTGCCCGCACGCTGGGTCGCGGGTGCCACGGTGCGCCGCACGAGCGTGATGTAGTCGCCTGGTTGAATCTTGACGTTGAGGGTGGTTCCGGCCGCGATCAGCGCGAGCGCATCATCATGGACACGCAGGAAGTCCGCATCCATGACGTCATCAAACACGTCAACAGCCCCGCCCTGCGTGAAGACGCCCGCATAGCCCGCATAACCGTTGAAGAAGTTCATCTGGAGTCGCACGTAGCCAGCGCCCACGCTCGTCACCTTGTAGAGCGCGGCGTGCGGGAATGCCTGGGCGAAGCGGTATGCCTCATAGGCCGCATTGTCGTTGAAGGTCTCGTAGAAGGTGCCATCGGCCACGAACTGGTTGCCAACCTGATCGTGGCGCGTGCTTTCCAGGTTGATGACGTTCGCGCTGGGGACAGACGCCACCTTGTAGATGCCCGGCACCTTGCTGGTGTTGGCGGTGGGATCGAGCAGACCCGAGCGGTTCTTGAGCTTCACCATGTCGCCAACGCGCACGTAGTTGAAGTTGGCATCGGGATCGGTGATGCGAAAGATCGCCATCTTGCCGAGCGGAGCCCGGTAGATGCCGTAGTTCCAGAGGTTGGTGCCAAAGGTCGACCCAACGGGCCCGACGAGGGTGTAGGGGGCCTGGTTTCCGGTGTATTGCTTGTTCTCCAGTAGCAGCAACCCCGAGCTGAGCCGCTCCAGCACCTTGAAGACCTTGCGTGGCGATTGCGTGTTTCTAACCCAGTCGTCCGCCCCAATGCCCGCGAAGGTCTCGCCGGCATCGCGCAGGTAGGTCACGTCCTGGCGTGTGCGCACCACCTGAACGTCGACGTTGTCCTCAAACTCGGGCATCGCGGCCGCCGGCACCTCCACCGCATAGACGCCCTCGCTCGTGCGCGTGAGCCGGGTGGCGGAGACACGCACGAAGCTCAACCCCGCAGCGATCACCGTGTAGTAGCCCACGAAGGCAGGGTTGACGGTCGCCGGGGCCGCAGCCCGCGCGAGCACGCGCACGATGTCGCCCGCCGCAACCTTGTCGGTGAAGTCGACGCCGGGCTTCTCGATGTCCGCGAACGCTTGCCCCACGAAGCGAATGGCCGTCGCGGAGGTGGCCGAGGCCACCGGCCACTCGACGCTGCCGTAGGCGAAGGTGCCGTCGATGCGCCCGACGCTGATGGCGCGCTCGGAGACCTTGGCCTCGACGCGACACTTTGTGCCCTCCCCGGTTTTCGCGATCACCTGAACGCCCTTGGTCCGAGGGAAACCGCCGCGCACCTTGGCCTTCACGTACATGCCGGCCTCGATGCCCGCAGTCGGAAGGTTCGGTCCGGTGACAGTGACGTAACCGTCGCCCGCTTCATGCGCGAAGGTCAGCGCCTGGCTGCTCGCCATCACCAGCGCGAGCTTGGCCTGCGAGCGCAGCTCCGCAGCCGACGTATAGGCGTAGGCGACATCTTCGCGCAGGAGCGCCTCGACGGTGACGATGCCGGAGGCGACCTCTTCGACCTGAATGCGCGCCGTCAAGGACGCCTCAACGGGTGTCTCTTCGACCTGGCGCGCCTTGTAGAGCTTCTCGATCAGGCGCAGCGCGTAATGGGCATACGAGGCGGGCTTGTCCGACGCGTACTGAGCCTGCAACTCCGTGGTGATCGCAGTGTTGTCAATGGTCATCTCGCCGCCTCCGAGGGTATTATAGGGGCAAGGGGAACATCAACTCCTCAAACGTGAGCAGCAGCCCCAATACCGCCCAGCACTTCTCGTCCTGGGCGCGCTGCATGTCGACGACCATTCGCTTGGCCTTTTTCGCGACCACCGTGTCCGCGACGAGCTGGCCAGCGACCTCGGGCTCAAGCGCCACCCAGGCTGCACCGGCGAGGCACTTCGCGCGGGCCCGGAACGGCGGGATGGTGGGGTCGGGCCGGCCTGGCAGGCGATGGCAGTAGCCGGGGTTCTCCACGAGGGCAAGCGCCTGGCACTCCAGATAGAGATCGAGGATCTCCGTGCCGGTCTTCCAGTTGACCAGCCATTGCGCGAGGTCGCCCAACTCCAGCCCCTTCTCCCAGTTGGGGTTGTAGCGATCGAGGTTGGTTGACGCCGCGTTGAACAGTCGCATTACTTGCTTCCTGGCGGGCGCTCGGCCCCAGCTGGCGGTCGACCTGCACCACCGCCACTCGCGCCCCGGACCGTCTCGACGGTCGCCCTCAAGGGTGTGCGGGTAAGCTTGTCGATCGTCTCGGCGAACTTGTCCACCGCCTGAGGGAAGGTTCCATTCTGCCCGACGGACTTTTTAAGTTCGCCGATCTGCGCAACCATGTCGTTGACGGAGCCGCCCTCGAACTGGCTTGCGATCTTCTCCAGTGACTTGGCGACCTCGTTCTGCTGCTCGATGGCTCGGGTGATGCCTTGCAGGCTCTCGGGGCTGAGGATGCCGCCCGCCAGGTTCTCCCCCGTCCGTGAGTCCGCAGTCGAGCCGTTGGTGACCGCTTGGGTGACGCCGCCGCGCAAGAACTCCATGCCCTGGCGCTTGCGATCCTCGGGGCTCAACCCATCAAGGTATTTGGCCTCTTTCTCAGACTGGCGCTTCAACTGGTCAGGTTTGAGTTCTGGCATCGTCTGCTTGAAGATTGCCGCAGCCTGGTCGACGCTGATGCTTTCGCCGGACTCCAGGTTTGCCGTGGCTCCGCTCACCGCTTCCAGGAAGCCCTTTGAAACGCCCAGGTCACCCATCGCCGTTGGGTCTTTGAGTAGGGCCTCGGTGAGCGACGTGATACCGTCTGAGCGATCGCCACGCGCCTCATTGAAGTGCGAGAGCAGATCGCCTAGCTTCTCGCCCCCAATCGAGTCGCCCTTGAGGCGCTGCTTGATGCGCTCGCGAGTCTGCGTGTCGATCGAGCTACCCGCAACCTTCTCCAGGTCGAACAGGTAGCCCTGGTACTTCGTGGTGGCCTGGAAGATCTTGGCCTCGTCGGCATCGCCCATGCCCGCGAAGCCCGTCTTCTGAATCTCGGCCTGGGCCTTGAGTAGCTTGCCGCGGTTGCCCTCCGAGGTCTTCGACATCGCCGCGTTGACGCGCGCCATGCGCTCCTCAATGAAGCCCGCGCGATCCTTCACGAAGGCATTCACGTCGATGCCCAACTCCTGGGCAACCTTGTCGGTGATTCCGGCCGCGGTTAAGCGCCGCGAGAAGTCGACACCATCCGCCGACTCGGTCGCCATCTGCTGGATCGACATCTCGCTTACTACCTCTGCGTTGATGAAGCGCTCCTTGCCGGTTACCTCCAGCGCACGCCGAACGTCGGAGCCAGTTAGCGCACTACTTCCGCCGAGGCTATTGAGGATGTCGACGCGATCCTGCTCCAGCTTCTCCAGGTTCAGCATGCCCACGGACTTCACCGCCTTGGGCGCGCCCGCGACCAAAGCCCTGAGGCCGCCCGTGTTCGCGCCGATATCATTGCCCGCGAGCGACGCGACGTTCGCGCCTAGTTGGGCCTGCTCATGGGCGCTCAGTTCGGCGTAGGGCTTGCCGCCGAAGAACGCCGGCGCGAAGTTCTCCAGCGTCTTTAGCTCGGCACCCTTGCCCTGGGTGACCACATAGGAGCTCAGTTCATCGCGGCCGCGCGTGCCGAGGATGGTGGCCGCAGCGTTGTCGGCCATCTGGCTCACCGAGCTATCGCGCCCCTCAGCGTAGCTACGCATGCCGCTGATGGCGTCCATGTTCTCGACCTGGAACTCCTCCAGGCTCTTGACTACCTCGTCATAGGCCAGGTTCGTCAAACGGTTCTGGGTCTCAGTATCGATCGTTTTATTTATACGGCTAGGAACTCGCGAGGTCGACTGAGCGTTTGGATCCAAGAAGCCACGACCATCTGCCTCGGTGATCTCGCCCGCATCCACCATGCGCTTGACCATGTCCCGAGTGCGCTGATCGGCGAGGCCACTGCGGCCACGCAGATCATCAAGCACACGTCCGCGCGTCTTCTCTTCGGTGGTCCGCTCACGTTGCGGCCGCGGCACGTTCGCGAGGTTCACGCTGGGTCCACCGAGCGTGGGCGGAACGTCGTCGACGCCCACCTGTACGAAGCCCAGGCCGAGGAAGGCGTTGATGTCGCCCACGTCGAAGCCCTTGCCGCGGGCTACGCGATCGAAGTTGACGTTGGCCTTGGTGTCGGTCTTGGCCTTGGCGATCGCCTCGATGCCGCTGAGGCCCGTCGCCTCCTCGGCGAGCATCTGGAGTTCGGAGCTGGTCCGCGAATCGAGGCGCTTTGTGACGGTACCGGCTCCGCGAATCTGGTCGACATAGCTCGCGATCTGGCCTTTGTTCTCGCCGGCGGCGAGGGCCATCTCGGTGAAGTGGACCTCGACGAGCGGGCTGCCTAAAGCGTCCGCAACGGTCTGCTCAGTGTGACTGGTTTGCATCTCCTCGGACGATCGGCGCTTGGGCTTCGACGTGAAGCCCAACTCCTCCAGGAAGTCGGCAGCCTCCAGCGACTGGGATCGGATCGCCATCGGGTTGTCGAGAGCCTCGCGTCCGGTTCCGCCGAGTTCGTAGTCATAGGTGCCGGTGACGAAGCGGTTGATATTGCGGGCGATGTTGGCGTTGAACTCGCCCAGGTCCGCAGACACGTTCGCGCCGAACTGTCCGATTGTCCGGTCGTAGAGCTTGGAGAAGAACCGCTCCATGCCGGGGCTGCGCATTGCCTCGACGCGAGCGATGCCCATCTGATCCTGGGCCGATCGGCGCAGGCCACGCGCGGCGGTTCCCGCGTTTGTCAGCATATCGTACTGGGCCATCGCCTCGTCCTCGGTCAGGCCGTTGACGCGCGCCATGATGCCGATGAACTCCTCGGGATTGAGCGGCCCGCTCTGGTTGCCGGTGATGTTGCGGAACTGCTGAATCTGCGTATTCATCATGCCCATCTGGAGCACCTCGGGGCCGAGTTGCTGGGTGAGTTTGGGCATCAGCATCTGCATGCCGAGGAACTTGCCGGGGTTGCTTGCGTAGCTGCCCACGCCCGACAGGATGTCGGGAATGTCCATCGTCTCGCCTGCCATCATGCGCTTGAGGTTGTCCATGCCGGGGGCCATCATCGAGGCGATCAGCGACTGCCCCACGGGGGTGCGTAGCATCGCGGCGGTGCCTGTCGTGAGCTTCTGGCCGAAGCCCTCGGTTCCGCCGTAGTACGCGTTCTCGAACGCCCCCAGCGACTGGCTGCGGAAAAGGTCGCCGGCGATACCCTGATTGAGCGCACCGATGCGCGCGCCAGCGGCCATGCCGATGCCCTGTGAGGCGAACAGCTGGCCGGCCGGCGCGGCCGCCGTGGTCATCTGTGAAACCGAGATGCCGGCGCTCTGCGCGCTGACCGCCATGGCCTGGAAGAAGTTCGCGGTCTGGCCTGGGCTCTGGCCGGGGTTGATGCCGAAGGCCCCTAGCGACTTGTCGATCTCGGACAGCATCTCTTTCGACTTCACGCCCAGCGCATAGAGCGTCTTCACGCTCTCGCCCATCTTGGTGATCGCGTCAAGCGCCTGATCCTTCGAGCCCGTGAAGCGGAATGCCCCGGTTTCGCCGGCGACGTTGACGATCTCCTGGAACTCCTGCTGGTTGAAGAAGTTGTCCTCCGAGAGCTTCTGCGCCAGCTCCCGCTGGACCTGGAAGGTCTCGCGATTGGAGATGCCTCCCCCGAGCTTCTCGCCGCGAATGAAGGGAGAGGTGAGCGTCCGGAAGTCCTGGGCCATCTCCTCATAGGGCTTGGAGATGCGCCCCAGTGTCGCAGCTGTGAGGTTGCCGAGGCCCTGCCCGACCACGCCGCCGACGATGCCGCCCGCGAGGCCACCCACGGGACCGCCGAAGAAGTTGCCGGCGAAGGCACCCATCGCGCCGCCCGTGAAGCCACCGGCGACATCCGACGCCATGAAGGTCTCGACGTCTTGCAGGTTTTGACCGAAGAACTGCGCGCGGCGATCGATGTTGCGGAACATGCGATCTTCCAGGTTGTCGTTGGCGATGCGCCCAGTCGTGAGTCGGCCGCCGACCATCCAGCCGAGATCAACCATGGAGCCTTCGCCTTGCCCGAACACCATGCGATCGCGGCGGGGATCGCCGGGCGCGCCCGGCGGGGCGTACGAGCTGAGGAAGCCCAGGGGGACCTGGAATGCTGGTGCTGCCTGAGGCTGGCGGAAGACGTTGATGGTCGGATCGCCGAAAGGCGTCGTCAGTCCCGCGCCCATGCCGCCTGGGCTCGCCCCCATCGCGAGGTACTGCTGCATCATCGCGTCGCGAGCGAGCGTCGCCCTCGGGTCGTAGGGTGCCGCTGGACCCGCGAGCATGTGGGCGGTGAGGCCCGGCATCAAGGCGTTACCGCCGCCAGAACCCGCAGGGCCGTGACCGAGGTTTGCCGCCTGGTTGGCGATCGCCCCAGTGACGTTGGCGGAGAGGCCCGAGATGGAGCTGGCCGCACGGGCGGCAGCGGTCTCGACGGCGTTGATCGCCCGTTGGACGTCCGACTCGTCGATCGTGACCTTGTAGGGAATCTCCTGTGGGTTCTGCTCGGCCATGACCAACCTCCTACGCTTATGATAGAGGGCTACGGGCCTCGGTCGATCCACCCGGTGCCGTCACGTGACGTCTCAGACGCCGCCGTCACGTGACGGCAATGGGTGACGTCTCGTGACGGCACCATGGATGGATCGCCGTCACGGGACGTCGTCGTTCTCAATCTGGTCAGTCGGTCGTTCGGGTGGCGTGTTGAACTGCGTGCCTCGGATGATGCCGACGACGAAGAATGCCACCATGCTGATCAGCAGGAGACCGGTAGCCCAAGCCAAGTCCGCCCCGGTTGGTTCCGGGGCGGAGCTGGCGAGCGGGGAGGGGTGAGCGGTCGAGTCTGGCACTAGAATGGGATGTCGTCATCGACGCCAGGATCACGCGGCAGGCCGTTGGGGGTCTTGTTGGGGTCGCTGGGTCCACCCGCCAGTCGCTCGTAGCGGCTGCCTGGCGGAGCGTCTGGGTTTCCACCTCCATAGGGGTAGCGACCAGAGCCACCGTCCTCGGGAGGCTGCGCGCGATGGTCGCCAACCCCGTAGGTGCGGCCTGGCTCGGCCGCACTGCCGTCCTCGCCGAAGGGATACTCCTCGTCGGGCGGGAAATCGTAGCCAGCGCCGTCGTCGGTGTTTCCACCTGCCCCTGAGCCCTTGGCTCCCTCGAACTGCCAGTCGAAGGCCTTGACGAAGGTCTTGCGTTCGCGCTTGCCGGTGCGCTCGTTGTCCCAGGTCTGGGTGACGAGCAGGCCGCGCTGGATCGCAATCATCGAGCCCTTTGTGACGTGTTCGGAGGCAGACTCCGCACGGTTCTTGTTGCCGTCGGCCTTCTTGCCCTGGACCTCTACGTCGATCCAGCAGGCTTCCTCTTCCTGCTTCTTGCGGTTCCACACGTTGATGGCGAGCGGGAGCCTGGCGAGCGATCCGCCGTTGTCGAAGTACTTGATCTCGGGCTTGTCACCCGCACGACCGAGCAGGACGACCGTATTGAAGTTGTCGGAGCCACCCTTCTTGATCGTGGTGGCGCGCACGAACAGCAACGACTTCTTGCGCGGCTGACCGTCGTCTTTCAGATCGCCCTTGTCGGACCAGGTCTGCTTCTCGAATGTGCCCTCGATCAGCAGACGCTCGTCCTTCTTGATGCCAGACCAACGCTCGACAAACGCACCACGGGCGCGTACGAGGATGACGTTGGGCTCCCAGAAGCCGCCGTCTGGATGCGTGGGGTCCTTGCGGTAGTTCGGGACGTTCAGGTAGAACTGGAGCTGGTGCTCCGTCTCGGGACCGGCGGGCGCTGCGTAGGTCGGCGTTTCCGCGACCTTGCCGCACAGTACGGTGAAACCAATGCCTTTGCCCATAGGGGCCTCCTCTCGGGTGATGTGGGTTTCGGGTGATGCGAGCGGTCCGACCAACGGGTCAGAGCGCGAAGCAGAATACGGGGATGCTTGGGTGCCCCAGTTGCACCAGGTGCTGATTGAGCTCCTCGCCCAGTGCCCGCAATTGGTAGGACGGAACGCCCTGATGGCGTCCCTCAAACAGGGCCTTGGTGAGCTCGGCGATGCGCTCAATCGTAACACGCACCTCGACCAATTGCTCGGCTGCCGTCGGCGGCGACTCGTACTTCACGACTGGCCCGGATGCAACATCCCAGACGGTCGCGCTCTCGCCACCGAAGCGACAGACGCGCGTGCCAAGCTCCTCTGCGACATGCTGGCTGCGTAGCTCGGGCAGTCGCTTGTGGGCGAAGTCCCGTCCAGCGAAGGCTAGCTCCTGTAGCTCTCGGGCGGTGCATGGCCCGTGCTCAAACAGCGCCTCCAAGACCTCCGTGCGCTGCTTGGATACGAGCCCCGTGGCGATGATGTGGTGGAGTGCCGCCGCACTCGTGCGCGCCTGGGTCATGGCGATCTCCTCATTCGTTGGAAGGTGTAGTGCGCGGGGTTGACGCAGGACTTACTCGCGCACGCTCGGTAGAGCTTCTGGCCGGGCCCAAGCTTGCCGACGGCCATCTCGTATGCGAAGCGGTATGCGAGGTGGTAGGCCTGGTTGACCCAGAACACAGGACTTCCGTTGCCGTGGCCCGCGGCCCAGATCCAACAGTCGTTTTCAATTCGGAGCTTGCTCTTGAAGTTGGCCTCGTGATCTTTGATGCGCGGCTGTCCAGTACTGCGGAGATCGGTTTTGAGCGGAAAAGCCCCCATCTCGGGGTCGTTGCGCCAAGTTCTCCCCACCGCTACCCCATGGACGCAAACGCTTGAGACCTCGTACTCCCGGGCAAGAGCCGCGAGGGTCTCGCCTTCGCGGCTGCGCCGCCGAATCTCCCGGACATCCTCCCAGGTGAGCTTTCGCGCGCCCAAGCGCTACCGTGCCGTGAGCATTACGAACCCGGCGGCCTTTACCTCGCCGAGGTTCTGGAGCCAGAACACGACCTTGCCCTTGCCCAGCTCAAGGTCGACCTCCAGCGGGTGGTCGGGGGCGATCTGATCGTCGCCGGTGGGCTCGGTGCCGGGGTTGACGTTGACCTGGGCGGCCATGGAAGTGCCGATAAAGCCCTTGAGGCGCTTGCCTTGAAGCTCCTTGGGGATGGCGACCTCGCGGGCGATGCTCTGGTTGGGCAGCAGCATGAACGTCTCGTAGACACTCACCGTTGGTGCGTCGATCTTCTTCTTTCGGCCGAACACCTTGTTAAACATGAAGCTCTCCTTTAGCTGCTCGGGGCGCTGCCCCGGTGATTGCAGACGTCGCAGTGGTACCAGGCCTTTATCGGGCTTTGGGGGTTGAGTCCGCCCCCATAGATGGTGATGCGCGCCGAGCCGCACTGAGCACAGCGCGGAAGCAGACTCCAGCGCATCGCGAATACACCCCAGGTAATACTGATCGCGAGGTAGATGGCCTGCATCGTCTCGGGGTCGAGGCGATCGCTCGCACGGCAGTACCACAGCGCGAGGCCAATCACCAGGGTGCATACGAGGGCGTCGATGAACGACTTCTTGAAGGTCACAGGCCCATCTCCTCGGGCGAGGTGAAGGCGTTTCCCATATCCTCGACGCGCACCATATAGCCCGGCTGACCCTGCTCGCCCCGGCCGGCCCAGAACTCGTAGATCGTGCCTTCCGAGCGCGACTTCGCGAAGTGATGCCCCGGCAGAGAATTGGGCCACTCGATCCGCGGCAGCAGCATCATGTACTCGCAGATCGGGTTGTCGAGCGCGAGCCAGGTGGCCTCAGGCCCGAGCGTGATCGTCGCGCGCTGGTTGGTCGCCGTGGTGCCGACACCGATCGCGTCGAGTGCCTTGAGTAGCTCGACCTCGGTGAGATTGACGAACTGCTCGTTTTCCTCGCCAGGGTTGAGAACCTTGACGACCACGATCTCCTCAATCTCGGGTGAAGCGTCGTCCTCAGGGCGCGTCGCGAGCATGGCGCAATAGGTCTCGCCGTCGACCACCTCCTGCTGGAGCAGGATGTAGTCCTGGTGCGTGCCGTCGTCGAAGGTGAGCGTGATCAGCTCGATCTCCTCGCCGTCATGCTCCTCTTCGCATTCAGCCACCGCCTCTGCGAGGCTGGGGGCTTCGCCATGATCCAGCGCGAAGACGCAGACCTCGCACAGCCTGCGGAAACCGCAAAGCGGAACGGCGAGCGCATTTGTTTCGCGACCGCCACAGCGTTCACATGGCATCTTATTCCTCCTCGGGGTGGCGCAGGGCCTTGACGCTGAGCGCCAGCCCTGTGTGCCCGCTGTACGCCTGGTCGACCGCCTTGATAAGCCGCCCCAGCATGGTGTTAATCTGGTCGTCGATGGCTGCGCGATCGCCCACGCCTATGATGTCGAGCCGCAACATGGACTTGGCGTGAAACGTGGGCCCCGTCATGTTGAGGTGATAGGAGACCTGCTCCTCCGTGGGCGGTTGGTCGGACCGGAGTGAGCAGTTTGAAGTCACGCGTATCTGTCGGGCGATCGCCTCTAACAGGACGCAGGCGTCCACCTGGGTGCTGACCTGGGCCGCCAGCTCCAGGCGGAGCCAGCGGCTGACGGTCATCTGTCCAGGTTCGGCGCTCACGACTTCTTGCGCTCGGTGGCCCCGCCCTTGCGGCCGATGTCCGCAAAGAACTCTGAGCCGCGAGCCGCCTTCATGGACTGTCCGCCCTTCTTGCCAATCTTGGAGAAGAAGTCCGGCCCATGCTTGTCCTTTGTCGCCTGGCCGCCTTTCTTGCCGATCTCGCGGAAGAACTCAGGGCCACGCTCGCGCATGATCGCGCCGCCCTTTTTCCCAGCCTCAACCATGCGTGGATCGCCCTTCTCGGGGCCAGGCTTCTTGGGCATAACCTATACGCCCTTGCGGTGCCAGGTCCGCGGAGCACCAGGTGCACCCTCGACGATCGACGTCTTCCAGTCGGACACATTGGGCGGATAGTCGTTGGTGCCGTCGGCGAATACCCGCAGGTTCAGGCAGGTCGCATTCCAGACCTTGACCACGATCGCGCCGCGCACCTGGCCGGCGTAGGGGCTGTCCAAGTCGAGCGAGTAGTTGACGAGGTCGCCCTCCTTGATGGGCGCTGGCTGCGTCGTGCTGCCACTGCCGAAGGCTTCGTCTACAGCATCGGTGACCGCCTCGACCGCCTCGACGATCGCTTCGACGATCGCCTCACCAGCTTCGGTCAGGGTGTCGCCCAACGACTTGGTTTCGACATCGGGCGCGGGGGCGTTTTCAGGATCGGGCATGATGAATTCCTTTCATACTCAGGGGGTTACAGAGGTCGTTTCAATAAGGCGTCCAGGGCCTTGGTCAGCGCAGAGGTGAGCTTGACATCCTCAGCCTCATACGCTTGCTGTCCGTAGATGATACGGCATTTCCAAGCTCCTCGCTCGACCGACCAGCCGAATCCGATCGACTTGAAGCCAGGCCCCCGCTTGAACGTCAGCGCCTTTGCCAACCAGGGGCCAAGGTCGCAGAGGCTCTGGGGGCCCTTCTTCATCTAGGCCCGCATCCCGCGCTTGATGCGACGATTGATCTTGCGGGCGGCCCTGGCGAGGCGATTCTTATGGCGACGCCACTCGACGTTGATGCCCTTCTTGGATCCGCTGTGCCCGCGACCATAGCTTGGGCGGCTATAGCCCTGGGTCTCACGGAAACTCTGCGGCGGTGGTGGTGCAACCATGCTGGCAATCGCGGAGAGGCCTACAGCTATGGCGAGGGAGGCCTGGTGCGAGAAGGAGTTACGCAAGGGGCTGAACCTCCAAGGGAATGGGGGGAATGAAGCTCATTTGGGGGGTTGGTAGGATCGGCACGTCGACCACCTCGCGCGACTGGCCGTCTATGAACTCGACTTCGCCGAACTTATAGCCTTGCGCCGTAGCGTCTGCGGCAGCATCTTGGACCGATGGGAACGGGCCGCGCAGCGCGACCTGACGGGCGCAGTAAGTCTGATGAACGCCCTCGACTACACGCCAGAACGCCTCAGGTATGACGCCAACCTCCCCCTGCTCGTTGGCTTTTGGCAGGGTGATGACCCACGCCAGGAACGTCTGACTGACACGCATGACCTGCGGCGTCTGTGGGCCATCAGCCCAATCCTTGTGGCGGGTGTGGATACTGTCCCTATCGCGCGACACAACCACGAAGTCATCGGGCAGCGCGGCCAGCGGAGGGGTGCTACCCTCCGCGAAGCTCACGTAGAACGAGATCACGTCTCGACCGAAGTGGCCGCCACACGAATCGCCGGTCGCATAGCCCTTGCCGTTAAGCAGGACGACGGCTTCGGCCACCATGTCATCCAGGAACAGCAACTCACCGCCGCAGCCATCGGTGGTACAGGGCGTGAACTGCATGTTGGAATGAAGCTCCATACGGGAAAGGCTTGTCCCGCATGTCAGGCAGTAGTACATCAGGCGTAACCGCGGTTGCTGTTCTTGATCTTTGAGTAGATGCTGGCGTCATGGCGATCACGCCGAACGGGCTCCGTTGGCTCAGGAGCCATCGCCTCGGCGAGAAGCGCCTGGACGTCCGTCGGGTCCGTGCAGGTCAGGGCGAGGTTGATGTAGTCACCCAATTTGCCAACCTGGTCGTTCTGTATCTTGAACAGATGGCGAGCGGTGTCCCGCTCCTCCTTGAGTTCATCGTATGAGGGGGTCAGGCCAACCACCTCGCAGGCCACCGGGCCCCGCTCACACAGGGGGTTGATGTAGTGAATGTCTGCCTTCGGTTCGGGGGTGCGGATCTCCACGCTGCCTTTCCCGTCAGGGCAAACGGAGCGACCGTCGGCGAGCGTGATGCCGCCCCAGGCGTCGGTGTAGTCGACGTTGGCGCGGCTCGACTGCACCTCGCCATTGTCCGTCGTGGTCGACCGGACGATGTCATCGCCCGCCAGTTTGAGGCGCTCCATGACTTCGGCTGCGACCGCTTCTTCCCCGGGCGTGCTGCCATCCATGATGAACAGGAGCTGGCGCACTGCGTTGCCAAGTGCGTGGGCGTAGATGTCGCCCACGAGGTAGGCCTCGGGCGTTCCCGTGCCGGTGTGAATAGGTAGACCACTCTTGGTTGTTTCCACTGGATTAATCCTCCTAGGTTGTGGTGAGGGGGAAGGGGTCCATCGCTGAGAGGTAGCGCTCGGCGAGCATAGCTGCCTTGCACCCCATCCCCGCCGCCGTGACCGCCTGGCGGAACTCATGATCGACGCAATCGCCGGCGGCGAACACGCCAGGAATGAAGGGGCCGTCGGGATTGCTGAACGTCCCTTGGTGTCTGGCCACCTGGCCGTGATGACCAGTTATGATGTAGCCGTTTTCAAGGATGACCTGGTCCCTGAGGAAGGCCGTGGCAGGCTCATGGCCGATCGCCACGAAGGCTGCCTTGATATGGAGCCTCTCGCCGAGGCCAGGTCCGCCCGGGCAGTCGGGTACCGTGATCGCTAGGTACTCCAGGGTCTCGTGGCCCTCAAAGCGCAGGGGCACGCGATTCCAGATCATGTGGATCTTCGGGTGGTTCATTACGCGCTGCTGCATGATCCGCGAAGCGCGCATCTCACCCCTGCGTACCACCAGATAGACGAGGCCGAAGCCAGGTAAGCCCGCAAGGTAGAGCGCCTCTTCGCACGCGGTATCACCCCCGCCGATCACTGCGATCCTGGCGTCAGGGCCGAGCATCCGCGAGAGCATGGGCCCGTCACAGGTCGCACAGGCGGACACACCCTTACCCATGTACTCTTGCTCGCCGGGGATGCCCAACCACTTCGCATTGGCCCCTGTGGCGATGATGATCGAATGAGCGGCGAGTTGCTCGCTGACCGTCTCGACCTTGTGGGTGTGGCTGCCGAACTCGACTCGCTGGACGGTGTCGGTCATGAAGCGCGCGCCGTTGTGCGCCGCTTGCTCACGCATCCGCTGCACCAGCTCCGGCCCTGTGATCTCCAGAAAGCCTGGATAGTTCTCCACGTCTGTAGTGATGGTCAGCTGGCCGCCTGGACGAGGCCCCTCGATGACGAGAGGCTCCAGGCCTGCGCGCGCAGCATAGATGGCCGCGGTGTAGCCGGCAGGGCCTCCACCGATGATGATCATATTGTTGGTCACAGGCCTTCACCTTTGTGGCGAGCGATAGCCGCAAGCGTTTGCGCCACGACCTCCTCGCGCGAGAAGACGGTGAACGCGACGTTGAATTCGATCTCCTCGCCAGAGGTATTGGCGATCGACACCCGGCCACCACAGTGCCCCTCGGGCCACTGAACGTCGATCAACTCCAACTCGACGGGCGTGAGCGACTGCGCGCAGATCGGCTTGTGGTTCGGGACGTCTGGCTCGACTTGGGACATCTCGGCGTAGAAGTCGAGCATCGCGCTCGCCGTGGTACTGCCGCTGCCGGATACGAGGGTACCCATGCCGAAGGCAGGGCCCTCGCGCTTCTGGCCGGGCTTGAGGTTGCCCATCCACAAAACCTGTGAACTCATGAGGTCCTTTCTATGGCAGCAAGCGCCGCTCGGTGTAGTCGCACTTCGGGCAGCGGATGATCCACTCCTCAGGGGCGAACTGGGTGACTTTCGAGAGGGGTAGCCCGTCGTTCGGGCAGCGGTATCGCGTGTTCTTGCGGTCACGGATGAAACAGGCCCAGAAGCCCCAGACCATGATGGTCGAACTGAACACCCAATAGGCGCAGAAGGCGTAAACGGCCTCCTTTGACGTTCCGTAACCAAGGATGTCGCAGGCGATCAGAGTTCCGTAGCTCAGGGCGTAGCCCGTCACCAGGAAGATGAAGATATAGATGTTCATGGCTTGGCTCCGTAGAAGCGCTCGGGCATGGCGGACTGGTATCCACAGGCCTCGCACCAGACCATCCGCTTGACCCCTTCGGTCGTCACATGGGCCAGCCGGGCCATCGTCATTCGGTGAGTACAGCGAGGGCAGCGGTGTAGCAACTCGCGCGCAAAGGCCCGCGTCAGCGCCAGGTCATCGACCTCCCGCTTGAGCGTCGAAGGCTTGCGCTCTCGCAGGTATTGGAATGCGATCGCCCCGCTTGCGAGGGCCGCGACGACACACGCGGTAAATATGACATGCTTTGACATCGCTGCGACGCTCCGTTCGCCGCCTAAGTGCGGTCTCGCTCCGGCTTGAGACGATCCGTCGATCCCGAGAGTCCACTGACTGCGTTGAGACATGCTGCCGTGACTTCCTAACGAAAGTGCGCATCCGCCCACCTGGTCCGACCAACGTGTCTATCGCCTGAAAGCGTGGAACTGTCTGATTGTGCAGTCGTTCGCCCAGCGACACAGCCGTTGGGCGAACGCCCTGGCGAGGCGCTGATACCAACGGCTGCACACCGGGCAGCGCTTCACAATCGCCGTGTACGGCCAACCAACGCTCTCGCGCTCGATTGGCACGATCTGGCCGTGAACCTTTTCGACCACGCTGCCAAGGTCCTTGCAGATCGAACAGCAGGGCCCAGGTTCGCTCATGTCGACATACCAACACCCAGCCAGGTTCGCGAGGAACAGATGGTGCAGCGCAGACGGTAGTGCTCGCCCTTGTGTTTCAAGACGGGGCCGTACTCGACCACGTAGTCGCCACCGCAGCATGAGCAGTTACCACCCTGCGATCGCGCGTAGCGCCACAGGAGCCATCCCCCCACGAGCGCGAGCCAGGCAATCGCAGCGACCTGGCTGACGAGCAAGTACAGGAGAATGGCGACAATTGTGGCGATGGGGCGCATCCGAACCTCCGAGGCAATGGTCAGACCATTGGTTGTTTTACTCTACCCTAACCAGTGGTTGTATGTCTAGCAGGCTTGCTGGGCATCCTGACCAATAAATGGAAGTGCCGTCCCAATAAGCTCACCGGCCCTGGTGTGGATGTCTGTAGTCAGCCCGAGGTCGAATGCCCCTCCCGCGATTACCAACCCGCTTTTAAGCAGGACCGCCTCCGCCTCGGCCTTGGTAAAGTTCGCGCGCACCCAGCCCTCGCGCGCACCGCTGAACACACTGAACCGATCCTCGTAGCCCTTGAAATAAGCGAGGTGCTCCTGGTCGGTGAAGATGGCGATCGCCTGCATTATGTCTCCTTCTTCTTTGGGGTGAACATGTCCTTGAGCTTCTGCGCGGCCATGGAGCCCTTGCTGCGCGGATTTTCTGGCGTTACGTCTGACGCGCGAGTCTGAGCCTCGTCGACCACCTGGCCCACGCCGAAGGCTCGCATGAACTTCTCCAGGACCTTGAGCTGCTGCTTCTCCTTGTTCTGCTTGACGTTGGCCTGCCAGGGGTAAGTCAGACCCAGGTAGGACTCGTAGGCCTTACCCGCATTGTCCGCCATCTGCTTGCCGCCTTCCCCTCCGGCTAGGGCCCAGCTCTTATAGATCATGGCTTGGGCCAGGGCTGCCTCGCGATCGAGCTCAGAGCGCATGAGGAACTGAATATAGACGTCGCCGGCGCTTCCGCGCGGGGGCAGCGCAATCCCCCGCTTGAACGCCTGCGCCCGCAGGTATCCCGCCGACGTCTTTAGGAGTTTCCCACGACTTCGGGGCTCCCTGCGCGCAGCACCCGGCGATCCCATACGTTCGCCGCAGTCATGTAGAGATAGTAGAGCGGTAGCGGCAGCGACAGCAGGTAACCCAGCCGCTGCTTGAAGTCGCCGGTCGGCTGGTAGCTCACCTTGGAATCACCCACGAAGCGGCAGGCCAAGCGACAGACCGTCTTGGTGAACGTCTTGCGGGCGTCCGACATATGAAGCACACCGCGGGAGCTGGCGAGGTAGGCGGCGATCATGGTCTCGGCGTAGCCGTCGGCTTCGTCGCTGAGCTCCTTGGTGGGATCCCAGAAGGTCACGCGTTCCATCCCATCCCAGAGCTCAACCTCACCGGTCACTGGCCCCGTGCTTGTGCAGAGTTGCTCGGCCAGGGCCTCGACCTGTTGTTTGGTGTCCTTCTCGACGATGCGGTAGAAGCAGGCCTCCTCGACCAGCTTGTCGAGACGGCTCATGCAAGAGAGCGTGAGCTTGTAGCGGCTCTCGCGCTGATCCTTGAAGAACTTCATCGCGAGCGCCACCGCGATCTTCGCGTCGAGATCGGGATCCTCGACCACGGCCATCGGCCGGTTGCCGTTGCCATCGTCGTCGAGCACCACAGCCAGGCAGGCCTTCGCGACCTCGTCGAGGAAGTAGGCAGTCGTGCGCCCACCCAGCTCGCGCTGGAAGTGGTCCTGCCACTCCTGGACGAAGTCGCCCTCCTCCGCCGTTCGGGCGTGGACCTTGACCTTCAACTTGCCGTTGAACATCGCGTACTCCTGGTCGATCGCGTTGCCCGCGACCAGACGCGCGCGCATACCCCGGATGCACACGTCACAGTTGGCGTAGCGGGTGTCGCGAGCGAGCGGGATGCGCTCCCGGCAGGACAAACAGTGGCGATGGTCCGACTCGGCGGGAACGCCCTGTTCCTCGCAGTGGCGGCAGGGCTCGGCAACCAACCGTACCACCGTGCATTGAACGACAATCTCATCGCCAACTCCGTCTTCCCGTGGGTCGCCGCCGAACAGCGCGCCGAAGCCCATCTCGGGCTGGCCCTCGATCACGAGCGTGGTCTCGCTCACCACCCGTAGAATCCGACCAGCAGCGTGCTGCCCGCTTGGCCCAATCAGATCCACAAGGTCGCCTGCTTGAGCACCCAGAGTGTGGAACCGCGCGGTCGGAGAGACCAGGCGATCCTTGAGGTCGAGCAGGGCCTCGCCCTCGGTTACGACCATGGTCCGGAGCTGTACGCGATGATCCATCGCAATCACATCCTCTCTGTCGTCAGAGTTACACTGATCCATTGATTGTGCGCGTGGTATGACCAACGGTCCGCACGGGTCTGCCGGTGAATACGCCCGGATTATACCACCTTGCTTGCTTCCTGTCGCACATAGGCGTATAATCCCTAAGCGCCCCCGGTCGACCGGTGATTAAGCGACCGAAAGGAACCCTGGATATGCCCGTAAAAGTCGTCTGCAAGGCCCTGAAAACGGACTACAAGGACATCACGGAAATCTTTCCGTCGGACCCGCATCCAAGCCACATTGGCCTGTCGGTCGTACCAGGGATGGTCATCTTCAAGGGAAAAGACCACTCGTTCGGACTACCGGCCGATGTGTACCACTGGACCATTCAGACAATGAGCAAGCAGGACGTAGCTGAGTCGTCAGGCCGCGCAAACGGCAACACGCTGGGGTATGCCATGCTGACGCGAGACGAGGCGGAGTTCGCCGTCACGCTCTGCGAGGTCTACTCGACGGACATGGCTCCCTTCGCCGTCATCTCGGAGAACGCCAGCCCGGAAGCGCGCCACCACGCCATCGAGGCGGCTCGTCTAATTGAACAGTCGGATCGACTGGAGCGCGTGTTCAGGCGCATCGTGGAGCGCCTGCCGAAGGACGGCACGACCAAACTTCCCGAGACCGGCGAGTAAGGGGAGCGCGATCGCCTCGCACCTGCCACATTCTGTCAGCAGCAAGAGCCAAAGGAGCCCGGATTGCAAGACTACGAGAAGAATTACGCCAGCTTCTGGAAGCCCCTCGTGGAAGACCCGGCGACGGGCCGACTCGACCCCGACAAGGTGATGCGCGAGCTGTTCGACTACCACACGGCCATTCAGGAAGTGGGCAAGGTCTACTGCCACATCACCAACGATCGCATCAGCAAGATCAACTCGCGCGCGGAGGCGGTCATCGCGATCGCCGACGAGTGCTACGCGCTCGACTTCGAGGGCACCGACGAGGAAGACTGCGCCATCGTTCTCGCGGAGCCCATCACCCACGACGAAGTGCCTGCCAATATCCTCAGAACTTGGCAGCTGCTCACCGGAGCTGGCTTCGTCCCCGTTGAGATTGAAGCGGGCGCGCGTTCCAGTGAGAGCTTCATTCACATCGGCATCGACCCTGCGGGAATGGTTCGACAGGCCAAGCGTCTGGTCACCCTCATGAAGACCCAGGGCATCGAGATACTCGACGCCGAGCACGAGGTCGAGGGCGGCCCCCAGGTCGAGGTCACCTACCACGCCGGCGGCGACCTCGCATTGCTCACCCTCTACGGCGTGGACGATCGCCTCCTGCCCAGGCGCAAGCCCACTGGACAGCTGTCAGCCTGCTTCGTCCTGCCTGGTGCCGAGAAGATCGACGCGATCGCCCTCAACGCCGAGAGCGTGATCGGTATCGACTATGCCAAGGGCGACTCATACAGCGTCGAGGCACCCGTGCCACACGAGCAGTACGGGCTCGATGCCGCTGCTGCCAACCTTCATAGCAAGGCGCTCAGTCGTGCGGCCGAGACCGACGAGGGTGTTGGCTACTCGGTCTTCGGCCATGGGCGCTTGGAGGGAATCCGCTGCCTCCACTGCAATCTAATGGTGCCAATTCGCACCGGCTGCTGGGTCGTTCGGACGGGCGTCGGCGCGGGCGGCGCGCTCCACAGCGAATGCGGCAACACCACGCTCCAAACCTACAAAGTGGGCCCTCGGCAGAGTTCGCCAATGACCTGCCCAAGCAAGGCCTCAGCCGAGCTTGAGCGGGACTCAATCCTCAAGGACGACCCCGATGAAGACGTGGTCCTTGAGCCTGGTCCGGCCATGCTCGCGACGAAGTACTACACCATCCACGAACACGAAGGCTACTAGGCCATGATCAAGCCCTCCGTCACGCTCGCCGAGTTAGTGCGCTTCTTGAATGAGCTCGCCAGCCTGGATCCAGGAGCGATCCACAACCTGGTCGAGATCCGCACCCGCGTCAATACCCTGGAGTTGGCGGATCACCCAACAGTCCAGGTCGCAAAGAGCAGCACCGTCGTCAATGTTGCTACCCAGCAGGACGAGCACTGCTATGTGGTGGGCCTGCTCGGTGTCCTCAACGGCCTGTTCGGCATCTTCGACGAGGGCCCACTCCAAGGCCTGGGTGCCATCTGCGTGTCGATCAGCGACACCGATAAGAGCAAGCTCTACTTCTTCCTGCGGGACGCCAACGGAAACCCCATCACCCCCTGAAAGCGATCGCCATAGAGTCGATCACATTCTGTCAACGAGGAGCACCATATGACCCAATCCTACGCCGGCCGCCACCCTCATGACTACCAAGCGCCGACGCAAGCTGATGTCGCTGCGATCACCGCGGTTCGCGCCCAGGTCAAGAAGCTCTACGACACCATCGTCGAGAGCACACCCATCGGTCACTACCGCGATGCCGCCTTGCTCCAACTGGACATCGTCTCCGCCCTGGCGAACAAGGCCATCGTAATGGGGCCGGAGTTCGTCGAGAACTTCATCGAGTTCAGCGCGTCGGAGGTCAAAGCGTAATGTCTACACTCAGCGTGCAATGGGATCGGCGTGCGGTCCAGTCGCAGCGCCGTGCAGCCCAACTCGCTGGGGACGTAGCCACGGCCGAGTTGGCGATCGCCACGCTCACCGAAGCCCTGCGGCGCGAGCAGGTCGCTCACGCCAAGACCGCCAAGACCGTACTGGGCCTGGGTGTCACCGTCGACGAGATGCGGGCTCTGCTCACCCAGCGCCAAGCACCTCCACCACCCCAGATACCGCCACCTCAGCCGATCTTGCCCACTGATATCGCCGGAAAGGTGGCCGTAGCTGACGTCGTGTTCAAGCACATGGAGGCGCGCATGCCCGACGATGTGGACGCAGTCCTCCATGAGCTAATCTGGCGCAACGCTCGGGGTGATCGCCCCGCGCTCCTTGCCCCCGAAGAGTTCGTGGTGGAGAAGGTCCCCTACGTTTTTCCTGTAGCACCGCCGTTCCCGCCCACCTACCCGATGAAGCCCATCCGCGATCGCCTGCCTGGAGAGCCTGGGCCAAAGCCTGGGACCGAATGGCGACGCTGCTCAGAGTGCAACGTCATGCACTACTGCAAGGTCCAGGTCGAAGGCACGCTCTGCTTTAACTGCGGGAACGGCGGCTTCACAGCCGAGAGAGAAAGGTACTAGCCACCTTGGAAAAGGACACCGTCATCACAAAGACCGCCGACCTCTGCGAGTCTGGGTTGTATCGCTACGCCCTGACTCGTATCTGGAAGCCGGAAGCCGGTCTCGTCGGCTTCATTATGCTCAACCCATCGACCGCTGACGCCGAGGTCGACGACGCCACCATTCGCAAGTGCATGGGTTTCGCGGACAAATGGGGCTACGGCGGCATCACCGTCGCGAACCTCTTCGCCTACCGCGAGACAAGCCCCGCCGTCCTCAAAGACAATGCCTACGAGATCGACTGCGTTGGCCCCCGCAACAACGCCGCCATCCTCAAGGCCGCCAACGACAGTCAGCTCCTGATCGCTGCCTGGGGCAACCACGGCAAGCTCCTCAATCGTGACAAGGCCGTGCGCAAACTCCTGAGCGAGCACCTCCTGCACTCGCTTGATGGGCTCTCCAAGACCGGCCAGCCCAACCACCCGCTCTATAAGAAGTACACCTCGGCCCGCATGGTGATGGCCTGAGGACGCCCAGGCTCCTCTCGTCTTTCGCGCCTCATGGAGCGATCGCGACGACAGACCACTGCCCGACGAGGTGATGGAGTTCTCCATCGACATCCAGGCCAGGCGAGGAACTCCCGAGTTCGAGGCCCTGTTCGCGAACTTGCAGTCCCGCACCCCCATTGTTGTCACGGTTGCCGGTCAGCAACTGCGCATCCCCGGCACCTAACCCGCGATCGCCACACGCTCCCCCTCATTCTGTCAGCGGCACCCGCCGCAGAGGTACCCGATGGCCACCCCGAAGAAGACCTCCACCGCCCTCGCCGTCGCCCAGCCCAGCGACGAGACCCGCATTCGCCTGGCTGAGATCGACCTGCGTAAGGCCGAGCTCAAGCTCATGAAGGAGGGCCGGCTGACCCAGGCCCAGCGCGCCCAGATGATGGAGTTGTTCCGGTTGCGTAAGCGCCCAGAGCCGGTCTCCCAGTGCCAGAAGTTGCTCCAGACCTCGGAGGTTCTCAAGGACATCCAGGCGGAGATTGCGTTGACGCCCGAGTACAAGATTGCCCTCGATGCTGTCCTCGCACTCGCTCAGTCCGTCGCCAAGACCTATGGCTACCAGGCCGCACCGATGGCTGTCCACAGCTCGGGCACCCTGATGATCAACCACAGCGGCAGCGACGGCACTGCCGCCTCCGAAGACGTCGTCAACCACGTCAAGCGCGATCGCAACCAGCCAATCAAGGCCTATAACCGCCAGTTCGAGGCTGCGGAGAAGGCAGCCACAGACGCCTACAACCTGGAGATGACCGAAAAGCGCACCGTCATCAATACGGCGACCACCCGCGAAGAGATCCTGCGCCTGGTCCCCGAGTGCCAGGTGCAGCTGCCCACTCTCGCCGATCGTGAGGCGATCGCCGCTGGCTCATGGGCACCTGGTCGCCTGACCGCTGCTCCGCTTCCGGCCGCGTGCGAACTCGACGCGGAGCTGGTCTAGTGTCGGACGAGCCGACCTGGGCTGAGGCCCCCCGCGTCGCGTGGAAAGAGGGCGAGATGATCGCCCTCCGGCGCGGCAGTGAGTTCTCCAGCGACCTCCAGACCTTCCTGGAAAGTTGCGCGATCGCCGAGATTGAGCCAGACAGCCAGGAGCCGTGGATCGCCCGCTTCCGCGCCGCCTCGGTGACCGCGAGCCACCTCGGTGACACCATTCAGGATTTCATCCCCTTTGAGGAAGGCGTCCCCGCCGACTCCGAATTGCCCTTCAACTCCGAGGGACTGCTGGGCATGATCGAGCAGGAGTTGCCCGACGACGATCGCGATCGCCTCGACGGGGACTACCTCAAGCCCCTGCTCAAGCACATCACCGCGGAGATGACGGAAAACATGCCCGACATCTGCACCGAGGGCTGGACCGAGGTCGACCTGCCGAAGTGGGTGCGCGACCTCGCGGACGACATCAACAGCGTGCTCGCGGTCTTCCGCGTCGGGGCCTGGTGGTGCGACGACGAGGTGCCAATCATCCCCGCCAACTGGCGGGAGTTGGTCAGCCACGCAAGGCCGATCGCCGACCATCTGTTCTGCCCCGGCTGCGGGATGCGCCACGTCGACACCGGAGAATGGGCCTGCATACCGCACAAAACCCACCGCTGCGTGGACTACACCTACTTCGACAAGGATCAGAGCAGCCCGCACAGCCCGCACCACGTCAAGGGCTGCGGCCACGAATGGCGGCCGCACGAATTCCACACCGTCGGCCTCCCCGCCAATCTCTCCCTGCCCGCAGGGCCCAATGGCGAGAACCCCTGGGTGACCAATGCCTGACCACAAGATGACCCTGGAGGTTACAGGCAACTCCCGCGAGGCCTGCATCGCCCTTATCGCCAGTTGGGCCCAGATCTCAGCCTGCGGGAAGGATCCGATGAAGGTCAAAAACGTCAAGGGCAAGGTTACGCTCGCCGTCGACAAGGCGGTCTCGCCGTGAGGGAGTTTCATACTTGGGCGATCGCCCCTGGTGTCGGCGGTCAGTTCTGGGTTCTGCCTGGGTTCTCTCGCTCCAAGCGGAAGAACGTCACCACCTGGACGCTTGGCTGGCTCTACTTCTCACTGGCCCTCGTCAAGCTCCACAAGCCACCCACCATCTAAGAGGACCCCATGGACGCCATCAACCAGACCGCCACCTTCAACCGCATCCGGTTTATTGTCACAGAGCGACTCGGTGTCCATGAGGACGTCGTGACCCGCGAGGCCAAGTTCGACGAAGATCTCGGGGCGGACTCATTGGATCAAGTGGAACTGGTGATGGCGATCGAAGACGAATTCGACATTGAGATGTCCGATGATGAAGCCGAGAAGATCAACAGCGTCGACGACGTCATCGCCTGTGTCGAGAAGCTGACCAATTAACCCGAGGAGGATTCTGTCAATGAGAATCGACAACGACGCCAAGTACAACAGGGCTACACCTGGAGTTGCGGCCCTGTGGTCGAGCCAGGCGGGCGGCTGTACGCGTTCAAAAAGCGGAACCATCCTCGCGTTCATCCCCAGCCACGCCAGCGCCCAGGAGGCGATCGCCAAACACGCGGGCAAACCCGTCTACGACCCCCATGGCGAGCACGCCAGATCGGCATGCGTGCCCGCGAGTAAGATCAAGGGACTGCTGCGGTCAGCCACGCCGCGCTACCTCGTGGCGGTCCCGCGCCTGCGCAAGGGCACAGGCGAGCCCACCGAACACATCGACTACTACCTGCCGCTCGCGAGCGTCATCAATCGGAGGCTTGGATTGAAATGAATACCCAGCACAACTGGAACCCCGAATATCAGCAGTCAAACCAGGTCCCTGTCAGCTGCTTCGCCTGGAACAAGGGCCGCACCGGCGTCGTTCCCGTCACGGGCGTGAAGCCCTGGCGCGGCATGCTCGGCAGCGGAACACAGTGGGTCAGGGCCGAGACCGGCCGCGGCAACGAGATTCACGTCGCCGAGTGCTTCTCGACGTTCGAGCGCGCCAAGAGCGAGCTGCTGCTGCATCTGGCCGGCCGGCGCGACGCTCTCGTGCGCCAGACGCAGGCGACCCAACGGAAGATCGACAAACTCAAGAACGCGGAGCCCAAGGCCTGATGCTGTTCATGAGTGAAAGCCAGGGCGGTATGGAAGGCGAGATCGAGGCCGTGAATCGCCGGGTGTTGCAGGCGGCCAGTATCCCCGCCGAGATACTGATCAACGAGGGCGGGGCCGTGTTCTCCAGCGCCGCCACCCTTGAATACCAGCGGCGAGCAGTCTTCGGTCGCTTCGCATGAAGCGCCGGCGCATCGCGCTCGGCGTCCCCCAGGCCACGATGGACGCGATCGACGGCTGCCGGGATCAACAGGTTGCAGCCAAGGCCGCATTCGACGAACCCAACAACCGGATCTCCCGCCTCTGGGCCGAGCGCGCGAACGAGCTTAGCCTTGAGCAGGTCCTCACCCCCAAGGAGCCACCCATGTCCATTAAAGCCGGCCCGTCCGAGGAGCCGACCCAGGCGTTCAAGCCCCAGCAGCCCCAGGACGGCCTCAATCACGGCCCCCTCTCGCACGGCATCCCCGTCCCCTTAATGGTCCACATGTTTCGCTTCCTGGCTCACCACGGCCAGGAGACCATCACCCAGCAGCAGCAGAACCAGATGATTGCGGGCCTGTGCTACTTCGACTGGAACGGCTACGTCGAGCCCGACGCCCACTTCCTGCTCGATGGAGACAGCTAGGTGAGCATCGGACTCGCCCCCGACGGCAAGACGCTGCTGTGGTACGCCGGCGACTGGGCCCACACCTGGGATGGCTACCACTTCAATCTCCTCATGATCGATCCCAAAAGCGGGAGCGTCACGCTAGATAAGCCGCCGGCCAAAGATCGGTCGATCACCATCAGCTACGACGTGTTCTGCCCGGCCGACGTACCCATCCGAACTGGCCTCAAGCGCGGTGACATCCCGATCGCCGACAGTGTCGCGGTCCACACGCTGCGTGCTATGTCCAACCTGCTTCACAACGCCATTGACCTTTGGGTGAAACGCAGTCTGATCAATTGGTCCGAGGAGGGCCGCTGCCATGCCAACCACGTCACTCGCCAGCTCTGCGCCCTCAAGCTCGCCTACCTGGGTCGAAGCGATCCCCAAGCGCTCATTCGGTCCTGGGGAGGTCCTCGTGCAGACCGGCTACGCGAGCGCTAGCCACTGCGACGCCAGCGGCAAGACGCTTGGTGTCTATCTCAAGCGTGCTAATAGCCTGCCGAAACCCAAGACCAACGGCTTTCGCAGTATGCTGAACAATCTCTCATACGACCAGGCGAAGGCACACTGGCTCGGCGTTCACGATGCCGTCAAGAACCCCCACAGCTACTTCTACGCGAACGGAAAAACCACCGACGCCCCCAAGCCTTACCCCACGCTTTTGGCCTACGCCGAGGCCCACATTCGCTACCTCGACACCCAACGGGCCGTCACCCTGCACACCCAGGCGATGATGAATCGCCTCAAAGACTTCGCAGGCAAGGAGAAGCTGCGCGACCTTGTGCCGGCTCTGCCTGTCGGCGTAAGCCTCGCAGTCACCAGGGTCGGCGTCGGCCACCTTACGGTCGACACGAATGTAAGGTGGGTCGGCGACGCCCGCAAGCGCCAGCTCAAGGCCGGCGACGCCCTCTGTAAGCCTCACCTCGCACAAGTCCTCAGCTATGAGGACCCGGCGAGCTACCTCTGCTATCACTGTCTCGGTGTGGCCCAGCAGTTCCCGCTCAAGCATGGGCTCGCGATATGATCACGCCCATGGTGCTGGGGACGCGCATCGCCGAAGACTCAATCCCACTGAATCGCTTGAAGCTGGATCAGTTCGGCCCGGTTCCGCTCGGCGAGGGTGACGACAAGACGTCCGTATTCGCGCTCCCGCCTGAGTTCACCCCCCTGATGGTCTTCGCCAATGGCCTGATCCTGCGCAAGGACGTGGACTGGAAGGATCTCGGCCATGCCGTGTCCTTCACGACGCCGCCGATGACGGGCGAGACGCTGCTCGCCCAGGGCGCGAAGATCGGCCAACCGGCCGCCAAGGGTGCGTCGATCACGCAGGCGATCGCCCAGAGTGTGCCCGACCTGACCGAGAGCTTCCGCGCCGAGCCCCCGCCCGCCTGGGCAGGCCTCACGGTGATGGTGATATGACGCCCGCCGATCTCCTCCGGATGGCGGTGGTCGCGAGCGTGAAGGCCCACGGCTACGTGCAGCTCGTCGCGACGGGCCGCTCGAAGCGGGTGCGGGCCCGCGACCTGATGCACGCCGAGGTGATGAAAGGTCTGCATGGGCGCGTCATCAACGAGATCAAGCGGCCAGAAGGCTGGTCAGTCGTCTATGATGTACGGGTCGACGCGATCGCCAAGTGGTGCAAGGCCCAGATGCCGGCCATCGAGTACGACGCAGCCTGTTCCGAAGGCTTCTGGGACGTCGTGCGCGAGGCGGGCATGGCGGAGCTGGTCGCCGACATCCACACCGCACAGAGCGGGCCGACCTGTCATGCCAAGCTCACCCTGGCCGGCAAGCGTGCCGTCATCAATGGGTTCAGCCCCTACGCCATGAACCATGCCGTCGGTGCCGCGCTGATCAAGGCCGCCACCGACCACATGCAGGAGGTACCCTGGTGCCTGGTCATGGCGCAAGCTTTCGCGGATTCAGAAGCCCCTCAGCCTCAAGGAGCGCCCCGTTGATGACCCCGAATCGCGAACGCCCCGTCACGTCCGCTCAGATCAAGGCCGCGGAAGACTTGATGAATGACCTGCAAGGGATGGACCGGCTGTTCCCTCCCAAAAGCCCGCGCCCGCCCGCGAGCTTCACCACCCCCGACCTGACCGAGGAGATGACTTGTGGCTGAATTCAGCTGGACCGACGCCCAGGACGACCAGGTCGAGAAGGTCACCATCAATATGCATCTCGACATGCCCGTCACCCGCATCTCCCAGCGCTTCGTGGTTGGACCTGGGCCCAGCGATCGCCCCGCCGACAGCTTCGCCGCCCCCGACATGACCGAGACGTTCCTGTAATGCTCGGGGACAATGGTCGCCCTGAGACCGTATGGGTAACGGAGAACCCCTTGAACCCCGACAGGCTCCAGATCGACGACAGCACCGGATACTACCCAGCCGGCACAAACGTCGTCGAGGCCGTTCAAGACCTCTCGGTACGCATGGCCGCGGTCGAGCCGCCGCGGCGGCCGCACGTTCGCCATCTCGTTGCCGCCTATCCGGATCTCGCCGATGACTGACTTCATGCGCCAACTCATGGGCAGGCAGGGCCCGAACAAGACCGTCCTCAATCCTGCGGAGATGGCGGTGGTCAACCCACCAGTGATCAAGGTCGAGCCCGCTACGATCCTCTTCACTACCGGACACAGGCCTGATGTCCTCAATGACTTCACCGAAGCCGAGATAAACAACTGGGCCCAGGACCCGCTCTACGTCATACTCGCGGACACCCCCAGCGATCGCCCCGCCGAGAGCTTTGACCAGCCCGATCTTACGGAGGAGTTTCAGTGAAAGGTGATGCGTTTTTCGTCGGCTCTGACGATGGTCCGACCAATGTTTCGGTAGACGTAACGTTGCCTTTCTCCCCCGTAGATGGGATACTTGAATCCCCCCGTTGGTCGGACCAACAATCCACAGCGGCGCGAATGGAAGACGAGATGCGGCGGCTCTTTGCGGGAACGCTGGATCGCCAAACCGAGCGTCGAGTCCTGCGGGTCCTGGGTAGCCGCTAGGCGGCCCGACTAATCTTCGTAAGGTGGTGTGGATGTCGGTCAACCGCTACTTCGCTCACCTGGCTCAGAAGACCGCCAACTACCCCTTCGCCATCGTCGCGTTCACGCTCACGACCATGCCCAAGGGTGGCGTGATGGTGATGATCGCCGATGACCTCGGGCGCAGCGGCAGCGCGGGCAGCGTCTCACCAGAGAACGCGATCGAGCTGGCGTTCAGTCGCATGTGCTCCAGTAAGCGCGCTTTTGAGAAGGGCCAATCCTGATGGCAAGACGATCCGTCGCCAGTAAGCCGAAAGCGCCGGCGGAGAAGAAGGAGAAGAAGGGCTCTCTTGTTCCCTTCCCCATCTGGGACATCCCGGCGGCGATCGAGACCGAAGAGGATCGCGACATCGAGTCGTTCTCCGAGGACGCGCTCAGGGCCATGACCAAGGACAACTTCAACCAGGAATGGGCGCTCTGGGTCGGTGACGGCGTCACCACGGGCCAGAAGGCCATGATCGCAAACCTGTACATGCAGGACACCGAATGCGCCGTCGTCGGGCCCATGTTCGAGGACGCTTGCCGCCGCTTCGACGTGCTCGTCAAGATCGGCCAGGAGCGAGGAAAAAAGCTGTGAACATCGTTCAGTCCACCCAGGCCTACGTCAACGAGCTGATCGAGCAGAACAAGGCGGTCGCGACCACGAGCGCCTACAGCGGGGACCTCGCCGACTTCACTCAGTACCTCGCAGAGCACTGCCCGGACGCACGGGATCTCGGCGACCTCTCCAGCCAGATTCTGGCGGCTTACATGACCCACACCCGCCGCCGGGCCAGGCCGAACACCGCCACACGCAAGGGGGCCGCCCTGCGCGGCTTCCTGCGCCACCACATCGAGCGGGGCCAACTGGACACGGCGCTGCTGCATGACGTGGAGTGGCCGAGTCCAGACGGCAAGGACAGCGCCTTCTACCCCCCTGATGCGATCACCGAGGCCTGCGCGCGCTACCACCTCGGCACCTCGCGGCGCTTCATCATGGAGTTGTTCCGGCTGGGCATACGGCCCGGTGAAATTCAGGCCATGCGCTTCAACGCCGCCGGCGACGGCGAGAGCCTCTTTCGGTCCGGCTCCTTGCTGTTCGTCAGTGCGGAGCGCGACGACCTCCTGGTGCTGGACGCGATCGCCCAAGAGGCCTATGTAGCCTACGCCCAGGTGCGCGCCGTCCCGAAGTCGGCCTCGCGCAAGGACCTCATGTTCTACGGTATGAAGGGCGGCATGATCAGCCGGCATGTCGTCTGGCTGATCGTACGCAACGCCGCGGGCGCACAGACGCCCCAGTTGACCCCCCAGGTGATGCGCGCGAGCCGCATCATCGAACTCCTCGAAGCCAATCAGGACCCCCACGACATCAAGCAGCAGCTGGGCTTTGCGGACGTCAGTTCCGTGCTCACCTACCAGTCCATGCTGCGCAAGCAACGCAAGGAGCTACAAGCCTCATGAGTGAATCTACCCCCGACATCCCCGTCGTTGTGACCAACGGCCACTTCACCAGCCCGCTCATGGTGGTCCAGGCGGCGATCGCCGGCATCCCCGAGTTGGTGCAGCGCCACACGAACCAGGGAGAGAACCTCAAACACCTCACCCGCCAGGACCTCACGGCGCTGATTAAGCAGCTCGCGGCCGGTTCCGAAGAGGCTGGTCGCTACCTCGCTGGCGCGCTCGACACGATACGCAACTACGAACTCAGCTACGGCCAACTCGCCAAGGAGAACCAGCTCCTGCGCGCCGAGCTATCGGGCAGCGCCATCCTCAAGCCCGTGCTGCGCAAGCTCCACTATGAATGCCTGCTCAACGGCCTCTACAACGGAGCACTCCTCCCACTTGACCGCCAGGAAATGGTCGAAGAAGCACTCAATGGCCGCAGCTGCGATGGCTACAACGCTTTCCTCGACAACTTCCTGGCCTACGGCACCGGCGGAGCCACGCCCATTGAGGCGCAGTATATCGACCAGATCCGCACCCAAGAGGAGCGCGCGGAGTCTGCCGAGCAGCGCGTCTGCGAGCTACTGGCCGAGAGCGAACAGCTAACCAAGGCGATCGAGACGCTCAAGGCCAGCACGGAGCTGGTGCGCGCTGAGGCCCTCGCGAGTACCGGTGAACTTGCAATCGCCCGCAGCCGCGAGGCCGCCGCCGTGTCCGAGGCCGGCATGGCGAAGGATGCCTTGTCGTATCGCGACGCCCTGATCGCCGACGCGCTGCGGGGAGAGCCCGAGACTGAACAGGCCGGCACCAACTTCGAGCGAATCATGCGCTGCCTCTCGCGCTACCGGGTGCTCTACGCCAAGGTGCGCGAGCGCCTGTTCACGAGCAGCGAGGATCTCCGGCAGGTCGTGGGCGTTGAACAGGCTCACCGCCAGGGTGCGGAGGCCGCCGTGGCAGGCCTGACCCAGGAGGCCAATCCCTACACCGGGCCGCAGGCCAGCGCCCGGGCCATGGTCGCCTGGAGCCAGGGCTTCGTCAATCAACGCCAGCTGGAGCAGGCGATCGCCCTCAGCTCGTCCACCGCGCTGATCATGCAGTATCTGGGTGTGCTTGACCCATTGATGCTACCGGACGCGATCGAGGCCCATTTCGCCCAGGTGCCGGCATGACCGACAACGACATCCTGCTGCAAGGCGGCATTGAGCAGTCAGCCTATGTCGACATACTTGAGCTCGACCTCATGAGCGCCCACGGCCTGGTCGACCTGCTCGCCGCCCAGGTGGTCGCCCTCGGCGGCACGCCCCGCATGTCGCTAACCCAGGATGAACGTCACCCTGGCAGGGCCGTGGCCGAGGAGGTCGCGGAGTTGCGCACCCAGTTCGCGGGCCTCGTGAATGCCGTCAGCACCTTCTCGATCTACGGGCTCGTGCCCGCTGGCGTACCCAGCTGGGAGGCCGTCGTGCGCCAGACGGAGTTGAGCCGCGGCTACCTGACGGAGGCCAACGTCGGCTGGGCAACGCTGGAGAAGCGCAATCTCGTGAACACCGTGGCCGCCGCCCAACGTGCGCTGATCATGCGCCTGCGTGCGGCGATCGCCAAGGCCGAGGAGAGCTTCCGCGGCAACGATCCCGGCGATCTGCTCGCCACCCTAGAGCAGACCACCAGCTGGATCGACTGCGTCTCAGCGATGCCCGGCATCCAGCTGATCGACCACTACGCGCGAACGGACGACTACATCGGCCACTTGATCAAGGTGCTCGATCGCCTGTTCAGCCCCGCTGGCGTGGACATTCAACCCGACGACGCGAGCAGGCTAATGGAGTTGCTCAAGTTGCCGATCGCCGACGAGTGGCGCGGCCTGGGCATCAGCAGCGAAAAGCCGGTAGACCCGCTCAAAGAGCGCCATTCGATCGACCTCGGCGACGGCTATATCATAACCTTAAGGGGCCAACACGAGGCCAAAGGCTGGGTTGTGCTCCGCGACGGCTACGTACTGAACCACGATGAACAGTGGGAGCGCGAACACAACCCGTCGAGAGAGCCGGCTGGCTTCCAGACACGCACGCGCTGGGAGACCCTCGACGACGCATACGCGGCCGCTGATGCCGTGATACAGAAAGGCAACGCATGCTGAGCAAGAACGGCATCACCGTACTGGAGAAGCGCTACCTTGAAAAGGATGCCCAAGGCAACCTGATCGAACTGCCCATCGAGATGATGCGGCGCGTCGCGCGCACACTGGCAGCCGTCGAACTGCAACATGGCCAGACGCCCGAGCAGACGGCGCTCGTCGAGGAGGCGTTCTTCCAACTCCTCTGGGACGGCGACTTCCTGCCGAACTCACCCACGCTGGCGAACGCCGGCACCCGCACGGGCCAGCTCTCGGCCTGCTTCGTCCTGCCTGTACCCGACGACCTCGCGGGCATCTTTGAAACCATCAAGAACGCCGCCCTGATCCACCAGACCGGCGGCGGCACCGGCTTCGCCTTCTCGCGCCTGCGGCCGGCCAAGGATATGGTCCAGTCCACCAAGGGCGAGAGCTCGGGTCCGATCTCGTTCATGGACGTGTTCAACGCGGCCACCGAGAGCATCAAGCAGGGCGGCATGCGCCGTGGCGCGAACATGGGCATCCTCCGCGTCAATCATCCGGACATCCTGAGCTTCATCAGCCACAAGGAAGACCTCTCCAAACTCACGAACTTCAACATCTCCGTGGCGATCACCGACAGGTTTATGGACGCCGTCGTTCATGATAACAACTACGACCTGATCAACCCGCGCACAGGCCAGGATACCGACAGAATCCGCGCGCGGCCCGTCTTCAAGGAGATCGTCAAGCGCGCCTGGACCACGGGTGAGCCGGGCATCGTGTTCATCGACCGCATGAACGAGTATTGCCCCGTGCCCTGGTTGGGCAAGTATGAGGCCACCAATCCTTGTGGCGAACAGCCCCTAATCCCCTATGAATCCTGCAATCTCGGCTCGATCAACCTGGAGCAGTTCGTCATGGACATGCCGCAGGGCGGCCCCGACTGCACATTCTTCGACTGGGAGCGTCTGCGCGGCGTCGTTCACACCTCGGCGCACATGCTCGACAACGTGATCAGCGCGAACAAGTACCCGATCCCTGAGATCGCCGAGGTCTCGAACGCCACCCGCAAGACGGGCCTCGGCGTAATGGGCTTCGCCCGGGCGCTGTTCAAGCTCCAGATCCCCTACGGTAGCCCCGAGGGCCTGGCCTTCGCCGAAGAGGTCATGAGCTTCATCGACTACGAATCGAAGGTCAAGAGCCTGGAGTTAGGCAAGGCCCGTGGCGTCTTCCCCGCGCGCATCGGCCACGAAGCCGAGTCCAACGCCATCTTCCGCAAGATGCTGATGGAGCGTCACGCGCGCCCCGGCAAGCACAAGGATTGCCGCTACGACTGGCTCGCCGACGAAGTCGACATCCACGGCCTGCGCAACTCCAACACCACGACCTGCGCGCCCACGGGCACCCTCTCCATGATCGCCGATACCTCGGGCGGCTGCGAGCCCGTCTTCGCGCTGGCCTTCAAGCGCTTCCAGGCCGATACCCACATGTTCGACGCCGATCGCGTGTTCGCAGACGCGCTCCGGGCCAAGGGCTTCGACGACGCACGCATCGCCTATGTCTTCGAAGCGCTGGACACTCACTACCACGGCTCGCTCAACGAGTTGGTGGCGGACAACCCCTTTGATAGGGCCCTGTTCTTCACGACGGGCGAGATGAAGATCCTCTTCAACCTCGCGCGCATCTTCGTCACCACCCACGACATCAGCCCGGCCCAGCACGTTCACACCCAGGCCGCCTTCCAGCGCTTCAACGACTCGGCCATCTCCAAGACGATCAACTTCCCTGAGAGCGCGACCGAGGCGGACGTCGAGGAAGCCTACCACCTGGCCTACGAGACGGGCTGCAAGGGCATCACCGTGTACCGCAACAACTCCCGCGAGGCACAGCCGCTCTCGCTCACCCAGGTGACCGCCCCCGCGGCGATCGCCCCGCCGCCCCAACTCGCCGAACTCCAGGCGCGTCTCGATAGCCTGATGGCAGAGATGCGGGCGGGCAAACGGATCAGGCCCGAGGTCCTGACGGGCTTCACCATGACCAAGCAGGTCGGCGAGGGCAAGCTCTACACCACCCTCAACTACGACGAGGAGGGCTTGCGCGAGGTCGTGACGAACATCGGGCGCTCCGGCGGCACACTGAACTCGTTCGGCGAGGCCATCGGCAAGCTGATCAGCCTGGCACTCCAGCACCGCGTGCCCGTCGAGGACATTTCGCATGCCCTGGTGGGCATCCGCGGGGCCGACCCCTCGGGGTTCGGCGACAACCAGGTGCTCTCGGTGCCAGATGCGATCGGCAAGGCGATCCGGCGTGCGCCGCTCACCTGGTCCGGTGGTCCGATCGATCTCGCGCCCCGCGAGGCCGTGACCTTCGCCCTGGGCCTCGCGCTGCCGCTTCCGCTGCCGCCAGCACCGAACGCCCAGCACGCCGCCAACCTGCACGCCCTCGATCAGGGCGAAACCCCCGAATGCCCCGACTGCGGCAGCCGTCTCGACCACGGCGAGGGCTGTGCCAAGTGCATCAACCCGACCTGCGGCTACTCGCGCTGCAAGTAAAGGTTTACCGCCTGCTTGCTTTAGGGTAAACTCAACTCATTGAAACCACCAGGACCGGGAGGCGCAAGAGATTGCACTTCCCGGTCCGACCAACAAGCCAGAGATGGCGGGAGGCACGATGGTGCGCGCTCGCACAATCATGTGGCCGGGCAAGACGCGCTCTCCTGAGCGCTACCGGCTATCGACTCACCTGTGCCGCTGCGGCGGACGGCTACTCTCGTGGCTGGGCGGCGAGGGCATGTTCTTTTGTCCAGAGTGCGGCAAGAGCGACGAGTTGACCAAGCTCTGCTGGTGCGGCTACAGCTCGGGCGACAACGGCTACCGCTGTGTCGACATGAACGCGATGTATGCGCCAACGGTACCCGAGGCGGCCAAGGCGATCCTGCGGCCAGCCTTCGGCAGCTGCGGGTGCGACTGGAACGACGGCCTCAAGGGCTCGCGGATCGGCATCGTACTCCGGCGCGACTTTGAGCGGGCCATGGCCGCGGGGTTTCCGATACCCGACGACACACAGGGGCGCGTTACATGGGTGGTTGAGCCGCATATGTGCCGCCACTGCCAAGGGCGCGTCCTCCGGAGCGTCGCGGGTGCAGGGATGACCGGTGGCGGCAATCCACTCTACAGCTGTTCGCGTTGCGGCAAAGGCGGGGCCTCGATGGGGTGCTCGATCTGCTGGTGTAGCCACGAATGGTACGCGAGCCCAGGCCACAGCGCCTTCGCCTGTATTCCATACTCGGCGATCGCCACCTACCCCGAGCTCGTCCAGGCGTTGGCGATGAACGGCGTCACGGTCAACCTCCTGGAAAACGGCCAGGTCAAGCCCGGCGATCAGGATCGGATCGGCGTCGTCGCCTACGCCGTCTGGAAGCACCTCCAACACCTGGCCGCCTCCGGCGGCATTGCCCCGGCACTGTCCCCCAGAACAGGAGACCAAACCCCATGATGCACACCCGTAAAGGTGACGCGATCTTCCGGTGGACGCCCGCGATCATCGCCGACCTGTGCGACCTCAGGACCAGGCATACCTGGGCTGAGACAATCGCCCTCTTCAACCAGCGCTATGACGCCACCTTCGGCCAGTCGGCGCTGCAAAAGTATGTACCAGTCACTCCCTATGAGGACGTCTGGGCGAAGCGCCCCGCCGCGCTGGAGTTGCTACACACCTTCCTCGGCAAGTATCCGCCCCATAAGATTGCCCGCTACATCAACACGCGACTCGGCACCAAGTTTACCGGCGGCCAGGTGGCCTGGAAGATCCGCAAGGATCGACTCAACCCCCTAGAGGCCCAGGGAGACCCAAATATCACCATGGTCGCACGGGAACTGGGCATCTCACCCAATAGCATCCGCGTCCAACTCGCGAAGCTCAACATGCCAGCCTATGGCGAGGGGGCGTTCGCCTTCGTCACGCAGGAAGCCCTGGCAATCCTCAAAACGATCTACCCCCAGCACACCAGCGCATGGGTCGGTTGTGCCGAAGCCGCGAAGAAGCTCGACAGGCCGCGCGCCTATGTACTCACTGCCCTCCAGAAGGGCCAGATGAAGGGCTGGAAGTTCGGCCACAACTGGCGCATAGATGCCCGTTCACTGGACGAGTTCGGCTACGCTGATCGCAAGAAGCGCCGCCAGGAGCAAGAGGCCGCAAGGCTGGACCGACCAATTCCGGCCCACATTCAGGCCGTACGCATGATGGCGCTGTCCATCGCCGCGAGCGGATCCTGAGGGTTCCGTAGGGCTCGCTTTTCTGCTAAACTGGGCTTCCCGAGGAGAGTTACGTGACCATCGTCCCCATGCACGGTCCGACCAACCGGCCGATGCCGATCATCTCACTGTTCTCGGGGGCCGGGGGCCTGGATATCGGGCTGGAGTCCGCGGGGTTCGACGTGCGCGTTGCGGTCGAACTCGACGGGCACGCCGTCGACACGCTGCGCCACAACCGCCAGGGGATCCCCGTGCTCAAGGGCGATATCTGCGCCATTCCCACCGAGGTCATCCTTGAGGCGGCAGGACTGGTTTCCGGTCAGGCCCGCCTCGTGGTGGGCGGGCCACCTTGCCAGGGGTTCTCTACCGCTGGCAAGCGCGAGGCGGACGATCCGCGCAACAAGCTGTTCTGGCAGTTTGTACGGGTCGTCGACGAGGCCAAGCCGTGGGGTTTCGTCATGGAGAACGTCAAGGGGCTACTCACGATGAAGACCGACGACGACCAGACTCTGGTCAAGGACGTGATCCTCCAGGCTTTCAGGGACATCGGCTACAGCGTCGAGTACCGCATGATCAACATGGCCGACTACGGCGTTCCCCAGAAGCGCATCCGCGTGATCTTCTTCGGCCGACGCGACGAGAGCTTCTTCCCCTGGCCGAAGCCGACGCATGCGGACACTCCCACTCCGGGCTTCTTCGGTACGCTGCGCAGATGGGTCACGGTCCGTCAGGCCATCAGCGATCTGCCGGCCCCTTACGGTCCCGCGTTCGCCCCCGCCGCCAACCATGAGCCAGCTCCTCCGCCGCCACCATGTGCGGCGATCGCCGACAGCTCCTGGGCTCAGAAACACCCACCGATGGAACTCGACCAGGTCGCGCGTACGATCATCGCCAAGCAGGAGTCCGGCACCAACAACCTGATCCCCGTCGAGAACCATGAGGCCGCGCCCCCGCCGGTACCCTCCGCGCTCACCGGCGAGAGCGACTGGTCGATGAAGGCTCCGATGGCGCTCGACGAGCCCGCGTCGTGCATCATCGCCCACCAGCGCTCGGGGAACGTGAACCTGCTACCGGTCGAGAACCACGTGAATCACCCGCTCACGCCCGGTGAGATCAGGCACATCGAGCACGCCGCCGATCGCGGGGCCGGCCCCAACGGCCTGCACGCCTGGGACAAGCCTGCCAACACCGTACGAGCCCACCACCAGCAGGCCATCCCCGCCAACCACGAGGCCAGCGTCTACACGGGCACGCATGAAGAGGCCATCCTCGCAGGGCACGTCGGTCAGGGCATGAAGCTGCTCGATCCCGATGCGCCAGGCCGCACGATCAACACCTCGGGTAACGTCGACTTCATCATGGGTGACGTCCCCAACCACGAGCCGGCCTCGCCGCCTAGGCCCAGCGCCCTCGCGGGTAAGCTGAGTAATCCGGCCATGAGCTGGGACGCACCAGCGAAGACCATCATCGCCGAGCAGGACTGCGGCAATGCCAACCTGCTGCCCGTGCCCAACCACGAGGACAACGCGATCGCCATCGTGCCCGCTTCGGAGCGCGCGAAGGAGTTGATGGCCCGGCCCGGAAACCCCGCCGAGACCATCTTCAACGGCCGTGGTCGCGTCCAGGACATGGACCAGCCCGCGCAGACGATCGTCGCCTCGGGCGGGGCCAACCACACCCACATCGTACCAGCTCCGCCGCCACGCAGGCTGCGCCGGCTGACCGTGCGCGAAGCCGCGAGGCTCCAGAGTTTCCCCGACGACTGGGTCTTCCAGGGCCCCCGCTCGGCCCAATACAGGCAGGTCGGCAATGCGGTACCCCCGCTATTCGGCTGGCATCTGGGTAACCAGATCAGGATCGCGCTCGGCGAGCGCATCCTCCACCCCGTCCCCGAGTTCCTTCCCTTCGTCAAGCGCGCAGGACTCGCTGTAACCAAGGAGCTGCCCCATGCCCGCTAGTCACTACACCAACGCCCAGGGCGAGCTCGTGTTGCCGCTCCAGCGCCTGCCGGTCATGGCTGGTTCCAGCAGCCTGAACACCGACGCGATCGCCATCACGCCGGAGCTGGCTCGCGCCATCGTCGCACTCGCGGGCCTCGCCCCCAAGCTGAGCATTCCCACGGTGGTCATGAAAGGGGCCACTGCGCCCAAGACCATGCAGCCGGGCGACGTGGCCTCGGACGTCTTCGCCTACAGCCTCAAGTACCGCAATGGCGACGACGGCTATGAGTTTCTGCGCATGGGCAACGCCGACAGTATCGTCATTCCCGCAGGCGGCCGCAAGACTTTCGGCATCGGCATCAAGGTCGCGCTGCCACCCGGCTACAAGATCGTGGTCGAGAGTCGCTCGGGCCTCTCCTCAAACGAGGGCATCGAGGTCGGTGCGGGATTGATCGACAACAACTACCGCGAGCAGATCGGCGTGGTGCTCTACAACCACTCCGACAGGCCGTTCCGGGTCACCGGCGGTGATCGCATCGCCCAGATCTGTGTCGAGGCCTACGTCGAGGGCGACTGGACGCCCGTCGACGCACTGCCGCCGTCCAACCGGGTGGGTGGCTGGGGCACCTCTGGCGTGCGCTGAATGCCTCCCGGGGTCTGACCAATGTTTGGTCAGACCCCGCCTCTCGGGTGCAGGGCGCGGTACAATGTGAAACCAAGCGAACCTTAACCACTGGAGGACCCCATGAAATTCTTGCAGCGCCTCGCGCTCGCCCTCGCCCTCGCACTGATGCCGGCAGCGGCCGCCGAGGCCGCCGACAATGTCCAGGCCTACATTTACGCGCAGTGCCTGCCTGAGTACGGCAAGGCTCTGGCTCGCGAGAAGGCCGACTACTACGCACCCATCGTACGGCGCGCCGCCGCCAGGCATCGCCTGGACCCGATGGTCGCGGCCGCCCTCTTCTGGACGGAGTCCAACTACAACCCGCGCGCCGTCAGCGGGGCGGGCGCACTCGGCCTCGGTCAGGTCATGCCCTTCTGGTGGGACGCGCGCAAGGGTTTCCCGCGCTCACGCTGGCAGGATCCCGAGCTGAACGCCCACCTCTCCTGCCGCATCCTCGCCTTTGAATTGCGCCAGGTCGAAAAACGCTTCCTGCGCGCGACTGCGGACACCCGGCTGGAGATGGCCTTGGTTGCCTATAATATGGGTGGAAGCGCGGTCAGTCGCGGCATCTACCGCAGTGGATACAGTCGCACGATCATGCGCCACGCGAGGAGGAGCTATGTCCGAGCCCATACCCCCGGTGCCAGCAGTCGTGTGCCTGGGGTGCCGCCGCGTCGAGCGTGTCCGCCACCACATGAAACTGGCCTTCGACGCCCAGAATGAGCTTGCCGAACATCTGGGAACATGCTCGGCCTGCCATCGGGAAATTGATTGTTCTCTCTACGACAAGCTCGCCGTCGTCGAGGAGCATGCCCGGCAAAAGGCCCTCGCGCTCGACGCACAATCGCCTGGGGATGGCTATGTCGCCTCGGTTGGCAAACTTGAGGACGACGTAGACGTAATTCTATCATTCATTAAGCGTAACAATTTCGACACGCTTGATGACGAGGCAACCGCGCAGGCGATAGATCGCGCAGGTCTTCATTTGGCGTCGTTTGGGCGTCCTTGTCAAAGGCTTTGACAGTCCGTCCGCAATATTACTTCATCAAGCCTGGTGAGCCTAACTTAACATCGTTGATTAAACGTTACAGCCTAGCTACGGCCTGAACCTTGATTACAGCGTGCATCAGATGATACTGTGACACATCAGTTTCGTCGCACTGTCTGTGATGTTCGACACCCCTTTCCCTCTTTCTCCCCGGAGGTCCGATGAACCGCCTGAAAACGCTCGACTCCGCCCGAGATGTGATCGCTGATAACGAGGGGGGGACTGTCTTTAATGACAGCGACGCCGAGGCCATTGGGGTGCTGTTTGGTCGACAGGTAACCTACTATGGCGAGGCCGAGTTCCTACTCTTCGCCGACCTCATGGTCGCGGCAGCCACCCAGATTCGACAGGCTCTGCCCAGTGTGGATGCCACCATCGTGCAGATGTTCGCCCCGCGCCCCTAAGCCGTTGGAGGCTCCTTTGACCACTACCCCTTACGGCTTTCCCGACGCCACCAGCTACCGCCGGCCAGTCGATGAAAAGTGCGACATCCGCCGCACCTTCTACTTCTCCAAGCAGCAGCTCGTAGACTTCGGGCTCGTACAAATGCAGCTATCCCTTAAGATGCGCGAGGAGATCGACAAGAGCCAGCTGATGCAGCTCGCGCTCGACGTCCTGATCGAGGAGGTCAACGCGAACGGGGCCAGCGGCCTGTTTGGGCAGAGGCTGGCGACGCTCCTGCTCTCACGCTCGGTTGGTCGGACCAGAGGTCCAGCCAAGAACCATCCCGAGGAGGATGTATGACCGCGATCTATCTCGGCGAGAAGAAGACGGCCGTGTTCTTCGAACTCGACGGCGTGGTGCGCCGCCTCAAGGCCGACGTCGCCAGGGAGATTCACGCCAAGACCGGCCTGATTCCGCCCGCCCCTTTCGGGACGGGGATGCAGGAGTTGATCTGGCCGGTGGTCAACCACATTCGCGCACTCTGCGAGACCTACGGTTCTACCCCCGTGGGGATCGATATGGCCCCCTATATTTCCGACGGTGCGGCACTGAAAAGCCAGGGGCTCGACCCCGGTTTCGATATCGACGATTACAAGATCGTGGTGGCCGAAACCAAGCAGCTGCTCATGCTCGCGGGCCTGCCCGAGCCGAAGATCCTCAGCTGCCCGCACCGCGCCAAGGAGACCAAGACCTTCACCGTGTCCGGCAAGCAGGGGCAGTCGAGCTTTGAGCCGCAGTGCCACTGCCGCCTTCCGAACAATGCCCTGATCCTGCAAGCCTGCGTACAGCTGGGTCTCGGCCACGCCTACAAGGACGGCATCCTCGACGTCCACTCGACGGATCCTGGTAACTTGGAGCCGAGCATCTTTATCACCAAGACCGACGACGCCAGGCGCTGCGCGATCGATAAGTGCGGCATGAGCACGCTCCGGATGGAGGCGATCATGGACGGCACGGTCTATATCCGCGAGCACGTCACGTCGGATCACCTCAAGCTGGTCGAGAAGATCAAGGAGTTCAACCGGGCCAAGGGGCTGACGGGCGACATCTCGACGGGCACGCGCGAGATCTCCGCCGCCGTCTTCAATGACTTCCCGACCCTGCCGCCCGGCCTGGCCCGACCGACGGTCTCGCTGCGGAACGATCGCACATGACGCACGCGGCGATCGCCAAGGCCCTGAACTGCTCGATCAACCAGCTCGTCACCCAGATGGAGAAGTGTGGACCCTGTCAGGCCTGTCACTTCGACCGCACCTACACCTACGCCGACACGCAGCGGGGCGGCAGCCGGACCCGGCGCTGCAAGATCCTTTCCTCCCTCGGCTCATGCAAGCCCGCGCCACCCAAAGAGCTATCGGTCGAAAGCAGCGAGCAGAGCACCCTCTTCGGCACCACTGAAACCGTCGCCAGGGTTCGCTGCTCACGCTTCATCAAACGCGGCACGGTCACGCGCAAGCCCCGTGTTCGACGCACCAAGCACATCAAGGGTCAGCTGGATATGTTCGCCAGCTCCCAGGCCTTATAGGAGATCCCCCGTGACGATCGCGCCCCCCGCACCTCCCGAAAACACCTGGTTCCTCGACGCAAAGCGGCCGTCGATCGCCGCCGAGTGGTCAGGCAAGACCGTCGACCTCGGCTTGCGTAAGCCCTGCCGCTGCGGCAGCGGCAAGAAGTTCAAGGCCTGTTGCATGAGTCGCGAGGAACTCGGCAAGGGCTGGATCCTGCTCGACGCCGAGTCTCGCATGCCGCTCGGCTTCGACTTCTCCCATGTCTCCGACATCTACAAGGACGCCTTCGCGATCCTCGTGTTCGAGACCTATGAGAAGGCCGACAACTACGTGCGCACCCAGGACATGGTCCGCAACACCGCGGGCAAGCTCGCATGCGTGCGCATTCTCGTCGAGGGACTCGCAAGCCACATCGAGCAAACCTTCCCCGCCGACAGCCCCTTGCTGCTGGTGCTGCCCTTCGGCGTCAGTAACGACCCCGCCGGCGAGGTGATCAGGATCGATCCCGTCGGCGTGAGCGTCCGCGACCAGCTCGCCCAGGCAGGCCTGGTCGAGGGCCAGGACTTCGTGCTCGGCGTGCCGCCCGAGGCCGTGAGGTGATTGAGGTCGCCGTCAAGACGAACATGGGCGAGTTCTCGCGCTTCTTCAACGAGAGCGACCACACCCTCGCGTCGGCGGCTTCGGCCACCCGCGCCTACCTGCTCGAAGAGGGGTTCGCCGCAGTTGAGGTCTCGTCGCGCTCGCGTATGCCGCCCCTGGAGCACGAGACACGCCAGCGCGTGATCAACCTGGCCCGCCAGATGGTCGAGAAACAGCACTGCATCTTCCGGTCCGACCAACAGGTCTTTATCGCGCATCCGACGGGCTGTGACGCCTTCTATATTGAAGAGGTTGCCCGGCTCGGCACCTGGTTCCACGAACTAGTCGAGGAGTCAGAGGCCACGATCCAGCACGCCGGCCTGAGCGGCGTCGCGCTCTGGCCCGAAGGCCCCTGTGTTCGCTACCGCGGCATCCGCCGGCGCGCACCCGCGGGCCTGCGTGAACGCCTGCTCGCGACCGAGCCCATCATCGCCGCTCTGCTCGCTGGCGCGAGTCACCCCAGACAGGAGGCCCCCCTTGGCTAAACTCCGATCCGTCGTATGCGCGGGTTCCTCCGGCGGGGGCAAGACCACGCTCGCGCGAGAACTGCACGCCCGGCTGCCCGCCAACGGCGACCTCAATCTGCTCACCTGGTCGAGGCCGGGTGCCGCCGCACGGGCCATGGGCTATGAAAAGCCCAGCGCCGTGCCGCCCGAGCAGATGGGGGCTTTTCAGTGGTATGCCCTGTTCACCCAGATTCAGGCCGAGCAGAACCTCCAGCGCTTCATCGCCGATCGCGGCGTGCTCGACTTCCTCGCCTACGCCATGTACCAGGCCCCCTCGGTGAACGAGGACTACGCGAAGATCGCCCGTCGCGAGGCCGAGAAGTACGATCTGATCGTCGTGGTGCCGCCCAACTCCAAGGGCACCGAGGACAACGGTATCCGGCACCTCCATGGCGTTCAGGAGGTCCATCACCATCTGTGTGAAGCGATCGACCATTTCGGACTCTATGAACAGACGATCTTCATTGAGGCCGATGACCCCGTCTCGCGCGCCCACGAGGTGATCACGGAGCTGGCGCGCCGCAACTACCTCACCGCCGACGGGAAGGACTGGGCCTGATGGCGCACGCCACCGACAAGGCGGCGATGTTCTCGTCCAGCACCGATAACTGGTCGACGCCCGACGCGTTCTATGGCGCGCTCCATGAGGAGTTCGGCTTCGAGGTCGACGTCTGCGCCGACGACCTGAACCACAAATGCCCCGTCTACTTCACCCGCGAAACCAACGGCTTGATGAAGATCTGGCACAAGATCAAGCTGCTGTGCGGACGCCCCGCGAAGGTCTTTTATATGAATCCGCCGTATGGGGACGCCGAGCAGCCCTGCGTGAAGAACTGCAAGAAGAAGAAGTGCCTGGGTCGGCTCGCCATGCGCATCACCAACCTGCCGGGCGTCAAGAAGGCCTATGAGCTACTGGCGCAAGTACCTGGCCTCATGGCCGCCTACGAGGCCGCCTTCGGCGAGAGCGACCACCACAACGAGTTCTATGTGCCCGGCATCGCCGACTGGATGCGCAAGGCCTACGAGGAGAGCCTGCAAGGCTGCACGGTAGTTTGCCTCGTGCCCGCCCGCACCGATTCCTGCTGGTTTCACGATTGGGTCGACGGCAAGGCCGACGAGGTCCGCCTAATCAAGGGCCGACTGTTCTTCGGCGGTGCGCCGGACTCGGCCCCCTTCCCCAACGTGCTCGTCGTCTACCGGCCGCCGGTGCCGGTCGTGACCCGCTACTCGGCGATGAAACAGCCACCAAAGTCCCCCCGGCCGCCCAAGGCCCCCAAGGAGAAACAGGTTGTCCAAGACCCTCTATGAAGCCTACCGGGTCGCCCGTAAGCCCCAGGAAGCCTATCACCTCTTCCATGAGGTTCCTGGGCGCGACACCCTGCTCACACCCGAGGAGGTCGCGGTCGCGCTCGCCAAGACCTCGCGATCGCCGCTGCCCTTCCGCCAGAACGCGGGCCTGCTAACCAAGGAGAAGGCCTCGACCTTCCACGACAAGTACGTGCTGGGGTACGGGCACGCCTCGGTCGCGGAGCTGGCGACCGGTCACGCCTGCGTCGAGAACATTTCCATGCTCTGTGCCAAGGCGCTTGAAGACGGCCGGCTCGGCTCCTACGTTGAGGCCTCGACCCGCTACCAGCCCTGGGGGCCCACGAGCTTCATCGTGCCAGACGAACTGGACGACACGCTCCATGGCCTGCGCGAGGCCTACATTGACCACTGCATGGGCCTGTTTGCGCTCTACCAGGAGACCCTGGACGACCTGATGGCGGCCTTCGCTGGCGAAGCTACGCGATCGCCCGACATGAGCGAGGCACTCTATGCGGCGAACCTGCGCGCCAAGGCCCTCGATGTCGCTCGCGGCATCTTGCCGGCCTCGGCGACGACGATGGTCGGCTACGTCGCCAACGCGCGCACCGTCGAGCACAGCGTGAGTAAGCTGCTCAGCCACGACCTTGCTGAGGCCCGCGCGCTCGGCTTGGGTCTCAAGACCACTTTTCAGTCACAGCTGCCGACGCTAGTGAAGTACGTCGCACCCAAGACCTACCCGGTGGCCTACCGCGAGACCATGGCTGCGATCGCCGCCTCCGTGATCGCGTTTGAACGCCAGGTCCAGCACGCCGACAGCCCTGCTGTCGAGCTGCTCGGGGCCTGGCCGCCGGAGCAGCGCATCGTCGCTCAGGCGCTCTACCCCTACGTCAATGTCGACCACAATCGCCTCCTGTTCGCAATTGCCCGCCTGAATGAGACGCAATTCTCGGCGATCTGGAACGCCATCTTTGAGAGCCGTGGCGAGCGCGACGGCGCACCGCGTGCGCTGGAACTCTACCCCCACACCTTCGACCTCACGCTGGACTTCGGTACCTGGCGAGACCTCCAGCGTCACCGCATGTGCCTACACGTCGAGCAGCCGCTCGACCCCTACCTCGGCTTCCATCTACCGGAAGCCGCTGGCCGCTACGATCTGACCGAGCGCTGGGCGAACGCCATGCTCGGGGTCCAGGCGCTCTATGAGAACATCGAGGCCCAGTGCGGCCGGCTCGTGGCGCAGTACTGCGTGCCCATGTGCTACAACAAGCGCGCCATCCTCGCCTGCAACCTCCGTGAGCTCTACAGCCTCGTGGAGTTGCGGACGAAGCCCGGCGGGCATCTGAACTACCGCATCGCCGCCACGCTTATGGCCCAGGCCGTGGGCGAGCGGTGGCCCCGTCTCGTCGAGCGGATGCGCGTGTGTCCGATCGACGATGCCGATGCTATGAAGCGCATCAAGGAGATCAAATAGATGGCCCCATTCATTCATCCTGCTCGCCTGTACGGCCCACACGCCATCGTGTCGCCGACGCGTTTCACGGACGGAACCTACTCCCCGCAGCGCGTAATGCGCGTGAAAGGTTGGCCTCACCCCAGCGACACTTTAAAGGAGGTCAGGTAGATGTCCCTCACCGATCCCGCGTCCTTCCAACGAGCAGATAACGCCATTTCCGAGCACCAAGAGCACGGTATGGTCTTCATTCTGCCGAAGCCCGCCGAGGCTGCTAGCGTCAGAAGAATGATGTCGAAGCTTCTCATGCAGGTCATGCGGATCGCTACCACTGGAGCCAGCCAGACGCAAGTGCTGGACGAACTGAGCGCACACCAGCACCATGCGCTCGTGCGCGCCCGGAAACTCTGTGAGGAACATCGGGTACTGGAGCGCAATATGATGGAGGCCGAAGCCGCGCTGCTGGACGCCCGCGACGACAGCAGTGAAAGTGAACTGCTGGTCGTCAAAATCGAACGCATCGTCCTCTACGCCACCCAGGTCGGCGAGTTGCGCGCTGCCCTGCGGGAACTACGCGGTCGCACGGACGCGGCGATCGCCGAATACGAAGGCCTGGTCACGCGCACTCACTCCCAGATCGAGTCGTGCCATTCCCTGTTGGCGGAGATCGCCGCCGTGACCGCGCCCTACCTAGAGAGTGTCCCTGGGGCGCTAGAAGCACCCGAGGCCCCCTGATGCAGTCACCCGAAACCATTGATGAACCAGTGGGGTCTGAGGTAGCCGACCACCGCCCCAACCACTTCACGCCGGGCATGCGCTACGACACCTATGTGCTGCCCGGCCAGCGTATGGTGATGGTCAACAGCCTCTACTACATCCAGGTCGATCTGACCTCTGGCGAGTTCATGATGCGCAGCCATGACGAGCTCAACGAGGCCTGCGCGCTCGCCGACGTGAAGACCGCCGAGCGTCTCGCGATCATGGTGGAGGTGGCGCAGCAGATGGGCCTGGCTCGGCCGCCCGTCGCGGCACCCGCACCGAAGCCGGCCGCATCGTCGGCTCTACGGCAGGTTCAGCGGATCGACGGGTTCGCGCTCAACGGCAAGGACTTCGTGAGGCGAGAAGAGGGCGATGCGCAACCGCAGGATCCGGCAAACCCCGGGACTTAAATTCGTCTACGAATACCGCTGCGAGCGCTGCAAGACCCTGTGTTCCGCCGACGCTCGCGACTGCACCCAGGGGCCTGATGGCGTCTGGGTGCCGAAGTTTCCGCTCCGGTTCTGCATCGTCTGCGGACTCGACAGCTCGTTCTACCATGAGATCACGGCCAACCGGCCAGGCCGTAAGCGTCAGGCTCCGTCCGAAGACGAAGAGGAGGAGGAGGCGTTCGGCGAGGACTCCATGTAGAACTCGTCGCCCTCGTCCACATAGGGCTCGATGAATATCACCGCCCGCTCGTCCCCGCGGCGCTTCTCGAAGATGCCGCGGAAGATCCAGGCGTCATTGACCTTGAGCGCCTCGGTGACCGCGTCCTGTACGCACTTCACCGGCCCGTCGGCGTCGCGCTGAACCGGGCTCTTGCCATCCCAGAGTTGGCGGAAGTAGAACACGTAGGTGATCTTCAAGGGGATGCCGCGCAGATGTACGGGGAGCTTGACCGCGAGTTCCTTGAACATGTCCGAGACGACCTTCTTGTAGTTGCGGCCGCGCTTGTTGATGTAGAGGTGACCATCGCGGGGATCGCGCCGGTAGAGGCTGTTCACGGACGGCGGCTTGCCATGGATGACGATTCTCATAGGCCTGGCACGATCTCCCTGATCTCTTTCATCCGTCCGAGCACGCCGCCGGCGTAGTTGTTGTTGCCGTCGGAGACGGGCGCGTAGATCTCAGAGATATCGCGGACGAACTGCTCGGGCGAGCGGTGCCGGCGGTAGGCGTTCACGGCCTTGACGTAGTAACCCTTCTCGGTCGGGTTGTTGACGCCGCGGGTCATGTTGCGGGCGTAGTCCATGATCGCCTCGACGAAGTTCGAGTAGTCGCGGAACTTGCCGTTGGTGCCGGTGTCGTAGTAGCGCCGACCCTCCTTCACCCAGGCCGCGTCCGCGCGCAGGTTCCAGAGGTTGTAGGTCTTGACGCCGGCGGGTGCCCCCCAGCCCGTCTCCCAGGCCGCCTGGCCCAGCGCCACGATGGCGGGGATGTCGAACTGCTTCTCCATGTGCCTGGCGGCCGGCAGCAGGAACAGCACGAAGGCCCGCGGGTGTCCGCCGATCCGGCGCTTGAACTCGGCCAAGCTCACGGCGGTGACCGACTCGGGGCCAGCTCCGACCGCTCCGAACTCCGGCGAGATGAACAATCCGAGCATCTCCGCGATCTGGCTGGCGTTGCGCTCCTGAATCGCCCGCGTCGCATCGCCGACGTCGCGCAGCATATGGGTGCTCGCCGCATGCAGGCGATTCTCCGCCACCTTGTCGACGGGCAGTGATGCGCCGCAGTCTTTGAGGAACAAGTCCAGGCCAGGGTGCGGCGGAACGGGCATCGCTAGGATCCGTTCGCAGACCAGTGAGGCGCGTCGAACAAGCCGCGCTGCTCAAAGGTGTTGTAGAGGCCGAAGCGGGGCGCGTTCTTATGCAGCCACTGGTAGGTCTTCTGCCAGTTTGAGCCATTGCCGAGCAGGTTAAAGTCGACGGCCAGGCCCTTGCGGTGATTGCCTGTCTCTGGACGGGCGGCAATCGGGCCATCGCCGAGACCGGGGTACGGGCGAGTCCTGCCCGCGCGTGCCGCCAGCGTGTTCTGGTAACGCTTCCAGTAGAGCAACTGGGTGTCGTAGGTGCGCTCGGCCTCGTTGATCTTGAGGTTGATATTCTGGGTCCAGGCGTACTCGATCAGGGCCTTTACGCGACTCGCGATCGCCCGGCCGACATGCATCTCCGCCCCGCCGACGGTGTACTTGCCCTTGAAACGGACGGTCTTGCGGCCGTCGAAGACCGTGAAGTCCTTGGGGTCGATGTTGTTGTAATTGAAAGTCCCGACGTAGGGGCCCGACGCTGTATCCAGGGCCTCGGGCGGAGCCAGCATCATGCCCACCATCTCTGCAATCTGCTTCGCATTGCGCTCCTGGGTCTCGACGGACTGGGCGCTGACCGCATGCAGCTGCGAGGTCGTGACCGCATGGAAGCGGTTCTCGGCGACCTTGTCCGTGGCGAGCGTGGCCCCGCAGTCGGCAAGGAAAACACCAAGCGAGGCTTCCAGCCGTGGCAACGGGCGCGCACTCATGGCAGCAGTGCGTCGCCGAAGACGACGGGATCGACGCCGAGCCCGTAATTCTCGCCAAGGAAGTAATCGGAGTCGCCCAGGTAAAAGCTCTCGTCGCCCAGCCGGTTCTCGACCTGCATGACGAGCTGCACGCGATCGTCGCCGAGCGTGACCGTGTCGTCGGTGTCGAACTCGACGCCGATCGTGATGCGCTCGCGCACACCGCCGTCGGGGTAGTTTCCCAATACACGCAGGCTGTTCAGCGTGACGGGGCCACCCATGATCGCATTGCGCGGCGACAGGTCGAAGCCCGCCTCAAGCTGGGGGTTGTCATGGGCGGTGTGCTCCAGGCTGAGCATGTCGCGGTGCCTCGGCCCGAGTCTGAGCCGGGCGTTCAGCTTGAGGTCAGCAGGAAAGGTCCAGTACTCGGCCCCACCGGGTCCGACGTCGTCGAGCGCCAGGCCCGTGGTTAGATCGATCGCCGCCACGATCTCGATCGCCTCCTGGGGCAGCGCCCAACTCTCGGAGACCTTGAAGAAGGCGTTGGTGTAGGGCGAGGTGTAGTGCGGCTTCACCTCGTAGAGCACACGAAAGAAGTCCTCGATCGCGTTGAAGGTCGTGAGCGCCAGCGTGTTTACCGAGAGCCCGAGCAGGTTGAACTTGAGGTAGGTGTCCATCATGTAGTCGATCACGGCCGCATCGTCGCGCAGGGGCTCGGAGAGTTCCGGCACCAGGTCGACGGGCAGAAAGTTCACCACTCGTTTGGCCGGGTCGACATTCCCTGGTCCGCCCGACCACCACTCGGGATCGGAGATGTGGTCGAAGACGCGGATGTCGAGGATGAACGTCGACATGGGCCTGAGGATCGTGCCAATCGCCACCGAAAGGGTCGCCACGTCCGGCACTCGGTAGACGTGGCCCTTGGCCGTGCCGATCACGTAGGAGCCCGCATCGACGCTGATGCTCGTGACCTTGTCGTGATCCCGGCTGACCGGGTAGCCGGCCGCCAGGTTCAGCCCGGCGTTCAGCGGCTGGAGCACGGGGCCATGGGCGTAGATGAACAATACGCCCTTCACCAGCTGGCGGTACTGCTCGCTCGTCGGCTGGACGATGCGGGTGAAGTGACCGAAAGCCTCGAAGAGATCGTCGCGATCGACGTAGACCTTGGGCGCGAACATGACGATCTGCCGGTCGTCGCCGAGATCGCGCACGGGGAAGCGCGGAACACCTGGCGCGAACGGATCGATCGCGAAGGTCACGGTCGTCTCGCCGTTGTCGGTCGCAAGCGTGTAGTCAGTGGCCTCGCGCATGCTCACGAGCGGGTCGAACATGCGATCGTAGAGGAAGGGAATGCGGTGGTAGTCGCTCTGGAGTAAGAAGGTCGGCTGCCCCGCTGTCACCCGGCTCGACTCGGCGACAAGGATCAGATGCCAGAAGTCCTCGCGGTACAAGGGGAGTTGGTCGATGAAGTCCGGCACCGCCGCTCGCACCGCCTGGAGGTACAGGCGGTAAAGGATCTCGTGCTGCGCGCCGATCACCGCCGACAGCACCTTGGCGTCGGTCCAGATGCTCGTCCAGAAGTCGCTGATGAACGCCAGGTAAGCTCGTCCGTCGCGCATATCACCTCATGGACCGTTGGCCCTACCCATATTATACGGCACGGTGGACCGACCATCCGGCCGCTCCCCCTATAATAGCCTCAGAAGCCGTGCTAAACTATAGCCTGGAGGACCCTCGGATGCGTCTGCCCCTCGATCCCGCCCAATGGGGCGTCGTCATTGCTCAGCAGCTGAACCAGCAGTTCCCTGCCCTGGAGCCGTATGTGCAGTTCGTGCGCATCCTGGAGAACGACGAGGAGGGTAACGCGTTCGGCGTCGTCGCGCTCACCGGTGCCTTCGTACCCTTCGTGGTGCGCTCGTTCGACCTCAAGCCCATCGACCTCCTGATGCGCATGGAGGACGGCGAGAGCCGCTTCTGCCGCCTTACCGAGGTCAATGCGACGATGGCCGTAGGCGGCGTCGGTCTGGGCAAGCCCGTCGAGAAGTTGCCACCCGGAGCCCAGGGTGACCTCGCCATGAGCCTGATGCCGCCCTACTCGGGCATGTTCGGTGCGGGCCGCCGGCGCGGACGCCCCGACGTCATGAACATGACCCAGCCGGTCAAGCTCGCGACCGAGCGCCTGGGCGATGGCGCACGCCTGGCCGTCGAGACCCTTCTCGGTAAGGCCGCCTGCGAGGGCCTCGACGAGTTCCTCGTCGAGCGCCACCTCGACGACATGGTCGCGCTGATGGATCGCTGCAAGGCCGCCTCGCTCAAGCCCTTCGCGACGGCAGTGGTTGTCGATCCCTCGCACCGAGACACCGCCACCATCACCGCCGACGGCCAGACCAGTGATTGGATCTCAATCAAGGCCGCCGCCGAGTTTCTGGCCTCCTGTGGTCACGATCCCGCAGCCCATGTGGTCGCGCTCATGAAGGGGTTGCCCATCATCCTCGACTTCCGCGACAAGAGCGCCTTCGGCATCGCCGGCGACTACGAGCAGATGTATCCGCGCCCCAAGGACGAGCCCTGCGCGCAGTCCGTCAATGAGCCCGGCTGGTACGCAGTCCACAGCGACGCTCTCGAAGGCCGCCTGCGCGCCTTCCGTACGACCTATTTGGACGGCCGCCCTTGCTCCTACATGCTTGCGGCAATGGAGGACGGTCACGCCTTCGATCAGTGGATCTACGCCACGCCGAGCCCCAGCACCTCTTCCGAGGAGTTGCATCAGTTCTACCAGCCCTCCAGCTTCAAGCCCGGCGAGGTCGCCTTCATTCTCTGTGAGCAGACCGGCGAGGCCTCTGTGCCCTTCACGATCCGGGGCTTCACCGAGCTGCCTGGCGGATGCTTCACGCTGGTGGTCGCGCCCGCGCTCGGCTACCAGGCTACGGAGACGCTGCGGTTCGGCGACAACAAGCGCCCCTACCGCCTGTCCCAGAGCGAGATTGCCTTCCCGAAGACGGGCTACATGATCTACAGGCTCCAGCCGAAGCGGATCGATCTTAACCCGATGCGCGGCCAGTATCCAGGCCCCAATATCGAAGCCCAGCCAAAGAAGACCGAGGTGCGTGTCCTCCGCGGCGGCGGTCTGTACTCGATCCAGGAAGCTGGCCGCGCCGTCTCCGAGGGCATGGCTCGCGGGCCCCTGCTCGCTCAGCTCATGAATCGCTACGGGTTCAGCCCCGAGCACGCACTCGAACACCTGCGCCAGGTCGACATCCATGTGGCACGGCCGTTCAAGGCCATCCTCACCGAGGAGCCTCTGCGCAAGGAGGCCTCGCTCGCCAGTGAGCCGCTCGCCCTCGCGCTGCTGCTCTACGGCGTGGTCAAGTCTGCGGCCCAGCGCCCCGCCTCCGAAGGCGAGGAGAAGGATCTCAGCCCCGACAAGAGCGGACCCAACCGCAAGACCAGTGAGCCGCCCAAGGAGTCCGGACCAGGCGGGCCGGATGCCAACCGCGCCGTCCAGGAGGCACCCGCCGGCCAGGCCCCCTCTGGACCTCCCGGTCAGCGCGGGGCCGCACCGGGGATGCCGAACGCCTCCAACGGCGCACCGGGTGCGCCAGGGGTTCCCGGTGCCGCAGCCCCTGGGGCTGACTTCGGCGCAGGCATCGGTCCCGACATCCCCTTCTTTGCCGAGGTTGCCGACGAGCTCACCTCCATGGCGATGGGCCTGCTTGGACCCGACGAGATGGCGGCCATGTACTCCACGCTGGGCAACCAGCTGGAGGACGTCCAGGATCTCGCCGGCCGCATCCTGCTACTGGTGCGCCTGGGCAAGATTCCTTTCATCACCGAGAACGAGGGCAAGCGCATCCTCGACGAGTCCGACAAGTTCCGCGCGAATCTCGTGAACGCGCAGATGGTCGGACGGAACGCCGCCGCCGTATAGGCGATGTTCCTGCTGCGCGCCAGGCTCCGCAAGGAGTGCCAACTCCTCGACATCATGACCCCCAAAGGCGAGCGAATCCTCAATGAGATCCTCGCCGAAGATGGTCATACCCTGCGGATCCTGGTACAGAAGGAACAGATGGCGAAGGGCAGCATCAAGCACGCCTTTCGCGAGGAAGAAGACGACGTCGTCGTTCCCGATAGCTTCTACGTCTTCGTCCTGTACGAGCGCACCGAGGGTTGCCCAATCATCGCGGGCTCGTCGATCGTGGGGCCCTTGCGCGATCGCGACTTCAACGGCGTCAAGGTCAAGCTCAAGTCCAACCCCGAGGGCTCCCTCGGCCCCGAAGATGTCGAGATCAGAGTGCCCGAGCCTGCGCGCAAGGGCGCGAAGAAACCAGCCAGCAAGAACGACGTCCCCGGCAAACGCAAGGGAGCTGGTAAGGTGAACGCCCACGGCGTCGATCTCGACGGCGTCCCCGATTTCATGCTGAACATCGCCGGCGACGCCGACAACATCACCGCAGTCAAGCGCGATCGCAACGGCGTCAAGGGCGTATCCGTCGGCCCCAGACCAAAGCCTCAGCCAGAGCCAGCTCCGCCGCCAGCTAAAAAAAAGGAAGCGACCAAACCCCCGGCCGCCAAGGCCAAGGGGAAGCCCGCGAGCAAAGGGATCAGCAAGCCGAAGCCGAAAGGGTAGCGCATGAGCCACATGCACTCGCCCAGGCATCGCTGGAACTGCGTCGCGCTCGCCACAGGAGAGGAACCCCAGCGCGACGGCCTGCTCGTCATGAGCAAGGCCGACAAGATCGCCCAGACCCTGCGCCAGGTCGTTGAGGGCAAGCTCAAGGTGCGCGCCTACAACCGCGCCCTGGAGATCTACCGCTCGGAGTCCACCCGGACGATGTACGAGGTGATCCTGTTCGCCACACGCTCCGTGGCCGACACCGCCAAGATCCTCAAGGACAGCATCGACGACGTCCAGGTTTACGCGGACTGCTTCTTCGACGTCTCGGTCTTCCCCACGGAAGTCGAGCGCGCGCTCTACCTCGACAAGCTCCAGAACATCCGGCCTCAAGCCGCCATGCTCATGCGCAACGCGATGGCGTTCGACACGGGCCAGCTGCTGTTCCTCTCAAACCAGCAGTCGGACACGAAGGTCGACGCCAAGACCGCGGTCGGCGAGGCCCTGCACCTCTTCCACAACATGATGAAGCTCTACATCAAGCCGCAGCTTGAGGCGATCATCAATGAGGATCAGCCCGCCCAGCAGCGCGCCCACTTCAACGAACTGTTCGACAAGGCGATCGCCTGCGGCGGCATGGTCAACAAGTTCTCCGAGCAGAGCTTCAAGTATGAGCTCGACAAGGACAAGGACAAGTGGATGGAAGAGTTCGCCCTCAGGCTCCAGGTTCAGACCCCCCAGAGCCTGATCGCGGACAAGCCGCGCGAGGGCGACGGCGGTCCCGAGATCATCTGACCTACTGGGCGAACTTGAACTGGCGCTGATCGCGCGCGTTCAGGCTACGAATGAAGGACGTCTTCGCCCGCACGCGCCGGCCTTCGGGAATGACCAGGAGCGGCTTGGTCGGATCCTCCATCGCCAGATGAATCGGCCGCGGCATGGTCGTCGAGCCGCCGTTGCTGGTCATCTCTGTCTCCATGAAGACCAGCACATGCACCCCGTCATCGCGGACCGCGATTCGCACGGGGTCACCAGGCTTTAGCCCCATGGCCTTTGAGACATGGTTCCGGAGCGTCACCGACAAGGACCGACCGTTCTTCACCACCTGGCAGTCGTAGATGCAGACGATCTTGGGCGCTGCCGCTTGACTCATGGTTCACTCCTTTTTTGCCGACCACGTCGTTATATGTACTCTTGCACATTACCGCACTCTGATTACAAATGCAACATGTAATCAGAGTTCAGTCAGTCCGCAGGGTCGAGTCACCGTCTCACTTCGAGCGGTTCTTGACCTTGGTCCGACCCGCGCGGATAATGGTTCCATGAACAAGCATGGCCCCTCGTTATCACGAAGACGCCTGATACAGGCTGTTTCTCACCGCGCCCAGATCTCTCAGGAGGACGTAGAGACTGTCCTGGACGCCTTCTTGGACGTGCTCGCCAAGGCCATGCGGGACGGGCTTTCCGTCACGTTTCGGAATTTTGGCATTTTCGGAGTCACGATCCACAAGGCCCAGCGGTTCGTCCGCCCGAAGACCAAGGAGGAGGAACTCCTCCCGCCCCGGGCGGTTCCGCACTTCTATCCGTGCCGCCGCTACGTCAAGGAGGTGCGCGCCGCTTACGCCGAGCGGGGCGACCTCCCTGACGTCTAACCCGCCACGCGCACATGGGAGACGCCACGCACCTTTGTGACGTCGATCTGCGTGTTGAACAGCTCGCGCAACTCGCGGATGTGGGTCACGACCAGGATACGCCGGAATTCACCAGACACGGCGTTGATCGCTTCGACCAACCGCGCCCGCCCCTGATCGTCTTGGGAACCGAAGCCCTCGTCGATCACCAGCGTCTCCAGCCTGGCCCCCGCACGCCGCGCCAACAGGCGCGAGAGCGCAAGCCGGATGGCGAAGTTGATACGGAAAGCCTCGCCTCCCGAGTAGGATTCGTAGGGACGCGCGCCAGCATCGTCCTCGATCCGCACGTCGAGCGTCTCCACCACCGTTCCCGCCTTGGTGTCGCGTTGGGTCACGAGGGTGATGCGCATCTGGTTTTCGCAGATGCCCCCGAGGATCCTGTTGGCCTCTTCTTCGATCTCGGGAATGGCGGCCTCGATCGCATGAGCCTGGATGCCGCCCTTGCCGAAGGCCTTGTCGAGCGTCTTGAACGTGCGCACATCCTCGGTGGCGCGGTTCCATTCCACCTCGCGAATCACCAGCTCCGCAGCGTCCTCCTGGGCCCGGGTGATCGCCGCCTCGATGCGCGCGACCTCTTGCTGAGCCAGACGCTCCACGTTGCGCTGGGCGATCACCTCCGACTGGGTGGCCGCCAGTTCGCGCTCGCAGTCCCCGTGCCTGGTCGCCCGGATACGGGCCTCGTTCGCCGCGATGGCGGCCTCGCTAGCCGAGCGCACATGCCCCTCTCGCTCGCCCTCCAGGCGGGCAATAGCGCTCTGCGCCTGCTCGACCGCCAACAACGCCTGCTGGAGTTCGGCCCAGCGCGCCGGAGCCTCGGCAACCTCCGCGAGCTGCCCGCGCAACACCGCGTAGCCCGCGGCATCATGTCCGACCGCCTGCTGCTCGGCGAGCGATGCCTGGCTGACAGCGAGGTTCGCGGCCACCAGGGCCGCACGCTCAGATTGCAGCGCGACCAACTCGGTATCCGGCACCTCCTGGACCGAGGCCGCCGACTCCAGCCAGACGACCAGGCTCACGGCATCGGCCGCCTGGCTCACCTGGCCGGCCAGTGCGACCTCGCGGCGCTGGATATCGGCCTGGCCCTTGATGCGATCCCGCAAATCCACATAGGCCGCGCGGGACGCCTCCAGCTTCGGCTCCGCCTGTGCCAGTGCCTCCGCGACCTCACAGCGCTTTTCGGCGTCGGTCTGCATCTCTTGGATTAGCTGGGTGCGCAGGTTCGCGAGCCGCTCGCCGCTCAGTGAGCTCGCGCACAGCGGACAGGTCGCCTCACAGCCGTCATGACCGAGTTCGGCGTCCATCCGCGTGATCTTCGCCGCCGTCGCCTCGCAGCGCTCCACGATCCTCACGCCATCGGCCTTGAGGAGGTCGTACGCCGCGCGAAGCTCGATGCCGTTCAGCTGCACAGCCTCCAGCTGCGGCAGCAACGCCTCGACCGCCGCGAGCTCGGCCTGAACCTTCGCATGCTCGGTCACGAGGGCGGCGTGACCGGCGGCGGTGGTCCGCGCCTCCTCCAGCCGGCGCTCCAAGTCCCGCCGGGCGGCCCGCCCATTCTCCTCGCGTCCGGCGATCGCGAGGTCGATCCGGTGCAGGCCATCCCGGCCCTGCGCCTCCTCCTGGCCGATGCGCTGCTGCAAGGCCTGCCAGGCGTCCGCGCGGGTGCGCGCCGTGGCCTCGGCCGCCGTCAGCTGCTGCCATACCGTGTGGGCCTGCTCAACGTCCGCACGCGTGGCAGGAATGACGGCCTGACCGCGCAGACCCAGAATCTCGCCGTCGATGCGCGCAAGGATCGCCACCGCCGCGAGCCGCGCTTGCTCATGGCGCAAAGCCTCGGCCGCGGCCGCCGCGGTGAGCAACGCCTCAGCCTGGAGCTTCGCCAGTAATTCGTCGAGCGCCTGCCGTGCCGCCGCCGCCTGGTCGCTCGCGAGTTTGGACGCCACCAGCGCTCCATCGAGATCGCCGGCCTCCATCGCCCGCGCCCGCAGGCGTGCGATCGTGCCCTCCAGGCTGTCCACGGCCACGCTCGCGATGCGCCCGCGATCGCGCGCTCCCTGGGCCAGGATATCGTATTGCGAGAGCCCCAGAATCTCGCCTAGCAAGGCTTTCCGTTCGGTGGGCTTCGCCACCGTGAAGGTGTCGCTCTTGCCCTGGCCCAAGAAGACCGAGGCGGTGAACGTCTCATAGTCGATCTTGAGCAGATCGTTGATGCGCAGCTGCGTCTCCTTGACCCCGGCTCCGGTCATGGGGATGTTCTTGTCGGTGTCCACGGAGTCGGGGATGTAGCAGAGTTCCAACTGGGTCGCGACCCCCTTCTTGGTGCTGCGCCGGCGGGTGACACGGTAGAGCGCGCCCTCGCACTCGAAAGTCAGCTCGACCTGACACTCGGCCTGGCCGATCCGGATCACCTCGTCATTGTCCGAGCGGCACTTGCCCCAGAGGGCCCAGATGATGCTTTCAAGGATCGCCGACTTGCCGGCCCCGTTTGAGCCGGTGAGCACGGCGGCGTGGATCGCCGTGAGGTCGAGATCCATGTTCTCGTGCGACATGAAGTTGCGCAGGCGAATACGGTTCGGGATCATGCGCGGGCTACCTCTCCAATGGGGTCGCCCGAAAGACTGGCGCACAGCGCCGCGCCAGCTGCAAGCAGCACCTCGCGTCGATCGGCCAGTTCAGGCATGGCGTCGATATAGGATCCGAGTGACGTCAGCGGATCGCCGGCGCAGCTGGCCGCGAGGCTGGGGTTTCGCATGCGTGCCTCGGCGGGCAAGATGTTCGGCCGCCAGGCGACATAGAAGGCCGACGCGAGCGCCTCCCGCACGCGCGCCTCGTCGATCTGCTTGACCCGATCCGACTTGAGCGTGTAGGCCAGCCGCACGACCGCGCCGGCCACCTCGACCTGGCCGATCGCTGCCACCAGCGCATCGGTCGGGTACTCGGCGTCCGTCAGGTTCGGGCGGATCGTCACGAAGGGGCGCACCTGGAGCGGCACTCGCACCGACGTGGCGCTGCCGGCTTCCAGCTCGACCACGAGGAAGCCCTTCTCGTCGTCTTCCTCACCGAAGTCCACGCGGTCGGGCGAGCCTGGGTAAGCCACCAGCGGGCCCTCTCCGAGCCAACTCTGGGGCTTGTGGATATGCCCCATCGCCACATAGTCGAATTCCGGCTGCTGGAGCGCCGCGAGCGACAGGGTGAGCCCGCGGCCGAGCATCATCTGCCCCTCGCTTCCCGCCAGGGCCACGTCGATCGCCCAGTGAGCGGCGAGCACGGAGGGAATCGTCGGGTCGATCCGACCCGCCAGCTCCGTGACGATGCCGCCGAGGATGGCCTCCATCTCATGTTCGCTCGCGTTCATGTCCTCCGCCATCTCCGTGCGGCGCGCCTCGATGATCGACCGAGACATGTGCGGCAATGAAGCCACTTGAACCGGCCCGCTGCGGGTCTCGATCGTGGTCACCGCGGGCTCACGCAGGACGTAAACGCCAGGGATGTCGAGCGCTGTGTAGAGATCGAGCGGGTTCGCGGCGTTTTCGCGTCCGATCGCGTCGTGGTTGCCGACCAGCAGCACGACCAGGATGCCCGCCTGCACGAGCACATGCACGCGCTTGGCGAACTCGCGCTGCTGCGTGCTGTCCGGCGTCTTGGTGTGGTAGATGTCGCCAGAGACCAGGAACACGTCGATCAGGTTCGCCAGGGCGTAGGCGACCATCTGGTCGATAGTAGCCAAGTAGTCTTCCAGCCGTTGGTGCTGGCCGGACACGGGGTTCATCTGGCCGTAGCCGGTAACCCCGAGGTGCCAGTCTGCGGTGTGAAGGACGCGGATCATGGCGTCTCCTTGGATTTGAGGTGGGCCGCCCAGGCCTCCTGGTCGGTCTCGCCGCCGGCGTAGTCCTTGGGTCGGAAGCTGCGCACATACTTGAGCCAGTCCTCGTCGTTCCAGTAAGCCGTGGAGCACGGCGAGGGCTTGATCGGCCAGACGATCTGGCGGTGCAGGGCTTCGGGGTTGCGGATCGGGCGGGGGAATCCGTCGTACGGTGAGGGATCGGGGATGTCCATGGAGTCCTCCTGCTGGCCCTACAGGGCGCGTGGGGATGGGGGGAGCGGCCAGGCCTGCTCGCCGGGCGACAGACGCTCGTAGGCGCGGGCGCAGGCGTGGCAGGGGTGCGACCAGTAGCCGTGGCGGTCGAGCTTGCCGCGGCCGAAGGTCAGTCGGCCGCACACCCCGCTGGAGGCCGAGCAGCCCTTCTTGCCGCACGGCGGCTTCGTCTTGCGCGTCACGTCGCGAGGGCGGGAGCCAGCGAGTCCGGCGGTGACGGCGGGTGCAACAGGCCGAATGGGTTCGCGATGTCCACCGCTGGCATCGGCTCGTCCACCTCCATATAGGCCTGGTCGTTTAAGACCACCAGCACCGGAAAGAGGTCGTAGGGCGCGAACGCCTGCACGAGTTGCGGCTCCCAGAGTCGGGGGTTGTCGCCATAGCCGGGATGCTGCGTGAACAGATATGTCGGCACTGCGGTCAGGAAGCCGTCGTAGCCGAGGGTGCGGATTGCGTGAACGAGGAACTCCAGCGGCAGGCTGCTTTCGCATCCGCGGTGATCGATCACGGTCTCCCATGGCCAGGGTTCGTCCTCATGGGCCTGGCCGTAGCTCATATAATCGCCGAGATTGGTCAGCCCGTACTCGCGCGCGAGCGCCAGCAGTTTCTGCCACTCGGCGAGCGGCATCGACTGGTAGTCGCTGCGCTCGTCGCTGCCGGTGGCACCGAGGATGCGCGCCCACGGGGCCACCCGCGGAGACTGCGCCGTATACCGCCTGTCATTGGCCTCTGAGCAGGCCCGGGCAATCAACGGCGACGCCGTCATCTCCACGCCAAGCCCCCAGCCGACGTCCGTCACCGCGAACTCGCCGCCCTTGTAGAGCGTCCGGCCCGGGTACCAGGCGGGGTCGAATATAGTCTCGTTCATCGGGTTTTAGCCTCCTCCAAGCGTTGGAGCTGGCGCTGATGGAACGCCGCCATCACCGCGTGAAACTCGATCAGGCTGTAGCCGCGCTTGAGCGCGTTCTCCAAGATACACAGATACATCGGGCGCAAGGGCAGTTCCATGGGTTCGACATGCCGGCACCGCATCGTCGACTCCAGTTTATCCACCTCGCTCGTAAGCCATTCGGGTGTCATGGCGGCCTATCTCCTTCGGGTCCACCGCGGGCGCGTTTGAAACGCGACGCGTACGCAATAATCGTCTGATCCACGATCGAACGGACGTGACGGGGGAAGGTGCCGAACATGCTGCTGTCCAGCAGCAGCGCGCCATCATCCATCACGAAGTACCGCTCGTAGCACTTGAGATACCGGAAGGTCAGGATGCGATCACTGCGTTCCAGCTTCAACCATTGTACATGGTCGCTGGCCCGGGCCTCCTCCTCAGGGGTCGCCAGGCTCAGCTCGCGCATGAGTTCCATCAGCTTGCGGTACAGGGGATCGCGCCGCCTCCGCGGAGCGGCGTAGAGCCCAAAGGCACCGTCCTGACCGATGCTACCGAGGCGGTGAAACGGAAGATTCATCGATCTTCTCCAAGGGGCAATCCTCCAAGAATAGCTCGATCTGCGCCTCGAACAGCAGCGCGAGACTCATGCAGATCCGCGGCGAGAACGGGTAGCCGAACGTCTCGTAGGTGTCGGCGAGCGCCGAAGACAACTCCCATCCCAGCGAGTTGTGTCGGACACCCGCCTTGAGGCCCCGCGGCCTCGCGTACCAGTGGTCAAGGATCGCGTGACCCAAGGGTTCCCAGCCCTCGACCACTTCCTGCCACACGGTGTCCTTGGGTACGTCCGGCCGACGGAAGGCCCGGATCGCCCGCGCGATCGCCACCGTGTCCGCCGATAGGACCTCCATGTTCTGGTTGAGCACATTCTCGTGGCAGTACGTGCAGGCGACCTGGCGCGTCGGCTCGACCACCATCTCCTGGGGCTCCACGTGGTGGCCGCAGACCGGGCAGACCTTGAGCTTAGCCTTTGACATCGGCGGCCGCCTCGACTTCCTGTCGCGCTCTAAAATGGCGCAATAAATACTCAAATTGTTTCAGCGTATGGGTATCAAACGCTTCTGGGTTCTTCCATTCCGGCGCTCCGTAGATCCAGTCGAGGGCGGATTCACGGTATCCTCTGTCCAGTAGCTTCTTGTCTGGTTGAAGGAGTTCTGGCGGTATATGGTCTGACTTGGATAAGCCGAACTGGATACCGCTGGCATCAAAGCGCGCGCCATTTGTCAATACAATGAAACCTTTTGGCGTGATGTGCTTGACGTTCCCGACATAGTGTCTATATTCAAGTAGGCCCTTGTAACGAACGACAACATTGTCCCTTGGCTTGAGCATCAAAAGCCATGACTTGTAATCTGGTTTTGGTTTTTCTGTATTCACTGACTCATAAGGCTTATCCACAAGGCCAACCCAGATTGATGTGCCGTCCTTGAAGCTGAAACCATTATCTTTAAGAACGGCCGATGCGACACAAGGATGACTGGCAGCCCACTCGTCCATTAGACGATGGTTGGCATCAGATGTCCGACTAGAGCGCTCACCATGTTTACGCACCCAGGGTTCGATCACCCCAATCAGTTCCCCGTCCGCGTCGTAAAAGGAGATCCGATAATCAAATGGAATCTGGCCTGGGATCTCTTTGCGGATCTTGTCGATGTCTATAACGGTGATGGTCTTCATGCGCTCGGGGCCTTGATCAGGGCGGCCTTGAGCCAGGCCTTTTGCTCGCCAATCCCCAGGCCCTTCATCGGCACCTCTACCGCCATATAGACCTTCTCCGCGACCACGGCCAGCGTCTTGCGGTAGTTCTCGCCGGCGAGGAAGATAAGCGCGGCCGGCTGCGGCTTCAAGCGCTTCGCCATGTCGAACCAGACGCCCGCCGACCAGGCGCGCCGCCCCTCGGCGGTGCGGCTGTCGAGGCACTCGTCGTAGGGATCGATCTCCTTGTCGGGGTCAAGGAAGCCGTGCTTGGCCGAGAGGATGTACCAGGCTTTTGCCTGGCCGCTCTCGACCAGGTACTCGGCGTAGGCGCGCGACTTCTTGAACAAGTCCGAGGTGTAGAGCTCCTTCGCCCGCGCGCGCTGGGTCTGCTTCTCCGCGGCGCAGGCGACCAGAACGATGGCGTTGCGAGGCTCAGTTTCCATTGGACGACTTCTCACTAGCTGAGAGAAATGTGTCACCCGTGTGTTGCATCGGAACATCCTTTTCAGTTGCGGGACAAGCGCCTGATCTCGTCGATCATGGCGCGGGTGTCCGTGGGGGTGTGGGCAATGAACTCGGCGATCGCCTCCTTGATCTCGTCCGAGAGGTTCGTGGTCGACAGCACGTTCGCAATGGGCTGCCCGTCTGGCGACTTCACCGCGAAGCCGACCCGATGTTTGCCTTGGCGCGGCGGTACCTCCGCAGAGACCCAGCTGCGCGAAGGCATCTTCTTGAGCCGCTTCTCGATGGCGTAGAGGTCGATAGCGATGCTGCGAGGCGGCCGGCTGCTCGTGTTCATGAGGGTCTCATGGCAGATCCGCAGGAACTTGATCGCCTTGCCAGCGTCCTCCCACCAGGGCAGATCCTCGACGGGCCGGCTGCGGTGGCCGTGGAAGCCTTCCAGCGCGGGGATGACGCTCTCGCGACATTTCAGCAGCTCGGCGATCGCCTGGTCGCGCTCCTTCTCCGCAAGCTCCAGCCGGTACTTCAATCCGACCAGATCGCGCGTGTAGTTCGGCGTGTCTGCCTGGATGGTCGGCTGGCCGTTCGCGATGATACAGGCCACCTTGTCCCAGATGCCCGTCGCCTTCGCGAGGTCCCGCAATGCATGCATGCGCGTCGACCACCAGTCGCGGGTGTGTTGCTGGCTCCAGATGGCGCGCATCTTCGCGAGCGTCGCCTCCGCCAGCGCCTCCTTGAGGTCGTCGCGCTGGCCGATAATCCGGCCGAGATCCTTCTCGCGCTTGTCCAGGCGCTCCTGGAGGTCCTTGATGATGAAGCGGTCATGGTCATCTCGGAGATCCTCGGTCTCGCGATCATGGAGCCCAGACTCGGTGTCGATCGCCACCGCGCCCAGAATCTCGCCGGAACTGGCCCAACTCGTCATGCCCAGAAGGATCCGGTTGGCCTCGGCCTGGTCGGTGCGGATGCCCTCACTGGTCGGCCGGGGATCCTCGGGGATCTCGACGGCCACCCGCACCGCGAGAATGAAGCGTGACATCAGGCCGGCCCTGCCCAGACCTGCCACAGGGGCAGCACGCTGCGCTCGAAGGCCTGTGTGGGCTCATTGATGTCGCAGATGAACGCGACGCCATCTCGGGAGTCATGAACCCCTTGCAGCGCCTCCTGGGCCCGCGCCTCAAGCGCAGGGTCGGTGAGCTCGTCGCCGACCCCGACATAGACGTCGACGCCGCCGCCCTTGTAGAACGACAGATGCACCTCAAAGGGGAACCCGGTGGTCGCGGGGATGGCGTAGGCGCGGATCGCCTCGTTCTCCGTGCCCTCCATGCCGTTCACCGTCTCCGCCTTGACGGGCTTGAGGTTGAAAGAGGGCGAGCACGCGGAAAGGTGCAGCCCGAAGGTCCCGTAAAACAGATCGATCATGGCGCTGCGTGGGGGTGTGGTCTTCATGCCCGCTCCTCGAATTGAGCGAGCACATGGCGCTCGGTGAACGCCGCCGCCCGCTTGTCGTGCTCCAGGAGGTGCTCGCGCAAGCGCTCAACGCCCGCGCCATCCGCCCGCACCACCATCTCCTGGCAGGCCTTGCAAGCATCGAGCTGGATGCCCACGACGAGGTCCGGAGCCTGCGCGGGATCGATCTCCTCAATGCGGATGCCGACCGAGATGTGGTAGAGCTGGCCGTCTTCGCCAGCGACGATCATGTTGTTCTGGAGGCACCCTTCGGGCAGGGTGATGGCCGCCTCGATGAACGTGACGTCGATCGCCTCGTTGACCGCAAAGCTCTTGAAGACGTCGCCCTCAACACCGAGGACGCTACCGGGAAGGCACATAGTCAGGCTCCTTTGGAGGCACATAGGACTCGTCGATGGGGATGCCCGTCACCTGGACGAGCGTCTCCCGCGACATCCGCAGGGTGAAGCCCATGCGGCGCTCGGCGTGAGCGTACCGCTGGTACATGTCGGGGGCCAGGGTCGCGGCGGTCTTGAGATCGCCGTCGGAGGCCATGATACAGAATTGGCAGCTGAGGCGGGTCATCCCCTTCGAGTACGCCCAGTGTGGCTTCTGTCCAGCCTCGGCGATCGCGCACCAGACCTCCCAGGTCGAGAGCGCGTGGATCGGCAACCACTCGTACCACTCGCGCGAAGGCCGGGTGCCCTTGGCGCTCGCGGCCATGGAATTACCGGGATCGAAGGCGAACGGCACGAGCTTCTTGCGCCCAGGACTCTCCTCGGCGCGCATGCCCATGCAGTTGACGATCAGCCCGCCGTAGCGCGGGTTCTCCCAGAGGTAATGCCGGATCTGCTTTTCGATCGGGCCCCGCTTGAGGTCGCTCGTGCATTGGCGGTTCGAGGGACTGGGGAACATCTGGCGGTGCTCGACCATCTGCCAGAAGGTCTTGATCGACTGGGCGAAGATCAAAGGCGCGTCCCCGATCGTCGCCTCAATGTGCTCGATCACGCCATCCCACTCGACACCCGGCAGGATCGCATGGAGCACAAGGAGCTGGTCCTTCGGTACGACCTGCTTAAGCAGGGCGAACATGGCCTGACTGTCCTTTCCGCCGCTGTGGTTGACCACGAACAGAGCCCCGCGCGCAATGAGGCCGGGAATGGCATCAGGTATCAGCATGGTAGACGCTCTCCTTGGGCGGGGGTGGATCCAGACGTTCGAGCGTGACATCGAGCGCCTCCAGCGCCTCGCCCCAGATGCTGGGGTCCTCGGGGAACTCGCCCACCGTCGCCATGAGGCCGCGGGCGGCCTTCGCAACCTTCAAGAGGTCCGAGATGTCGGCGGGCGCATGCGCGACGAAGGTCGCATCGTTCGCGGCATTTGAGCAGTTGGCCCCGAAGCGGATGAAGCCGCCAACCTGCTTGTAGCCCTTGTCGTTATCGAGCCAGGCCACGGGGTCGCCGGAGTTGTTCCGATCGAAGTAACAGAGCACCCGGGCGTTGAGCCAGGAGAAGATCTGGGTGCGCCAGGGCCACCTCGTGATCTTGGCGAGGCGATTCTCGATCGCTGTCAGTCGGTCAATTCCGCGCGTCATGCGGCATCCTCCATGTTCCATCGCTGGAGATAAGCGGGGACATCTTCGATCTCAATGATGTCCAGCATCACCAGCCACCTGGGCTCAACCCATTCGCCGTTGTGATACTTGTCCGCGAGGTAGTTCTGAGCGAGCTGCCAGGCGGCCTTCATATCGGCCTCGTCGTCGCCCTCGAACATGCCGAAGTCGACGTAACTGCCGAGCGCCCGTGACAGCTCTGGCCAGCCTACCTGGAAAGCCTCGTGAAAGCGATCCTGGTTGCTCGCCCCCAGCCTGTCCGCGAGCGAGTCCTTGCCAATCTCCCGGCAGAGGCCGGCGTTGAGGTCGCGGCCCTCGTCGCTGATGTCGTCGAGGATCTCCTTCGTACGCGGCCAGCGGGCGAAGAACTTGTCGCGCAGGCCGTAGAGCAGGTGCCGGTTCTTCTTGAAACCGAAGCGCTGGAAGTTGAACCAGCTCGTCGAGTCGAGGCTCCAGGCGTGCTTGGTGAAGGCCCACTTCGCGGTCACCCCCAGCAAGTGAAAGCGCTGTTCGGGATAGCACGCCAACATCTCGTCAACCCACTCCTCCATCTCCGGCTTGCCCTGGATACTCGCGCCAGACAGGCCGATCAGTTCAAATCCGACCCGCTCATAGAACTCCAGCACCCAGGGCGGATCGCCGAAGTGGAAGACCGGCATCAGCTTGTGCTTGGGTACACCCGCCCGTACCATCGCCATGGTGTTGTGGATGGTGTCCCATACCGCCCGGTGCGCCTCCTCGGGCGATGGGGGGATGAACGTGCCCTTGTCGACCCAGCGGCCGGGGATCACGTCGAGCGCCACTACCGCCACGAGCCCGCGCCCGAGGCCCTCTACCGCCCGCAGGCAGTAGGGGATGTAGGCATCCAGATCGATCGGCTTGACCTCGGGCTTGTAGGCCTGCTTCCAGGCGGAGTAAGCCCCGCAGTCGATGATCACCGCGCCGGGCGGGTTGGCCGCGCCGGCGATCATGTCGTCGACGATGCGGAGCTGCTGTTCCTCAAAGTAGCTCACGAGCGTGTCGTGGCCTGCGAGGTGGTTGGCGTAGCAGGGCTTGGCCCCCGCGTAAAAGAGCCGCATGCGCTCCTGCTGCGGTGGTAAGGGATCGGTGAGCCAACTCTTGGTCATGGGCTCTCCTTCTTGGCTGCAATCTTCGCGCAGCGCTGGCATGGCGGGCGACTCCAGATCTCGTCCAGCGTACACCAGTCCTCGCCGCGTCGGGCCGCCCTGCTGGGCAGATCCGCCTCGCAGATCGGCACCCACAGGCTGTCGTCATGGGTGCGGGGACCGAGGTGCGCCGTTCGACTGCCCGAGGCGATCAGGAAGTAATAGCCCGCCGGCGGCTTCGTGGCTTCGGTCATGGGCCCTCCGGCGGGGTGCGCTTCTCCGAGACGACCACATAGCCGCCGCCCGGCTGGGCCCGCACCCCGAGCTCACAGAAGCCGGCGTCCGTACCGAAGTCGACGCTCCTCACCGGCCCGCCCTCAAACACGTCCCGGAGGCGATCCACCTCGGCCTGCGACAGACTCAGCTGACCAGCCATTAGGGCCCTCGCGGAGAAGGTGGCCCGCATCTTGCGCATAGCCTGATAGCAGCGCTCCGCCTCTCTGTGCCAGCGCAAAGCGGTGCGGCGCGCCAGGCGACGTTGGTGCGCGTTCACGTCGATTCCACATGAAGCGGCGGGTTCAGTCCCCACTCGGCCCAGTTCTGACTGCCGCGCGGGTAAATGGTCGCGCCCACCGCTACGCTGGCCTCAAGCTGCGCCTTCAACGCCTCCTCGATCGCCATCTTGGCGACGAGCGGGTGCTCGTTCTTCAAGCTGCCTTGGTTCAGCGCCAGCGCATGGCGCAGCTGGTTGACCTTCTCGACCAGCCACAGCCCCTCTAGGGCCGTGAGCGTCTCGCCCGCGCGAGCCTTCTTCTTGAGGCGATCGATCTCGTAGTTCATGTGCTTGCTCACTTTGTCTCAGTCGGGTTCGCCAACCCACAGCGCGGACAGTAATCGTACATCGCCTGGCCGACTATGCCACGGCGGCGCGTCCAGCCCTCCTTGTGAGCCTCGGCCCGCGCAGCCCCCGCCTGCTCGCTGGTCTCCAGCCGCTCCTGGCAGTTGGGGGCGTCGCAGACCACGAAGGTTACGCGCTCGATCACGGTGTCACCGGCCCCTTGGTCGGGTCTTTATAGTCGACGTTCCAGCACCATTCCCCCGAGCCGATGGCGTAGACCTCCCGGGTCGAGCCGTCCGGCAGCGCGAGGGTTTCCTTCGGGTAGCCGGGGTGCGGCGGCTCCTCGGGGTACTCGGTGTCGTTGAAGCTGGGGAAGAAGTAGGTCTCGGTGACGGGGTCGTAAGTGGCGTCCTTCCGCTGGAGTTCCGCGTTGAAGCGCAGCATCATGCGGTCGGCCTCGGCCTTCTCAAAGAGGGGCGAGCCCCAGCCGTTCCAACGCCGATCGTAGGACCAGCCGATATAGTAATCCTCGGGTGTCTCGGGCTCGTCGAACGAGAACCAGAGCTGGCGCGCGTGCTGGAGGCGCGTGCCGGTCAAGGTAATAACCAGCTGCTCGGTGGGTTTGTCCTCACTGCGGCGCTGCATGCTCTGGACGTAGGCACCGAGGCCCTGCAAGAGCCCCCGCACATGATCCTCGGCGAGCTTGCGCACCGCCTCTTTCTCCAGACCCTCGGGGTTCGCGATCGGCATCTCCATACTGAACACGGTCGTGACGTCGAAGCTGAGGATCAACGCGTCGTCTGGCTTTGTCTTATCGGTCATCTGGTTTCTCCTCTGGGGATGGAAGCATCATCACGAGGGCATACACGGCGAGGCTGACGAGCGCCGCGCCGCCCATGAGGCCGATCACTTTGCCCCTCTGGCCTTGTCGGCCTGCTCGTATGCCTCGTCGTGGAAGTCGATGTGCTTGAAGTCGAGATCGCCTGCGCGGTACAGGAAGATCACGCGCATCTTGCCGACGACCACCTTGCGGGTGCCCGTGTCAAAACCGTAGCTGCCGGCCCCATAGGGCTGGCCCATCGTGTCTGGACTCTCCATGATCGACACGAGCTTCCAGAACATGCGGCGCACGTAGGTGCTGTCGCGGACATGCTCAACCACCAGGTCGAACGCGCGCCGCCAGTGCGCCACGGCCTTCGGATCGAGCGCGCTATGGTCGAGCTTTCCGACCACCTCAGCCCGGATCAGCTTGGTGTAGGTGCGCGCATGCTTGTTCTCCGTCTTGGCCTTCTCCATGTGGATGAAGAACTCCGCCAGAGCGTCGTTTTTGGGGACAATGGCCGTGAGGACAGACCCGGTCGGGTTCGGCGCGTCAACTCCCGACCGGGACGCCGAGAGGGCCGAGCCGCCTCTTTTCCTCGTCGCTGTACGTACGCACGATCGCCACCTGGGTTGGGGGCTTCTTCGCCTCGGTGAGTTCTTTCTGGAGTCGGACATTCTCGTCGCGCAGCTTCTGCATGTCGAGATCATGACCCTCGGCCAGCTGCTGCCAGGTTCCCACGTCTTCACCGAGCTTCACGATGCGAGCCTCAAGTTCTGCCGCTCTTTGGGCACTCGCCAGCTGAGCGCGGTAGACCTCGACCTGTTTGAATGCGGCATCCAGCTGGGCCTCCGCCCGGGCGGCGCGCTCCGTTGCCGCAACGAGCTTGTCCGCGAGCATCAGCAGCGCGCTCTCGCGCTCCATTACCGGCGGTTCGCTTGATTCGGACGGCTCAGGCGCTGTGATGACGGCCGCCGGCGGAGCGGCATGAACGACTGCCGGCTGCGGCGCTACACGCGGCCCTGGGCCGGCTACCTGTTCGGCGGCATTGGCCGCTAGTGTGGCGATCAGATCGCTGGGTGACGGCATCTGGATATCGCCGAACCGCGCAAACTGGTCCTGGATCTGGTGATCGCTGGGATGGATCGGAACCAACCCCTTGGAGCTGTGCTGACAGATCCGGCACCAACTCTGGCGCAGTCGCTTCTTTTTGTTGCGGAAGTTGAACGAGTCGACCGACTTCGGCGTGTTGCACTTCGTACAGATCTTCGTCCCCAGCTCCGGCTGGGGATCCTGGCTTGTCGTGGCTGACGACATCGTAATCCTCCTCTGCTATACTGACCTTGCCGCAAGGCAACCTCGCTCCCGAGCCCGGTCACCCGGCGACAGGAACGACCGCAGGACTCCGGTCAAGCGGTTGGGAATGTCCAGGGAATCGTCCTCGCTGCGAGCCAAGGGCCGGCTCCACCAGCCTCCATGTGAGACTGGAATTCTAGGAGGAGCCTCCTTTTGGGGGGTGCTCCACCCAGGTACCAGGGTTCAGAGCGCCACCGGATCGAAGGAGCCCCACGGGGCTCCTTTAGTCTTGGAACCCCACGCTTCGGTTGTACCAGCCCTGCGCCTGGGGGTCAAACGAAAAGGGGGCCACATGGGCCCCCTGTGTGAGTCGCCGTGAGGCTTACGCCGAAACGGGAGTAGTGCCTGTTGGTCCGACCAATACGGTCGGCTCATAGCGCGGGGGCGGCATCCGTGTGTCGATCAGGCACACCAGAAGATCGCAACACGCCCGCCTCGGGCAGGTCTGGCAGTCCCGCATCAGAGTGCCCACCAGATGCGCTGGTACCAGGGGGCCCGCGCACGCGCCTCGCTGCGTTCCAGCCATTCCGCCTTGAGCTTCTGATCCTCCTTGATGAAGCCTTCCAGGAGGCGGTTTTGGCTCTCGTAGGCCGCGCGCTGGGCCTGCTCTAGCTTGAGCTGCGTCTGGAGGGCGGCGATCTCGCGTGCTTGCGCCTCGGCCTCCAAGACGTGCTTACCCACTTCGGACATCAGCTGCGCGTTCGCCGCGCGCGCCTCGCTCAGCTGTGCCTGGGACTCGCCGAACCGATCGATGGTCGCGTCTGGCAGGATCGCGTAGCCGTCGGCCGCCCGCACGAACGCTGTCGGCGAGCTGCCGAGCGCGCCGATCAGGCCACCCACTAACTCCGCCCGGAAAGGTGCGCCTAGTAGACCCGCCTCGATGTCGGCAATGGTGCCGCCGGTGGCTTCCACCAGCTCCGCCGCCGAGGTCGGACCCGGCTCCTCGGGCGTACCGAGCAGCTGCCTCACCGCCCGGCGTACGGCGTCTTGGTCGATCGTGATCATGAATTTTCCTTCTGGGTGACTCCGGCGGCATGGCACTCCACGCAGCGCGGCTCGTACTGGTCGGCTCCCCCCACGGGGCCCTCTGTGCCCGTGACCACCGCGCGCAGGTAGCTCATGGGCGCGGGAGCCCCGCAGCATGCGCACACCGCCAGCAGGCAGATGCGATCGTTCGCGCGCTGCATGAACAGGCGGGTGGTCGGAAACTCCTCGCCGCGGAAGTCGAGATCGAGCCCCGCGACCACCAGGTTGCGAGGTCTGGCATAGCAGGCCATGCGCGCGATCGCCGAGGCCGCGTCGTCCCGCTCGAACCATTGAATTTCGTCGATGTAGACCCACTGCGTGCGCTGGGCGTCGACGTACTCCGCCACCTCATGCAGGCTGCGGATCGGTGTCGCCTGGATGGTATCACTGAGGGTCGCGTCATGGCTGCTCAGCGACCCACTGGTCCGACCATCCTTCCGGTGCTTGAATACCGCCCTCGACGGGTCGCCACAGGCGCTGATGATGCGCGCCAGCGTGGTCGTCTTCGCGCTGAACATCGGGCCGACGATCGCCGTGATATGCAATCCCACTGGGGTGCCTCTTGGATCCGCGCTGACTCGCGATATGGGTCTCGGTGTCGTCCGGCTCAGACCGTCGGACACTGCGAGCAACCGCAGCATCATCCCATAGACGATCGCGACAGACAACGCAACCGTCAGAGCAAGCGTCACCGTGCCCGCCTCTTGCTTTTCAGGGACGTCTCAACGAACTTGTAGAGCTTGAAGCGATCCTGGAGCCGCTTGTCCGTGTAGCGCTTCACGAAGTCAACGGCGGACATGTTGAGCGTGGCGAGCGTCGGCAGGTTCGCGCTCAACCTCGCGTCGATCAGCGAGTACAGGTTCTTTTCGTTTCGCGGGCTCGGCAACTCCGTGCCGAGATCGTCGAGCACCAAGAAGCGTGTGCGCATCGCCTGCCCGAACGTCTCGCGCATTTTGTCGGTCATGTAATCGTCGAGCAGCTGCTCGGCCTTCACGAACATCTGGTTCTCAATACCCAGCTCAACCTTCAAGTGGGCCATCACCGCGAGCGCCGAGTAGGTCTTACCAGGACCCGTCGAGCCAGCCAGGATCAGGTTGCGCTTCTTCGTGAAGTCCTCAAAGGCGTAGGTCTTGGCTGGCCCCGAGCACTCGTCGAGCACGAAGCCGAAGTGCGTGAGCGGATCCCCCAGCACGTAGCCGTCGGCGTCGGCGTTCTCGCGCAGGAAGCACGCCATCGCCTGATCCCCGCCGAAGCCCAGCGTCTCCAGGAACTTGTGGCAGTTTCGCACGTAGTCCCGACGACCAACGGGGCACTGGATAGACTTGCGCTCACAGGGCATCCGATCCCGGCTCTCCAGCACGAGCCATCCGTCGAGCCTGGGCCCACAAGACTCGCAACCGGCCTTACAGGCGTCCATCAATGCCTTGAAGGCGTGGTAGCGCCAGGCTCGCGGATCCTGGCCGGGGATCTCTCCTCTGGACTGGAGCGCCGGGATTAGCTTCCCGAGCTTCAAAAGATCGCTTGAATGCCCCATTGAACGGGCTGTTCGGGGAAGATCGGCTTCGTCCATCAGTCGGCATCCATCAGAGCTGCCAGGTCGACGACCCGAGAGCCCTCAAAACCGTCGAACTCGCTAACCGCAGACATTCCTGGCTTCTTCTTGGTCCAGATGTCGACGTAGAATCCGGCTCCGCGGCTCTTGGACAGGCAAAAGTGGAGCTGGTCGATCCAGTCCGGGTACGCCGCGCGGTAGTTGCCAGGGATCCCCTCGATCGCCGGGATAACGAAGCGGCGCAGGTACTCAGGGTCGCCGTAGTCAGTCACATTCTTGGCGAGCAGCTTCTCGACCTGACCCCGGAAGGCCAACGTCGCCACGCCCGCGATCTGGTAGCCGCCGGCGGCGAAGGCCGCCACGGCGTCATTGACTGCCGCCTCTCGCGTATCCGGCGGACAACCCTCGCCCGAAACCTCCTCAGAGAGATCAGTATTCTCTTTATTTATGGATCTCATGGTTCTAATCTCATGATCTATAGGGGGGCTGTGTTCCTCGTCTGGCGCTGGATTCCCGTCGCCGACAGGGGTGTGGGAAACCCCCACATAGGGGTTTGTCGCACCCCTGTTTTGGGGGTTCCTCAAACCCCCTGGGGGTTCAGTGAACCCCTGTTTAAGGGGGGTCTCGGAAACCCCCATAGGGGTACCAGAAACCCCCATGGGGGGCTTTGGTTTTCCGCCTGAACGCTTTTTCGAACCCGTCTCGCCGGCGCGCCATTGATCGCACTCCGCGTTGACGCGAAGTGTGTCGCCGTCGCGCATGAGGATGCCGCGCTCCACCAGGCTGATGATCGCCAGCTTCACGTTGCTGTAGTCGCGCTTGACGAGCTTGGCGATGGCGTAGGCGGAGACGCCCGCGCCCAGATCCGTCCGTCCGTTCTCCAACGTGACCTCCCGCTGGGATCGGTAGACGTTGAGGACGATCAGGTACTCCTGGTTAGACAGGTTGAATCGCGGATCGCAGAGCGCCTCAAAGACGTCTCTTTTGACCGCCTTGAACCGCCACGCCATCCTGGTTTCCCTTGGCTTGTACTCGACGATCTCGCCGCTGGGTGATCCGGAGCTGCTCGGGCGGATCATGCGCGATCCTCGCGGCAGCCGGATTGCTCCGACCAGACAGAGGGGCCGCCCCTCGGGGCCCCCACAGATGGCACGATCGTCACGAGAGCGTCCTTCCTAACATGCGCATTTGCACGTTGACGGAGCCTGCCTCGCGTGATACGATCGGGTCCTTGTGAGGTCGAGCGTGGGCGCGAGACAGACTTGAGGGAGATCGGCCGGCCAGCCGATCTCTTTCTTTTTGGTCGTTTTGGGTGCTAGTCGTGCATCCGAGATCTCCTTCTGGGCCCTACCGATGCGGCCAAGACCCGGACCCTGCCGGGGTGCCGGGTTTGTGGATCGGCTCTACCTGCGGATCTTCCGATCTGGAGGCGTTGGTAGGACCAATAAGCCTGATCCACAATAACCCATGGCTGCGAAGACTGACAACGGTTGGCATGGCGAACATGTGTTCGGACATGGCCCTCCAGGCCTATTGGATCCTGGCCGCCAACCATCATGTTAAATTTAAATTAACCCGGCGATGGGTGGATCGCCGCTGGGATCTGTGTGCCTGAACACATACTGAAAGAATTTCCTGCGTTCGAGTTCCTGTTCGGTCTCGACCCGCTGGATCCACCAGAGATGGCGGCCGTCCTCCAGGGGCTGCCGGAGCATCTCGTAGCGCGTTCTGGTTGCGTCGGGCAGCTCGATGACCACCCCGTCCCGCGGGCCTGTGCCCTTGCAGACGACCTCGCTCATGAAGATATCGAGAATGATCAGGGGATCCTGACTCTTGTCCGCAGGCTGGACGGGGCCTGCGGTTGCGAGGATCGGCATCTCCGCGCCGAAGTTCAGGTGCCCCGAGTAGAAAGCCCAGTCGTCGACGGCCTGGTGCTGGTGAAGGTGGTAGCGGCCCTGTGAGAGGGCCGGCGAGAGCAGTGTCTTCTCGACGGGGCCGAGTACAGCCTCATAATGGATGTCGGCCAGCGCCTTCTTGACGAAGCGCGGATCGATCATGCCGCTCGTTCGTTTAATCATGCGATCCGTTCCTCCAAAACCAGCTCCTGGAATCCGGCCGTTTGTCGATTGTTGGCGATCAGCCCGCGGATGTTCGTGTGGATGTCGCCGACCCCAGGTATCTGGTCGTCGGGGGCGATCGCCGCATAGTCCTCGACGGCAAACCAACTGGCTTGCATGATGCCGTTCGCCCAGCCCCGCACCCGCCGCATGCACTCTTCGATGTCGGTGTCGACCCGTACGACCAGTACGCCCTCATGGTGTTTGAGCCACTCGGCCTCGGCGACGGTCTCGACATCATCGATCACCACGGGGCGCATCCAGTCGGCCTCGGCGATTCGATCGTCGAGGCGCTCGATCCAGAATGTCGGGCTACCCCCGAAGTAGGGGTCGCACATCGCCTGGCGCAGCCGGCGGATCATCTCAAAGTCGCGGCCGCGATCGAGCTTGCGGTCGACCATGAGTCGCGAGAGTTCCATCGTCATACCGCGCAGAGAGAAACGCCGGTAGCCGAACTCGCTCACCAGCGCATTCGCGATGGCGGACTTGCCGGCCCCCGGAGGCCCGTAAAAGGCCAGGTGGGGAAGGGGGTGCATAAGCGGAGCCTCCGTCCATGACCATACACCGCCCCGCCCCAGGGCATCAAGCTACCTGATCAGCGTGCCGTCGCGCCGGAACGTGAGGAAGTCGTCGTCTGCGAGCCGCTCCGCGATCGCCCGCTCGGATCCCGCTTCCAGGATCGCGTCGCTGAATTCGCGGTAGAAGTCATGGGCCAGATCCCGCATGTCCGCCTCGATCGCATCGGCCAGATCCTCAGCAAAGGCCCCGCAGTAATCGCCGACCTGAACGCCGGCGTAGCGTACGAGACGACCCATGTCGGTCTCGTAGCGATCGATCTCGTCGCCCTCCAGGAGCCCCTCCTCCAGCTCGTCTGGCGCGGGGATGATCAGGGCCTTGGTCTCTACGGCGTCGTGACCGTCGGTCAGGTAGCTGAGACGCGCGCCCACGAGTACCCGCTCCTGGATGCCGCTGCCGCTGACGCGGGGATCTCCGCCGCGCGACGAATAATCGAACTCCAGCTCGATCATCTCCCAGAGATCCTCGCCGTGCCAGCTGACGAGCGCCTCGGCATGCTGGGCTTGGAAGGGCAGCAGGCGTGCGGCGAGCTTCTTGTGGTCGGCCGAGCAGCCGCGGAAGTTGACGTGGTCGCCCTGGCAGAACCCGACGCTGTAGCCGAGGTCTGCGTCATCGTAGCCAGCTTCGGCCGCACGCTCCTTGAACCAGTCGACCAGGTACTCGGTGTCATGGTCATCCCAGGTCTCATGGTGCTGGTTGAATTCCTCGGTGGCCTTGGTCCGGGATGCGGCGGGCAGATCGCCGAAAATGTACTCCTTGGTGTGGAAGAATTTCCCCTCTTCTTCCTCGTATAGCTCGTGCGCGCCTTGCCAGCTTCGTACGCACGAGCGGGTCTTGAGGTCTTTGGTGGTGCGTTTGGGCCTGGGTGGTGCCGTCACGGACATGCTCCCTCCTTCTGCGCCCGCATGCGACGCGCGAGCTTGGTCGACAGGTAGAACCCGATCCCGCTCAGGGCGTCGGGGTGTTTGCCTGGTAGATCCAGGGCGAGCGCCGTCTCTACGCAGTTATCGCAGCACACCGACCACATGCCAGGATCTCGCTCGAAAAACGGCTGTTTGACCTGTGCCCCGCAGAGGAGCTGGCCGGGTTTCCGCTGCCAGCTCCCCTCGTGGAAGTCAAAGTCGATGCCGAGGTGGGTATGGTAAGATCGAGACCACATGACGCGGAAGCCAGGCGTCACCCGCAAAAACTCGATCTCCTCGGGCGTCAGGCACTCCTGCCAGCGGCCGATACCTTTCCCGGCGTCCATCGCTCGACTGGCTGCCGCATAGGCCGCCCGCTCACGCGGCAGCCGGTAACGGCGGATGCCCTGGAAGCCCTTGATCGCCTCGCCGTCTTTCAGAGCGTAGAACTCGCCGTAGCGCTGGATGTAGCTTCCTGCCCCCCACCAGGTTCCGCTGGTCTCGCAGGCCCAGGGCTTGTCGGCCTTGAAGCTGTCCCAGCAGATCATCCAGCCGCGCACCTGGCCGCGCCAGACCACGAAGCAGCGATCGCCGCGGCGAAACTCGCGGGGGATGAAGGGCACCTTGTAGTTCAGGAAGGTGACGCAGTGCTCTTTCTTGACGACGTCGAGCTCCCGCTGGTAGGCTTCCCAGGTGATCTGCTGGGGGATCGTTATGAGCCAGTCGGCCATGGGCCCTCCCTTAAGTGGCCGGGGCTAACGCACCGGCTTGACGCTGCGCACGATCGCGAGGAACCGCTCCAGGCGATCCTCGTCGTAGGCGCTTTCACTGGGCACCACGCTGTCGGCGACGCTGCCCATCACCATGATGCCGCCGCGATTGGTCTCGACCACGCCGAACAGGTATTTGCGCCAGTTGTAGTTCGGGCGGCGTTGGCATGAATAGACGCGCACGGCTGCCTTGCGGCCGGCTACCGTGAAGTGGCGCGGTCGGCAGTGCGGGTAGAATTGCGGGTTCGTCTTGAAGCTTTCGGTGAACTCGTCGAGGATGGTGTCCACCGGCATCGGGCGATCGCCCACCTGGAACACCTCGACCCACATCTGACCGTCGGGGCTCTTGGACTCCAGGCCGTACATCGGCCCGTTCTTGAATGGGAACGGGGTGATCCAGGTCTCAGGGAATCCCACGGAGAAGCCTGGGTAGCGGTGAGTGTCGAGCGTGAATGCCTCAGCCGGCAGCGCGAGCAGCAGGCAGAGCCACATGGCCATGATGATCCGCATAGAGACCTCCTAGCTCCCGAGAAGGAAGCACCACCAGGGCGGCTTCTGGGGGTCGGGATCCCCTAGTCGCCGGGACCACATGCGGTCCCACTCCCACGCGCGCACAAGGCCGTTGCTCACGAACGCCAGGATGATATACCCGAGCGCGATCGCCCCAGTAGCCAGCAGGTTGCTCACCGGTGAAACTCCTTGTCGGCGTTCCACTTGCAGACGGCGAGCTCGTCGACGACCGCCTTGATCGCCGCGGCCTTGATGGCCTCTGGGATCACGACGCTGGCCTCCGATAGGTACGAATGGCGAAGTCGGTCGTAGTGATTGCCGTGAACCAGCCACTTGGCGCGCACGCTCGTGCGCTGCTGCGGCTGGAACTCGTCGAGCCAGAGCTTGTTGTAGGCGAGGTAGAATTGCCAGACCGTGCGCGAGGTCGGGCTGTGCTGCTCAACCACTTTGAGGTGATCATTGCTTCTGAATTCGACGGTTATCATGGACGTTCCTCACCCCAAGGACCTGCGGGGTCGTCGTCTTCCGGTATCTCGCCTTCCAGGAAGTCGTCGCAGTCTTCCTGTCGGTCGAATTCCTTCGCGGCCTCCTCGACCACGATGGCGATCGCCTCGACCAGATTGCAGGCTACGCGCCAGTCGGAGTCGAATGCGCCCTCTGTACCAGCCCAGAATGAGGCCCTGATCGCATAGGTCGCGTCGGCGATTGGATCCGCCGCGTGCGCCGGCGATTCAAGCACGACGCATTCGGCCTTGAACATGTACTTGTACTGATCCAGCTCGACCTCACCGAGCCAGCCGGGCCCGAAGCTGCGGCCCTGGATGATGGCGGTCTCCGGATCCGCGGCGGCCTCGCGGATCTGGTGCGCCATCTCCCAGCCCACGAAGACGTCGAAGGGGACCTCCAGGCCCGGCTCGATCGCGCGGCTCACGCTCTGGCGCGCGGTGTCGTCAGGCCCCGCGAGATAGGCGTACGCGTCGGGCGTGACCTCGCGCCAGCCAGACTCGGCCGCAGTGTCGCGAACGCGCACATCGCGCCCGAGTTCCCGCGCGACGGCGAGCGCCCGATCGCCTTTGTAGACGTGCGCCTCAGGCACCGGTCTTTCCTTTCTTTGCTTCACGCTGGGCCTCCTCGGCGATGAAGAAGTCCATGCGGTACTTTTGAATGTCCTTGTCGAACGCGTCGACGAGCTTGCCGAACTGCTCACGGATTGCGTCGACCTTGAAGCGATCGCCCTCCGCCACGATCGCCGCCTCGTCGTTCATGACCCGCTTGACGTAGGCGATCAGCATCGTGCCGTGCGCCCCCAGGGGCGTCTCCGGAGGCGGGGCGTTCTTTGCCCGTTCGCGCACCAGGGCGTTGTTCATGAGCCCGAACAGGCTCTCGACCGCCCCGCAGGCACGGAAGTAAGCCTCCATGTCCTGGGGCTGCGCGCCGAAGTCGGTGGGCTCGGCCTTGCCGTCGTTGAGTAGGCTCGTGATCCAGCGCCAGGACTCCGCGATCATCTGGCGCGCGTCCGCCAGCTCCGCCGCCGACGCGCCCACATCCTGCTGGACAGCGACCGCCGCGAGCAGGAAGCGGATGTGCTCGCGCCAGCGGCCCTCCGGCGGATAATCCACGAGCAGCGCCTGGAGCGAGGTGAGGTGTGCCTGGAACGCGGTCGCCGGGTCTTCGGGGGGTTGTGACATCGGGTCTCTCCTTCTGAATGGGGTTAGTCGTCTTGCTCGGGGCGCGCGCCGACCAGCGGCTCCCACTGGAGCCCCACCCGGCCCTCGACCAACTCCAGGGCGTAGGTTTCCTCATGCGTGCCGCCCTCCAGGGCGAGCTCCAGGCAGCCCTGGAGAATGCCGCGCACGACGTCACGTGACGGCGGGGTGATATCGTCCGAGACGGGCACAACCCGCATACGGACAGTGAACTCGTGATCGCAGAGGTCGATCATACGCATGCCGCTGACTTCGGCGATCTGCCACCGCTGCATGAGATCACTCTCCAATTGACGCTGGCGCGCCATCTGCTCGGGCGTGAGCAGGTTGCCGCCGCCGTCGGCGTTGTGTGTCTTGGTCATGTGCCAGGCGACCACTCGCTCGATGTACTCGATCAGTCGATTCGCAGCGGACATCAGGGTGTTTGGGCCGATCGACGCGTGGGTCTCGGCGTAGGAGCCGCGGCCCGTCTTTACGATCTTGTACCGGTCGTCGACGCCGCGCATCGCCCGCATCACCTCGGCGAGCCTGGCGATGCCGTTCTTGCCGCCTACGACGACCTCGATCCGCCAGGCGGTCATCAGATCGCCTGTGATCGGCCTGAGGATGAAGTTGTATGGCAGTTTCTCGGGACTGGTGTCGGTACCGGTGTTGACCCAGATCTCACGTCGCTCTGGCACGACCTGTCCGATGAAGTGCCAGCCCGTGAGTCGCTCGGCTGTCATCGCGGCGAGGTTTGCGACGGCTTGTAGTTCTTCAATGTCGAAAGTCGGCATGGGGGCCCTTTCAAGGGAAGGCGTCGATCACCTGGAGCGAGCCGAGCGCGCGCGCCTTGCGGCACGCCTCGCCGCTGTCGCTTGCGGGGATCTCGATGGCGGTGACGTTGGTGACGTCCGAGTGGTAAGCGTGGAGCCCGTGCGCCTGGGCCGTCCGTACCCAGTGTCCCCGGACCCGAACCGTGTACATGCTCACCGCGGCGTCACGTGACGGCAGGGGTGATCGCGAGGATGTCGTCACGGTCGAGCAACTCGCTCAGATCCGCGATCACTGCGGCGTCGTCGCGATCGCCGCGACTCCAGACTTCCGAGACAACGCGATTCTCCCGAGCGTCAACGCGTAGCACCTCCTTGAGCGACGAGCCGAAGCGCGTAACCGCATCGTCGATCGCCTGCCAGTCGTTCTCGCAGCGTTGCAGCCGCTCGGATATGTCGCGCTGGTAGCCAGCGTCCCAGCCGAAGGCCAGATAGCCCTCGTCGCTATAGGCGGGCGAGCCGAAGTTCGGCACCTCCTTGTCTTTCGATAACGCATTGATGGCCGCGATCGCCGCTTTGAGCAGCGGCGTCTCAGTGCCAGCCATGGCCTCCTGCCCATGACTCGACACGGCCTTGAGGTCGTAGTCGATCTCAGAGGCTCCCCCCATCCCGAAGGACAATACCGGGATCGCACGCGTGCCGTTCTCATGGACGATCTTCGCGTCGATCGAGCACTGAAATGTCGCTGTGAGCGTTTCGAGCAGCCAGACGAACTGGTCGTGCTTGTGGATGCGGATCTTCTTCAACATGGGGAAACCTCCACTTGCCAGAGCGTCTTCGGCCCTGTGGGGTGCTTGTCTTTGCGCGGACGCCCGCGCCGATCCCAGCTGCCGCCAGCTGTGGTGTGCATCCTCTTCCAGCCCGAGGCCTTGAGCGTCGTGCCGTCCTCGCTGTCGAGGATGTAGGTGAGCATGCGCTTGCAGCCCATCGCCCTGGCCGCCTGCCAGGCCGCAGCATACAGTTTTGAGCAGGCATTGCGCGCGCCGTCGGTACACAGCCGCGTGACCTCCAGGGTCTTGCCGTCTTGATTGCCGCACGCCACCGGTCGGCCAACGACGACGACCCCGCGGAGCTGGCCGTGCTGATCCTCGACGCCGATGCCAAACTTCCAGCCCTGAGGCTTCTCATGGTGGCGGTGGATCAGGGTGACGAAGTCGAAGGCATCCTTCTGCGTGATCATGCGCAGGCCCAGCCGGAGCTTTTCTTCCGGTTGGGCGGCCTCGACGGCGGCGACGACGTCATTCCAAATGAGCTTGAGGTAGGCCTCAGGATCCTCATAGGCCATCCGCGGGACGAAGTAGGCCTCGCAGTCCTCCTGGCTGAGCATGCACACGGTGTTTCCAGAGTCGCAGACCAAGCAGATGTCGCAGAGCGCGGGATGCTCGGCCCCACACCACTGACAGGTCGGCAACTCCGTCTCGGGCTCGACGAGCCCGTGCCACACGCTCTCATAGGTCACGTAGCGGGGGCGACTTCTCGCCCGAGCCGCCGGCGCACCCAGGAACGGGTAGCCGTCAGATTATCCGCGCTGATCGCCCAATCCTCGACGCCGCCATGGAGACAGAGTCCGTGACCCTCGGCCACCTGGCCCCATATGTCCTCACCCAGGAGCGTCTTTACGTAGTAACGGGATACGAACTGTCCGTACTCGGTGTGGGGGTAGCGAGTATCGTAGAACTCAATCTGGGGCTCGTCCTCGTCATAGGTGAGCTTGTTGTTGAGCCCGAACTTGTCGCCACGCTGAATGATGCGCACGTTGAACGCGATGCCGCGCTCGTTCGTGACGCACAGGAGCGCGGGTTCAGGTGGCCGGCCGAGCACGCCGCCGATAATGTGAATGGCCTGCTGGATGTCCGTGGGGATGTCTCCGCCGCGTGCGAGGTACGCGAACAGCTGGTCGCGAGCAAAGGCCAGCTGGCCGGCCTGGTGGGAGCTGAGAACGAGCTCGCCCGCGTCGAGTGCTGGCTCCTGGCCGTTACGCTTGGTGGTTTTCGTCAAGGCTCTTGTCCTCCTGTGGCAGATGGGGGGTGCCGTTGAAGTTGATGCGGTTGTAGACGAGGGCGATGTCCTCGTCGGTGGCGTCGATCAGCTGGACGACGCTGATGAATAGATGGCGGAACACCGCGCGATCCGTCTCAGACCACTCGCTAAACAGCCGATCGCGGAAGCTGAATTCGTCGGCCATGAACGCAATGATCGTCGAGAGGCGCTGCTTGCCGTCGACCATTTCCATCCACGGCCCTGGGTGCAGCGCGTCGCGCTCGCGAACGTACAGCGCCGGCATGTTCAGCCCCTGCGTGAGCGTGTCGATCAGATCCTGTTTTTGCTGGATGGTCCAGACCAGCCCGCGCTGGTAGGGCGGACTCAAGTCCAGCTCGCCCATCTTGACCAGATCGCAGACCGCCCACAGATGGCTATTGAAAGCCCCCGAGCAGATGCGCTTGCGGAAGACCGAGTTCGGATTCATCACGGGATCACCGTCATGAATTCCGCGTGCTCGTCCGGCCCGAGGTTGGCGACGCCGTCGGCGTGTCCGACCAGGTGAGCGCTCCGAGCCTCGCTGCCGGCCGTGAGCGCGCCAACGCTCTCATAGATGAACATCTCGCCACAGACCCCGCAGACCCGGCCGTCAAGACTCTGCTCGGCGAGCGTCGTCGCCTCCAGTCGGTACTGGAGCCTGAGCTCATAGAGCTTGCCGTCCGCGCCCGACACGAGCACTTTGCCGAAACCGGCGTTCTCCGGATCAGGCAGCTGTGCGCAGTAGCCAATCGAGTGTTCGTCGGTCACAGTGCCGATAGGATGATTCCAAAGCACCCCCTTGGCCGAGTTCAGGACCACCCGCAAGGGCTCGAACGGCAGCGTCGTTCCGTTGATCAGCCGATCCATCTGGTCGCTGCTCGGGTGCAGGAGCAACGCCTTGTTTCCTGGGGTCGCGATGCTCAGCTCGGCATGGGGTGGAGCCTCGAAGCGGCCCGGCAGAATCTGGACCATGGTCTTCAACTGATCAGCGAGCCTGCGCGCTTCACTCAGGGCCGTCCGCAGCACGACACCACGGTAGATGGTCTCGGCTCCTCGTACCACGGCGTAGCAGCCGGACTCCAGCGAGCCCCAGTTGGAGACGTCCGTACGTGTCCCCTGAATCATCACCGTGACTTGTTTCACTTCATCGCTCAAAGTTCACCTCGATCCGAATCCGGACGCCTTCATCCTCGTCGAAGACCACCGGGTCGCGCTTGGTCCTGTCTGCCTGCATCGCTTCTTTGTAAAGGCTCTCCATCTCGCTGGGAATGCGTCGCGCGTCCGGCGTTCCGTAGATGGTCTCGGTTTCGTCATCGTCGCCGTCGGTTACCCGCGTGACCCGCATCTTGAAAATCGGACACTCGTAAAAGACCTCGCAGCAGATGGTGCAAACGAGGTCGCGCTCATGCTCGCTGAGCGAGCCGATGCGCACGGTCTCCTCGTCCTCGAAGTAACCTGGGTGACCCGGCCAGGGTAGACCGTTCTTTTCGCAGCGCCGACGGCAGGCTTCTTCGCTGTGCCAGCCCATACCAAGTGTTCCCGGCTTTTCGCAGACAGAGCAAGCTATCTCAGTGCCATCCTCGGCGCAGTCCTTGCAGTGCTCCTCGCCGCCGATGAAGTAGCCGATCGTCTTCATCCGCCCATCCGGCGCATGCGCACGTCCTTGAGCTTCTTCGCGAGCTTCTCCTCGTCGGGCGGCAACTTCGCCATCTCGACGACCCAGTACCAGACTTCCGTCAGTGAGCCGCCATCCATGCGGAAGCCGGGACCCTTGCTGTAGTTGAGCTGCTTGTAGGCCTTGTCATAATCGTCGGGCAGATGCCGCCAACCCTCAGGCGCTTCGACGCCCCGGCTCGGGTGCGGCGTCGGATCCGGCACCACCCACTCCAACTTGCCCTCGACGATCACGGCGAAGTTGAAGATGCGCTGCCAGGGAAACTTGCCGTTGTGGGTCTGGGTCTCCAGGATGTAGTAGAACTCGCCGGTGGCGATCGCCGCGCGCAGCTGCACGCGTAGGTTTTCCAAGACCATCTCCGCGGTCTTGAGGTCGTGCTGGGCCTTCTCGGCCCGGCTCATGGGTTCGCTCATAGTGGGATCCCTTCTGGTTTCCTCTCAGATTCCGTTATACCTTCCTACCCGCATCTGGCTTGACCTGCGGGCGGTGTGGTGCGTTGGTGGCCTCGACGTAGGCAGGTCGCACCTGACCGACGAAGACGTCGGTCACGAGTTGCACGAAGGCGTCTGGGTCAGTGCTCTCCATCCGAAGCCCCCTGTTTTCAACGATAGCCGCGCCACTCATGGCGGGCCTCAATGCATGAGAAAGGGCGGATCGAAGCGCCCGCTCGGGCGACCTGGGTTAAGTGGGTCCGGAAGCGGGACATAGCCCTCCATCCCTTTACTGGCTCCGCTGGGAAGCAGCCCTATTCCGATCTGGGTGTCGAGTGCGCGCGAGCGCAGATAGCGCTGCCAGAATCTCACGTCGAGCGGGTGGACGTCCTTGAAATGCCGCGAAAAAGACCGGCTGCATGCCCCGAACGAGGGCGGATCGTAGACGGCCTCGATGTAACCAAAGAAGCCGCTGGTCACCCAGGCCGAACGGCCGCCGAGCGTCCCGCGAACAATGCGACCAGCTCCATAAGTCTTCTCCGCCAGACCCCTCGCGAAGGCAGCCTCGTCAGGCGTGGGCCAAGCGGCATGGCCGCTGAAATGGGATAACGCATCCAAGTCGCCGCCGTCGGTCTCCCAGTGGATACTGAACATGGTATTGGGCGGGTAGCGCACCGTCAGGTCGAACTCCTGGGGCCGGCTCTTGGGATCGGGGCGGATGGTGTAGCAGAGCTTGAACACATCGCCTCCGGAGAGTCCGATCGCCTCCCAGGCGTCGTCGGCCAACAGGCCTTGGAGAAGCTGTCGCTGAGGGCTGGCCTCCAATCTCACATTGGCGCGGCGCGCCTCCTCGACGGCCCAGACATAGCGGCATTTCCGTTCACGCAGTTCCAGGCTGTCTGGCGGCATGTAGCGTTCAACTGGACCAAGGGCCACGAATCGGCTCCTTTTTCTTACTCTGCATGCGGCCGACACCGTTGGTCCGCCAGTCTCCGCGGGCCCGCAGCCTACCCGCGACGTAGGTCACCAGCTCCGTGGGCTCACAGCGCTGGGCGAGCATGGCCGCGAGCTTGAGGTTCACATTGGAGAGCCCGCGCGTGACCCCACGGGCCACCAGCCCCTCGGTGAGCTCTTTACGCCACAGCAGGCCCGCGAGGTAGGTGCCGTCGACAGCGGGATTGGGTTCACCTGGCCTCAGGCAATTCAGCCGCATGGCGTGCCCGTCCGACTCGGCCCTGATCACCCCCCACCAGTCAGGAATCAGCTTCGCCGCCTTCACGAGGTGCTTCGGGCCCGACACCAGCGTCATACGCTGAAAGACGAGCCCATAGGCCTCGACCTGATCTTTTAGACGGCCGAGCGTGTCATTGTCGGCCTTGATCTCGTAGCCGTGGAGCTGGTCGTCGATCACCGCGACATCCACCCGGTTGACCCGCAGGATGTCCAACTCCTCGATGACGAGTGCACCCTGGCACGCGGATCGCAGAGCTTCCAGCAGGGCCGGGCGGATGTCGCGATCGCGCATGGCTACGGCTTGCTCACGAGGTCCGGATCTACCGCCCGCAGGTAGTAGCCGTTTGAGGCCATCATCAGGAAGTTCGCGCCGTCGGCGGCGTTCCGGAAGACCTCGTCGGGCTCGGACCTTCCGATCACGCTGGCCTTGAGTCGATCCAGATGCTTCTGGGCCTGGGCGATCAGATCCAGGGGGTTGTCCTTGGCGTAGAGAAAGGGGTCGAGGAGTTTCGTGTCCTTGTCGACTTCCTTGTGGTGGTTAAGGCGCATCTGGCCTTCCATCTTCGCCGTGAAGTCCTTGAGGTCAGCGCGCTGGATGTGGTTGTGTCCCATTACGGTGTGCTCCTTTCAATCGGTTTGCGCTCGGCCGCCGTGTGCGGCACCCCGCAGAAGTTGATCCGGTCGTAGATGACGAGCGCGTCCTCGTCGGTGAGATCCTTGGCGATGCTAACCGTCGCAGCCATGAACAGGAAGACCCGCTGGACGTACACCGGCAGATCGGTGAACAGCTTGCCGTTGAACGCGAACCCGCCGTCAACGTAGCACCGGATCGCATGCAGGCGCTGCTGGCCGTCGAGCACCTCCCAGTGGGCCCCGCTCGGGCTGGAGTTCTTGAACTGCCGGAAGTACAGGCCGGGCATGCCGAGCCCGCGCCAGAGTGAGTCGATCAGGGCCACCTGGCGGGGTTCGTCCCAGACCAGCCCGCGCTGGTAGGGCGGGCTCGCGTCGATCGTGCCGTCGCGCAAGTTATTCATCAGCTCGCGCAGGGATCGACCCTGGGTCGTAAAGTGGTACTCAGTGACCCCGACCACCTCCCAGGGTGAGGGCTGGGAATCAGCAGAGGTCATAGGGCTTGCCTTTGAGTCCCGCCGCCTCCGCTCCGGCCCTGATCAGTACCACCTCCTGATCGGGACTGATAAACGCGGGCATCGCCATCGGGATACCCAGTCGCTCATGCAGCATCGCCGCAAGCTCGATACTGGCGGTCTGCCGCTGCATGCTCGCGACCATCAGGCGACGTTGAAAGGGTTCCATCGCCTTGTTCATCTCAGCTGAAATTGTGTCGAGCTCTGCCATTAACACCATGGCCTGCTTGGCCTTGAAGATCTCGGGGTCGACCAACAACCCCAGACTCACGCCGTTCGACGTACCAGGGTCAGGCTCCTCTGTGACGGGCTCAACGAACGGGGACTCAGCAGGCGGTGTCAACTGACTAAACAGCGCCAGGAGGCTGAACGGGAAGTTCTGAAAGTAAGAGTGCATGGGGGCCTCGCTAGGGGGTTGGGTTCTGGAGGTAATGGGTGACGGCTTTGAACGTCTCGGCCGACGCCTGGCGGGCGGCCGAGATGATGGGGTGGGTGCCGCCGTCGTCGGCGAAGGTGGGCGTGGGGCCATCGCCCCATCTGGCGTAATTCACGGTGGCGGCGAGCGCGTCTTCGGTCACCGCCATCGCGCCCGCGAGCGCCTCGGCGATCAGCGACGGCCGCAGCGTCATGGGATCGCACGGCTCGACGACGCGAAACTTGAAGCCGGGCTCGTTGAGCGGGAGATCCGTGCCGAAGCCGCCGTAGATGCCGAGCACCACGCGCGCGTCGTCCTTCCACGGCTCGGTGTCGAGCGGGGTGATCAGCTGGTCGCTGACCACCACCAGGATCGCCGCCGCATAAACATGCGCCTTGAAGCCCTTGGGCCAGAGCATGTGTTCCTCGGTGTACATTTCCCAGGACTTGATCCGCTTGTCGAGAATCTTGAGCCCGAAGACGTTCTCCTCGACGTACTTGTCGTCATTGCGGGCCGCGAAGTCGAGCGTGGTGTCGATCCGCAGCTCACCGGTCACCGCCGTGAGCATCTTGGCGGCTTCCTCGTAGGCCGGCCGCACGCGCTCCAGGGCTGTGATGACCCGGCCTGCATTCTCTAGGCCGACCTCCCCGCGAATCTTGGCGATGTCGTCGCGCTGCACGCGGGCTTCGCGAAACCGGTCGATGAACACGAAGATGCCTCCTTGTTGCTGGTGGGTGGGTACGTTGTAGCTCGACCTCAAAGCGTAGTGCTCGACCAGTTCGCCTGGTCTGCGCGATCGCTTGATCCGGGCGAGCGTCTCGCTCGACATTGGATTCAAAGAAGGAGTCCGGGATTCGCGTCGCAGTAGGGGACATAAGCCACGGCCAATGCGTCCCGCGCGAAGCGTACCGCCGGATGCTCACCATCCAACGGCTTGGCTTCATCGATCCCGTCGACGACGGTCTGCATCCAGATGCGCCCCAGACTGACGGCGGCTGCGAGCGCCTCGCGAAGCTGGGCGTCGCTGACGTTCGACTCCAGCTTCATCCGAATGAAGGGCAGCATGATTGGGCTGAATGCCTCGTTGGCCTCGCTCTTGCGGGGGTCATGTCCCGCGACCTCCAGTCGCACATCGAGACAGAGTCGGGCCGTATCCACCCAGAGCGTCGCATGCGCGGGGTCCGGGATGTCGTCGATAACGACCGCGAGAACCGCTGTGGCTATGGACCAGAAGGTCCGACCTCCGCCTATGGCCTTGGCCTCCGCCCTGTCGACGTGACGGACGACATGGGGCTGATTGACCCTGTGCATACCAGCCAGAGGCAAGAAAGCCCATGTGCTCGCGAGCAGATCCGGCAGCTCCCCGCCGAACTGCACATCCAGGCCGGCGTTGTCGCGGAGGTCCGCTACCACCGCACTAACGAGCAGGCGTCGCGCGATATAGAGCGGACCCTCACGGGTGATCGCAGCCGTGAAGGCCGCATCGTTTGCGGTTTGATTCGATGCGGCCAGCGCGATCGCCGCATCGGACGCCGCCTTGTCCGCGGCCAGCTGGTCGTAATAGTTCGTGCTCACGTCGGGTTCTCCTGCTAGGTCTGGTTGGTCGGTCCAGCCTGCGCGTGCGGCACCTGGAACGACCGGAAGTCTTGGGCGGCGAAGTCCAGATAGAGAGGCGTTACATCATCGGTGGCGGTCATATTGAAGAGGGTCTGACTGTCGACGCTGGTGGTCGTATTTAGATGCCACTCAAAGCGTCTGATGAACGCGTTAACCATGGCCGCGCCCGCCGCCATGGCTTCGGCGATCTCACTCAGATCGGCCGTCAGCGGGTCGACTGTAGCAACCAAGGGGAAATTATACCCTGTCTTCTCTTTGCTGGGCACGAGAAAGCAGTAGGTCGTCAGAGACAGGCTATGGGAGAAGCTACCTCCCCAGGGGACGTCCTCGGCGGTGGACGGCTCGTTGGTCGCGCACATCAGGCTGATCACCGCGTTGGCGCGCAGATCGTAGATGCGATCCTCGTCGCTTTTGGACGCACCCACCAGCATCCAGTGGCGTGCCAGATCCTCCCTTCGGTTTCTCACGGCGGCCTGGGGGTTGAATAGCGGCGTTCCCGGTGGCAACGGGACGCGCGGCGTCTCGTGGAGCGGCTCGTATTTTATGAAAGCCTGTGTCGATAGCTCGGACACCAGGCCTTCGATCAGCCGGGTCGCCTCGTCGAAGCGCGGCTTCTGCTCGTGGTAAACCTTGTCGAGCAGGTTCAAAGAGGCGGCTTCTGCTGCCTCCTTGGCTTTCTCGTGAGCCACCGTGGCCGCATACGCGCTCACGGCCGCTTCAAAAAACTTTCCCATGGTCACCTCAGGTGTGGATCGAGTAGTAGCCGGTCTCCAGGCGCTCGTCGTTAGGTCCGCGATCGCCATGGAAGATCAGGCCGCCATGCATGCTCGGCTTGCCGGTGCCGGTCTGGGCTGACCAGCCGAAGCTCCGCGGGCTCTCCGCGTAGAGCCGTAGACGACCAGGCTGACGTTGGTTGCGCGAGCCGTTGCGGGCGATATTCACGAGCCGGCACATCTGCTCGCGCAGGTTCGTCTCGCCAGCCTTGGCGACGTTCCAGTTCGCCTTGTAGATGGCGAGCGCCTCGGGCGGCATCTCCACGCGCACCGAGGGCTTCCAGTACTTCACATGCCGCTCGGCAAGCCGGTAGGTGCCGCTGGTCGTGGAGTGGGCGATCTTGGGGACCTGGGCGATCGCCGCCTGGAGGATCTCCCGCGGCATCGTCACCCGCAGGCGCGCCATCTGGCCCCGCTCCTCGCTCATGAGCACGTAGTCGACCTGCCAGCCGTTGTAGCAGGCGGCCTTGCTACCGAAGCCTGGCGGCTGAGGCTGTCCCTGCCAGAATGCCTGGAGTTCGTGCTCCCAGAACTCCAGGTTCGGCAACTCCCTGCCGTCCTTGAGCACGATCGTGATGCTGGTCGTCGTGTCACGCTTGCACTTCACGAGCTTGCCCTTGATGTGGGCCAGATGCGCGAAGAACGAGCGCGCGGCCTCGGGCCGCCAGGGCGTGTCCGTCTCCAGGTTGCCGTAGCGCCCCTTGTAGGTGTAGGTGCGCTGATCCCGAACTCTGATCCGGATGGCCGCCACGTCCTCCAGCCAGAAGGTCGTGACGCCGGCGGGGAAAGGCTTGAACGCCAGTTTTGTTTCGGTCATCATCATGAGGTCCTCCAGATCGAGGGGTGGTCATGGCCTACGGCGAGAACGCTATCGATCTCGCGAGCCAGCTCCTCCGCGCTGGAGAAGCTGGGCCATGGGTCACTGCGGGCTTGAAACAGCACGGCGTCCGGTTCGCCGGTGAGAAATATGTGGCGAGCCTGGGGGTGGATCATGAGCTTGCCTTTCGCCATCCCCAAAACGAGATTCGGGAAGACAGCCTGGTAGATGTCGCTGATCGCGGCACCCCACACCGCGTCGTCGAGCGACGCGCCGTCCGTCACGAGTTCCAGCAGCATGGATCCGACATGCACGCTGCCCGAGATGGCTGTCCCCGCGAGCAGGCGCTGCCTGTCGGCGAGCGCGAGTTTCACCAACGCCACGCGGGCCGGCCTCTCAAAGCGCAGGCTCACATTCGCGTAGTTGTCGATCGGGCCGATCAGATCAAGCAACTCCAGGGCCTCGGGCGTCACCACCGGCGTCACAGTGGGCCAGCCCCATGAGGCACAAGGTCGCGCGCAATTAGGTCGATCCGGCGGTGTAGATTCCGTGCGCTCATGAACGCCGTCCAGCCCGTGGCGAGATCGGTTGAGAAGACTCGACCACGGTCAGGGTCGTCCTTGCGGATGAATCCGCACTTGCTTTCGTCGAGCACCAGGAAGTCCTCGCCCCAGAGACTCACGAGTTCCACGAAGGCGACGTCGTAGACGGTGTGGGCCACGTAGCGCAGGGCCTTGGTTCCGGGCAACTCCAGGCCGTCCGTCAGATCTACCAGCAGCTGGGTGAAGTCACCCGGCGCGATGCCGAGATGCGGCAGCAGCAGGGACAGCCGCAGCCGATCCGCGAGCTTGAGCCGGGTGAGCGCGAGCCGGGCCTCCGCTATGTTGCGAACGCCATTCGACCAATCCGTGCAATAGATCGGCGCGACGAGGTCAAAGGCCCACGTGAGGTCGACCTCGCCCATCTCAGACCTCGTCAATGCCGAGGGTCTCCAGGATGGCCGAGCGCAGGCTGCTGGCGGCCTCCCTGAGCACCGCTCCGCGATCCTCTTCTTCCTGGTCGCTCGGGGCGCTGTACTGCGCGTTCCAGCCGAACTGCTCATAGAGCTGCAACGCGAGCAGCAGCACCATCATGTCCTCGCGCTTGACGTGGACACCGTTGGCGTCGCCCCAGTTGTAGCGGCCCTTGAGTAGGCCGTAGTCGCCGATGAAGTCGCCGGCCTCGAAGATGGCGTCCAGTTCCTCGCCGACGATCTTCATCTGGTAGGTCTCGGGCATCGCCCCGTAGATGATCCACGGGGGCGTGAAGCCCGCGGTGAAGGTGCGCGCTTCCTCGCGCGGCGGGGTGCCGCCGGGCGTGAGGCCGTTGTCTTGCGGGGTGTAGCTAACTGCGTCCAATCGGGACCTCCTTGGGGCTCTCGTACTTGCGCACGATGGTGTCGACCACGACCTGGGCGTTGGCCTCCGTCAGCAGGGCGAAGTCGTTGACCTTGAACGTGTTCTGGATGTAGAGGATCAGCTCCGACCGCTTGATCGCATGCTTCTCGATCAGCTTCTCGATGCGCTCCACATGCGGAGGTGGCGGCTTCGTATTGATCACGGCGACCACGGCCGGCGTGATCGGCTTGGTCACCGGCGGTATGGCCGGAGGCTCGGGATCGACCTCCTCCACCCAGGCCTGGAATTTCAGCTTGGTATCCCGCTCGTTCTCGACGAGACAGGGCTTCCAGACCTTCTTGACCTTGGACATCTCCGCCCCGATCAGCAGCATACGACCGGCGCGCTTGATCGCATCGGTGTTCGCCTCCTTGACGAGTTCGCGATCCGCATACCCGCGGCCGTTCTCGGCCTCGCCGTAGTCGGAGAACTCGACCACGACGCCGCTTTCCAGCGTCACGAGGATTGTACCCAGGATGCACGCGTAGACGTTGGTGCGCTCGATCAGGGTGGGCTTGTAGCTCCAGGCGAGACCGCTCTCGTGCAGGCGCTTGCAGACCGCGTCGCGATCGACGTAGGCGATCGCGAGCGCCACGAAGCCCTGGCCCGTCGTGGACTTGATGACCTTCTTCGGTTTGTACGAGAGATCGCCCGCTGGGAGCTGGGCCGCCAGGATCGCGACGGCCTCAGCAGGAAGGCCGCGCTTCACCAGCGCGGCCTTCGATTCGTTCAATGTGGACACGGGTCCTCCTTTCAGAGGATGGCAGCCTCCTCGGCCGTCTGGGGCACACTGGCGTAGGCCCCGAACTGAGCGCCCCAGGTGCGGTGATCGCGATCCCACGGCACGTTGGACTCGACGACGTGCGAGGCCATGATGTCCGCGTGGTGAGCGGCCAGCGTGAGGAACTCGAAATTGGCACCGAGGTCGGCCATGAAGCTGCGATCGTACATGCCCTCGATGTAGCGGATGCCCTGCACCTCGTCGGCCTTGAGGTCGATGAACTCCGACGCGAGCAGCACCTGGTCGGTCGAGCCGAGCTTCACGCGCTGGGCGTTCTTCTTCCACGGCTCGGCCTCAGAGCGGCCCTTGACGAGCATGTTGTCGACGTACTGCCGATGACCCCAGACCGTGGTCTTATTGAGGTCATGGCACAAGCCAATTACGAAACAACTTTCCAAGAGCGCCTTGGTGTCGAGAGCTGCCGCCGTCGGCGTGGCCGACCAGTACAGCTCGGCCTGCGCCGTGTCGTTGAAGGTGGCGACGATGAAGCGCTGCATCAGCTTGATCACGTTCCACGAGTGCTGGGCGAGCCCGCCGACCTCGGACTTGTGGTAGTGCCGGCGGGAGCTGGCGGGCGCGTCGAAGAAGTCCGTGTTCTTCTCCAGGTGGTTGAGCATCAGCAAGACGCCCTTCGCACCCGGCGTTCGAGCGCCCTCATGGCCGAGGCGGGCGGGCGTCACTGAGGTCAGCGCGTGGGCGCGGAGTTCGGCGATCATTGCCTGCTTGTTGTAGCTGCGTACGGTCATTTTTTCTTGGACTCCTTCTGGTAATAGGCGCTGATGACGTCGCTGGCTCCGCGGCGCATCATCTGGGACTTGGCCGCGCCGGCGATCGCCTCGTCGTTCGAGCCGGCCAGCGTGACCAGTATATCGTCTGGAGTGGTTGCTTGCCCGGCGAGCAGCAGCCGCATGGTCATGGCCGCCTTGCTGCCGCCCTTGGCGTGCGTACTCATCATCCGCAGGGCTGCCGCGGTGATCTCGAAGCGCTCGCCGGCGGCTGCCTCCAGCGCGGCGAGCATGGCGTCCTTGCCCCACTTGTAAGCGGCGACGATGGTGATGAAGCGTGCCACCACGCCACCCGGCATCCCCGTGCGCATGAAGGCCGGAAACCAGGCCACATGCTGGTAGCCGCCCTGGTTGGCTTCGCGCCACGCCGCCATCCGCTCGCACAGGTAAACCAGCGTGTCCACCGTCGCCCGGGGGTCGCGGATGTAGTCCGAGGACTTTCCGTCGCGCATGCGCTCCGAGCGTGCGAGGTGGCAAACGGCCTCGTTCCAGAGCTTCGCGTCGAGCGACTTGTTCGTCGCCAACGCCAACGCCACGCCATCGTTGCCCTGGCTCACCAGCAGGTTCGCGAGATCCATGGGCAGCTTGGGGTTTTCGGCCAGGCTAAACCAGGATCGGCGCTCCTCGTCCTCTGCGTAGAAGTAGAGGTACTTCTCTGGTGTGCTCGGGTTGGCGAGCAGGCCTTCGCGCAACTCGCTGTCCCAGGTTTGCAGCGGACCTTCCAACTCCGCGAAGCGCGCCATGTTCTCCTCGATGAACGCGAGCGGAAGTAGCCCATGTTTGGCGAGGCTGCGGGCCACCTGGTCCGAGCGTCCGACAGCCTGGGCAATCAACTCCGCGTTCCCCGGCTGCTTGCCGTGAACGACGGGCCCCATGATGTCGTCGATCTTGCGTGGCCGGTAGCGCCCGTCTTCATCGTCGAAGAAGAGGTGCTCCTTCATCGCCCGTGCGAGGAACTCGTCGTAGCGCGCCGGCGTGATGCGCGCAGCCTCGCGCTTCACGAAGTCGATCGCTCGATCCGAGGCGCTGTACTGGCCCGCGATCCTGTCGACCTGTGGCTGGGTCAGCTGGTACTTGTATTGCGAGGAAATAGGCTCCAGCAGCACCGCGTCGAGATGGCCCGTGATCATGACGTCGACGGTGTGAGTTGGCACGTTGTCGCGTTGCAGGATCCGCTTGGCCATGTCCGAAGCACCCGAGTGGTACCCGTTGTAGGAGCCAGACAGGTTGAGCAATTCCGTCACGAAGGCGAGCTTGTGCGGTGCGTCGATCATGTCCTGGCCGATGCGGTTCGCGAGATCGCCGAGGAAGCCGTCCTGGGAGCTGTCCTCGCCCTTGAGGAAGCGCCAGGTCAGCTGGGCGGCCAACTCCCCGCGATCGGTGTCCGACAGCTCGTCGATCTGCTCATGGATCAGTTCCAGGGGTGAGAGTGCCATGGACTGTAGCCTCCTTGTAAAGTTCGTTGATGCGCTTGGTGGCGTGCTGGACGATGTAGAGGTCATGGCCCAGCCACTTCTCCGCGATCGCCTTGAGTAGCTTGATGTTGGCCGCTGGGTGGGTGACGAGATCGCTCGCGAGCCCCGTGTCCGCCTCGGTGCTGTTTTCAAGCATGGCCCAGAGCGTCGCCGGAGACGTGTTTGGCGACCAGCGCAGGATGTCGCGGTAGGCATTGGAAGCCCAACGCTCCAAGGCGATTGCCTCAACCATCTCCACGACCACGTCGCCCAGCGGCTGGCCCGCCTGGGCGAAACGCGCGACCCAGTTCTGGCTGCTGCTCACAAGTGAGCGATGTCCCGACTTCTCCAAGTTGAGAACGGCAACGAAAGCCAGCATCAGCGAGGCTTTAGACCAACGCTTGTCTCGCAGCAGGCAGTCATTGAATTGACGGTTCGCGAGGTTGACCAAGAAGGTCTCGGCATACGCCAGGCTGAGGTTGCTCGCGATTGCGTTCCACGCCTCCGCAGGCAGGCTCTCGTTATGGAGCATGCCCTCCTGCACGCCTTCGTCGCCGTCGGCCAACATCAGGCTGCGGATATCCTCCGGCAGCCGGGGGTTCAGGGCCATCGCCTGCCACAAGCGCCGGCTCTCTAGGCTGTAGTAGAGGTAGCGCGGCGGGCAGCTTGGGTTGGCGACCAGCTTTCGGAGCCGGCCCTCGCTGTCGTGCAGCCTGGCCCATTCGGGCGTGCCGTTTACGCAGACGCTGTGCTCGTAGTCGAAGACCTCCTCAGGCAGGCCAGGGTGCGCCACTAGCATCGCACCATAACGCTGCCAGCCGAGGCTGTAGAAGCGCCGGAGCGTCGCCGGCGAGACTGGATGGTGATCCTGTGCGACCATGCTGAACAGGGCGTCCATGCCGGTGTCACTCTTGCGCCAAAGGCCGCCTTGGACCAGATGCGCCTCCTCGGCCGCCCAAGGAAAGCGGGGGACCATGTCAGCCATGTCGGCGTGGGTTTCCAGCGCCCGCGCAAAGAAGCACTCAAACTGCTCCTGGCTGATCGCATGGCGGTTCATCACCACCCAATGGCAGACGACCGAGCCAGGGAATTGGCTCCGGATCATCGTGTCGATTCGGCTCAGGGTCCACATGGGCGAGAGGTGACTCAGCGATCCGTCCCAGAAGTCCGGACAGCCGGCCGTAACCATCAGATCCGCCACATGCTCGGGCAGGTTGACGTTGCGCGCGAAACCGTTGAGTTCCAGACCCAAGGCCTCATTGCTATAGCCGAACTCCAACTGGATCAGCTGCACGCACAGCTCAAACAGATCGCACCAGTGGTTCTCGGCGCAGGCGAGCGGCTTGATCATCTCGATCAGATCGCCGTTCGTGATCTCCGAGCCCATGATCATGGCCTGCCGCAGGAATTCCAGGCGCGATCGCTCGGGCAGATGGGTGTAGCCGTCGTAGACGTCGTTGAAGGTCGTCATGCTGTCATTCTCGCTTTCCGCTTCTCAATGTTGTCATCGGCGGCCCGGGCATCCTGCGGGCCCGCATACTCCGATACTATCTCCAGCGCCCAAAGCGGCGCATGGGGGTGCTGGGCGAGCTTGGTGCAGGCCGAGGCGGGGAACTTGTCGATCCACTTGTCGTCGCCCTGCTTGAATCCGCAGAGCTTGACCAGCTTCGCCTCGGACATGCTTTCGTCCTCTAGTAACACCGCCAGCACCCGGCCCCACCAGTCCTTGCGACGACTGGAAGCCACGATCTGCCAGTAGAGCTTGGACGAGCAGGCTGGGTGGGCGAGGTACTCCAACGTCCGCGCCGCGTCGCCGATGTCACTCAGCCACATCTCTGAGAGCTGCTCAGGGCTCGCCAGGGGGTTTGCGCGACCGCACTTGATGGCTTCCGTCATGTTGATACGGAAGGCCTCCTCAAAGACCTCCTGCCAGGTTTGCTGAGGCAGGGTCTGATGCCTGAGTAGTTTCTCGACCACCGGCCACTCGCGGAAACCTGCGAGCATGCACGCGAGGTCGGCCGGTAGCTTGGGGTTGTCGGCGATCAGCGGCCGGAGTTCGGGATCATCCATAAAGAAGTACATGAACTTCGTCGGCAGCTTCGGCCAGGTGAACATCGCCTCAAACAGCCGGCGGTCGTTGGTGACGGTCTCGTGGGGCTTGCCCTTGATGGGCGCGTCCTCACAGAACTCACCCATCTTCGCGAGCGCCACCTCCTCGGGCATGCCCCGGTGAAACAACAGGATGTCGCGGTGCATCGGGTAAACCTCCCACAGCGCCAGCACCGACGCCACCGAGAGTTCATAGGTCTTGAAGGCCAGATGCACGATCTGCTCGCGGCGGCTGTCCCGCAGCCGCCCGGGCAATCCCAGTTCGCGCTCGGCCACCACGAGCTTGGCGAGATAGGCCTCGCGCAAAGGCACCGGGAGATCCAGCATGTAGTGCCCCATCCAGTCCATCAGCGCGCCGATCGGCATATGGGTCTCGATGATCAGCGCCACCCGTTCGTCGGTGAACCAGGGCTCGCGCACCTCGTCTGGCCGGTAGGCCTTATTGCGATCCTTGTCGGTGATCTTGAGCAGCTCGCTGACGCCGTACCGAATAGCCCAGGTCACCAGCTCCTCGTCCGCCATCGGGTTCTGGGCGATGTCCAGTACCACATGCCGCATGGCCTCGGGCGGCTTCAATGGGCCGCCGGGACCGGCCGGCCGGGCCTGGCGATCGACCAGCGCGCGCAGGAGCCTGAGGCCATTGCGCGTCGCCGCCTTGTCGGCCGCCGGCACCAGCACGCGGTCGATGTCGTGGCGCAAGAAGCCGCCCAGCATCTGCGCGAGCAAATCCGCCTGGTCGGCGCTGGAAAGCTTCTCGGCCTGGGCCCGCACCGTCTCCACGGTGTCAGGCAGAGGCAGCTTCTGCTGAGTCATTCGCGGGCTCCTTTTGGTTGAGTCGCACACGCGCAGCCCCCACGGCTGCACGCACGTCGCGATTCTGGATCTTGGCGAGCCGCTTGAGGATCCCTGCGTCCACCGCCGGATGCCGGGCCACCGCGGCGCGCAGGCCGTTGTCGTTGCTGCCAGCGGACTTTACGCAGCCGAGACACGCCTCCAGAGTCTGGACACCCGCCCGCTCACGGCCATGGGGTTTGGCGAGAAACTTCGTGAGCGTGCTCACGATGCTGGTTATATTGCAACTCCGAGCCCCGCGAATGGCCGCCGCCAGCGATTTATCGCATGCGGCGGAGCTGCGTAGATGGGCGCTGAACTTGGCGGGCGACCAGATGCGGATGTAATGGGCGAACACCGCGAGCTGCGCGCCGGTCATGCATGGGTGGTTCAGGAGGTTGGAGTCGTTGAGTTCGACCCCGGTCCCCAGATCCACGGCCCGCTCAAACCAGGCCTTGAACTCGGCGGGGTCGATCGCGCGGTTTTCGATCAGGCCGAGGTAGTCGGCTGGGCTACCCTGCTCGATGATGATCGTGCGGATGTTCGCCGGCAACGCCGGGTTGGAGCCGAGGTAACGCCAACTCCGCGGCTCGTCGAGCAGGTAGTTCACTACGGAGGCGGGCAGCCGGGGCGAGCGCACGAGCTCGCAGGCGACGCCCGCCCACTCTTTCGGCCACTCGCCCCATGGGTGCGTCACCAGTACCTCGACGGCCGCGTCGAAGTCTTTCTGGGGCAGGTTCGGGTGCAAGGCGAGTTCCGGTCGAACCAGTACCCATGCAGCATAGAGCGCCCCAACGATCGCCGGCGGCGTCTGCCGATCCGCGATCGCCATGCGCAGGACGTTGTCGATCGCGTCGTTCATGGCATTGGCGTGGAAGCTGACGGGCGCGCTGTGCTTGGGGTTCTCGGCCCACTTCTGGGCGAAGGTCCAGACGGCCTGAGGCGTCACCACGTCCTTGAAACGATCGAGGATGGCCTTCGCCACGCCCTCGCTGGCCCCTTCCGTCTCGACCACCCGCAGGAACTGCGCGGGCGTGAGTTTAGCCGCAATGGTGCGCGCATAGGTGCTCCCCGGCACAAGCACGCTGGGGCGACGCTCGACGATCAGGTTTATGAAGTCGTCCGACAGGCCTGGGTTACTCACCGCGTAACCCCAGGTCGCAAAGCCGTAGCTGTTCTTGTCGCCCTCGGTCTCCTCCCACCGGAGCTGGAGCTTCATGAGCGCGTCGATACCGGGCCCGGCCGGCAGGACGGCCACGAGTTCGTCCAGGGCGGCGATGGTGCGGCCGAGTCCGTCGACCTCAAGGTAGTCTGCGAGCAGCTGCGCGATGAAGTTGGCCTGATCGTCGGGACTCAATCCGTGGACCTGATCGAGCAGCGCTGCGGCCGCAGCGCTCTCGGTGCGGGTATTGAAGCTCAAGCGGCCTCCTCCTCCAGCTCGTAGATGGGCACATGGAACCCGAAGTCGCAGTAGTCCTGATCCACCGGGTTCACGCCGTCTGGCGTCGTGACCCAGGCGACCTTCATGCCGTGCTTCGGGCGGGTGCCCTCGGCGACGCCGGTGTAGCCGTCGGTCATGCACACGAGCAAGTCGGCCTTCTCCGCATTGGCGCGATCGATCACTTCCGTGTGATCGGTGCCGCCACCCTTGCGGCCCCAGGCCAGATTCTTGCCGTTGTAGCGATACATGCTCGTCACGACGCTGTTGTGCGTGATCACCCAGACGTCGACGCCCATCGTCCAGGCGTGGTGGATCTCGCTCTTGAACTGCTGGACCCACGAGTCCGAGACCGAGCAACTCTCGTCGATCGCGACAATGATCTTGCGCTTGAGTACGGGCCGCACACCCGGTCGGCCGCCGGTGTGGCGGTTCGGTCGCACGACGGTCTTGCGCATGGTCATCGCCCCGAGCCGCGCGAAGCAACGCCTGAGCGTGTAGAACCACGGCACCCGCGAGGGCTTGAGCGCGCTCTCGATCTCCTGCTGGAGCCAGCCCGGCAGCGTGCCGCGCTGCTGGGGTGTCAACGCGAGCGCAGCCTTGGCGATCACCTGGCGGATCGCTTCCTCGGCGAGGCCGGGGTCGGTGATGCCGTTGCCGATGCCCTCAGGCCCGATCTTCCACATCAGATGCGGATTCGCGAGTTGGCCGTCGGGTGCGATGCCGTAGTCCTGCTGGACGCCTTCATGAAGCTGGCGCATGGGGCCCTGCTCGGCGGAACCCTGAATGGCGCGCTCGGCGCGCAGGATGGGTTCCGTCTCGCCTTCTGGTTCCGCCGCCGGCACCACGACCTCAAGCTCCGTGGCGTCCTCGCTCGGCTCGCCATCCGGCTCGCCAGCCTGCGGCATCAGCATCATGTCCGCGTCGCCCTCGCCGAAGCCGCTTTCGGGCGGGGTCTCTGGGAACATCTCCATGAACTTCGCATGGTAGTAGGTCGTGTCGCGGTGCGGTTCCAGGCCGTAGCGCTCGGGCAGCACCCAGCCCGCCTGGACCTGCTCGGGCCGCAGCCGCTGGTTCACGACCGCATCGGCGGCAAGGTTGATCACCGTCACGATCTGCTGGTGCTGCGGCCTCGGTAGCCCCGTCCTGAACACGAGCTTGGGGCCCTCCAGATCGCGATAAAGGATCGGGTGCTTCAAGATTAGGTGGTACATCTCATGACACAGGATGTCGATCTGAACCTGGAGCGGCTCCTCGAAGTACTCGGGCGTGAAGATGAAGGTGGGCTTGATCCCCTCCATGCACACAGCCGCCCGCGACAGGCTCGGCATGCTGTCCACGATGATGACCTTTGAGCGCCTCAGGATGCCATTGTAGAGGCGTCCCATCTCGCTCTTGTCGTACATGAGATAAGTCATGGTGGTCTCAAGCCGCTTGAACAGCTTGGGGCTCTTGAGTTGAGTCAGCATCCGGACTCCTTTTCGCTGCGAACGAGCGCAATCAGATCGTGTTCGACCTTGTCGATCGCCTGGTGATGGGCCGCCACCCAGCGCGCCGTTTTCTCCGGGATTAGTCGAGAGCGCGCCATCGCCGTCGCGTAGAGCGGAATCACGCATCCCGCCGCATACCAGACGTCGGGACAGACGTCGGCCGCAAAGACATCGTTGAGCAGGATGAACGCGGCCATTCGTGCGTCGCGCAGGGCCCAAAGCATGTGCGGCGGCTCGACCGGCTTCTGCTGAACCACCGCCTGGACCTCCGTCCAGGCGATGTGCGCATGACTGTATATCTGCCGGGTGTGCTCGTAGGTGTTGGCTGACAGTGTGCCCAGGGCGTAGGCCTCCGCCGCGCGCACGCAGCGGACGGCGCGAAGATCCACGTTCTCAACCGCCTTGAGTGCGTCGCGCGCGAGTGAGGCGGCGAAGATCCGTATCTTCTCCGCCGAAACGAGCTTGAGGTCGATGATCAGCGAGGTCGCGTCGCCACGCTCGTTCGCGCGGGCGAGCAGCGCCTCGACGTCGACAGTGGTCTGCACGGGCTAGGCCGTCGCCGCGGCGAGCGGCTGGCTGTCGTCGGTGTCGTACAGCTCCGCATTCGACACGACCGAGCCCGTACGGCCCGCGTCGATGCCTTGCAGGTTGCGCTGGGTGTACTTCTGAATGATGTCGAGCAGCTTCACGCCGCGCGAGCCGTGTTGCTGAATGGTGCGATTGAACATCGTCACCTCCTCATGGCGCAGGTCACCGAGGAAGGCGTCGAGGTTGCCGAGCTTGGCTTCCATCCGCTTGATGGCCTCGCGGTCGGCGCGATCGATCGCGATGATGTAGCGAGCGACCCGCTCGCTCGTGATGGTCGCAAGCAGCGCCTGATCCATGTTGGTCGGCTGGCTCCAGCGGCGCACCTTGTCCTGTGGGCTCTCCTGGCTCTCGGCGTCCCTGGAGGAGTAGTTGTCCATGATGTCCTCGGCGTCCAGCGGCTTCTCGCGGGACGTCAGGCTCTGGTGCATGGCGATCGCCGTTTTCTTGCCCAGCGCGCCGCCGACCAGATGCAGGAACATATCCTCGTTCTTGGGGTCGGTGAGGTGCCGCAGCTTGAAGATCCGCTCTGCATAGGCGCAGCCTTCGAGCAGGTTGTTCACGGTCTCCAGCGCGCGGCTGCTCGGATGGATCGGGAATTTGCTCTCCAGCCTGAGACCCTCTTCGGGTGCCGTCAGCAGATCGTCGGCGGTCGCAACGAAGTTGACGACCTCATTGCGGAAGCCCTGTGACAGGGCATAACGAACGAAGTCCTCCTTGCCAATACTGACCGGCAGTACCGTGAAGCGCGAGAAGAACGAGTCGTCAAAGCCCTCATTGACCTGGTACTGATTACCTGAGGCCCCCTCGGGCGGGTTACCGATGAACACGAAGGTCCAGCCCTTGGGCGCGGTGTGCGGGCCCAGCTGGTGCTTGTCGGCGGCCTGCTGGAGTACGGGGGCGGCCATCGGGCTGATGCGGTTCCATTCGTCGAACACGAGGATGCCCGTGCCCTGGCGCGGGAACCAGTGGTGCGCGTCGAAGATGGTGACGCGACGGCCCTCGCGCTCCTCGCGATCCATCAGGCCCGCGATCGACTCTGCGGTGTCGCCGGAGAGGTCCGCGATGCAGAAGCCGAACTCGTCGGGGCCGGGTGAGGCGCTCTCGACGAATTTCTTGCCGAGGGCCTGGGCGATCTGCTGGGCGGCGGCTTTGACGGTCGCGGTCTTGCCCTGCGACTTCTCGCCAATCCCCATGACGGTCGTGTAGTTGCGCACCTGGCCGGCCGGAGCCAGCTCGGCGGTGCGGTCGGCGGCGAAGGCGAACTTGATGGCGAGGTTGAGACGGTATGCCATGGTGGTGGTGTCCTTTCATCAAGACGGAACGGCCGTCGAGGGGAGCCGCATCCCCTTCGTGGCCCTACGGTAAGTTTCAGGCCCGACCATCCTCTCGGATGGCTGGGTGACTCATTATACCTGTTCGGGCAGGTCGAGGAGGAGCGCTGGCGCGTCAAACCAGTTCATGGCCTGCCTGGCGCGAGTGGCTGAACGAACAGCAGGCTCTGCACTGCCTGCTTATTGGAATCCTCACCGCTCGTGACCTTCATCCGGTAGCCGACCTCCAGGCGCGCAGGGATGGACTTGCCAGGCTCTGCGGGCAGGATGTAGGCATGAGCGCCAGCCTCGCACGGACCGGTCGCCCAGGGCTTGCCGGCTTCCAGTCCGATCGGAGCGATCCACTGGAGCGCATCGGGGATCTCGACACCCCGTGCGTCCACCACCCGCAGCCGGTGCGCAACCAACATGGCTCGCACGTCGTCATCAGAGAACCAGCCGCCCGCAGCCGGCACGTCGCAGTAGAAGGTCATGTGTCCGAGGACCTGGGCGATGTCGTCCATGGGCTGCCGGAGTTGGTTGACGCGAGGTTTGTAGAGCACATACAGCGCGTCGGCGTTCGGGTCACACAGATCACCACCGTGGAAAAAGCGGCGATTGAAGTACGTCTTGAGGTTGTCGTCCTCGAACATCGGGAAGACGAGATCCTCGACCGCTCGGTTGAGGAGTTGCGACTGAAAACCCTCGCTGATGCGCGGAAGGCTTCGCATGATCGCCATGCTGTCTGGTTCACTGGGTGTCGGTGGCAAGGGCGGGAGCCCTCCTCTCTTGACTTCGTCGTAGCGGCTGCGCGGAAAAGAGCCGAATTGCTCCATTGTATTTTCCCAGCCCATGATCCAGAACCGTTTCTCGTCGTTGTTCCGGCGAGTGGTATCCATCAAGATACAGGCGATGTGATGTTTTTCACCGCGACTCTGGTGAATTGTGGTGCGAAAGCCCTTGAGCTTGTACATGTCTTTCGGCACGAACACCGTCGGCTTGTCACTGTGGCTGAACAGGTTGAGCGTCAGCGCCACGGCAGCCAAGTTTTCATCACTGATCGTAAACTGATCCGTTTCGCATTCCAGATCCAACGTGCGCTGACGGTAACGGCGTAACACCTTGCTCTGCTTCGCCTCTTCGCTATCGGTGTAGGCTTTCCGGACCGCCGTGATGTCCGCTGGCAGCGCCTCAATCTCCTTGTGACCGTCGTGGAACCCGCCGGTCCAGACCTGGTGCCGCAGCTTGACCAGGCCCTTGCGCCAGTTCCAGCCGGAGATACGGTAGGCCTTGCGGCCCTGGCCGCGCACACGGTACTCGTAATCCATGGCCGCGAGCAGGTTAACGAGTCGGCGGCGACCGAACGTCTGGTCGACCCAGCCGAGTACGTCCGCGACCAACTCTTTCGTGCTGATCACGCAATTCTCGTTCCGCTCAAGCCGGCTCTTGCCGATCATCTTCTTGTGCGAGCAGCCTGCGCAGTTATCGCAGGCCGCCTCACGGAGCCTCTGAGAGAGCGGCTCCATCTCGCCGTGGTGCGCTGCGACCTCAAAAACCGCGACGTCGAGCTTGAACTCCGGCTTGAGCTTCACGAAGGTCTTGTTCACGCATGCGGGTGCGATCGCCATCTCGACTACCCGGCCTGTGCTGGTCGTTCCGTCGTATTCGATGCGCGCGTGGTGGAAGCGCCCCTGGGTGTCCTGCACCCAGCGGGTGTCCTTGGGCGTCGACTTGTAATCGCCGCGGCCGTCCCCCCGCATCATGCAGGTCGGCTTCTTGTCCGGACAGAGCATGCACGCGGCCGCGACCATGTCTGAGCGCCAGGCGAAGCCGTTCTCATGGAATTGCGGCTTCTCTCCCCGCGGGCGACCGGGCTTGTCCCAGCCGCCGTAGGTGTCGGAAACGAACAGATCGCCGTACCGGTCGAGCCGACAGATGTATCCGCCATCCGCCTGGGCCTGGATCACCGAGACGCCTGGCGCGTCGCCCATCGCCTTCGCGACCTTGCGATCGATCTTGGCGAAGACCTCGCCCTCCCAGACCTGGTTGTGAATGAATGTGTCAAAGGCCTCGAAGCCCCGGCTGTGGATCGGCCACAGCCAGAGCTCACCCATGTGCTTCACGAAGAACACGTTGTTCACGCCCCTGAGCGTATGCAGCTCGTTCACCCGCATGCTCTGGAGCATGTAGTGCTGGACCGGCGGCGTGACATGCTCATGGTCCTTGTAGAAATACTTCACGGCCGGAGCGGGCATAAACCCGAGCTCGGCGAACTCAGCTTGCGTCCTCGGCGGGGACAATGTCGGTGCCTGGGGCATGGTGTCCCTCCTTCGTGGCCTGGTAGATGGCGACGAGCGACGCGACGCCCAGCACAATCTTGGCGGCGGCATCGGCCACCTGGCTCAGGGTCTCTCGGGATACGTTGCGAATCACGTTCTCACCTCTTCTCTGGGCGGTCTGGAGCCTCGAAGGCCCGGCACGCACGGAACCCTGCCCGCTGACCGAAGCGTAGGCAGGGAAGATCCTCGTCGGAGGCGTTGGGAGCCTTTCCGTTCGCCTCATTCGGACTCATTTTGAGGAATCGGCAACCTCCACAGGATCGCTCCCCCGGCTTCGCCAACAGGTGCTCCCCCGGTCTTCTTCGCCAGGGGAGTTGGCTGACGAGACTACTTGGGCTGGGCAGGTTGCTGGTCGACTGCGGCCTTGGGGCCACGGCTTTTGGGCGGGGTCTTCTTACCCGTTGCCTCCTCCAGCTTCGCCATGCCCTCGCGAAGTAGCGCGATCGCAGGCTCCAGATCCGAGGGGGGTACGGGAGCCGCCTTGAGCGCCTTCTCGATGCGCTTGCCAAACTTGAACTTGCAATAGTCGTCGGCGGACATTTCCGCCAGCAATTCTTGGATCTCCGGGTTCATGTGACGATCTCCTTGGGCTGACAGCCCGTGTGGAAGGGAACCTCGCCGAGGAGGACATGGGGCGACGCGAGACCGATCGGCCGGCCGCACCCTCCACAGGGTACCACCGGATGGCGCTGGCTTCGCCCGTGGTGCAGCAGGTTCCACAGGCGATCGACGAGCGACGGGCGGCTACTCGGCGGCGGGGTAGACTTCCTCAAGCCCGCACTCCTTCCGGTAGGCGACGAACGGCTCCCAGAAGGCGGCACCGGTGACGCCGGCCTTGCGCAGGGCGTAGCAGGCCCTGAGCATATCCGTGACCTTCTCCATGTGCTCGTATTTTCCGCTAAACGGCAGGACCATGGTCTTGTTGTCGTCGCGCGAGAGCTTGCAGAAGGACGTCTGGAGTTGCTCCGCATCCGCCTCGCTGTCCACCGAGAAGATGGGCAGCGCACCGTCCAGATTCTTGGCGTTGTCATGCTTGTGCTTGAAATCGATCGCGCCGCCCTTGTAGATGTAGATGATCACCGGGCGATCGAGGTCGCCTGTGGTCTTGGTCTTTTTGTTCATGGATCCTTTTCCTCAGGCTTTGACGCGCGCGACCAGGTCGTGCGCGTCGATGTAACGACAGAAGGCCTCGGCGATCGCCACGACCGGCCACGCACAGGTAGCGGGGTCGTGCCAGAACGTGCAGCGGCACGGGGCGCTCTGGGCGAACTGGTTCTCGATGGCGATCGCCTCGTCGCCCGGAACATGGAAGGCCGCATGCCGATGGGCGCGATCCCGCATGGCGGCGACGGCGTCGAAGACGGCTGCGGCCTGAGGCTTCACGAGCCAGCTGTTGGCGAAGTCTGGCAGGATGACGCCGTACTCTCCGACGATACCCATCGAGTCGAGGTCACGCACCCCGAGGGGGTTGCGGCTGGGCTTCGGTTTCTCCGCGAGTTCGTGCAGGTTGACGGCGGCCATGTTCAGCCAGATGCGCGGATCATGGTAGTGGCTGTAGTGGCCCTTGTAGATCCGCTCGGTGCCGTAATTGCGTCGTGGCACGAGGTAGCGCAGCGCGATCAGATCCTGCTGCTCCTCTTCACGGGTGAGTTGGTCGCTGACCACGACCATGAGCATGAATATGTCCTTGGCGTCGGCGTCTGCCAGCACCAGGTCGTCGACCTGCCACTTCTGCCTGTTCGGGGGATAGATGGGCATTTCAGACCCCTCCTTACTGGGCGCGAAAGACGTTGTAGGTGCCGCGATCGCTGGATGCAAAGCGGCAGGTCGTGATCTCACCGACTTCCAGCTCGTCGAGCGGCTTCGCCATGCTCTCGATCATCATCATCTGCGCATGGTCGCGCGGCAGGCCCTCAAGGCCATGCACCACCGCGCCGGTGGCGGGATCCGTGATCGTAAACAGCTTATTCAAGTCCTTGCTCCTTTGTGGGTCGGCGGCGTCCAGCGCTGCCCGTAGCATGCTGTAGGCGTATTTGGCCTCACCGCGCAGGCTAGCGCCCTGGCCGTCAGACTCCAGCGCGGCCGCCAGCTCCGTTGCATACTGCTGGATCTTCTCCAGCGGCCGCACCATGGCGAGTAGGCCCGGCACCGCCAGGCCGACCCGCGCCAGGGTGTCGTCATGTGACGTCATCAATCGGGAGGCAGTCCGCGATCGGCAGGAACACCAAAAGACCCCTCGCCGGACGCATTGATTCGGACGCCTTGCAACCAAGTCGGACCATGTGAGTTTCTCAGCTGATGAAGCAGCGGGTTCGCCGCCGCGCGCATCCACAAGCCACTCAGCGCCGACTTCCAGCGACGACCCTCCACTTCGGCGAACTTGACCAACTCCAGCGCCTGCTCGTCGCTGATGGGCTTCTTGCCAGGGTGGGTGACGACAACCTCGACTGAGTTGTGCCTGACGGTGTTTTTGGTCATGTCGACCCCTCTTCCGCAGCCTCGATCAACTCGATGTCGGCGTACCGCAGCCACCCCTGGGCGTCGTGGCCCTCAAAGCGGACCAGGGCGAGGTCCTTGTGACGGTGGCTGGGCGGCCCGTAGATCTCGGGTCGCTGGTTCTCCTTCGCCACGACCTCGTTCAGATCCTCGATGACCACGCCGGGCGTGCCGGCCGGAACGATCTTGCGAGTGGCCGAGGTGCTGAGGTCGAACTCTCTAAGAGGACGAACCTTGTCGCCGGTTTTGAGTATCTGCATGTTTCCCTCTTTTAGGTCGGTAACGACAGGCGTGCAGAGCGACCATGCGACCAGGCTTCCGTCCGCATCTGGGCCATCGCCAGAGAGTCGGACGTGAGGCCCGGCGATCAGGCCAACCTTCACGCTGGCGACCGTGTATTGGTGCTTCCATTTGGTGACCAACATGCCAATTTCAGGTTCCGTCTTGTTGGGCAAAATGCCATCCTTTCAATGAGTCAGGGGTTATATTGCTGGGACGACGCCAACGACGCCCTCCATCTTGTCCAGGAACTCGACGGCCCGGCGCAGTTCTGGCTGCTGCCCATCGATCCATTCCTGATACTGCTCGGTCGTCCACTTTCGCCAGTCAGCCGGGAGCTTCACCATCTGCCCAAAGGCCGGGTCAAGGTAGGCATCCCGCGTCTGTAAGCCAACCAGATCTCGGACGACGAGCATGGCGTAGTGGAGGTTCTGGTTCTCGCCGCGGATGCGTGCGACGTCTGCCTGGAGTCGAGCCAGTTCAACTTCAGCCTCGCGGGCGCGCTTCGTGGCGTATTCCAAGTTGGCGCTTGAACAATGGCAGCAAGTCATCAGGACTCCTTTTTGCAATGAATCGGCTGTTACATTGACTATCCGTGCTGATCGCCGTCTTTGCGCGAAGAGGCGGGGTAGCAAACAGGGCACCAGCACTGACGGTATCCGGCCAGGTCCTCGAATCCACCCTTGCACTCATCGTGCTCCCCGCGTCCACAGGGACCGCACGGCGGAATGCCGTTCGACCACGCCCGACTATCTTCGGGTTCGCCGAGCGGCCCGATGGGATAAACGCTCGTCATGCGCCGCCGCCTTCGCCCGGTGAGTCGGCCTGGCCCTGCAACCGCTCAATCTCCGCGGAGTAGCGTTCCTGGAAGCGTCCCGACGCGGAGAGCGCAACCAGTGCCAACTCCTCGGGCGCAATAAACACCCGGTTTTCCCGGCCGTCCGCACGCTCATAGAGACTCAACGTGTCGCCGTGTTGGGTCATCGCCACGGTGCGGTTGGGTCCCTGGGTAATGGGAATCTCTCGCCGCATCACAGCCCGCCTTCGCTCTGTTTAGCGGAGGCAGGGCCGAAGTCCCGCATCAGCGCCACGTGTTCGTGGATTCCTTCCAGCATCGCGCTGGCGTTCTTGACGGCTGGCCGATCGGGCTCGTCCTCGTGGTGCTCCAGTAGATCCGCCAGCGCCTTCCGCGTGGCCGCCAACTCGGTGAGCAGCAACAGGCCGTCGCCGCCCGCCAGGCCGATGCCCTCGGCCAGCAGAAACAGGTTCACGTCCTCGGCGGCCTGGACGATGATGCCGCCGGGGCGGATGGTGCGTTGCATCGGCACCGCCGCGAGCAGCCGGAACCGCTCTGCGGCCTTGCCGAGCTTCCTCAGCGCCTCTTTGCGTTCTTGCTTCAATGGGTATCCTCCTGGCGGTCGTGCCGCCGTCGTTGTCTAGGTATCTGGTCAGTATATTACGTGCTATTTTTAAGGGTTTTGGAGTTATAGCGAAAGCCTGATGGTCGTATTGTTGACGGATTCGATTGACTGGATAATAACTCGAATCGAGTAATCTATATAGTCGTCGTCAACTAGCGCCTCCTCGACCGAAAAGTCTGGTTGGTTATTGCGGATGGCTGGAACCATAAATGTTGCCATCAATCCGTATGATTCATGTTGGCGAGTTGATATTACAATGAAGAACTTATGTCCCACGCTTTTCATAGCCGTAGTTACTTCTTCTTCACTTTTATTGAAATTGACGCAAAATGCTTCGATCATTTTAGGTCGCAGTTTGTCAACCTGGATCTGTGCGCTAGGGTCCATGTTGGGGCCTCTCAATGATGTTGGTGTTACTTTGATTACAGTGCTTCGCGGAACTGCCGACCACTCCCGTCCGTGGCATAGCGGTCAGGGACCTCAACGGAAAGACTGTAGTCGTTGCCTTCTGCGTTGTTGTTTAACTCAAAAGCCTCGTCGGGCGTTGCCGCCTCAATCTCTCGCCGCTCGATGACCGTGGTCACCACGATGAACTTGGGCACGTAGCCCTCCTTTCTTCAATGAAATGGTTGTTATATTGCGGGTGCGGCGGCTGGCTTCGGGTAGGCGATGGCGATGATCTTCTCGACCAGCTCCGTCATCTCCTGGACCATCTCCCTGCCGTAGGCGTCGTCCCTCGTACGGCTGTGAAAGGCTGCCAGGTGGCTGCGCAACTTCGCCAGGTCCGCTGCCGCGTGCGCCTCCTCCGGCGTGTCGTAGAAGTTGTGCCAGGCGACCATACGCCCTTCAAGGCTCTTGAACCAGGTGCCGCGGGCAGGCCGCACCCATTCCGCCGGGAACGTCACCGTATGGACTGCGTAGTCGAGGCCCTGTTGATAAGTGAAGAACGTGCGGACGGCCGGCACCGCCAAGGACTCGTCAGCCATCTTGCGCAGGCAATGCTTGCACGAGACCTCGCCGAGGTTGCCCGTCACCTCAAACTGAATAGTGGGGTCACAGAGCGCATTGCCGCCACCAATGTGGCGGTGTGTCTTGCCGCCCTTCACGGTACCGAACTTCAACCAGGTCACAGGGCCCTCCTTTCGTTATGTAATATTGGTTACATTGAGCCTAAAGCTCCTGATTGCAGTCTCGACAGACAGTGAAGCCGCTCGGCGAGGACGAGTAGGTGTCCCGGTGCTGGCACTCCTCTTTCGGCTCTGGCTCAGGCCGTCGCCACTCCAAGGGTGCCCCAACCGGCCATCGACCTGGCTCGCCGTTGTAGTGGTCGCGCAGGGATGCCCGCGCGTCGTCTACGGCGCTGTCGCCGGCAACGTCGATCGCGGCTTGCAAGATGGAGTCGAGCGCGCCTTGGGTGATGGCGATCGGCACATGCTCGCCGTGGACGGCTGCCAGGCCAGCAGCGGCGAACCGGCTGATTGCTTTGAGAGCTGCGACGTGAGCTGCCCCTCTTGGGCTGTCAGCCATCTGCTCAGTCATGGTAACCCGCCGCGTGGTCGTAGCCAGGCGAGGTCACAGGCCCTTCGTTCGGGTCGTCCAGGGTGGACTTGCAGGCCATGACTTCGCCGACCCATTCGTCTGCGCCGACGCGGATGCTGATCTCCTGTCCTACGGTCCAGGGGACGTTGGTCGGCAGGTTCGTGACCCAGCCGTTGATGCAAACTTGTACGTCGTACATGACGCTCCTTTCAATGAAATAGTGATTACTTTGACTTCTTGGCGGCCCTGCGCTGTGCCCGGTTGCCGCCTCCGAGCCTGCGAACGGGGTTAGTGGCCTGTGTGCCATCGGACATTAGACACACTTCCTCTGTGCGCCCATCACCGTGTTGCACCGTGGCAAGCAGCAATGGTTCTCCGTCTATGTGGTAGGCGTCCATAAGGACCTCATTTTCAATATTCGAAGGATTATCCGGAACTTAGCGTTAACGTTACAATCTCACCGCTGTCGTACGCCTGCTTTAACCGCACGCATGTTGGCGTGTCAACGTAGAGTTGAAGATCTACGCCGGGTCCATTAATAGGAGTCAGGCACGCTACATGCCTTTCGTTGTCATACGGCAATGTGCAGACAACGCGGAATTTAGCCTGGTGTAGTTGTTCCATTCGTGGCCTCATATGCTCTCGATAAGAAGGACTACTTTGTAGGTGGCCCGTGCTTGGCGGCGTCGGCTTCCAGGGCGTTGAGCGCCACGTCGTCGTGACCCAGGGCCGCGCAGTATTCCAGCGCCTTGCAGAGCGACAGAATCGCCTTCGCCTGTTCAGGCGTGATGCCGCTGCCGCAGTATTGCGGCTCGGCGTCGAAGTCACGGCGGGGCTTGCGAGGTCCTGGTGGGCGTGCCATCGTGGCTCCTTTCAATGTAAGTAAACGAGTATTGACTACTTCCGATTCTCCGATTTGTTGTCCGTCACTCGCTCGATCGCCTTGACGAGGTCGACCACGTAGTAGGCGTCCGCGTCCGGATCGTGGACGACATCAGCCTCCCATACGGCGTCACGCTCGGCCTCGGTGGCGTCAGGCCCCATCGCCTGCCAGAGTTCCTCTTTGGCGCTACGGATGCTCTTGGTGGCGTACTCGCCGGGGCAAACCCACGCCTGGTTCATAATTTCGAGAGGGGCGTCTGCGACCGACTGCGGGATGTCGAACGCTTCGACGACCGCGGTGTAGGCGTCCATTTCGAGTTGGACGTTAACCACAGGATAGAACGCGCCGGTCTCGGTATTGCGGACTAGGTAATTGGTCACCGTGGACCTCCTTTCAATGGAAGTAAACGCCTATCGCTACTCGGGCAGGATCTCGATGTAGCAGGACCCATGCCAGACGCCTCCAATCCTCTTTCCGATCGCCTTGCGGCTCTTACCACCGATGCGGACCTCGGCCGTCTGTTTGGCCTCTTGCAGGAGCTTGATAAGCTGCTCGACCGTCATGGTGCTCCTTTCAATGTAAGCAAAACCTTATTGAGAATCATCGGGCTTGAGCGAGGGACCGACACCACCCTCGTACCAGGACTTCTCGCCACTCTCCTGTATAAACAGCATGCCGTGCTCGACACAGCCGGCCATGTTGTGGCAGAAGCATTTAGCCTGAATCAGCGTCACATCATGAGTGTCGCCGCATCGGACGACAGGCCCCGCGTTTTTGGCGATCCACTTCACGGTCATTCTTCACCGCCGTCGCGCGACAACACGAGCTCGCATACCTCGCACCCGCATGAATCGCAGGTTCCGTCCGTCGTAGAGAATACCTTGGGGCACTCGCAGCGTGCGGGCGGCAGCGGGGGCGGCGGATCCACCCCGGCTTCGCGCGCGGCCTCCCGGTCGCCCTCCAGGAGATGCGCCGCCCGAAGCTCGTTCAGCCAATACCTGACTGCCGTGTTGGCAGCCTTGCGATCGGCCTGTGCGGCCTTGAGCTGCGCGCGACAGTAGGCGGCGCTACGCATCGGTGCCTCCGCTTGTGCGCGAAGAGTCGGCGTAGAGCCAAAGGCCCCGTGCCCTGCACTCGGCCACGGCTTCCTTCTCGGTCACGGCGCTGAGCGCCGTCTTGTGCCGGTCGCTAACGCTACACCAGTCATTCATGTGGGCCGCGCCGTGTTGGGAGCAGTGGTGCGGTACAGGAACCTGCTTCTCCTTGCCGTCGTCATTCAACTTCACTTCAAGCCCCGTCTTCGCCCGGGTATTCGGCGGTGTCCTTGTTGTAGCGGTAGGGCGTGCAGTAGTCATGAAACAGGCGCTCCAGTTTTGGCTCCAGCGTGTTCTCCATGACTCCGCACCTCTTGCCGCCGATACCACCTCCGCCCTTCTCTATCTGGTTGCACGACATGGCGGTGGCGAAGCTGTTGTCCTTGCGCGTCCAGCACTTGAACGGGCCTGGATCCTCCTGCCATTCGTGGTCACCGCCAAAGAATGGCATGATGGCCTGAGCCTGCTCAACCGTCATGTCTGGCGCGATGCCGATCATGCACTCCGCGTCGGTGCGGACCATTTGAAGGCAGCGCCCGCTCTTGATGTCCTTCACCTGGATGCCCATATTGACGCGCTCGCCCCGCGTCGTGCTGTTGTACTGGCGAATCACGTTGAAGTGGTATTGCAGGATCGGTTCAGACATCGGAACCTCCGTCGGATTTGCTCTGGTAGCCTAGGGTGCGGGCCTGCTCAAGCTTGGCGGCGTGCTCGATCGCGGCGTCGGACAACTCGCCGTCGTCCGGCCCCTCGCAAAAGAAGTCCTCCAGCGCTTCCAGATCGTTCGCCTCGATGTGCTCGCGGACGGTGGCGACCTTGACGTAGCCAGCCTGCCAAAGGTCATGCTCGTCCGCATCGAAGGTAGTGCGCCCACCCTCTTCGTCCAGATGCTCGCGCTTGATGGTATGCAGGCCGTTGCAAGCCTGAAAGTGAATCGGGGTCGCCATATTCCTCCTGGCCGCTATGGCCGTGAAAGCCTGGGATGTTTGGCGGCGCAGCGGGGGCAGTAGTCCCAGAGCCTACCATCCGGACCACGTGCGCGCCGCCAGCCGCGCTTGTATGCCTGCCGCCGAATGCTGGCATCGTTCTCTGGCTCAAAGTCGCCGACCCAGTCCCCGCAGTCGTCGCAGGCGATGTCGGGTACGCGGCGAATCACGCGTCGCCTTCGAGGTCGTCAGCCACGTAGGCATTGATGTCGCTGCAATAGTTTACGGCGCGCCGATCCGGACTGACGTCTTCGTCGAGGATGTAGAACTCAGCCTCGGACGTGTCGTCGATCACCAGGCTCGGGCCGCCGTCAGGCCCCTCAACGATACGGAGCGTGATGTTGTCGGCGGTGAAGGTGTCGCCCGCGCTTAGTTTCGTGCCGGTCGGGCCATCGGCATCGGCGGATACCGTCGCAACGGCGTCCGCATGGAGTTGGATCGAGCCAGGGCAGTGTGCGTTGTCACCATTGTAATGATGCTCATAGCAAGGCTTGCCGCCGATGCGATCGAGCGCAACAGCGGTGCCGCAGACGGGGCAATTGACCATGTGTTCATCCTCTGTCAGGGGTATCACTCCGGAGTTAGGCGTCGAACCAGTCGCGCCGCTCAAAGCCGTCCGCCACATCCTGCGGCATCGGCACGTCGTGGTAAGGGTCGCAGCCGTCGCCATCCTGGATGCCGTCGACGAAGTAGCTGTCTTCAAACCAGCCGTTGTTCTCCTGGTTGAACTCGTAGGTGCGGCCGCCGAAGAGGAACTCCTCGCCGTCGCCGAACTTGTCGAACAGCACCCGCTCTGCATCGGGCAAGAGCTTGTTGTGCCAGTCTTCGATCACGACCGAACTCTCGATGCCCGTCCACTCCTTGAGTGTGACGCGCCGCTCGCCAATACTCGATGCCTCGGCGACCTGGCCGTCCTTCGCGACGGTGATCAGCGTCGTGTCGGGGCAGTCGGCGAAGTCCCAGTCGTCCTTCGCGCTCTCGATGCGCGAAAGATATGTCTCAGAGAGCGTGACGACATAACCTTTCTTCGCCAGCTCCGCGACCTGGGCCAAGACCTTCTCCTTGATGTCCATGGGGTCCTTTCCGTGCGCCGCCGTCACGGGACGGCAGTCGATCGATCAGATGCCGTCACGAGACGGCACTCTCGGTACTGGGCCCCCAGATCGCCGTCACGTGACGACGGACCGAGGACCAGAGATTATCGCGCAGTCGGCCGCTTCTTCGCCACAAAGTCGTCCCAGTACGTCCGGCGAAACGCTGCGCGCAGCGGGCGCTTCTCCTCCTCGGGGACATCCGGCAGGGTCGTGCAGAATGCCCGATCGGCCTCTTCGCGCGTCTGCTTCTCCGCAGCCGTCTCCTGGACGGCCAGCGGGTTGAATGGCGCGGGCGGATGGTCATGTAGCAATTGCCAGTGGTCCATGAAGGACGGCTTGGGTTGGCGCTTCACGCCGCCAGCTCCGGCGTCGCCGTCGCCGAGATCGCGAGGGTGAGCCCGAGCCGCCTGAGGATAGCTTCGGCCACCTTGAGCTGATCGTCTGCGCTCATGTCTTCTGTAAGCACGAGCGCGCGCAGCTCATGACGGGGCGCGCCCATGACGTCACAGAGATCGTCGACGCGATCGAGCGGAATGCGCCGGGTACCATTCTCGATGCGCGACATGTGCGAGTAGGTGATGCCATCGACCTTCTTCTCAATGTCCCGCAGCGTGAGACCTGCCTCGGTGCGCTTATCTTTGATCCACTGGGCGGCGAGCGGGGCGTTCTTCCGGTTGGTGATGATCATGAAGGGGTCCTTTTAATGGAGTGGGGTGGATAGAGTTTGGTGATGTCTCTGCTGGTCCGTCCCCAGAAGAGATGCGAATGGTGACCCGACGGTCGGTCGTCTTGCGGGTCGTTGGTCAGGCCATCTTGGACAGGCACGGCGCGAGATTCGCCTCCAGCTTGAACATGGCCGGAGCCAATTGTCGGCCGTTTCCCTGGTACCACCGCGCGACGACTTGCTCCTCAAGAGCAAAGTCGGCGGCAGCCCAGGCCTTGGCCGCGGTCTCGCCTGTGCCGAGAACACGATCGCCTACTATGATGACACACTGGCAACCGTTTGCGTTGAAGCGGGAGTCGCGATAGGCGTCCCTCACCCGCTCTTTAGGGGTGTTGAATGCCCATGGTGGACGGCCGGTGTCCTTGCGGACATCGAAGGCACCGACGCCGTGGCAGCCGCAATGGGTCAGACGGGCACTGCTAAGCGGCATACGTGGCCGCTCGCACCAGAAAGTACTGCTGTCACCCTCGTAGGTGCGCCGTGCCACGCTCACTTTAGTGCAGGTATCCACCCACTTTGCGTGAACGGCCCACCGAGGTCGGTGGTGATAGCTGTGCCGGATCAACTGTTCCATGAACGCGTAGGCATCCTGGATTGTTTGGATGTTGACCAGGACGTACCGCTCATAGTCGCTATTGGTCGGATAGCCGCGGGCGTAGCCCAGGTGTCCGGCCTCCTTCAAGACGCGAGTGACTTCCTTGTCTGAGGCATGCATGTCGATGATCGGCCCCTTGTGGGGATCCGTGGTCGCAAGCTGTTTTTCCACAGGGTTCCTCTCTGCCGCGACCAACTCGGCCGCGACGCGTGACAAAAGCACCGAAACCCGCGCCAGTACAGATAATGAGTCTTATCTGACCTATTCCGGATGCGGGCTATTTCCGGAAACTGGCTCTGGGCGCGTGCTTACGGAGCAGCGCCCACGAGTGCCTGTGCCAAGCCTAGATAACGCGCGCCAGATAACGCGCGTGCGCCCCTACGGCGGCCCGTCGCGCGCCAGGTCCGAACGCCCAGGGCATTCGCGCGCGTCACGTTCCCGTGGCTTTTCCTGATAACCGCGATTATCAGGAAGCCTAGTCGTCGTCCGTCTCGCCGGACTCAAGGAAGGTGACGATCATCTCCAGGGCCTTATCTGACATGGAGTCGATCTCCATCTCGGTGAGTTGACGATGCTCATTGGTGCAGATCAAGTAACCGTAACCATTGGTTATAGGGACGTGGCCAGCCTGATTGAGGATCGCATAACCAATGTTGCGCTCAAGCTCCGTGACGGTCATGAAGTTATGCCAATTCGTCATAGAAACAAGGCTATCCTTGAGGTAGCTACCCTCTAGATTGGGGCTCTCAACAGCAGCCTCGATCATGTCGATTGCGGCCTCGCGGCCTTCCTTGGTTCGTATCGCCAATGGCGAGGCGATCTTAAAATAGCCCCAGAGGGCGTCTCGAAACGCCTCCTTGACTTCGTCGGTAATAACGACGGATTCGGAAGCGTCATCATCGTCGCTGGGCATCTTGGCGATCTTGTCGGGCGCGATCTCCGCAAACACCCGATCAACGATGCTACCACCGAGGTCGTCAGCGTCGTCCACATCGAACGCGAGCATGTCAGAGTAATGCTCAAGAATCTCATTCTGGATGATGACGAGCAACTTGTTGACCATGCCTTCGTCTGGAACGACGCCCTCGACGCGCCAAGGTGAGCACGTCGCCGTGCTGACGGCCGCAGGCTCGGCCAACCCCTTAAACGTCTCCAATAGTCCCAACTCTCGGGGGATATTGAATGAGACGCAATCAAAGGTATCCTTCATCTCCAGAAACTTAAAACGAACCAGATCGATCCGCTTGTCCTCGGAGAGGTCTTTGTACTCGCCGTACTCGAACTCCGCCACATCAGAAAGATGCGCCTCGTTGTCGGCATACTTGATGACGACAATCACCGTGCCGGAGTTTTCACTAAAAACAACGACCGGACGGTACTCGTAGAGTTTGCCGGCGACGCATACCTTGATCCGGTTCCGGGCGTCGAGAATCTGTTTTAGGTCGCACATGAGTTCGTCAGGGACGTCACAGTCGAAGTCCATGTGCTCATAATCAATCATATGTGTCACCTTTCAGTGTGCGGTGCGTCCGCGCGGGCGACGTCACAGAGCGTACAGGGCACGGTGCCCGGCCCGGTCTGACCAAGCTCCGGATGCCAGTGATGCAAGCCCGGCGTCAGGTTGCGGGCCTTCCAGTAATCCTGCTCGCCGGCCCACTTCGTGTAGGCCACGCCAGCGGTGAGCCAGGTCGGCTCGCCCTTGAGGCCGGCGGCCGTGCGCTGCACCGAGCCGGGGAACGGGGCCTGCTCTAGGTAGGCGATCGCCTTGTCGACGTCGTCGAACCAGGGCAGCTCGTGGGAGCTGTTCCCGCTGAGATAGTCGCCCGAGCCCTCGTACATCTGCTGAATCTGAAAGGCGTAGCGCTTCTCGCCGTCGCTCGCGGCACAGTAGTCGTCATGACGCTCGGAGTGGCCGGCATGAATGAAGGCCTTGCGCGCCTTCCAGTAGGCGTCGCCCCAGGTCTCGTCGGAGTCGAATCTCGCCCGATCGGGCGGGGTGAAGTTCAAGAGCATAGGATCTCCTCGGGAGCTAAAGCAAAGGGCCTGCGGGGGCACCGCCGCACAAGGCGACGGTGCCCCCGGCCCTCAAGGGGCAGCAGGACCCGCTAGGCGGTGCGCCGATCGCGGCGCGGGATAACGATATCGAGTTGCTGCGCCAGCTTGAAGATGTCGCCACGCAGGGCGACGATCAGGTCGTCGCAGACGACGTGCGAGAAGATCTCGCCGTCCCGCGTCTTGCACTGAATCATGGTCCGAGGGTCCGCCGGCTGTCGGCGAACATCGGCGAAGGCGATGGCGATGACCTCGCGGCCGTCGATCATCGACTTTGTCTGGAATTCCTGGCCGATGCGGATATTGCCCGCCGGCAGTACCAGGTCGTGGCCGGTACTGGGGTGACGGCCGGTGAGCGTGGCCGCCCCCGCCGCATGCAGAATGAGGTTCGGCATAGGCCTATCCTTCCTGAGCCCAGACGGACCCGACCGTGGTGTAGAAACGTTTGGGCGTGAGCCCGTAGGCCTGGGCCACTCGGCAGTGGAGATACAGCGCCGCCCGTACGGCCCGCGCGAACGTTGCTGGATCGCCATAGCTGCGCAGAACGCTAATGTGCTCGCTCAGCTCCTCGCTGGGCGGCTGGTTCGCGATCATACCCTGGATCATAGCGTCCAGCTCCTGGCAGCGCTCTGCCTCGGCCTCGTCGGTGATGCCCTTGGGGTCGATATCCAGAGCTGGGTGGTTCTTCAAGAGCTCCAGTGTCGTCCGGATGACCTTCGCCACGGTCTTCTCGCCAGAGGCTTCCAGATCCAACACCATCGGCGCGCAGATGCCGGAGACGAACATGAATACGATGATGTCGTCAAAGGTCCAACTGACGAAGCGATCCACGTCGCCGCAGACACCGCCAATCAGCTTGGCGCGCAGGGCTTCAAGGATGCCGCCGTTGCGGGTGACGTCGCCGGGGGTGATGATCGCCTCGTTCGCCCGGGCGAGCGTGCGCTTGTTGGCAATGAGCTTCTCGTCGATCATGCGCGAGAGCGTGTGCTGGAGAGGCAGTGATGCGGCGAGCGCCTGGGCGGCCGCGCGCTCGGCCTTCTTGCCGACGAAGGAGCTGGTGGTGGTGTTCGTGGTCATGGGGTCCTTTCTTGTGAGTCCGCTTTCGCAGTCCCACTGCGGCGAAGTTGGTTCGCCAGGGGGTATTTACGGCCGCACCGCGCGGCCTGCGAGGCCCTGGAGACGCGCGGCGATCGCCGGCGAATCCAGGGCCTGCTTGAGGGTGACACCGGGGTTCTCACCCTCCACCAGGCGCAGGGCCAAAACGAGGTGGTGAAGGGCGGCTCGACATGAGCAGAGGCGTGTGAACCCGGCCATCAGGCGGCGACCTGCTGACCGACGGCGAGCAGCATGACCGCCTCCGCGCCCTCCAGGCGGCGCGTGCGGTCGGCCGAGAACTCGACCCAGCACTTCTCGGGCTTGCTGGGATAGTTGAAGCCGGTGGCGACGATGACGCCGCCCCCGGCGGGCTCCCAGAGAATCGTGGCGGCCCGCGCGTGATCGCGGGTCTCAATGCGGTGATGGCCCGCCAGTTCGCGGGCTGCGGCGACGAACAGATCCGAGTAGCGCGACTTGTTGTACCAGTTGGTGAAGCTCAGGACATGGGCGTCGAGCAAGTCCGCGCCGATGCGCACCTCGCCGGGCCCTCGGCCGAAGACCTCCCGGGCGAGCGGCAGGATGCCCGTGCCCTCGATCCACATGTCCAGCTCGATGACGCCGGGTGACACCTCCAGGGCCGAGAGTGTGTAGTCGCCGAGCTTGTAGTGCGTCAGGGCGCGGTTCTTGGGCTGCGGCTCCGGCTTGATGACGGTGGGCTCGACACGTACCGCCTGGGCCTTCGTGGGAGGCGTGGGTGCGGCCGCAGGGGCCGCCGCCTTGGCGAAGGGGTTCAGGTTCGCGGCGAGGTTCGTGGCCGCCTCCTTGACGGCGTCGGCGGCCTTGCCGGCCTCGGTGCTGAGGTGATCGCGGTTGGTGGCATCCGAGAGGTACACGCCGGCGGCGATGGCCGAGCCGGCGATGGCGACGAGGGCGGCTCCGGCGGCGACGATGGCCTTCTGCTGTGCGTCGATATTGAACATGGATGGACTCCTTTTTCTGCTGGCTGTGCCAACGACAGTGATGCCCGGACAGGACTAGGCGGCGAGGTCGAACTCTTCAAGCCAGACGACGACGTCGAGGACGAAGGCGGCAGGCGGGGCGGCGGGGGACTTACGGGATGGCGCTGGCTTCGGTCGACCGCGACCGAGAGCGATGGGAGCTGGTGCGAGGATGCGCCGCGAGCGCGCCGGAAGCGCGCCAGCCGAATCGAACGCCGGCCAGTCCACGTAGCGGGCCTCTGGGTCTTCCCAGTAGGGAAGTGGCCTGTCGCGGCCATAAAAAAACCAGACGGACCAGATGGGCATGGAAACCTCCTAAAAGACACGTCCCCCCTGGCCTTGCGGGCCAAGAGGGACGTAAAGTTCGCCTTCAAAGTAGTTATAGGTGTTTTTGACCTAAATTATACACCCGTCGTCATGAGAGCGGCGTTACCACGACACCCTCGGCCACAAAGACCGCCAGGCGCGGACTGAACCCCTTGTCCGGCCGGTTCGGCAGATCGAGCGCGACGCCCGAGGCGATCTCGATCTCCTCGCCATCGCCGAAGTAGAGCTGGACACTGACCTCATAGTCCTGATGGACGCCAACGATCGCCTCTTCATGCATGGCGTCGGTCACACGCGAGATCACGAGCGACTCCTCGCCGGTGAGCTGATCGAGGTAGCTGCCGATCGCTTTGAGGATGCCCGTCTCCTTGCCGGCCGCGCCCTCGACATAGGCGTTCATGCTGACCCAGGCCGGGTAGAAGTGGCGCACGAGCATGTCCGCATTGGAGACGCGCTGATCGGGGCCGTTCACGAACTCGTGGATCGCGACGACGTCCGGCGCGTAGGAGATGTCGACGACGACGGTCTGGCCGGCGGCGGCGGGGTCGACCATCAGGCGCGCGGGGTCGGTGGCGCTGTAGCGCGTGAGCACATCGGTGTCGACCAGCTGGTAGAAGGGCTGGGTCGTGGGGTCGTCTTTCAGGCTGACGGAATGGATCTTCAAGATCGCCCGGTAGGCCGAGAGGTCGATGTGGAGATCCTCGGGTACCTCAAGCTCGACGGCCTGCCTGACGATCGGCGTGTGGACGTACACGTCCGTGTGCCCGCCGCGGTGGAAGCTGATGGTCTCGTTCAAGGTGGCGTCGACCACGCGCATGAGGTCGCGGCGCATCTCGGGATCCTGGTAGCCGATCACAAGGACCTTCTTGATCACGCCTTTGAACTCCGAGCGCAGCATCGCGCTGGTCGAGCGATCCGAAACCAGATTGCGCGCCGTCTGCGAGTCGACGATGCGGTTGTAGTAGTCGTCTGGCTGCTCGTCGTCGAGGCCACCCTGGATCGGCGAGACGGCGATCGCCTCGATGAAGGTGGGGTCGCCCGCGAACTCAGCGATCTCGAACGAGGTGCCGACGATGGTGTCGTAGTCTGCGCCAGCCAGCTCCGCAGCGATCACCAGGTCGACGTAGTAGAAGCCCAGGGCGGGATCCTGCGCAAGAGCCGTGTCGGCGCGCGAGACGTCGACGACCGGGTGATAGACGAGGCCGGCCTGGGTCGCGGTGGCCCCGGTCGTGAGCGCGACGTCGCGCGGCGCGTTGAACTTGAGCCGGATCGAGCCCGACGCGATGTCCCCGCCGTTGCGCGGCACGAAGTAGAACTCGCCGCGGGCATTCAGCTCGGTGTCGGTCATCTCCGAGGCTGACAGCAAGGTCTTCTTGCGGTCGGCATCGTTGAGCAGGCCCACGATCTCCGAGATGATCGGCAGATGCGGATTGACGAGCAGATCCCATTGGGGCGTGCCCTTGCGCAGATCCAGCTCCGGGTAGCGCGCCTTGATGGCGGCCTCGATGAAGGCCTCAGCCTGCGCCAGGATCAGATCGCTGATGGTCGCCACTAGGAAGCCTCCGTCACAATTTCAAGGCCCACGAACTCGTCGAGGACGTTCACGATGCCAATCCGAAAGGACACCTCCTGCTCGTCACGGTCGAGCGTTACCTCGGCGAGAATCAGGCTCTTGAGGCGCTCTGTATCAGGCAGGGTCGCGGCGAGCTGGCTCGCGAGCACCTGGCTCTCCGCCTTGATTACCTCGGCGGTGATGGTGGCCGCGAGGTCGGTGTCCTCGGCCCCGTAGTTCGTCTGCCCGACGAGGCCCATCAGCTGGGTGCCCTTCGTGGGATCGAAAGGCAAAGAGCCCTCGGTTGAGAACAGCGTGTAGAGGACCTCGAAGGCGAGCTTTTCCATGCCCGTGGCCGGATGCGCCGAGGCGAACCCCTGCGCGAGTCGCACCCGAAAGACGCCCTCGGCGATCTTCTCAAAGGTGCCGGATGCGAATCCAACGGCCAAGGTGAGGCCCTCCTGCCCTTATTATAGGCCGTCAATACCGGCCGGACTCAAAGCGTGCAAGGCGGCTCTTTTCGTAGCGCTCCTGGGAGATCTGCGAGGTGCTGTAAGCCTGCATGTAGTCTTTGTGGGTCATGTTTCGCATGTCGATGGCGCGCTCGGCCGCCTTCATCATGTCGAGGGCCTGCTGGATGCATGCGCGCCGCTGGGGACTGGTCGTCTTCTTGGCTTCGGCCAGCAGCTTGCTGGTGGCCCGCGCCGACGCCCCGACCTTGCCCTCAAACGCGGGGAACTCCAGATCCGCGACACCCTTGCGCTGCCGCGCGATCGCCTCGATAAACTTCCTGAACGACGGGTCCTGGGGCATGGTCGTCTCCTTGTGATATACTGCCTCCAGTATGGTACTACCAATCGTCCGTTGGGAGAGCGTGTGAGCGAAAAACCTCCCGTCAATCCTTACGAGGCGTTCAAGTCCGATCAGGGTGGTTCATACGAGACCGTCCTGGGCGTCGACCCGGTACGCCAGGTCGCCGACGTCATGTCGTCGGGGGACAGTATCCAGCCTGGCCTGCCATTGCAGGGCATGGTCGGGCCCGACGGCGAGGGTGACTTCTCGACCCCGATTCCGGGCTGGCGCGCCCAGAAAAGCAAGGCGATGGGCGTACCGTCGATCCAGAGCTTCATGCCGGGGCCGACGCTATTCAAAGGTGGGGTCTCGGCCGAGCGCGACGACTACGCCGACGAGGTCAACACCTTCCTGAATCTCACGGGTACGGCCAAGGCCTATAGGGCCCTGGATCACGGCGGCGGCCCCAACTTCCGCTCCCATCGCCCGAGCGATCTGATCGCGGGCGACATGGGCTTCCGCACACCCGAGGGCTCCACGATCTTCGCCGGGCGCGGCGGCGTCGCGGGCATCAAGGTCTCCGATCTCTGCCAGCTGCTATTCAGCCAGGCAGACGATCTCGCACGGATGGTATCGCGCAACTTCGATCTGTTCTCCGACTGGGGCGAGATGCGCTTCGTCAACGAGGGCGGGGCCACCCGGCTGCACGTCAAAGGCAACGCCAAGGGCACAAAGACCTGGGCGGGCGTCCACGACGTCGAGATCATCATCGGCAAGGATCCAGTCACCGACGACTTCATCACACTCAAGCTTCTCGACAAGGAGTCCAAGGAACCCGTCTACACCGTCGGCATCGACCAGAACGGCGACCAGCACATCTACCTGCGCCGCGATCAGGTCAGCCAGATCATGGGCAACAAGGGCGAGGGGATCGTCGGAAACGTCCGGACGGTTGTCGGCGGCGACGAGACCCGCGACGTCGACGGCACCTTCGTTCAGAACTGCAACAAGAACTACATGGGCGGCGTCACCACCTCGGAGATGGCCCCGATGGGCGAGCAGCTCTACGCCTACCTCAAGAGCGTCGAGTTCTTCATGAACACGCAGCTGACCGTGAACGCGCAGCCCTTCGGCGGGCCGACCATCCCCGGCTGCGGCATGATCTTCCCGTTCCCGCCGGTGCCCGACTTCCTCTCGCGCGTGTTCCTCAACGTGCAGTTCCCCCAGCACGACCCCACCGGCGGCGATATCCCCGGGCCGTAGGAGACGATCATGCCGATGCTTACCGCGCCCCAGTTCGCGGCACTCTCTCAGACGGCCCAGGCCACCCTGCTCGCGAGCCTGCTCGCGACCATTCAGCCGAAGGACGATCGCTCCAAAGAGGCGACGGTCACGGAGATCGTGACCCACCTCAATATCTACATGACGACCATCTTCACGCCCATTTTCACGGCACTGGATCTGACTCATACGGGTCACATTCATGGCAACGGCAACCAGGGCAGCCCCACCACCCCGCCGATCGGATAAGGAGCCCCCGTGGCCGTTTTTGAGTTCAAGACCAAAGGAAGTCTGGGCGCGCTCGTGCCTGGGCTTGAGGGCATCTTCGATCTGCTCGGCCAGCTCGCGGGCCTGGTCGGACTGGTGCGGCCCGTGCTCGACCTGATCGCGAATCTACTCCGAATCCAGAAGTTCGTGATGATGGCGGTCTTGGGCGTAGTGATGGCGCTGCTCGGCCTACTGGGTAGCCCCACGGCCTTCATCGCGGTGATCCTCGCGCTCCTCGCCTCCAAGGTCCTGGAGTTGAAGGACGGACTGCTCGACGGCGGCGTGAGCATCTACCAGTACGAAGGCACGATCAGCGAGATGCATGAGCATGTCACGACCAAGTTCCAGGCGGGCCTGGCGGGCTCCAATGGCGGACCAACCGAGCCCGCGCGGGCCCTGATCTTCTTCGCGACGGGGAATTCCGGCTGGGAGGGCCTGGAAGGCTTCTTCGGCGAGCTAGACGAGGAGGAGGAGGAAGAGGAAGCAGCTCAGCCTCCTGCGATCGCCGCCTTCACGCCGGCCTCAATCAAGCCCGGCAAGATCCTGACCATCACGGGCGAGAACTTCGGCACGGTGGCGGGCGACATCAGCGTGCTGTTCTTTGACGCGATCGGCCTGCCGATCCCCGTGGTTCCGATGGCGGTCAGCGGCTTCCAGCTCACGGTCAAGGTGCCGAACGGCGTGGTGACGGCGCAGGTCGGCTTGACGGTCGCGGGTCAACCCACCGTCTACACCCCCCAGGTCGTCGTGATCCTGCCGAAGGATGCACCCGTCATCTACGCGGTGACGCCTGCCTACGGACTGCCAGGCGGCACCATCACGATCCGCGGCGACGCCTTCTCCGACGAGCCAGGCGGCGTCCGTGTGGTCTTCCCCGGCGGTTTCTTCGGCCTCGGGATCGACGCCGTTCCCGAAGAGGGCGACTACGCTGCCGACTATGTGACCGTGACCATCCCCGAGGGTGCCTTGACCGGCAAGCTGCGGGTGCGTGTGTCCGGCCAGTCCGACGTTGAGACCCCGCGCGACTTCATCATTCAGGATCCCGTCGCAGTGGGCGGCGGAGGCAGCGGTCCCGCCGGCGGCCCCCTGCCGATCCCCACGGACGGCAGCAAGCTCATATTCTTGAAGCGCGACAAGGTCGGCGGGGCAATTCCCGCCTTCCGTATCTCCTTCGGATTCCTGGAGACGGCCGTCGAGCTGCTCACAGGCCTCAAGACCATGATCGATCGCATCGCTGGCATGGCCGAGCTCAGGCGGCAGGGGCTCCAGGCCATGATCGACTACTTCGACAACTACGTGAAGGCGATCGAGAAGGCGCTGGCCGACTTCACGAAGTTCATCGCGCGCATCATGAGCTGGACCACCCGCATCGCCGGCATGCTCGTACTCGGCGACATCCACGTCTACAAGTATGAGGGGCCGATCAACCAGTTCGGTGCGACGATGGACCCCGACCTCGCCCAGGGGCTGCAAGGCTCGGATCCGCAGCCCGCCCATGAGGGCCCCACAGGCCAGACGCGCGCACTGCTGTTCATCTGCGAGGACGACCTCAGCTGGGGCATCCTCACGTTCTTCACAGGGCTCGGCTGATGACCGTCAAGCCCTTCTGGCTCTCGGCCGATTTCCAGGCACTCGACATCCCTGGCACCAACGTGCAGTGGTCGGGCCTCGCCAATGCCGCCAAGGATGCGACCTCCGCCTTCTTTCAGCCGGTGCGCGACTCCGCGCTCAAAGCCCGGAGCGTGAACAACCGCTTGAAGGCCTGGTATACCGACGAGATAGCCAGTCGCACCGAGCCAACGAACGCGCTCGCCCAGGCGGCCGCAGGTTTCCTTGAGGACACCTGGCAGACCGGCGTGTACGCCTATCTGCCGATGCCCGACTACGGCGGATACCCTTACCTGCGCAGCACGATGGCGCGGGCGCTCTCGGATACAACCGACGCCGATCGCCCCCAGTTCGGCGAGAGCGCCTGGACGGGTGGGGTTTTCCTCATGCTCGCCGGCGGCCGCGTCCAGATCCTCGCGGCGATGGCGACCATCGCGGCCCTGATGGGCGGCAAGGGCACCACTATTACCGACTCGCTCGGGGCCATCTTCTCGGGCTCGCCGCCCTTGCAGGCGCTCGCCCAGGAATTCGTGGAGCTGGCGAGCCTGCCCGAGGAACTTTGGACCAAGGAGCAGACCGACCTGATGAACTGGTGGAACAGCTCCAGCTTCAAGGATCTCGCGGAAGGCGACTGGCTCAGTCAGCTGTTCGCCTCCCCGGACGGCACGCCGCCCGCAGTGGTGCCGCCGGTGGATCCCTTCTCCGACCTCAAAGAGATGGGCGGCGACCAGGTGTTCGACGACTGGAAGGCCATCACCGTCGGCGAGGCCGTCAACGAGCTCGTGCCGGGTGCCGCCCAGCTCGCGGCTACGGCCGCAAACATCCTCGACAACGCCGGCGCAATCCTCGGCGACGTCGGCAACGCCGTGACGCGCGGGCTCGACTCGGTGGGCGATCTCGTCACCGGCACGCTCGATGCCGCCGCTGGCTTCACCGACCAGATCGACGACGCGGTGGGCGGATTCCTGTACGACCTTGGACAGCTCACCGTGGCGACGCTGGTGATTCCGCCCATGCAAGGCGGATCCCATCAGTTCAAGTTCGCGCTCTCTCAGGGGTTCAGCGACAATGCCCTCGCTGCTCCCGAGCTCGACACCGACATGATCGTGGGTGGTATCCTTCTGGTGGCCGGGGCCGCCAGTGCCGATCAGGTCAAGGCTTCCCTCAATCAGGTCGGAAACGTCTTCGGTATCCCCGCGCTCGCCGCGGTCACATTCTAAGGAGGAACTCGTGGAGATCAAGAAGGCCCAGCGGATCGAGACCCCGGCGTGGGTGGTAGACCTCATTCAGGAGCTCACACCCAAGGTGACGCGCGCGACGCGCTTCGTGCGCATCACCGAGAACACCCAGGCCTTCGGCATCAGCCTCCGCGACGGCGAGGCGTGCATCCAGATGCAGAATGCGGTATCCGCGAAGACGGTCCTGTTTGAGACCGACGGCAAGGTCAAAGATGAACCCGGCCTGTCCTTCTCGGACGGCTCATTTCACCACCGGCGCGTCACGGACTGGAAGTACATCATTGTCGAGAACGTCATCGCTGGCGGAGACGGCAAGACCAAGGCCGTTCGCGTGTGCTACACCAAGGAGGCCGCTCTGCACACCGGACTCCGCCAGGCCATCGGCCTGACGCCCTGGTAGCCCACCTTCCGTCACCCTATAATATCGGTGGACCTACCGTCGGACCGGTATAGCGAGGAACCTGAATGCCTGCCATCATCGACCACTTCGACGACCCCACCGGCGTCGTCTTGACCGAGATCCTCACCGAGAAGATCGCCCAGGGCGGCGTCGAGGCGATTCCGGACTTCGTCAAGGGTGCCTCGCTGATCGCAGGCAGCGCCTACCGCCAGGACAAGACCGCCTTCGCCTGGGGCGCGGGCGGCAGGCTCCCTTGCGACACCCCGCTCGACACATGGCTTTCGGCCATGTATTTCGAGAAGACCTCGCACAACGTGCCACATCAGTACCACCAGCGCATTCGCGAGAAGCTCGCGCAGGCTGCGGAACTACATGACGTCGACCTCGCCACGGCCATGGCGAAGGTTGCGGCGGCGGAAGCCACACCTGACGTCTACGCACTGGAGGCGACCTTCGCGGCCGATGATCCGCTGGTGAAACGAGCCGGCCGGAGCGCCCAGTTCAACGGAGACGGAACCGCGACGATCAGGCTCTACCCGGTGACGGATCGGGAGAAGGTGGCCATGAGTGCCATGCGCTACCCGCTCGGCCTCGTGGGCGACCTCGCGGAACTGCGCGGCCAGCTCGCCAATGCGCTCATGAGCAAGTGCGCCGAGTTCAGCGTCAACCCCAATGCGATCCTCGTCGACGACGTTCGACCGATCAAGCGCAGCGCCATCATCGCGCAGATGCAGTACCGCATCGGCCTGCTGAAAGAGCGCATCGGCACCCAGGCCAAGCACGCGAGCCTCTACAAGACGGCGGCCAGTCGCGGCGTCACCCTGCCCTACGATCAGCCGGACATCAAGAACAGCGAGCCCGAACTCGTGGCTGCCTACGACATGCTGTTCAAACAGGCTTTTGAGAACACGATGGGCGACGAGTTCTGGAACAACGTCGCGGATCTCGATAAGCTCGCGGGCTTCGACGAACGCCAGGACGTCCTGCCTGCGGCGAGCATGCGCGAGCGCGAGGTCGTAGACGATCGCCAGCGCAAGACCGCGCTGTGCGCGAACAACATGGTCAATATCGCCGAGGTGATGGCGAAGGTCGGCTCAAGCGACTGGGAGAACCTCGCCCCTCACGTCATTCCGGACATGAGCGACTCGACCAAGCTTGCCAAGCACATCGAGGCCCTGCCAGCCCAGACCCAGGCGATCATCCTCGCCAGGGTCCGCGGCTGGTAACGACATGGATCCCCGTACCACGATCGCCACGGAAGGCGTAACCGAGCGCCATCGCGTGATCCGGTCGGCGCTCGCGACCATGAAGAACCTGGCCGATGCGGCCGAGGGCGCGACAACGCCCAAGGCCGTCGTTGAGCGCATCGTCGCGCGCAACCTGGCGGTGGGTCTACGCCTGTTCAAGCCGGAGCCCGTCAAGGCTGCGAGCGAGAGCGCCCAGGATCCGATCGTGCTCGCGGCGATCGCCGAGCGCAAGCTCGGTCCAGGCTTCGTCGACTACGAGCCCGAGACGCTGCAAGAGGCGCTCGGCATCGACGCGGACGAGGCGACCCGCCTGATGCTGGTGGTCTTCGCGCTCTACGATCCCGCGCCTTATCTAGACTGGCATGTATTCGCGCACCTGGCCTGCGCGCTGAACGAGCGCGAGGTGGTCTTCGACACGCCGCCCGATCTGTCGGTGGCGGAGCTGGCCTGGGCGGCCGACGCCCTGCGCTACCTCGATCCGCTCACGCCCTGGGGTGACGAGGTCGCCGTATTCGTGGCGGCCCACTTGCATGGGGAGGGTTTCACTCGGGCCCCCGAGGCGCTCGCCTTCGCCCGGGATCCCCTCGCGCGCCTCCATCGCGGCGACGCGGAGGCGGCCGGAGCCCCGGCCATTCAGCGCGCGCGCATGGAAACGGTTGACGCCTATGTCACCGCACGACACGCCCGTCTCCTCGCGCAGATGACCGCATTGAAGGCAGGTATGGTATGAGTCTCGGCACCAACTTCGACGACGTCGTCGGCGATCTCGGTTTCCTGTTCTCGAACGCGCTTTTGCAGCGCACGATGATCGGCGAGAGCCAGTTCTTCCAGTTCGAGAGCTTCTACCTGCCCGCGACGATCAAGGAGTTGTTCGCCTTCTCGGCGCACGCGCATCTGACGAACGAGGTGGTCAACTCCGCCGTCGAGAAGGTGGCCGAGTACCCGATCACCGAGTTCCAGTTCACGCCGAAGCTCAAAGCGGCGACGGACACGCCCGAGTACCGGACCGAGCTACGCAGCAAGGAGGGCCTGGTAGAGACGTGGCAGGACCTCTTCGACGACACGCTCTCGGCCAAGACCTACGCGATCAAGACCGGCCAGCACTACCAGATCTACGGCAACGCCTTCGCGAGCGTGTACGCGCCGTTCGATCGCATCCTCGTGTGCGCGAACTCGCAGTGCCGCCACGAGGAACTGCTCGACAAGGCCAACTGGAAATGGGACACGGCGAAGATGAACTTCATCATGAAGTGTCGTCGCTGCCAGCAGAACTTGGCGGCGCGCTTCTACGACAAGGCCGTCACGGGTGAGGCCGCGCTCTTGCGCATGAACCTGGTCAGCTGGCAGCCGAGCAACATCGAGATCGACTTCGACCCCTACAGCGGCGCGCGGGACTTCTACTACGTGATCCCCGAGTCCGAGGCCAAGGCGATCCGCGAGGGCAACCCCGTCCGCCTGCGCAATACGCCCAAGGACATGATCGATGCGGTCAAGATGACCCGCAACAAGAGCGGTGCCCAGGCGCGCATCCGCTTCCACAGGGGTCAGATCTTCCACCTTGCGCGCCCAGGCATCGACTTGCCAGGTGTTGAGACGCCCTGGGGAATGCCGGCCACGGTCTCGGTCTTGCGCTCGATCATCTACCTGAACATCATGCGTCGCGCCCAGCTCGCGCTGATGATGGAGCACATCCTGCCGTTCCGCTACCTGTTTCCCGGCATCGAGGTCGGCTCCAACTCGACGATCAACATCGATCTCGGCGACTGGCGCAGGCGCATGAAGGTCGAGCTGACGAAGTGGAAGAAGGATCCGCTCTATATCATGCTCAGCCCGATCCCATTGGGCCAGGGTCAGATGGGCGGACAGGGTAAGGCCTTGATGTTGTTCAACGAGATGGGCATGGTCAAGGACGACATGATCGCAGGGCTCAACGTGCCCCGCGAGTTCGTATACGGCGGTCTGACCTACTCAGGCTCGAACGTTTCCTTGCGCATGCTGGAGAATAGCCTGCTCAATCAGGTCGAGCAGATCGAGAAGATGTTCCGCTGGGTGATCAAGCGCGTGCATGCAATCACCGGCCTGGAGAAGGTCGGCGTGGGCCTGCGCCGCTTCAAGATGGCCGACGACATCCAGCTCCGCCAGCTAATCCTCGGCCTCTGGCAGAGCCGGGCGATCAGCGGCGAGATGTTGGGCCTGGAGTTCGGCTTCGACTTCAATGAGCAGATGCGCAAGCGGAACTATGAGGATGTCGAGTTGGCCGTATCGAATGCCAAGGCTCAGGCCGAGGCGGCGAACCGCATGATGGCGCTCCAGTCGATGCTCCAGAACTTCCTCGCGCCGGAGATGAAGACCACAATGCCCGCGATCGACCCAACCCAGATCGAGCAGGTCTACCAGGGCCTGAGCAAGATGAAGCCCGAGGAGCAGGCGGGTATCCTCCAGCAGGTCGCCGCCACCAACCCCGGCCTCGCGCGCCAACTCCAGACCCGTGCAATGACCGACATCGGACAGTACGGCAGCCAGCTCCAGACGATGCTGTCGATGACCCCCGAGGACGCCCAGACCACCTTCCAGGAGATGCAGGCCAACAACCCCGTGATGGCCCTGATCGTCGGCAACCTCGCCGAGTCGTTCAACCTCCAGCCGCTGCTGGGGATGGGCGGCGACGAAGGCGGCCAGGGGGGCAAGAGCCCCAAGGTCGACAAGCCGATGCCCAACCAGAAGCCCCCCCGACGTGAGACCGGAAAGAGCATGTGAGCCATGAGCAAGAAGGCACAGGAATGGAACGGCAAGCCCGGCAAGCCGGCCAAGTTTGCGTCGCCACCAGGCGGTGACGGGGGCCGCATCAATGTGTCGAAGATGCAGGTCCGCGAGTTCACGTCGCGCACCGCGCTCCAGACGACCGCCATCAAGATGCTCCAGGAGAAGGACGTCGTCTTCCTGATCGGGCCTGCCGGTACCTCCAAGACCTACCTCGGGGCCAAGATGGCGATCGATCTACTCAAGAGCCGCGAGGTCGACAAGATTCTCGCGACCAGGCCGGCGGTCGAGGCCGGCGAGTCGGTCGGCTTCCTCACGGGCGACTTGGCCGCGAAGATGGCCCCCTACCTCAAGCCGATCTTTGAGAATTTGGCGCACTTCGTCGGGAAGGGCGTGGTCGACCAGCTGATCAAGAACGAGCTGATTGAGCTCTCCAGCATGACCTACATCCGCGGCCGCACTTTCCATCGAACGGTGATGCTGCTCGACGAGATGCAGAACGCCACGCCCGAGCAGCTGCGTATGTGCCTGACCCGCATCGGCGAGGACACCCTGGTGGTCGTCACAATGGACCCCGAGCAGATCGACTTGCCCGAGGACAAGGTCAGCGCCTGCGAGGACCTCTGGATGTTCGAGAACGAGCGCAACATCGGCATCATCCGCTTCGGCGACAAAGACGTCGTGCGCTCCGAGGGGGCGAAGATGATCAACCGCTGCTACCGCAAGACCCGCTAGTGGTCCGACCAACCTTCCGCATGCTATGATTACATAGTTACCGCATGCGGGAGGCGTAATGAATTTCATTGGCTCGAAAGACCGGCTGCTCGGCCCCCTGCTCGATCGTGCGATCGCCGAGCTGGGCATCGCGCCCGGCCGGCTCGGCGACGCCTTCGCGGGCACCCACGCGGTGGGCCGCCACTACCAGGCACTTGGCTGGGAGGTCTTCGCCAACGACTGGCAGGCCTTCTCCGCCTGCCTCGGCCATGCGATGCTCATGAGCGAGCACCCCCGCTTCGAGGGCGTGGCCGGACAGTTCTTCCCCGAGCAGCTGCCCGACGCGGATCGGCTGGATGCAGTGGTCGGCCACCTCAATATGATCTGCGATGCGCCGACGACGTTCTGGCGCGCCGATCTGTACGGCAGCTGGTTCATCGACGACTACTGCCAGCGCGGCGAGGCCGGCGGCTACCCGGTCGGCGGCGAGCGCATGTACTTCGCGACCGCGAACGGCACCGCGATCCAGGCGATCAGGGAGGGTATCGACCAGATGCCGATCACCCCCGACGAGAAGGGACTGCTGGTCGCGAGCCTGATTCACGCCGCCGACAAGGTCGCGAACACCGCCTCGGTCTACGCCGCCTACCTCAAAGCGATCAAGGCGACCGCGGCCAAGGCGCTCAGGCTCAAGAGCTTCACCGTCACCACCGGCCCGAAGGCGACCATTACGAACCTCGACGTCCACGGCTTCCTCGCGAGCGCGCCCGAGCTCGACGTACTCTACCTGGATCCGCCCTACAACCACCGGCAGTACTGCCCGAACTACCACATCCTGGAGACGATCGCCCGCTGGGATCGCCCGGTGCCTCGCGGCAAGACCGGCGTGCGCCCCTACGCCGATCTCAAGAGCCTGTGGTGTTCCAGGCGCACGGTCCAGGGGGAGCTTGAGCGCGTCGCCGAAGCCGCACGCGCTCGCTGGGTGCTGCTCTCGTACTCCAGCGACGGCCTGATGACCAAGGATCAGATCATCGCGACGCTCGCGGCCCACGGGCGGGTGACGGCGTTCGAGATGCCGCTCAAGCGCTTCCGCGCCGACAAGGACAGCGCGACGCGCACCTACAAGAGCGACGTGGTGACCGAGTACCTGTTCGCGTTGGAGAAGACCTAGCGGTACAGGAAGACGAACTCGTCGCCCACATGCAGCGAACGGGTCACCGGCAGGCCGTAATTGAACACGCCCCCGAGCATGGTGAAGTCGGCTGGGTGCGCGAGCCGCTGGCCGTTCTGCGCGACCAGCACGCGGCCGGGGTCGCTTGGCGGGTGCGGAAGCCGGTAGGCGAAGGGCAGGCCGGCCTCGGCCAGCGTGATCGACTGGGTATGCAGCCGCAGGGCCGCCGCCACCAGCGGATCCTTCCAGATGACGGCCACTAGCCGATCGCTGGCCTTGAGCGGAAACGGCCCGTTCCACTGGATCGTGCGCTCGTCGACGAAGGTCAGCCAACGCGGACCGAGGTAGAGCTGGCCGCCGAAGCCGCCGCTGCTCACGAACAGCATGGTCTTGCGCACGTCTGCGGCCTGCTCGCCGAGATCGAGCATGGGCCAGCCCACGCCGGCCGGAATCTCCTTGATTACGCAGGCTCCGGCCGCGCGATCGCCGAGCAGGCCCCACAGCCCCAGGTCGTCGCCGGCGCGCAAGGTCATGTCGCCATCGTCCCACAGCACGTCGCTGCCCTCGCGCAGGAAGCCGCCGGCCTGCTCGGGATACGTCAGGCCGTTCAGGCTCAGCAAGGCCTTGCCTGGGGCCGCCAGGGCCGCTGCTGGCATCGACGCGATCGCATCGCCATCCGCCTGGACCGTCACATGGCTCTCAACGAACAGCTGGCGCGCCACCTCTGGGGTTTCCGCCGTCTTCACGAAGTAGTTCGCTCCGGTGGTCGCAAGCACCGCGAGCACCTCACCATGCAGGAGCGCGATCCCGGGCGGCGAGGCCACCGCGGAGCCCGAGACCGTGAAGTCATCGCCCTCAATGTAGCGCAGGCCCCTGTGGTACAGACGGGTGCGCCCGGCCGGCCGGGGCTCGATTGCGAGGTCGAAGGTGCGGCCGCGCGCCGGGTGCAACGGGAAGGCCTCCTGATGCAGCGCCATCGCCCCTTCCATCGTGCGCGGGTAGAGCGCGACCACGCTGTCGGCGGGACCGGGGCCTGGGCCCTGTAGCCAGCGCACGCGCGGGCCCCGTGTCTCGAACGCACCCTCATGCTCGGTGAAGCAGCGGCCATTCACGAAGATCGTGCAGCGGTTTCCGACGCTGGGGGCCGATAGCCGGAACGCGCTCGCGCCGTTTGCGACGAGCACGCGCTCGGCGCGCCAGTGATCGGCCCCGCCGACCCAGGCCTCCAGCCGGATGACCGTACCGATCGGCAAGGCCTCGCGCTGCCAGGTGAACACGCCCCGGATGATGCGGAAGTCGGGCTCAAAGTAGGTCAGTCGATCGACAATCGCCGTCAGCACGGCCCCCTCGGGCGGTGCGAAAGGGGCCACGAACAGGAACTGGTTACGCTTCGTCACGACGAGGTTCGCCGTGGCGAAGGCGATGGTTACGTTCTCGCCTGCGATCGCCGGCGGCTGGGTGAAGGCCCCAATCCCACTCTCCAGCATGGCTACTCCACGAACTGGGAGAGTGGGTAGCTCAGGAAAGCCTTGTCGTCGTTGTCGACAGGGAAGGTCGCTCCCGTTTCGACGTAAGCCAGGAGCCGCAGATGGCGATTGACCTTCACGAGCGCGAGCCAGGTGACGAAACCCGCCCCCGGCGTGCCGACGCCAGCCTGGAACTCGATGCCGCCATCGACCTCAAAGTGGATGCCGTCATGCGGCCACTGGCCCAGCTGGGGCACGTTCTGCACGTCGAGCAGGCTCGTGGTGGGCCCCGCCGCAGGGCCGATCCGCATGCCAGCGACGACCGGGAACTTCTCTGCGACGGGGGCGGTGTAGCTGGCCTGCTCGTTGGCGACGCTGGAGTTGGACGAGAGCAGCAGGCCACGAGCGAGCAGCTCAAACACCTCGCCGCCCGAGACCGGCAGGAAGGGTAGCGCCGCATGTTGGTACACGAGCGCTAGATCCTGCACGGCGGTCAAGGGGTCACTCCAGAGGATGCCGAGCTTGAGCGAGTACGCGCCAGGCGTGAGCCGGTAGGTATCGCTGCCCACATGGTAGGCCCAGTCCGCCTGGTCGCCGAGCGGCAGCGCCAGATACTCCGCCTGCGCGAGCGTGAGCGAGACCTCGACGAGGTTGCGATTGAAGCCCGTCACCACGGCGGGGTACAGCCGGTTGTTCAGGTACACGCCATGGACGGCGGGCGTCGCAGGCGTCCGCACAAAGGAGAAACAGCCGAGCATGACGCGGTTGCTCGGAAGCGCAAACCGGTAGATCGCTTCACCGCCCGCGATCACAGTCTCGGCGACACGGCTCTCAGCCATCTCGCCGATCTCCAGACGTCGGGGGGCGTGGTTGAGGATCTTGCCGCCCAGAGCGACGTGGATCGTGACGAGCACGCCGGCGGCCAGCGCCGCCGTGAGCTCCAGTTCATGGTTTACGACCTCGCGGCGGTAGGTCTTGATCGCGAGGCCGCCACCCAGGGCGAGCGACGCATCGATCACGCCGAGCACCTCGCGGCCCTCGATCACCTCGGGCACGAGCAGCACGTTCGTGCCGTCGGCGGTGAGCGTCAGCTCGACCACCAGCGCGTCAGCCTTCTTGGGGTCACCGATCGCCGTGACCGTCGCGAGCAGATTGCCGGGCGTCGTCTCAAGCCTGAGCACTTCGGTGGCGTCCGCATGGACGATCGCCACGCCGTCGATCAAGGCCAGGAGCATGCGCGAAGCCGGCCGGGTCAGGTAGTCGGTGGAATCCTGCACGACCTCGAAGCTCAGCGAGATGTCGCCGAGCGGATCGAAGCCGGGTGCGGTGTCGTCGAGAACGCATGAGGCGGCCTGGGCGTCGATGCCGAGGTTCCAACTGCCAGCGATGGCGACCGGCAGGCCGGTCTCGACCCAGGCCAGCTCCGCCACGGGCTGGGTGCCAAGGATGCCGGTGTAGAGCGCACCGCCGTCGGGGCTCTTGAGCGTGAGCGTGCGGCTGCCGTCCTCGTAGGTGATCAGCTCGTTGGTCTTGTCGAGGTTCGGGGTGAAGCCGGTGCCGACCCAGTAGGGCACTGGGGCCGCGCTCCACTGGCGGCGGAATTGGTCGGGCGCACTCAGCGTCCGCACGCCCGGCGTCGGCGTTCCGTCGACGGTGTCGACCTGCACGGGCTTCTTGGAGAAGTACGTGGGCACGAGCGACGACTGGCCGAACATGCTGCGGTGCTCGGCCTTGAGGATCATGTCGAGGGTCTGGCCGAAGATCGCCTGGTGGTTCAGGCCCGTGAGCGAGAGCACGGGTGCGAGCACCTCGACCTCGTCGCTGTGCATGAAGTCATGGCGTTTGGCGTCCGGCCGACTGGGCACCGACAATGGGCCGAGGCCGCCGCCGGTGAGGTTGCCGAGGCTCCAGGGGTCGCGATTGAAGCGGTAGGCGTAGGCAACGGGTATCGCCCAGCTTTCGCCGTCGTAGGAGCTGGAATAGGGCGAGACGAAGTGGCCCAGCGGATGGCGCACGTAAGCGCCGCCGCCGATGCTTTGCACCTGGCCGTCGAGCATGGCCTCGTCGGAGAGCGCCCGGGTCGCGCCGGCGGCTACCACGAGCCGGGTCTTGGTCGTCAGAAAGCCCTCGTCGGCCAGGGGCACGAAGAAGCTGCCGTCAGCAGGCGGGGTCGCCTCGATCACGCGATAGGCCTCAAGGAATACCAGATCCAGCCGATCGCCGAGCAACGGCGCTTCCGGCAGCGTCAGCGTCTGGCTTGGCGCGCTGAACTGAACGCCGTTGATGATGGCGATCGCGTCTTGCAGATCCAGTGCGTTCGGCAAGAGCACCGAGGGCGTCACGACCAGGGGGGCCGCGAAGCCCGAGGGCAAGGCGTCACGGAACAGCTCGATCTCAGCGCCCGCCTGCGCGAAGCTCTGGGAGATCTCTGAGGCCAGGATCCAGCGGAGATCCTGGAGACCGGCGGCCCCCACGGGCACGTCGGCGTACGCCACCATGAACCCCAGGCTCTCGGTGTAGCTCGTGCCGGAGCCGACGGCACCGGTGTCGGGATCGACCCAGATGAAGATGCGCGAACCCACCAGGATCGTGACATCATAGGTGAAGGCCGCGGCCACGCGCGTGTCGACGATCGCGAAGGTGTCGCGGCCTAGCACCTCATGCCGGCGGGCGACCCGGAAGGGGGCCACGGTCAGCGCCTGGCCCAACCCCTCGATGTGATCGCGGGTGATCAGCACGACCTTGAAGCCCTCGGGGCTGCGGGCCTTGAGTTCGGCCTGTAAGACCTCGGCGAGCACGCCGAAGCCCATCAGGGGCGCGTTGAACGAGACGTCGGAGAAGTCCATCCCCGAGTAGTAGAGGTCGCCCGGCTGGATCGGGTTCGGGCTCGTGAGCAGGCGACTCTCCTGGCGCTCGACGTAGGTCAGCGTCAGATCGTCAAGCGAGGCTGCGTCGACGGGCCAGCTCACCTTGGCGAAGACCACATAGTTCGTCTGGGGAGCTGGGATCACGATGATGTCGTTGGTGCTCTCGGCATCGAATGCGATGTAGGCAAAGCCCGCCTGGCCGTCGAGCTCCAGCGCATAGATCGGCGCATCGAGATCCGACGGGCGCGTCGACAGCCACTCAAACGTGGGGCGATTGAAACGCACCTGAATTCGCCTCCCGCCCTGGCCGAAGCCGACGTTGCGGCCGTCCTCGGTGCGCAGGGTCGTCGGCGCGATATCGATCGAGGTCGAGAGCGCGTTCTTGGTCAGCTCGCCGCCGCTGAAAATGCCGAAGGTACCGAGGATCATGGGGGTTCCCTCATTGGAAGATTGGTCGGACCGTTTAGATGAAGATGATCTGCCAGTTGACGCTCAGGCGCAAGCGCGGAAACTTCTCCTGTGGCGGGAAGGTGAAGCGCGCGAATAGATCGCCGCCGGCGCTCTTGAGCCCGACCTCTGTGTAGGTCTGCCCGGTGCCGACGTTGGGCGCGAGCGTGCTGGAGAATACAACCGAGTCCGGCGTCGGGAACGATGCGGGCTCGATCACGCCGGAGGTGATCAGCTCGTTGCCAAGCTGGGTGTTCGAGCGATCGGGCGGCGTGTTGTCGGAGCCCCAGCCGACGGTCGTGATCTTGGCCTCGGCCAGGCCCGCGAGGGCGCGCGCCATGATGCCGCGCGCATCGAAGGTGATGGTGTTTGAGAAGACGTGCGAGACGACCTGGCCGTGATCGGGCGCACCGGGGTCGTCGACGATCGCCTTGATCTCGACGCGGCCCATGCATGGGGCCTTGGCCTTCTCTGGGTAGTCCATCGCGTAGTCGTCGATGTCGCCCGCGAAGACCAACTCCCCGGCGAGAACCGGTACCACATTGGGGGTCGCGGGCAAAATGGGGTCGGGGGCGTGGACACGCACCTCCAGCTGGGGGCCGTCGCCGCACGCCGCATCCGCGAGTGCTTTTTCCAGGAACGCGAAGGGGTCGTTCTTCTCAGGCGTCATGGCTTCTCCCCGTGTAGTCGGCGTAGATACGGCCCAGGTGTTCCAGCAGCATCAGGCGGAACTTCGCTTCGACCTGCCGTATGAGCTTGCTGCAACTATTATAGGACTCCCCGATCTGGACTCCATATCCGTTCCAGCCGGCCCCGATGCGTCCGTCCGCCGTGGCCTTGGGGGCCTCGCCGGCGATATACTTGATCGGTACGGGCTGACTCGCGACGTAGATGCCGTAGTACTGGCCGAGCAGCAACCCTTCGGAGAGCGGCAGCTTGCGCAGGCAGTCGATGATCGCCCCCATCACCATCGTGCCGACGACGGCGTCCGCATGGTCTGGCACCGAGAACTCGCGGCTGGAGCGATGGGCGTGGGTGTCGGATTCACCGGGTGTGCCGAAGACGTACTCGCCGCAGCCGTCCGAGCCGAGCGGCAGGCAGCCGCCGAGCAAGGAGAGCATGTTCAGGTGTCGCTGGTGGTTGACGAAGGTCTCGTCCAGCTCAGGCTCGGCGGAGTGCCCCATCTCAAGCCGATTCATGACCTTCTTTAATTTTACGACGTCGGGGAATGGCATCTTGACCGGGTAGGCCATCTCGCCGAAGTAGCTCACGAGCGCCTTGTGGATGCGCCAGGCGGCATAGGAGAGCAGTCGCGTCTTCCGCTTGACCAGGTCGAAGCGCTTGATCCCATCCATGAGGCCGTATAGGCCCTCCTGGCGGATGTCTTCCTGCGGCACCCAGGAGGGTACTGTGAACTGGCGCATCACGATCGTGACGAAGGGCGCATGTGCATCCAGTAGCATCTGCATCGCCTTCTTGTCGCCGGCCTGGGCGCGTCGGATTAGCTCGCGCTCCTCGCTGGCCGAGAGCCTCAGGCCCTTCTCATGGAAGACGACTTCGCGGGCCGGCACGAGGATCACCTCAAGCGCTTCGGCTTCCTCCATGTCCTCCCACTCACTCATGTAGAGCTGGCTTCCGGGGTCTGCACGAGCTTCTTGAACGCATCCGGATCGTAGGCCTCGGTCAGGCTCAAAGGCAGGCCTATCTTGAAGCCGCGATCGTAGGAAACTTGGGGGTCCTCGCCGTGGGCGATGCGGATGCTTGAAATGCGGAACGGATCCGCCTGGACCGGCAGCACGCGCGGCATCGCCAGGGTGTAGAGGACCGCCCAGATACCGCGATGGTTGTAGCCTTCGGGCTTCTTGCCTAGCACGCTGAGGACCTGCACCCGGATGGCATCCGCGAACAATTCGATCACGAACCCACCCAGCCAGATCTTGCGCTTGGCGAGCCCGTTCAACTCCGCCTCGAAGCAGACGCAGATGTCGCGCCAGGCCGCAGGGGCCTCTTCGCGCGCCGCGCACAGCACGGCCGTGAGGTGCGCGCTGGCCTCCTCGGGCGTCATCGGTGAACCGTTCTCTGGCATCCCTATAATAACCTCGAAAGGCGCTGGCTTCGTGTGGCCCCATCCCGGATGTGGGACCGACCAAAGTGCCAACCGGCTCAGGCCATTATAACAGAACGCTTTCGCTTCTTGAGGAGGATGACATGATCCGTCGCATCGTACGGCCCGGAGTGGAGATTCAGCAGATCTTCCTTGAGGCCAACCCCAATCTGACCACGCCGGAGTTGCCGACCGTCGTGGTGGGCATCAACCGCCAGGTGGTGAGCCAGGCGGTGGCGGGCGACTATGCGAAGGGTTCGGACCTCACGGTCGCCTACCCCGGCATCGAGGTCGCAGCCGTCGTCGAGCCCGACACGGTCGCCGTGCGCCTGCGCGCGGTGTTTCTGGAGATCTTCGACGGCGGGGCCATCACCGGCACCTTCGCAAGCGACAAGATGACGATCGTGCCCGCTGGCGGCAACGACTTCACGACCAAGGCTGTCGCCGTCGGCGACGAGGCGGTCGTAACCTCGGGCGGCGTCACCTACCGCGCGAAAGTCACGAGCGTTGACTCCGCCTCCGTCGTGACGCTCGATCGCGACATCCCGTTCGCGACGCCCGCGACCTTCGTCGTCGAGCGCAAGGCCGCAGATACCACGCTGCCCTCGACCGCATACACGGTCGGCGCTGACGACGTGACCCTCTCGAACGGCCTCCTGATCACCACCCTGCCCGTCTTGCGCGGCGAGGTGCTGATCACGTTCAAGGCGGTCCGCCAGCTGACCGCCAACCGCCTCACCAACATCAACCTCGCCACCGAGATCGAGGCGAAGCTGATGGCGGCCAATACCGACAACCCGCTCGCCCTGGGTGCCGCCTTCGCCAAGGCCAACACCGTGAGTTCCGTGCTCGCGATGGCGGTCGAGGAGGACACCCCGATCGGCTGGCTCACCGCGCTGGACTTCTTGCAGAACGAGCCGGTCCACTGCATCGTGCTACTCACGCAGAACCCCACGATCCACGGCTTCCTCAAGACCCACGTCGAGCAGCTCTCGACCCCCGAAAAGAGCAAGTTCCGCATCGGTTTTGTGAACTACCCGCATCCGCGGGAGTCGCTCGTCGTCTCCCAGCTGGATCTCGCGAAGATCAAGCGCGTCACCGGCGAGGTCACGATCACCCAGCCGGTAGCCGACTTCGCAGGCAGCGTGCTCGTGGGCGACTTCATCGAGGCGATCCTGCGCACGGGCACGAGCCCCACGTCCACTCCCGCGCATGCGGGCTTCTGGCGCGTCACCGAGGTCAAGAACCAGACCACCCTCAAACTCCAGAGCGCGAAGTACCTGGGCGAGGTCGGTGAGGGCGTCTACGTCGAGGATACGGTCAACACCGTGGCCGTCGACTTCGCCGACGACTTTGTGGATCTGCGCGTCTTCCGTGTGCTCGACAAGGACGGCCAGGCCGATGCGATCGCAGCTCTCGCGAGCTCGATCAACTCGCGCCGCATCGTCTATATCCCCAACCACGAGGTCGAAGCCCAGGTCGGCGCGACGTCGGGCGTGGTCCTGCCGGGCTTCTACCTGTGCGCGGCCTACGGCGGCATGTGCGCTGGCTTCCCGCCCCACCAGGGCTTCACGAACCTGGCGGTGATCGGCTTTGAGCGCGTGCGCTACGCCTCGCGCTACTGGACCGACGATCAGATGGGCCTGATCGCGGGCTCGGGCGCGGCTTTGGTGGTCCAGGACTCCGACACCTCCTTGCCGGCCATGTACATCCAGACCACCACCGACAACTCGACGGTCCAGCGCCAAGAACTCTCGATCACCCGCACGCTCGACTTCTACTCGATCGGCCTCAAGGCCCGACTCGGGAAGTACATCGGTCCGTACAACCGCATCGCGGCCACGCTGACGGACATGAAGAACGACATCGACGGGTACCACTCGGGCCTGCTCAAGATTCGCTACCCGAACATCGGCTCGCCGATCATCTCGGGCGTGATCAAGGAGCTGATCGAGGACGAGTTCGAGGCTGATGCCGTCCGGCTCGTCACCGACGTCGAGATCCCGACGCCCATCAACCGCATCCGCGCCACCGTGGAGGTCCTGGGCTAAGGCCCGGGACTTTCCCCCGCAGAAGGAGATAACCCACGATGACGACCATCAGCCAGTTCCTCAAGAACCAGGGCCTGCTGCACCCCGTTACCACCGGCGTCAACGACTACGACTTCATGAACCGCGTGGTCCAGTTCGACGACGACCCGAACAACGTGGCCAGTGGCGAGGCCACGATCCTGTTCTCGGGCCCGCCGGTATTGAACCCGGGCGGCGCGAACGCGCAAAGCATCTCGGATCTGCTCGTGCCGATCGGCGCGGTGCAGAACTTCAACGACACCGAGGTGCCGCGCATCGTGCCCTTCAATGAGATGGGCTCGGTGCTGGAGCGCCAGGCGGCCGGCACCCCGCAGACCCAGGCTCAGATGGGCCGCGTGCTGACCTACCACTCCAACCTGCCCCATGCGCTGTACGCCTGGATCGCCAAGCTCAACGAGAAGCCGACCCAGTTCATGTTCGCACCTGGCGAGAAGGACGGCCCCGGCAAGGCGCACCTCACCAGCATGTTCTCGGATCTGTTCCGCGTGCCGTTCGGCATGCTGCTCGTGACCGTGACCGCCGGCGGCAACGTGGTCTCCAAGGAGTACTACGAGCGCTGCCTGATCGCCCAGAAGGGCAAGACCGTCCAGGCCGGCAACCCGCTGATCGTCGAGCAGGTCGCGATGCGTGTGACCCGCAAGGTCCCCGCCGACACGATCACGCTCAACGTCGCCGATCTGCACAACATTGAGTACATCATGGAGCTGGGCAACAGCACCGTCGCGTAACGAGGAGACCCACACGTGGCGAACTTCCTCAACCAGCTGCGGTATGACGCCATGCGGTCGATCTCGGACGCGAATCCGTTCGAGAAGGCCGTGTGGAAGGACGAGCTACCGCAAGAGCTCGCCCAGCCCGGCTACACCTTCCTGTTCTCAGGGCCGCCGACGGTGCCGGCGGCCCTTGAGCTACAGAAGTTCATCACGCCGATCGGCATGATCACGAGCGTGAACCCAACCAGCTCCCGCCAGTTGCAAGGCATCAAGGAGTTGGGCAACCGCTACACCCGCTACGTCGGCGGGGCCTTTCAGCATGCCGTCACACTCAACCGGGTGCTCGGCCGCGACGCCAACCTGGTTGGCATGCTCTACCGCTGGGCCTACAACCTCGACTCCAAATACCACTCCGACCCCGCCGGCGGGCAGTGGACCTACCGGCAGATGGTCGGGCTCGACTCGGATCTGCTCAACGTGCCGTTCGGGCTCTACCTGGTCATGATGACCGAGAACCTGGAGCCCATCAGCGCCGAGTACTGGGAGCGCTGCATGATCGGCCAGCACGCGAAGCCGATCAGCACCGACCAGATCATCATCATGGAGTACTGCCAGATCGCGTTCTCGCGGATCGTGCCCATGAAGAACATGGTGATCGCTGTCGGCGGTGAGCAGGCCTTCAACGTCGGGGCCAACAACGACGCGATCGACAGCCCGACCCAGGGGCCAGGCGGCAGCGCGTCGTTCTCGATTCAGGGCACAGGCAACAACGCCGTCGCCTGAACCAGTGCAGGCCTAAGCGAAGAACCCGCTGTCGGGGTTGCGGGGGCCAGCGACTGGCGGAGCTGGAGGCTGGTAAGCTTGGGGCCCATCCGGAGCGTCCGGCAGGATATTTTCAACATAGACGCGGATCCTTTCGGCGAAGAGGGTGTCGAAGTCGCGCCCCTGGCCCTGGAGGTCCTGGAAGAAGACCTCTGAGCGATCGGGGAACGGGAAGTCAGGGATCGGCAGGTGGTGGAGCGCGCCACCCTTGTCGGCCGGCTTGGCGTTCAGGAGCTGGCGCACGCCCGCACGCAGTCGACTCGTGCGCTGCACGCCGTTGACGATCCAGACGTGGTTGGGCGGCGTCATCTCGATGATCACGTCCTCGGGGTTGATGATCGACCAGTTGCTGGTCCAGAGGTTCGCGGGGCTGCTCTCGATCACGCGCTCGGCCGTGATGTTCGAGCCCTCCTGGTCGAGGCTCTGCTGGGCCACGTAGATGGGCAAGGGCGGGTAGTAGCCGCGGCGCAGGCCCGTGCCGTAGCAGGTCCGGCAGTCGTTGTCCCAGGCACCCTGCTCACGCGTGGTCACGCAGACCGGACACAAGGGGCCCGAGCGCCGGCGCGTGTAGAGCATGGCCGGGGCACCCTCGGAGCGCCCGAGCTTCCAGCGCTCGCGGCGCTGGAGCATCAGGACATCCTCATTGGGGCGCGCGGTGATGGCGACGGTATTGCTCTCGACCACCACCGCGCCGATGGTCGCGACGACCCGGTAGAAGGCTGGCTTGAACTTGCTGCGCAGCTCGATGCCGTCGAGGTAGCTCTCGACGGCGAGGCCCTCGGCGACGGGCTCAAAGCCGGTCCCAGCGTTCCCCGAACGAAAGAGCGCGTAGCTCACCGGGGCGAAGACGATGTCCTGGAGCCGCCAGCGCAGCGCCACTCGATCGTCGCCCACGAACAGGACGTCCAGACGCAGACTCACTACCTGACCTCCTAAGACTGGATGGAGGCGCGCATGGGCCTAGCCATACCAGAGCGGCGAGCGGACGCCGCCCCAGCCGCGCGCGATGTTGATCTGGTTCTTCTTGTCGGCGACGCGCTTGTCGATGCGCGGCGTCAGGCGATCGACGATGGCCTGGAGGCCCTGCCACTGCTCGTGGATGTTGATCTGGAGGCCGGCGTCGGTCGTCGAGTTCTGGTTGCGCGCATGCCAGATGATCACCTCTTCCAGCGCCTGCACGACGGCCATGTCCGTGAGCAGCTTGCGGTCGGGGAAGTTGAGGTGATCGAAGCCCGTGTCGATCGGCGGCGAGCCGTTGAAATCGGCGATCGCGTCGATGATGCAGCCTGCCAGATCGCCGTCGCTCCAGCACTCGGGCCAGACCTCGTTGAACTGGGGTCTGTCGCGGAGCTGACTGCGCAGCTGCTCGACGGTCACCGCGCAGGCGGGGTCATTCGCCATTAGGTCGTCTTTGGCGGCCATGTCGTCTCTCCTTGCAGGGTGTCCGAAGTTTGCTCACTTCTTCGGACACGAAGAAGCGCCCGCGCCGTCACCGGCGGGGCGCTCCGCAGCAGCCTGGGCTACTTGCCCCTGTTGGACTTCTTCTCGGCCTCGGCGTCGGTCTTGGCCTTCTTCTCGGCTTCGGCCTTTTTCTCGGCCTCGATCCGATCGGCTTCGGCCTTCTTCTCGGCTTCGGCCTGTTGTTCTTCTTCGCGTCGCTTCTCGGCGGCCATCTCCGCATCCCGCTGGGCGTCTGCGGCAATCGAGGCCTCGGCCGATCGGCGGCGCTGGTTCTCGTCCTCGTCGGGGTCGGTCGTGGCTGTCACCGTCACGCTTTCATCCGGCTCGGACGCCTTGTCATGGTAGCTGATCTTGCCGGCGTCACGCATCCGGTGACCGCCCCTTTCGTCCCACGGGCGCAGGAGTTTCTCCGTCACGGGAGCCTCCTGGTGGCCTGGGATCTGCTTGTTGGCAACCTGAATTGCGCCACCAGTGTGGTTCTTGACGAACCAAACCTGGTTCTGATTGCGTTCGCGCTCACGCATGAGAGAGACTCCTTGTCTTGAAAGGACAGCAGAGACGATGGGCCACGCGCCTCAGCACGTGACCCATCGGTCGGACCCGTTAGGTCAGGTTCTGCTTGATCGGCGCACGGGCGTTCACCAGGTTGCGCCCGATGATCTCGCGGGTGTTCGTGCTGAGCACGCCGTCGCGGTACTCGATCCACTGTTCCGCATCCGCCAACATGTACGCGATGCCGAGGTACTTGAGGGAGGGGAGGTAGTAGAGCGTGTCCTTCGCGATGATGTCCTGGTTGTTGGTCAGGATCCAGCGGAAGCCCATCCACGACTTGTACTTGAGGGCCTCGCCCTTGGGTCCGAAGTCGACCAGGTCTTTGACAACATGGCTACCGTACGTATCGGACTTCCAGCGCAAAATATCGAGGTAAGTTACCTCATTGACAAGAATCATCTCCGCAGACAGGCGGTTGTTGACCATCGCCTGCGTGGCGTCGGCGATGTGGTCCTTGTCGAGGGTGCCCAGCGAGCTGATGTTGTTCGTCGCGGCGTACTTCGCGACGCAGCGCTCGATGGCACCGATCAGGAAGTGGTCCTCGACGGCGAGCATGTCGTTGCGCGCGACCGACTCGATGAAGGTCTTGATGGGGAAAGGCGACGCCAGGAGCTGCGCCTCGTGCATCTTGAGGGTCTTCGTCTTGATCGGCTTGAAGTAGACGGGAGCGACCTGGGTGCGGAACCAGAGATCCTTCGACGCCTGCATGTAGTCGACGGCCATGGCGATATACTCGCCAAAAGAGGGTTCCACTGGTACTGTTGTCATTGGGACATCAGGATTATTGATGTCCACCACGAGCTGATCTGCGGTGATCGGGGCGAAGGGCATCACGCGGCGCGCGATGCCGTCTTCACGGAGCGTCGTGAGGATGATGTCCTCGTTGATGCCCGTTGCAGCTTGCTTGACCCCGTCGGGGCCTTCCTTGACCAGGTTCAGGAAGCCCTGGTTCATCATGCGCGCATCCATGGGGTTCGGGGATGCGCTGGTATTCGCGAAAGACATCACGGTCTCCTTGTTGATGCGGGTGGGGGGTTAGCCGAGCGTCCGGACCTGAATCGAGTTGTCGCCGATCTGGGCGGAATCGAACTCGACATAGGCCACCACCCGCTCGCCGGTGTTGGTGCCGTGGTTGGCTGGGCAGAGCTTGCCGTTCTTGACCGTGAGGGGCAAGTTGGCGGCATACGTGCTCAGCGCGACGGCAGCGCCGCCGACGAGGCCGATCGTCAGACGATCAGCCGGGAAAATTCCGACCACGGAGCCGAGCATACCGGTGACGGTATCGGTCCGCTCCTCGCCGGGGTAGTTGTCCGTCGGCAACGGGTTGCCGAGGATCACCTGGGTGTTCCCGGTGAAGACCAGGTAGAGCGAGCGCTCGGCGTCCGAGGCCAGTACGAAGTGGCCCTCCTCGCCGACGACCGCCGAAGGCGCGACGAACAGGCCATCCTTGATCGCGAGCGGGGCTACGAGAGCCGACGGCGCGAGCTTGCAGGGCACCTTCGCGAGGGGCGAGGTCAGCAGATCGAATCCGCCGTCCTTGAAAGTCTTCTTGGGCATGCCGGGGGTGCCGAAGCTGATGGCAGACATCAGGGTCCTCCTTGAATCAGTGGGAATGCAGGGTTGTGGGGTTGCTCGCTAGAGCGGGTCAGTGGCCGGCCTTCGACCGACACAGGGCTTCAAAGCGGCCTTGGCCGCCTTCGGCCTGAGCATCGGAAATGGGAACGGGATCACCAAAACTCGCGCTCTTGCTAGAGCCCGCATGGCCGCGGAGCATCCCCGCAACCATCGTGTCGGCGTCCTCCGCGGACTGCTTTTCAAACAGTGCCGCATACTTCGGGAACTCCCCCGCATCGATCGCGCTCTCGTCCAGGAGCTGCTGGGCCTGCTTGCACGCACGCTCCTTCACGGATGCGGCATCAAACAGCTCGGCGGCCTCTTTCATGAGGGTCGCGGCCTTGGCGTAGGAATCAGTCATATCGGGTTTCCCTCGCGATGGGAGATTGGTCGGTCCGGAACCAGATGCACGGGCCTGGCGAACTTTCTCGGTGATCTCACCCGCTCCGTAGATGGCGGCGACGTCGGTTCCGACGTTCTTGACCATCTTGCCGGCTTCGCCGGTGAGGCTTGGCACCTCCACGTTGTGGAGCGTTGCCGCGAATGAGTCGTCGCTCGCCAAGTCCCGCAGTCCCTGGAAGGTCTCGCCCTTATTATAGTGAGTTTTCACGAGCGTATTCAGATCGTCCTCAAGGGCCTTAGCCTTGGTCGCATCGGTGGTGCGCAGGCCGTCTATTTCGTCGCCCAGGGCGCGGATCCGCTTGCTCGACAGAGTGGCCTGTTCACTGCGCGCGAACAGCCCCTTGGGCAGATGCGCATCCAGGCCGGCGTGGCGCGCGATCGACTGGGCCGCACGTCCCGCATGGAAGTCGATCCGCTCCGCCCCGCGTGCGGCAGCGGCCCCCAGTTCGGCGGGGTCGAGATGCTTTGGCAGTTCCTTGCCGACAAGCTTGGCGGCACCGGACGCCAGGTGATGCAGACCCCCGAGGATCAGGCTGCTGTTCTCGGGCCGGACGATGGCACGGTGCATCTGCGGGTTGATCATGGCGCTGGGGGCTCGATCGGCATGGCGGACAGCATCATCGCCTGGGCGGCTGCGACGCGATCTTTCATTCCGCGAACGGCCGCATGGTGGGCCACGGTCCCATAGAGGTGGGGATGGCGTACCGCATCCGGCACATGGTGCCCCGAAAGTTCCAGTTCATCGACCGCACGGGCGTGGTTGGCGAGACTCTTGATCTCCCCGCCCTTTTCACCCACGAATGCACCGGCGAGCGCGCCGGGCACCAGGGCCAGGCCTCGGCTGCCCGCAAGCGCTGATACGCCAGCTCCGGCCGCAGCGCCTGCGGCGGCTCCGCCGACCCGGTGGAGCCAGTAGCGCTTAAAAGGATGCTCGATCTCGTTGCCGAGATCGATCGCCGCGCGCTTGGCGATCTCACCGTAGGCGATCAGCGTCAGCGCGTCGGCAGCCGTGCAGGCAGGATCGACCGCCGGGGCGAGTGCCTCGGCGGCCTTGGCGAGCCAGTGACTGGTCGCGCGATCCATGTTTAGACGGCCCTCAAGAGTAGAGCCTGGGCGACCAGGCCCGCATGGGCCATGCCGGGGGCGGCAGCGGGGATCTGCCTGGCCGACTTGATGGCCTCGGTTGCCGTCTTCGCCAGATCCGCATAGAGCAGGTTCGTGTAGATCGAGGCGAGCTTCTTGTCGATGATCGCCCGATCGGACTCGTCCTGGCTCGCTGCCTTCTCCTGGCTGGCGACCGCGAGTATGTCTGCGGCTTCCCGCATCTTGTCAGACGCCTGCTTTCGCAGGTCGTCGACATCGGTCTGCCAGGTTTTCATCGGCGCGCCCCTACTGGACGATGCCGACGGCCTGAGCCGAGGCTATCGTCTCGTCGTGCCCGGCCTCGAAGGCCTCTTTCACGGCCAGGACGCGCAGGACATGGGCGTACTCGGGGTTGGTTGACGCCAACTTGGTCGTGTGGAGGTCGAAGATGTCCTCAAACAGGTCCTTGGCGGCGATGGTGTCGTCGCCGGAGCGGGCCGCCTGCTTGTCGCCACTGGCGAGGCCCTCCCAGAAGGCCTCTTCCGCCGGCGAGTCGAAGGCTACTTTGACCTGGGTCTCGGCGGCCTGTTTGACGGCGGGCGTTGCGGGCGCAGCGGTGATGCCATTGAAAAACTGATCGAAAGCGGACATAGGGGTTCTCCTTCGCGCCCGGCCTACTGGCCGGTCTTCTCGGAGGCCCGCTTGAGGACCTCCTGCTCGGCGTCTTCTGCGCCCTGATCGAAAGCCATCTTGACGGCTTCGATATTCAGGAACAGGGCGTAGTCTGGGTTCTCCGACGCAAGCTTGGCGCTGTGGTCGTTGAACGCATTCTCGAACGATGCCTTCTCCTCGGCAGTCAGCGTCTGGAAGTCGACCGTCTGACCAGCGGACTTCTCGCCGACAGCGGTGGCGAGGCCCAGGCGGGCGTCGTCGGCCTGGAGCATGGTGAGCGCTTCGACCATGCAGGCCGCCTTCACCTCGGGCGACAGTGCGTCGATGCTGGCTTTGAGACCTTCGGGCGTGCCGAGGTCAACCGAGGCCTGCTTCTGGGGGGTGCTGGTATCTGCGGGCGCAGGGGCCGCAGGGGCGGCGGCGGAATCCTCGCTGGCGCGCTTCGTGGTGATCTGATTGATCAGCGATTCGATATTGAGGGTCGTCATGGCGGTCGTGTCCTCCCTTGAAGGTATTATAGGGCGTCTGGCTTCGGGGATCGGTTGCGGTCGACCAGGGCCAGGCCCTTGCCGATCGCGTGGGCGGTGGCGTCCACCATGGGCTTGAACAGCAGGCCGTCGATGACGCCCCCTGCGCTGGCCCCCATCACGGACACCGGGCCGCCCCCGCGGGGGTTGCTAAGGAGTCCGTAGAGAACATTGCTGGTGGCGTTGTGCGCCAGCTCGCCCTTGCTGCGCTGGAAGTAGGCGGCCAGGCTGGCCTCCTCGTCGGCGGCGCGCTTCATGTGCGCCATGAAGGCGTCGTAGGGCCGGCTCATGCTGGCCCCTCGGCGAGCAGGCGCGTGATCGCGGCCGCATTCGGCCTGGCGACGCCGACGCGACCCGATGCGAGCTTGCAAAGCGCGTGGTAGATCGCGAGCTGGCTGTCGGCGCGCTCGCTCATGATCGGCGGAGAAAGTCTGGCGGCAGACTTCGCGAGCCGGACAAGCCGGCCGACCAGGTGCTCGGGTAGATAGGAGCGGCTGGGCGCGAAGGGGGCCAGCAGCGCCTGGGCCCGCGCGACCTTGCGAAAGTCCCAGCTGGGGGCAAGTGGCTGGCCTGCGGACTTGAGCGCAGAGAGATCGACGTCATCGTATCGAACCGGGCGGCGCACCGCGAGCCGATCGAGGTCAATGGTGTCGTCGCTGGCGTACTTGAGGCCGAAGTGCAGGGCGAAGACTTCACTCGGGCGCAGCGCCATGCCTAGTCGTTCACTGGCCTCCAGGATCGACGGCAGGCCGAGGCCCGCGAGCTTTGCGAGGGCTTCGATCGGCAGCCGCTGTTCGGCGTCATAGAGGGCCAGGGCCTCCTCGTCGGCCATCACGTCGCTGGGGAGGTCCGGCGTGTCCTTGGTCAGTTCGGCGCGTTTGGCGGGGACGGCGGGCGCACTCGCGATCTTCATGAGCGTCAGGGCCTCTGGGGCAGCGGGGTTCTCGACCATCGAGTCGTCGAAGAACCAGGGGAAGTCGTTCATCATGCACACGCGCAGGCCGTCCGCGAGGATGTGACGGTTCTGGGAGTTGATGCCCGGCTTGAGGTGCTGGCAGTAGCTCACGCGGGTGACCGCGAGGTTGCCGCACCGCGAACAGCGATCAAAGGGGATCTTGCAGGCCATTGAGGTGCCGACCGGCTCGCCGGCGTCGATACGGGTGGCCCACTTCGCACCCTTCTTGCGGTCGATCCAGAGGATGTTCTCGCAGCGGTGCATGCGATCGTTCCAGTAGGTGCCTGCGATGCCGCCGATCGCGAGTGACGGATCGGTGTTCCGGTGCTCCTCAAAGGTGTGGCCGTTCAGGAAGGTCTTGTGCCCCCAGTCCTTACCCTTCATGCGTGCGGCGAGGCGGTCGAAGAACGACATCGGCACGTCCGCCGGTGGCAGGCCCAGGAGGCCGGCTTCGGGGAAGGCGTCGCCGTTGTTGTTGTCGCCCCAGAACTCAAACGAGCCCAGCGCCACGTTTAGGATGTAGACGCGGCCGGCCACCGGCGTGATCTTGGCGGCGGCTTCAAGCGCCTCTTCGGCGGCGGCGACCTTGGTGCGCCCGCGTCGATCGTCGATCTCAAGGCGGCCGTGGCAAGACACGAGCGGCGTCACGCGCTGCTCGCCCTCGTTCAAGAATGTGCGATCACCCGATGGGATGATCTTTTCCTGCCACTCGCCCACGGCGGCCTACCCGTAGTAGGCCGCAGCCTGGCGGCGGCGGGCGGTGATCTGCTCGTCGAGGATCTTCTGCTCGGCCACGTTCTTCGCGACCGCACCGATCCCCAGTGTCCAGGCGGCACCGGTGGCGATGCGGCCAGCGATCTGGTCGTTCATCTGCGCGCCCACGCCCTTGAGCGCCGTGCCGGCGCGCCCGACGCTCTCAAGACCTTCACCGACCATCTCCGTCGCCCGGCGCACACCCGTGCCCACATGGACGAGGCGCGAATCGAAGGCCTTCCAGCCGCGGGCGGCCTCGTCCCACATGCCGGCGCTCTTGGCCGTGGCTGCGAGCGCGAGCAGGCCGGCCATCTTGGGGATGCCCATCTGGAGCATGGCCTCGCGGCGATGCTGGTTTGAATTATGCACGCCGGAGATGCCGCCCAGCGTGCCGCCGGCGACGGCGGCGGTGCCGATGCCGGGCATGCCGATCTTCTTTCCCTTGGTCGCAATCGCGAGGGCTGTGCTGAGGCCGGTCCCGATGCCAGCTCCCGTCACCGCATGGCGAGCCGCTGTTGAAGCGGTGTTCGCGACGGGGTTGACGATCTGATCGTAGGGATCGCCGACATTGGCGGCCTTGGCGGCCGCCGCGAGCGCGATGACCCCGATCGTGGGCTTCTGCATCGTGAAAACTCCTGGGGCAGCGGTTGCCCGCCGCCCCTCATGACGGATTGACGCCTACGCCTTGCCGGCCAGGCGCTGGAGCGCGAAACGACGGCCCATCTCGTAGCCGTCCTCGATCGTGCTCGAAGCCAGCTTGTCGAACCAGGCGTTTTGCTCGGCGCTCGATGCCGACTTGGTGTTCGCGTAGTTCTGCATGTTGACATTCATGCACTGTTCGGCGAACCCCTTGGCGTACTCGACGATCGTGGCGACCTTGCCGGTGGCGGCAGCCTGCTCGACGGCCTGGAACAGGTTCTGGCCAGGCATCGCCGTTGGGATAGACTTGTTTGTGCCCATGCCGCCGTCCGGCTCCAGGCCGACGCCGACCGGTGCGGCCGAGGCTGCGGCGCGCTGGGCCGAGAGGGCGCTGTTGGTTGCGGTGGCTGGGTCAGAATCCTGCATCCCCATGTTCTGGGGACCGTTGCCGACGGAGCCGGCACCGACGGCTTCGTTCGCCTTCTTATTCTGGATCGTCATGAACAGATCAAATGCGGACATGGTTTCCTCCTGAGTGGACGCTTGTCTACCCGTATTATAGGGAGACCGGGTGGGTGGGCTTTGGGGATGCGGACGCTAGGGAGAGAGCATTGAGTTGACGGTCTTGTTGAGGCCCAGCAACTGCTCGCCGAAGTGGCCCGAGTTACCGTTGATGACGCTCTGGGCGGAGAGGAGATCCTTGTAGACGGCATGATCGAATCCGCCGAAGTTCACCAGTCGCTTGACCACGGAGCCCGCGACCAGCGGCTGCCTCGCGAGCCCGGGGGCGGAGGAGCGGATCGTGTCGAAGTAGAGCTTGACCTGCTCGGGGTTCTCGCGCTTGAGCTCGGGGTAGAGATCGAGCATCTGATTGTAGGAGCGATGCTCGGCGAGCCGACCCATGGCCATCTGGCCGAGACCGAATGCGCCAACGCCGGCCGCTACCGCGAGTTGGGTCTGCATCTTTGGCTGACTGAGCGTAGCCTTGACGCCAGCGGCAATGCGATCCCAGAAGGCTTCCTTGTTGAAGCTCACAGGCGATACCCTCCACGAAACACGCCCAACTCCGCACGGACATGGTCGAGCTTTTCCTTGGCGTCGAGGATCGCGACCTCGGAGTCGTGAATCGAGCCCGCGATCGCCGCCATCTTCTCGATCTGCGCGATCGCGGTGGGCAGGTAGAGCTTGAGCTGCTCGGGCGAGTACGGCCACACCGTGGCCGCACACTTCTCAACCGCTTCGCGCATGAGCGACTGCGCGTACTCCGGCTGGGCTGCGATCAGGTCGTCGAAGCCAGCGGTGCCGACCAGGCCGACCTGCCGCGCGAACTTGGCGAGGCCGATCATCTCTTGCTTGCCCTGGCGAACCTGGGCGTTCAAGCCCTTGACTTCCGTCTCCAGGCCGCGCTCCTGGCTCGCGTACTTGGCCGTCATCATCGGGCCGACATTGAGCGGCTTGGGTGCGCCCGAGAACTGTCCGCCGACGCCGATGCCGCCCGAGCCGAAGCCCGTGGGAGCTGCGGTCGCTGCGGCGGACTTGGTGGCAGCGGGGCGCATCCGGTGCAAGATCGCCCCGGCGTCGGCGAGCGGAGACTCGTCCTTGCGCCCATCGAGCATCGCGCGCTTGTATACATGCCGGTTCACCAGCGGCGTGAGCGCCTGAATCACCCCGGCCGACAGACCCCGCTCGGACGCGATCTTGGTGATCGCGTCCTCAAGGTCACGGTTGGATGCAAGTGGCGCGGATGCAATCTCGCGGGCCATGGCGTCCAGATCGGGTCGGATGTTGTTCATGCCACTCTCACCTCGGGGCCGACATGTCGATGTCCGAGGGTATTATAGGGGGCCTGGGAAACGAGTCGCCCTAGGCGAAGCTGAACGCGTTGTCGAGGCGGTTCTGCACGCGATCCATGTCGAACTCGGGCCACGGCGAGACCACTTCCTTCTCCAGCGCACTGGCGCGCTGCGTGATGATGCCGACGATCGCCTCGCCGTGCTCGTCCATCTTGCCGCGGTTCTGCGCGAGCACGTAGCCCTCGATGAACTTCTCCATGTCAAGAATCTGGTGACTGGAGCCTTCCATGATCGCAAAGACGATCGGCTTGCGTACCGCCTGCGTCTCGGGGTCGATGACGCCGTCGTGAAAGATCACTTCGAGGTCCTTGTCCGTGCCGATCACACGTTTGATGTTCTCGTAGGGGATCGTCTCGTTGACGCGAGACTTGGCATGCTGCCTGACGAAAAGACCATTGGGCTTGAGCTCGCCGGTGCGATTGCGCGGGCCCTGGACGGTCGGAAGCTCGAATCCCATGGGGGTTCCTCCTGCTCGTATGCTAAACTGGCAGTACCAAGCTACCACTTCGGAGGCGCATCTACAAGGGAGCCCCATGGGTGCATCCACGCCGGTTCTGATACGCGACGAACACGGCCGGCCGGCCCTGGTCTCGACTGACCAGGATGGTCGCCAGATCATCATCACGAACAAGCAAACGATCGCCGAGTCGATGTTCAAGTTGAAGGGCGAAAGCTTTTCGCTGGACGAGCATCCGCCGTTCGCCGACATCTACAACGTCAGCGCGAAGTACACCGTGATCTGCTCGGGGCGTCAGGTCGGCAAGTCGGTCACGGCCCGGAACTTCCAGACCGCCGAGTGTCTCGGCTCGCATCACTGGGAGTCGATCGCCGTCCTGCCGTCGCTGATGCAGATGCGCCGCTACTCGCAGAATATCGGCAAGATCATCGCCTCGCCGGACGTGAAGAACTGGTGGGTCGACAACAACTGCCGCAAGAACGTCACCGACCGCAGCTTCGTCAACGGCTCGGTCATGTACTTCGGCGCGACCTCCCAGCTAGAAAGCCTGCGCGGCCTGTCGGCCAACCGCATCCTTGAAGACGAAGTTCAGGACATGGTCAGCGATGACCTCGCGATCGTCGAGGAGTCGCTCTCGGGCCAGAAGCCGGACATGCAATTTATCCTGCGCACGGGCACGGCCAAGACCAAGGGCAACGTGCTAGAGGAGACCTTCCGGCGCTCCAGCCAGTGCGAGTGGATCGTGATCTGTCCGAGCGGTCACCACAACCTACCGGCGATCGAGAACATCCAGCTCAAGGGCTTCTGCTGCAAGCGCTGCAAGGCCGTCTGCGACGTACGGGCCGGCTACTGGCGCGCGATGGCCGGGCTCGATCAGGAGTGGATCGGCTTCCGCATTCCGCAGATCATCATGCCCGGTCACACCGAGTACGAGGAGAAGTGGGCAAAGATCTGTTGGAAGCTGCACAACGCCGACAACATCACGTTCTTGAATGAGGTGATGGGCCAGGCGGCGGGCTCCGGTATCTCGATCCTCGACGAGGATCACCTCAAGGCCTGCTGCGAGCCCGAATTCGAGCCATACGACTACTTCATGCCGGGCCGCGACGACTTCCTTGCGATCTACGCCACTGTCGACTGGGGCCTGACCGCCAGGCGCTCGTTCACCGTGCTCGCCATCTGGGGGCTGACCCGAGACGACAGGCTCCAGGCCATCTACATCCACAAGTTTACGAACCCCGACCTCTTCCAGCAGATCGACGAGATCGCCCTCAAGATCCGGGACTTCTGCGTCACCCACGTGGGCGTCGACTGGGGTGCGGGCCTGCTCCAGTCTGAGCTGCTCAAGGCGAAGATCAAGATGCCGGTTCACATGTTCATGTACGTCTCCGAGCAGCATGAACTGACCCACTGGGATCCGAACTCGCGGCTCTGGAAGGTCAATAGAACGAAAGCCATGAGCGAGACGTTCACGAAGATGCGCACGCTGAAATACTGGTTTCCACATTGGTCGTTCTTCAAGTTGTTCGCGGATATGATTCTGTGTATCAGAGAAGAACCGATCGAAGACAGAAACAACAATGATAAGTTTAAATACGACCATTCAGATGATAGCCCGGACGATTTCGCTCACTGTGCAGTGTACGCAAATTTAATTCTTACTTTACATCGAACAGGAAAGATTTAACCTTCACACTGATAGATAGTCGCGCGCATTTGTTAATAATTCAACACTGTCTTTAAAGTGGCCGAGACCATGGTTACAGTTAATGCAAAGCAGTCCCCTTATTCTCCCGGTCGCATGGCAATGATCGATCGATAGCCGGCGCTTTGAGTTGCATGGCTTATGGCATATTGCGCAGACGCCTTCTTGCTTCCGCAGCATGTCTTCAAACTGCTCTCGCGAGACGCCGTAGAGTGCTTTCATGCCAACCCATTTACTGCGTTCAGAGAAACAAGGCTTGCAGTAAATAGCGAGACCACCGACGCGCGTTCCGTTTTTCCTGAACTCTCCCAACGGCTTCTCGACTTTGCAGTCGGCGCACTGGCGCAGATCGCCACCGACAGCCTTGCGCTTGATCGCGCCGGGCTTGAGGCCGCCACACCCGTAACCCCCTTTCTTTAAGGACGTCAGGCCCTTTGCTTCACGAATGATATCCGTGGCCCGGTGGTGATCGATCCCAATCACTTTTGCGATCGCCTTGGCGCTCTTGCCGCCATCGTAAAGCCGCAGCATCTCTTCCAGGGTGCCCTCCGGCAACTCTTTCGCTGGTCGGCCGATCAATTTCCCGGAGGCGGATGCACCGGTGGCATATTGCTCGGAGAGACCGCGCATCACGCCCGCAGCCTTCAATGTTTTCTCAACCATCCACTTGGACGCGCCGGTCTCGCGCGCCGTGTCCAGGATGCTCAGGCCTGACAGGTAGGCCTTGATGATGGTCTCGTCGTCAATCATGACGACATCATAACACGCGGATGACTTAACCCACGAGGCACCATGAACAAAGAACACATCTTCAACCCCAAGAGCGAAACCTTCTTGCGTCACAGCATGAATGGCTGCTATCTGGAGTTGGTCAACACGGTCTCCGACGTCGAGACCTTCCGCGCGTACCTGGCTGAACGGGGTCTACCGGTTCTGGTAGACCCCGTTCATATCGAGACCGCGAAGACGGCACTCAGGGAACTGGCGCTTCTGCTGGCTTACCTCAGCGACGACCTCGCGACCGTCCAGGTTCATGCGGTCCCCGAGAGCCTAGTGGTTGCCACCCACGAGGCGGCCGACGCCGTGGTTGCGGCGGTAGGCCTTGGGGACCACGAACAAGGGATCGCCCCATACCCCCTTACGTAAGCGCTTGGCCGAGTCTTCCAGCAGGCACATGGTGTCCCAGGTGGGGAGCGCGTCCCCGTAGTCGGCGGTGAGCGCGAGGCCTTCCCTCAGAAGCTCGTGCTGCACGCAGGTGCCGTCCGGCAGGTACACCAGTGCGAGGATGCGCCCGTAGCCGTCCCGAGGTCGAGCCGCGCTGCGCACCTCGACCCGGACGCCCTGGCGACCAACGAGCGCGGCCAGCTTGTCGCGCGCACGCTTCCCCCAGGGAGCCTGAGCCAGCTCCGGCGCATCCACGCCCCAGAGCCGGACATGATCGACCAGACCGTAGAGGTTGATCGTGAAGGTGTCGCCGTCATGTACGCCCATTGCGACCGTATCGATCACGACGCCGCTGCTGTGGATCGGCCGGGCCGCGGTCGCGCTGGCCGGCGCGATCGCGAACACGAACGCCATGTAGCCAACGAGACCCAGGCAGCGCAGCCACCAACTCCAGGCACTCATGAGATTGTCCATACGTGTAGACACGGCTGACACGTGGCCGCGTCGCCGATCACGTTCACCTGATCGCTGGCGCAGCAGGGGCAGCGCAGCTTGCCGTCCTTGGTCATCATTTCAGGAATGTCTCAAACTGAAACTGGCGGGTGCGGGCCTTGAGTTCGTCGTAGAACTCCAAGAGCCTCTTATTGACCTCGGGCTGGTACTTATGGATGTCCCAGCGATGGCGGGCGTAGCCGTCGACCTTGGCCCAGCCAGCGTGATCCCATACGGTCGGCACCTTGATCATGCGGCCGGTCGGAATCAGCTGGGTCATGTCCGCGTTCGGGCGCTTCTCAGGCACCGTGATCTTGGCGCGCGGATCGATGCGCTTCCACGCACAGACCTCTGCCCCGATCAGGGCTCCGAGCGTGATCATGTCGGTGTTGAGCGGGCGCGGACCTGTGACCAGGTTGCTTGCGGCGTCCTGATACGCATCCATCATGCCAGCGAAGCCAATATTCACGACGCCCGTGTTGCGACCCCAGACGGCCTGCTCTTTCTCTTTCCAGTCGAGCGTCTTGATTAGGCCGGTCTGGCGACTGACGTTGTTCCAGACCACGCCGAACCGGTAGTCGTCGTAGACGTCGTCCCAGTCGCCAGCGCTCCAGTGGAAGCACACCGCGACAGGCGCGCCGGCGGCCTCATGGCGCTGCTTGTTAGCCGCCTTGAGGCCGATCGACATGCCGATAAATGGGACCGTCGCCTGTCGGCGAAAGAGGTCCGAGGCGTCGAGGGTCGGGTAGTGTGGCGTCAGGGTCTTGATGCTCATGCGCCGGCACCCGCAGGCTGCGGGGGCTGCGCGATCGCATCGCCCGGGGCCGGAGCCACCAGATTGAAGAAGGTCGCGAACTCGACCCCGAAGCCGTCGGCCGAGAGATTCAGCGCGAACCCGCCGTTTTTCTTGCGCGAGTCGAGCACGGTCACGCCGTCGATGCGCAGCGAGTATTCATCGCTCGCGACCACGGCGAGGTAGGTCTGGCCGTCCTTCTCGACTTCGAGCGAGAAGTCCAGGGTGTCGTGGGGGTTGAGGCCGACCAACTTCGCGATCCGGCCGTCGGCACCGATCTGACCGTTGCCGATGAAGAAGACTTCCAGAATCGGGCGATCGACCTCAGACGTTACCGCCAGGCGCAGGCCCTGGAGGTTGCCAGACGGGATCGCCATCGACTCGATCCCGCCGTCCGCCTTGGAGAATACCGTGATCTCGGTGGTCGCGGCGGTGCCTTTGCTCGTGATGTGGTAGCTGTTCACTCGGATCTCCTAGGGGGCTAGGACGGCCGCATCCTGCTCCTGGCGCTTGACGCGACAGAAGTCGATCAGGTGCGCGGGCACGCCGTGGGGGGTGTCGGGGGCGGGATTCGCGCTCACTACGAGCTTGTTGAATCCGCGGGCGAGCCAGCGCAGCCGAATGAGCGCCTTGGCGACGCTTGGATCGGCCGGCGTCTCCGTCGAGAGGTACTGGGCCAGCAGAACGGGCGAGTCGACAAGCAGCTCGACAATCTGTGCGCCGCGGCGCACCGCCTGCTCAAGCCCCACGATCGCCGCTTCGTACTGAGCGAGCAGGAGCGTGGGGCGATCCACCTCTTCTACATGCTGAACGACGGTCTCGCCATACGCATCCAGGCCGCCCATCGCAATGACCGCAAGGCGACCGGGGGGTTCGGGGGCCTTCGCGCGGGTGACGAGATACAGATCGTAGCCGGTTTCGTCGTAGGGCATGCGGGGTCACCGCCTTCCAGACGTATAATACCCGTGGTGCATCCACTATGGTAGTACCGATCGCCCACGCTCGTCTACCCGGTAGTCCCGCATGAAGAATCCCGTCCACACGCTTTGGCGGCGCACGGTAGAGGTGGTCAAGGAGTACCATCCTGACTGCCTGGCCGGCTACGCCTATGCGGATGCACTGGATGTCGGCTGGTATGCCAGCCGGCATTTCGGCGAGCAGAACTGCGGCCCCACCCTGGTGCGTGCGCTGCCGGAGTTCCCCGGCGCGGTCTTCCCCTATCTGGGCGAGCACGGCGAGCTCTCGCACATCCGGATCGTCGGTTTCAAGGACGAAGGCGGCCTCTCCGCGCGCAAGCGCGTGCTGCTCGCGGGCTCACGCTCCAGGCGACAGGGCGGCGTCTTCGGGGGCGATCGCCTCAAGCGCAAGCATCCGAGCATGGTCCTGACGGACGACGAGGAGTTCGTCATGAAGCATGGCAACGTGATCGCCATCTCGGAGATGCGGCCCTGGATGATCAAGGCCATTCGGCGCGCGACGCCGATCGTCAACGTGAAGGGCACCGATCCCGCCTGGGTCGAGCAGATGATTGCCCTCGCCCGCTTCGGCCTGAACGTCGAGATAGACGGCCTGCCGGTGGTCGAGTACGTCACCCAGGTGGTCGTACGGATGCACAACGACAACCTGGGCGTCTCCGTCGTGGCTGGGCGCTTCACTGCGCTGATCACACCGATGGTCTCACTCCAGCGCATGGCGGTGATTCAGCGCATCCGGGCGGAGACCGGGCTCGACTTCTCGCCGTACCTGCCCGACGACTTCTCGATCTACCGCCGCGAGGGCGAGTTCTACAAGGCGATCGAGACCAAGCTCGCCGAGCGCATCACGGGGGCGTCTGTCGAGGGCCACATTCTGTCAATTGAGCTGCGCGAGGGGGAGCCCCTGCGCTTGGCCCTCGATCGCGCCGTGGTCGGGGCGGCGATCGCCCAGATCTTCGAGGTGCCCTACGACCTGGTCGACTGGGCCTACCACCACCTGCTGGATCTTCCGCGCTTCTATGTGCAGCGCGGGCGGGACGGCGAGCTTGAGACCAGGGCCGCCGTCAGCGGTCGCATCGCCGATGCTGTTCTGGCAATCCTGTTGAGAAAGGCGAGGATCACCGCATGAACGAGAATCTGGAAAAAGCTGCGCTGCTGGGGGGGGTCGCCCAGATTGCCGCAGGCATCGCCGGCGCGCCGGGCCTCGCCGGTATCGTCGGCGGTGGAATCAAGATGCTGGGTCGCGCCGTCGGACTCGGCCTGGGACGGACCGGTAGCCGCTTCAACGGAAACGGCCTGCGTTCACAGATGTCCCAGCGCATCTACAATGCGGGCCGCAAGGTCTCGCTGAGTGGCGCGAAGGGCGAGGGTGCCGTCGAGCGCTTTCTCGACAAGGACTTCGGCTCGGGCCTGGGGATCCCGATGGATGCGTCAAAGCTGCCGGGGCTCGCGAAGCTGCCCCTGAGCGTGCTCGGCGTGAACACGAAGCGCCCCAGCGTGATCACCCCTCAGCGGGCGCTGGTGATCGGCGGGAATGCCCTCGGCATCAAGAGCGTCGTCGACATGGTCGCGCCCAAAGCCGCGCCCTCGCCGCTGCCGCCGGAATCACCCACGCCCGATCTGCCGCCGGGCCAACCCCGGCTCAAGTACGCCGCCGCCCTCTACCTCGCGTCCCTGGAGGACTAGCCGATGTTCGAGTTTTTCCAAACCCTGATGCTGAACATGCTCGGCCATGCCGAACAGAAGATGAACTTCTCGCGCACGATGTCGGCCAGCGTCAAGGCGATCATCCAGGTGCTCAGCGATCGCCGCTACCTGCACTTCGGCCTGGGCGAGGAGGTGCAGGTCAAGTCGTCGGCGATCGTCACCGAGGCCGATCGGCTCTCGGTGGACGCGCTTTCCCTGGTTGATGGGCGCATCACCTTCCCCGCCGTGACCTACCCCTACGATCTCACCCTGCTCAAGGTCGTGCTGGAAGGCCAGGGCCTCAGCTACGAGTTGACCAAGAGCTATGTCGATCTGTCGACGCGGGTCTTCGGGCCGGGCGAGATGCCGCTACTGACGAACAACTTTCAGCTCGTGGTAATCGTCAGCCCCGGTGGCTACTACCAGAGCGCCACCGTGCTCCAGCGGATCGTGATGGACAAGGCGTTCTAGCCGCCCGTGAACGTTCCCGCCGCCTCCCTATAATAACCTCGGAAGCAGGGGAGGCGCGCCGTGAGTGGCATTCGTTCCAAGCAGCTGAATATCGACGAACCGCTGGACTGCCAAGGCCAGACGCTTTTCAACGTCGGCGGCCTGGTCTTCGCCGATCCAGCCGTGGGCGATCCGCCGCCGACCCTCGGCACCGAGGACAACGACGTCCTGCTGTTGATCGCGGCCAGCGAGAGCGCCGACACCCGCCAGCGCTCGCTGGTATTCGACGGCAACGCCCGCCTCACCGGCCTCACCGAGAAGGATGGGCTCGACGTCATCAAGGACAAGAGCTACGCCCTCGACGCCCTCGGCCGGGTGGGTCAGCGCACGGTCCTGATCGGCGGCAAGGCCATTGAGGACACATTCATCTACGTCGGCAACACTCTGGAGATCCAGTCGGTCTCCAGGGGCGTTTCGTAGAGGTCGCGCATGTACACCACCGACCAGCAGACCTACATCGACGAGCTTGATAACCGCGCGTACGGCGATCCGATGGATCTGCTGGACTACGCCGACGGCGAGCGCGTCGACGCCGATACTTTTAATCAGCGCCAGAGCCTCTACAAGGGGCTATTCTCCAGGTTGGATGACGGTCGGCGCAACATCGACGTTGCGCTGGTCGCCTCCAATCGGGAGCTGTACGCCGATCGCTTCGTGATCGAGGCCTTCGACGGCCCCGTGAATGTCGTCACCCGCCGGATCGCGCTGACCGGCGGCGCGGCTTATCAGCTTGGCCGCCGCGTGAGCTGGATTGGCTGGGAGGAAGAGTTCGGCGTCGTCAACCAGTATCTGGTCGTGGACGTGACGGGCGAGCTCGCCGTGCGCGACAAGGCCGGCTACTTGCACCCGGCGACCGAGCTGGTCGTCGGCGAGTGGGACTATGACTCGCTCTCCTACACGCCCGCCGATCCCACCATCCGGGTGGCGACCAGGACTGTCTTTGAGGCGGGGGTCGCGTTCGGCGGCCTGGCCGAGTTCGCGAGCGACGTCCACATCCTCGGCATGTTGAATGTCGAGGGCACCTCAACATTCAACAGCGACGTGGTCGTCAACGGTCAGCTGTTCATCAGTAACGGACAGGTCACGCAGATCGAGACGCAGCAGCTCCTGATCGGCGACAACCTGATCACGCTGAACAGCGATCTGCCAGCGCTCAACCCACCCACCGAAGACGCCGGCGTCGAGATCAACCGCGGCAACCAGGCGACGGCCTCCTTTATGTGGATGGAGGGCCTCGATCGCTGGCGCGCGAGCCACGGCATGGGCGTCGCCGGCGACTTCTGGGTCGAGGGAGACAACCTCGTCTTCACGGGCGCTGATCCGGCGATTGTCGCCGATGCGTCCGACCTGTCCATCCGGGCGGCCGCCAGCTCCGCGCTCTACCTCCAGCGCGAGAACGCCGCCACCGCAGGCTCCGTCGACCTCTTTAACGGAATGGTCGTGGTTTCCCGCGACGGCGCACTGACGGCCCAGGGTGAACTTACGCTCCAGGGTGCGACGCCGGGCCTGGTCTGGGAGGACACCGACTCTGTCGCGTCCACCCGCAAGGTGCGCGCACGTCTGCAAGACAATCTGCTCCAGCTGATCGACGCGACGGGCGTTCCCGCCGTGCGCGCCACCTTCGACATGGCCACCGGTGGCCTGACGCTCGACGGCGCGCTGACGGTCCGCTCAGGCATCGTCCAGGACGACACTGGCGAGGATGACTTCACCGTCACGAGCCGCCATGGCCTGATCATCAACCTCGACGCGAACAACAACGGCATCGCCGAGTTCGCGGTAAATAACGGCGTCGGCACGCGGATCTTCACGCTCAAGGAAGACGGCACGCTGGAGGTTCTGGGATCGCACAAGTTCTCGGGCTCGATGTTCGCCCAGTCGCCGCTGACCGTGCGCGACTGGGCGAGCAACGCGCAGGAGATCCACGCCAAGGGCCTCCGGCTCGGGGGTTCACTTACCAGCCTAGTCGACCCTGGAGCGGGCGGTCTATCGCTCGGCCTCGCAGCCGATGCGGGCCTCGTGATCGACGCGGCCGCAGGCCAGACGCGCAACCCGATCCATCTGCGCGACTCCGGCGGCGACGATCTGTTCTACGTCACGCCAGACGGGCTCATGTTCGCGCGCTCGCTCTCGGCCTCCGGCTCCGGCGGCGATCTGTATCTGACCTCGAATCGCGCGGTGGTGATCGACCTCGACGACGACGAGCTGATCACCCCCGACACGGCGCGCTTCATCGTGCGCAACGGAGGCGACGTCGACGTCTTCTTCGTGACCGAGCAGGGTGATGCGGAGATGGCCGGCAAGGGCACCTTCGGCGACGGCCTCGACGTCACGGGGCCCGCGATCCTGCGCGGGCTCGCCGACCACCTCCAGCTCGTCGAGAGCGACAACGCCGACTTCACCTGGACCATCGGCCTCGTCGGCGGGGCCTTGCATCTGCGCAGCGAGGGCGACACCGTCGCCGTACTCGACACGCTTGGGATGACGTTGTACGGCGGGCTGACCCATGCGGGCAACGTCGTCAACGGCCAGGACCACTTCGTGGGGCGCAACCTCACCAACCACTACCTGCACTTCGTCGGCAGCGACACGCGCCTGCACACACAGCGCCACGCGATCGTCATGCTCGATGCCGACGACACAGGGACCGACGGTCGGTTCGCCATCCGCAAGGACGGCGTTGATTCCTTCGATCTGTTCGCCGTCTACGAGAACGGCGACACCTTCGTCGCCGGCGACATCGTGATCGACGGCGAGACCACGCTGGCCGGCGACGTTCATCTGGGCGATGCGGGGACCGACGTGGCCTACCTCAAGGCGATCGTTGCGGCGATCGACACGCGCAGCACGGTGGTCGCCAAGGATCCCCAGGGCCGGATAGCAACGGCCACGGTCAGCGACGGGGTGACGCAAGTTCGGCAGCGCACCTACACCTATGGCCCACTCAATCGGGTGGCGACGCGGGTGACGACCATCGGCGGCAGGACCATCACCGAGAGTTTCAGCTACGACGTCAACGGCGAGCTGATCGGCTGCGACAAGAACGTGGCGTAGGAGAGAAACGATGCTGGAAGTCGAACTGGAAGTCTACACGCTGAACCACATCCACCGGGTCATGACTGACGCCGAGGAGGTCCACGGTCTCAAGGTGGCGACTCCGGCCATCCTAGGCACGGCCGCATCTGCGGGGATGCTCGTGCGGCTCAACGGGGACGGGGATCTTGAGACCGGCGGCGCGCTCAAGATCATCGGCGACGTCGAGATCACCGGCGGCCTGACCGCCGGCACCGTCGTCGGAGCTGGCGACGTGGACATCGTGTTCGAGTCCACCCAGGGCTTCGGGGTCATGCTCGATCGCAACGCCAACCAGACTGGCACGCGCTTCTTTATTCGCTCGAACGCCGGCATCACCGATCTGTTCGCCGTCGACGAGGACGGCACCGTCACCATCAACGGCAACGTCAACATCAACGGCAACCTCAACCAGGTCGACGGCTACGACATCGCGACCCAGCTCTCGGCGATCACCGGCGCGCTGGCGACGCTCGACCTCCAGGCGGCCCGCATCAAGGTGCATCCGCCGCAGACGATGCTGGGCGGCGAGACCGTGATCACCCTGCCGGAGCCTTACCAGACCGGCATCCACCATCTGCTGGTTAGTTCCGGCGGCCTGATTCAGAGCAAGGGCGTCCACTGGGAGGAGCTTTCTGCTACCCAGATCGAGTTCACCGAGCCCCGCGAGGCCGGCGAGGTCGTCGAGATTATCGAGTTCCAGCGCGGATCCGACGACCAGAGCACGGTCGTATCCCAGCTCGATCTTTTCATCGCCACCCAGCCAGCGGCCGGCGTCGTCGACTCGACCGACGGCTTCAACGGCAACGGCACGTTTACCCTCGCCCACGACATCGACACCGGCACCGTGCCGCGCGTCTTCGTCGCCGGCACCCTGGAATTGCATCCGAACGAGCATTTCACCTGGATCAACAACACCATCACGATTCTCCCCGGCCAGAAGCCGATCGTGGGGGAACAGGTCTTCGTTCAATACCTCTGGCGCAACTAGTTCCCCGACCCTCTTCCACAAGGAGATTCCATCATGGCAGGCTTGCTCGGCGGTCACCGCCTTCTTCCCGATTCGGTTCCCATCGGCGTCCTCAAGGCCGTGGCGATGGACGAGATCCTCAACCGCATCTTCGAGGTCGGCCCGCTGGAGAAGGCGGCCGTCACGTCACCCGTCACCGCGCAGACGACCTTCACGGTATCCGATGCGACCGCGTCCTCTTCCGGCCCGGCCGCAGCCGGCATCGTGGTAGCCGCGAACGAGACCGTCAAGGAGTACGCCAACGTCGGCCTCGTGACGGCGAACGGCGACCCGATCATCGGGCCCAACGCTCGTCCGGTCTGGGGTCGCGTGACCAGCGTCGCGGGCACGGGCCCTTACGTCTACACCGTCACCGTCCACGACGTGCTGGACATGACCACAGCGGCCCCCGCAGCCGTGGCCTGGAACACCGGCACGATGGGCGCAACGATCGGCGTCGTCGAGTTGCCGAGCCGCCTGAGCTTGACGGCACTCTCGCAGATCCGTTCCCGCAAGAAGTTCCAGGGCCTGGACTTCACCGAACGCGAGGCCGAGATGCTCGCGGACATCGCTGAGATCTACTCAAAAGCCGGCATTGTCGAGGGCGCGACCAACGGCTACGCGAACAACCGCTATATCGTTGATGGCGACACGCTGATCGCGGCGATCGACAAGATTGACCAACAGCTGTTCACGACCCAGGGCTCGCTCACCTCGGAGATCTCGACGCGCAGCACCCAGACCGCCGATCTGTTCGCGCGCACCGGCATCACTGCCGCGACCCCGAACAACTACGCATTCAACACCTTCGTCGCCGACAACGACACCCTGCTGGTTGCGATCGGCAAGCTCGACAATAACCTCAACCTGATCAACGTCGCGCTGGACGGTCGCCTCGATGCACTGGAGGCGAACAACGCCGCGAACGGCGTGATCGTCGACAACGAGACGCCCGGTGGCGTGATCGCGGCGGCCACCCTGGTCTTCTCCCTGGCGTTCACCCCTCTCGCGGGGAGTACGCACCTCGAAGCCTACGGCCTTTCGCTGGTGTCGGGCGTTCACTACTCGGTCGCGGGCACGGTGTTGACGTACGTCGCTGGCTACGAGCCGATCGCCGGCGAAACGCACCGCATCAGCTACCGCAAGTAAGCCCTGAGCCGAAGGAGAGCCCCTCATGCCGTTTGGAGATTCCCGCGTTTGGACGTTGCCCTGGCGGCGCGTCCAAGGCTTCCCCGCCAACGAGATCAACGACGCGACCGGGGGCGCGTCTGCGAACGTGCAGACGTACCTCGATCTGCGCCGCGACTACAAGGGCAAGGTCGCCACCCTCACGGCTCGAAACGCGCTCTCGGGCCTCTCCGACGGAGACTGGGTGATCGTCCTCGACTCCGATGGCTCGGACAACCCCGTCGGCTACGTCTGGCGGGGGGCTCCGATCAGCGCATGGAAGCCGCTCACCTCGAATGGCACCGACGCGCAGACCCTCCAGGGAGCAGCGCCGGCCACGGCCGCGACCGCAGGTGCGATCGCCAAGCGCGATGGAAACGGCGACCTCGCGGAGGTCGAAAACATGGGCGATCTACCGTTCGTAGACTTCCTCGCAACCGGATACTTGGATGGCTTCGTAGGTCTATTCGTAGACTCCAAGCGAGTCCGGCGCGCACGAACCCTGTGCGGCTTCGCCGTCACAAGCTGGGCCACGCCGGCCTCCGGCACGATCGGCTTTGACGTCTACAAAGTGGTCGCAGGCGGCGCTCAGACACTGTTGTTCTCAGGCACGCTTGCATGTAATGGTGGAGTTGCTTCCACGGAGATTGCACGAGCTGGCGACGCCATCGCGGCGGGTGAACTCCTCGCGCTCAAGATTACTTCCGCTCCCGCTGGAGCAGCCGACCTTCGCTGCGAAGCCTACGAATAACAAGGAGTATAGAGATGCCTTCAGTCAATATCGGTGGCGCGTCCACCAGCAATCTGACCGCCGTCGTCAACTCGGGTCAAGTCCCTGTCGGAGGCGCACTCGTCTCGATCCAGCAGGGCGAGACCTACGTTGTTCCGGCTGGCAAGGTGCTCGCGATTCGCACCGTGACGGCGTTCATGGATACCGTAAATGCCGGCAACCTTCAAAATGCCGCCTTGTATATCAATGGTGAAACGGTATTCCTGTCGCCTGCGTCATCCATGGATAACACCCCGACCAGCACGGACGCATCAACGACAAACGCGGGGAACATGACGATTCCGGTTGACCTGAATTTCGCTGCTGGCGAGTCTATCGCCGTGACCGCTGTGAACAGGTACAGCGGATCGGCGTCCGGGGTCGCCTATGGCATCGTGACGGGCGTGCTGATCGATATCGCTGGGAGCGCAGCAGGCAACGGCAGTCCGAGCTTCGCCGAGCCTGAGCCACTTGTCTGGTGGGGTACCAACGCCCTAAATGTACTCAACTCGTCAAGCCAGACGGCGCGGGCAATCCCTCTTGGCGACGGCAAGGCGATCATGATCTTCGGGAACACGATCGACAGCACAACCATGTTGCTGGACATTGAGACAGGCGTACAGACCGCCATCTACACCGGTGTCGAGAGTTTTAACGTCTCTGGTTATGCCTACATGCATGCCGCTTATCAAGCTAACTACAGTAGCGGCAAGAGCATGGTCCGCATTGCCATGGGGGCAATACCGGCGGGTAGCGGGCTCACGACCCCCGGCGGCTGTACGTCCCTTGTGATCGACCTCATGAGTGGAAGTGCAGATGGCGACTTCCGTGTGCGTAGCCTGACGCGCCTGATCCCGACAGTGGTGAATGGGCGTTCGACCGTCTCGGGCAAGAAGGTGATGGGCTTTGCCGGTATCGACTACCTCGTGACTGTTGATACGTCGAACGTAAACTCTGGCGCAGCCCAGCTCAACACCGGGGCCGTCACGGTTCACAACATCAGCGGCACCGTAACCGTCGCCACGATCATTCTTGCCGCCCAGTTGGATCAGACGCCGCTTGCGGCCTACCGCACGACCTACGTAAATGACTATTTCGCGAGGGTGCGTGCTGTGCGTGGGCAGGGCGGCCGTCTCTATCTATTCATGCATACCTGTAACGGGAACTCCACCGCCCCGTCGGTCAATACGTTTGAACACCTCACGGTGGTGGTCGGGCCAGCCGGAACACTGCTTGGCTCACTCACCACGCTGGGTAAGGTCATGGATGCTGCCGCAACAACCATCGCAGGACAGGCTAACGTAGCGCCTGCCATCTTTGGCATCGCCGACGAGGCGGCCGGCTCCGACCGCACGATGGCGCTATACGCCATCTGTCTCGACACCAACGGGCGCGCACGCTTGCACCAGACGCACTTTTCACATGTCGCGGGCGGGACACCCTCAATTGCCGTGGACAACACCAATATCCCTGGCACAGATACGGGCTACGGGGCGCTGGCGCACCAGTTGACGTGGCTGCCGAGCACGGGGCTGCCGTCGCTTGCCATTGAGGCCCCCACGGCCACCAAGCTGGGTAGCTACTTCAACAAGAATGACGCCACAGACGAGGAGGTCGGCACAGAGAACGGTCAGTTCATGTTGCAGGGTGCCACCGGCCAGGAGCGCCGCACCAACGGCGTGATCTACGGCAATGCGGCAGGCTGGTACTACCCGACAGGGGCCTATGTCGAGAAGCGTAGCCGTACAGACTTCGGAACCTTCGTGGGCAATGGCGTGGTCGATACGGTCATCGACAACCCTGTGCAGGCCATCGCCGCTGCAACCAAGCTGCTGATCGTTGGCGTCAACGGTCAGTGGGAAATCGTCACCCCATAAAGGAGTAGAACGTGATTATTATTCAGGACACCCCAGTCTCTGCGCGTTTTCTTGTCAATTCCCGCCATGATGCTATCGATTGGCAGGCCATTCTCGCCGGTGCCTCTGCGGTCGAGGTTACGCGCGAGCAAGGACAAGCCGTGAAGTCCTGGCAGAATGCCGTGACCAACACGGGCACCGAACTAGCGCCAGTGATGGAGTCAACCGGGAACCGCGTCGTGATCGACGGCATTCAGGTGCTGCTGCTTGGGCCAACCGCAGGAGGCGATACGCCCGTGAGCACGATTGACGGTGTCGCCGTCGCGTAAGCCGCGGTTAACCAAGCGTCATTCGGAACAGCCCACTGTCGACCGCAACACCATGCGCATCCTGGTATCATGCCAGGGTGCGCATCCACATTGAGAAGGAGTCCCGATGAAACCTGAATCTGGAACCGATCCCGTCGCCCCTATCGGTGCCCAAGACGCCGCCGGCGAGGCCCCGGTAAAGAAGCGCCCCGTACGCACGATGCGCGACGAGGTCAAGGGTGAACTACGCATCCAGCAATTGGCTCTCGATCCATTCGAGGGTAAAGTCACCTTTTCCGTCGTCGAAGGCAAGACGACGTCCGCCTTCGGCTTTCAGAAGCGCCGGAACTTCGCCACGGCCAACCTGCGAGCCGAGACGCTCGACGCCTTCTTCGACTTGCGCGGCAACCCAGACGAGCCGGTGGTCGAGACGATCATGAGGTTCCTGCACGCCGAGTTCGACGCTACGCTCGATCAGCCAACCAAAGAGAAGGCGTCCGCCAAGACGTAGCCAGCTCCGCATCCGGCCCCGCCTATTGGTGGGGCCGGAGCGCTTTGGACTTGACCCTATAATAACCTCGGAAGCCCCAGAGAGCGTGAGGGGACCGCATGGCGGAACTCGACCAGGTGAACTTGGAACGGCTGACGCAAGCCCTGGCTCCGAGTGACCCGACCAACCTACAGCTCGTTCTGCGGGTCCTGGCTATCCAGGTCACGCCGACGGTCTACAAGGGTGGCACAACCCACGAACTCCAGTCGGGCGCGCTGGAGTATGAGACGGCCTTTGAAGGGCCCTGGGAAGCCACGATCATTGCGCTCAAGTTCCTCAAGGACGTCCCCGGCGCGCCCGCCGAATACGTCGAGAGCCAAGACCCCAAGACCTTCTACGTCGGAATCCGCATGGGCGGAGAGATCTTCAAGATCGCCGAGGAGGTCGACTTCATCGGCACCCAGTTCGTCATCGACGGACCGCTCACACTCGGTGCAGAGGATCAGATCGTGATCGGCGGGACCGGCACGGATCGGGTCAAACTCCAGGTTCGAGGCAGGAAGCTCTGATGCGCATCACCCGCATCGGCGTGCCGCCATCGCCCCCGCCTCCGCCCCCCCAGACGAACGGGCACAGCCACAGCGGCATGGTCACCCCCGAGGAATTCATCGGCCGCCTCGTCTACCGTGTCCCCCACGACCTTTACCTGCCTGGCACCCTTGAGGTCTACATTGGGGCCGCGCCCCAGGGTGAAGAGGGTGTCCACCGTGAAAGTCCCCCTTGTTACCAGGAGACCGATCCAGGAGCTGGAATCTTCACCCTGCGTGAACAACTGCCCAGCGGCTGGGTGATCCTGGTCAACTACATCTACGCGTGAGCCCTGAAACCCCATGAGGAGCGGAGGATACAATGAGTCAGACGTTGCTAAATAAGAAGGTCGCCCATCTCCAGGTCAAGGTTGGTAGCATCACCAACCCCCTGTACGCTGCCCAGTCGATCACCGATGACAAGGTGCTGGACGCGACGCTGTCGTTCCTCAAGACGAACGCAGCCTTCGCCACGGCCCTGCTCGACACGCAGAAGCGCGCCGTATACCCGCTGATCGGCGGCGACACGAAGGTCCTGCCCGCAGCTGGCTCCACGATCGTCACGGCGGACTTCGCGGGCGTCAACCCGTCGACGGCCGTGCCAACCTACAACGCGGGCACGCGCACCTGGTCGAATCTGGGTGCCGTCGTCTACGCACCCGACAACAAGGTCCTGCTGCGCCAGAAGGGTCCGAGCGGCCAACCCACAGGCTCCGACTCGATCGCAGACGTGAACGGCAATGAGATCTACGGCCGTCTGACGCACGCGCTCGGTGTCTGGACGGTGACGTTCTACCACGCGCCGGCGGGCGTCGAGGCCGCCTACTCGTTCGGGGCCACAGTCACCGCCTACGTCTTCTACAAGCACTGGGTCACCGGCAGCTCCTCGCTGCTGGAAGATCAGGGCAAGGCGATCGTCAGTGCGCCTGGCTCGGTCGACATCTCCGAGCACAACGACCTGGCTCAGCTCGCGAGCGACCTCGGCATCACCCTGACCAACACGGGCGTGTTCTCCGATCCCTTCGCCAACGGCAAGAGCGTCGTACTGCGCCTGATCGATCACATCGCGGCCACGTCGGATCGCCACGACACCTCGGACGTCGATTGTCACGTGGACGTGAACATCAGCGGCTTCACCGACAGTGGCCTGCTGACGACCGCGCTCAACCAGCTCCAGAGCAACATCGACGCGGTGTCGCTCGCGGGCTCGACCTCCCTCAAGACCTACACCGACGAGCTGCGCTCGAACGGCGTGCTCGGCCTGAGTGGCCTGCTCTCCGCCGGAGCTGGCCTGAACGTCAGCATCGCCGCGATGACCGCCTACGTGAAGGGCGATCGCTTCGTGCGCACGCTCACCTCGCAGGCCGTGCCGGCGAACACCACCACCTACCTGTGGGTCGACGCCGCCGGCGGTGCCCAGCAGGGTGCCGCTTACCCCGGCGACCTCAGCCTGATCGCGAAGCTCGGGCGGGTGACCACGAACGCGACCATCGTCACCGGCGTGGTCGACGACCACCTGGCGCTCGTCGAGCTCGACCAGAAGGTCTATGACGTCGAAGCCGCGCTGAACGCCCATGCGGCCTCAGCAACGGCCCACCCGCTCGCGAACATCACCTACGACAACACCAACAACCCCTTGACCCTCGTGGACGGCGTCACGCTCGTCACCGACGGCCAGGAGGCGGTCGAGTCGGTGGTGCGTCGCCTGAACGCCAGCCGCAACCGCACCTACGTCAAGGTGTTGGTCCAGGCGGACATCGACAACGCCACCGTCGACGGCGCGCTGCGCTACATCGCGATCACGCTGCCGGGCGCTCAGACCTACGAGGTCGGCCAGGACATGATGACGGTGTTCTACAACGGCTCGGTGGAAGAACTCGGTCGCGCCTACACCGAGGAATCGGCCACGGTGGTCCGCTTCTACTTCGATCCCACGGATCCGTTGGAAGAAGACGATCGCATCCAGCTCAAGTGGTTCTCGCTCTAGCCTGAGGATCAAGCATGCCGCTGGAGGGAGCCCACAAGAAGGACTCGACGGACATCCGTGATCGTTCGATCACGGATGCCGACCTCCTGCGCATGCCGATCACCGGCGTGACCCGCGACGTGAACGGCAACCTGTCCCAGATCGTGCGCTCCCAGGCCGCGCCCGACGGAGTTGTCTATACGGTGACCACCAGTTGGACGCGAGACGGCACCACGCAAGCGATTACGGTTGAAACGCGTGTCTACACGGGCCATGGTCGCACCTTCACCGAGACCGAAACTTTCACCCGCGACGGCAACGGCCTGATCGTCAGCTCGGCGATCGCCGTCACCTGAGGAGCCCCCATGCAACTGTTTGAAGGCGCTGTCAGGCTTCTCGGCCCCAACGGGCTGCCGATCCAGAGCAGCGCGAACAACGAGCTCAAGACCACCGACGCCGATGCGATCGCGAAACTCGCGCAGCTCGTCACGGCCAACGGCCAGGTCGTCACCAAGGAGGTGATCGACGCTGGCGGAGTTGGCATCCTCGGCCACCTCTCGACGCTGAGTCATGAGCTCCACCATCTGCACAAGTCGCTGTTCACCCAGCACGGCGAGGTTCCGATTGCCGGGAAGTCGACCCTCATTTCCTTGCTCTCGCGCTTCCCGCTCTCCGCAGTGCGTGACAAGGTCACGGTCGCCAGCGGCGGTAGCGTGAGTCAGGTCAACGCCGAGTACGTCGTGACCACCGGAGCCCAGGCGAACTCCACGGCGGATCTTCGCTCGCGCGAGCGCGGCAGCTACGTCTGTGGGCTCGGTGCGATGGCGGAGGTCTCCTGCCGGATGCCGACCGTCCCTGTGGGACAGCAGTTCGGCGAGTGGGGCTATTTCGACGACAACGATGGCTTCGGCTTCGGCGTCGAGCCCGCCGGCGTCTATGTCTTTCACCAGTCCGCCGGCGTGAAGACCAAGATCAGCCAGGCCGACTGGAACGTCGACAAGATCGACGGCACCACGCACTCGGGTGTCATGCTCACCATGAGCCTCGGAAACGTCTTCGTCATTGACCTCACCTACTTCGGCTACGGCATCGTGGAGTGGACGATGCTCATTCAAGACGACTCCGGCCGGCAGCGTAAGGTCGTGGTCCACCGTTACAAAACCGATGGCGCGCTCAACACCCAGAACCCGAACATGCCCTTGCGTGTTCGTACGAGCAATGGCACCGCGACCACCGCATTCTCGCTGGTGATCGGCGGGCGAGCCTTCTCGGTATTGGGCAATTACGCACCCTACCAGCGCCTGGTCAGCCACACTATTGGTGCTTACGCGCTCGCAAGCACAACCGCGCCACAGTATGTGATGACGATTCGCCACAAGGATACCGCGAGCTTCAACGCCATCCGCTGCATGATGCAGGGGATCGACACGCTGACAGCGTCCAAGGATGTCGACGTCCAGATGGTCATGAACCCGACCTTCGGTGGCAGCGCGCAGAACTATGTGACGCCCTCAGGCATGGCAACTGGCGAGACCGCCTGCGAGATCGATGCGACCAGCGGCGTGACCGTCACCGGCGGAATCGAGCTGATGTCGGTACTGGTCGCTTCCCAGGGCCGCTCCGACACGGTCCCCGCAGACTGGGGAAACGTGATCCTGACTCCAGGCGACACCTTCGCCGTAATGGTCACCAACCTGAGCGGCGGCACCAGCACGATCCGCTTCGGTTCCCGCTGGTATGAGGATTGGTAGCCCCATGAGCAACCCCATAAGCATTCCCATCGGCATCGACAAACTCCTGGCGCTGCGTAGCGACCTCGACTTGATCCCGCAAGGCGGCAAGATCGATCCATTCGGCACTCAGTGGCGCTTCGCCATTCGGGTTGACGGCATCCTGCGCTTTTGCGACCTAGACGAGAGCGAGAGCGATTACATCAACAAGGCTAAGCCCGCCCTGATCGACACGGGATTGCTGGATGCGTCCGTGGAGATGGAGGAGGTGCGCTTCGCGCCGGTCATGGACTGGGCGAACAAGAGCACCTGGGACTGCCGCACTCATGGCTTCCGTAACCACCGGCCCGCCGGCGCAGTGCTGCCTTACGACGACGTCAACTTCCGCTGGAAGAACGCCAACGACGAGACGATCGTCTACCTCTACATGCCGAACGGTCGGGAAAAGCCTGGCTACTGGAAGATCGGCGATGGCACCAATCCCGTGAACGACCCCAACTACATCACCTACTTCCCGCAAGACGCTCAGAACCCGCAGGATCCGGACGGCGACTGGAAACGCGTCTCCGACAGTGTGGTTGTCACCAACAGCCTCGTGGTAATCGAGCCCTATTACGGCTACAAGATCAAGATCAACCAGACCAAGGTCGCAGCCCAGGCAACGGCCCAGATCGCTAGCGCGCTCCACTTCCGCTTCCACTCCGCGCTCACCGCGGCGCTCGCGCAGGCGAAGGGTCTGCCTGCGCCTGGCCCAGGATACTACGATGGCTATTACCTCGTGGGCGGCGTGCCGACCATGCTCACAGCCGACATCGCGCAGACCATGGGCCTACCTGAGCCAACAGGAGGCTATTACACGGGCATGTATGTCGTGAAGGACTTCGTCTACAACACCCCGGCCGAGTTCCAGCGGCTAGCCAACTACACGGACGTCGACGGCTCCTGGGTCTTCGACTATGCGAGAACCTGCTCGATCGTCGTGGACTCCCGCTACAGTCAGCGCATCGAGATCGAGCTTGAGACTACGGAGCGCGTCACCGGCACCACTTATGCCAACGCTACCCACATCGGCATGAACATCCGCACCTTCTAGTCGCCCCGGAGCCCCACCGAGAGAAAGAGGATCGCGATGCGCTACGAAAAAGGTGACATCCTCGTCCAGTGCCAGGGGGAGCCCTGGTGCTTCCTTGCGGAGTTGGTGACGAAGCATCCCTTCCCGCATGCGGCGATCATCAGCGAGGTGGTGCCTGGCATCCCCTACACCTCCGACTTCACGGATCTGGCGTACGGCATCTACCAGGGGCACCAGGTGCGGTTCATGGAGAACCATCTGGTGGGCCTTGTTGAGATCGACGCCTATGACCTCCAGAACTATGAGGTCTGGCGGCCACTGACGGATGCCGCCACCGTCGACGCCGCGATCGCCTGGATCCGAGGCCATCTGGGCGAGGGCTATGGCTACTTCCGGCTCGCGGAGATTGTGATCGGCTATCCACTCGGCAGGCGCGCGCGTCCCGGCATGGACAACGACGTCAGCCAGGACGGTCGGCGCAAGGTCTGCTCAGAGACGATCGGCATGGGCTACCTGCGTGCGGGTCAGCAAACCGGCACCAATTTCGACGCTGCGCCGGGCGTCCAGGATCGCGACACGTTGCCCTTCGATCTGCGCGGTCCGTTGAACGACCGGGGTGTAGCCGTCAGTCGCCTTGAATGGTCGCCACGCTGGCTTACATCTTGTCCGCCAATGGTTGCCTGAGTTGCCTGGAATGGGCGGCGCTCGCTGAAACCTATAATAGTCTCAGCCACACCCGATAGTGCGCAGGAGACGCCATGATGAATAAGACCGGCACCGACCTCCAGCACAGCGCCGAGCAACTGATCGCGAACAGTTCCTACCTGATGCACCTGGTTCGCGAGAAGCCGATCATGGTCGCGGCCTCAGCACTCGTCAGCCAGGCGCTCGTGAAGGTCGCTGCCGGCCTACCGGATCACCTGATCTCGATCGGCGCGTTGTTCATGCTCTGCCTGATCGACTGGTACACCAAGATGCAAGCCTGCAAGAAGCAGGGCCGACCGTTCACCAGTCGGCAGATGCGCGAGAAAGGCTTCCCCAAGCTGCGCGACTACATGATCCTCTACATCGCCGGATCCTGCACCGTGCCCCTGATGGGCGACACTTGGGGCTTCAAGAGCGTCCTGTTCATGATGGCACTGTGGGAACTCTGGAGCATCGCCGAGAACCTCTACGACGCCGGCACCCTGCCCTTCGACGTGCGCCAGCTCGCCATCTTCGACTCGATCCGGACCTACCTCACGACCGGAAAGTTCCCGACGCCGTTCATGATGGGCGCGAACCCTGTGCCCATGGGAGACGTCCCGAGCCTGCCGCCCACGACAGGGCCGGACGCTCCGTCGGACCCGAATGCGACCGGGCCCGTCGGCCCCATGGGGGGGTAGCGCCGTGCTGTTGAGCCTGCTCGTCAAGAGCTGGATGATCGCCAAGGGTTGGCGCAGCCGCGAGCGCGCGAGGCTCCAGTTTCGCCGGGAGTTGCCCGGCTTCGCGTCGCTCGCGGAGCTTGAAAACTACCGGACCGCGAACATGGTGTATGTGCCCGACGCCCTGGGCGGCCTTGATGATCGCTACACACACCCCGAGGCGATCCACTTCGTGGCGACACGCAACCAGGAAATTGACTTCGACGGCGAGGGCCAACCCTGGCCGATCGAGTGCGATTGCGATGACTTTGCCGCCTTCGGTTATGCGGCCGCCAGCTCCATCCCTGGCGTCACGCGGATCCAGATGGTGGTCTGGTGTTACCCGAGCATTCTTGCCGCGCTCGTCGACCTCGTGGCGAACGTGCGGGCGAAGGCCCCCTGCTGGCTGTATTTCCACGAGAGCGTGCTGATCGAGACTGCGGCCGACGGCCACTTTATCTTCGACGCCAACGGCCTCCAGCGCATCGAGGGGCCCGTCGAGGACCTCTTCTTCAAGTGGTACGGCAAGCGCCTGGTGCCCAAGCCCACCCCCTACCCCTTCCTTTGAGGTTCTCATGCCCAAGTTCTCCTGGCTGTCGATCCTGGCCGCCCTCGTCGCCCTTCTGATCGTCGGCGGTCTGCTCAGCAGCTACCTCTTTCCGGACCCCGTGCGGCCGCAGCAGCCCTTACCGACCTTTGGACCGGCCCCGAACCCCTCGGTGTCGCCGCCCGTTGCCACTGCCGAGGCCAAGCAGACGGCAACGGTCGTGATCAAGCGCACGCGGATCCTGCCCGACGCGAGCCCAGGCGCGATCGCCTCGCTCACGCCCGCCCAGGAGGACGAGGTGATCACGATCACGCTCGACCAGGCCACCAAGGCGACGGCTCCGGTGGTGACGCCCCAGCCGATTGTCGTGGCGATCGACCCCGAGGTCTCTGAGGTCATTCGACATGCCCGCTTCGGCGTGATGCTCGCGACCGTGCCTGGCGTGCTCGCAGGCGACATTCAGTTGCTGCGCGGCAAGCCCCTGGGTACGCTCGACCGCTGGGGCGTGCTACCGAAGGAGGTCCACGCGATGGAGTTGTCGCTCGACATCGAGGCGAACGGTCAGCAGGCCGGCGTGATGGCGGCAACCGGCGGCAAGTGGTTCTTCGGCGCTGGTATGTACGGCGGGTTCGCCGGCGGCTCGGGCACTTTCGTGGCGACCGGACTGCGCTTCTAGCGCCAGGCGCACGCGCGCAGCAACCCTGCGGCCTCGGGCCCGAGCCAGCGTGGATCGCGTTCCTGTTCCCTGCGCCCCATCGCGATCTTGCGCTGATTGAAACAGGGCGTGCAGTAGTCGAGCTTGCGTGCGTTCGGCAAAAACTGCTTGCAGTCGGGACACTTGCGGCCCCGGAAGCCCGGCTCTCGCGTGCGCGCCCGCCTGTAGCGGAGCATCCCAGGTCGGCCCGCCATCAGCCGGGGGCGTCTGTCGGCAAGATGAACTCCTGCACCAGCGCGCCCATGTTCGCGTTGATCGTGCCGTAGATGCGCCGAATGATGCGCTGATCCTTGGTCTGGATCCACCGCGGGATCGCCTCGGCATTCAGGGTCACGTTGCAGCTGAATACGTCGGGCAACTCCTCGACGGCCCCGGTCGGCGAGAGCGCAGGCATGTGGATCTTCTGGAACTTGAACATCTCGCGCATGAGCTGGGAGTCGGCGGCGAGCCAGGCCTGAATGAAGCCGCCCAGCATGTCCGTGATGTTGGGGTTGTGGTGGATGATCGCCACCCGCACGCCCAGCGTGCAGACCACGCCGCGCTCCTCACGCATCGGACCAACGTTCTCAGCGCCCTTGATGGCGTTGCGCAGCACCACCTCCTGCGGCTGCATGCCCTGGCCGATCACCGCGATCAGGGGCTTGTGGTCACGGGCCTCAATGGTCTTGCGGTTGTAGGCCGTCGTGATCACGCAGCCGGAGTCCTTGGGGTTTCCGGGGATAAAGCGGAAGATCTCGTCGTCTTCCAGGTGGGTCTGAATGATGCTCATGGCGGCGATCTTGAAGTAGATCGCGAGCGTCTCAAAGCTCGTCGACTTGACGTCGGCCGCGCGCTGGACCACATTGCGCGGGCCGCTCTGGGCGAACTCGGAGTCGATCCGCGGCCCGAACGCATCGGGGTTCTCGGGGATCGACAGGCCCTGGTTGGCGATGATCGCGTTCGACTCCGACATCAGTACCTCCCCTCGGCTCCGCGGCCGAACTCAGCGCCGTAGGCATAAGCCGCAATTGGGTTCCAGCTGTGGATGTCTGCGCTGGCCGCGGCCGCGACGTTCTCCTTGAACTGGCTGCCGATGAAGCGGTAACCGAGCGAGGCCATCCAGTCGCCCTTGTGCATGGCCGCACGCTCGGTGCCAAGCATCATCGGTTTGATCACCAGGGCGTCGGGCGCGTAGACATGCACCTGATTCACGCCCTTGCGCTGGAGGTCGCCCGCAGCCTTCGGTGAGACCACCTGGTAGCGGTCGAGATTGCCTGCGGGCGAGGCGAGAATGCGCCCCTGGGCCTGGGCGATCGGCACCGTCTGAATGCGCGCGGCGTCCACCTGGGCGGCCACGGAGTTCCAGTTCACGACCTCGCCGGGCATCAACTCGCTGTCGCCCGCATGCACGACCTGGCCGAGGTTCAGTACGGAGCGGGCGATCGTCTCGAAGATCTTGCCGTGCCCGCGGATTCCGGCGTCGCCGTACAGCTGCTGGAGTTTGCCCGCGAAGTAGGCCCGGCCGGCCTCCATGCCCATGTGCTGCACGACCTCGGCCGGGTGCGGCGTGCCGTCCGTCAGTACGGATCCGCGGCGCAATACGTCACCCAGTTTCACCTGGAGCTGGCGATCGGGTGCGACGTAGTGACGCACGTCGCCGATCGTCACGTGTGAGCCGCCGGCGGCCGCAGCTTCGATCGCTTTGACCGGGCCATCGCGCTGGGCAAGCACCGCCACGCCCGAGAAGTTCTTCGGCGCGTGCATGACCTGCATGATCTGCTGGAAGGGACTCTTGCCCGCGCCCACGACGCCGCCGGTGTGCTTGGTATTCAATGCGAGCTGAGTCAAGGGCTCGGTCAGCGCCTGGCTTGCGCGCAGCCCCACATGCTCGCCCACGGGCGGCATGCGCCCGGCCTCATTCAGGCCGTAGCAGCGCGCGCAGACGCCCTCGTGGGCCTGGCAGTGTAGCGGCGAGCGGAAGGCGGGCTTGGTGCCGTTCAGCTTCTTTGCGGCCTCGGCCAGCGCCGGCGTCCAGATGTCGTTGCGGTGCGCGATGCCTGGCACGTCTTGCGCGAGGCAGCGATCCAGGGCGTCGGGGTGCCCCGGCGGCAGGACGACGCCCTGGGTGGTGCCGCAGTCGGCCTGGGTCACGACCATGTCCATCGTCAGCGTGTTCAACTCCTTGGCGAAGGCTCCGGGCTCGCGCACGCTCGTGTAGGTGTTGACGACGCCCCGGCGCGCGCCGTTGGCGTGAATGTGGAAGTCGATCGGGCTGAGGCCCTCGGAAAACGAGCGCCGGGCGATGCCGGGTACGAGCTTGTTGGTCACGTCGATGTTCATGCCTGCCATCGCGACCATCTGGCGGGCCGTGGCGGCGTCGCCACGGGCTCCCGAGGCAACCCAGGCCGTCAAGTCGTTGGGGGCGTCGTGGATGCGCTGGGCGACGCCCTGGTTGACGTGCTCCTCGATGCGCGCGTGGACGCTCGCGACCCGGCCCTGGTGGGCGGGATCGTGCTGGAGCGCCGGCGTCGCATCGGTCACGGCATGCAGGGCGTCGAGTTCGGGCTGATGGGCGGCGAAGGCGGCGTCACGCGCGGCTGCATGCGGCTTGAAGTCGGCCAGGGTAAAGGAGGTGCCGGACTCGTAGGCCGCGTGGTTGCCGATCGTCTTGATGGCCCCGACGATCGTGCCGTAGTCCTTCGGATGCAGATCGGCGACCGCACGCAGCAGCTTGGAGAGGCCGCCCTTGTTCATCGGGCCCGTCGGGCGAACGTTCTCGGGCAAGGCCTCATGCAGCATGATCTCGCCGACGGTCGTGATCATCCGCGGTACTCCACCGGCGCGAGCGCCCGATCCGTGGCCGTGTAGAAGGTGTCCACGATGTACTGGAGCGTGGTCTTTGTGTCGACGACCACCTCCATCTTATGGACCATGCGGCCAGTGCTGTCGCGGGACGTCTGGAGACTCGCGGCCTTCGCGATCAGCTTCTCCGCGAGAATCATCTCGTGAAGCCTGATTCGGTCGGCCTCGGTCATGCCTTCCAGGATGTATGCGTAACACTTGGTCGCCATTTTCTCCAAGGCCTCGTCCCCATCTACGATTGGGCCACCCCTGGAGTTATGATATGGCGTTTCGCAAAGGCTTCCCGGATCGCTCAATGGCGCTGATCTCCCATGCCGGCGGCGCGCACGCGCGAGGAGATGTCGCGCAAGACATCCTTGCCGAGGTACATCCGGCTCTCCATCGCGGTCGCGAGTGCCTGGTACTCGTCGCGAAGCCGTCGAAACGGCACGCACTTCGCCGCCAATTCGCCCTTGCGATCGTGGTCGGTCAGGGTCTGCCACTTCGGCTCAAACTTCTTGTCCTTCTCGGGGTCGACGTTCTCGGGGTCGACCGCCCGACCCTTGCCGCCGGCGGGAATCAGCCGACCCTCGGCGTCGGTGCATAGAACGCTGCGCCCCGAGGGCACCCGGAAGTGGTTCTCGGCCAGATCCAGCAGCATGTTCGCATCGCTCACGAGCTGGCCGATGAAGTACAGGTTGGAGTCGAGCCAGGAGAGCTGGCGCGCGAGCAGCGCACCGTCGTCACAGGCGAGCTCGCCACTCATGGCCTGCTGGACCAGGCCGATGCGCTTGCGGTTGTGCTTGAGCAGATAGACGATCTGACTGAGCAACTGCTCGTCGGAGAACTGCCCCTGTAGCCAGAACCCCGCCTCGATCAGCACCGGCTGCATGGAACGGACGGGCGGAAGCTCCAACCGTGCATCCGGCTCCGGATCGGGGATGAACAGCGGCTCTGGTGCGGGCATCAGCAGCGGAGGCAACGGGGGTATGGGCATGAGTGGTCTCCTGGTCGCTTGGTCTGACCAGATTACCATACCAGCGGCGGCGGATCCTGCCCGGCGAACACCTGGTCCTCGTCGGCGAAGTGGCCGTCCTCGGGGATCTGGTCGTCCATCCAGTGGTGGCGGCTCGTGTCGTAGCGTCCGTCTACCATCATGACGATCAGGCCGAGCTGGGCCGCCTGCTCGGGGTGCGTATGGCACCAGTCGTGATGGTGCTTACAGAGCGAGATCAGGTTGTCGAGGGTGTCTTGCCCGCCCTGTCCGCGAATCTGGCGATGGTGGGATGCCAGCTCCTTGTTCGAGCCGCACTTGCGCCAGCTGTCGCCGCGGTGATCGGCATCGAGCGGGAACTGGCAGCGGTGCTGATCGCGTTCACGGGACTGGGCGTAGACAGGGTTCGCCATGGGTTATGAGGCCCCGTTGTTGCTGATGACGCCGCCCGTACCCGCTCGCGGAGCCAGGATCTTGCGCGCAGCCGATGCGGCGATCTGGCCGACCTTGAGAGCCTTGAGCTTGGCGACGGCCTCCGCGGCCTCTCCAGTAAGCAAAGCTTGCTTGTTCATTACGATGCTCCGTTGTTGCTGATGATGCCGCCGGTGGCCCCGCCGCCACGCCCGCGCAACCTGGCGGCCAGTCGACGCAGGACGCCAATGAGTTTCGCGAACGTCTGACGCCGGTTCATAGCTAGCTCGCCTACTGGCGGACACCGGATAGCGCCGCCGACTTCATGAGCCCCATGAACTTCTTGTTGAGCGTTTCCTTGCGGTCGGCGATACCGTGGATCCACTGATCGGTCGAGGTCTCGCGAGGCAGGAAGGGCACACCGAATGGTTTCGGTACGAGGCTGCGGTAGCGCCGAACCTCGACCTCCTTGACCGGCGAGCCCGCACGGATCCCACGGGCCTCGGCTTGCTCCATCACCGCAGGGTTGAAATGGCCGTCGAGGGTCGCATGCAGCGTCGTCCCCGGCAGGTTTAGTCCCTCGGTGCCCGCCGTGTTGATCACCATCACGCGCTTGCGGCCGGCGAGGTAGTCCTCGACGTGCTGGGCGCGCTCCTTCTTGCTGATCTGCTGAGCGCCGATGAATACACCGGGATCGTGCCCACGCGACTTGAGGCCGGCGACCATCTGGTCGACGCCACCTCGCACCATGTTGGTGTAGACGATCGCCTTGTGCGTGGGGTTCTTGCCCAGGTGCTCATGGACATCGTCGAGCACGCGCCGGCTCTTGGGGGTGTCCTCGGCCGAGCGCGCTGCGTCGTAGGTGCTGTCGAGCACATGCAGGGAGTTTGATGCCTGCCTGGCCTGGGTGATCATCGAAAAGACGTGCTGTGCTTCGCGCGTGTTGACTGGTAAGTTGTTTCGGATCTTCCAGCGCGTGATCGGATCGACCTTCTGCATCGCGAAGTTGTAGAGCTTGTGCTGAGGCTTGCTCATTTCCACGTCGACGTCGACAACCTTCTTCTTGGGCATGTCCGCAGCTACATCCTCGGTCGAGACGTGATGGACGACATTGCCGAGCAGCGCCTTGAGTTCGTGCTGGCGATGGAAGACTGTGTGCTTTTCCTTGCGGCCGATGCCGAACATGGCGAGCGGGCCGACGCGCTTGACCTCGCTGCCGATGTAGCGCTTGTCGAAGGTATCGGAGCCCTTTCCGGAAAGGCCATGGCTCTTGTTGGTGATCACGTCGAGGATCGGTACGATGTCGCGCGGGTGATTCATGACTGGCGTGCCCGTGAGGCCCACGAAGTTCTTCACGCGCGAGCGGACCGCCATCGCCGCAGCGTAGTTACTGGAGCCGGTGTCGCGCAGCTTGTGGACCTCGTCCCAGACGATGGTGTCGGCCCCAGTGCGATCGAGGTACTTGTGCGGATCCTTGCGGAACATCTCGACCGAAACCACATAGCTGTCGGCGTCCGGAATCGTCGCCTGGTCGATGTGGTGCGAGCCGGCCTCGCCCTTGGGGCCAAGCCGGATGCCCTTGCTGGTCGTAAACTTGTGGATGCCGCCGTCGAGGAAGTTATCGCGCAAGTTCGCGGGCGTGACGATCAGTGCCTTGCCGGCCATGCCCTTCTCGCGCATCACCTCGATCGCCGCGGAGCTCGTCGGTGTCTTACCCGTGCCCGGCCCATGGGCGATCAGTAGCGAGCCCTTGTTGGCGAGCAGCTTGTCGATCGCCACTTGCTGGTGCGGCCGCAGCTTGAAGTCTTCTTTGAGAGCGCCGGCTTTCGACAACTCGTAGAACAGATCGCAGGCCCGCATCCTAGAACAGGCCTTCTTGGGCCTGGTCCATCTTCACCGCAAACAGGCGGGCCGCCCCAGAGGCCGCATCGAACCTGCTTTCGACCTCCTTGCTGAGCGAGGAGCCAGCGTTTCCGCCTATGCCGTTGTAGAGCTGGTAGGCGCGGTTGATGCGCGTCTGGTCGGCCTCGTCGATGCCTGCGTGCGCCAGGTGGTCGGGGTGGAGCGTCTGGGCCATCGCCTTGCGCCCGTACCGGCCCTCGAAGTCGCCGATCGCCGCGATGTCGGGGTTCGTCCGGATGTTGTGGAACGCCTGATGGGCGGCATCGGTATCCACCTTCACGACTTCGATAGCGTGCCCCGTGGGCATCACGTAGCTGTGGGGTCTGGCTGTTCGTTTGGTTGCCTCCACGGCGTCCGCCGCCATTCGCGCGCCCGCCGCAGCCCCCTGACGCCCGAGATCGAGCACGGCCTTGCCGCCCGCGCCGGCTGCGCCACCGATGAACGCGCCCTCGGCGGCCCGCAAGGCGGTCTGACCAAGCGTGACCTCCTGGCCCTGGTGGTGATCGTGGACAGCACCCGCGCCCGCTGCTCCGACGCCGCCGACGACCGCACCAACGCCGCCCGCGCGCAGCACGCGACCCTGGTGAATGCCCCGCGCCGCGCCGACACCCTCGCGCATCTTGCGCAGCTGCTGGAAGGCGAAGACCCCGTCGAAGGGCACCATGCCGCCCGCGGCTTCCTTGATGAACAGGTCGTAGGGACGCATAAGCGGTAGCTCCTCGTGAACGGGCAAGGGTATTATAGCGCCCGGCCAGCAGCCTTCTTGGCCTCGCACGCCGGACAGTCGTCGATCCATCCCGTAAAGCGCAGGGCGTACCCCTTCCACTCGCTCTCGGGCAGACTGCCGGTGGGGATCTGGACCTTTGGACTGACCAGACTACAGCCCGAGCAGGTCAGGATGCCGTCGGTGTGCGACTGCCCGCGCGCCTGCGCGGTGCTGACGGCCTGGGGCACGGAAAACAGGTTATGGAGCATCAGCCCTCCAGGATCTCGATCGGGTCGTGGACGCGCACTTCGCCACGCTGATAGGCGGCGACCGCATCCGCGCGGGAAGCGAACTTGGCGACAGGAGGCTTGTGGCCAACGCTCGTCACCTTGTAGAGACCCATAATAGTCTCCTGCGTCGGCACATGCACGGGCGCGCCATTCAGGGTCGCGTACAGGTTGTTCGAGGGCAACATCTGGAACGCGTCGCTCGCGCCCTCGGGCGTGACGGGCACATGGATGGTTACGCAATCCTGGACAACCAGGCCGTTGGCGAGCATAAAAGTCCAGGAGCCTGGAACGGTCATATCGTAGGCGGTCACGCCGGACTCGCTCTTTTCGATCTTGACGACCTCGTCCCAGAGCGTCTCGTCGGTGTTGACGATCGTGAGCCAACGCGCACCGAGCGGCATCTCACCCACACGAGCATCGCCGATGCGACGGATGACTTCCTTGGCTGTGTCGCGGTTCATGCCGCCCTTCTTCGTAGCCTTGTCGATTAAGATGTAGAGACTCTTGTGGCGACCGTCGGCATCCCGCGGAGCACCGAAGGTCTTCCTGAGCGCGAGGGCCAGCTCGCGCGGCACCGGGATCGTGTCATGCGTGGACTGGTTCTCCGGCGATGCAGCCACCATCTCCAAGAGGGCCCCGGCCTTGGCGGGCGTCGAAAGCAGGATCTTATTCGCGTACGTGCGGACGTCCGTCACCGACATGGCTGCCTGATAGTAGGCTAGGCCCTTCTTGTTCTTATAGGCGCGTTTGGTAGCGCGAACGCCGAGCGTCGAGCAGAGCATCAATACCTCGTCAATGAGTTGCTCGCTCTTCGAGTCGTAGCCCACGTGCCAGTTTATTTTCCGGCCACCTTGGGCGACGGTCTTCATCACGCGGCCGTCCGTATCGAGCAGGCCAGCCAATAGGCCCCAGCGGAATGACTCGGGTGAGGCGATCCAGTAAGTCGGAAGGTGCTTGTTCTCGGAGTCCTGGCCGATCTGCTCCGCCACGAAGGCATTGAGCGACTTGCTCGTCCAGTGCAATTTGCGACTGAAACATGCATGGCCGTCGAAGTCGTGGGGGTTGTCATGCTCCGAGAAGGACAACCCAGCGCAGACACGAATGAGCAGGAACTCCTTGATGCGATCGAAAGTGGGCTGCGCGACGTTACAGAAACCAAGCCGGCCACCCTCCCGTGAAGCGTATCCATCCCCCGCCATAGCGCCGATAAACCAGCCAGACTCAAGATCTAGCTCCAGGTGATCGGCGATCACGTAACGACCGGCGTGACCTTCGTTCGCGTTGTGCTTCGTGCCCATCGGGATCGTGCTCACGGACTCAGTCGTCGTCACCTTGCGCGGGCGAGGAATCAGGCAGCCCAATGACTCAGGCGGCTTCATTTTTTGAACGACGAGCGTCCGGGGATCGATGCCATAGAGCGAGTGATCCTCGGAACAATCCACCGTGCGACCAGAACGGGTGGTCACCTTCACCATTTGGAGGTTGGGGTGAACGCTGTACTCCGTTACCGGGAACAGCTTAATTCGGCCATCGGCGGGGTCGTAGGCGAACACATGGATGCCCTCCGGCACGTCGTAGAACGAGTTGCCGTTCTCCTTAGTGCGTTTGGTGTCTTCCAGGCGTGGGAAGTCAGCGAGATCGACAACCTCGTACGTGTAGCCACTCACCACCGGCACATAAGATTCTTTGAGCAACATCGCGACACCCCCGGCCATTATTTTGGGCGACGAATTCAGTGTGCGATTAAATGTGGAATTTGTCAACTCAAAATCGGCCGATTTGCGCGCTATAACCACTGTTCCCAGACAGCAATCACCATCGTGGTCAAGGTTAAATCCCTTGTGGATCAGGGTGTTGACCTCGATCGACTTGCCCGCGACCAGCTGCGGCTTGAACGCCTGGACGTTGAAGCGATGCAGGCTGGGTGCGCGCGTCATGATCGCGGGGCTCGCATTCATCGACGCCTCCAAGGCCTTCTTCGCGCGATCGGTCCGCTCGGCGACGTCCTTGGCTGCATCCTTGAGCGGCACGCCCGCGCGCGAGAGTTCACCCATCGCGTGGTTGCGGTAGAGCTTCCAGGCCATGTCCTCGGGCAGCCCGATCTGGTCGAGCCCGAGCGTGGGGCTCGGCACGGCGACGCCGCGGCCAGCGATGTCCTGCCGGCGGGAGATCAGCTTGCTCTGGAAGAAGCCATCCTTCGCTCGCGCGCCGGCGATCACCCGCAGGAAGCCCTGGGGTTCACGTTCGCCCGAGGCGGCCGCCGTCGTCGCGTCCAGGCCTTGCACGCGCGAGACCGCCTCGTGCAGGCCCTGGCGCAGCTCGCGCACCATGTCCGGATCGCCGTCGGCGGTGTGCTTCGCGAGCTGCTCGTTGATCATCAGCAAGTGCTGGTAGAGCTGGTTCGCATCGGAGGTCACGAGGTCGCCCGTGTTGGCGTCCGGGTAGACTGGACGCATCGACGGCGGGATCACCGGCAGATGGTTCAGGATGTAGGCTTCCTTCGGTCGCAGGCCGTTGCGCTCCAGGGCCGACAGGTACTTGATCTGCTTGTGGATCGTGTCCCTGCGCGCGACCGCATTGGTGTTCACGAGCTCGCGCTGGAGCACGCCGATCCGAGCGGCGGGGTCGATCGCGTCGAGGCGCTGGCCGATCCCATGCGCGCCCTCGCGGGCGAGCATCTCCTCGAACTCCTGTTTGCCCAGGCCGAGGATCGTGCGCGCGGGCTTCGCGAACATGGGGTTGACCACGCCCTCGGCCAGAGGGATGTGGCTCCAGCGATTGCCGACCAGGCCGCCGGTGGCGACTGGGTCGAAGATGCCGCCCTCCTCGGGTCGGAATGGCAGGTTGGTGACAGGGTCGGGCTTCGCGTTTACCATCAACGGCTTGGTGATGGCCCCAGACGAAACGGCCAGGACATCCTTGTCGGTCATCGGCAGGAGCGTCATCTTGGAGCCGTCCTTGGCGACGTTCACGCCCATGCCCTTGAGCATCGCCTCGAACTTGCGGTAAGCGAAGGTGGGCTTAGGTGGAGGCAAAGGAGCCCCTCGCCACATCTGGGCCACCACCTCGGGGTTCCGCTCAGCCTTGTAGGTTGCCGCCTCCCGCAGCAGGTTCTTGGAACCGTGCGCGAGCAGGCCGAAAAAGTCGAGGTGGCCCACCGACTTCGCACCCTCGGTGCCGCCCTTGGCCGGCCTGAGATCCAGATCGTACTCGCCGCCGGCGCGCGCGCTGAACCCGCTCTCGGCCTGCTTAAACAGCTTGAGCACATACATCGGGCCGTTCATGACGTGACCGATCGATCGCTTGGTGTCGGGGTCGAACATCTCGTCGCCGTCACCCGATCCCGCGGCTTCGACCAGGCGCGTGACCTGCTCATGCGTGTCACCCTTGCCGAACTGATCGAAGCGCCGGCTGGGGATGCCAAGCTTCTGGAGCGCGCGACCGACCACGACCTCGTAGATTTGGCCGTTGTTCATGCGCGAGATCAGGCCGGCCGGGTTAATCAGCAGATCCGGCACCTTGCCGTCCGCGGTGTGGGGCGCGTGGTCGTCGGAGATGATTGCTGTCACAACCCCCTTGTTGCCATAACGGCCACAGAGCTTGTCGCCGACCTGGGCGGGTGCCTGAGCCTCGACGGTGACCTTGATGTTGGATCCGTCATGGTGGACCGCGGTGACCCGGCCGTCGTAGGTCTTGTCCCAGGTGATTGAGTCGTCCTTGTAGGGCTCCGCGAGCGACTTATGGACCTTGCCGAGCACGAGCTGCTCAGGGTTCTGCGGCCGCTGGCGCAGTACCGCCATGATCGGGTCGCCCGCCGACAGGGTCTGTCCGACGCGAACCACGCCCTTGGCGTCGAGCTTCGCCACCTGGTCGCGGCCGAGCGCGCCGGGGAAGTGCGCGCGGTACTTCTCGATGTCGTGCATGGTCCGCCCGTCGAGTTCCAACTCCTCGGTGTGGAGGTGGTTGCTCGTGAGCTTGCGCGCGCCAGACTCGGTCAAGACCAGGCCGTCCTCGTAGTTCAGACCCTTGTATGGGATGTAGGCCACGTGCAGGTTCTTGCCGAGCGCGATGCGGCCATCCTTCGAGAAGTTGCTGTCGCCGAGCACCTGGCCCGCCGTCACCTGGTCGCCCGCCTTCACATGCAGATCGGTGTGCAGGTAGCTGCCGCCGTTGAGCGGGAACTCGTGGGGGAAGTTGACCCGGTGGTCTTTGCCGTCTTCGCCGGCGATCACCAGGTGCCCCTGGGCGATCGCCCGGACCAGGCCCGCAACCGGAGCCACCGGCAGGATGCCCTTGAGGCTCTCGTCCGAGTGATTGGTGTCGACGATCGGGGCTTCGCGATCCGTCAGCGAGAGCGCCTGGCCCAACATCTTCGCGCCCATGGCGACGCGGTGCGCATGCGAGTTCGGCACGAACGGCACCATGGCGGTCGAGACCGTGAACATCTGCTCGGTGGGGATGTGGAAGTCCACCTGGTCGGGGCGCACGCTCACGAGCTTGCCGCGGTGAATCGCCCGGATGCGACCATCCTCGGCGGACTCGGCGTCATGGGCGACGACCTTGTCGAACAACTCCACGGGCGTGTGCTGCACCTTGTCGCCGGTGCGCGCGTCCACGACCGTCGCGACGAGCTGCTTGCCACGCTTGGTGACGCCCAGGCCTGCGCGCACGTCGATGCCTGCCCGGGCGTTGTCGGGCGTCCTCACAGGGTCGATGAATCCCGCCTGGCTCGGGTGGACGTTTCGGACCTCTGTGGGAATGGCGTTGGTGTCGGAGATGCCGCCCTCGCCAAGGCGGGTGATCTTGTAGGCGTTTTCGCGCATCTCCAACGGGTTCACCTGAACGGGGTTGCTGGAGAGCGCGCTCTGCGTGAAGAAGCCCGTCAGCAGAGGCTGGACCGCCGACTGGAGGTTGACCTCGCCGACCTTCTGCGCGCGATCGAGCGTGCGCCGGACCTTGCCCGCGATCGCGAAGCGGTTCTTCTCCAGGCGCTCGCGCAGGAGATCCTCGACGCCATGGATCTCCGCGTAGGCCATCTGTTCCTTGGTCGTCGGCGCGACCTCGCCGCGATGGATGCGCAGCACCTGGTGCGCGGCGTCGATCAGGGCGTCGCCGTTTACGATGGTGTGGCCCGTGCCCAGCGTCTTCTCTGTGATCGCGCTGTCGAGCATGGTCTTACCGAAGGCCTCCTTGAGGCTGCTCACCAGCGCGCCGTTCTCCTCGGGCACGGGCTTGCCCGCGAGCACCTCCGCATGCAGCGTGCGCAGCGCCGTGAACTCTTGCTCCTCGCTCATGGGCGTATTGAAGCTCTCGTCACCCATCCCCAGACTGGGGTAGCCGAAGACATGCTTGACGACGGGATAGAGCGGCACGTGGGTGTTCGCGTACTTGAGGTCGAAGCGGCTCGACGCCGGATCAAGCACCACCGAGAAGTTGCGGCCCTTGGCGAGGTTGAAGTCGGCGACGGGCTCACCCAGGCGGTTGAGCTTCGTGTAGACGCCCGAGCGCAGCCGCTGCTGGTGGCTGACCTGGTACTCCTTGCCGTTGACGATGTAGGTGTGCCGGTTGGTCACGGTGGGCAGCAGGCCCAGGCGCACCTTCTTCTGGTCGATGGCCCGGCCCGCGGCGTCGCGCAGCTCGACGGTCGCTGACATCGGCGCGCCCCAGGTCTTGCTGCCCATGATTGCGATCTTCTGGCTCTCGTAGTCGTCGTGTGACGCCTGCTCGTCGACATGGACATCCACGAGGTGGAGCTGGCGGTTCACCGTGCCGATCGGGAAGGCGGTCTTGAGGCCTTCCTTGACCTGCTCGATGACGGCCGCGTGGACTTCTTGGGGTGTGCGCATCGGGGCTCCTTATGCGTACAGCTGGTAGGCAGCCTTGGACTTCTCCAGCCGCTGCTGATCGGCGACATAGTCCTGCTTCTCGCCGCGGTGAATCACGGATGCGGCGAGGCCTGAGAGCAACGGTGTCACCGCAAAGTCGAGCGCGGTCTGGACGGCGTAGGGGTGGCGAACGCTCGTCGGCAGATCGTTCGCCTTGTCGCCCATTCCACGGATCGCACGCGAGTGATCGCGCGCGGCCATGGCCCGGCCCGCCCACATACCGAAAGGCGTCGCGCCAACGAGAGTCGCAGCCGCACCACCGATCAGCTCTTTTGGCAGCGCATGCCGGTAAGGGTGCGCGACCACCTCTGGAAGCCCACTCGCTTCGTCGACCTTGGCGAACTTCATCTTCACGAGTCCTTTGGCGATACGCCCGCCCGCGAGGATGACGTCGTCGACGACGGGCAGGAGCCTGGCGATCGCCGTGCTGTCCTGGTTGCTGACCGACTCTTGGTGGTCGAACGGCACCGTCGGCGGGGCCATGTTGTGGCCGGCCATCGCGTGGTTCAAGAAGGCCCGGTAGGGCGAGATGTGCTGGTTCACGGGCTACTCCTTAGCGGGCGGCGAGCATCGCGTTCAGGGCGATGATGCCATGGAAGTCGGCAGGGTTCTCGCGGATGCGCCGCAGCAGGATCAGCATGGCGCTGTCCCCGGCGGCGGCCGCGCGCAGGCTGGTGATGGGGTGACCGAATGCGTCTTGGGGGAATACCGAGGGCGTAAACTTTCGGATCGGATCGACGATCAAGGATGCATTGAAGGCGGCCTTGGCGAGCATGCCTGCGGTCGCTGGGTCGCCCACGAGCTCGCGCACCTCGTCGGGGGTATCGACCTCGGTGTAGGGCTTGCCCACAGCGTCTAGGAGCTTTTTCTCACGCTTCGTGAAGGTACCGCCTTCATGGAATACCACCAGGTCAGCATTGAGCATGCCCTCGACCTCCTTGTAGATGTCCTTCTCGGGCGTCCAGGTCTTCTTCTTCGGGTCGATGGCATCCCAGCCGGCGTCGCGGATGCCGTCGGCGATCGACTTGCGCCAGTTGCCGTCAGGCCCAGAGACCTTGCCGCCGAGGAACACGGTGGGGCGCTCGCTGTCGTCTGCGGCCGCTTTTTCCGCCGTGCGCCCCCAGTGGTTCCGGATGGGCGTGAGCAAGGAGAACGGATTCTCGCGGCCTTCGCTCACATGGCCAATCGGCCCGCGACTGGTGTTTGGACGCTCCAGGTCCCACTCTTGGCCCTTGTCACGCTCGATATGAATGTGCTCTGCCTTCACCTCTGGTCGACCTACTACCTGGTAGCCAGCCCCGAGCGCCATGCGCGCGGAGATCGGGTTGACGGAATGCGCGCCGATGCGCTTGGTGCCCGAATCGGAAGCCAGACGTTCGGAGATCCCCATCAACGCCGCACCATAGCCGCGCCCATGAAACCCTGGTGCAATGCTAAGTCCATCCAGATAGCTCTTGTCGGGATCGATTGTGAGTGAAAGGCCTGGCTGAATGACGTCGCCAGCGGGGGCGGTTATGGCCTTCCCCTCCGGATCCTTGATGTTGACGTCAATAAAGTAGCGCGGCTTGCGACTGTGCCACAGTCCGAGGATGCGCACTGGGTTTGCGTCCACCTCGGCCGTGTGCCCCTTGAATTTGGCATCAGAGGCGATTAAAGCTTCGGCATGGCGGCGAATGTCGTCAGCATGGTGCTGGCGTTCTTCAGCCACGCCGGGCAGATCAAATAGCGCGGCTGTCTTCTCGCTCTGGCCGAGCTTCTCTTTCAGGACGCGGGAGAAGTAGTCCGAGTAGCCCTTCTCGCCAGGCTTGGGCGCATCGGCTTTCGCGAAGCAGGCCGTCTGGATATGCTCGCGCGTGACTGGGCCATCGCCCGCCAGCTCTGCGGCATGGTCCGCCACGCATCCCCCATGAATTGCCTCGACCTCTCGCAGGAGGTCAGCCTTGCCGGCCATGGCGTCGAGGTCCTCGGCTTGCAGGAGCGCGGCGTTCTTGCTCAGCATGGCCTGGCGGTGGACGGCCAGGACGTCGTTGAGTTTAACCCGCTTGTCCTTGCGGTTCTTGCGCCCCTCAACGATGTGGTGCGCAAGGTCCGCGACCTCATGGGCGCGGGCCTCGCCAGCAGTCGCGGCGATGTAGTTGATGTGGGCTTTGGCGGCGGGCACCAGGCCCTTGAGGAAGTCGAAGGCGACCTTGGCGCAGGTCTCGGCAAACGCGCCACCGCCCTCGATCAGGTCGTCGCGAACATAGGCGCGCATGGTCTTGTCTCCCCGGCGAATCGCCGCCTCGGCCCGGTGGTTGCCATCCAGGATGACGTGCTCGGCTCCCTCGTTCTTATCAAAGCCGCTGACGATCGGGAAGTTGCCGTCGTCCTTCGGCGGCTTGTCGACCAGGCTCTGGACCTTCTGCTCGTCGAGGTCGAAGGCCTTGCGGTCGAGCTTTTCCAGGGCCAGGTCGACCAGGGTGAAGTGCCGACCTTCCAGCCAGCGGTGGGCGTACATGTCCATCCACTGTTTGCGCTCGGCGGGCGGCATCGCAGAAAGGTTGTGCTGATGGTTCTTGCTCGCCATGACGCGATGCAGCGCCTCATCAGGGCCGATCGCCTTGGGGTAGTCGGCCTTGCCCTCGGGCGGCTTAGCGGGCTGGGGGATGTCCTCGAACTCCCCCAGCACCTGGCGACGGATCGCGGAGTCGTTCGCGCGCGGGTTCTGCATCAGCGCGTCAAACGAGCGCTCAAAGACATGCCGGGTATCCATCAGAACAACGAGGCCCCGCTCACCGGGTAGAGGCCCTCTTCGGCCCCCTGGGCGACCGAGCCCGCATAGGCGTCATAGGACTTGAGGATCTCGCGCTGGGCCGCTGGCGCGAGCTTCTGGAACGTCTGCTGGTAGCGAATACGGTTGCGGTTGTAGGTGGCCTTCGAGCGCAGGATGTCCGCGGTGGCCTTCTGCTTGTTGTCGCTCAGCTTGTCGGCCGCGGCCACGCCGCCAGCTCCGAGCAAGAAGCCGCCACCCAGGCCCTTGAGTAAGGCGTTCGCCTGCTTCTCGTCGTACCTGGTAGCCTGGGCCATCGAGATCGGCGTCGATGCCTGCGTGGTCTCGCGGACGTTCTCGCCAACGGGCGCGCGCTCCCTAGCCGCGAACACGGGACCGGTCGGCGCAAAGCCATGACGGTCGATCGCCGCGTTGCGCGCGCTTGCGCTCTTGCTCAGCTCAAACTGACTCATGAAAAGGTCGTAGGAGCGCGTCTCGCAAGCGGAAACGGAGGCTGTCTTGCGCTTGCCGAATAGCAGGTCGAGCGGGCTGACCGCCGCCTCGGCCACATGCTCGCGGATCAGGTTCTTCACGCCCGGCTGCTCGACCATACGCCCCACGCCCTCGGGACTGATTAGGCCCTGGATGTGGGGGGCGGCTTGGCCTGCGATGCGCTCTGCTGTCGACTCGGCGATCCGACCCTTGATGTCGTCAACATGTCGACCGACAGAATTCTTGACCTTGGTAGCAATGCCGCTCGCGTTGTGACCAACGCCCCGAGCGAAGTGCATGGCAGCCTCGGCTATGTCGGGCCCTAGCGCCGACTTGGTGGATGCCTCAGCCTCCAGTGTCTTGAGAAATAGGTCATAGGGACGCATGGATGCCTCTTTCTTCTTTCGATCGAACCGACGTAGCACGCCGCGGATCTCGTCTTGATGCTCAGGGGAGATGGTGCGGCCGAGCTGAGCGGCGTGGCTGACTATGTCGTCCACGACGTCGTCGGAATGGAACGCATCGTGAATGGTCGTGGCGTAACTCGTGCTCATGCCCCTCCCGACGACATCCAGTTCCTGGTTTCTAACGTTCACAAAGATGTCGTCACCATGGTGGGCGATACGTGAATTACTGGACCTATGAAGCTCTCTGCCTTTTCTGCCGATACGTACATGGTGATTGAATACTCGCGTGCCTTGTTCTGTCGCATCCCCTGTGGGTCCATCGCGATCGACCCTCACGCCATTTTCAAAGACATGGTCATCGCTAACGTTGTCAGCATTCTGCACGAAGGCGGAGGTTCGCTTTGGCGGGGGCTTGCGCAGGAGCTTAGCCGCCCCCGCACCAGCGATCGCCCCGAGCGCCGCGCCCGCCAGAGCGCCAGGGATCATTCGGTCATGGCCTAAACCAAAAGCCCCGCCAGCCACCGCCCCGATCGCAGCACCGCCCAGTACCTTCGCGTTCATGCTTAAGCCTCCATCAGGTTGTTGACGGCGAGGCGGTAGCCCTCGGCCTTGGTGCGGATCTGGTTGCGGATGGCGCTCACGCGCCCAGGGGTCATGTTCAAGCGCTCGGCGATCGCCACAGTGCCGAGCTCCTCGCGATCGTTGCCGCCGGTGATGTGGTCAAACACTAGCTGTTGGCGCGGCGTGAGGTCGTGATACAGAAAGTCGCGCACGAGTTCGTCATGCGTGAGGTCCTCGCGCACGGGCTGCTCGTAGCCGCTGGCCTCGTTCTGCGAGTACAGCCGAGCCTGCTGCCGCCCTAGGTTGCCCAGGTTGATGCTGCCGACCCCCGCGCGCTCGCGCACCTCGCCGACCGTCGCCTCGCGTCCGAGCTCCAGTTCCAGCTCCCGCTTCGCGCGGTAGACCTTGTCCGCCACTCGGGCCTGCTCGACTGGTAAGCGCACGGGGTCGCGGTGCTGGCTGACGTAGGCGTCGAGGCCGCGCAGATGGTTGACGACATGGGTTCCAACGTTCGCGCCCTTGCTGGGATCGAATGACCTGTAGGCGTTGAGCGTCAGCCTCCGCGCCTCCGCGCGCAAGGCCACCGGTGGCAGCCCCGAGCCCGCCCAGCGACCGATCTCGTGGTCGATCAGTGTGGCGTGCGCAGCCAGCAGGGGCCGCAGGCGCTCGGTCCTGCGATCCTGATCCCAAGCCTGCCACAACGCGATCGCCATGGGCTAGATCGCTTTCGATGTGCGCGCGATCGCCGCGCGCAGCTCTGCGTCACGGCTGCCAGCATCCTGCCCCATGGCCTTGCCCGCCATGTGACCGGCCAGCATCCCCGCGATCGGCAGGCCGACCCCGAGTGCAGCGCCAGCAGGACCACCTTTGAAGGCGGCGGCCAGCCCCGCATAGGTGCCGGCAGCGGCCCCGATGGCCGTGGCGTGACCCATTGCCGCGCGGTTCTTTCCCTCGACGCCGCCAATCTCCTCGATGCGGTGAATGTAAGCGTCGTCGCCGATCGCCCGACCGAAGTGCTGGCGATCGACCGGTGCCTCTTCGCCCATCATGTACTGGCCGTACTCGCGCTCGATCGGCTTGTCGCTCTTGAGGTAGGGCCTAGGGTCGACATGCGGCACCCGCGGCCGGCCGTCGGTGCCGGGCCGGTTGCGATCGACCGCCGTCGCCCACTCGCCGCGCATCTTGGAGGGAGCACCAGAGAGCGCGCGGCCGGCCGCAGCTCCGGCGAGCGCACCCATGGTCGGAGCGACCAGTAACGCTTCAACCTGGATGCTGCGCAAAGGTGTGCGGCCAAGCGCGAGCGCCCCCGCGGTGGTCGCAGCCGCGCCGAGGGCTGCACCGCCAACGGTGAAGCGACCCTCGCTGGGACCGTGCTTCTCGGAGGTGACCTGGTAGCGTGGATCGCGCATAATGTTGGCGACGTGCCCAGAGCCCAGCGGGCGACGGCGCATCGATCGCGCCTTGTCGACGTGCGCCTGGTACAGCTCGCTCTGACGCTTGCCATTCTCATGGTAGACGTAGGGCTGGTCGCGTGCGGACTGCTTCTCAAGGCGACTGAGGGCCGCGACAGCGGGGTGTACGGGTGCGGCCATGACGTCCTCCATGAGCATTTACGTCCACGATCATTATAGTCGAAACCTGGACCGACCAACTGGCGTGATATACTGCTTGTATGGTTCTGCGCGCAAGACTAGGCTGTACAGGGCATCGACCCAGCAAGTTGGGTCACATCCGGGATCCCCGCTTATGGGTTCCGGCGGTGGAGTACGTTGCCACACGGCTGCGTGCCTGGAAAGGCCCAACGATCGCGTATTCGGGCTTCGGTAACGGCTTTGACATGATGTTCGCCGGGGCCGTCCTCAAGCTGCGCGATCAGGAGGGGTGTGACATCCAGCTGGTCGCCATGGTGCCTTTTGAGGGCCATGAGTTGACACCCGAGAACGAGTTCGGCTGGTACACTGGCAAGCATCCACGCGACATCACCGCCGCGGACATCGAGAACGATCCGCTCTGGCGGCTGTACTGGTCGCTGCGTAAGCGCGCCGACCAGACCGTGATCGTCTCGACGACGCGCGGCACCCCCGGCTATATGGCCCGCAACCGCGAGATCGTGAAGCGGACCGACCATCTGATCGTGTGCTGGAATGGAGGAGGCGGGGGAACGGGGGCCACGATAAACATGGCGCGCCAGTCTCGGCGCACACACACCAATATCCACAAAGAAATTTGCCGAGAACTTGGTATTACCACTTGACGACTCCGATAACTTCGGGTTAACCTGTCTTCATCGACGGCGGCGCTGCCCGCAAGGGAAACACTCCGTCGCAATCACCGGGCTTTCGGGCCCTGTGGTCGGGCCACCTCCTTGCCGAGGTTGTCCGCGATACGGTGGTCTAACCGCCGCGTCGAAGTCCGGTTTCCGGTTACGGCCCTCGGGCCAGCTCTCCTGGGTCTCGCTCGGTGTGTCATATCGGCCCACCTCTTGACTCAGTCGACGCCGGACTCCCACTCGACCCCTTTACTGGGGACTCTCGTTGCCCCCTTGAAACGGGCTGCGAGAGCGAACTGGGAGAGCTTGGGGCCCACACCCCTGGTGACACCGGACACCCGGTCAACGCACTGACCGGACTGATGGGCCTCACGGCTCAACTCAGTAAATGTAGGCGCACCTGGTGACTTCGGGCGAAAGCTTGATGGGTTTAGGTGCCGACGGTTCTGGCCTTTACCGGCCTCCCGCTAGGAAATATCGGCATTCCCACACCACGACGGAACCCCTGGAGCCCCTGGCACCAGGGGTTTTGCTCTGAGAGGAACGCGATGAATTCGGAGACGATCCACCGCCTGACCAGCGCCCGCGAGCGTGTGCGCGCGGGTATGTACCTCCATGTGAAGTCGGGGGCGCTCTATATGACGCACGGCCCCTCGATCGACCAGTCCAATCCCGATGGCCCCTGTCTCGTGTTCTACTGGCCCGTGGTCGAGAACAGCGACACGCTGAATCAGCACCACCGAACCATCGACGACTTCACCGCGATGGTGGAGCTGGCGAACGGCATGAGGACACCTCGCTTCCTCTCCGTCTGCTCGCCGCTTACCATCCCCCTGTTGACACAGGCGCTCACCGGCCCCGTGCCGCTGGCCGTCTTCCGAAAGGCGCTGGCCCTCTGATGCTGCTATACGAACGTCGACTGCGCGCCGCCGAGCGCAACATTGCCGTCTCTTTCCTCGCTCCCCTCGGGACCATCGTCGCCGTGATCGGGGCTGGTTTCGGCTGGCTGCCGGCACCAGGCCCTTGGGCGGCCCTGCCACTGCTCCTATGCATGCTGCTGCCCATTCATTACGTGCTCGCCTACGCGCGCGATCTGCGCTGGGCCCAACGCAGCATTGGCCCATGCCGGGGATGCCTGCGACCCTCCGAGCGATCGCCAGGCGAGCACGAGGTGCATACCTGCTGCCCCTACCAGCAGCACGCCCCCGGAACCTGTACCTGCGACCCATGAGGGAAATGTGCAGCCCAACGATCGAGGGGGCGACCTTCGGCATCACCCACCAGGCGGAGCGCGACGAGTACAAGCTCACGGTCGATGTCGGGGGGCGTGCGCAGGCCTCGCTCTCGCCCTACACGCAGGGCTGCTTCAAGCCCGACCCAGAGCGTCACGTCAGCGACGAGCGCGTGTGGCTGCGCGCCGAGTTCCGCGAGGACGCCAATGGCAATCGCGGCTGCCGGCCGCTCAATGCCAGCCTGGTCATCTTCGCAAAGGAATACCACGACGCGACCGGGGACACCACCCTGCCGCCCACGGCCGCGCTGATCGTGGGGCCGACGCGCATCTGGCTGCCCGTGCCCTTTGCCGAGGCCCTCTACGCCGAGGTGAGGCAGCCCGTCCTCACGCTCGTGGCCGACAAAACCCCGTGACGCAGGCGCGCAAGCCCTACGCCGCCCAGCTGCATCTGCGCCTGGCCGGCGTGGACTACCACCTGGTTCGGCCGCTCCACGGCAACCCAACCGACGGGGACTTCCCGACCTTCGTCCAGGCAACGAACTACTACCTGCGCGAGGGTGGCGGTAGCAGCCTGCACAACCTGGCGCTGGACATCCACTACTACCTCGACGTCGACTACCTTTGCCCCGAGGACGAGGGCCAGGACTTCGAGGTCGCAGCGCTCGAAGTCATCCCGTTGCCGCGAGACTTCGTGGAGCTGCACGCGGGCCGCATATGCGCGGATCCGCAATGCCTGTGGCACGATTGATCGCGCCCGAGGCGATCGCCTGGCTTGAGCGCTGGGTCGTCGGGGGTGACGTCCATGACGCATGCGCTGCCTTCTTCGACGCTCACCCCCACATTTACGCAGGCCTGCTGCCCGGCCAGCTGCCTCTGCGCCTCTGGCGGAACGAGTATCCAGACGACCCTGGGCAGTATCGTCGCTACACCGCTTGGAGCGAATGTCCACTGATAGCGGCGCGCTATGGCGGCCCCCACCGGCAGTTGGTCAGTCAACTATTCCAGGCTGACGATCTGCTCGTGGCCGTGTACCGCGTACCCCAACTTGACACGTTCTTGCAGCGCGAGGTCGTGGTGCGGCCTAGCCGATCACGGCCTCACGGTTGCGGCACTTGGCCGTGTGCGCGAGCACCCGAGCCTGAATGGCTGTATCGAACGGCATGAGCTTGCCCTTGTCGGTCTGGACGCCTTTGGCGTCAAAGGTGGGCGGAATGGTGTAGACCTTGATGCGCTCGGGCGGGGTATCGGGCGAGGGGATCTCGTGCTCGACTTTCTGCCCGGGCGTAAAGGGCGTGCCGGGGTTGAGCGCCGCCTTGAGACCCTTGTTGACCGCCGCCGTGGCGGCCGAGAGTTTCGCCAGGGTCTCCGCCGGCGAGAACACGGCGGGCTGGGTCTCGGGCTCCTCGCCGTCGAGGTCGAAGGCCACCAGGCTCGCCTGGGAGCGGCTCGGGTCATTCTGTCCGACCCGCTGGATGCGTCGGTACACGCGCGTGAGCGCTGTGCGCGTGTCGATGTTTAGCTTCACGGCCGCAGCGGAGCTGGCCCCAGTCGCGAGGTCGAAGTCGGCGTCCTCGGCAAAGTTGATGATCGGGTTCTCGGCGAAGATGAAGTCGCCGTCCTCAAAGTTGGGGTTCGGCGCGCCGTTGTCCTGAACGAACCCCAGGAGCCTCGCGTACCATGAGAAGTCGCGCTCGTTCTTCGCATTCAGACCGAAGCCGCCATGGAAGATGAAGGGCGGCGGGAGTTTGCTCTCGACATCGAGGAACTCCCAGGGCACGAAGCTCTTGGCGTAGAGTGGCGGGTTCTGGCTCTTGAGTAGCTTCTGGTACTTCGTGAGCCCGCTGGGCGTGTCGAGCCGGTACTTGTGGGCGTCGGTGAGGTGGAAGAAGAAGTACTGGTCCTGAGCCTCGCGGTAGGGCATCAGCTTCTCATGGCGCGCGTTGCGCACATGGGTCATGGTGGCCTGAGTGTAGGCGTCGGTCGGCGTGAGGATGTGGGTCGTCGCATGGACGTGCGCGAGCAGATGGTAGCGCGCGTCTGAGTCATCGAGGATCAGCGAGGGGTAACCCACGATCATGTAGGGGTTGAAGACCATCTTCATCGCAAAGGCCTGGGGCCCGAAGCGCACGTTGTAGAACTGGAAGTT